>Ga0102589_1000040_pt1 | contig 374042 bp, 372 predicted proteins | sample AraplaMF_Col_mLB_FD_76858 | JGI IMG/M metagenome (GOLD analysis project Ga0102589, IMG submission 76858) | Arabidopsis root microbial communities from the University of North Carolina, USA - plate scrape MF_Col_mLB | ecosystem: Host-associated > Plants > Roots > Endosphere | place: USA... | reverse complement strand
CCGTGCCGGGCCGCGAGCCGATCGAGCAAACCCCAGGAAAGGGGCTTCAGCAGATCGTGGAGGACGCTATTGTGGTGCGGCATGGTGCTGGTTCCTATTTCATGTCTCGAACACCGGCCAGATGCTCAAGACTGAGTAGAATCAACACCATGCACCTTGTCGAGCAATTCTCGTGCCGGACACCTGTGGGCTTGGCCCGGGCATCCAGAGAGCGTCGACATCTTCTGGATTGCCGGGGCAAGCCCGGCAATGACAGGTAGGGCAGGCGGCTAAGGCTGATCCCGCTTCAGGTCCAGCCAGTCCCGCTCACTCTCGGTCAGGGTGACCGACAGGCCCTCGATGTTGCGGCGGCTCTCCTCCAGTGTGCGCGGGCCGGACAGGGCGAAGGTGGCGAAGGGCTGCGACAGCACCCAGGCCATCGCGATCTGCACCGGGCTGGTGCCTTTCGCCTCAGCCAGGGCAATGGCGCGGCGGCGGCGCTCGAAATTGTCCTCGGCGTGCCAGGACTTCGCGATCTCCGCCTCCTCTCCCGCCCGGGAGGGGGCGCCGCGCTCGGTGAAGAAGCCGCGGGCGGTGGAGGACCAGGCGAACAGGGCCGTGCCGCTCTCCTCCAGGTGGCGCAGCCATTCCGGATCGCGGGCCGAGACGCAGCCGGCCCAGACCGGCTCGACCATGCGGGCCAGGGCCAGGTTGTTGCTCAGCACCGTGAAGCCGGTCTTGCCATTGAGCCTGGCATAGTCATTGGCCGCCCGGAACCGCTCCAGGCTCCAGTTCGAACCGCCGAACACGCCGATCCGGCCCTCGCGGTGCAGCGCGTCGAGCACGTCGACGAACTCGCCGACCGGCACCTCCGGGTTGTCGCGGTGCAGGAAATAGATGTCGACGCGGTCAGTGCGCAGCGCCTCCAGGCTCTGCTCCAGCTGGCTGCGCGCCGCCTCCGGCGTGCAGTTCGGCGTGTGGGCGCCCTTGCCGATCAGGACGATGCGGTCGCGCGCCCCTCGGCTCGCCAGGTACTCGCCGAACAGCGCCTCGCAGCCGCCGCGCATATAGATCCGGGCGGTGTCGAAGCAGTTGCCGCCGCGCTCGATATAGTCGTCGAACAGCGGCGCCGCCTTGGCCAGGTCGTCCTGGTTGTCGACGCCCATCACCATCCGGGCCACCGGCGTCGCGACGCCGGGGATCTCGCCGTAGATCATCTCTCGCTTCCCTTATTCCGCTCGCCAGCAGGCCACGCCCTGCGGCGGCACCATGGGCCCGCCCAGCAGGTAGCGGCCGGCATCCTTCACCGGCGCCGCCCAGTCGGCCTCGCCATAGTTGAAGGCGAAGGTCAGGCCGCCGCGGCGGCGCAGCCGCACCGCCTCTGGCAGCTCGATCAGGTCCAGCCCGGCGCGGCCCAGAAGGTCGGCGATGACGCCGCGCAGCAGCGCCGGGTCCGGCCAGCCGGCCAGGTAGGAGCGGCGGCCGTCGCCGACCAGGGCCGGGGCGCCATCGGCGAAGCTGGCCTGCGCCGGCAGGTCGGTCTCCAGCCATTCGCGCCAGCGCCGGATGGATCCCTTCAGGCCGGCGCCCTCGACCGGCTCCACCAGATTCGGGCGCAGCGAGGCGACCTGGGTCACCTTCAGCGGCAGCAACTCCTGCAGCAGCCCCGGCGGCAGCCCGTCCGGGATGGCGAAGTCGCGGGTCTTGGCCCCGGTGCGCGGGCCGAACAGGATCGCGGCATCGGTGGCGGCGAAGGCCTGCAGCGCCGCCTCCGACACGGTCGCCAGGGACGGCACCACCACTGCCTTGTAGCCGGCCAGCGACGCGCCGGGGCGGACCATGTCGACATCCAGGCCGAAGCGGCGGATCGCCTCGTACCAGCGGAACGCCAGGTCGGTGTAGCGGAAGTCGCGGCCCTGCGGCTGGATCCGGGTGATCCAGGAGGTCTCGTAGTCGAAGACCAGCGCCACCGGGGCCTGGCCGGAGGCGGGCAGGGCGCCGAGCTGTGCCAGCTCCTGCCCGACCTGCGTCGCCTCCTGGCCGCCCGGCGAGAGCTTGCGGTCCGGCCGGTTCAGCCCGGCATGCATCTGCTCCTGCGCGAAGGGGCATTGCCGCCAGCGGAAATAGCTGACGACCTCGGCGCCATGGGCCAGCGCCTCCCAGCTCCACAGCCGGACCATGCCGGGCTTCGGCACCGGGTTCCAGGCGGCCCAGTTCACCGGCCCGGGCTGCTGCTCCATCACCCACCAGCGGCCGCGGCCGACGGCGCGGTAGAGGTCGTGGTTGAACGGCGCCAGGTCGGGGTGCGAGGTGCGGGCCCAACGCGCCCGCTCGTCATCGTCGCAGGCGATCTTCTCCAGCGTGCCCAGCGGGTAGCTGTCCCAGGACGCGACGTCGAGGTCCTCGCCCAGCGGCCAATGGTCGAACTCCTGGAAGAAGCCCATGAAGTTGTGGGTGACGAAGCGGCCCGGCGAATGCTCGCGGATGATCTCGACCTGCATCCGGTTGTAGGCGGCGACTTGGTCCGAGGCGAAGCGCCAATAGTCCAGCCGCGCCGCCGGGTTGGTCTCGGTCACCGCGCCGACCGGGGCGATGATCTCGTCGAAGCTGCCGGCCTCCATCGACCAGAACACGTTGCCCCAGGCCTGGTTCAGCGCGTCCGGCGTCTGGTAGCGGTGGCGCAGCCAGGTGCGGAAGGCAGCGACGTCCTCGGGGCCGTAGGACAGCACGGTATCGTGGCAGCCGAATTCGTTGTCGGTCTGCCAGCCGGCGACCGCGTCATGGCTGCCGTAGCGCCGCGCCACTTCTTCGGTGATGCGCGCGCTCTCCTTCAGCCAGGTCGGGCTGGAGAAGCTGGTGTGCCGGCGCGAGCCGAAGCCGCGGACCTTGCCGTTCTCGTCCACCGGCACGATGTCCGGGTGGCGGTCGACCAGCCATTTCGGCGGCGTCGCCGTCGGCGTGCACATCACCACCTTCAGCCCGGCGGCGCCCAGCGTGTCGATGGCGCGGTCCAGCCAGCCCCAGTCGAACCGCCCCGGCTCAGGCTCGATCCGCGACCAGGCGAATTCGGCGATGCGGACGAAGGTGATGCCGACCTCGCGCATCCGGCGGGCATCGTCCTCCCACCACGCTTCGGGCCAATGTTCCGGGTAATAGCAGACGCCGAGCATCGGAAGCCTCGTCGGAAACGGAAAGTGGGACGCTATTTCACCGCGCCGGCGGTGATGCCGGCGACGAAATAGCGCTGCAGGAAGATGAAGACCACGAGCATGGGCAGGGTCAGCAGCATGGCCCCGACCATCAGCGCGCCCCAGGGCACGACGTTGAGACCGATCAGGCTGCCCAGCGCCACCGGCGCGGTGCGGGCCGCGGACTCGGTCGCGACCAGCAGCGGCCACAGGTAGTTGTTCCAGGAGGCCAGGAACAGGATGATCGCCAGCGCCGCCATGCTGGGTCGCACCAGCGGCAGGGCGATGGTGAAGAAGATCCGGCCCTCGCGCGCGCCGTCGATGCGGGCGGCGTCCAGCAGCTCCTGCGGCAGCGACAGGAAGGTCTGGCGCATGAACAGCACGCCGATCGAGTTGAACAGCGGCGGCACGATCACCGCGATCCAAGTGTTCGACAGGCCCAGGTCGCGTGCCACCAGCACGTATTGCGGGATGATCACCACGGCATAGGGCACGGTCAGGGTCGCCACCAGCAGGCTGAAGGTCGCCTGCTTGCCGACGAACTGGAAGCGGGCGAAGGCGTAGCCGGCCATGCTGGTCAGCATCAGCGACAGCGCCGCCGAGACGACGGCGATGCCGATCGAGTTCAGCATCGCCCGGCCGAAGCTGGCCGTGTCGTCGAGGAAGGCGAGGTTCGTGAAGAAGTTGTCGCCGGGGGTCAGCGGCAGCTCCGGCGAGAAGATGGCGTAGTCCGGCAGGGTGGAGAAGATCACCATGAGGTACAGCGGCGCCAGCCACAGCAGCGCCACGGGCGCCATGCCGCCGGTGAGGGCCCAGGTGCCCCAGCGCCGGCGCGATCCGATGGTGCGGAGCATCGCCATCCTCCTCAGGCCTTCCGGCCGCGGGTGAGCATCAGGTTGAGCGCCGCCATCACCGCCGCCATGGCGGCGATGGTGTAGGCGATCGCCGCGGCGTAGCCGAAGTTCAGGCTGACGAAGCCTTGCTTGTAGAGATAGGTGCCGAGCGTCTCGGTGGCGCCGCCCGGCCCGCCGCGGTCGGTGATCAGCCAGGGCTCGGTGAACAGCTGCATGGTGCCGATGATCGACAGCACCAGGCAGAAGACCACGATCGGCTTCAAGAGCGGCAGGGTGATGCGGAAGAAGCGGTCGACCGGAGTGGCGCCGTCGATCGCCGCCGCCTCGTACAGGTCGCGCGGGATCGACTGCAGCCCGGCCAGCAGGATGATGGCGTTGTAGCCGGTCCAGCGCCAGGTCACCGCCACCATGATCGTGGCCATCGCCGCGTTCGGGTCGTGCAGCCAGTCGATCGGGGCCAGGCCCAGCGCCGCGAGGCCGTGGTTGACGGCGCCGAACTGGCCGTTGAACAGCAGCCGGAACACCACCGAATAAGCGACGTCGCTGACCACCACCGGGGCGAAGAAGGCGAAGCGGTAGATCGGCCGCAGCTTCAACAGCGGCGAGTTCAGCGCCAGGGCCAGCAGCGTGGCCAGCGTCAGCATCACCGGCACCTGGATCGCCAGGATGATCAGCGTGTTCTTCAGCGCCTCCTGGAAGGCGCGGTCGACCAGCAGGCGCCGCCAGTTGATGGCGAGGTTCCAGGCCCAGGGATTGACCCGCGTGTTCTGCAGCGACAGCAGCGCCGAATCGATGATCGGCCAGCACCAGAACACGGCGAAGACCAGGAGATAGGGCAGCAGGAACCAGTATGGCGCCAGCGCATGGCGCCGGCGCCGCCACCCGGCGCCGGCCTCCGACAGGACGGTGGCCGGGGCCCCGCGTGTCTGTGGGGCCCGGAGGCCGGCTCGGGTGGCGGTTCCCATCACGCGGCCTCCGTCACTCGGCGACGGGCAGGCCGGTGGCGGCGGAGATCTGCTCTGCCGCCTCGTCCAGGGTCTCCTTGGCGGATTTCGAGCCGCCCTTCAGATAGGCCAGCAGGATGCCGTCGGCGATGTTGTCGGCCTCGGCGAAATACTGGGTGCCGCGCGCCGGCTTGATCTGCTGCAGGGTGTTCAGCACCACCTCCCAGACCTTCTGGCCGCCCCAATAGGGCTGCGGCTGCTGCACATAGGGATCGTGGATCGCATCCGGCAGGGTCGGCACCAGGCCCGAGGCCTTGAGCTGGGTGATCTGGCTGTCCGGCCGGCCGAGCGCGAAGTTGATGAAGGCCAGCGCCGCCTGCGGGTTCTTCGAGGAGGCCGGGATGGCCAGCGACGAGCCGCCGATATTGGCGGCGCGGTTGCCGCCGGCTTCGAAGGCCGGCAACTGGAAGATGCCCCACTTCCCGCTCAGCTCCGGCGCGTTGCCGCGGACCGAGCCTTCGTACCAGGCGCCGTAGACCGAGCTGGCCAGCCGGTTGGCCTTGATCGCCTGCAGGCTGCCGTCCCAGTCGCCTTCCATGAACAGCCCGGCATCGGAGATCTTCTTCACCGTCTCCAGCGCCTTGACGCAGCCGGGCTGGCTGACCGTGACGGTCTCGCCCGTCTCGTCGAAATAGGCGCAGCCGGCCTGGTTGGCGAGGATGCGGAACCATGTCGTGCTGGTGCCGCCGCTGTTGAAGGACAGGAACTTGACGTCGGCCCCGGCCTTGGCCTGCACGGTCTTACCGGCGGCGATGAAATCGTCCCAGGTCGCGATCTTGGCCGGGTCGACGCCGGCGGCCTCGTACATGTCGCGACGATAGAACACCACGGCCGGGCCGGAATCCCAGGGCATGGCGTAGATCTTGTCGCCGACGGTCAGCTCCGCCAGCTTGAATTTCGGGAATTTGGCGAGGAGGTCGGCCTCCTTGGCGTCGAGCGACTTCAGGTCCAGGAAGCAGTCCGGGAAGCGGGCCCAGAACACCTCCGACTCGTGGTTCTCGACCGAATAGACGTCCGGCATGTTGATGCCGCCGGCGGAGCAGCCGGCCAGGCCGCGGTCATACACCGGCTGGTTGCCCAGATCCTCGACCGTCACCTTGACGTTCGGATAGGCCTTGTTGAAGTCCGGCACCACGGCCTTCAGGGCCGTCGCCGCCACGTTCCAGCTCCAGACGGTGATCTCGCCCTTCACGTCCGACTGCGCCATCGCCGGCGCCGTCAGGGCCAAGACGGCCGCGCCGGCCAAGCCGGACATCATGCCGGCGATCCTGCCTAGTCCACTCATCAGGGTCCTCCCTCGGTTTGGCCTCGTGTTCCGACCGACGGGTCCTGCCTGCCAGAGGTGGGACCCCTCGTCTCGGAGCTTATCGTCGCCTTGTGCCGGGAGTATGAATCCGATGGTTTCCGCATGTCGTCCCGATCAGGGACGAATTCTTCCGGGATCCTAAGGTGAGCGATGAGCCGAGCCTCGACTGCGCGCATACCGAGACTGCCGGGCCTGTCCGAGCGGATCGTCAGCGCCGACACCCGGCGCGAGGTGCTGGTGATGCGGCGGGCGCACCAGCACAGCCAGATCGAGCTGAACCTGATGCTAGAGGGCGCGGCGACCTATCTGTTCAATGGAAGGCGGGTGACGATCGGCGCCGGCGACTTCGTGTTCTTCTGGGGTGCCATCCCGCACCAGACCATCGAGGTGTCGAGCCCGGCCAGCTTCGTCTGCCTGTACTTGCCGATCGAGATGTTCCTCAGCGCCGCGCTGGGGCCGCGGCTGAAAAGCGCGGTGCTGGGCGGCGGCATGATCGGCGACCGGGCGCCGCTGCCGTTCGACGGGCCGCAGTTCGAGCATTGGCATGCCGAGCTGAATCGGGGCGACGACCGGATCACCGCCCTGGTGCGGCAGGAGATCGAGCAGCGGCTGCGGCGCAGCGACCTGTGCGGCTGGGAGGTGTTGAGCGACACCGGCGATGGCGCCGCCGCCTCCGAGGGCCGGCACGCCAAGGTCTGGGCCATGGCCGGCTTCATCGCCGCCCATGCCAGCGAGCCGATCTCGGTGTCCGATGTGGCGGCCTCGGTGTGCCTGCATCCGAACTACGCCATGGCGATCTTCCGCGAGGCGCTGGGCCTGAGCATCGGCGGCTATCTCACCCGCCAGCGCCTCTACGTGGCGCAGGCGCTGCTGCTGTCGACCGACACCGACATCGTTACCATCGCCTTCGAGGCCGGTTTCGGCTCGGTCTCCCGCTTCTACGAGGCCTTCAGCCGCAACTTCGCCATGCCGCCGCGCCAGTTCCGGATTCTCTATCGTGGGGGTGGATGAGGGGCGGAACGACACCCGCCCCTGGCGATCACCCCCGTGCGATCGAGATGCCGCCATCGACCAGCGAGGCGGTGCCGGTGACGAAGGAAGCGTCGTCCGAGGCCAGGTAGAGGACGGAGCGGGCGATCTCGTCTGGCGTGCCGGCGCGCTTCAGTGCATGCAGGCTGCTCAGATGGTCGCGCGCCTCCGGCGTGGCGTTCGCGGTGCGATACATGTCGGTGTCGACGGCGCCGGGCAGCACCGCGTTGACGCGGACGCCCTGCGGGCCGAACTCGGCGGCCAGCGCCTGGGTCAGGCCGATCAGGCCGGACTTGCTGGCGGCATAGGCGGCGACGCCGGGGAAGGAGAAGGTGTGGCCGACGAAGGTCGAGGTGAAGATCACCGACCCGCCGCCGTGCTTCGCCATCTCCGCGATCTGGTGCTTGGCGCCGAGGAAGGCGCCGGTCAGGTTGATCGCGATGGTGTCGCTCCACCCGGCCTCGGTGACGCCGGTGCTGGCGCCGGTCTCGCCGAGCGTGCCGGCATTGTTGAAGGCGATGTCCAGCCGGCCGAAGCGCTCCGCCGCCAGCGCCACCAGCGCCTTGGCATAGTCTTCCGAGCGGACGTCGCCGGCCAGCGCCACGGCCTGCCCGCCAGCCGCCTCGATCTCGGCGACGAGGCTCGCCAGCTCGGCCTCGCGGCGGGCGCCGAGCACCAGCTTTGCGCCTTCCGCGGCGAACAGCTTGGCGGTGGCCCGGCCGATGCCGGCGCTGGCGCCGGTGACGATCGCGACCTTGTTCTCCAAACGACGCATCTTCGGATCTCCTGGATCAGGGCGGGCCCGTCGCCCGCCGTCGACCTCGAAGATATGTCGCAGCAAAACTGGGAAGAAGGGAATGATGCTGATAAGTTCATTCAGCTTTCCTGAATGATGGGTGTCGATGGACCGGCTGCGCGCCTATGAGGTTTTCGCCACGGTGGTGGCCAAGGGCAGCTTCACCCGCGCTGCCGACGCGCTCGACACCTCGCCGGCCAACGTCACCCGCTACGTCAACGAGCTGGAGGCGCATCTCGCCGTCCGCCTGCTCAACCGCAGCTCGCGCCGGCTGTCTCCGACCGAGGCGGGGCAGGCGCTGGCCGAGCGGGCGCGGGCGATCCTCGACGAGGTGGCGGAGACCGAGGCGATCGCCTCCTCTGCCGCGCTCAGCCCGCGCGGGCGGCTGCGCGTCAATGCGCCGGTCAGCTTCGGCATCCTGCACCTGGCGCCGTTGTGGCCGCGCTTCCTGGCGCGGCATCCGGAGATCGATCTGGACGTCGACCTGGCCGACCGTGTCGTCGACCTGGTGGACGAAGGCTACGACCTGGCGGTCCGGATCTCCCGCACCGGGTCGCAGGCGCTGGTGGCGCGAAAGCTGGCCGCCTCGCACAACATCGTCTGCGCCTCGCCGGACTACATCGCCCGCCGCGGCGCGCCGGCGACGCCGGCCGAACTGCTGGAGCACGACTGCATCGGCTACAGCGGCGCCGCCACCTTCGACGAATGGCACCTGGCCGACGAGGCCGGCCGGCCTCATGTGGTGAGGGTGCCCTGCGTCATGCATGCCAACAACGGCGACACGGTGCGCGCCGCGGCGCTGGCCGGGCTCGGCATCATCTGGCAGCCGACCTTTCTGATCGGCGGCGATTTGCGCCACGGCCGGCTGGTACGGCTGCTGCCAAGCTACCCGATGGCCGATATCGACGTGCTGGCGGTCTATCCCAGCCGCCGCTATCTCAGCGCCAAGGTGCGGGTGATGGTCGACTTCCTGGCCGAGTCCTTCCGCGGCGTTCCGCCCTGGGATCGCGACTCGTGACTACAGCCCGTCGCCCAGGCCCCAGTGTGCGCCCCAGCGCGGATCGGCCTCGTCGCGGACGTCCTGGAAGCGGATGTCGGCCGACAGGCGCATGATCCCGTCCGGGTCGTCGTTGCGCGTCGCCGCATGGATCATGTAGGGGCTGTGCAGCACCACGTCGCCGGCGGCGTAGTCCGCGGCCAGCCAGCGGGTGTCGAAGCGCTCCGCCATCGCCGGCAGGTCCTTCGAGATCCAGCCGGTCTCGGTCATGTTGCGGTTGTAGGCGCTGATCCGCTCCTCCGGCGTAAGGTCGGCGTTGTTGCGGCCGAACTCCGCCTCCATGTCGCGGCCCAGGCGATGGGAGCCCTCGAGATACAGCAGGCCGCCCATCCGCACCGGCACGTCGCCGATCGGGATCCAGGCGGTGACCAGCCGGTCGGTGCCGGCGCGCAGATAGATCAGGTCGTAATGCGCGCCGGTCGCGCCCGGGTCGCCGGGCCGGGTGAAGCGCAGGATCTTGCGCCGGTGCAGGGTGGAGTTGCCGCCGATCAGTCGGTCGATGAAGCGCCACAGCTCCGGCATCAGGCAGAAGGATTCGAAGGCCGAGGACCGCACCAGCTCCATCAGCCGGCCGCGCGAGGCGGCGTCGGCCGGGCGGTCGGAGGTCCTGCCCTCGACCGGGTCGGAGCCTTCGGCCAGCAGGCCGAATTCGGCGAATTGCGCGAAGACATGGCGGCGGAACTCCAGCACCGCCGCCCGCGGCAGCAGCGACCGCAGCCAGAGATAGCCTTCGGACTCGTAGCGCGAGCGCAGGGCGGCGAGACCCTCCGCCGGATCGCTCGGCGCCAGCCAGCCCAGCCGCGCCGGGCTGCAGTCCAGCGCATAGCCGTTCGACGACAGAGCGGACGGCAGGACGCCCATCCCTTCCTCCCGTGACGAATGCGCCTTGCGGCGCTTGGCGGCTATGATGCACTCCATGGCCTGGAGTGTCGTCACGTCGCGGCAGCTTTTCCTCCGGAATCCTCAGGTCGAGGCTCAGAGAGATATGTCCTGGTCCGAGACGAAGCCGCCGGCTCTCCGCCTTTGCCCTGGAACGGGAAGCGGCCGCTGATGGACCGCGCCTCTCAGGCCGCGCTGGCCAGCATCTTCGTCGGGGCGCTGGTGCTGGGACTCAAATTCCTGGCCTATTGGGTCACCGGCTCGATCGCGCTGTACTCCGACGCGCTCGAGAGCATCATCAACGTGCTCGCGGCCGGCGCCGCCTTCATCGCGCTCAGGGTCTCGTCGCAGCCGGCGGACGCCAACCACCCCTACGGCCACGCCAAGGCCGAGTACTTCTCGGCGGTGTTCGAGGGGCTGCTGGTGGTCCTGGCCGCGCTGTCGATCCTGCACGAGGCGTATGCCGGCCTGTTCGATCCCCAGCCGCTCGACGCGCCGGCGCTGGGCCTGGCGATCAGCGGGATGGCGTCGGCCATCAACGGCGCCTGGGGCTGGGCCCTGCTGCGCTGGGGCCGCAGCCTCCGCGCCCCGGCGCTGGTCGCGGACGGCCGGCACGTCCTGACCGACGTCTACACCTCGGGCGGGGTGCTGGTCGGCGTCGGCCTGGTGGCCCTGACCGGCTGGCAGATCCTCGACCCGATCCTCGCCGCCATCGTGGCGCTCAACATCCTCTGGTCCGGCTACGTCATGGTCCGGGATTCGGTCGGCGGGCTGATGGACGAAGCGGTGCCGTCGGAGACGCTGGCGCGCATCCGCGCGGCGATCGCCCGCACCGGCGGTGGCGCGCTCGAGGCCCATGACGTCCGCACCCGGCACGCCGGGCGGATGACCTTCATCGACTTCCACCTTGTGGTGCCGGGGACGATGAGCGTCTCCGAAGCGCACGACATCTGCGACCGGATCGAAGCGACGCTGAAGCAGGACATCGGCGCCGACACGATCATCAGCATCCATGTCGAGCCGGAGGAGAAGGCCAAGCACGCCGGCGTGGCCATCGCCCGATGACGGGGAGGCTCAGCCGGCGGCGGCGGTGACCAGCACGTCGACAGCGCCGACGCCGTCGAACTCGGCCTCGGCCCGATTGCCCGGCTTCACCACATGGACGCCGGTGGTCATGCCGGTCAGCACCCAGCTGCCGGTCGGCAGGTCCCGGCCGCGGCGGCCGAGATGCTCGGCCAGGAAGGCGAGGGAGGCGAGCGGCCCGCCGCCGGCGACGCGGGCGGCGCTGCCCTCGCCGACCACCACGCCTTCGACCCGCATCCGCACGGTCCAGTCGGATGGCGCCCGGCTGTCCCACCCCGCGATCTCGGGGCCGAGCACGAGGCCGGCATTGTTGCCGAAATCGCTGGCCACGGCGCCGGGGCCGAGGTCGTTGAGCGTCGCCAGCGGACTGCCGGCGATCTCCATCCCGGCATGGACCGCGGCCACGAAGGGCCGCATCTCGTCGAGAGTTCGCGGCCGGGCCTCGGCCGGGATGTCGCGGCCGATCCGCAGCACGAACTCGGCCTCCACCGCACCGAAGCCGCCACGGATCACCGGTGTCTCCACCCTGCGCTCGCGGGCGTCGCGGAAGTTGCGGGCAAAGACCGGCCCGGCCAGGCGCGGCGCGTCGTAGCGCGGGCGCCAGGTCTCGGCGATGCCGGCCACCTTCCAGCCGACCAGCGCGTCGGTCCACAGGCCCAGCGCCTCCTCCTGCACGGCATAGGCGGTGGGCAGGTCCGGCGGCAGCGTGCCGGGATAATCCGGCAGGGCGCGGGCGGCGCGGCGCGCCTCGGTGAAGGCGATGGCCAGGTCGCGGCTCGAACTCATGGCGGGCTCCGTCGGCTGATCTGGATTCTTGTGTATGGTAGTATGGACTGTTATGCAAGGCGGCAACGGCTTGCAGGATCCGGCGTGAAGATCGACCCCGCCCACAGCTTCGAATCCGCCGCGCATCGGCTGGAGCGCGAGCTGCGCCGTGCCATCGTGGCACTGGAGCTGCCGCCCGGCGCCCGGCTGTCGGAGCAGGAGATCGCCCAACGCTACGGCGTGTCGCGCCAGCCGGTGCGCGAGGCGCTGATCGCGCTGGCGAAGACCCGGCTGGTCGAGGTGCAGCCGCAGCGCGGCACGGTCGTGGTCAAGCTGTCGGTGCGGCGGATGGCCGAGGCGCGCTTCGTCCGCGAGACGGTCGAGGTGGCGCTGGTGCGGCGCGCCTGCGAGGGCTTCGACCGGTCGAGCCGCGAGCGCATCGACGACCTGCTCGACGCCCAGGCCAAGGCCGCGTCGCGCGGCAACCATCACGACTTCCAGCGCGCCGACGAGCTGTTCCACATCGCCATCGCCGAAGGTGCCGGCTGCGGCCTGGCCTGGATGGCGGTGGAGGACCTCAAGGCGCATATGGACCGGATCTGCACCCTGACGCTGCCGGGCGCCGAGGCGATGCTGCCGCTGGTCGAGCAGCATCGCGCCATCATGGCGGCGATCGACGCCCGCGACCCCGACGCGGCGGAGCGGGCGATGCGCCATCACCTGACCGAGATCCTGCGCGCCCTGCCGCGGATCGAGGCCGAGCATCCCGAATTGTTCGACGAGCCCGCCCCGGGCCGCATCCGATAGACGTGAAGAGGACAGCATGACTGCGAGCGACGCCGCGACCACCCGCCAGGCGGTGCATTACGAGCAGGCCGAGATGCTCGACGGCGAGGATCTGCGCCGGCATTTCCTGATCGAGCAACTGATGGCGCCGGGCCGGCTGAGCGCGACCTACACCCATTACGACCGCATGCTGGTGATGGGCGCGGTACCGACCGATGCGCCGCTGGTGGTCGGCGAGGATCTGGCGAAGCTGGTCGGCAGCGCCACGCTGCTGGAGCGGCGCGAGCTCGGCCTGATCAATGTCGGCGGGCCCGGGCGGGTGACCGCCGACAAGGCGGTGTACGAGGTCGGGCCGCAGGACGCGCTCTATCTCGGCAAGGGCATCGCCTCGGTCGCCTTCGCCAGCGTCGACCCGGCCAACCCGGCGAAGTTCTACATCAACTCGACCCCGGCCCATGCCGCTTTGCCGTCGCGGGTGGTCGCGCGCGACCAGGCGATCGTCAAGGAGCTGGGCGCGCCCGAGACCAGCAACCGCCGCACCCTGCACCAGTACCTGCATCCGGAGGTGCTGCCGACCTGCCAGCTGCTGATGGGGCTGACCCGGCTGCACAGCGGCAGCGTCTGGAACACCATGCCGGCGCACACCCATGACCGGCGGATGGAGGCGTATTTCTACTTCGAGCTGCCGGCCGATGCGGTGGTGATGCATTTCATGGGCCGGCCCGCGGCCACCCGGCACCTGGTGGTGCGCAACGAGCAGGCCGTGCTGTCGCCGCCCTGGTCGATCCATTGCGGTGCCGGCACCGCCGCCTATGCCTTCATCTGGAGCATGGCCGGCGACAACCAGGCCTTCACCGACATGGATTTCGTCGCCATGGGGGATCTGCTGTGAGCCTGTTCGACCTGTCGGGCCAGGTGGCGCTGGTCACCGGCGCGCGCACCGGGCTCGGCCGCGGCATCGCCCTGGCGCTGGCCGAGGCCGGGGCCGACATCGCCGGGCTCGGCTCGCGCCCGATGCCGGAAACGGCAGAGGCGATCGCGGGCACCGGCCGCCGCTTCGTCGAGGTGGTGCGCGACCTGGAGGATTCCTCCGGGCTCGACTCGGTGGTGGCCGACATCGTCGCCCGGCTCGGCCGCATCGACATCCTGGTCAACAATGCCGGCATCATCCGCCGCGCCGACCTGCTGGAGTTCAGCGAGGCGGACTGGGATGCGGTGATGGCGGTCAACCTGAAGAGCGCCTTCTTCCTCAGCCAGGCCGTCGCCCGCCACATGGTGGGGCAGGGCATCCAGGGCCGGATCATCCACATCGCCTCGGTGCTGTCCTTCCAGGGCGGCATCCGGGTGCCGTCCTACACCGCGGCCAAGCACGGCATCGCCGGGCTGACCCGGGCGATGGCGAACGAGCTGGCGCCGAAGGGCATCACGGTCAACGCCATCGCCCCGGGCTATATGGAGACCGACAACACCGAGGCGCTGCGCGCCGACCCGGTGCGCACCCGGCAGATCCTCGACCGGATTCCGGCCGGCCGCTGGGGCGTGCCGCAGGACCTGGCGACGGCGGCGCTGTTCCTGGCCTCGCCGCACAGCGGCTACGTCACCGGCGCGCTGCTGCCGGTCGATGGCGGCTGGCTGGCGCGCTGAAATTTCGGTTGAATTTGTATAGAATTGATGGAATAATGGCATATTCAATCGATTCAGATTGAAACTAAATTTCCTTTCGTTTTATTCTCGCGGTGCCGGCTCCGGGCCAATCTGTTGATGGCGCGGAGCCGGCATCACGCGTTTGTCGCATCGTGACCCATTTTTCAGGAGCATTTCGGATGGAACCTTTCCTCGCCACGATCATGGGCTGGGCCCCGAACTTCGCGCCGCGCGGCTGGGCCTTCTGCGGGGGCCAGATTCTGTCGATCGCGCAGAACACGGCGCTGTTCAGCCTGCTCGGTACCACCTACGGCGGCAACGGCCAAACCACCTTCGCTCTGCCCAACCTGTTCAGCCGGCTGCCGATCGGTGCCGGCCAGGGGCCGGGGCTGAGCTCTTATGACCTCGGCCAGCTCGGCGGCACCGAGAGCACGACCCTGACCACCAACAACATGCCGGCGCACGCCCATCCCGCAGGGACTTTGGCCGGGCAACAGACAGTGACCACCAACACCGGCAGCACCAGCCAGACGGCGGCCGATACCGGTTCGATCCTGGGGGCGCCGAACTTCCTGGACAGCGCCTCCGGCTCGACCGTCAACGTCAACACCTTCGCCGCCGCCGGCACCACCCCGGCGGTCGCCCTGGCGGTCCCGGTCGCCGGTGCGACCGGCCCGGCCGGCGGCAGCCAGCCCTTCTCGATCCTGCCGCCCTATCTGGCGATCAATTGGATCATCGCGCTGGAAGGCATCTACCCGTCGCGCAACTGAGGGAGCGCCGCGATCCTCGCCGTGCTCGTCTTCGACGATTATCGACCGCTTTTCAGGAGCATTTCGCAATGGAAGCTTTTATTGCCACGATCATGGGCTGGGCCCCGAACTTCGCGCCGCGCGGCTGGGCCTTCTGCGGCGGCCAGATCATGTCGATCGCGCAGAACACGGCGCTGTTCAGCCTGCTCGGCACCACCTATGGCGGCGACGGCGTGACCACCTTCGCGCTGCCCAACCTGTTCAGCCGGGTGCCGATCGGTGCCGGCCAGGGGCCGGGGCTGAGCAACTATGTTCTCGGCCAGGTCGGCGGCACCGAGAACACGACCCTGACCATCAACAACCTGCCGGCGCACAGCCATCCCGCAGGGACTTTGGCCGGGCAACAGACGGTGACCACCAACACCGGCAGCACCAGCCAGACGACGGCCAGCGCGGGCTCGATCCTGGGGGCGCCGAACTTCCTGGACAGCGCCTCCGGCTCGACCGTCAACGTCAACACCTTCGCCGCCGGCGGCACCACCCCGGCAGTCGCCCTGGCGGTCCCGGTCGCCGGCGCGACCGGCCCGGCCGGCGGCAGCCAGCCCTTCTCGATCCTGCCGCCCTATCTGGCGATCAATTGGATCATCGCGTTGGAAGGCATATTTCCGTCGCGCAATTGAGGGAGCGCCGCGATGCTCGCCGAGCTCAGCTTCGACGACTTCAAGGACCACACCGGCCGGACCTTCGTGGTCGAGGGGCCGGGCGGGCGGGTTGAAGCGACCCTGGTCGCAGCCCGGCTCTCGCCCTACGGGTCGCCGGGCCTGCTGCGGCGCCACCCCTTCGCGATCCTGTTCACCGCGCCGCCGGTGCCGGAGCTCGGCGCGCAGGTCTACAACATCCGGCACCCGGCCAAGGGGCTGATGGAGGGCGTCTTGATCAACCCCGTGGCGCCCGCGGCGGCGGATGCGCTCAAAGCCCAAGGGCTCCGCTTCTACGAGGCGGTGTTCAGCTGAGCCGGGCGCGGTCGATCGCGGCCGGAACACGGCTCCGTGCCGCGATCGACCACGCCGTCTTCCCGTTCACGACGCCTCTCGCGCGGTCGCGGCGTCGAGATGGATCTCCGGATGCCGGCAGCGATGCAGGATGGTGGCCGGCCAGTCGGGCTCGAAGTCCCGGCTCTCCAGCAGCCGCCGCACCGCCTGCCGCTTGTGGCCGCCGTGCAGGATCATCAGCGCCGCCCGCGACAGCCCGGCGATGGTGCCGAGGCCGACGGACACGCCGCGGCGCGGCACCTCCGCGATGGCGGCGAAGCCCGGGAAGGTCGCCATGTTGTCGCGCCGCGTCTCTTCCGCCAGCGCCACGATGCCGGTGCCGCCCTCGGCCGGGCTGCCCGGTGGGTTGAAGGCGACATGGCCGTCGCTGGCGCCGCTGGCCAGCAGGAACAGGTCGACGCCGCCGGCGTCGCGGATCCGCCGGTCATAGGCATCGGGCCGCGCCGGGTCGGCGCACCAGATCGCGGCCGCCGGCAACTGCCGCGGCGCCGGCAGCTTGGCGTTCACGACTGCCCGGATCTCCTGCTCGGCGAAGCGGCGGCAGCTGTAATGCGCCCGCGGGTCGCACAGCACCGGCCCCATCGGTCCCTCGACCAGGTACTCGTCCATCATCACCAGGATCAGCCGCGACAGGTCGAACCGGGTCATCCCGGCCAGCATGCCGAGCGCGGCATAGACCGGCGCGGCCGAGCGGCCGGCCGGGCAGCCCAGCAGATAGGACCGGCTCTCCTCCGCCGCGCGCTCGATTCCGCCCAGGATGCGCTGGGCGACGGCGCGGCCCAGCGCGTCCGGCGTCGGATGGACGGTGACTGGGATGGCGATGGTGGATCGCATGAGCGGGTCCTGGCGGCCGACCGGGAGGAGAGAGTGTGCAGAGGCAGGCCCCGCGGCGCAATCGCAGCCGTCCATTCAGCACTGCCGGCGCTGAAAGCGATCTGATCTTTCCGTTGGAACGCTGAAATCGGCGGGTCTAGGACTGGTCGACCCCAATACAGAGAGGCGCCGTCATGGAATACCGTCTGCTCGGCCGCTCCGGCCTCAAGGTCTCCGCCATCACCATCGGCACCATGACCATGGGCGGGAAGGGCAATTTCGCCAAGGTCGGCAATGCCGGCGTGGACGAGGCGCGGCGCCAGATCGACCTGTGCCTGGACGCCGGCGTCAACCTGATCGACACCGCCGACGTCTATTCCACCGGCGGGTCGGAGGAGATCATCGGCGAGGTGCTGGGCGGCAGGCGCAAGGACGGCGTGCTGATCGCCACCAAGGCGCGCTTCCCGATGGGCAATGGCCCGAACGACCGCGGCCTGTCGCGCCACCATTTGATCGAGGCCTGCGAGGCCAGCCTGAAGCGGCTGCGGACCGACGTGATCGACCTGTACCAGGTCCATCAATGGGATGGCCAGACCCCGCTGGAGGAGACGATCGACGCGCTCGACAGCCTCGTCCGCCAGGGCAAGGTGCGCTACATCGGCGCCTCGAACTATTCCGGCTGGCACCTGATGAAGGCGCTCGGGGTCAGCGACCGCACCCACCGCCAGCGCTTCGTCAGCCAGCAGATCCACTACACGCTGGAGGCGCGCGAAGCGGAATACGAGCTGGTGCCGGTGTCGATCGACCAGGGCCTCGGCATCCTGGTGTGGAGCCCGCTGGCCGGCGGCCTCCTGTCCGGCAAGCATCGCCGCAACGTGACGCCGGAGGGCACGCGCCAGCTCGCCGGCTGGGACGAGCCGCCGATCCGCGACGAGGACCGGCTGTGGGCCATCGTCGACGCGCTGGTCGCGATCGCCGAGGCCCGCGGCGTCTCCGGCGCTCAGGTGGCGCTGGCCTGGCTGCTCGGCCGGCCGGCGGTGACGTCGGTGATCATCGGCGGCCGCACCGAGGCGCAGCTGGAGGACAACCTGGCCGCGGCCGAGCTGGTGCTGACGGCGGAGGAGCGGGCCCGGCTGGACCAGGTCAGCGCGCCGCCGGTGCTGTACCCCTACTGGCACCAGCTGCGCACTGCCAAGGACCGGCTCGGCCCCGCCGACCTGTCGCTGCTGGGGCCGCATCTCTGAGAGACACCGCGTAGGTTGGGCTCGCCTCGAATCCAGCCTGCGATTGACCGAACGGCCGGTCAGGCTTTTATGGGCAAAGCCGCCCCGGCCGGCGCTCGGCCGCGCAGCCAGTGCTGGCCGAGCAGGGCAACGGTCAATGCCGTCACCCCGGCCGCGACCGACACCCAGAACCCGGCCGATGCGCCGAACTCGTCGATGATCCGGCCGGAGGCGGAGGAGCCGACGGCCATGCCGATCCCGATCCCGGTCATCACCCAGGTGATGCCCTCGGTCAGCTGCGACGGCGGCACCAGTCGCTCGATCAGCCCCATGGCGGTGATGATGGTGGGCGACACCGCGGCGCCGGCCAGGAACAGCACCAGCGCCAGCGCCGGGATGCTGTCGACGATCGGCAGCGGCAGGGTGGTCAGCGCCGCCAGTCCGATCGCCAGGGCGAACTGGGCGGCCAGCGAGATCCGCGGCTTGATCGCCCCGAACACCAGCCCGACGATCAGCGAGCCCAGGGCATAGGCGGCCAGCACCAGGCTGGCGGCGGCGGTGGCGCCATGCGCCTCGGCGAAGGCGACGGCAGTGACCTCGGCGGTGCCGAAGATGGCGCCGACCGCGACCATGGTCAGGGCGATCACCCGCACCGATCCCAGCCGGACGACGGAGCCGCCGCGGCCGGCCTCCGCCGCATGCACCGGCGGCTCGGTCGCCTTCAGCCCGCTGAACAGCGCCACGCCGGCGGCCAGCAGCAGGGTCGCGACCAGCGGCCCGGCCTCCGGAAAGACGGCGACGCTCAGCCCGATCGCGACGATCGGGCCGGTCATGAAGATCACCTCGTCGACCACGGATTCGAAGGCGAAGGCGGTGCGCAGCTGCGGCGTGTCGCGATACAGCTCGGTCCAGCGCGCCCGCACGAAGGCGCTCAGGCTCGGCATGGCGCCGGCGCCGATGGCGAACAGGAACAGAGTCCAGTCCGGCGCGCCGAACCGGGTGGCCAGCATCAGCCCGGCCATCGCCGCCACGGTGACGAGCGTCGCCGGGATCGCCACCCGGCCCTGGCCGCGCCGGTCGACCAACCGCGAGATCTGCGGCGCGATCAGTGCGTTGGCCAGGGCGAAGGTGGCGGAGACGGCGCCGGCCAGCGCGTATTCGCCGCGCGCCTGCGACAGCATGGTGACGATGCCCAGCGTCATCATCGCCAGCGGCAGCCGGGCAATGAAGCCGGCGGCCGAGAACGCCTTGGCGCCGGGGGCGCGGAAGATCTCGGCATAGGGGTTGGTCATGGCGCCCTCCGCTGCAGACAGCATCACTTGCATACGCCTCGTATGTGAAGCAGATAATTGCATACGAGGCGTATGTCAATTATCATACGCTGCGTATGTAAAAGGAGTGCCATGGCCACCCGCAGCGAAATGATCGCCGAGACACGCGCCAAGCTGCTGCGCGCGGCCCGCCATGCCTTCGGCACCAAGGGTTATGCCGAGGCGTCGATGGACGACTTCACCGCCGAGGCCGGCCTCACCCGAGGCGCCCTCTACCACCATTTCGGCGACAAGAAGGGCCTGCTGCGGGCGGTGATCGCCGAGATCGACGCCGAGATGAATGCGCGGCTGCGCGAGGTCTCGGGCCGCGCCGGCTCGCCCTGGCAGGCCTTCGCCGATGAGTGCACCGCCTATCTCGAGATGGCGCTGGAGCCGGAGATCCGGCGCATCGTCCTGCGCGACGGCCCCTCGGTGCTCGGCGACCCGTCGACCTGGGACGGCCAGTCCGAATGCATCGCCTCGATGAGCGGCAGCCTGCGCCGCCTGGCCGGGGACGGGGTGATCGTGCCGGTCGATCCGGAGACCACGGCCCGGCTGCTCAACGGCGCGATGCTGCATGCCGCCCAGTGGATCGCCGACGCCCCCGACCCGGAGGCCACAGCCCGGCACGCGGTCAAGGCCTTCGGGGCCCTGCTGTCCGGCCTGCTGACGGACCGGGGTGGCGACTAGGGCCTCGCGGTGAGGAAGCTCCCGGCCCGGTGTTGTTCCTCAAGGCAGGCAGGAGAAGGAGGACCGGATGAGCGACTATCCCGTGCTGCGGCCGGAGCCGCGAACCGATGCCGGCGGCGAGCGCCTGCGCCAGGGCGGCTGCAGCTGCGGCGCGGTGCGCTTCACCCTGCGCGGTGAGCCGCTGGTGGTCGGGATCTGCCATTGCACCGAATGCCGCAAGGCCACCGGGGTGGTGGCCATGGGCTATGCCGACTGGCCGCGCGACGCCTTCGCCACGACCGGCGAGGTGCGCACCTATCGCGGCCGTAGCTTTTGTCCGGTCTGCGGCTCGCGCCTGTTCCACCCGGCCGAGGGCAAGGACATGGTCGAGATTCTGCTCGGCGCCCTGGACGAGGCCCCAGGCGACCTGCGCCCGACCCGCGAGGGCTGGATCATCCGCCGCGAACGCTGGCTGGCGCCGGTCGCCGGCGCCGGCCAGTTCGACCGGGATCCTGTCTGAATGGGCAGGGCATTCCACCCACACCGTCATGGCGAGCCCCGAAGGGGCGTGGCCATCCATAATGGCCGGGCCCGCTCCGGCTGCGGGACTGGATGGCCACGCTTCGCTCGCCATGACGGATGGGCGGTCTGGATTCCGCTCCCTACAGCTCCACGAACACCTCGAAGCCGCCATAGATCATGCGTTTGCCGTCGAAGGGCATGCCCGCGGGGGGCATCGTGAGGCGCGGGTCGGCCATCACCTTCTTCACGATCTCGTCGCGCGCGGCGCGACTCTCATAGACGACCCAGGAGAAGATCACGACCTCGTCCTCCTTCGCCTGCACCGCGCGCGGGAAGGAGGTCAGCTCGCCATAGGGTACGTCGTCGCCGGTGCATTCGACATAGGCCAGCGCGCCGTGGTCCTTCCATACCGCGCCGGCGTTCCGCGCCATCTCCTTGTAATCCTCCAGCCTGGCCTTCGGCACCGCCAGCACGAAACCGTCTGCATAGGACATCCCGGGCCTCCTCCGTTGGCTTGGGGTCGAACACAGGACGATCGAGGGGGCGGGGAACCGACATGCGGGCAAATTTTTCCGGCGCTCACCCCCGCATGCCGATATGCGCTGTCGTTCCCGGCCGAAGCGTGTCGTGCACGAACTGGATGAAGGCGCGCAGCTTGGGCAGGGCCTGGGCCCGGCCGGGGTAATACAGGAACAGGCCAGGGGTGCCGGCGCAGAATTCCTCCAGCACCGGCTCCAGCACCCCCGCGGCGACCTGCTCCTGCACCGCCGGCGCCGCGGTGTAGGCCAGGCCGACGCCCATCTCGGCCGCCATCACGTTCATCTCGCCGGTGTTGACGATCACCGGCCCGGCCACCGCCATGTCGAAGGCGCGGCTGCCGTCGACGAACTCCCAGCGATAGATCGGCCCCTGCGGCGTGCGCCTGGTGCCGATGCAGGCATGGCGGTGCAGGTCCTCCGGCCGCTGCGGCCGGCCGTGCCGGGCGAAATAGGCGGGCGATCCGACCACGCTGAACCGGAAGGGCGGGGTCAGCCGCACCGCCACCATGTCGGCCTCCAGGAGCTCGCCCAGCCGGATGCCGGCGTCGAAGCCCTCGGCGACGATGTTGGCCAGGCCGTCCTCGGCGAAGATCTCGACCTGCAGCGCCGGATGGGCGGCGCGGAACCGCAGCAGGATCGGCTCGGCCAGGAAATGCACCAGCCCGGCCGGCATGTTCAGCCGCAGCAGCCCGGTCACCTCCTCGCCCAGGCTCCGGGCCGCGTCGAAGGCGGCCAGGATCTCCGCCACCGCCGGCCGGGCGCGGTCGACGAAGCGCTGCCCGGCCTCGGTCAGCCCGACCTTGCGGGTGGTGCGGGTCAGGAGGGCCACGCCCAGCCGCGCCTCCAGCCCGCGGATGGTCTGGCTGATCGCCGAGGGCGACACCCCCAGCTCCTCCGCCGCGGCGCGGAAGCTGCGGCGCTCGGCGACGCGCAGCACGGCGATCACGCCGTCCAGCTGGTCTCGCTCGATTGTGAAGGGTTTCTTCATGGCCACTGCAGATTATTCCGGATGGCGAGGCAAAGCGAGGCGTCCTAGCCTTCCGTCGCCGCTGCGGCCGAGACTTGGGGCAATGGTGGTGGCCGCGACGCAACGCCGCTGCCGCAACCTGCCGCCGGCCCTCATATAAGCGGAGCGCGCCGCTAACGCGTTCCCCTGACCTTCTCGTTGCCGGTATGATAACAGGAGAGTCGCCTTGGACCCGCTGGGAGACCTCATGCCCTGGATCGCCGTCTGCAGCGTCGCCGGTCTGTTCGGGATCATGCTGGTCGAGCGCCTGCTGCCGATCCTGCCGTCCTACGGCCTGCTGGTCGCGGTCGGGGTGGCGGTGGGCGAGGGCTATTGGTCGCTGCCGCTGGCCTTGGCGATGACGGTGATCGGCGGCATCGCCGGCTGCGCCCTGTTCTACGGGCTGGGCTGGGGCCTGGGCGAGTCGCGGGCCGGGGCCTTGCTGCACCGGACCGCCGGGTTCTTCGGCATGGCGCCGGCGCGGGTCGATCGCTGCATCGCCTGGGTCCGCGACCGCGGGGCGGTCTTCGCCCTGGTGGCGCAGCTGGTCCCGACCGTGCGGCTGGTGGTGCCCGGCATCGCAGGGCTGCTGCGGGCCCGCCCCTTGATGTTCTTCACTGCGACCGCCCTCGGGATCGGGCTGTGGAACGGGCTGTTCATCGGCACCGGCTATGCCGCCGCGTCGCTGATCGAACCGAATCCGAACGCATCCTCGATCGCGCTGATGGTGCTGGTCGCGCTGCTGTCTCTCGAGCTGATGGGCACGATGATGTGGCGTAGCTTCTCCCGCCGGCGGCAGGCCGTCGCCGTCTCTTCCGCCGGCGCGCCGCCGGTTCTGATGTCGGGCGCCGCGATGGCGCCGCGGCCCGGGACCGGTCCCACGCGACGCCAGGACGCGGCCGACGACTTCGCCTTCTTCCGCGCCTGGCTGAAGGCGCCGCTGCGGGTGGCCGCGGTGGTGCCCTCGGGGCGGGCCCTGGCCGCCGCGATCACCGCCGAGATCGGGCCGGAGACCGGGCCGGTGATCGAGCTCGGGCCCGGCACCGGCGCCTTCACCCGGGCGCTGCTCGGCCGCGGCGTGCCGGAATCGCGGCTGGCGCTGGTCGAGGCCGGGCCGGATTTCGCGGCCCTGCTGCGCCAGCGCTATCCGGCGGCGCAGGTGCTGTGCATGGACGCCGCCCGGCTGGGCACCGCCGACCCGTTCGACGGCGAGAAGGTCGGCGCCGTGGTCAGCGGCCTGCCGGTGCTGTCGATGCCGCCCAAGACGGTGATCGGCATCCTCGACGGCGCCTTCCGCCATCTGCGGCCGGACGGCGCCTTTTACCAGTTCACCTACGGGCCGCGCTGCCCGATCCCGCGCGCCATTCTCGACCGGCTCGGGCTCAAGGCGGTGAAGACCGGCCGGGCGGTGGCGAATGTCCCGCCGGCCTCGGTCTACCGCATCACCCGCCGCTGGCAGCGACCGCCGGCTTAGGGGCCTTCGCCGTCATCGCGTCCCACGCCGCCATGGCGTGGTCGATGATGGCGTGCATCTCGCGGCGGCCGGTGCCGTCGCGGGCCTTGATCGACAGGCCGGCCAGGACGGTGGAGTAGAAGCCGGCCACCGGGCCCAGATCGACGCCCGGCGGAAGTTCGCCGGCGGCCGCGCCCTGTTCCAGCCGGCGCAGGATCAGGCCGCAGGCTTCCCTGTGCAGGTCCAGCAGATGGGCGCGCACGCCCTCATGCTCCGGCGCCGTGTTGATGGCGCCGAGGATGACGAAGCAGCCGTTCGGCAAGCCGGGATCGGTGGAGGCGTCGGCATTGTCGCGCAGCATCGCCTCGATCGCGCCACGCGCCGTGCGCTGGCAGTGCAGCGCCCGGCGCGTGGCCGACCCATTGGTGGCGCGATAGAGATCGACCGCCTCGCGGAACAGCGCCTCCTTGCTGCCGAAGGCGGCGTACAGGCTGGGCGCCGCGATGCCCATCGCCGCGGTCAGGTCGGCCATCGACACCCCCTCATAGCCGTGCCGCCAGAACAGCTCCATCGCCCGCCGCAGGGCCACGTCCCGGTCGAAACCGCGGGGTCGGCCGCGCTCCGCCATCTCCGTTTCCTTTCTTTAACGATCCATAAATAAATCGCTTGACCGCGGAATGCAACTGCGCCAGCTATTTATTTATCGATCATTAAAGATATGGAGCATCCCATGGCCGACCTGTCCGGAACGGTGGCGCTGGTCACCGGCGCCAGCCGAGGCATCGGCGCCGCCATCGCCCGCCGCCTGGCGCGCCAGGGCGCCGACGTGGCTCTCACCTACAGCGCCTCGCCCGACAAGGCGGCGGCAGTGGCGCGCGACATCGAGGCGGCGGGCCGCCGCGCTTTGCTGATCCAGGCGGACAGCGCCGATCCGGTCGCGGCCGCCGCGGCGGTGGACCGGGCGGCGGCGGAGCTCGGCCGGCTCGACATCCTCGTCGCCAATGCCGGCATCGCCCTGCAAGGGCCCTTCGCCGAGATCACGGTCGAGGCGTTCGACCGCACTGTCGCGATCAATGTCCGCGGCGTCTTCATCGCCGCCCAGGCCGCCGCCCGGCACCTGCCGGAAGGTGGGCGGATCATCGTCATCGGCAGCAACCTGGCCGAACGCGTGCCGGGGGCCGGGATCACGCTCTATACCCTGTCGAAGACGGCGCTGACCGGCCTGGTCAAGGGCGCGGCCCGCGATCTCGGCCCTCAGGGCATCACCGTCAACCTGGTCCAGCCGGGTCCGACCGACACCGACATGAACCCGGCCGACGGCCCGCGCGCCGATGGGCTGCGGTCGCTGATGGCGATCCCGCGCTACGGCAGCGGCGACGACATCGCCGGGCTGGTCGCCTGGGTGGCCTCGGCCGAGAGCCGCTTCGTCACCGGCGCCGCGCTCACCATCGACGGCGGCATGTCCATCTGACGCGAGGGAGAGCCGAGATGACCGCACGCGCCATTTCCGACGATTCCGCCAACGGCCTGTGGGTGCTGGGCGCCGTCTGCCTGGCCGGGTTGATGATGCCGCTCAGCTTCACCGGCCCGGCGGTGGCGCTGCCGGCGATCGGGCGCGAGCTCGGCGGCAGCCCGGTGGCCCTGGCCTGGGTGGTGAACGCCTTCGTGCTCAGCTTCGGCAGCTTCGTCATGGCCGCCGGGGCCCTGGCCGACCAGCTCGGCCGCAAGCGCATGTTCGGCATCGGCGTCGCCGGCTTCGCCCTCCTGTCGCTGGTGCTGGGCTTCGCCCCGTCGGTGGTGGCGCTGGACCTGCTGCGCGGCGCCCAGGGCATCGCCGCCTCGATCGCCATGGCCGGCGGCGCCGCTTCGCTGGCGCAGGAGTTCGAAGGCCCGGCCCGCACCCGCGCCTTCAGCCTGCTCGGCACCAGCTTCGGCATCGGCCTGGCCTTCGGCCCGATCCTGGCCGGCGTGCTGGTCGAGACGCTGGGCTGGCGCGCCATCTTCCTGACCGGCACTGCGATCGGCGCGCTGGTGCTGCTGTTCGGCCTGCCGCGGATGCGGGAATCGCGCGACCCCGGCGCCACCGGCGTCGACTGGCCGGGGCTGTTCAGCTTCACCGCCGCCCTCGGCCTGCTGACCTTCGGCATCATGCAGGGGCCGCAGGATGGCTGGGGCAGCCCCGTCGTGCTGGCCCTGCTGCTCGGCGCCGCGGCGATGCTGGCCCTGTTCGTCGCGGTCGAGACCCGGGTGCGGCGACCGATGCTGGACCTGTCGCTGTTCCGCTATCCGCGCTTCGTAGGAGCGCAGTTCCTGCCGATCGCCACCGCCGTCTGCTTCGTGGTGCCGCTGGTGCTGCTGCCGGTGCGCTTCATCGGCGCCGAGGGGATGAGCGAGATCGAGGCCGGCGGGCTGATGATCGCGCTGTCGGCGCCGATGGCGGTGGTGCCGTTCCTGGCCGGGCTGCTGGCCCGCCGGATCCCGGCGGCGGTGTTGTCGGCGGTCGGGCTGGTGATCGCCGCGCTCGGTCTCGGCTGGCTCGCCGCCGTCCCGGTCGGCGCCGGGGCCGCCACCCTGGCCCTGCCGATGCTGGTGATCGGCATCGGCACCGGCCTGCCCTGGGGGCTGATGGACGACCTGTCGGTCAGCGTGGTGCCGCGCGAGCGCGCCGGCATGGCCACCGGCATCTTCTCGACCATGCGGGTGGCGGGGGAGGCGGTGGCGATCGCCGCCGCCGGCGCCCTGGTGGTGGCGCTCGGCCAGTCCGGCCTGCACCGGGCCGCCGGCGGTGGGAGCCAAGTGGCCGACGCGGTCAACGCCCTGGCCGGCGGCGACATGGGCCGGGCCGAGACGCTGCTGCCCGGCCTCGGCCGGGCAGCGCTGGCCCAGGCCTATGGCGCCGCCTTCCAGGCGATGCTGGCCGTGCTGGTCGCTGCCACCCTGGCGGCGGCGCTGGTCGCCTACGCGCTGCTGCGGCGGAGACGGGAGGCTACTCGAAAACGAGCAGAGGCCTGCGAGGCTAGATAGAGCGGATCAGACTTCTTTGCGTTGCCTCTCCCGCCAGGCGGGAGAGGCCGGGCGTCCGCAGGACGACCGGGTGAGGGTTGGCGCAGGCCTCGACGAAATCCCCTCACCCGGAGCCGCTTCGCGTCTCCGACCTCTCCCGCAAGCGGGAGAGGCAACGCAGCTTCGGGCTGGAGAGACTTTACGACGCGTCCGGGATCAGCTTGGCGCGCAGCGACCGGCGCGCCTCGTGGTCCAGGCGCTGCAGCGCCTCGCGGATCTGCTGGGTGATGGCGCCGGCCTCGGCGTCCGGGTTGCGGAAATAGGCCTGCGCCTCGGCGATCATGATCGGCAACGCCGCGGCGGCGGCCTTGGCCGCGGCGGCCGGCGACGACGCCTTCGCCGCCATGCCGCGGATGCTGGTGGCCAGCTCGGCGGCCGAATTCTTCCAGCCGGCGGGGCCGGTGTCGGACAGGTCGGTGACCGCCTCCTCGACGATCTGGTCGATCAGCACGCCCGAATCCCGCGCCCCGGACCAGGAGGCGGCCAAGCGCCCGTCGCGGTCGCGCACTTCGGTCCAGCGGAAGGTCTGGCGTTCCTCGTCGGTCAGAATGCGCTCGACCCGCGCGAACATGCCGCTGACCGGCCGGGACCAGCCGGCCGGCAGGGCCGCAAGCTGCTCGCGCACCCTGGCATCCACGCGTGCGCCGCAACTCTTCAGCAACTGCTTCAACCGCTGGGGGCCCCGCTGCTTGATCGCCATCTTTCTTCGCTCTCCCTCGTCTCTACGCCCCGCCGCATTGCTCCCATCGTTCCGGGGCGCCACGACCTTCGGTGTTCCATTCAAATGGTCTTTACGACACGGAATCAAGGCATAGGCGGCCAGGGATGGCGAGTCATTCCTTGGGGCAATCCGGACATCGGCGGAATCCCTGGGACGCGCCGGCGAAAGCCTCGCACTTGAACAACTGATATTTTAGTATACGGTGCATATCAGTATCACACGGAGATATGCGGATGCGCGGTGCGGCGGCGGAGGACGGGCCGGCAGGGCGGCGGCGGATGCCGCGATCGCCGCGGCTCGACGCGCTGTCGCAGGGGCAGCCGACCACCGCCTCGGCCCTGATTCGGCGGGCGCTGCGCGGCGACATCGTCGCGCTGCGCCTGAAGCCGGGCACGCCGCTGATGGAGAAGGAGATCGCCGAGCGCTACGGCGTCAGCCGCACCCCGGTGCGCGAAGCGGTGCTGCGCCTGGCCGATGAGGGGCTGGTCGACATCTTCCCGCAATCCGGCACCTTCGTGTCGCGCATCCCGGTCCATGCCCTGCCGGAGGCGATCATCATCCGAAAATCGCTGGAGGAGACGACGGCGCGGATGGCGGCCGAGCGGGCCAAGGCCAGCCAGGTCGCGGCCCTGCGCGCGGTGATGGAGCGGCTGCGCGAGATGGAGGCGGCGGGCGACCGCGAGGGCTTCCACCAGGCCGACGAGGCCTTCCACGCCGGCGTCGCCGACGCGGCCGGATATCCCGGCATCTGGTCGCTGGTGCAGCAGGTCAAGCTGCAGGTCGACCGCTACCGCCGCCTGACCCTGCCCGAGGAGGGGCGGCTGGCGCGGATCATCGCCGAGCACGGCGCCGTCCTCGACGGCATCGAGGCGCATGACCCGGACCGCGCTGCGGCGGCGATGGGAGCGCATCTCGGGGCGCTGCTGGCCGATATCGGCGGCATCAAGGACCACAATCCGGACTACTTCGTCGACGCACCGCCGCCCGGCTACTGAGCGGCGTCAGGACAAGGCGAGAGCAGGGGAGGGGCGCAGGCCCGATGCGGTACCAGTTCGATTTCGACAGCCTGCGCGACTATTGGCCGTCCTTCCTGCACGGCGCGCTGATGACGCTGGAGATGACCGCGGTGGCGACCGTGCTCGGCCTCGCCATCGGCGTGGTCCTGGCCATCGGCCGGCGCGGCCGGTCGCGCTGGATCGCCGGGCTGTGCGGAGCCTATGTCGAGATCGTCCGCAACACCCCCTACCTGATCCAGATCTTCTTCCTGTTCTTCGGCCTGTCCAGCATCGGCCTCCGGCTGCCGATCTTCGCCGCCGCGGTGCTGACCATGGTGATCAATGTCGGCGCCTACACGGCGGAGATCGTGCGCGCCGGCATGGACACGGTGCCGTCCGGCCAGGTCGAAGCGGCGCAGGCGCTGGGCCTGTCGACGCCGCAGATCTACTGGGACGTGATCCTGCGCCCGGCGCTGGAGCGGGTGTATCCCGCCCTGACCAGCCAGTTCGTCCTGATGATGCTGTCCTCCTCCGTCACCTCGCAGATCTCGGCGGAGGAGCTGACGGCGATCGCCAACACCATCCAGTCCGACACCTTCAGGCCGTTCGAGACCTACATCGTCGTGGCGCTGTTGTACCTGGCCATGGCGCTGCTGCTGAAGTTCGGCTTCCACCTGTTCGGCCAGGCGATCTTCCCGCGCCGGCGCCGGCTCGGCACCCCGCTCTGAGGAGGCCGGAATGGGCGGCGCCTTCACCATCAACCACCTGGTCTACCTGCTGCAGGGCACGGCCTGGACCGTGGTGCTCTCGCTGCTGGCCTTCGTCCTCGGCAGCGTCGCCGGCTTCGGCGTCATGCTGCTGCGGATTTCCCGCGGCCGGATCCTGCGCCGCGCCGCCTTCGTCTACGTCCAGATCATCCAGGGCACCCCGCTCCTGATCCTGCTGTTCCTGGTCTATTTCGGCCTCGGCATCGTCGGCATCGAGGTGCCGCCGCTGCTCGCCGCCGGCGTGTCGGTGATGATCTATTGCAGCGCCTTCCTCGGCGAGATCTGGCGCGGCTGCGTCGAGGCGGTGCCGAAGACGCAGAGCGAGGCGGCCGAGTGCCTGGCGCTGAACCGCTGGCAAGTGCTGACCGACGTCATCCTGCCCCAGGCGGCGCGCATCGCCACGCCGCCGACCGCGGGCTTCCTGGTGCAGGTGCTGAAGAGCACCTCGCTGGCCTCGGTGGTCGGCTTCATCGAGCTGACCCGCGCCGCCCAGGTCATCAACAACTCGCTGTTCCAGCCATTCCTCGTCTTCGGCATCGCCGGGCTGATCTACTTCGCCCTCTGCTACCCGCTGTCGCGCTGGAGCCGTTCCCTCGAAAGGAAGATGAATGTCGGCCGTCGTCACGCTGCGTGATGTGCACAAGCGCTTCGGCGAGCTCGAGGTGCTCAAGGGTGTGTCCTTCGAGGTCGAGAAGGGCGAGGTCGTCGCCGTCATCGGCCGCAGCGGCTCGGGCAAGAGCACGGCGCTGCGCTGCGTCAACCGGCTGGAGACGATCCAGTCGGGCAGCATCGAGGTCTGTGGCCACAAGGTCGATGCCGCGAACCTGAACCTGCGCGCGCTGCGCCAGGACGTCGGCATGGTGTTCCAGAGCTACAACCTGTTCCCGCATCTGACGGTGGAGGAGAACATCACCCTGGCGCCGCGCCGGGTGCGCAGGATGCGCGGCGCCGAGGTCCGCGACCTGGCGCGCGGCGCGCTGGAGCGGGTCGGCCTGGCCGACAAGATCGACGCCTATCCCGAGCAGCTTTCGGGCGGCCAGCAGCAGCGAGTGGCGATCGCCCGGTCGCTGGCCATGAGCCCGAAGGTGATGCTGTTCGACGAGGTCACCTCGGCGCTCGACCCGCATCTGACGGGCGAGGTGCTGAAGGTGATGGAGAGCCTGGCCCGCGGCGGCATGACCATGCTGGTGGTGACGCATGAGATGGCGTTCGCCCGCCGCGTCGCCGACCGGATCATCTTCATGCATCTGGGCAGGGTCTGGGAGACGGGGTCGGGCGAGATGCTGGCCGCCCCGCAGACGGGGGAGCTCCGCGACTTCCTGTCCAACGGGCTGTGATCGCGGAAACCGGTGCCGGCCCGCTGCCGGCCGACAAAGACGTGCATAGGGTGGAGGAACGTCATGATGCTGACAGGAGTGCTGAGGGTCGCCGCCGCCGCGGCGGCGCTGTGGATCGCGGCCGCGCCGCCGGCGCAGGCGGAATCGCTGGACGACATCCAGTCGACGAAGAAGGTGCGCATCGCCGTGGCGATGGGCGTGCCGCTGTTCGCCTTCGTCGACGACAAGCTGCAGCCCACCGGCTCCGACGTCGAGACGGCGAAGATGATCGCCAAGGATCTCGGCGCGGAGCTGGAGCTGGTGCAGATCACCAACGCCGCCCGGGTGCCGACCATCCAGACCGGCAAGGCCGACCTGCTGGTCGCCGACCTGGCGATCACCGAGGAGCGCAAGAAGGCGGTGGACTTCACCATCCCCTACGCCACGCTGAACATCGAGGTCGCGGCCCCGGCCGGCGTCGCCATCAAGGACTATGCCGACCTCGCCGGCAAGCGCATCGGCGTGACCCGGGCCACGGTCAACGACACGCTGGTGACCCGGAACGCCAAGGACGCCGAGATCGTCCGCTTCGAAGACGATGCGACGCTGATCACGGCGGCGGTCTCCGGCCAGGTCGACATTGTCTCGACCCAGAGTGCGGTGGTGGCGGAGATGAACAAGGGCCGGTCGGACAAGCTCGAGACCAAGTTCGTGCAGCAGGAGCTGAACCTCGGCATCGCCCTGCCGAAGGGCGAGCCGAAGCTGAAGGCCTGGCTGGATGACTGGATCAAGACGCATTTCGCCGACGGCAGCCTGAACGCCACCTTCAAGCAGTTCCACAACCGAGACCTGCCGGCGGACTTGATCACCCGGTAGTCGGAGACGCTCACCCCTCCTCGTCATTGCGAGGAGGCGAAGCCGACGAAGCAATCCAGGGGCCGGTTCGCGCCGCCCTGGATTGCTTCGCTGCGCTCGCAATGACGATCTGGGAAAGCGGGCCGGAGCCGCTTTCTCAGCGGTCCCGCCTCGGCCGCCGGTCCTTCTCCCGCTCGATCTCGGAGTTCAGCTCGGCGCCGATCAGGAAGATCACCGTCGACAGCCAGATCCAGGTCAGGAAGCCGATCACGGCGCCGAGCGAGCCGTAGGTCGCGCCGTAATTGGCGAAGCGGGCGACATACCAGGAGAACAGCATCGATCCGCCGAGCCAGACGGTGGCGGCGACGATGCCGCCCCAGTTCAGCCAGTGCTCGCGCCGGCCGCCGGGGCCGTAGCGGTAGACCAGGGTCAGCGCCGCGATCGTCGCCAGGTACAGCGCCGGCCAGCGCAAGAGCCGGATCAGCGTGCCGGCATCCGAGCCGAGGCCGATATATTTGAGCGCGATCGGCGCCGCCACCACAACCGCCAGGGCCAGCACGGCGAAGCCGATGGCGCAGAGCGTGAACAGCAGCGACACCATGTTGAGCCGCACGAAGCCGCGCCGCTCCTCCTCGTCATAGGCCACGTTCAGCGCGTCGAACATCGCCTTGACCCCGGCATTGGCGCTCCACAGCGAGATCGCCAGGCCGGCGAAGAAGGCGATGCCCAGGCTCTTCGGCGGCTGGCTGGCGATGCGCTGCAGCTGCCCGGCGATCAGCTCGAGGCTGCCGGCCGGCAGGATGACGGCCAGGTCCTCGATGTTCCGCTGCACGGTCGAGACATCGGCGACCAGCCCGTACAGCGAGACGAACACGCCGATCGCCGGGAACAGCGCCAGCAGCGTGTAATAGGCGACGCCGGCGGCCAGGGCGAACACCCGGTCCTCGCCGATCTCGCCCCAGACCCGCCACAGCACGATGCCGCCGCGGCGCGCCTTGCGCCGCCACCGCCGCTCCGTCGTCCTGGTCTCCGCCGTCATGGCGATTCGACGCCCCCGTTCCACCTGATCGACCATATGTCTTGCCGGCTATGACGGAAATCCGGTTGACGCCGTGATTTCGACTGCGACCATCTGGGGCCCGCCGCGCCCGCGATCGACCAGGAGACCCGCCGTGCCCCGTCTGAGCCCGTCCTCCAGCCATTACGGCGCCGTTATGGCCGTCGTCGAAGGCGACAAGATGGTCGGCATCCAGCCCTATGCCAGCGACATCGACCCGTCGCCGATCATCAACTCGCTGCCCGGCATGGTGCACGGCAACCTGCGCATCCCGCAGCCGATGGTCCGGGCCGGCTGGCTGGCGCAGCGGCACAAGAGCGACGGCGGCCGCCGCGGAGCCGACGCCTTCGTGCCGGTGTCGTGGGAGACGGCGCTGGAGCTGGTGGCGGGCGAGCTGGAGCGCGTGCGGACCGAGCACGGCGCCGAATCGATCTATGGCGGCAGCTATGGCTGGGGCAGCGCCGGCCGGCTGCACAACGCGCCGACCCTGCTGCGCCGCATGCTGGGCTTCACCGGCGGCTACACCGCCTCGGTCAACAACTACAGCTTCGGCGCGGCCTTGCCGCTGATGCCGCACATCATCGGCGACTTCAACCGGGTGCTGGTCGAGACCACCGACTGGCGCAGCATCGCCAGCGACGGCCGCCTGATCGTGGCCTTCGGCGGCATGCCGCCGCGCAACAGCCAGATCGCCTCGGGCGGCACCGGCAAGCACCAGCAGCGCGACTGGAACCGCCGCAGCCGCGAGGCCGGGGTGCAGTTCGTCTATATCGGCCCGGTGCGCGACGACATGGCGGAGGAGGCGGGCGCCGAATGGCTGGCGCCGCGGCCGAACACCGACACCGCGATCATGCTCGGCCTGGCCCATACGCTGGTGGCCGAAGGGCTGTACGACCGCGGCTTCGTCGACCGCTGCACCACCGGCTTCGATCGTTTCCTGCCCTACCTCATGGGCCGGTCCGACGGCACCCCGAAGGATGCCGACTGGGCGGCCGCGATCTCCGGCCTGTCCGCCGACACCATCCGCGGCCTGGCGCGGCGCATGGCCTCGCAGCGCACGCTGATCAGCCTCAGCTGGTCGTTGCAGCGCGGCGACCATGGCGAGCAGCCCTATTGGATGGGGACGGTGCTGGCGGCGATGCTGGGCCAGATCGGCCTGCCCGGCGGCGGCATCGGCTACGGCTACGGCGCCGAGGCCAATGTCGGCTCGGCCAGCGACGGCCGCAGCCGCGCCCGCATCATTCCCGGCCCGAACCCGACCGGCCGCTACATCCCGGTTGCCCGCATCTCCGACCTGCTGCTGCGGCCGGGCGAGACCGACGACTACAACGGCCACAAGATCACCTATCCGGACACCCGGCTGGTCTACTGGGCCGGCGGCAACCCATTCCACCACCACCAGGACCTGAACCGCCTGCTGCGCGCCTGGGCGAAGCCGGAGACGGTGATCGTGCAGGAGCCGTGGTGGACCCCGGTCGCCCGCCGCGCCGACATCGTGCTGCCGGCCACCACCACCTTCGAGCGCAACGACATCGGCGGCGCCGCCCGCGACCCCTACATCCTGGCCATGCCGCAGGCGATCCCGCCGGTCGGCCAGGCGCGCAGCGACTTCGACATCCTGACCGAGCTGTCGGACCGGGCCGGCGCCCGCGAGACCTTCACCGAGGGCCGCGACGAGATGGGCTGGGTCCAGTCCTTCTACGAGAGCGACCGCCGCACCGCCGCCGAGGCGGGGATCGAACTGCCGGGCTTCCAGGAGTTCTGGGAGATCGGCCATGTCAAGCTGCCGCTGTCGGCCAAGCCGAAGATCCTGCTCGAGGCCTTCCGCGCCGACCCGGTGGCAAATAAGTTGCCGACGCCGAGCGGCCGGATCGAGATCTTCTCCGACCGCATCGCCGGCTTCGGCTATGACGACTGCCCGGGCCATCCGATGTGGTTCGAGCCGGCGGAATGGCTCGGCTCGCCGGAGACGGAGCGGTTCCCGCTGCACCTGATCTCGAACCAGCCGAAGACCCGGCTGCACAGCCAGCTTGACGCCGGCGTGACCAGCCGCAGCGAGAAGGTGGCCGACCGCGAGCCGGTCTGGATCCACCCCACCGACGCCGCCGCCCGCGGCATCCAGGACGGCGACGTCGTGCGACTGTTCAACGACCGCGGCGCCTGCCTGGCCGGAGCGCTGGTCACCGACCGAGTGATGCCGGGCGTCATCCAGCTCGCCACCGGCGCCTGGTACGACCCGGACGTGCCGGGCGAGATCGGGGCGCTGTGCAAGCACGGCAACCCGAACGTCCTGACCCGCGACCAGGGCACGTCGCGACTGGGGCAGGGGCCCAGCGCCCACACCTGTCTGGTCGAGATCGCCCGGCTCGAAGGCCCGGCCCCCCGCGTCACCGCCTTCGACCCGCCGGTGATCCTCGATCCGAAGGCCGAGGCGGCGGAGTAGGGGGCAGGGCTGCCGGAGTTGATCGGGTGATCCCATGAAGCTGACCGGCAGCCGACTCGAGGAGGAGATCCGCGCCCGCCTCATCCAGGGACAGCGGGCCCTCATGATGGAGGGCCGGTATCCGGAGCTGATGTCCGAGCTGACCCGCCATTTCGGGCGGATCGAGAGCGCCTTCTTTCTGGGTCATACTCCCGACCAGGGAGAGGATTGCTACACGCTTCTGGTCAATGGCGACCAGGTGGCGAGTTGCGAGATTCCCCGCGTCCCGGGCGGGTGCTATTCGCCGGTCGAAGCCGTTTCCGTGCATCACTATGCCCGCGGCCTGAGAGGCAAGGACCGAAATCTGGCGCTCCTAATCGCGCGGGCTCTGGCGGATGAGATCAGCAAGACAAGGGCGCCGGGCCCTGATCGCTCGGTCCCCATCGGAGGTCAGGCATGACACGGGACGCGGCGATCGCCGGCGCGGCGCGCTATTTCGACGAGGGCGGCTTCAAGGCCGATCTCGACCGCCGCATCGGCATCCGCACCGAAAGCCAGGCGGCCGACCGCGCGCCGCTGCTCGACTATCTGCAACGGGAGATCGGGCCCAGCCTGGCCCGGCTCGGCTTCGAGTTGCACCTGGTGCCGAATCCGGCGGCGCCGGATGCCCCGGCGCTGATCGCCCGGCGGCAGGAGGGCGACGGCCTGCCCGGCGTGCTGTGCTACGGCCATGGCGACGTGGTGCTCGGCGAGCCGACGCGCTGGCGGGCCGGGCTGGACCCGTGGCGGATCACGGTCGAGGGCGACCGCTGGTACGGCCGCGGCACCGCCGACAACAAGGGCCAGCACTCGATCAACATCGCCGCAGTCGAGCAGGTGCTGCAGGCGCGCGGCGGCCGGCTCGGCTTCAACATGGCCTTCCTGGTCGAGACCAGCGAGGAGATCGGCTCGCCCGGCCTTGACGAGATCTGCGCCGCCAACCGCGACCTCTTGGCCGCCGACGTGCTGATCGCCTCGGACGGGCCGCGGCTCGATGTCGGCCGGCCGATGATCGCGCTCGGCACCCGCGGTGTGATCAATTTCGACCTGCGGCTGAGCCTGCGCGAGGGCAGCCACCATTCCGGCAACTGGGGCGGCCTCCTGCCCAACCCGGCCACCATCCTGGCCAATGCCGTCGCCGCGCTGGTCGATGCCCGCGGCGCCATCCGCGTCCCCGGGCTGCGGCCGCCGCCGGTCCCGGATTCGGTGCGCCGGGCCCTGGCCGATGTCGCCATCGCCCGCGACGCCGAGGGCGCGCCGCTGGCCGAGGGCTGGGGCGAGCCGGGGCTGAGCCCGGCCGAGCGGGTGTTCGGCTGGAACGCGCTGGAGGTGCTGGCCTTCACCGCCGGCGCGCCGGATGCGCCGCAGAACGCGATCCCGCCCGCGGCGCGGGTGCATTGCCAGCTGCGCTTCGTCGTCGGCACCGATGTCTCGGACCTGCCCGGCACGGTGAGTGACTATCTCGAGGCACAGGGCTTCCGCGGCATCGAGGTTAGCGAATCCGGCACGCCGATGCTGGCGACGCGGCTCGACCCCGACGATGCCTGGGCGCGCTGGGCCGCCGCATCGATCGCCGCCACCACCGGTGCGGCGCCGATGGTGCTGCCCAATGTCGGCGGGTCGCTGCCGAACCAGGTCTTCGCCGGCACGCTGGGCCTGGCCACGGTGTGGGTGCCGCACTCCTATGGCGGCTGCCGCCAGCACGGCCCCGACGAGCACCTGCTGGCCCCCTTGGCCCGCGAAGGGCTGCAGATGATGACGGGGCTGTTCTGGGATCTGGGCGAGACTGGTGCCGCCATCGCGCGGCAGCGTCGGCCCGGATAGGCCCGGGCCACCCCCTCACCCGAAATCGCTGGCGCGATTTCGACCTCTCCCCAAGGAGAGGTGAAAGGGCCGCAGCTCCGTTTCCCTCTCCCCCGGGGAGAGGGAGGGACCCGGCGCAAAGCGACGGGAGGGTGAGGGGGCTGGGCCGTGCCGGTGGTGCCGGCGCCTACCTCTTCGGCCCCCGCGGCAGCAGGAACCGGTCGACCGCTTGTGCGAAGCCCTCGGCGTCGTTGCCGGCGGTGGTGAAATGGGCCAGGGCCTTCACCTCGTCGATGGCGTTGCCCATGGCGATCGACAGGCCGGCGGCCCTGAACATCGGCACGTCGTTGGCGGCGTCGCCGATCACCGCGACCTCGGCCGGGTCCACCCCGGCCGCCGCGGCGATGCGGCCGACCGCGTGGCCCTTGTCGGCCTCCGGGTGGTTGATGTCGAGGTAGTAGCGCTGCGACCGGGCGGCGATCGCGCTGCCGCCCAGCAGGCCGCGCAGCTCGGCCTCGCAGCGCGCCAGCCCCTCGAAGTCACCGGAGGCGCCGACGATCTTGCCGGCGCGCGCCAGATAGGGGTCGAGATCGGCGACGACGGTCGGGTCGAACCCCACCGTGCGGCGCTCCAGGGGCACATACTCCCCGTCCGGATCGGTCGCGATCCACTGATTGTCGGCGAACACCCAGACATCGGCGCCGAAGCGGCGCAGCGTCTCCAGCGCGATCCGCGCCGCCGCCTCCGGCACCGTCAGCGCCGACACAACGCTCCCGTCGGGCCGGAAGATGGTGCCGCCGTTGAAGCCGCCCAGCGGCAGGGCCAGGCCCAGCTGCCGGATCAGCCCCGAGAGGCCGCGCGGCGGCCGGCTGGAGACGATCGAGAAGCCGATCCCCGCCTCGCCCAGCCGGCGCACCGCCGCCACCGATGCCGGGGTCACCACCTTGTTCGGGTCGGCCAGCGTGCCGTCGACGTCGGAGATCAGCAGGGCGATACGCCCGGCCGGGGCTGCCGGCGTCACGTCAGCGGCAGCCATTGGAACCCGTCCCGCGCCAGCAGCTCGTCGGCGCAGGACGGGCCGTCGCTGCCGGAGGGGTAGATGTCCGGCGGGGTGGTCAGCCCGGCCCACAGCTTCTGGATCGCCTGCACCTCGAACCAGCCGGCCTCGATGTTGTCGGCGCGCTGGAACAGCGTCGGGTCGCCGGTCAGGCAGTCATAGATCAGCGTCTCGTATCCGGTCTGCGGCTCCGCCTTGAAGTTCTCGGAATAGCGGAAGTTCATCTCGACCTGGCCCAGCCGCATCTCGCGCCCCGGCACCTTGGCGGCGAAGCGCAGCGAGATGCCCTCGTTCGGCTGGATGCTGATCACCAGCAGGTTCGGCGTCGGGGCGTTGACCGCGTCCCGGAACAACACGGCCGGCGCCCGCTTGAACTGGATCGCGATCTCGGTGCGCCGCACCGCCAGCGACTTGCCGGTGCGCAGGTAGAAGGGCACGCCGGACCAGCGCCAATTGTCGATCGCCAGCTTCATCGCGACATAGGTCTCGGTGTGGCTGTCCGGCGCCACGTCCGGCTCCTGCCGGTAGGCGGCGCGCGGCTTCCCCAGCACCGTCCCCGCGCCGTACTGGCCGCGCACCACCACCTTGGCCGCCTCCTCGGGCGTCAGGTCGCGCACGGCTTCGACCACCTTGGCCTTCTCGGTGCGCACCGCGTCGGCGTCGAAGGAGTTCGGCGCCTCCATCGCGGTCATGGCCAGCAGCTGGAACAGGTGGTTCGGCACCATGTCGCGCAGCGCCCCGGTGGCGTCGTAGAAGCGGCCGCGCCGCTCCACCCCCACCGTCTCGGCCGCGGTGATCTGCACGCATTCGATATGGTCGCGGTCCCAGATCGGCTCGAAGATGCCGTTGCCGAACCGGAAGGCCATGATGTTCTGGACCGTCTCCTTCCCGAGATAATGGTCGATCCGGTAGATCTGCTTCTCGGTGGCCACGGCCAGCAGCTTGGCGTTCAGGTCCCGCGCCGAGGCCAGGTCGGTGCCGAACGGCTTCTCCACCACCACCCGGCGGAAGGCGGTGTCGCTCTCGTCCAGCAGCCCGGCGGCGGACAGCGATGCTACGATCGGGGCGAAGAAGCGCGGCGCCACCGCCAGGTAGAACACGGCGTTGGACGTGCCGATGGCCTTCTCCCGCTCGGCCAGATGCTGCGCCAGCTTCTGGAAGGTACCGGGATCGGCGAAGTCGCCGGTCAGGTAGTGGATGCCGGCGGCCAGCCGGTCCCAGGCGGCCTCGTCGATGGCGCCTTCGACGCCGATCGTGTGCAGGGCCTTGCCGAGGGCGTCGCGGAAGCCCTCGTCATTGTTCTCCACCCTGTCTACGCCCAAAATCTCGAAGCCGAGGTCCAGCAGCCCCTCGCGCTCCAGATGGTAGAGGGCGGGGGTCAGCAGGCGCCCGGTCAGGTCGCCTGAGGCGCCGAAGATGACGAAGGTGCAGGGCGGCGCGGCCGGGGTGCCGGCCGGCTTCGCGGGGGAGGGCGAGATCATCGCGGCCATGGCTCAGCCGCCCGCCGCCCGTTCGACATGCCCGCCGAACTTGTTGCGCATCGCCGAAAGCAGCTTCTCGCCGAAGGTGTGTTCCTGGCGCGACCGGAAGCGGACATAGAGGGCGGTCGACAGCACGTCGGCCGGCACCGCCTCCTCCAGCGCCGCCATGATGGTCCAGCGGCCCTCGCCCGAATCGGCGACCGACCCGGTGTAGTTCGACAGGCTCTCGTTCTCGGCCAGCGCGATGGCGCTGAGGTCGAGCAGCCAGGAGGAGACGACGCTGCCCCGGCGCCACACCTCGGCGATGTCGGCCAGGTCCAGGCTGTAGCGCTCGGCCTCCGGCAGCTCCTTCGCATCCTTGTTCTTGAGGATGTCGAAGCCCTCGGCATAGGCCTGCATCAGGCCGTATTCGATGCCGTTGTGCACCATCTTGACGAAGTGCCCGGCGCCAGCCGGCCCGGCATGGATGTAGCCCTTCTCGGCCCGCGGGTCGCGGCCGTCGCGGCCCGGCGTGCGCTCGACCGTGCCCAGGCCCGGGGCCAGCGCCGCGAAGATCGGGTCGAGATGGTCGACCGCGGCCTTGGTGCCGCCGATCATCATGCAGTAGCCGCGCTCCAGCCCCCAGACGCCGCCGGAGGTGCCGACATCGACATAGTGCAGGTCCTTCGGCTCCAGCGTCGCGGCACGGCGGATGTCGTCCTTGTAGAAGCTGTTGCCGCCGTCGATGATGATGTCGCCGGGGCTCAGCAGGCCGGCCAGCGCCGTCACCGTGTCCTCGGTCGGCGCGCCGGCCGGCAGCATCACCCAGACCGCGCGCGGTGCCGTCAGCCCGGCCACCAGCCCCGCGAGATCCCCCGCCGGCTTCGCCCCGTCCGCCGCCAGCGCCTTGACCGCCTCGGCGCTGCGGTCGAAGACCACGCATTCATGGCCGGCGCGCATCAGCCGCCTGGCGATGTTGCCGCCCATGCGGCCGAGTCCGATCACCCCGAGCTGCATTTCCGTCGATCCTCTCGTTTCCTTCCGGTGCGCTGGTGGTAGCGTACCAACGCGTGATAACGCCGATGGTGCGCCCCCGGCGCGCCGGTTTCGAGTCTGAATGACCGGGGATGCGGCGATCGGGCGCCGAGGGAGGATATGCCATGGATCGAAACGAGCAGCCGCCGGGCGCGCCCGGCGGGCCGGCGCGGTGGACATCCAGCGCCAAGTCGGGCGTCGGCACCGCCCTGTCCGGCACCAGCCGGGTCTGGTTCACCCTCAGCCACGGCATCCTGAACGAGATCTATTTCCCGCGAATCGACACCGCCTGTGTCCGCGACCTCGGGCTGATCGTCACCGGCCCCGGCGGCTATTTCGCCGAGGAGAAGCGCGATTCGCGGTCGGAGACCCGGATGATCGAGGCCGGGGTGCCGGCCTTCCGCCTGGTCAACACCGCGCTGGACGGGCGCTGGCGGATCGAGAAGTCGGTCCTGGCCCATCCGCGCGGCCCGGTGCTGCTGCAGGAGATCACCTTCACGCTGCATGACGGCGAGCCGGCGGACCACCGGCTGTTCGCCCTGCTGGCGCCGCATCTGGTCAATGCCGGCGCCGACAACACCGGCTGGGTCGACGACTACAAGGGCACGCCGATGCTGTTCGCCCGCGGCACCGAGGGCGTGTCGCTGGCCCTGGCCGCCTCCGTGCCCTGGCGCACCCGCTCGGTCGGCTATGTCGGCGCGTCGGACGGCTGGCAGCAGCTGTCGCGGACCGGCGAGTTGAACCCGGCCTGGCGGCGGGCCGAGGTCGGCAACATTGCCCTGGCCGGGGAGATCGACCTGGCGGCAGCCCCCGGCGGCCGCTTCCTGCTGGCCCTCGGCTTCGGCGAGCGGCCGGAGGAGGCGGCGCACCACGCTCTGGCCGGCCTGCAGAACGGCTTCGGCGATGCGCAGGACCTCTATGTCGAGGGCTGGCGGGCCTGGCAGTCCGGGCTGCTGCCGCTCGACCGCACCGCCGGCTCCGGCGCCACGGCCTACCGCACCAGCACCGCGGTGCTGGCCAGCCACCAGACCATCGAGTTCCCCGGCGCCGCCATTGCCTCGCTGTCGATTCCCTGGGGCTTCCACAAGGGCGACGAGGATCTCGGCGGCTACCACCTGGTCTGGCCGCGCGACCTGGTCGAGACCGCGGGCGGCTTCCTCGCCGCCGGCGCGATCACCGAGGCCAAGGCCATCCTCGGCTATCTGCAGGCGATCCAGGAAGCGGACGGCCACTGGTCGCAGAATGTCTGGCTCGACGGCACCCCGTACTGGAATGGGGTGCAGATGGACGAATGCGCTTTCCCGATCCTGCTGGCCGACGTGCTGCGGCGCGAGGGCGGCCTGGTCGGGAACGAGCTGGCCCGCTTCGTGCCGATGGTGCGCCGCGCCGCCGGCTTCATCCTGCGCAACGGCCCGGTCACCGGCCAGGACCGGTGGGAAGAAGATGCCGGCTATTCGCCTTTCACCCTGGCGGTGGAGATCGCGGCGCTGCTGGCCGCGGCCGACATCCTCGATACGTCGAGCGTGGAGGAGGCGCGCTGGCTGCGCGAGACCGCCGACACCTGGAACGACGAGGTCGAGCGCTGGACCTTCGCCGAGGGCACGGCGATCTGCAGCCAGCTCGGCCTCAAAGGCTACTATGTCCGCATCGCCCCGGCCGATGCGGCGGATGCGGCCTCGCCGCTCGACGGCTTTGTGCCGGTGAAGAACCGGCCGCCGGGCGACGACGCGCGCAAGGCCGCGCTGCTGATCAGCCCCGACGCGCTGGCCCTGGTGCGCTTCGGCCTGCGCGCCGCGGACGATCCGCGCATCGTCGACACGGTCAAGGCCATCGACGCGGTGCTGAAGGCGGAGCTGCCGCAGGGCCCGGTCTGGTACCGCTACAACGACGACGGCTATGGCGAGCATGCGGACGGCGCGCCCTTCGACGGCACCGGCATCGGCCGGGCCTGGCCGCTGCTGACCGGCGAGCGGGCGCATTACGAGCTGGCGGCTGGCCGGATCGATCGGGCCAAGGCATTGCTGGCGACGCTGGAGCAATCGGCCGGGGAGGGCGGGCTGCTGCCGGAGCAGGTGTGGGATGCCGACGACGTGCCGGAGCGCGAGCTGTTCCGCGGCCGGCCCTCGGGCAGCGCCATGCCGCTGGTCTGGGCGCATTCCGAGCACATCAAGCTGCTGCGCTCGCTGCGCGACGGGCGGGTGTTCGACCTGCCGCCGCAGCCGGTTCACCGCTACCAAGTCGACAAGGTCACCTCGCAGGTCCGCTGCTGGCGCTTCAACCAGAAGCGGCGGGCCCTGCCGGCGGGCAAGGGGCTGCGCCTCGAGCTGCCGGCGGCCGCGACCGTCCATTGGAGCCTGGACGACTGGGGCACGATCCACGACGACACGACGGAACAGACCCCCTTCGGCCTGCACGTCCTCGACCTGCCGACGGCATCAGCGCCGCCCGGCACGCGCATCCGCTTCACCTTCCAGTGGCGGGACGCCAGCCGGTGGGAGGGCGCCGATTTCCTGGTGCTGGTCGACGGCGAGACCGGCATCGCGGCAGGGCACGCCGCCACCATCGCGGCCAGCGGAGGTTGACGTCGCCGGAAACCGGCCGACATGCTGAAGGCAGTCACCAAGGAGGAACGCGCGTGAAGCCTGGCATCCTGGCGATCGATGTGGGGGGCACGGGACTCAAGGCCGCCGTGATCGACGATCGCGGCCAGATGCGGTCGGACCGGCAGCGGGTGCCGACGCCGCATCCCTGCCCGCCGAACCTGCTCCTCGACACCATCGCGGCGCTGGTCAAGCCCCTGCCGGACTTCGACCGCATCGCCATCGGCTTTCCCGGCGTGGTCCGCGACGGCCGGGTGATCACCGCCCCCAATCTCGGCACCGAGGACTGGGCCGGCTTCGCCCTGGCTCCGGCTCTGTCGAAGCGGCTGGGCGGCGCGCCGGTGCGCTTGGTCAACGACGCCGAGATGCAGGGCCTGGCCCTGGTCGACGGCAGCGGGCTGGAGCTGGTGGTCACCCTCGGCACCGGCGTCGGCACGGCGCTGCTGCGAGACGGCGTGCCGGCGCCGCATCTGGAGCTGGCGCACCATCCGCTGTCCAAGAGCGGCAAGACCTATGACGAGTATCTCGGCAACGCCGCTTACGAGAAGATCGGCAAGAAGCGCTGGAACCGGCGCGTGAAGCGGATGCTGGAGGTGCTGGAGATCCTGCTGCATCCGGACCGGATTCACATCAGCGGCGGCAACGCCAAGCACATCGACTTCACCCTGCCCAAGGGCGTCACCATCGCCTCGAACGATGCCGGGATCGAGGGCGGCGCCGCGCTGTGGCGCAAGCCGGCGGCGAAGACCCCGCCCGCCAGAAGCGCCCCTGCCAAGAAGAGCGCCCCCGCAAAGCCCTCCACCAAGAGCGCTCCGGCCAAGAAGCCGGCCGCGAGGAAGCCGGCGGTTCGCCGTGCGGCCGCCAAGGCCTAGCGGAGGCCGGAGGAGCGTTCAGACCGACTGACGTCGCCACCATCCATGCGGCGGGCCGATCCGGTCATCCACCGCGCGCCCGGCGATATCAGGAACGCCATCAGGACCACCCGGCATTCCTCGTAGGGATTCGGGGAGAGGGCTATCTTGCCTGGCTCTTCCGCCGTCCTCGTCATCGCGTTGCCCTCGGACTGGCGGCCCCCGAACGGGCCATCCGGTACTCCCGACCTCTGGATCGCCGCGGTGCCGCGCATCTCGCGAGGCATTGCGTTTCTGCATTATGAAAGACCGCAATAACGGATGAATCGTCGCGATATTGCTTTGCGATAGTGCTTTTCATATGCCTAAAAATATGTCTCACTCTCCGTAACATAAGGGCAGGGGGCGTCATGGCGCGGCCGCATGGGCACGGACGGGTGCTGACATCGAGCGATTTCGGGGCGACCACGGTCTATGCCTCCGGTCTCGACCAGCGTTTCAGCTACTGCGCCTATGTGCCGGGAGATTACGACGAGGACGGCAGCGACCGCTGGCCGCTGGCGGTGATCGTGCACGGCACCGAGCGCGGCATGCAGCGTTATCGCGACAGCTTCGCCGATTTCGCCGAGCGGCACGGGGTGATCGTGCTGGCGCCGCTGTTTCCGGTTGGCATCACCGAGCCTGGCGACCTGTCCAGCTACAAGCTGCTGCGCGCCGGCGACCTGCATTACGATGCGGTGCTGCTGGCCATGATCGCCGAGGCCCAGGCCCGCTACCGGATCGAGGGCGAGCGTGTGCTGATGTACGGCTTCTCCGGCGGCGGCCACTTCACCCACCGCTTCCTCTATCTGCATCCGGAGCGGCTGCTGGGCGCCTCGATCGGCGCGCCCGGCGTCGTCACCCTGCTCGATTTCGAGCATGACTGGTGGGTGGGCGTGCGCAACTTCGAGGCGGTGTTCGGCAGGAAGCTCGACCTCGACGCGATCCGCCGTGTGCCGGTGCACATGGTGATCGGCGGCGACGACACCGAGACCTGGGAGATCACGATCAAGCCGGGCGATGCCTGGTGGATGCCGGGCGCGGACATGGCCGGCGCCAACCGCCAGGACCGGATGCGGGCGCTGCGCCGCAGCCTGGAGGCGCAGGGCGTCGCCGTGCAGCAGGACACCATCCCCGGCATCGGCCATGACGATCGCGAGCTGCTGGAAGCGGTGAAGAGCTTCTTCGGGGAGGTGCTCGCGCGGCGGCAGTCGACCTGAGGGTTCAAGAGACAACGACAAACAGGGGGCAGTGATGAAGGCGTTGTTCGGCGGGCTCGCGCTCGCCCTGGTCCTGGCTGCCGGCGCGGCGGCGCAGAACGCGCCGCGCGACGGCGGCACCATCACCGTGGCGCTGAACGCCGATATCCGCAGCAGCGAACCCGGCATCAATCGCGACGGCAACACCGATACGGTGATGCAGCATGTGGTCGAATCCCTGGTCGGCTATCGCGAGGACCTGACGGTCGGCCCGGCCCTGGCGGACTCCTGGACCGTCACGGATGACGGTCGCACCTACGACTTCAAGATCCGCCAGGGGGCGCTGTTCCACAACGGCAAGCCGGTCACCTCGGCTGAGGTGAAATGGAGCTGGGAGCGGCGCTGGGCGACGGACAGCTGGAGCTGCCGGCCGGTGTTCGACGGCACCGCCGGGCTGAAGGTCGAGGCGGTGGAGACGCCGGACCCGCAGACGATCCGCTTCCGCCTGGCCCAGCCGAACGCCCTGTTCCTGGCGCAGCTCGCCAATGTCCAGTGCTTCGCCACCGGCACGATCAGCCCCGACAGCCTCAACCCGGACGGCAGCTGGAACGCGCCGGTCGCCACCGGCCCGTTCAGGCTGGCCTCCTGGAAGCGCGGCGAGGCGGTGGTGCTGCAGCGCTTCGCCGACTACAAGCCGTTGTCCGAGCCCGGCAGCGGCTATGCCGGCGCCCGCATCGCCCATGCCGACACCATTCGCTTCCAGATCGTGCCCGACCCGGCGACGGCGGAGGCGGCGCTGGCCACCGGCGGGGTCGACCTGCTGCCCAGCCTGGCGCCGGGGCAGATCGACCAGGTCAAGGCCAGCGGCGGCACGGTCGAGACCGCCCAGGGCCTCGGCTGGTCGGTGATCCTGGTCCAGACCGCCGATCCGCTGCTGTCCGACATCCGCATCCGCCAGGCCATCGCCCATGCCATCGACCTGAAGCAGATCGCCCAGGCGCGGACCTACGGTCTGGCCGAGGCCAACCCCTCAGCCGTGGCCCGCAGCAGCACCTTCTTCGACGACGGCTTCCTCGGCTGGCCGGCCTATGATCCGGCCAAGGCGCAGGCGCTGCTGCAGGAGGCCGGCTACAAGGGCCAGCCGATCACCATCCAGACCAACAAGCGCTATGACGGCATGTACGACAACGCCGTGCTGGTCCAGGCGATGCTGGCCGCGGCCGGCATCGATGCGCGGCTGGAGGTGCTGGACTGGGCGACCCAGCTCGACAACTACACCGCCGGAAAGTTCCAGCTGCAGTCCTTCTCCTTCTCGGCCCGGCTCGACCCGTCGCTGCTGTACGGCATCCTGATCGGCAGCAAGGCCAAGACCCCGTCCCGGCAATGGGACGACCCGAAGGCGGCGGAGCTGCTGGCCCAGTCGATCCGTACCGAGGATCCGGCGAAGCGCAAGACGGCGCTGCAGCAGCTGCACGCGCTGGCGGTGCAGCAGCTGCCGATCATCGGCCTGTACTACGACCCGGCGGTCGACGCGGTCGGGCCGAAGCTGAAGGGCTACAAGCCCTGGGCCGCCGACAAGCCCCGGCTCTGGGGCGCCTGGAAGGCGGAGTAGGGATCAGAAGGCGCGGCTGCCCACCAGCATGCCGTGCACGCTGTAGGTCATGATCGCCAGTAGCGCGGTCAGGCCGAGATACAGCACGCCGTATTCGATCCGGGCGTCCAGCGGCGCGTTGTAATAGGCCCGCGCCTCCGGGCTGTTGGGGTCGTGCCGCCAGGCCTTCATGACCTGCGGCGCCGCGAACAGCGCCACCAGCAGCAACACCGGGCTGGGCCGCCACAGCAGCAGGCCCAGCATGATCGGCGCACCCAGCAGCCAGACCCGCGGCGACAGGATCGCGGTGATCCGGCCGCCATCCAGCGGCGAGATGGGCAGCAGGTTGAGCAGGTTCAGGAAGAAGCCGGAATAGGCCACGGCCAGCAGCAGCCGGCTGTCCACCTCGCGGGCCCAGAAGTAGACGGCGAAGGCGCCGAGCGTGCCGAGGAACGGGCCGGCGAAGGCGACATAGGCCTCGGTCTCGACATCCATCGGCTGCTCCTTCAACTGGATCCAGGCGCCGATGAACGGGATGAAGGTCGGCGCCCCGACATTCAGCCCGCGCCGCTTGGCCGCGATATAGTGCCCCATCTCGTGCACCAGCAGCAGCAGCACGAAGCCGGCGGCATAGCCCCAGCCGAACACGAAGGCGTAGGTCACCAGCGACAGCAGCATGGTGCCGCCGGTCAGCGCCAGCGGGCCGAATTTCAGGCCGCCGACCAGCAGCAGGAGCGCCTTGATCATGACCGGTGCCGAATCCTCTCAGCCGACATTGCCGTCGCGCGGCTTCCGTCGGAACAACCTGGCCAGCCCGACGCCGAAGGCGCCGAGGGCAATGATGATGACCTTGGCGAATTTCAGCACGAAGGCACCGATGATCGCGATCAGCCCCAGCTTCTTCGCCGCCACGCCCGCCACCAGCGCCGCCAGCCCGTATTCGGCGACCTTGTCGGTGCCCTCGGTGAAGTCCTCATAGCGCTTGCCGGGGCTGTAGCTGATCGCGCCGAGCAGCTCGCGGGCGTATTTCTTGTCGCCCTCGATCGTCGCCGTCGAGGCCACCAGGTTCAGTCCGAAATAGCCCTCGCGTCCCAGCGCATAGGTCTTGTAGTTCGCCGTACCCTGGTCCTGCGGGTTGTTGGTCTCGATCACCTTGGCGGACCAGACCAGGCGATGGGTCCCGGCGTCGTATTGCGGCACCTCGATCCAGCCGGTCACCGCCAGGGGCGGGAAGCCGCGAGTGATGCGGTCCTGGTTGTCGGCCTCGGTGCCGTCCTTCAGGCTGGTCAGCAGCTCGTCGGCGTTCCAGTCCTTGGCGTCGTCGTCACGGATATAGCCTTCCTTGGTGTAGTCGATCGACGCCGACCAGTTCTCGTCGCTGAGCGGGAAGATCAGGCCGATCAGCGTCGGGCTGGCGCTGTTCCCCGAGGCGCGCAGCAGGCGGGCCGATTCCTGCTTCGGCACGAAGGCATACCCTTCGGGCAAGGCCAGCGTGCCCTGGTCGATCAACGGAATGCCGACCGGTCCGCGCTGGACCACCTTCCTCGCCGCCTCCCAGGCGGCATCCTGCTCCGCCTGGATCGTGGCCGCCTGATCGGCGGGTGTGGCCGCGGGCGGCGTCTGCGCTGCGGCGGTGCCGGCCAGGGCCAGCGTCAGCGCGATCGCGAGCACGCGATGCGACAGGCCGAAACTCATGATGATATCCCCCTCCCATATCCCACGGCCCCCGCCGCATGGGAACATCATCATAAGTGCGCAAGATGGCAGCAATTTGAAGCGAATTCGGCCTCAGAGCCCGCCTGGAAATGCGCTGGTGTGAGTCGGCTGGCGGTGGTTTCGAGAACCGGCGCGCAGCGGACGTTTGAGTCCGTGAGCACCGGAAGCGGAGAAACCGCCGTCAGACGGCCGCACCAGTAGCATTTACAGACGGGCTCTCAGTCGTCGCCGGGGCTGCCGCGCATTCGCTTCACTGACGACCGCTTGCTCTTGCTGTCGAGCCGCCGGATCTTGCTGCCCAGCGTCGCCCGGGTCGGCCGGCGCGTCTTCGGCGCCACCGCGGCGCGCTGGAACAGGTCGACCAGCCGGGCTACCGCCTCGGCCCGGTTGCGCTCCTGGCTGCGATGCTCGCGGGCGGTGATCACCAGCACGCCGTCCTTGGTCAGGCGCTGCCCGGCCAGGGTCTCCAGCCGCGCCCGCATGTCCTCCGGCATCCCGGCGCGGTCGATCGGATAGCGCAGCTGCACCGCGGTCGCGACCTTGTTGACGTTCTGCCCGCCCGGGCCGGAAGCGAGGATGAAGCTCTCCTCGAAGTCGCGCTCGTCCAGCGCGATGCGGGCGGTGATCCGGATCATGGCCGGGACCCTCGCACGGCCGGGCGCGCTTGTCATGCCCCCGCGGCTGTGCCATCCCGGTCCGGGGAGGAACGCTGTCCGATGACCATCAGGCTGAGGCATATCGAGGCGCTGCAGGCGGTGCAGAAGGCCGGGTCGATCACCGGCGCGGCCGAGCTCCTGAACGTCTCGCAGCCGGCGGTCAGCAAGCTGCTGCGCCATGCCGAGGACCAGCTGGGCCTGCGCCTGTTCGAGCGGGTCAAGGGCAAGCTGGTGCCGACCCGCGAGGCCAAGCTGCTCGAGGTCGAAATCGACCGCACCTTTGCCGGGCTGGAGCGGATCTCCAGCATCGCCGCCAATCTCCGGCGCGGGCGCGAGGGCCATGTCCGCATCGCCTGCCTGCCCAGCCTCGGCTTCGGCTTCATGACCGAGCAGATGGCGTCGTTCCACCGCCGCCACCCCGGCGTCAGCTTCGACCTGCGCACCCACCACACCCGCGAGATCCTGGAGCTGATCGCCACCAACAGCCTCGACCTCGCCATCGCCTACGAGCCGGTGCTGCCGCCGGGCATGCGCAAGATCGCGATCGGCACCTCGCGGCTGGTGCATCTGTCGACCGCGCCGCTCGGGCCGGGCGAGGCGGCGGAGATCACGCTCGACCGGATCGATGTCGAGACGCTGATCGGCGTCGATCCCGACACCTCGATCGGCGCCACCCTGTCCGATGCCTTCGACCGGGCCGGCATCCGCTACGCCCCGAAGAACCTGATCCAGACCTACTACCTGGCGCTGCCGCTGGTGCGCTACGGCGCCGGCTCGGCCATCGTCGACGAGCACACCGCCCAGGCCTGGGCGGTGCCGGACGTCACCGCCCGCGCCATCGTGCCGGAGATCACCCTGCCGATCACGGCGCTGCACCACGAGAACTACCCGCTGTCGCAGGCGGCGCATCTGTTCCTCGACCACCTCACCGGCAAGCCGACACAGCGGACGCGAAGCGCCCGGCGATAACGCCCGGTGCGGATCCCATAACCGACCGGAATTTGACACCCGCCGGGCCGCCGGAGCATCACCGAGAGACCCGTTCCGCTTCCACGCAGGACCATCATGGCCAAGCCCGTCATCGGAGTGACCCTGGATGCCGAGGAGCCGGGCGGCTATTCCTCCTCGCCCTGGTACGCGCTGCGGCAGAACTACTGCGGGTCGCTGGCGGAGTACGGCGCGGTGCCGCTGGCGCTGCCGCATCTGGTCGACGCGGCGGATCATTACTTGGACCTATGCGACGGCATCGTCGTCACCGGCGGCGGCTTCGATGTCGACCCAGCGCTCTGGGGCGCCGGCTCGGTGCACGAGACGGTGAAGACCAAGCCGGTGCGCACCCAGTTCGAATGGGCGCTGGTCAAGGGCGCGGTGGCGCGGAACAAGCCGGTGCTCGGCATCTGCGGCGGCGAGCAGCTGCTGGCGGCAGTGCTGGGCGGCACGCTGGTGCAGCACATCCCGGCCGAGATCGACAACGCGCTGGACCACAGCCCGGAGCGCAAGATCCACGACCCGGCCGGCTGGAAGGCGGCGCATGAGGTCGAGGTCATGCCCGGCACGCTCCTGGCCCGCATCACCGGCGCGGCCCGCTTCGGCGTCAACAGCTCGCACCACCAGGCGGTGAAGGCGGCGGGGCCGGCGCTGATCGTCTCCGGCGTCGCCCCGGACGGGGTGGTCGAGGCGGTGGAGCATCCCGGCCAGCGTTTCTGCCTCGGCGTGCAGTGGCACCCCGAATACCTGCGCAGCGAGGCCGACCGCGCCGTGCTGGCGGCCTTCGTCGCCGCCTGCGCCAAATGACGGGCGCGGCGCTGGTCCGGGACCTGCTGGACGAGTTCAAGGGCGAGGTCGGGCCCGAGGATTTCGGCCTGACATTCCGGCTCTATCCCGGCCGGCTGCGCGATGGCGCCACCGACCGTTATTCCGACGGGCCGGTGTCCGGCCATCGCGACGAGGTCGCGGTCTATCCGGCCAGCACCTGCAAGAGCTTCTACCTGGTGGCCTTCCAGCACTGGGTCGAGGCGGGGCAGCTGCAGCCGGACGAGGAGGATGTGCGCGCCCTGTCGGCGATGATCCGCCAGTCCAGCAACGACGCCACCACCTACCTGTTCGGCCGCATCACCGGCACCACGCCCGGCGGTCCGCTGCCGGAGGCGGAGATGGCGGCCTGGTGGGACAGGCGCCAGGCGATCCAGCGCTGGTTCGAAGGCTGGACTTGGCCGGAGTTCGAGCGGCTGCGGCTGTGGCACAGCACCTACGAGGATTCGCCCTATGGCCGCGAGAAGGCGGCGCGGGCCCATGGCAGCAACCTGATCGCGCCACGCGCGGCGGCGGCGCTGCTGCACGGCATCGTCGCCGGCCAGCTGGTCTCGCCCGCCGCCTGCGGCCGGATGCTGGAGCTGCTGGATCGCGAGCCCGAGCGCGACCCGGCCCGGCTGCCGCCCGACTACTCGGACCAGGTCCGCGGCTTCCTGGGCGAGGCGCTGCCGCGAAACGTGCGGCTGTGGTCGAAGGCCGGCTGGACCAGCGAGACCCGGCACGACATGGCCTATTGGGAAGCTCCCTCCGGTCGCAGCCTGCTCGCCGCGGTCTACACCGTCGGCCCGCACATGGCGCAGAACCGGCGGTTCCTGCCGGCGGTCGGCGCCCGGCTGCACACGCTGCTCGGGGCGTAGGGGATGCCGATGCCGCCCGTCTGGCACGATGACGACCGCTCGCCGAACTACGCCCATCTGGCGGCGCCTTTCGCCGACACCGTCTTCACCGCGGATACCGGCACCCTCGAGACGCTGTGCCATCTGTCCCGCTTCCGACCGCGCGGTGCGAGGATCCTGTTCGGGCTGCGCGGCTGCGCCCTGACCGAGCCGGACGATGCCGGCCGCTGGTCCGAGGCGCTGCAGCTGCGCGAAGCCTGGCCGGACCACCGCCTTCCGCGCTGCGTCCTCGGGGTCTGGGACCGGCCGGCGGGTCGGCTGATTGCCTGGCCCGGCTCGACCGTCCCGAACGCACACTACATGCGTCGCCAGGCCGAGGCGCCGGACAAGCGGATCGCCAACATGCTGGCCCTCGGGCTGCACCCTTACATCGTCGGCCCGCATATCCCCGCCGGGCGGCCGGCGGAGGAGGGGGCGTTCCAGCTCGACCGCACCGTCGAGGTGCCGGTCTGGCGCTCGCCCGACGGCGCCGGCTATGACCTGACCGGCCGCTTCGACATCTGCGCGCCGGAGGACAACATCCACGCCGCCGGCTGGCCGGGCGACGGCATCGAGTTCTCCTCGGCCGGCTGCCAGACCCTGCCGGGCCGGCACCTGCCGCCGGCCGATCCGACCGGCGACTACGCCGCCTTCCGCGCGGCTGCCGGCCTCGCCGCCAGTCCGGACCTGGCCGAGACCGGCCTTGCCTTCGACGATCTGCTGGTCGCCGGCCGGCATCTGCGCCTGGTGGCGGAGCGGGCTCAGGACCTTGCCCGGCTGATGCCGGGGTCGAGCGGGCATGAGGTGCGGCTGCTGCAAGACGCCTTCATCGGCCTCGGGCTGATCCCGGACTGGGGCTTCACCGCCGGCGTCTTCAACGGCTTCACCGCCAAAGCGCTCTACGACTGGCAGGCCGCCTCCGGCCGGGTCGCCGACGGCGTGCTCCGGCCGCGGGAGGCGGAGGCGCTGGGCTTCCGGCTCGACTGAGCGACAGGGGTTCCCGTCGACGCTTCGGCATCTAGTTTCATCGGCAACCGATGAGATGTCCGATGAAGGCGCTGCAGTTCCTGGCTGTGGTGCTGACCGCCCTGGCATTGGTCCCGGGCGGTGCGCACCTGCTGGTCATGCCGAACAAGCTGGGCCTGGATGAGGCCGCCTATTTCTCCGTCCAGGAGATCTATCGCGGCTGGGCTCTGCTCGGCATCATCCTGGTGGCGGCCCTTGCGGCCGATCTCGCCTTGGTCATCGGGACGCGGCATCAGCCGGTGCCGTTCCGGCTGGCCCTGGCCGGCGTCCTGTGCCTCGCCGCCACCCTCGCCGTGTTCTTCCTGTGGACCTATCCCGCCAACCAGGCCACGGCGGACTGGACCGCCGTGCCGGATGACTGGGCGGCGCTGCGGCGGCAATGGGAATATTCCCACGCCACCAACGCGCTGCTGACCCTGGCCGCTTTGTGCCTGGTCACCCTGTCCGTGCTGCGCTGGCGGCCCGGCTAGGGTGTTTCGGACAGGTCCGCCAGGGCGTCGAGGAAGTCCTGCGGTGACATGCGGCGCAGCCTGTCCCGTGCCGTCCGGAAATACGGCTTGCCGCCCCAGAGACTTTGATCGCCGATGACGTAGAAGCCCCGCTTGGCCCGGGTCGTGGCGACATTCAGCAGATTGGGCTTCGACGACGCCCAGCTGGCGCTGTTGGCATGGGCGTGATCCGCGCCGAGCACCATCAGCACCAGCACCTCCTCCTTGCCCTGGAAGGTGTGGACCGTGCCGATGCGTTCCCGACACCAGGCGGCGAGATCCCTCCGTTTGGGGACGGCCAGGCCGAGCGGGTCGAGCCGCGTTTTCCAGCGGTCGATGTCGGTGAGCTGCCGCGTCAGGCCGTGCTTGACGCTGCGGAACGGCGAGATGAGGTAGAGAGGCGGCAGCGCCCCGCGGTTCTGTCGATAGAGATCCAGCACGGCTTGGACTGCGATCTCGATCTGCTCGGGAACAACCTGCCTGCCTTCGCGGACCGCACCCGCCACATCGACCCACCCTGCATATCCGTCCTCATCCGGACGGGTGGCGAAGATCATCTTGCCGTCATAGGCGATGCCGTTCGCGATATCGAACATGGTCCTGGCGCAGCGCCGATGCACACGCAGGGGGCTGCCGATCCAGATGCTCTCGTCCCGGTCGTTTGCCGGAACCGTCGCCCCGAAGGGATTCGCTCGATCGGCGAGCTGCTGCACCGAGACGCGGTGGGGGGCATATCGCCCTTCCTCGACCGCCGCGGTGCCGCTCGACAAAGCCTCGATCAGGCGGGCGGGGACCGTGTACACGGGTTCGATCTGCAGCGGATCGCCCACGACCACCGCGCGCCTGGCCCGCCACAACGCGCCGACCGCCGCCTGAGGCGGGGCCTGGCCGGCCTCGTCGATGAACAGCCAGCCGATGTCGCCCGGCCCCAGATCCTGGAACTGGCGGCCGAAGGACGCGAAGGTCGAGGATACGACCGGGACGACCATGAACAGGCTCTGCCAGATCAGCCTGGCGTGGCCGGCATCGATCGGGCGCGCGCCCTTCAGCATCCGGCTGATCGCGGTCAGATTGCCGCCGAAGCCATGCCCGCCTTTGTCCTTATGCCTGCCCGCCTCCGCCAGCCACGCCTCGTGCAGGACGAGCGCGGCGCTGAACAGGCTCGACCGCAGCTCGGCAAGGCGGTCGTCATGCCAGAGCCCTCTCTCCTGGACCGTCTCCTTTTCCAGATCCGCCAGTTCCGACAATCCCAGGTGGTCTCGCAGGTCTTCCCAGCGATCGCGCTTGCGTGACTGCTCCGCCTCCACCGCATCGAGCGTCGATCGGGCCGCAGCGAGCGCCTCCCCGGCTGTGGTGAGCGTCGCGGAGGCGGAGGCCGACTGCGCCTCCAGAACCCGCAGCCGTCTCCGGTGGGTCAACTGCTCTTCCGCATTGACCCGCCTGCTCTCCCGGAGGGCTTGATGTTTGGACCGGCGGAACAGCCAGGCCAGGAAGCCAGGCGCCTGCCGGTCGATCAGCCTTTCCTCCTCGGCGAGATCGGCCAGCCTGCGGGAGCATCGTGCGAGCTCGGCCTCGATCGTGGCGAGCCTCGTCGTGGCGGCCTGCTGCGCTGTCCCCGCCGCTTCGGCCTTCGCCGCTGTGACGGCCAGGAGGTCCGTGCCATTCGACGACAGCATCTCGGCCGCGATGTCGGCTTGCTCGGCCAACGCCGCGATCTGCGTCGATACGGCCTGATCCGCCTCGCGGAACGACAGGGCAGCCGCGGCGAAGGATGGGCCGTCGTAAGCGTCGACCCATTCGCGGATGGTCGCAACCGGGTCTCGCAACGCGGGCTTGCGGCCCCGATGCTCCGCCCTGAAGAACACCCGATCCGCAAAATCCCGGCGGTTCGCGAACTTGCCCAGGGCGCATGAGATCAAGCCCCAAGGCGCGTCATCGGGGTCGGCGGGCTCCTTGAACCTCCCATCTCCCTGTTGGGCCACGACCTTGTGAGCCACCGGCCGCAGATAGCCGGTGTTCCGCCAGCCCTCACCGAGCGCCTTTCGCTTCGGCAGGTCCTTCGAGATGTTCTCGACCGCCGTGTTGTTGGACGAGCCGACCACCATCTCATAGCCGACGAGATCGGGAGAAAGCTGGCGGATCCAGGCCGGATCGTCCGACCGCGCGAAGGCCACGCGGATCGAGGAGTCGACCAGGGTGTCCGCAACCGTCTCAAAGCCGGCCAGGGCTCGCGCCCGGCGGACCATGATCTCGGCGATGATGTCGCCGAGCAGGGTGGTCTTGCCGGTCCCCGGCGGACCGTTGACCGAGAACACGCCGTCCGCCTTGAGGCGCTCGAGAACGGCATTGATCGCGAATTGCTGCATCAGGCTCATCGCCTGGCCCGGCGTCCGCAACCAGCGTCCCGAAGGCAGGCGGTGCGGATGCAGCATGTCCAGGATCGCCCGGCGCCCTTTTCCGGAGTAAAGGTCGATCCGCTCCGCAGCCGGCGGGTCGAGATAGGCGGCCAGGGCAGCCGGGACCTCGTCTCGGCGCAAGGCGGCCATCGCCCGCTCCAGGTCCAGGATGTAAAAGCTGTTCAGGATGTCGATCTCGCGATCCGCGGCGGCGCTCTCGTCGTCGTCGCCATCGTCCGGCTGTTCACCGGCTTCGGAGTGCTCCGGGATGGTCTGATCCACCGCTCGGTGCGATGGCCCCAGGCTCTCGGATGTCCTCTTCTTCCGTGTTATCACTTGCAGCGCGGCGGCTTGGGTGTGCCTGGGGGCAAAGCCGGCCCAGTCCTGGAGCAGCCCGATGAGAGCGACGATGTCGGATCCCGTCAGCCCCGCCCTCTCCTTGTCGCCCGCTGCCAGAAGCCGCTTGGTCTCGGCGCCGCGCAGGCGCTCGCCGAGGTCGGCGAAGGCATCGGCGCGGTTCTGGTCGGTCAGGGCGTCCCATTCGCCATGGTTGGCGCGTCCGATCGCCCAGGGCACCGTCGACACGGAGACGGAGTCGAGGTCCGGCACGCCGTCCGGCGTCAGCTTCAGCCTGGCGAAGCAGGTGTCGCCGTCGGTATCGGCGCGCTCGGCATCTTCATTTTCCTCGGTCCCGGTGATCGCGTTGGTGCGGAGCCGTTTCGCGAGCTGGTCGATCTCCGCCTTGCCGAAGACCCCGAGATAGAGATTGAACCCTGTGATCTCCTCGGTCTCACCGATGGCGACATCCCACAGCTCGACCGCGGTCTTGTCGGCCAGTCCGGCCGAAACGACCTCGATACACTCACCTCGCTTCTCTTCGGTGACCTGTCTGAGATCGAAGGGAATGAAGAACTCGATCCTGTGCCAGTAAGCCAGAATGTCGAGAAGCTTCCCGGTCTCGGCTTCGGACATGGCTCGCCTCCGCTGCAGAGATGGCTCAGGGGCGTCGACGTGCCGTCGCCGTCCTCACTGCCCGCCGCTCTTCAGCACCAGCGGCGACAGGTCGGTGATCTGGTCCTTCACCGCCGCGGCCAGCTCGGCCGGACAGGCGGTGCCGACGCCGGACAGGCTGCACAGGCGCAGGTCGTCGATGTCGGCGCCGCCCTCGGCGATCTGCGCCGAGGACAGCGGCAGATGGGCCTTGTCATAGGCGGCCAGGGGCCAGACCCGACGGGCGACATAGATCGCCTCGCGCCCGACCGCGATGTGCAGCAGCTGCATCTCGCCCTGGCCGTCGCTGATACGCTTGGTGCAGCCGAGCGCGGTGCGGACGGTCCCGCCCGGATCGGTCCGGACCTGGCCCTCGACGATGGCGTCGCAGGACTGCCGCAGGGCCTCGGCGCTGTCGCGGATAAACTCGGCCGGGTCGCTGTTGCCCAGCCCGCCGATGCGGGTCACGGTGATGCTGCCGTCGTCGGCCTGCGCCGGATCGGATTTGCGCCACTCGACCATGGTGGTGCTGCCCTCGGTGCCGGCGAAGCTGCGGGACCAGCCGGCCGGCAGGGTCAGGGCCAGGATCTCGCCATTGCCGCCGGGCAGGACCAGCGTGCTCCCCGTCTCCGCCGCGGCCGCGCCGGAAGCAGTCAGCGCCGCGAGCAGCGCCAGAGCTGCGCCTCGAACCATCATCTTCATGCTGCTGCCTACTGTCCTGCCTCGGCGGCGGGGACGACGAAGCTGTCCATCACCCGCTTCTCGCCGGAATGCTCGAAGGCGATGGTCAGCTTGTCGCTGTCGACGCTGCGAACCTCGCCATAGCCGAATTTCTGGTGGAACACCCGGTCGCCGACGCCGAAGGCGCGGGCCGGGCGCGGCCGGGCCTGCACCTCGTAGCCGCTGCCCTCGATCACCGTCGGGGCGCGGCGCATGAAGCCGCCCTGCGGCGGTGCCGTCCACAGCCGGGTCGGTGCCGCCTCGGCGAAGCGGCCATAGCCGGTGTCGCCGAAGCCGGTCTCGGAGGTGACCTCGACATGGGCGTCCGGCAGCTCGCCGACGAAGCGCGAGGGCAGGGCCGTCTGCCACTGGCCGTGGATGCGCCGGTTGGCGGCGGCGGAGACATAGGCGCGGCGCTTCGCCCGGGTCAGCCCGACATAGGCCAGGCGCCGCTCCTCCTCCAGCGCCGCGATGCCGCCGTCGTCCAGCGCCCGCTGGTTCGGGAACACCCCTTCCTCCCATCCCGGCAGGAAGACATGGGCGAATTCCAGCCCTTTGGCGGCGTGCAGGGTCATCAGCGTCACCTGCTCGCCGGTCTTGCCCGCCTCGTTCTCCATCACCAGGCTGACATGCTCGAGGAAGGCCTGGAGGGTCTCGAAATCCTCCATGGCGTTGATCAGTTCCTTGAGGTTGTCCAGCCGGCCTGGAGCCTCGGGCGACTTGTCCGCCTGCCACATGGCGGTGTAGCCGCTCTCGTCCAGCACGGTCTGGGCCAGCTCGACCTGCGAGGCCTGCTCCGACAAGCGGCGCCAGCGCTCGAAATCGCCCATCAGGGTGCGCAGCGCGCCACGCGGCTTGGGCTTCAGCTCGTCGGTCTCGATCAGCCGCAGCGTCGCCTCGGTCAGCGCCACGCCCTGGGCGCGGGCGACCGTGTGCAGCAGCTGGACGGTGGCGTCGCCCAGGCCGCGCTTCGGCACGTTGACGATGCGCTCAAAGGCCAGGTCGTCATCCGGCTGCGCCACCACGCGCAGATAGGCGATGGCGTCACGGATCTCCTGCCGCTCGTAGAAGCGCGGGCCGCCGACGACGCGGTAGGGCAGGCCGAGGGTCAGGAACCGCTCCTCGAACTCGCGCATCTGGAAGCCGGCGCGGACCAGCACCGCGACCTCGTCCAGCTTGACCTGCTGGCGCTGCAGCCGCTCGATCTCGTCGCCGACCCAGCGCGCCTCCTCCTCGCCGTCCCAGACGCTGCGGACGATGACGGAGTCGCCGCCCTCCGCTTCGGTGAACAGGGTCTTGCCCAGGCGGCCCTGGTTGTGCGCGATCAGCCCGCCGGCCGCGCCCAGGATGTGGCTGGTGGAGCGGTAGTTCTGCTCCAGCCGGATCACGGCGGCGCCGGGGAAATCCTGCTCGAAGCGCAGGATGTTGCCGATCTCGGCGCCGCGCCAGGAATAGATCGACTGGTCGTCGTCGCCGACGCAGCACAGGTTGCGGTGCTTCTGCGCCAGCAGGCGCAGCCACAGATACTGCGAGACGTTGGTGTCCTGGTACTCGTCGACCAGGATGTAGCGGAACCGGTCCTGGTAGTCGGCCAGCACCTCCGCATGCTCCTGGAAGATGGTCAGGTTGTGCAGCAGCAGGTCGCCGAAATCGCAGGCGTTCAGCGTCCGCAGCCGCTCCTGATAAGCGGTGTAGAGGGCCAGCATGCGGCCTTGCGCCACCTCGCCGGCATCGGCCGGCTTCAGCTTGGCCGGGGTCAGGCCGCGATCCTTCCAGCGCTCGATCACGCCCAGCAGCACCCGGGCTGGCCAGCGCTTCGAATCGATGTTGTCGGCCTCGAGCAACTGCTTGATCAGCCGGATCTGGTCGTCGGTGTCGAGGATCGAGAAGTTCGACCGCAGCCCCACCAGTTCGGCATGCCGGCGCAGGATGCGGGCGGCCAGGGCATGAAAGGTGCCCATCCACCAGCCCTCGGTCGGGGTGCCGAGCAGGTGGGACACGCGCTCGCGCATCTCGCGGGCGGCGCGGTTGGTGAAGGTGACGGTCAGCACCTGGCTCGGCCAGGCCCGGCGGGTCGACAGGATATGGGCCAGCCGGGTGGTCAGCACCCGGGTCTTGCCGGTGCCGGCGCCGGCCAGCACCAGCACCGGGCCGTCGACGGTCTCGACCGCCTGGCGCTGGGCCGGGTTCAGGTTCTGCAGATACGGCGGCTCGAAGCCGGCCGGCATGTTCCGGGAAAGTTCGACCATGCGTCTCCTATAGCATGACCGGGCTGCGCCGGAACCGTCGGCGTCCGGTTGACGCAGGCCGGAGGCGCGTCGAGGATCGCCGCGACCCGAACCGAGAGCCTGCCATGACCGACCTCGTGATCCGCCCCGCCGAGCCCCGCGACGCCAAGGAGATCCTGGCGATGATCACCGAGCTGGCGGTGTTCGAGAAGGAACCGGACGCGGTGCTGGCGACCGAGGCCGACCTGCTGCGCGATGGCTGGGGGCCGAACCCGAAATTCGAGGCGCTGATGGCCGAGCGCGGCGGCCAGGTGCTGGGCTTCGCCCTGTTCTTTTCCAGCTACTCGACCTGGGAGGGGCGGGAGGGGATCTATCTCGAGGACCTCTATGTCCGCGACGCCGCCCGCGGCCTTGGCGTCGGCCGGGCGCTGATCGCCCGGATCGCGCAACTGGTGGTGGCGCGTGGCGGCAAGCGGCTCGACCTCTCGGTCCTGACCTGGAATCCGGCGCGGGAGGTCTATGAGCGGCTGGCCTTCGAGCACAAGTCGGACTGGACCGGCTACCGTCTCAGCGGCGACGCGCTGACGGCGCTGGCAGGAGAGAGTGGAGGCAATGGCTGAACAGGACGCGCCACCTGGATATCGACCGCCGACCTCAGCCGAGGAGCTGATCCGCCGATACCAGGCAGGCGAACGCTGGTTCGCCGGAACCGACCTACCCGACGGCGCGGTGCTCCGGGACGCCGACCTGTCGGGGGCGAACCTGCGGGCATGCTGGTTGAGCGAAGCCGACTTTCGCGGCGCGGATCTGCGGGGTACGGCGTTCGATGGCTCGAACCTGAAGCTGTCCGATTTTCGCGACGCGGATCTGAGCGGCGCATCCTTTCGTGAGACCCTGCTCTGCGGGGCAAGGGTGAGCGGCGCCAGGATTGAGGGCACCGTCCTTGACGGCGCGACATTCTACGGCGCGCCGCTCGTCAGCCTCAGCGACCTCCCCGGATAGGCGCTATCGGTTCCGCTGCCGGAAATATTCCAGGATGATGCACAACACCACCGGCACCAGGTTGAGGGCGACGATCGTCCCGGCCAGGCCGGTGTCGAGATAGACGCCGAGCGACAGAGCCCCGCGGAACGGGTCCAGTCCGATGCCGTAGGAAGGCGTGATCGACATCGAGGAGACGTTGGCGACCAGCGTCACCGGCAGCCGCACGATCATGTGGAAGTGGTAGGCGATACCGGCGGTGTAGAGGATCGGGATCTGGCTGGCCTGGACTAGCAGCGACAGCCCATAGCCGAGGGCGCGGCGGTTCCACAGCAGGGCGCCGGCGGCGATGCAGAGCAGCATCAGCAGCGCCGCGCCCGCCAGCACCAGCCACTGCGTCACGGCGATAATCGCCGCGCCGTCGCGATAGATCCGCTCGCCGATCTCGGTCAGGCCGGCGATGCCGCCGACGATCTGGATCACCGCGATGACGCGGTCGAGGGGAAGGGCGGGACGCCGGCTGGCGCGGTCGGTGCTGGTCATCGGTTCGCTCATGCTTTTCAGGCTGCGGGCCGCCGGGCTATTCGCACAGCCCGATCGAGCCTTCGGCGCAGATCTTGGCGCCGTCGGTCCAGGTGGCGCCGGACAGGTCGGCGCCGCGGAACACGGTGCCGCGCAGCTCCGCCCCCGTCAGGATGGCGCCGCGCAGCCTGGCGCCGACGAAGCGGGCATTGCGCAGGTCGCTCTTGCTCAGATCGGCGCCGGTCAGGTCGGCATCGGTGAAGTCGGAGTTGCCGAGCCGCGCCGAGTCCAGCCTGGCGCCCTTCAGGCTGGCATTGATCAGCTTGGCGCCATAGGCCTCGGCGCCGGTGAAGATCGCCCCGTCCAGCACCGCCCGGGTCAGGCTGACCTCACGCAGCTGGGCGCCGGTCAGGTCGACGCGGCTGAGTGGCCGTTCGTCCAGCAGGCAGCGCCGCCAGTTGACCCCCGGCGCGGCGGCGTCGGTGCAGCCGGCCCATGCCGTCGCGGCCGGGCCGAGGAGCAGGGCGATGGACAGAGCGAGGGCCCGGGCGACTCGGGAGCCGAAGGATGCGACCGACATGGCCGGACAGTCTCCGATCCCCGGATTCAGCGCAAGGGCGCCGGAGTCACATCGATTTGCCGACCGGCCGGACGATCCGGCGCTGGCGCTCGCGGAAGGCGATGAACAGGGCGGAGCCGACGATCACCGCGGTGCCGACCAGCTCGATCGGGGTCGGGAACTCGCCCCAGGCCAGGAAGCCGAGGCCGAGGGCGAAGATCAGCGAGGCGTAGTCGAAGGGCGCGATCACCGAGGCCGGGGCCAGCTGATAGGCCTTGGTCATCAGGATCTGGGCGATGCCGCCCAGCACCCCGACCGCGACCAGGATCGGGATGTCGATCAGGTCCGGCCAGACCCCGACGAAGGGCAGGGTGGCGGCACCGGCGATCGCTCCCGACAGGGTGAAGTAGAACACGATGGTGACGTTCGATTCGGTGTCCGCCATCTTGCGGATCGAGACCATGGCGAAGGCGGTGGCCAGCGCTCCGCCCAGAGCCACGAGCGCGCCGAGCGAGACGCCGGTGGCAGGGGTGGGATGCACCACCAGCAGCACGCCGACGAAGCCGATCACCACCGCGCTCCAGCGATAGATCCGCACCGTCTCGCCGAGCAGCGGGATGGCCAGGATGGTGATGAACATCGGCGCGGCGTAGCCCAGCGCCGTGGCGGTCGCCAGCGGCAGCATGCTCAACGCGGTGAAGCCGCAGAACATCGAGACCAGGCCGGAGCCGGAGCGGCGCAGATGGCCGCCCAGCCGCTCGGTGCGCAGCACCCGGAAGCCGCCGAGGCGATGCACCAGCCACAGCACCGGGATCATGGCGAAGAAGCTGCGGACGAAGACGATCTGGCCGACCGGATACTGGTCGCCGAGCTGCTTGATCAGCGCCGACATGCAGGTGAACAGGGCGGCCGAGGTCAGCTTGTAGCCGATGGCGGGCAGAATGGAGGCCGGGGCCGCTTCGTCAGCGGACCCTTTCGGTTCGGCCTGGGAGATCGTCATCGGAAACGGGGCCCGTTGCGGCTCGATCGTTCCTTCAGACTTACGCCGGACGAATCACCAGGGCCATGGCCGATCGCGCCGGGTCTGCCATGCATGGCGATGCCGGACAGGAAACCTGGGCTGGGTTCCTGAACCCAGCCCAGGTGACGATGCTTACTCCCCGGTCCAGCCCTTGTAGTCGTTGACGTTGTCGCGGGTGACGAGGGTCGAGGGGATCAGGGTCGGGTCCTGCGCCGGCTTCTGGCCGTTGAGCAGGCCGACGCCCTCCTGCACCGCCTTGCGGGCCATGAAGAACGGATCCTGGGCCGAGGAAGCCTGGACCAGGGTGTTACCCTTCAGCGCGGCGACGATGTCCGGTGCGCCGTCGACCGAGGTGATGACGATGTCGCTGCGGCCGAGCTGCTTGGCCGCCAGGTCGGCGCCGATCGCCGTCGGGTCGTTGATGGCGAAGACGCCGTCGATCTTCTCGAACCGGGTCAGCAGGCTCTGCATCACCGCCAGGCCGCCGTCGCGTGAACCCTTGGCGTCCTGGTCGCCGGACAGGATCTTCAGGTCCGGCAGCTTGTCCCAGACATTGTGGCAGCCCTTGACTCGGTCGACCACGGCCGAGACCTGGGGGCCATTGATGATGACGACGTTGCCCTTGTTGCCGAGCTTGTCGGCGATGTACTTGCAGGCGATCTCGCCGGCCTGGACGTTGTCGGTCGTCACCGTGGCGTCAGCGCCCTCCGCCGCGGTGTCGACCGCGACCACGATGATGCCGGCGGCCTGCGCCTTCTTGATCGCCGGCCCGATCGCCTTCGGGTCGCCCGGATTGAGCAGGATCATGTCGACGCCGGCGGCGATGAAGTTGTCAATCTGGGTGAACTGCTTGCCCAGGTCGTAATCGTAGCCGACGGCCTGGACCTCGACATCCGGGTTGGTCTTCTTCGCCTCGAACTCGGCGCCCTTGGCCAGGGCGGTGAAGAACGGGTTGCCCATCGAGCCGAGCGAGACACCGATCTTCTTGAGATCCTTGGCCTCGGCGGCGCCGACCGAAAGCGCCAGCGCGACGCCGGCGAGCAGGATGTGTTTCAGCACGTGGTTCCTCCCCTGGTCTCTAGCGATGGAGCCGGCGGGGCGACCAGAGGTCCCGCCGGCCCTTTCCGGATGGTCGGAAACTCAGGTGCGGGCCGATCCCTGCAGGCGCAGCCGGTCGAGCGCGACGGCGCCGATGATGATCAGGCCCTTGATGATGTACTGCCAGACGTCGGGCACTCCGACCAGGATCAGCCCGTTCGACAGCACGGCGATGATCAGGGCGCCGACCAGCGTGCCCCAGATCGAGCCGATGCCACCGACGAAGGAGGTGCCGCCCAGGATCACCGCGGCGATGGCGTCGAGCTCGTAGCTGACGCCGAGCTGGGTGCCGTTGGCGGCGTAGAGCCGGGCGGCCGACATCACCCCGCCGAGGCCGGCAAGCAGGCCGGAGGCGCCGTAGACGAACAGCAGCACCCGCCAGACCTTGATGCCCGACAGCCGCGCTGCGTCCGGATTGCCGCCGACCGAGTAGATGTGCACGCCCAGCACCGTCCGCCGCAGCACCAGCCAGGACAGGACGATCACCAGAAAGGCGATGATCACCAGCCAGGGCACGCCGAAAAGCGTGCCGTTGCCGATGAAGTCGAAGGGCAGGGACGGATTGAACACGGTGGTATCTTCGCCCAGCAGCCGGGCGAGGCCGCGCACCGCGGTGAGCGAGCCGAGGGTGACGATGAAGGGCGGCAGCCGCAGGAAGGCGATCAAGGCGCCATTGGCGAGGCCGAAGCCGAGGCCGGCGACCAGGCCGAACAGGATGCCGACCATGCCCGCATCGGGGATCAGCGACCCCAGCACCGCGGCCATGGCGGCGGCGGCCAGGATCGAGCCGACCGACAGGTCGATGCCGCCGGTCAGGATGACGAAGGTCATGCCGGCGGCCAGCACGGTGTTGATCGAGGCCTGCTGCATCACGATCGAGGCGTTCTGCCAGGATGCGAAGCGCCCGTTCATGGCGTAGAAGGCGATGCACAGCAGGACCAGCACCGGCAGCATGCCGACGGTCCGGATCAGGCCCTGGATCATCAGCCGGCGTTCGGCGTCGCGGTTGACGGCGGAGGTGGCGGCGTTGTCGGCCATGGTTGACGATCCCTTACTGGACGGTGGCGACAGGGGCGGTGATGCCGGTGGCGAGGGCCATGATCGCCTCCTGGGTCAGGGGGCGGCCGGAGGCGCCGCCGGCCTCGCCCTCGATCCGGCCCTCGCGCATTACCAGGGCGCGGTCGGCGATGCCGATCACCTCCGGCAGCTCCGAGGAGATGACGATGACGCCGATCCCGGCCTTCGCCAGCCCGTCGATGATGCGATAGATCTCCGACTTGGCGCCGATGTCGACGCCGCGCGTCGGCTCGTCGAGGATCAGGATGCGCGGCTTGGTCTCCAGGAGGCGCGACAGCAGCACCTTCTGCTGGTTGCCGCCGGACAGCGCACCGACCGTGACCTCGGGGTTGGCCACCCGGATCTTGAGCGCGGCGATGGCGTCTTTGGCCCGGACCTTGGCGCGGGCACGGTCGAGCACGCCGCCGGCCTTGGCGTCGGTGCCGCAGACCACGAGATTGATGTTGTCCTGCACCGACATGTCGAGGAACAGGCCCTGGCCCTTGCGGTCCTCGGTCAGGTAGGCGATGCCGGCGGCGATGGCGTCGCCCGGCCCGTGGATCTGCAGCGGCTTGCCGTCCAGCGCCACCTCGCCGGCGGTCTTCGGCTCGGCGCCGAAGATCAGCCGCGCCAGCTCGGTGCGGCCGGAGCCGACGAGGCCGGCGATGCCCAGCACCTCGCCCTCATGAAGCTCGAAGCTGCAGCCGCGCACCCGGTTGCCGTCGGCGATGCCGCGGACCGCGAAGATCACCCGGCCGCGGCTCTGATGCGCATCGTGCTCCTTCTTGTAGAAGCCGGAGATGTCGCGCCCGACCATCATCTTGACCAGCGCCTCCGCCGACAGGCCGTTGCGGTCCAGCGTGCCGACATAGCTGCCGTCACGCAGCACCGAGACGCGGTCCGACAGCTCGTAGATCTCCGACATCCGGTGGCTGATATAGATGATCGCCAGGCCCTCGGCCTTGAGCCGGCGTATCAGCTCGAACAGCCGGTCGGTCTCGCGCGCCGACAGCGCCGTGGTCGGCTCGTCCATCACCAGGATGCGGGCCCGGGCGTGGATGGCGCGGGCGATCTCGACCAACTGGCGCTCGGCGATCGACAGGGTGCCGACCAGCGTGGTCGGGCGGAAGCCGGCGCCGAGCCGCTTCAGCACGTCCTCGCAGCCGGCCAGCATGCCCTTGCGGTCGACGAAGGGGCCGGATTTGGGCTCGCGGCCGAGATAGATGTTCTCCGCCACGCTCAGATTGGGCGACAGGCTGAGCTCCTGGTAGATCACGGCGATGCCCAGGCGCTTGGCGGCCAGCGGCCCGTCGATCGTCACGTCGCGGCCGTCGAGGCGGATGCTGCCGCCGGCATCGGCCTGGTAGGCGCCGGACAGCACCTTCATCAGGGTCGACTTGCCCGCGCCGTTCTCGCCCATCAGGGCATGGATCTCGCCGGGATAGACGGTCAGGTCGACCCGGGTCAGCGCCTTCACTCCCGGGAAGGTCTTGGAGATGCCGTGCATCTCCAGGATCGGCGTGGGGCTAGTCTGCGGCTGCAGCATGGTCGCGCCATCCTCTCTCGTCGGCGCTGCGGGTCAGGATCGAGGCCCGCGGCGAGAAGCTGAAGAACATCGGCAGGCTGGCGGCGCCAATGGCGCCGGCGTCGCAGCCGAAGGAGCCGTGCAGCAGGCGCGGCGGCTGGCTTGCCTCCGGCACGGTTGCGGCCAGCCGCGCCTGCAGCCGGCCGATCAGGGCGTCGATCAGCCCGTCGTCGATATCGGCGTCAATGATCACACTGCGCACCTCCAGCAGGGCGGCGGCGGACCAGATCGCGTCGGTCAGGGCGTCGACGCAGTCCCCGACCCATTCAGCCACCGGGGGACGGCGGGCGGCGATCGCGGCCTTGAGGTCGGCGCGGCCGTCGCCGGGCTGGCCGTTGAAGGCGAGGTGGCGCGACAGCGCGTTCAGCGAGGCGCGGGTCAGCAGGATGTCGCGGCCGTCGGCGGCCGGCGGGGCGGAGGCGAGGCGTCCGGGCCCGACCGGCAGCAGCGCCACGTCGCCGGCATTGCCGGTCGGGCCGCGCAGGCAGTCGCCGCCCAGCACCACGCCGCCGCCGATGGCGGGACCGATGAACAGGTACAGGAAGTCGTCGATGCTGCGACCGATGCCGTAGAACAGCTCGGCCACCGCGGCGGCGGTGCCGTCGTTTTCGCCGAAGACGGGCAGGCCGGTCGCCGCCTCCAGCATCGCCGCGAAGTCGGCCGTGTCCCAGGCGGCGAAATCCGCCGGCGGCAGGTCCAGCTGGTGCAGCCAGGCGCCGAGATTGTAGGGCTGGGCCAAGCCGATTCCGGCCAGCTTCGGCCGGTCGGCGGGGGCCAGGACGGCCAGCAGCTCGGCCACATCCTGGCGGGCGGTGCGCAGCGCCTCGGCCGGGGCGGGCAGCAGCCCGTCATGGCTGCGGCGGGCGATCACGGCGCCGCCGAAATCGATCAGCACCGACTCCATGCTGCGCCGGTCCAGCCGCACGCCGATGCCGTAGGCACCCTTCGGCGCCAGCCGGTACAGGGTGGCGGGCTGGCCGCGGCCGCCATCGTGCCGCTTGCCGAGCGAGGCGATCAGCCCATCTCTTTCGAGCTGCGCGATGATGCCGCCGATCGCGGTGTTGGTCAGGTCGGCCAGCCGAGCCAGCTCGGCCTTCGACGCCTCGCCGGCGCGGCGCAGCGTCTGCAGCACCAGCCGCTCATTGTAGCGGCGGAGCTGCACCGAATTCGTGCCGCGGCGGATGGCGGACCGTCGCACTTCCTTCCTCTCCTCCCGGGCCGATATTAATTGAACGTGATGGAATTAATCCCGATGAACCGTCCGCGTCAAGGACAGTTTCTCTCGTTTTTGCACTGATCCCCGACAGCAGCTTTCTATCAACGAGCGCCATCGCACGGGCTGATGGCTGCAGCATGGTCGCGACTGCAGCGGGCCGCCGGAGCCCTCAACCGTAGTATGAGGTCCTGTGGTCCGACACCGCCGGCGGCGGTGCGCTCGGCAGCTGCAGGCGGACGCGCAATCCACCGAGCACGCCAGGTTCCAGCCTGTCCACCGGCACATCCATCCGCCGGCAGAGCTCGGCGACGATCGAGAGGCCCAGGCCGACCCCGTCACCGCCGGAGCGTCCGAGCCGCTGGAACCGCTCGAATGCGCGCTCGAAGGCTTCCGCCGACAGGCCGGGGCCGTCGTCCTCCACCAGCAGGTCGGTGGTGGCCGGCTGGCCTTGGGCGATCGTGACGACGAGCCTGCCCGGCGAGGAGGCGTATTTCACCGCATTCTCGACGAGGTTCCGCAGCACGATCGCCAGCAGCTCAGGATGGGTCGTGACGGCGGCCGACCGGGGTGAGGCCAGCATGATCTCCACGTCGCGCTTGTTGGCCGGTGGGACCTGGTCGGCGATGACGGACTGAACGAGCTCGACCAGATCGATGCGGCTCCCGGGGCTCCGCGTGAGATCAAGCGACTGCGACCGGGCAACGTCGAGGAGCTGAGCGACCAGACGACCCGCCCGGGCCGTGGCCTCCAGGATATTGGCGAAGCGCGGCTGGATGCGCTCGGGCAGATCGCCTTCGAGGGCTTCCACCTGTGCCCGGATCGCGGTCAGCGGGGTACGCAGCTCATGGGCTGCGTTCGACACGAAGTCGCGCTCGTGTTCCAGCACCAGCTGCAGCCGCGCCATCAGCCCGTTGAGCGCGTGGGCGACCCCTCGCAGCTCGCTCGGGGCCTCCGCCTCGTCCAGCGGCGCGAGGTTTTCCTCGCTGCGAACACGGACCTGGTCGGCGAAGGCGCCGAGCGGCTTCAGGCCGGAGCGGATGCCGACAGTCATGGCAAATCGGATCAAAGCTGCCGCGATCAGGACATAGCCCGCCACCAGGCCGGCCACCTGAAGCGAGGAGAAGAACGGCTCATACGTGTCGACGCCGATCGCGACCCGTGTGCCGGTACGCTCGTCCTCGAAGCTGTCGATGGTCACCGAATCGCCGTGGATATCGACCGTTCCCTTCACCGGCAGGGCCAGAAGTTGTTCTGCCGGCAGCGGCTCCGAGGCATAGAGCAGTTGCCCGTTCCGGCTGATCACGATCAGGTAGTCGTGGAGGTCGACTTCGAAGTCGAAGCTCTGATGCGGCGTGAGCAGCGGAAACACCGTCGGCGAGGCCGGCTGCGTCGAGGCGAAGGCCAGCATCAGCTGTGCCGTATGAGCGGTCCGGCTGTGGAACGACTCGTTGTACTCCAACGCGACGGCGGCCACGATCAGGAGGGATGCCGGCGCCCAGACCGCCGCGATCAGCCAGGCCAGTCGGCGGTGCAGGCGCGCGTGGATCGAGGGCATGCTATTCCCTCGGCAGCATATAGCCGACCCCGCGGATCGTCTGGATCAGGTCGGCGCCCAGCTTGCGGCGGATCTGCGAGACGAACACTTCCAGCGTGTTGCTCTCGGCCTCCCCGCTCCAGCCATAGAGATGGTCCTCGAGGACATGGCGGGTGAGGACCCGCCCCTGGTTCTCGACGAACAGCAGCAGCAGCGCGAACACCTTCGGGGTCAGCGCTATGCTTTCGCCACCGCGCAGCACGGCGAAGGACGCAGGATCGATCCACAGGTCCCGGTACTGCAGGCCCCCCGACCGGCGGTCGCCGCGGCGACGGGCAAGCGCGCGGCAGCGGGCCAGCAACTCCTCCATGGCGAACGGCTTGACCAGATAGTCGTCGGCGCCGAGGTCGAGGCCGCGGACGCGGGCATCCAGCTCGTAGCGGGCGCTCAGGATCAGGATCCGCAGCCCCTGACCGCCCGCCCGTTGTTCCCGCAGGACCTCGAGGCCATCCCGGTCCGGCAGGCCGAGGTCGAGGATCATCAGGTCGAAGGCGTCCAGGTCGGTGACTCCGCCGAGACCGGCGGCGTTCTCGAGCCAATCAACGGTCATGCCGGACCTGGTCAGGCGCGTGCGGATGGCGTCGCCGATCAACGGATCGTCCTCGACGAGCAGGATGCGCATGACTCACTCCCGGTTGGTCGGGCGACAGGGTCCCATCGGCACCTGAAGCGAGGCTGAATCACCGCTTTCGCCATGTTCAGGTCCGGTTCAGGCACCGGTGGCAGGGTCCACGCCGAATCCGACCCAACATAGGGCATCGTCGATATGGGAAGCACATCGTTCGGCCGCGGCCTGTTCCCGGCCGCAATCCTTTGCGTCACTGCGGTGGTCCAGACGGCGGCGCGACATGCGGTGGCCCAGGACCAGCCGCCCGCGGAATGGTCGTTCACCCTGGGCGCCGGCGCCATGTACGCGCCGGATTACGAAGGATCCGATGACTACACGGTGATGCCGTTGCCATTCGTAGAGGTGTCCTGGCGCGACCGGATCCGGTTAACGACCGAGGGGGGACCGGGGATCTTCGCGACCCCGTTCATGACTGACGACCTCCGGTTCGACCTCGGCGTCCGGTACGATTTCGGGCGCTACGAGGACGACAACGACGCCTTGAAGGGGCTCGGCGATCTCGAGGTCGGCGCCGTGGCGGTCGTCCGGTTCGGCTACGAGGCCGGTCCCGTGACTCTCGGCCTGGAGGTCGCCCGTGACCTGACTGGCGACCGCAATGGACTGACGGCCACCGCCGAGGCGGAGTACACGATCCAGCTGCTCGACGACGTCCAGCTCAGCGTCACCCCGCACCTCACCTGGGCCGATGACGAATATATGAGCAACACCTTCGGCATCACCGCGGCCCAGTCCGCACGATCCGCCCGCGGGCTCGCCCGCTACGACGCCGGCGGCGGCCTCAAGGACGTCGGCCTCAATCTCGGCGTCGGATACATGATGACCGACTCGATCTACGTCATGGGCCAGATCGGCTACAGCCGGCTGCTCGGTGACGCCGTCGACAGCCCGCTGGTCGCCGACGAAGGCAGCGCCGATCAGCTCTCCGCGATGCTGGGTTTGACCTACCGCTGGTAGCGGAGCGAGGGGGCGGCTGAGGCACTCCCGGCTTCCCCCTCTCCCAAGCCTGCTGGACGACGGCTGGATCGACGGATCGGTGAGGAGAGATGGTTTCGGTGTTCTGTCGTGGCGGTCGACTGAAGCCTCGGAGGCTTCCGTTGCTCTGCGCCTGCGCGGTGGTTGCGCTCGTCCTGGACTTCGGCGTCCTGGCCGGGGAAACGATGCCGGACCGGCAGCGGATGCTGCCGCCGATCGTCGTCGCCGAGGCTGTGGAGCGCAGGATCGGCGATCATGTTCTCGCGACCGGCTTGATCGAGGCGGTCGAGGAGATCCATGTTTCGCCGCTTGTGGACGGGCTGCCGATCCGGACTTTGCATGGCGATATCGGGGACCGGATCGAACAGGGCGGCACGCTGGCCGTTCTCAATGACGACGCGCTGCTGCTGGAGAAAAGCCAGCTCGAGGCCGGAGTCGCCAAGGCGGAGGCCGCGCTCGGCCAAATCCAGGCACAGCTTGTCGAAGCCAGGGCGAACTCGGAGGAGGCGACGCGCGTCGCCCATCGCGCCGAGCTGTTGTCGGCCAACAAGACGGTATCGCGGGCGGAGGTCGATCGGCTGAAGGCGCTGGCCACCGCCTCGGGCGCACGCCTCCGTTCGGCCGAGCAATCCCTGAGCATCGCGGCTGCTGACATCAGGCTGGCCCGCGCGCAGTTCGACGACATCGATCTGCGCCTCGCCCGCACGGCCGTCGAGGCTCCCGTCGGCGGCGTGATCTCCGCCAGGAATGCCAAGGTGGGCGGCGTCGTCGCCGGCGGCGGCCTGCCGCTGTACACGATCATCCGCGACGGCCTCATCGAGATGAAGGCCGACATCGCCGAGGCCGACCTCATCAAGCTCGCGGCCGGGCAATCCGCCACGGTCAGGCTCGCCGGCAGCAGCACGACCGTGCCGGGAAGGATCCGCATGGTGAGGCCGACGGTCGATCCGCAGACGCGTCTCGGCACCGTCCACATCACGCTCGCCGAGACGGCCGAGGCCCGGGCGGGCATGTATGCGAGCGCAACCATCATCGCGGAAGAGAAGCAGGCGGTCGTCCTGCCGCGGACGTCGGTCACATCAGCGGGCGGCGTTTCCACGGTCCGCAAGGTCGTAGACGGCGTCGTGCGGCTGGCGCCGGTGACGGTCGGCATCCAGGACGGGTCCTTCGTCGAGATCCTCTCCGGCCTCGAGGCGGGCGAGCAGGTGGTGGCGAAGGCCGGCGCCTTCGTGCGCGACGGCGACCGGATCGATCCGGTCAAGCCGGCCCAGCCCTTCACCAACTGACCGGGTTCGGGGCCATGAATCTCTCCGCCTGGTCGATCCGCAATCCGATCGCGCCGGTTCTGGCGTTCCTCGTGCTGGTCGTGCTGGGCTGGCGGTCGTTCGACGCCTTGCCGATCACGCAATCCCCGAACATCGACATCCCGATCGTCTCGATCGTCGTTACCCAGGGCGGCGCCACGCCGGTCGAACTCGAAACCCAGGTCACCAGGCTGATCGAGGACGAGGTCGCCGGCATCTCCGGCATCGACCACATCGAGTCGACGGTCACCGACGGGAATTCCACGACATCCGTCACCTTCCGCTTGGAGGTGCCCACGGCCCAGGCCGTGCAGGACGTCAAGGATGCGGTCGACCGGATCCGCGGCGATCTTCCCGCCGCGATCGATCCCCCGATCGTATCGAGAGTCGAGTTCGAAGGTCAGGCCATCCAGACCTTCGCGGTCTCCTCGCCCGGCATGTCGCTCGAGGAGCTGTCCTGGTTCGTCGACGATACGGTCAGCCGAGCCATCCAGGGTCAGCGGGGCGTCGGCCGCGTCGAGCGCTACGGCGGTTCCGATCGCGAGGTCCGGGTCGAACTCGATGCCGATCGCCTGGACTCCTTCGGCATCACCGCAGCCGGCGTCAACGGGCAGCTCCGCCGGATGAACCTGGATCTCGGCTCCGGCCGCGGCCAGGTCGGGGGCAGCGAACAGGCGATCCGCATGCTGGGCGACACGCGCGACGTGGCCAGGCTCGCCGGCACGATGATCTGGCTGCCGAACGGCCGCTTCGCCCGGCTGTCCGATCTCGGCCGGGTGGATGATGTCGTCGAAGAGCCCCGGTCGTTCTCTCGCTTCAACGGTACTCCGGTCATCACCTTTTCCGTGTTCCGGGCGAAGGGCGCCAGCGAGGTGAGCGTCGCCGAAGGGGTGGCCAGGACGCTCGATGATATCCGCGCCAAGCACCCGGACATCGCCATCGCGATGGTCGACGATGCGGTCTCGATCACCCATGGGACCTACGAGGCCGCGCTGGACGCCCTGATCGAGGGCGCGCTCCTCGCCGTCCTTGTCGTGTTGGTATTCTTGCGCAACTGGCGATCGACCCTGATCGGGGCGATCGCCCTGCCGCTGTCGGCGGTTCCGACCTTCTGGATCATGGAGCTCCTCGGCTTCTCGCTGAACCAGGTCAGCCTGCTGGCCATCACGCTCGCGACGGGCATCCTCGTCGACGACGCGATCGTGGAGATCGAGAACATCGCGAGGCACATCCGGATGGGCAAGTCGCCCTACCGCGCCGCGATCGATGCCGCCGACGAGATCGGCCTCGCGGTGATCGCCACCACCTTCGCGCTGATCGCGGTCTTCCTGCCCGTCTCCTTCATGCCGGGCATCCCGGGCCAATATTTCATCCAGTTCGGCCTGACGGTCGCCGTCTCCGCCTTCTTCTCGCTCCTGGTCGCGCGCCTGATCACGCCGGTGATGGCGGCCTATCTGATGCGCCCGACGTATATCGGCGACGACCGCCATGGCCGGGACGACAGCGGCATCATGAGACGCTATACGGCCCTCCTCGGCGTCACGACCCGCTGGCGTTACACGACACTGCTCGCCGCCCTCGGCTGCCTGGGCGTTTCCATGTACGTCCTGGCCCAGATTCCAGGCAGCTTCATGCCGCCGGAAGACGAGTCGCGCATCGCCCTGGCGGTCGAGCTGCCGCCGGGTGCGATGATCGAGGATACGGACCGGACGGCGACGGCCCTCTACGACCGGATCAAGGGTGTCGATGGCGTCGAGAGCGTCCTGGTGCACGGCGGCGCTTCGCCGCGCGGCGACCCCGACCCGCGGCTCGCCACCGTCACCGTGCTTCTCGAACCGCTCGACCATTCGCTCTTCACCAAGGTCACGACCACCTTGATGGGCTGGATTCGGGTGGCGGACCTCTACTTGCCGAAGCGGCCATCGGCCGGCCGCACCAGGCCTCAATCGCGGATCGAAGCGGACATTCTGGATCGACTGCATTCGATCCCCGATGTCCGCATCTTCAAGGTCAACGACGAGGGCACGCACGACCTGTCCTTCAACCTGCTGTCCGACAACGAGGCGGATCTGGACCAGGCGGTCGCAATCCTGGAGGCGAAGCTGCGCGGCGATCCGCTGCTGATTGATGTCGGCACGGACGGTTCCCTGCCCCGGCCGGAGCTGCAGATCCGACCGCGCGACGACCGCATGGCTCGGCTCGGCGTCATGCCGGAGCAGGTTTCCCAGGTCGTCCGCATCGCCACCATCGGTGATAACGACGAGCAGTTGACGAAGATCGCGCTCGACGGGCGGCTGATCCCGGTCCGCGTGCAGCTCGACGGCAGGTTCCGCAGCGACGTCGCCGCGATTCGCGCCCTGAAGGTCGAGACCGGGTCCGGATCAACCGTTCCCCTGTCCAGCGTCGCCGATGTCGAATACTCGGAAGGGCCGGGGTCGATCAGGCGCTATGACCGCCACCGCGTCGTCGCGCTCGGCGCAAACCTGCCGGCCGGCGTTGCGCTCGAGACCGCGTCCGAACGCTTCAAGGCGCTCGCCGCCGAGGCCGACCTTCCTGCGACCGTCGAAGTCCTCGAAAGCGGCGATGCCGAGCTGCAGGCGGAGGTGCAGCAGAGCTTCGCCGACGTGATGATCCTGGCGCTGATGCTGGTTCTGGTCGTCCTGATCCTGCTCTTCAGGGACGCGGTACAGCCTTTCACCATCCTGTTCTCGCTGCCGCTCGCGATCGGCGGCGTCGCGGCCGGCCTGATCCTGACCCGGAACGCGCTGTCGATGCCGGTGCTGATCGGCATCCTCATGCTGATGGGCGTCGTCAGCAAGAACGCGATCCTGCTCGTCGACTTCGGCGTCGAGAGGATGCGTGCCGGCATGGATCGAAGGGCTGCGATCATCGAGGCCGGGCGCAAGCGGACGCGGCCGATCGTCATGACCTCGATCGCGATGTCCGCAGGCATGCTGCCCTCCGCGCTCGGCGTCGGCGAAGGCGGTTCGTTCCGCGCCCCGATGGCGATCGCCGTCATCGGCGGCATCATTGTGTCGACGGTCCTGAGCCTCGTCGTCGTCCCCTCGTCTTTCCTGATCATGGACGACCTGTCGCGGTTGCTCGCCCGCATCTTTGGCCGCTGGGTCGGCAAGGCGGACGAGGAAGAGCCGCCGCTCAGGACGCTGGAGGAAGACCGGCGCAGCAAACTCGACCGCAAGGTGACCGGCCTCTGAACTGCTTCGGCTGTGCCGGAGAACTCATCGGGCGGCGCAGCGGCGTGACCATTGAGTTCGCAGATGCAAACTCCATCTACGCCGGCAGCTCGTCGATCCGCCACAGGCCCAGCGCCTTGTCGCGATAGGCGCCGCCTTCCTCGGTGCAGCCTTCGACGATGACGCGGTGCGGCGCCGGCAGGCCGAAGGGCGGGCGCTGCAGGTTCAGCGGCCGCCAGTCGCCGTCGGCGATGGCGCGGTTGCCCTGCAGCTCCAGGAAGGTGGTGGTCAGCAGCCAGGTCGAGCCGGAGCGGCGGAGATTGGCGAAGGCGGCGGCGATGCTTTCGGCCGAGAGATGCACCAGGCAATCGCGGCACAGCACGACATCGGCCTGCGGCAGCGGATCGCGGGTGAGGTCGAGATGCAGGAAGCGGCGCCGGCCGGTCTCGCCGTAACGGACGATGTTCTTGGCGACCAGGTCGGCGACGATGTCGCCGCCGGTATAGGAAATGCCTTCGAGATCGGTCCGGCTCATCCAGCCGAAATCGCCGCAGGGCAGGTCGAGCAGCGAGGCGGCGCCGAGCTCGCGCAGCAGGGCCGGGATCGCCATGCGCAAAGGGGCGGTGCCGTCCAGGCCGGAGCCGAGGCCCGAGCGCGATTCTTCGGCGCCCCAGACATTGTTGCGCCAGATGTAGTCGAAGGTGTCGGCCAGGCCCAGCCCGGCCAGCGCCCCGGTGTGCTTGCGGTAGACGCGCTGGGCCAGGGCCTGCGGCCGATCCGCGTCGGCGAGCGGCTTCGGCTTATCGGTCACGACGATGCCTCAGGCGGCGCAGGCCTCGGCGCGGCGCGGGCGGATGCCGAGGAAGCGGCAGATCGCCAGCGTCAGCTCGGCCCGGTTCAGGGTGTAGAAGTGGAACTCCTCCACCCCATGGGTCTGCAGCAGGCGGCACTGTTCGACCGCGACCGAGGCGGCGACCAGCTGGCGCGTGTCCGGCGTCTCGTCCAGACCCTCGAACAGCATCTCCAGCCAATCCGGGACGGCGGCGCCGCAGGCGGTCGCGAATTCCTTGGTCCGGGCGAAGTTGGTGATCGGCAGGATGCCGGGCACGATCGGCAGGCCGATGCCGGAAGCGGCGGCGCGGTCGCGGAAGCGCAGGAACGCCTCGGTGTCGAAGAAGAACTGGGTCAGCGCCCGGTCGGCGCCGGCATCGGCCTTGCGCTTCAGGTTGTCCAGGTCGAACTCGGCCGAGGGCGCCGCCGGATGCGTCTCCGGATAGGCCGCGACCGAGATGTCGAAATCGGCGATGCGGCGCAGCCCCGCCACCAGGTCGGCGGCATAGGCGTAGCCGTCCGGCCGCACCTCGTAGGGTGCGCCGCCGGGCGGGTCGCCGCGCAGCGCCACGATGCGGCGGATGCCGGCGGCCCACAGGGCGCGGGCGACGTCGTCGATCTCCTCACGCGAAGCGCCGACGCAGGTCAGGTGCGAGGCGGTGGGCAGGCCGCTGCCGTCCTGGATCTTGGTGACGATGCCGAAGGTGCGGTCGCGGGTGGTGCCGCCGGCGCCGTAGGTGACCGAGACGAAGTCCGGCGCCAGCGGCGCCAGGCGCGTCACCGTCTCCATCAGCGTCGCCTCCGCCGCCTCGCTCTTCGGCGGGAAGAACTCGAAGCTGACGATCGGGTCGCGGCGAGATTCTGCCGATGCGTTCGCGGAAAAAATCGTCATGCTGCGGCCTTCCGTTGCGCCGCCCGCCTGGCGGGCCAGATGGTGACAGTCAGGGGGGCGCCGGGCAGATGCACCGGCGGTTCGGTCTCGAAGCCGGCCCGCTGCAGCCAGCGGGCGAAGATGTCGTCGGGGAAGCCGAGCCAGCGATGGGCGTGCTCGCTGCGCAGGTTCTCGACGTCGTGCGGCGCGAAATCAGCGACGACCAGCCGGCCGCCGGGCCGCAGCACCCGCGCCGCTTCGGCGATCGCCGCAGCCGGGTCCTCAAGGTGATGCAGCACGTGGTGGACCAGCGCGACGTCGAAGGATTCGCCGGGCAGGGGCAACTGGTACAGGTCGCCCTGCCGCACCTGGCAGCGGCGCTGCAGCCCGGCGCGCTCGATGTTGGCGCGGGCCACCGACAGCATCTCGCGCGACAGGTCGATGCCGACCGCGCGCCGCACCCGTTCGCCGAGCAGGATCAGCATGCGGCCGCTGCCGGTGCCGAGGTCGAGCAGGTCGCCGATCTCGCCGGGCGGCAGCAGGTCGAGGATCGCCTGCTCGACCGCGCTGTCGGCGATGTGCAGGGTGCGGATCTCGTCCCAATGCGAGGCATTGTCGCGGAAATAGCCGGCGGCCATCTCGGCGCGCTGGCGCTTCACCGCCTCCAGCCGCTCCAGGTCCAGCCCGACGGTGGCGTCGGCATCGGGGATCAGGTCGACCAGGCTGCGCGCCAGCTCGGCCACCGCGCCGCTCTCGGCCAGCCGGAAGAAGGCGAAGGTGCCCTCGCGGAAGCGGTCCAGCAGCCCGGCCTCCGCCAGCAGCTTGAGGTGGCGCGACACGCGCGGCTGGCTCTGGCCCAGGATCTGCGTCAGGTCGGTGACCGACAGGTCGCCATGGGCGCACAGCATCAGGATCCGAAGCCGTGTCGGCTCGGCCGCCGCTTTCAGCCCCTGCAGCAGACGCTCCACGACCCTCAGGCCTCCCGCTCGACACCGTTCATGAGACCTACGATACCAAACTCTCAGCAAGACATAAACATGTCTTTATGTGTTTGTGCGAAGGGGTGCTCCCGGCCCTCCTACAGCGCCCCCATCTCGGTCAGCTCCCGCCGCGCCTGCTCCGGTGATTCGAAGCGGATGGCGCGCATGCCGACGGCGCGGGCGCCGACGACGTTGTCGGGATTGTCGTCGATGAAGATGCAGTCGCGCAGATCGAGGCCGAAGCGGCTCTCCAGCAGCCGGTAGATCCGCGCATCCGGCTTCAGCAGCTTCTCATGGGCCGAGACGATGACGCCGTCGAACCAGCCCAGGAACGGCCATTTCGTCAGGGCCAGGGCGAACTTCTCGGCCGAGAAGTTGGTGATGGCATAGACCTTGTCGCCGCGCTCCTTCAGCCCCTTGAGGATCTCGACCGTGCCCTCGATGACGTAGGGCACCATCTCCTCCCAGCGCTCGTCGAAGGCGCGGATCAGGGGCTCGTGATGCGGGAACTCGGCGACCTTGGCGGCGATTGCCTCGGGGAAGGGCGTGCCGGCGTCCATCGACAGGTTCCAGTCATGGGTGCAGACTTCGGCCAGGAATGTTTCCATCGTCGCCTCGTCGGCGAACAGCTTGCGATAGAGATGCCGCGGGTTCCACTCGAGCAGCACGGCACCGATGTCGAAGACGACGGTGGGACGCGAGTCCGGGCGTGACGAGGACATGGCAACAGGCTCCGCTTCGGGCTATGTGGAGTCGCTGGTAGCACGCGGGGAAAGCCGACCCAAGCCATGAAGCTGCACACCTATTACCGCTCCTCCGCCGCCTATCGGGTCCGCATCGCCATGGCGCTGAAGGGGCTCGACTACGATTCGGTGTTCCACCATCTGCGCCGCGGCGAGCAGGCGGCCGAGCCCTACCGCACGCTGAACCCGCAGAAGCTGGTGCCGGCGCTGGAGGGCGAGGGGGCGGTGATCACCCAGTCGCTGGCGATCATCGAGTATCTGGAGGAGACGCATCCGGCGCCGCCGCTGCTGCCGCCCGACCCGGCGGGCCGTGCCCGGGTGCGGTCGATCGCGCTGTCGATCGCCTGCGAGATCCATCCGATCAACAACCTGCGCGTGCTGCGCTACCTGCGGACGCCGATGGGCCATGACGAGGCGGCGATCGAGGCGTGGTACCGGCATTGGGTGGCGGAGGGGCTCAGCGCGCTGGAGACCCAGCTGTCCCGGTCGCCCCAGACCGGTGCCTTCTGCCACGACTCGATGCCGACCATCGCCGATTGCTGCCTGATCCCGCAGCTCTACAACGCCCGTCGCTTCGACTGCGACCTCAACCCCTATCCGACGCTGCTCGGGATCGAGGAGCGGGCGGTGGCGCTGCCGGCCTTCGCCGAGGCGGCGCCGGAGCGCCAGGGCGACGCCGAAGCCTGAGGGCTGATACCGATGCGCCGGGGGGCGCGCCGGAACGACGAGGGGACCTATGACGACCGAGACTCTCGACACCAGCCCGACCGCCTGGTTCCAGGAAATGACGCCGCCGGAACGGCGGACCTTCTGGGCCTGCTTCGCTGGCTGGGGCCTGGATGCGATGGACGTCCAGATCTACTCCTTCGTGATCCCGACCATCGTCGCGCTGTGGAGCCTGACCAACGCCCAGGCCGGCCAGATCGCCACGGTGACGCTTTTGTGCTCCGCGGTCGGCGGCTGGGCCGCCGGGCTGCTGGCCGACCGCATCGGCCGGGTGCGAACGCTGCAGCTGACCATCCTGTGGTTCTCGGTCTTCACCTTCCTCAGCGGCTTCGCCCAGAGCTTCGAGCAGTTGCTGATCGCCCGCGCCCTGATGGGCTTCGGCTTCGGCGGCGAATGGGCGGCCGGCGCCGTGCTGATGGGCGAGGTGATCCGGGCCGAGCATCGCGGCAAGGCGGTGGGCACGGTGCAGTCGGGCTGGGCCATCGGCTGGGCCGTCGCGCTGATCGTCAAGACGGTGCTGTTCCTGGCCTTCGACCCGTCCGTCGCCTGGCGCTACCTGTTCTTCATCGGCATCCTGCCCGCGATTCTGGTGTTCTTCCTGCGCCGCTTCGTCGACGAGCCGCCGGTGTTCGCCGAGACGCAGCGCCGGATCGCCGAGACCGGCGACCGCCCCGGACTCCTGGAGATCTTCTCGGGCCCCGTGCTGAAGATCACCGTCCTGACCTCGCTGCTAACCACCGGCGCGCAGGGTGGCTACTACGCCATCACCACCTGGCTGCCGAGCTACCTCAAGGGCCAGGGGCTGTCCGACATCGGCAGCAGCGGCTATCTCGCCGTGGTCATCGCCGGGTCGTTCACGGGCTATCTGGTCGGCGCCTATCTGGCCGACCGGATCGGGCGGAAGAAGCTGTTCTTCCTGTTCTCGGCCTGCGCCATCGTCATGGTGTTCGCCTACACCAGCCTCAATCTGAGCAACGAGGTGGTGCTGCTGCTGGGCTTCCCGCTCGGCTTCTTCGGCTCCGGCTATTTCAGCGGCGTCGGCGCCTTCCTGACCGAGCTGTTTCCGACCCGGGTGCGCGGCTCGGGCCAGGGCTTCGCCTACAATTTCGGCCGCGGCGTCGGCGCCCTGTTCCCGATGCTGGTCGGCTATCTCAGCGCCAGCATGCCGCTGGGCCAGGCGATCGCGATCTTCGCCATCGGCGCCTACGCCCTGCTGTTCATCGCCGCGCTGGCCCTGCCTGAGACCAAGGGGAAGACTCTGCATGCCGACGGCTGAGCCGCTGCCCACCGCGCCGCTGTGCCAGGGGCCGGACCCGGCGCCGCGGCCGCCGCGCCGGATCGCGCTGCCGGCCGGAGCCTGCGACACCCATGCCCATGTCATCGGCGGGCTGCCCGGCTATCCGCTGGTCGCCAGCCGCAGCTACACCCCGCCCGAGGCGCCGCCGGCCGCCTATCTCGGCATGCTCGACGCCGTCGGCATGGCCCGCGGCGTGCTGGTCCAGGTCAGCGTGCACGGCACCGACAACCGGCTGATGGTCGAGACGCTGGAGGCGAATCGCGGCCGGCTGCGCGGCATCGCCGTGGTCGGCGCGGATGCGCCCGACGCTGAGCTGGCGCGGCTGAAGGAGGCCGGCGTGGTGGGCCTGCGCCTCAACGTGCTGTTCGGCGGCGGGGTGGGGTTCGACCAGCTGGAGCGCCTCGGCGACCGCTGCCGCGAGCTCGGCTGGCACCTGCAGTTCCTGCTCGACGCCCGGACGCTGCCGGAGCTGGCGCCGCGGCTGGAGCGGCTGCCGGTGCCCTTCGTCATCGACCATATGGGGCATATGCCGGCTTCGGCCGGGATCGACCATCCCGGCTTCCAGGCGCTGCTGAGCCTGCTGCGGCGGGGCAGGGGCTGGGTCAAGCTGTCCGGCGCCTTCCGCGTCTCGACCGCCGGCCCGCCCTATGCCGACACCATCCCCTTCGCCCGCGCCCTGGTCGCAGCCGCGCCGGACCGGATGGTGTGGGGCAGCGACTGGCCGCATGTCGCCCATCCCGGCACCATGCCGAATGTCGGCGAGCTGCTGGACCTGCTGGCCGACTGGGTGCCGGACCCGACGCAGCGCGATGCGGTTCTCGCCGCCAACCCGGCCCGGCTGTACGGCTTCGGCTGATCGAGGCGTCGCGGGTAGCGGAACGGGAGCGGCCGCATCGCCGTTCCGCAGCGCATGAGAGTCGCGACCTTCAACGTCAACGGCATCAACGGCCGCCTGCCGGTGCTGCTGCGCTGGCTGGCCGAGGCGGCGCCCGACATCGTCTGCCTGCAGGAGCTGAAGGCGCCGCAGGAGCGGTTCCCGATCGCCGCGATCCGCGCCGCTGGCTACGGCGCGATCTGGCACGGCCAGAAGGGCTGGAACGGCGTCGCCATCCTGGCGCGCGGCGCCGATCCGATCGAGACGCAGCGCGGCCTGCCGGGCGATCCCGACGACAGCCACAGCCGCTACATCGAGGCTGCCGTCGCCGGGATGCTGGTCGGTTGCCTGTACCTGCCGAACGGCAACCCGGCGCCCGGCCCGAAATTCGACTTCAAGCTGCGCTGGTTCGAGCGGCTGGGCACTCGCGCCGCCGAGCTGCTCGCCACCGGCGCCCCAGTGGTGCTGGCCGGCGACTTCAACGTCATGCCGACCGACCTCGACGTCTATAAGCCGGAACGCTGGCTCGACGACGCGCTTTTCCGGCCGGAGGTTCGGGAGGCGTTCCACAGGCTGATGGCGCAGGGCTGGACCGACGCCTTGCGGAAGCGCCACCCCGGCGAGCGCATCTACACCTTCTGGGACTATTTCCGGAACGCCTATGCCCGCGACGCCGGCCTCAGGATCGACCACTTCCTGCTGAGCCCCGCGCTGGCCAAGCGGCTGAAGGCGGCCGGCGTCGACCGCCATGTCCGGGGCTGGGACAAGGCCAGCGACCACGCGCCGACCTGGATCGAACTGAAGAAGGCCCGGTAAGCTGAGGGGAGGGAGGCGACACCGATGTGCAATGAGTACAGCTCCAGAGTGGACGTCGCGACGGTCAACCGGGACTTCGCCGCCGCGGGCATCGATTTCCGCGCGTCCGAGGGCATGCCGAACCTGGAGGCCCGGGACAGCATCAGGATCACCGACACGGCCCCGATCGTCCGCATGGCCGAGGGCGGTGCGGGCGACCTGGTGCAGCGGCGCTGGAGCTGGCCGGGGCCGGGGGGCAGGCCGGTCTACAACTTCCGCTCCGACGGCCGCGAATTCGCCACCGGCCGCTGCCTGATCATCGCCGACGGCTTCTACGAGTTCACCGACCCGGCGGACAAGGCAAAGAAACGAAAGGACAAGTGGCGGTTCACCAGGGCAGGGCAGCCGTGGTTCTGCATCGCCGGGATCTGGCGAACCGCCCCGGAGGTCGGCGAGGCTTTCACCATGCTGACCACGGCCCCCGGGCCGGACGTCGCGCCTTATCACGACCGCCAGGTCGTCCTCCTGGACCGTGCCGACTGGGCCGCCTGGCTGGATCCGGCGGTGTCGGCGAAGGCGTTGCTGCAGCCGCTGCCGGCGGGAAGCCTGACGGTCGAGCAGGTCGGCTAGGTTTCCAGCAACACCGACCCGCTGGTGCGGCCGGCCTCCAGCGCCTGGTGGGCCTCCGCCGCCTCGGCGAGCGGATAGACCGCGCCGATCAGCGGCCGCAGCCCGGCCTCGACCTCGGCCAGCACCTCGGCCGCGGCCCGGGGATAGAGCACGGGATCGGGCAGGTAGTGGCGCAGCACGCTGGGCCGGGCCAGGGCGATCGACCGCGCCGGCCCCAATTCGCCGACATCGATCTTCGGCAGGCTGCCGCCGACCTGGCCGAGGCTGGCGATCAGCCCGTAGGGCGCCATCGCATCGAAGGTCCGGAGCAGCGTGTCGCCGCCGATTCCGTCGATCGCCATGTCGGCGCCGCGGCCGCCGGTCGCCTCGCGCACCGCGGCGACGAAGTCGGTCTCGCGGTAGAGGACCGCGTGGTCGACGCCATGCGCCTTGGCCACCTCCGCCTTGCGGGCGTCGCCGACGGTGCCGATCACGGTGGCGCCGCGCCGCTTGGCCCATTGCGTCGCGATCACGCCCACGCCGCCGGCTGCGGCCTGGATCAGCACCGTGTCGCCGGGCCGCAGCGGCCGCACCCGCTCGAACAGCATATGCGCGGTCAGACCGCGCACCAGCACCGCCGCGGCGACGTCGAAGCCGATCGCGTCGGGCAGGCGGATGACGCGGTCGGCGGGCAGCAGGCGGCGCTCGGCATAGCTGCCGGCGGGCAGCCCGGCATAGGCGATGCGGTCGCCCTCGCGCAGGCCGGTCACGCCCTGCCCGACCCGCTCGACCGTGCCGGCGCCCTCGACACCCAGCCCGGCCGGCAGGGCCGGCTGACCGTACAGCCCGGTGCGGTGATAGATGTCGACGAAGTTGACCCCGGCGAAAGGCTGCCGGACCAGGATCTCGCCGGGGCCCGGCTCGGCCAGGGTCACGGTCTCGAGCGACAACGCCTCCGGCCCGCCGGTGGCGTGCAGGCGGATGGCGCGGGTGGTGGTGGACATGCGGCCTCCTCGATTGATCCAGCCGAAGATGGATCCGTGGCGATCCGTTCGGAAGTCCGGGAGTTTGCACGGGATCCGTGCGAGACTGCACGGATGGAATGGAGTGACGTCCGCTACTTCCTCGCTTTGGCGCGGGCCGGCTCGCTGTCCGCCGCGTCACGCCGGCTGGGTGTCGAGCACACCACCGTCGCCCGCCGGGTCGATGCGCTGGAGGCGGCGCTGGGGGCGCGGCTGTTCGACCGGTTGCCGCGCGGCTGGCGCCTGACGGCAGAGGGCGAACGGCTGGTCGACGACGCGGCGAGGCTGGAGGCGGAGGCGCTGGCCTTCGCCCGCCGCGCCGCCGGTGGCACGGGAGTCGCCGGCCCCGTCACGGTCTCGGCGCCGCCCTTCCTGGCCAACCACTTCGTGGCACCGCGGCTGGGGCCGGTCCTGGCCGCCCATCCCGGCCTCGTGCTGACCCTGATCGGCGAGAAGCGGGCGGCGCTGCTGGGCCAGCGCGAGGCCGACCTGGTGCTGCGGCTGTCGCGGCCGACCGAGCACGGCGCGGTGGCCCGTCGCGTCGGCACCCTGGCCCATGGCCTCTATGCCGCGCCGTCCTATCTGGCAGGCCGGCGGCCGGAGGACTGGGTGTTCCTGGGCGACGACGAATCCGCGGGCGAACTGCCGCAGCATCGCTGGATGCTGGGCTTCGCCGGGCCGCGGCCGCTGGTGTTGCGCAGCAACGACATGACCACGCTGTTCCAGGCCGCCCGGGCCGGCATCGGCATCGCCGCCTTGCCCCGCTTCATCGGCGAGGCCGATGCCGGTCTGACCTGCGTCGAGGCCGACCGCGACGGCGCCGGCAGCCGCGAGATCTGGATCGGCATCCACGAGGACCTCCGCCGCTCGCCCCGGATGCGGCTGGCGATGGATGCGATCGCCGGCATCTTCGCCCGCGAGCGCCGGCTCCTCGAGGGAGCCGGCGGATAGGCGAGGGCTTACACCCCCGTCGCCGCGCGCAGCGCCTGGTCGAGGTCGGCGATGATGTCGCCGACCGACTCCAGGCCGATCGACAGGCGGATCACCTCCGGCCCGGCGCCGGCGGCCTTCAGCCCCTCCGGCGTCAGCTGGCGGTGGGTGGTCGAGGCCGGGTGGATGATCAGCGACCGGGCGTCGCCGATATTGGCCAGGTGGCTCAGGAGCTCGACGCCCTCCACCACCTTCACGCCGGCGTCGAAGCCGCCCTTGACCCCGAAGGTGAAGACCGCGCCGGCGCCGCGCGGCAGGTATTTCTTGGCCAGCGCATGGTACTTCGACGACGGCAGACCGGCATAGTTGACCCACTCCACCGCCGGGTGGGTCGACAGGAATTCCGCCACCTTCTGTGCGTTCTCGATGTGCCGGTCCATCCGCAGCGACAGCGTCTCGATGCCGAGCAGGGTGAGGAAGGCGTTCAGCGGCTGCTGGTTGACGCCGAGGTCGCGCAGGCCGACGGCGTGACCGTAGAAGGTATAGGCCAGGTCGCCGAAGGTCTCGTGGAAGCGCAGGCCATGATAGCCCGGCTCCTCGCCGGTCAGCCCCTTGAACTTGTCGGACTGGGCCCAGTTGAAGCGGCCGGAATCCACCACCACGCCGCCGATCGAGGTGCCGTTGCCGGACAGGAACTTGGTGGTGGAATGAACGACGATGTCGGCGCCGTGCTCGATCGGCCGGCACAGATAGGGCGTCGCCATGGTGTTGTCGACGATCAGCGGCACGCCCAGCTCGCGCGCCACCGCGGCGATTGCCTCCAGGTCGCTGACCACGCCGCCGGGATTGGCCAGGCTCTCGACGAAGATCGCCCTGGTCTTGTCGTTGGCGGCGCGGCGGATGGCGTCGGGATCGTCGACATCGACGAAATGCGTGGTCCAGCCGAAGGCGCGCTTGAAGCTGTTGCCGAGCTGGTTGATCGATCCGCCATACAGCTTGTTGGCGGCGACGATCTCGGCCCCCGGCTCCATGAACGGGAACAGGGCCAGGAGCTGCGCGGCGTGGCCGGAGGCGGTGGCGGTGGCGCCGACCCCGCCTTCGAGCGAGGCCACCCGCTCCTCCAGCACCGACACGGTCGGGTTGGTCAGGCGGCTGTAGATGAAGCCCAGCTTCTGCAGGTTGAACAGCGACGCCGCGTGCTCGGCATCCTCGAACACATAGGAGGTGGTCTGGTAGATCGGCGTCTGCCGCGCCCCGGTGGTCGGGTCCGGCCGCGCGCCGGCATGGATCGCCAGCGTCTCGAAGCCCGGGCCGTTGTTGTCGGACATGGTCCTCACCCTTTTCGCTGAATTTTCGACGAGATCACGCGCGACGAGGTGCCCATCCAGCTCAGCTCGCCGTTCAGCCGCGCCCATTCGATCTTCGGGCAGCGGTTCATCACCACCTGAATGCCGGCGGCCTCCGCCTTCGCCGCGGCGGCGTCGTTGCGCACGCCCAGCTGCATCCAGATCACCTTGGGCTTGACCGGCAGGGCCAGCGCCTCGTCCACCACCCCGGCCGCGGCCTCGCTGTTGCGGAAGATGTCGACCATGTCGACCGGCACCGGCATGTCGGCCAGCCGGGCGAAGACCGTCTCCTTCAGGATGGCCTGGCCGGCGACGCCGGGATTGATCGGGATAACCTTGTAGCCCTTGCCCTGCAGATAGGTCATGGCGAAGTAGCTGGGCCGATTCCAGTTCGGACTGGCGCCGACCATGGCGATGGTCTTCACCCCGCGCAGGATGCCGCGCAGATAGGCGTCGTCGTAGCGCTCGTGATCCATGTCGATCTCAGCGTCCCTGCCAGACGGGCGGACGCTTCTCAATGAAGGCGTCGATGCCCTCTTCGGCATCGCGGGCCAGCATGTTCCGGGTCATGACCTCGCTCGCATATTCATAGGCGCTCTGCAGCCCCATCTCGGCCTGCTCGTAGAACGCCTCCTTGCCGAGGGCCAGGGTCAGCGGTGATTTCGCCGCGATCTGCCGAGCCAGGGCCATTGCTTCCTCGGCCAGCCGCCCGGCCGGCACCACCCGGTTGACCAGCCCCAGCTCGCGCGCCCAGTCGGCGGTCACGGCGTCGCCGGTCAGCAGCATTTCCATCGCCGGCTTGCGGCCGACGGCGCGCGACAGGGCGACCATGGGGGTGGAGCAGAACAGGCCGATATTCACCCCCGGCGTGGCGAAGCGCGCCTCTGCCGCCGCCACCGCCAGGTCGCAGGTCGCGACCAGCTGGCAGCCGGCCGCGGTCGCCATGCCCTGGACCCGGGCGATCACCGGCTTGGGCAGCCGGGTGATCGCCAGCATCAGGGCCGAGCACTGGGCGAAGGTCCGCTCGTAATGCTCGCGGCTGGAATCGGCGCGCAGCTCCTTCAGGTCGTGGCCGGCGCAGAACACCGGCCCGGCAGCCGCCAGGATCACCACCTTGACCGACTCGTCCTGGCGGATCGCCTGCAGCTCGGTCTCCAGCGCCAGCATCAGCGCCAGCGACAGGGCGTTGCGCGCCGCCGGCCGGTTCAGGGTCAGCACGGCGACGCCGTCGGCATCCTGCCGCAGCAGCGGGGCGTCCGCCGCGGGCGGCGCGGCGGGCAGCGGATCGGCGGACATAGCGGTTCCTCGGGTCCGGTCGGTGCGGCACGCACTCTACCCCGACGCCCGGCGGATGAAACAGCTACGAAGTCTCCTCCACCTCGCCGCCCCGCCGCCCCGCCCTTATCCGGTGTCGGGGGTGTCCGGGTTTTCGAGGCAGAGGAGTGGGTCGATGCCGAGGGAGCGGCTGAGGCGGTCGGCGACGGTGAAGATGGTCTCGGTGTCGAGCCACTCGATCACGTCGGCCTCCTGCAGCCGCACCGCCAGCCCGGCCCTGATCCCCGGAATCCGGGCCGGGTCGATCTCGGGGAAGGCCCGTTCGATGGCGGCGACGGCGGCCTCGCGGCGCCGGTCCCGCTCGGCCCGGACCCCGGCCTGGCTACCGGACGGCCGGGCCGGGCGCGGCAGTCTCGGCCAGCCGGGCGCCCAGAGCCGCCATTCCTCGGCGACGCCCAGGCCGCAGGCCAGCCCGGCCATCACCGAGCCGAGCGGCCGGTCCTCGACCCGGTGCCCCTCGACATAGAGCTCTTCGACCCGCTCCTCGAGCTCGGCCCGGAGCGCGGCGATGCGGCCCTCGTCCTGGAATTCCTCCTCGATCGCGAAAAGCAGGGCGTGCTCGACCTCGGCGCGGTGGCGGTCGCGCCGGTCCTGGCGGGCGGCCTCGCGGTCGGGGGCCTCGGCCTTGTCGCAGGCGCAGAGCCGGTCGGCGGCGCGGGCGCGCTGGGCAAGGGAACGCTGCACCGAGTTGGAGAAGCGGCTGAAGGCCAGCCCGGCCGTCTGCGCCTCGGCCCTAGCGACTTGCACCGCGGCCTCGCCGGCCTCGGGCTGGGCGGCGCGGGCCTGGGCGGCGATGGTGCGGGTGCCTTCGGCCTCGGCCATCTGCATGGCGATTTCAGCCAAGCGCGTGAGCATCTGGATCTGCTGCAGCGCGAGGCTGCGGCGGTAGGCCTGGACGTCGAGATCTGCTGATGCGGGTTCCATGGAACATATCATGAACGAAACCCATGCGGTCAAGCAATGAACATTGTGTTTACTGCCATCTCGTTCGCGTGAGGTCGGGCTCGCCGGAGGCGCTGCGCTGCGAAACTGTCTGCGGTGCGGAGCGAAACGCATGCCCGTCTGCGATCGAACAGTACCGGGGTCACCATGGGAAAGGGGAGATTCGCCATGACCACCACCTTTACCGCCATCCTCAACTCCAGCCAGGAGATCGGGACGGGCAGCACCGAGACCGCGACCGGCGTCGCGACGCTCAGCCTCAACACGGCCGGAACGGCCCTGACCTATTCGGTCACGATCTCCGCCGGCATCGATTTCGGCGAGCTGATCGACGGCACCCCGCGCACCGCGGATCCGCAGGACGATGCCATCCTGATGCACATCCACGCCGGCGCGCGCGGTGCCAATGGCGGCGTCGTGTTTGACATCCTGCCGCTGGGCGGGACCGACGATGACGACGACCTGAAGATCGTCGAGAACCCCAACGGCTCGGTCACCATCAGCGGCGTCTGGGAAACCACCGACAGCGACCCGCTGCCGGGCAGCATGGTCACCGCGCTGCAGGCCGGGACCGGGCCGAACGATGTCCCGTTCTACTTCAACATCCACACGGCGCAGTTCGGCGGCGGCGCCATCCGCGGGCAGCTGGTCACCCGCGCCAGCGAGAATGCCGACACCGTCAACGGGACCGCCGGTGCCGACGTCATCGACGGCTTTGGCGGCAATGACACGCTCACCGGGGGCGCCGGGGCGGACGTGCTCCGCGGCGGGGCCGGGGCCGATGTGCTGAACGGCGGTGCCGACACCGACACGGCGAGCTATTACACCAGCGGCACCGGCATCCTGGTCAGTCTTGCCAGCGGCCTCGGCGGCGGCGGCGAGGCGCAGGGCGACACCCTGACCGGCATCGAGAACGTCTCCGGCAGCCAGGGCGGCGACAGCCTCTATGGCAATGCCGGCGCCAATGTCCTGCAAGGGTGGAACGGCAACGACGTCCTCGTCGGCCGGGTGGGCAAGGACACGCTCACCGGCGGCGCCGGCGCCGACCGTTTCGTCTATGTGGCGACCGCCGAGAGCGTGGTCGGCGCCAATGCCGACCGGGTCACCGACTTCAGCCATGCCCAGGGCGACCGCATCGACCTGTCGGGCATCGACGCCAATGCGGGCGTCGCCGGCGACCAGGCCTTCAGCTTCATCGGCTCCGGCCTCTACACCGGTGTCGCCGGGCAGCTGCGCTTCGCCGTCGTCGGCGGCGTGACCACCATCGCCGGCGACCTCAACGGCGACAGCGCCTCCGACTTCCACATCCAGCTCACCGGCGCCATCGGCCTCGTCGCCGGCGACTTCGTGCTGTAGCCCCCTGCCGACCGGGGCGGCCCTGTCGGACGCCCCGGTCGTCTCTCCGGCGGGCAGAGGCTTGCGGCAGCCGGCGGGCTCGGCCCTACTGGCGGAAACCGGAGGGGAGGGCGGCGATGCAGCCGGCGATCGAGGCCGAGGTGGTGGAGACGATCATCCGCGACGGCGTGCCGCTGATCGGCGCCTTCGGCGTGACGGTAGCGGCGCTGGGGGCGGGCACGGCGACGCTGGTGATGCCCTGCCGCGAGGATTTCGTGCGGCCGGGCGGTACCATCACCGGCCCGGCCCTGTTCGGCCTGGCCGATGTCGCGCTCTACGCCGCGGTGCTCAGCCGGATCGGCCGGGTCGAGCTGGCGGTCACCACCTCGATGGCGATCAATTTCCTGCGCCGCCCGGCCCTGGTGCCGGTGATCGCCGAGGCGCGCCTGCTCAAGCTCGGCAGGCGCCTGGCCTATGGCGAGGTGCTGTTGTTCTCGGAAGGCGAGGACGAGCCGGTCGCCCACGCCACCGGGACCTATTCGATCCCGCCGCGCGGATAAGGGCGGCAGTCCCAAGGGATTGCCCCACTGTCCGGAAAGCGCCGGTTTTGCTAAATTCCGCCAGCGGAACGATGTCCGATGGGGAGAGCGGAATGGATCGGGCCGACGTCATCCTCGAAGCCGTGCAGCGGACCTACGATGCGGCGTCGTCCCCGCAGGACTGGCCGGGCGCGCTCGAGGCCATCACCGACACCGCCCGGGGCCTCCGCGGCTTCCTGGTGGTCGAGAACCATGCCCGGGGCAGTCTCGACCTGTGCCATATGGCCCGCCACGACCCGCTGCATCTGAGCCGGTTTGCTGCCGCCGCCGAGGCCGGCATGCTGCCGTCCTGGATGGTCGGCATGCCCACCGGACGGGCCCTCCGCTCCTCGGCCATGCAGGCGGACGGCGACTATGCCCGGTCCGCCTTCTATAACGAGGTGGTCCGCCGCAACGGCTGCTTCTACGGCGCCGTGGCGCAGGTGGAGAGCACGCCGAGCTTCCGCGGCTACCTCACCATCTGCCAGGGGCAAGGGCGGGGGGACTACAGCGATGCCGATATCGCGGCGCTGCAGGCGGTCGTTCCTCACCTGACCCAGGCGCTGCGGCTGCGGCGGCATCTGGGCGACGCCGACCTGCGCGCGACGCAGGCCGAGGCGGTGCTCGACCAGCTGGCGATCGGCGTCATCCTGATCGATGCAGACGCCCGGCCCGTCCATCTCAACCGCCGGGCCGAGGCCATCATCGCCCGGGCCGACGGCCTCTTCCTGGAGCCCTCCGGCATCGCCGCAGCCCGGCCGGACGAGACCCGCCGCCTGCGTCGGGCGGTCGCCCTGGCCGGCGCGGCCGGCACCGCGACCGCCGGGCTCGACACCGCGGCCCGCGCGGCCGCCGCGGGTTCCCGGATGCTGATCTCGCGTCCGTCCGGGCGCCGCCCGCTGGTGGCGGCGGTGATCCCCTTCCGGACCGACGCCGTCGAGCGCCGCGGCGGGCGGATGGCGCGGGCCGCGATCTTCCTCTCCGACCCCGACCGGGCGGACACTCCGACCGCCGCCGTGCTGCGCGGCCTGTTCGGCCTGACGGCGGCGGAGGCGGAGGTGGCCGTCGAGGTCGGCCGCGGCGAGGGGCTGCAATCCGTCGCCGACCGTCTGTCGATCGCCAAAGCCACGGTCCGGACCCATCTCGCCCGGGTCTTCGACAAGACCGGGACCAGCCGCCAGGCGGAGCTGGTGCGCCTGCTCATGGGGTGCCGGCAGCCGCCCCTGGCCGGCGAGTGACCCGCACTGAACCGCGCCACCGCATTTCCAAATGCTCTCTAACCGGTTTGGCAGTTATGGCAGGCCGCCACAATCCGGTCCCGAGGATTGCCATCTTCCGCCAGTCTTGTGGCCCCCTTTGCGCGTTCGCGTGATTTCGGGTGGGGCATTCGAGCATGTTGGCCGAAGCGGTTTCCGGTGCGGTCGAGCGGATCTATGACGCGGCCCTGCGGCCGGAGGGGTGGGCGGACGGGCTCGAAGCCGTGCGCGGGCTGGTCGGGGCCGACCATGCGGTGCTGCTGACACAGGAGGCGGGAGGGCCGGCCGCCGGGCTTGGCGTCGGCGTCGACCGCGAGCCCTTGGACCGCTTCGCCGCGGCGGCCGGCGGCGGCGGCCCGGCGGAGGCCTGGCTGCGCTCGATCCCGGCGCAGCGGGCGGTGGCGTCGTCCAGCCTGGTGGCCGATGCCGACTTCCTGCGGACCGAGATGTACAACGAGATCGTCCGGCCGATGAACGGCTTCCGCGCCGGCGTCTTCGCCTGGCACAGCCGGATGCGGTCGCGCTATGTCGCCGTCTGCCGGCCGCTCAAGGCCCCGGATTTCACGCTGGTGGAGCTGCAGGCGCTGCAGCTGGTGATGCCGCATTTCGCGGCGGCGCAGCGCCTGCGCCGGCGGCTCGCCGCCAGCGAGCTGCTGGTGGCGGAGAGCCGGTCGGTGCTGGAGGCGCTGGACAGCGGCGTCATCCTGGTCGACGGCGACGGCCGGCCGGATTTCGTCAACCGGCGCGCCGCGGAGATCGCCCGGCGACATCGCGGCCTGCGCCTGTCCGCGGCCGGTGTGGCGGCGGCGCTGCCCGCCGAAACGAGGCTCCTGCGCCAGCTGGTGGCCGCCATGTCCGCGATCGTGGCGCGGCCGGCCGAAGCGGCCCTGCCGCGATCCGCCGCCGCCGCCTCGGCCCGGCTGTGCCTGTCGGATCCGGAGGGCGGCGCGCCGCTGGTGCTGACGATCGCGCCCGTCACCGCCATCGACCCGACGGACGGGCGGTGCGGCCCGGCCCGCGCGGCGATCTTCATCGCGGCGCCGGATGCCTCCCGGTCGGCCGACGAACGGGCCCTGGTCGCCGCCTTCGGCCTGACGGTGCGGGAGGCGGAGGTGGCCGCGCAACTCGCCTCCGGCGCCACCATCGGTTCGCTGGCAGCGGCGTGGGGCATCAGCGCCAACACCGTCCGCGGCTATCTCAAGGCGGTGTTCGACAAGACCGGCACCCATCGCCAGGCCGATCTGGTCCGGCTGGTGATGCAGGGCTTCGTCGCGGCATGAGTGTCGGTATAATGCCGAACACCAGCGATCCTGCGGCTTTCGGCGAAGGTATCTTAATACCGTTTCTCTAAAGTACTGTTGGATCGCCACTTTTTTCCGTTGACGCGGGCAGGCTGGACGCGTAGACAGCCGCCTCTCGCCGGTGCCCCTGTCCAGGGGTGACCGGTGGCATCCGTTCCCGACCCTCGATCAAGGGCCCGTCATGAAGACATATTCCGCCAAGCCCGCCGAGGTGGAGAAGAAGTGGATCGTGGTTGACGCCGATGGTGTCGTCCTCGGTCGGCTCGCCAGCATCATCGCGATGCGCCTTCGCGGCAAGCACAAGACCATCTTCACCCCGCATGTCGACACCGGCGACAACGTCATCGTCGTCAATGCCGAGAAGGTCCGCCTGACCGGCAACAAGCGCCAGGACAGCATCTTCTACTGGCACACCGGCTATGCCGGCGGCATCAAGGGCCGGTCGAAGGGCCAGATCCTCGATGGCGCCCATCCGGAGCGCGTGATCGAGAAGGCGGTCGAGCGCATGATCACCCGCGGCCCGCTGGGCCGTAAGGTCATGAGCAACCTCAAGGTCTATGCCGGTGCGTCGCATCCGCACGAGGCGCAGCAGCCCGAGGCGCTGGACGTCGCTGCCATGAATCCGAAGAACAAGAGGTAAGGCCGTGGCCGATCTGCAGTCCCTCTCCGATCTGAAGCCGACCCTCGACAGCGCCGCGGCCGAGGCCGCGCCGGCGCAGCCGAAGCGCGATGCCCAGGGCCGTGCCTACGGCACCGGCCGCCGCAAGGATGCGGTCGCCCGCGTCTGGATCAAGCCGGGCACCGGCAAGGTCACGGTCAACGGCCGCGACCAGGAGATCTACTTCGCCCGCCCGGTGCTGCGCATGTTGCTGAAGCAGCCGTTCGAGGTGTGCGACCGGGTCAACCAGTTCGACATCGTCTGCACCGTCAAGGGCGGCGGACTCTCCGGCCAGGCCGGCGCGGTCCGGCACGGTCTCAGCCGCGCGCTCGAGAACTACGAGCCGGGCCTGCGCCCGGCGCTGAAGGCCCAGGGCTTCCTCACCCGCGACTCGCGTGTGGTCGAGCGCAAGAAGTACGGCAAGGCCGGCGCCCGCCGGAGCTTCCAGTTCTCCAAGCGCTGATCCGGTCACCGGATATCATGTTCGGCAAGGGGCGCCTTCGGGCGCCCCTTTGTCGTTCCAGGGGACGTCTTCGCGGCGAGGGCGTGGTCGCGACTAGGGTCGGGGTCACCACGGCCGGCTCGGCGGGGCCGGCCGGGGCAGGGGCAGCCGCCGTGGTCGCAACGGTCGGGATCACCGCCGGCCGGGTCGGCTGGATGGCGGTGACGCCAGCAAAGCGGCGGCCATAGTCGCTGATCCGCACACCGTTGTCGTCGGCCGGGTCATAGGCGCCGGCGGTGGCGATGAAGCGCTCGGTCCCGTCCGGCCCGCCCAGATGCATCATGGCGCGCAGCCCGTCCCAGGTGATCGGCACGCCGGCGACATAGCCGCCGATGCGTCGGTTCAGGCCGCGCTGCGCGATCTCGCGGTCGAGATGGGCGAGGTGCAGGCGGAAGGCCGCGACCTGGGCCGCCGGCGTGTCCAGGAAATCGCCGATCGACCGGACGCCGGGATAGCCCGGGATGCGGAAGCTGCCGCGCCAGCGGTTGCGCGTGTCCTCCGCCGACAGCGTCTCGCCAGGGTCGTAGATGCCGGCGATCGCCGCCGCTGATTCGCCGAGCTGGAACAGCCCGGCATAGCCGCCCTTGTTCATCTGCAGCGGATCGCGGCTGCTCTCGGCCGCTGCCAGCAGATGGGCGAAGGCCTCGTCGCCGGAATGCGGGATGTCGATCGGTATATCGGGGCCGAGCGGGATGGCGGGGCCGACAGGCGGGGCCGAGACAACCAACTCCGGCGCCGGATGATTCGTGGCCGGCGCGGCCGTCATCAGCAGGCTGCCGGCGACGATGGCCAGCACGGCGTTGCGTCGCGATGAGGTCATCCGATCGCCGCTCTGGTAGGGTCCGCGGCCCGCATGGTGCCGGCCGGAGCCGGGCGAGGCAAGCATAGTTTCTCGGGTGAGGCAGTGTGACTCAGACGCTCAGCGTCCGCCCGGGCTCACCACCTTGACGAAGCGCACCGGCCCGCCCTCGGCGCGATAGGCATAGGGGCGGTCGCTGGCCAGGCGCAGCGCATGGCCAGCCGGGGCGGCGAGGGGGGTGCCGTCGACCTCCAGCACCAGCGTGCCCTCCAGCACCCGGATCAGCTCGACCGTCCCGGCCGGGTCGGGGGTGGCGTCGTAGCGGGCGCCGGCTGCGAGCGCCCAGTCCCACAGCTCGGCCCGGCCGCCGGAGGCGACCAGCCGGGCGCTGCCGGACTCGGACTGCCACATCATCGCGAACTCTCCGGGTGGGATCACCCGGGCCGAGGCCGCTGCCTCGCCGCCGACCAGATCGCCGAAGCCGAGGCCGAGCGCCCCCGCGATCTCGGCCAGCGTGGCGATGCTCGGATTGGTCTCGGCCTTCTCGATCAGCGCCAGCATGCGCGGCGACACGCCGCTGCGCTCGGCCAGCGCCGCCTGGCTCAGGCCGCGGGCCTGGCGCTCCTGCCGCAGCCGCCGGGCGATCCGCTGCAGCACCTCCTGCGACGATGTCATCGGCGGCCACTCCATTCGCATCTTGTTGCCGATCGAGATGTAATATATTGCAGTTCAGATGGCGACGGATTTCGGAGCGCGGCGATGACCTTCCAGCCTTTCGAGCTCGAGCAGTGGCAATCGGAGTGGGAGCACACGGTCGAGTACAACCTGGCCGACAGTTCGGTGCGCTGCGCCGCGGTGCGCGAGGTGCTGGGACCGGATGCGGTCGACCGGCTGCTCGACCAGGTGCTGTTCTACCCGCAGGTGAACGGCACCGACGCGCTGCGGGCGCGGATCGCGCGGCTGCATGAGGGCGCCACGGCCGACCAGGTGCTGGTCACGGCCGGCGCATCCGAGGCAAACCAGATCCTGTGCCAGGCGCTGCTGTCGCCGGGCGACGAGATCGTGGTGATGGAGCCGGGCTATCGCCAGGTCTGGGGCATCGCCCGCAACCTCGGCTGCACGGTGAAGAGCTTCCCGCTGCGGCCGGACGAGGGCTGGCGGCCGGATCTGGACGCGCTGGAAGCTGCAGTCGGGCCTCGCACCCGGATGATCGCCATCGTCAACCCGAACAACCCGACCGGCAGCATCCTGACGTCGGAAGAGGCGGCGCGGATCACCGCCATCGCCCGCAAGGCCGGTGCCTGGCTGCATGTCGACGAGGTCTATCGCGGCACCGAGCGGCTGGCCGACACCGAGACGCCGAGCTTCTGGGGCCGCTACGAGCGCACGGTGGTGGTCGGCAGCCTGTCCAAGGCCTATGGCCTGGCCGGGCTGCGCGTCGGCTGGCTGGTCGGGCCGAAGGATCTGGTCGAGGAGGCCTGGCGCCGGCACGAATATGTCGTCATCGCCACCGCCGGCCCGTCGATGCTGCTGGCCGAGCTGGCGCTGGAGCCGGCAACGCGCGCCCGGCTGATGGCACGGCAGCGCGAGCTGTCGCGCCGCGGCTGGGAGGGGCTGGAGCGCTGGATCGGCGCCAATGCCGACCTGGTTTCGGCGGTGCCGCCGGCGGCCACGGCGCTGGGCTTCGTCCGGGTCCATCTCGACCTGTCCTCGGTTGCGGTGGCCGATGCCATCCGCCGCAAGGCGTCGGTGCTGGTGGCGCCGGGCGTGTACCTCGGCGCCGAGCACCATCTGCGCATCACCCATGGCTACGAGCATGCGCCGGCGGCACTGGATCGCATCGCCACGGTGCTGCGGGAATTGGTGGCCAGATGACTGAAGGAACCGGTATCTTACGTTGGTTGATTGAATGGCTTCTACGTTGATGGGTTTGCTATGGAAATCGAAAAAATTCAGGCTTCCAAAATTACAAAGCCTATACAGCTTCTAGCTGCGTGGCTGATTAGCCTGATATCTGTAGATTTTGTGTTTCTATATTTCGGCTCAGAAGTGAGCGGATGGGAGCGGTCTGCCCTTGTTGTGGCGTCTATAGTAAACGTACCTATTTTTCTGGCGGCTATGTTTGTTCTACAAACAAAATTTAGACCAGAACTCCAAGAAGATCAGTATTATGAAAAATACCTTGATAGAAAGACAAATAAATTTGTTGAGATATCACAAATAGGCAAAATATCTCAATCAATCGAGTATCTTAGTAAGGAAATATCTGAAAATAAGCTAGCTCAAAAGCCCAAGAATGAATACGGGTTGAGTGATATTATAGGGGAGATATATAAAATCGGGTTGAACGAGAAAATCAGAAATTATGATGAAATAAAATTATTTTTAAAATCAAGGGAAATAAAAATAAATGACATTTTTGGCAAAGGATCAAATCTTGAGATCCCAAATAAAGTAATCATGGCAATAAACTTCAGAATTGGTTTTAAAATAAAAGTTGAGATAATTAAATTGGCCCATGAGCTGGGTATTGATGGTTACGGATATTTTGATCCACCAGGAGAGGCAACCGAAGAAGACATCCTGATAGGTGCCTATGGTATGCAAAAAAATTACGTTCCGATGACGGAAAATACACTTAATTTCATAGAAAATGTATCTGATCTGTCGGAATTGACGGAATTTGAGAAAAAATACATAAAGCACACGTATGAAGATTTGTGATAAGCCTGCAAATGAAGAGATGAGGCATCTTTGGTTGATATTCTATATTTGATCTCGCAGTAAGTAGATTGTCATCCACTATAAGGTCGGAGCGCCTCGGAAAAGTACGGAAGCGCATTCTGATGCGTCCCCGCAATGGCCGCCATGACCGCGTTGCCGGTTCGGCCACGGCTTGGGATGTGCTAAGGGTTCTGCCTCTGATCTCTTTCCGAGGGCAAGGCGATGCCGGCGACGGTGTTCATCGATGGCGAGGCTGGTACGACGGGGCTGCAGATCCGCGACCGCCTGGCCCGCCGTGCCGATGTCGAGATCGTCAGCCTGGCAGATGCCGAGCGCAAGGATCCGGCGGCCCGCCGCCGGCTGCTGAATTCGGTCGACGCCGCGATCCTGTGCCTGCCCGACGACGCAGCGCGCGAGGCGGTGGCCATGGTCGAGAACCCGGACGTGCGGGTGATCGACGCCTCGACCGCCTATCGCACCGCCGAGGGCTGGACCTACGGCTTTCCCGAACTGGCGCCCGGCCAGGCCGAGGCGGTGGCGGCGTCGAAGCGCATCTCCAACCCCGGCTGCTACCCGACCGGCGGCATCGCCCTGCTGCGGCCGCTGATCGATCGTGGTCTGGTGCCGGCGGACCATCCCGTGACTCTCAACGCCGTCAGCGGCTATACCGGCGGCGGCAAGAGCCTGATCGCCCGCTACGAGGCCGAGAAGAAGGGCCCGCCTTTCTTCCTCTACGGGCTGAAGCTGGCGCACAAGCATGTGCCGGAGCTGCAGCGCTGGACCGGCCTGGTGCATGCGCCGATCTTCGTGCCCTCGGTCGGGACCTTCGCCCAGGGCATGCTGGTGTCGCTGCCGCTGCAGCTGTGGGCGCTGCCGAAGCGCCCCTCGGCCGCCGAACTGCACGCGGCGCTGGCGGAGCACTACCAGGGCCAGGCTTTCGTCTCGGTCGCGCCGCTGGCCGACAGCGAGGCGCTGGCGGAGCTGGAGCCGGAGGCGCTGAACGGCACCAACCAGCTGCGCCTGTTCGTCTTCGGCAATGCCAAGGAGCAGCAGGCGCTGCTGGTCGCCCAGCTCGACAATCTCGGCAAGGGCGCGTCGGGCGCCGCGGTGCAGAACCTGAACCTGGCGTTGGGGCTGGCCCCGGCCGCCGGGCTGCTGCCGGCACGGTCGCAGGCGGCCTGAGCCCCATGGCCGCGGGCGCGGTGATCCTGCCCTATCGCAACAAGCAGCCGCGGATCGCGCCGGACGCCTTCATCGCGCCCGGTGCGGTGGTGATCGGCGATGTCGAGATCGGGCCGGGCACCAGTGTCTGGTTCGGCTGCGTCATCCGCGGCGACATGCAGCCGATCCGGATCGGCGCCCGCAGCAACATCCAGGACGGCACGGTGATCCATGTCGCTTCGGCCGACGGCCCGACCTACATCGGCGACGACGTCACCATCGGCCATATGGCGCTGATCCACGCCTGCACGTTGGAGAACCGCAGCTTCGTCGGCATGAAGGCCTGCGTCATGGACCGGGCGGTGGTCGAGAGCCGCGCCATGGTCGCGGCTGGGGCGCTGCTGACCCCCGGCAAGCGCGTGCCCGCCGGCCAGCTCTGGGCCGGCAGCCCGGCCCGCTTGGTGCGGGTGCTGACCGACGAGGAGCACGAGCACCACCGCAAGCTGGCGGAGGGCTATGTCGCGCTCGGCGTCGAATACCGGGCCAATGTCGTGCTGGACGCCGGCTCGGCTCTTTAGTCCTTCAGCGCCGCCAGGCTGGCCTTGTAGGCCCGCACGCGCTGTCGCAGCTTGCGCGGGCGCGGCATCATCCAGCGCTTGTGCAGCCACAGCCACTGCTCGGGCCGGGCGCGGACCCAGCCTTCGACCACCTCGTTCAGCGCGATCGTCGCCGCCTCGATATCGGCTTTGCGATCGCCGGTTCGCGGCATCGCCAGCGGCGGCTCGAACACGGCGCGGTAGCGGGCGCCGGCCTGACGCTCGATCCGGACCGGGATCACGGCGCAGTCCAGGTGATAGGCCATGGAGACGGCGCCCGGCGAGGTCATGGCGTCATGGCCCATGAACGGCACCTTCAGCCCGCCATTGTAGCGCTGGTCGACCATCATCCCGAGTACGCCGCCGCCGCGCAGCACCGACAGGGCGCGCTTGGCGTCCGACCCCTCCATCCGCTTTTCCAGCATGATGGTGCCGACCGAGCTGCGGATGCGGTGCAGCAGCCGGCCGACCAGCGGGTTCTTCGGCGGCCGGGCGATGGCGGTGAAGGGCACGCCGTGATTGGCGGCGACCGCGGCCCCGACCTCCCAATTGCCGTAATGGCCGATCGCCATGACCACGCCGCGGCCGCCGTCGCGGGCGGCCAGGAAATGCTCAATGCCCTCGACCTTGATGCGCCGGGGCCGCCGGGCCTCGCTGCGGCGCAGCCGGCCGAGATGCGGGAATTCCGCGATCACCCGGCCGAGATTGTCCCACATGCCGCGGACCACGCGCTGGCGGTCGGCGGCCGACAGCTCCGGCATCACCAGGCGCAGATTGGCGTCGGCCCGGCGCGAGGCGCCGAGGCGCGGCCCGAGCGTGCGGCCGACCCAGCCGCCGAGGGCGGAGGCGAGGCTGAGCGGCAGCGCCCGCATCACCCCGTACAGGGCATACAGGGGCATCGCCTGCGTGACCGTGGCAAGGTGGCGATGGCCGTGGCGTCGATACTGCTTCCGGATGCGCCGGATGCGCGCCGACCAGCTCGGTCGGGCCGATTCCGGAGAATCGATGATAGGCGTGATGGGATGCCTCGGTTCTGCTGGGACGCGGTTCTCGATCGGTCCGGCGGCGGCGTTCGTTGCGGACTACTCGTCGCATGAACGTCCGGCCGTCGCCAGATGTTTCACGTTTCCGGATATTTCTGTGACAGCGGGGCTGCCGTGCGCCGCGGGCTTGCGCCGGACCGGCGAAACGCCATATCACGGCGGCCCAGCCCGAAAGGAGAGGCAGATGAAGACGCCCGTGCCGCCGAAGGCCGGGCCGAAGCGGCGCGATCCGCATGCGCTGATCGCCCGCCGGCTCGGCCACAAGATCGTCCCGTCCGGCAAGCTCTACAGCCGCAAGGACAAGCACCGAAGCCCCCGCCGCCCGGACGGGGGCTTCGCCATTTCCGGGCTTGCGGTATCCTGACCGGGACACAGGAGGATCCGGCCATGGGGCTCATCGACAGCCGCGGCGTCCCGGTCTCGACCGCCAGCCGCGCGGCGCTCGACCGCTACGAGACGGCGGCCGACCGGCTGCACAGCTATTTCCGCGATCCGCTGGCCGAGATCGACGCGGCGCTGGCCGAAGATCCCGGCTTCGTCATGGGCCATTGCCTGCGCGGCACGCTGATGGCGCTGGCGACCGAGAGGGCGGCCGAGGCGCCGCTGCGGCAGAGCGTCGAGGCGGCCGAGGCGCTGGCGGCCGGGGCGAATGAGCGCGAGCGCGGCCATATCGCGGCGCTGCGGGCCTGGCTGGACGGCGATTTCGCCGGCGCGGTCGATGCCTGGGGCCGGGTGTCGGAGGCCTGGCCGCGCGACGGGCTGGCGCTGCAGGCGGCGCATCTCGGCGATTTCTATCTCGGTCATACCCGGCTGCTGCGCGACCGCATCGCCCGGGCGCTGCCGGACTGGGACGAGGCGGTGCCGGGCTATGGTTATGTCCTCGGCATGCATGCCTTCGGGCTGGAGGAGACCGGCGACTACCGCGCCGCCGAGGCGACCGGCCGCCGCGCCGTGGCGCTGCAGCCGCGCGACCCCTGGGCGATCCACGCCGTCGCCCATGTCATGGAGATGCAGGGGCGGCTGCCCGAAGGCGTCGGCTGGCTGACCGGCCGCACCGGCGACTGGGCGCCGGACAACATGTTCGCCTTTCACAACTGGTGGCACCTCGCCCTCTACCATCTCGACCTCGGCGAGACCGCGACGGTGCTGCGGCTCTATGACGAGGCGATCCGGCCGCTTCCGTCGCCGCTGGCGCTCGAGACACTGGACGCCACGGCGCTGTTGTGGCGCCTGCATCTGCGCGGCGTGGACGGTGGTGCGCGCTGGGCCGAGCTGGCCGAGACCTGGGCGCCGATGGCCGAGGACGGCTATTACGCCTTCAACGACATGCACGCGATGATGGCCTTCGTCGCCACCGGCCGCGACGCCGATGCCGACCGGCTGCTGGCGGCGCAAGCCCGGAGCGTGGCGGCGGGCGGCACCAATGCGGCAATGACGGCGGAGGTGGGGCTGCCGGTGTGCCGGGCGCTGCGCGCCTTCGGCGCCGGCGATCACGCGACGGCGGTCGAGCTGCTGGCGCCGGTGCGGGCGGTGGCGCACCGCTTCGGCGGCAGCCACGCCCAGCGCGACGTGCTGGCCCTGACGCTGGTGGAGGCGGCGCTCCGCGGCGGCCAGGCCGATCTGGCTCGCGCCCTGGCGGCGGAGCGCACCGACGCCAAGCCCGGCAGCCCGTTCAACTGGCGCCTGACCGCCCGCGCGCTGCGGCTGGCCGGGGACGAGGCCGGGGCGGTGGCGGCGGAGGCCCGAGCCAACGCCTGAAGATGTAACGCGTTGCCTCTCCCGCCAGGCGGGAGCTTCGCGGCCCGCTTTTTTAGTCCCCCCTCCCGCGAGGGGAGGGGGGACTCATTTTCTTCTGCCGCCTGTTCTACCCCTCCTTGAACGGCTTCAGCCGCAGCTTGGTCTGGTGCTGGGGCGCGGCGATGCCGTCGGGGGCGAGGCCGCGGTAATAGCCTTTCTGCCACTTCGCCTCATTGGCCTCGGTGCCGGGCACGGCGAGGTCGGCCAGAAAATCGGCGCGGCCCTGGTGGAAGGCCCAGTAGCGCGCCTCCAGCGCCGGGTCGTCGGACAGCGGGCGAACTTCCGGCTCCACCGCCTCGATCGCGGCGCGCGCCAGCGGGAAGAACAGGCAGAAGGGCTCGCCGGCCGCGAATTCGACCAGGTGGTTCGGCCGGGTAAAGCGCCAGTTCATGGTGAAGCCATAGGGCGACCAGTCGGTCTCGACCACGCCGGTCAGCGGCGCGATGCCGTCCTTCGGCGCGTTGGTCGGGCCGGAGACCCAGAGGTTGCAGCCCGGCTCGGTGCGCAGCAGCAGCGGCACGTGGAAGGTCAGGATGCCGCTGCCGAAATGCCCGACCGCTGGCGCCGCGCCGTCGCCGTCGGCTTCAACCCGCACCGATTCCGGCGCCGTGTCGCCGTCCCACCAGGCGCGGATCGCGCCGGGACACAGGATCTCCCAGCCATGGGCGTTGGCGATGTTCAGTGGCAGGCAGCGATAGGCGAAGCCCTCCGGCGTCGCCGACATCCAGTCGCGGGTGGCCGGGGCCGGCCGGATCTCGGGATGCGCCCCGCCGATGGTGTAGGCGATCAGCTTCATGGCGAGGATGGTAGCGGCGACCGGCCGCGCGGACGACCCTGTTGGTGGCGTCCCATTCGTCCGACTAAGATCCTTTCCGAATCATATCCTGGGAGGAATCATGCGCCTGCTCGCCGCCGCCTTGCTGCTCGTCCTGCCTGCCACCGCCGCGACCGCGGCGGGTCCCGTCGACACGCTCGACGCCGTGGCCAAGGCCGGGGTGCTGAAGGTCTGCACCACCGGCGACTACAAGCCCTTCACCTATCTCGATCCGGCCAAGGGCGAGTATGAGGGCATCGACATCGACATGGCCCGCGACCTGGCCGCGGCGCTCGGGGTGAAGGCGGAGTTCGTCAAGACCAGCTGGAAGACGCTGATGGCGGATTTCACCGGGGGCGCCTGCGACATGGCGATGGGCGGCATCAGCGTGACCCTGCAGCGCCAGAAGCAGGCCTTCTTCAGCATCCCGATCGATGTCGACGGCAAGACGCCGATCACCCGCTGCGAGAATGTCGACAAGTTCCAGACGGTGGAGCAGATCGACCAGCCCGGCGTCACGGTGATCGAGCCGCCCGGAGGCACCAACGAGGCGTTCGTGCGGGAGAAGATCAAGTCGGCGAAGATCACCATCTTCCCGGACAACACCAAGATCTTCGACGAGATCCTGGCCGGCCGGGCCGATGTGATGATCACCGATGCCAGCGAGACCCGGCTGCAGCAGAAGCTGCGTCCCGGCCTGTGCGCCGTGCACCCCGACCAGCCCTTCACCTTCGCCGAGAAGGCCTATCTGCTGCCGCGCGGCGACGTGGTGTTCAAGGCGTTCGTCGACCAGTGGCTGAATCTGCGTCTGAATGACGGCAGCCACGCGAAGTTCAGCGCGGTCTGGATGGGGTAGGGTGGAGAGGCGGCGGCCTCGGGGCCGCCGCGCCAGCCGGTCACTGACCGCGCAGCCGGGTCATGGACTTGATCGGGCCGCGGGGATTGCCGGACATCTCGGCGATCTTGCGGTCCTGGGCCTCGATGAAGGCACGCACGGGGGCGTCGCCGTCCAGCCCGTCGGCTTCGGCGCGCGGCACCTTGCGGTTCGAGCTCAGCGTGCCGTCCTGGTAGACGATGTTGAACAGCACGAAGGCGCTGTCATTGGACTGTTTCTTGCTCCGGGCCATGTCGGCACTCCGGTGACGGTTCGGGTCAGGACGGATCGGTCTGGTCGTCCTGCGGGGGCGCGTCGGCGTCCTGGGGCGCATCGCCCTCCTGGCCGGCCTTGCGGCGGGCGCTCTCCTCCTCCCGGCGCTGCAGCTTCTCCTGCTTCTTCTGCTCCTTGAGGCGGTTACGCTCGCTGCGCTGCTGATTGTAGTTCGGCTTGAACGGCATGACGGCCTCCTTCTGGCGCGACGCTTCCGCATCGCCGGTCTGTCACAAGAAAAGGAGCGCCCGACGGTGCGGGCGCTCCTGATCCAATCCGCAATCGAAGGCTCAGACTTCCTTCAGATTCTCCGCCGAGGTCTTGCCGCGCTTCGGGTCGCGCTGCTCCTCGTAGGAGATCTTCTGGCCTTCGTTCAGGCCACGCAGCCCGGCACGCTCGACGGCGGAGATGTGGACGAAGACGTCCGCGCCGCCGCTCTCCGGCTGAATGAAACCGAAGCCTTTGGTGCTGTTGAACCACTTCACGGTGCCGATCGGCATCGCTTTCCTCCAAGTAAGGGTCGCGCCGCACGCACTCGCGCGACGCATCAGACGGTAACGGGGAAAGGCGAGGGATCCGCGGCCGCAAGGGCATGGCAGGCCGGCCGTCCGAACCAGAATGACCCTCTAAACATGGGGGACGACGGGCAGAATGGCAAGTTCGACCGCGGAAACGGCCCGGATGCTATGGTTTCGGCGTATCCGGATCCGGGGTCAGGACGGCGATTTCGACATGGCCATCGCCATCAACCCCTGGGCTTCGTGCGGCACGCCTTCGGCCAGGCGGGCGGCTGCGACGAAGGGCAGCCAGGCGAGGATTCCATCCCGGCCTTCGCGCGTGGCGGCAGCATAGGCTGCAAGATAGGCGGCGGCCAGGTCCGGCGCCACCGGCCGGATCAGCACATAGGACCGGCAGGCATCGGCGGCGGGGTCGCCGGCGCAGGCGTCGAGCCAGTCGACCACCACCTCCCGGCCCGGCGGCCCCAGGATATTCCAGGGATGGAAGTCGCCATGGCACAGGCGGTCGCCCTCCGGCAGCGCGGTCAGGCCGTCCAGCAACCGGCGCCGCAGCGGCTCGTCCAGCATCTCGGCCCGGCCGATATTCGCCGCCAGCCTTGACTTCAGGCTGCCGAGATGGGTGCCCGGATGGCCATGGATGGCGGTCTGCAGCCGGACCATGCGCTCCAGGCAGGCCGGCACCTCGCCGGGCTCGCGCTGCAGGGTGTCGGCGAGGGACGGGCCGTCGGCGCGGGTCATGGCGATGCCCCAGCGGCCGTCGATCTGCCCGACGGCGTGAACCGAGGGCACCGGCGGCCCGAGCGATTCGACCAGCGCCAGGATCGACGCCTCGCGGAACGCAGCCCGCTTCGGCGCCGAAGCGGTCGTCCGGTACAGCTTGACCACCAGGTCGCCGCACGCGAAGACCTCGGCCTCCTTGCCCGATCCGATCAACGGTCCCAGCGGCGGCAGGTCCATGGCTACATCCGGCGCAGGGCGACGGCGTCGACCGAATGGTCAGCGGATTTGTGCAGCACCAGCCGGGCGCGCTGCCGGGTCGGCAGGATATTCTCGCGCAGATTGACCCCGTTGATCCGGTCCCAGATCTCGCGGGCGACCCGGCGGGCCTCCGCCTCCGGCAGGTCGCGCTGGTCGTGGAAGTAGGAGGACGGGTCCCGGAAGGCGGTGCGCTGCAGCAGCAGGCGGCGCTCGACGAACCAGCCGGCGATGTCCTCCTCCTCGGCGTCGACATAGACCGAGAAGTCGAAGAAGTCGGAGGTGACGACCGACGCCCCGGCGGGCGCCTGCAGCACGTTCAGCCCTTCGAAGATCAGGATGTCCGGCCGGCGGATCACCTGCTTCTCGCCGGGCAGGATGTCATAGGCGAGATGCGAGTAGACCGGCGCTTCGACTTCCGGCCGACCGGACTTCACGGCGGCCAGGAAGCCGATCATCCGGCGCAGGTCGTAGCTCTCGGGGAAGCCCTTGCGGCGCATCAGCCCGCGCTCCTCCAGCACCGTCTTCGGCCACAGGAAGCCGTCGGTGGTCACCAGCTCGACCCGCGGATGGTCGGGCCAGCGCGACAGCAGCAGACGCAGCAGCCGGGCGAAGGTGCTCTTGCCGACGGCGACGCTGCCGGCGACGCCGATGATGTAGGGCGGCGGCGGGCCGGGCCGGCCGAGGAAAGCGTCCTGCACCCCGTCCAGCCGGCGGGCGGCGGCGACATGCAGGTTCAGGAGGCGTGACAGCGGCAGCAGGATGTCGGCGACATCGGCCGGCGACACCGGCTCGTTCAGCCCGCGCAGCTCGGCCAGCTCGGCCTCGGACAGCGCCATCGGCGTCGAAGCGCGGAGCGCCGCCCATTCGGCTCGGGTGAAGCGGTCATAGGCGGCGGGCCTGGCCGCGAACAGGTCCGGCACGGGCCGGGCGGGGGTGGGGGACTGGTTGGGCATCGACGGCTCGCAGCGGACAGTCCGGCAGCGTCCGACGATCCGGGCATCGGGGCAAGAGCGGTCCAGGACACGGTGCACGGCGAGATGGTCGGCTTCGGACCTCGTGCGATATTGGGGGGACCGACCCCGCGCCTGCTCGCAGTTTTGACACTTGACGACCGGGACTTCGCGCCAAGGATCATTGTTGCCGAGCTGTCGCAACGCTTCGCGCAGCGCCAGCTCCGAGGAGGACCCGCCATGAAAGCGGCGCTGCTGTTTACCGGGAGCGGTCCCCTGGTGATCGTCACCTCGCATGCTTCGCTGACCGACCCGGCGCTGACCGAGAAGCTTCGGGCCAAGGGCATCGAGAAATTCATTGCCTATGAGGTGCCTGTGCCGATGGCGCAGGAACGCTATGGAGGCCATTTCCAGGTGGTCATGCGCGACCTGCACGAATCGGACGATCTCCGCGTCCTCGACTTCAACGGCGAGCGGGCCTTCCGCCTCTTCCGCCTCGCGGAGCTCGGGCCGCCGGTCATGTTCGAAGGCGAGAGCGCGGCGTGAGGCCGACGGCCAGCCTCGAACGGCGCGGGCTGCGCAGCGCGCCGCTTGCGGCCGTGGGTGGTCAGCGAGGCCCTGGTTTCCGCTGGAGACGGCGACGGCTGCCCGCCTTGGATCCGGCATCCCGGTCGGCGTGACCGTCGGCCGGGATCGCCGCCGAAGAACGAACCCGCCAGGGGAGCGTCAGCGTGAATAGACGCCCACCAGGTCGATTTCGGCCAGGGAGTGGGTGCGCGCCGTGGCCTCGATATCCCCGCAGCGGCTGCTGCGAACAGAGAGATGGCCGACATCCAGGGCCATCAGCCTGAAATGGTAGTGGTGGGGGCCGTGGCCTCTTGGCGGGCAGGCCCCGCCATAGCCGACCTTGCCGAAGTCGTTGACGCCCTGCCGAGCCAGTCCGACCGTAGGCGTGCGTGGAAAGCCCTCCGGCAGCTCGTGAGTGCTGACGGGAATGTCGTAAACCGCCCAGTGATGAAAGGTGCCTCCCGGTGCGTCGGGATCGTCGCAGAACAGCGCAAAACTGTGCGTTCCCTTGGGTGCCTCAGACCATGCGAGCGGCGGCGACTGGTCCAGGCCGTCGCAGCTGAAGCGTTCCGGTATCCGTTCGCCGTTCCCGAACGCAGGACTGGTGAAGTGCATTCCCATGGCGCGTCTCCCTTCGCGAGCCCGGCGCCCTTGCCTCGCCGGCAACCGGGCGATGGCTTCCCCTGAGAAATGGCGACTTGACCGTGTCGGAGCAAGGCGCGCTCCAGCTTCCGGACGTCAGAATGTCGATATCAGTCGCCCGCCGTGCCGGCCCGATCGGGCTTGCGCCGCGACGCGGCCCGCGCTACACCCAGCCTCGCATCCAGAGCTGGGCTGACGCCCACGCCAACCTGCCTCCCGGGCAAGGTGGTGGCCTCTCGCAAGAGAAGCGATGCGGCCGGACCGGCAACCAAACGGGTCGAAAGCCGCGCGTCAGCCCTCCTCGCAACCGCGAAGGAGGGTTTTTCATGTCTGCTAACCAGTCCGCGACGATCCCGCTGGCCAGCCCCGGCGACACGGTCGAGCGGCTCGACGAGCGCCCCTGTCCGGGCCGGCGCGACCCCGACCGGCGCGAGGTCCTCTACGCCGTGGTGCATCGCGGCGCCGGGCTGTGGACCCATCTCTACCGCGTCGTCCTCGCCGCCGCGTCGAGGCCGGAGATCCATCTCGACCGGGTGCTCGAAGGCGATCGCCTGGCCGAGCTGCGGCGGGCCTATGGGCGGGTGGCCGACCTGGCGGCGTAGCTCACTGCAACTTTTCCAAAATCGTCATGGCGAGAGTGGGGTGGCCCTATGTCGCCCGCACGTAACGCCCCGGGGCGTCCTCGATAGGCTTGAGTCCGCCGTCGCCGGGGTGCCGGGCCGGGACTTGGCCGCCGGCATGGCGGGAGACCCATTTCTGCCATTCCGGCCACCAAGAGCCCTCGACCTGCTCCGCACCCTTCAGCCAGGCCTCTGGGGTCTTCGGCGTCCGCGTGTTGACCCAGTGGCAGTACTTGTTCGCTGCCGGCGGGTTGACCACCCCGGCGATGTGGCCGGAGGCGCTGAGGCAGAAGCGCACCGGCCCGCCGAACAGCTGGGTCGCGGCATAGGTCGAGGCCCAGGGCGCGATATGGTCGTCGCGGGTCGACAGCATGAAGCTCGGGGTCTTGACCGTGGTCAGGTCGATGGGCACCCCGGCCAGGGCGATGCCGCCCGGCTGCACCAGTCGGTTCTCCTGATACATGTTGCGCAGGTAGAAGCTGTGCATCGCGGCCGGCATCCGGGTCGCGTCGCTGTTCCAATACAGGAGGTCGAAGGGGAAGGGGTCCTTGCCCAGCAGGTAGTTGTTGACGACGAAGGACCAGATCAGGTCGTTGGCGCGCAGCAGGTTGAAGGTCGTGGCCATGGCCGAGCCTTCGAGATAGCCCTTGCCGGCCATCTTCGTTTCCATCGTCCGCAGCTGCTCCTCGTCGACGAAGATGCCGAGCTCGCCCGGATCGGTGAAATCGGTCAGCGTGGTCAGGTAGGTCGCGCTCTTGACCCGGTCCTCCTCGCCCTTGGCCGTCATCCAGGCCAGGGTGCTGGCCAGCAGCGTGCCGCCCAGGCAATAGCCGATGACGTTGACCTCGCGCTCGCCGGTCGCCTGCTCGATCGCGCCGAACGCGGCCAGCGGCCCCTCCAGCATGTAGTCGGAGAAGTTCTTGGCCGCGAGCTCCGCGTCCGGGTTGACCCAGGAGACGACGAAGACGGTGTGGCCCTGCTCGACCGCCCAGCGGATCAGGCTGTTTTGCGGCTTCAGATCAAGGATGTAGAACTTGTTGATCCAGGGCGGGATGATCAGCAGCGGCCGCCGCGCCACCGTCTCGGTCGCCGGATCGTACTGGATCAGCTGCATCAGCTCGGTCTCGAACACCACCTTGCCGGGGGTGACGGCGATGTTGCGGCCGATCTCGAAGGCGCTGCGGTCGGTCATGCTGATGGCCAGCTGGCCCTGGCCGCGCTCCAGGTCGGCCAGCATGTTCTCGAGGCCCTTGACCAGGTTCTCGCCGCGCGATTCCAGCGTGCTGCGCAGCACCTCCGGATTGGTGGCGACGAAGTTGGACGGCGCCATCGCGTCGATGAACTGCCTTGTATAGAAGTCGACCTTCTTCGCCGTCTTGGCGTCCAGCCCCTCGACCTCGCGCACCGAGCCCTGCAGCCAGCGTGCGGTCAGCAGGTAGGACTGCTTGATGAAGTCGAACACCGCGACCTCGCTCCAGGCCGGGTCCTTGAAGCGCTTGTCGCCCTTCTCCGCCGCCACCACCGGCTCCGCCTCCTGGCCCATCAGGCGCTGGGTGGTGCGGGTCCACAGCGTGGCGTAGTCCTGCCACAGCGACATCTGGGCCTGCAGCAGCCGGGTCGGGTCGGCCATCAGCCGCTGGGTCATGGCCAGGAAGGCCGAGCCGATGTTGAGCGGGTCGATCTCCGGCGCCTCGGCGCGGCCCTGCTTCTCCAGGAAGGCGGTGACCAGCCGGGCGCTGCGCTCGGCGATCTCGACCATGCGGCGGCCCAGTTCGGCCGGATCCGCCGGCGGGGCCTCAGGCGCCGCGATGCCGGGTTTCGCCTGAGGCTTGGGCTCGGCTTCGCCGGACTTCGTCCGGCTGGGGGCGGGGCGGGCGCGCTCGGTCATGCGGAAGGGTCTCCTGGCTGCCGCGGCGTCGCCCGAGGCGCGGAATCGGGCGTAGAATGCCGCTTAACCGCCACTTTGCACGGCCATCCTCTTTCCAGTCCACCCTTTCAACGAAGTGTGCTAGGCACGTGCCCATGCGTCGCACCGGCTCTCCCATGATCGCTTCCGCCCGCCCCGGCCTCCCGGTCCGTGGCGCCGTTGTCACCGTTGCCCTCGGCCTCGCCCTTGCGGGCTGCGGCGGCCGTATCTTCGACGGCACGCCCTATGCCGGTGACGTCCAGGCCTCCGTGCCCAAGGCCGAGACCGCCGAGGTCTCGCCGCTCGGGGTGGCGGAGCAGCCGCCGGTGCCCAGCGTCGGCGGCCCCCTGGGCACGGCGCCGACGGCCGACACCAAGACCTACTCTCTGCCCGTCATGGCCCAGACCGACGCCGACCGCGCCGCGATGCAGCAGGCCCGGGCGCAGCAGGCGGGGGCACAGCAGCAGCGCCGGGCGCAGATCGAGCAGCAGCGCCAGGCCGCCTTCCAGCGCCAGCAGCAGGCCGTGCAGCAGCAGGCGGCGGCGCAGCAGGCGCAGCAGCAGCCGACCGGCACGGTGGCGCCGATGAGCTTCGGCCAGCGCCGCAACACCGCCGCCCCGCCGGCGATGGAGTCGATGCCGCGGCCGGCGTCGGAGCAGGCCTACCCCAATCTCGGCTCGGTGCCGCAGAAGCCGACCGACCTGCCGACGCCGGAGCAGCAGGCCGCGGTGCGCAGCCAGCTCGAGGCCGACCGCGCCGCCTCGGGCGCGCCCGGCGCGCTCAGCTTCGGCAACAAGCCGGCCGGCGAGGCCGCGGCGACCCCCGCCCCGGCGGAGGCGAAGCCGGCCTTCAGCTTCAACAACCGCGTCGCCGGCACGGTCAAGTTCGACGGCGGCAGCACGGCGCTGCCGGCCTCGGCCAACAGCACCATCGAGAACGTGGCCAAGACGGCGCAGAGCCCGAAGCTGCGGGTGGTCGGGTTCGGCGCCGGCGACGGTGCGGCCCAGGCCAAGGCGCGGGCCGAGGCGGTGGCGGCGGCGCTGCGGGCCGCCGGCGTCGACCCGGCCCGAATCGTCACCGGCGGCGCGGCTGACACCCGGCCGAACATCACCGATGGGCAGGCTGCCCGCGTCGAAATCTATCTCGCTCAATAGGCTCAGCACCGGACGCCCCGACGGGCGTCGGGGGGACACGTCGATGACCGACCAGGACTTCCACCGAATCAAGCGCCTGCCGCCCTATGTGTTCGCCGAGGTGAACGCGATGAAGGCGGCGGCGCGAGCTCGGGGCGAGGACATCATCGACCTCGGCATGGGCAACCCCGACGGGCCGCCGCCGAAGCATGTGATCGAGAAGCTGACCGAGGCGGCGCAGAACCCGCGCAGCCACGGCTATTCGACCTCGCGCGGCATCCCCGGGCTGCGCCGGGCCCAGGCCGCCTATTACCAGCGCCGCTTCGGGGTCGAGCTCGACCCCGAGAGCGAGATCGTCGTCACCATCGGGTCGAAGGAAGGCCTGGCCAACCTGGCCCAGGCGATCACCAGCCCGGGCGACATCATCCTGGTGCCGAATCCGAGCTACCCGATCCACATGTTCGGCTTCATCATCGCCGGCGCGTCGGTGCGGTCGCTGCCGCCGACCCCGCCCGGAGGCAGCTTCCTCGAGGTGCTGGAGCGGGCGGTGCGGCACAGCGTGCCGAAGCCGACCGCGCTGGTGCTGAACTACCCGTCGAACCCGACCGCCGAGGTGGTCGACCTCGACTTCTACCGGCCGATCGTCGAGTTCTGCCGCCAGCACGGCATCTGGATCCTGTCCGACCTGGCCTATGCCGAGATCTATTTCGACACGGCGCCGCCGCCCTCGATCCTGGCGATCCCCGAGGCGCGCGACATCGCGGTCGAGTTCACGTCGCTGAGCAAGACGTACTCTATGGCCGGCTGGCGCATCGGCTTCGCCGCCGGCAACAAGCGGCTGATCGCGGCGCTGGCGCGGGTGAAGTCCTATGTCGATTACGGCGCCTTCACGCCCCTGCAGGTGGCGGCGACGGCAGCGATCAACGGGCCGCAGGACTTCATCGACGAGATGCGGGCGCGCTATCGCCTCCGCCGCGACACGCTGGTCGAGGGGCTGCGCGCCGCCGGCTGGCCGGTGGAGAAGCCCGAGGCCAGCATGTTCGTCTGGGCGCAGATCCCGGAGCCTTATCTGAAGATGGGCTCGCTGGCCTTCTCCAAGCTGCTGCTGGAAGAGGCCGGGGTGGCGGTGGCGCCGGGCGTCGGCTTCGGCGAATACGGCGACGGCCATGTCCGCATCGCCCTGGTCGAGAACCACCAGCGCATCCGCCAGGCCTGCAAGAATATCAGGGCCTTCCTCAGCCGGCGGCGCAACGACCCGCAGCCCGTCAGCCTGAAGGCGGTATCGTGATCCCCGTGCTTCGCATCGGCATCGCCGGCCTCGGCACCGTCGGTGGCGGCGTGCTGCGCCTGCTGCAGGCCCGTGCCGAGCTGCTGGCCCAGCGCAGCGGCCGGCGCATCGTCGTCGCTGCCGTCTCGGCCCGCGACCGCCACCGCGATCGCGGCGTGCCGCTCGACGGCGTGCGCTGGTACGACGACGCGGTGGCGCTGGCCGCCGACCCCGAGGTCGATGTGGTGGTCGAGCTGATCGGCGGCGCCAACGGCATCGCCAAGGCGGTGTGCGAGACCGCGATCGCCCAGGGCAAGCCGGTGGTCACCGCCAACAAGGCGCTCTTGGCCGTGCACGGCCCGGATCTCGCCAACCGGGCCGAGGAGGCCGGCGTGGCCCTGGCCTTCGAGGCGGCGGTGGCCGGCGGCATCCCGGCGATCAAGGGGCTGCGCGAGGGATTGGCCGGCAACCGCATCGACGGCGTGTTCGGCATCCTCAACGGCACCTGCAACTACATCCTGACCGAGATGCGGACCACGGGCCGCGAATTCGCCGAGGTGCTGGCCGAGGCGCAGAAGCTCGGCTATGCCGAAGCCGATCCCAGCTTCGATGTCGACGGCGTCGACGCCGCCCACAAGCTGGCGGTGCTGGCGGCGCTGGCCTTCAACGCCCGGGTCGAGTTCGACGACCTGCACATCGAGGGCATCCGCCAGGTCTCGGCGCTGGACATCGCCTATGCCCAGGAGCTGGGCTACCGCATCAAGCTGCTGGGCATCGCCCGGCGCACCGACGAAGGGCTGTCGCTGCGCGTCCATCCCTGCATGGTGGCCGAGGCCTCGCCGATCGCCCATGTCGAGGGCGTGTTCAACGCCGTGGTGGCGCAGGGCGACTTCGTCGGCCAGGTGATGATGACCGGCCGTGGTGCCGGCGCCGGCCCGACCGCCTCGGCCGTGGTCGCCGACCTGGTCGACCTGGCCCGGGGCCTGAAGGTGCCGACGCTCGGCATCCCGGCCGCACGGCTCGAGCGCGCCAGGGTGGCGCCGATGGACCATCGCCGCGGCGCCTACTACCTTCGGCTGATGGTGGTCGACCGTCCGGGCGTGATCGCCGACGTGGCCGCGGCCATGCGCGACCAGCAGATCTCGGTCGAGAGCCTGCTGCAGCGCGGCCGGTCGCCCGGCGACGCCGTGCCTCTGGTGATCATCACCCATGAGACGGACGAGGCGGCGATGACCCGGCTGCTGTCCGCGCTCGGCGCCCTGGACGCGGTGCTGGAGCCGCCACATGTCATTCGCATCGAAGACCTGTGATCATTCCCGGTACCGGCCACAGGCGAAAGCCGGTACACCCGTCGCACGATGTGTCCGCCGCCGCCCGCGAGGGCCAGACACGGCGGATACGAGACCGAGAGGATCGGAGAGACGATGAAACGGCCGGAAACCAAGTCCCAGGTGATGGACCGCAACCTCGCGCTCGAGGTGGTGCGGGTGACGGAAGCGGCGGCCCTCTCCGCGTCGCGGCTGATGGGGCGCGGTGACGAGCGTCAGGCGGACCAGGCAGCGGTCGACGCGATGCGCCAGGCGCTGAACAGCCTGGCCATCGTCGGCGAGGTGGTGATCGGCGAGGGCGAGCGCGACGAGGCGCCGATGCTCTATATCGGCGAGAAGGTCGGCGCCGGCGACGGGCCGGAGATCGATATCGCGCTGGACCCGCTGGAGGGCACCACCATCACCGCCAAGGGCGGCCCGAACGCGCTGGCGGTCATCGCCATGGCCAACAAGGGCGGCTTCCTTAAGGCGCCCGACGTCTACATGGACAAGATCGCGGTCGGCGGCGACCTGCCGAAGGACCTGATCGACATCGACTCGAGCCCGGCCCAGAACCTGAAGGCGCTGGCCCTGGCCAAGCGGGTCGCGGTCTCCGACCTCGTGGTCTGCGTGCTCGACCGGCCGCGGCACCAGGAGCTGATCGCCCGGATCCGCGAGGCCGGCGCCCGGATCATGCTGATCTCCGACGGCGACGTCTCCGGTGTCATCGCCACCGCGCAGTCCGAGTCCGGCGTCGACATGTATCTCGGCACCGGCGGCGCGCCCGAGGGCGTGCTGGCGGCCTCGGCGCTGCGCTGCATCGGCGGCCAGATGCAGGGTCGCCTCTTGTTCCGCAACGATGACGAGCGCGAGCGCGCCAAGCGCCAGGGCATCGAGGACTTCACCCGCGTCTACGGGCTGATGGACCTGGCCGGCGGCGACGTGATGTTCGCGGCCACCGGCGTCACCACCGGCCCGATGCTGCGCGGTGTCCGCCTGATTCCGGGCGGCGCGATCACCCATTCGATCGTGATGCGCTCGAAGAGCGGCACGGTGCGGACCATCGAGGCGCGGCACGATTTCCGCCGCAAGGCCGGCTTCGAGTTCATCGGCGGCTGACACGATAGGGGGAGACAAGCCGTTTCGGCGGCGTGTCTCCCCCGTCATTGCGAGCGCAGCGAAGCAATCCAGGGGCCGCTCGCACGGCTCCTGGATTGCTTCGTCGGCTTTGCCTCCTCGCAATGACGAGAGGGCGGGGATGAGGGGACTGTGTCATGAGGACGGGGCGTTGACTGCGGCGCTGTTCGGCGTCGAACGCTCCGCCAAGGGTGCGCGCTGGATCGGCCGCGCCGCCGACGACCGGCTGGCGCTGGCCCTCTCCCAGCGCCACGCCCTGCCCGAGCTGGTCGCCCGGGTGCTGGCGGCACGCGGCATCGGCCTGGACGACGCGTCCGCCTTCCTCAATCCGACGCTGCGGGCGCTGCTGCCCGACCCCTCGGTGCTGCGCGACATGGACCGTGCGGCGGAGCGCATCGCCCGGGCGGTGACGGCCGGTGAGGGCATCGCGGTGTTCGGCGACTACGACGTCGACGGCGCCACCTCGACTGCGCTGATGACCCGCTATCTGCGCGCGGTGGGAGTCGAGCCGCAGATCCACATCCCCGACCGCATCGCTGAGGGCTACGGCCCGAACGCCCAGGCGCTGGAGAAGCTGCGCGCCGGCGGCGCCGGGCTGGTGGTCACGGTCGATTGCGGCACCACCGCCTTTGATGCGCTGGAGGGCGCCGCGGGCGTCGATATCGTGGTGCTCGACCACCATACGGCCGAGCCGCGCCTGCCCAAGGTGGCCGCGGTGGTTAACCCGAACCGGCTGGACCAGGATCCGGGGCTGGGGCAGCTCGCCGCCTGCGGCGTCACCTTCCTGGCACTGGTGGCGCTCAACCGCACGCTGCGCAAGGTCGGCCTCTTCGCCAATCGGCCGGAGCCGGACCTGATGGCGCTGCTCGACCTGGTGGCGCTCGGCACGATCTGCGACGTGGTGCCGCTGACCGGACTCAACCGGGCCCTGGTGGGGCAGGGGCTGAAGGTGATGGCGCAGCGCCGCAACACCGGCCTCGCCGCGCTGGCCGATGTGGCGCGGGTGGCCGAGACGGTCGACGCCTATCACGCCGGCTACATCCTGGGGCCGCGGATCAATGCCGGCGGCCGCATCGGCCGGGCCGATCTCGGCGCCCGGCTGCTCGCCACCGAAGACAAGGCCGAGGCGGCGCGGATCGCGGCGCTGCTGGACGAGCATAATGTCGACCGCAAGACGGTCGAGGCCGAGGTGATGGCGGCGGCGATCGCCCAGGTGGAGGCCTCGGACGCCGGCCCGGTGATCCTGGTGGCGGGCGAGGGCTGGCATCCCGGCGTGGTCGGCATCGTCGCCGGCCGGCTGCGCGAGCGCTATGGCCGCCCGTCCTGCGTCGTCGGGTTCGAGGGCGGCATCGGCAAGGCCTCCGGCCGCTCGGTGCCCGGGGTCGATCTCGGCGCCGCGGTGATCGCGGCGCGCCAGGCCGGGCTGCTGCTGTCCGGCGGCGGCCACCGCATGGCGGCGGGCTTCACCGTGCGGCAGGAGCGGGTGGCCGAGCTGCGCGCCTATTTGACCGACCATATCGACGGCCAGGTCGCGGCGCAGCCCGGGGAGCCGATGGTGCCGCTGGTCGAGCTGGACGGCACGCTGGTGGTGGAGGCGGCGACGGTCGAGCTGGCCGAGACGCTGTGCCGCCTCGGCCCCTACGGTGCCGGCAACCCGGAGCCGCGCTTCGCGCTGCCGCGGGTGCGGGTGGTGGCGGCGTCGGTGGTCGGCGGCGGGCATGTCGCCTGCACCCTGGTGGGGCCGGATGGCGGCCGGCTGCGGGCGATCGCCTTCCGCTGCGCCGACCAGCCGGTGGGCCAGGCACTGCTGCGCCGCGACGCGCTGCTGCACGTCGCCGGCACGCTGCGGCTCGACCGCTGGAACGGCAACGTCCGGGTACAGCTGTTCATTGATGACGTGGCGCCGGTCTGGGGGGCGGAAAGCGCTTGATTTCCGCGGCCGCTGCCGTTAGGTATCCGCGCCGCGCCGACCCCTTCGTCTAGAGGCCTAGGACACCGCCCTTTCACGGCGGTAACACGGGTTCGAATCCCGTAGGGGTCGCCACTTTCAAATCAAGCACTTAGCGCTGTAAATCGTTTGGCTTGGATCGACCGTAGTGGTCCGCATGGACCTCTACCCAAGATTCGGCTGGATTGAACGCGTCCCCGTCGATTCAGCGTCCGCGGGTGGACGCCTACCTCGATCAAGCGCGGCTGGCTGACACATAATCGTGGGCTGGTTGCCGGCTATAGCGCCCGCAATGGCAAGCTGGGGACCGGTAGCTGGGGCGGCGAATGCTGCTGGCGGCGGCCGATACACTTCAGCGAGACCCCCCCCGTCTGACCGATGGCATGGCTCGTTAGATTCTGTCGCACAATGACGCAGGGGCAGGGATATGCCGTCGGCGCAGGTTCCTATTTGTAACTTGACTCTACCAGGAGTTGTGTGCTGAGCTTCGCTCAGCCCCCAAACATGGCCCTAGCTGAGCGCCGAAGAAGGCCATAAGAGCGCGTCAACGACGCGCTCTTATGGCCTACAAGGCGATCGGCTAGGGTGGAACTTAGGGACGTATCGACATATCTATGCCATTAAGGCAACCTAAAGTGAGCGTCTCGTGTGAACGGGCACGGACGTATTGTAGGTAGAGAGGTACGGTATGAAGGTCAGACGAGTTCCGGATTCGTCGGGAGCCTTCTGGGAAGGTTTTCTTGAAGGGCTCTCTTCGGCTACCGCGGTGATAACGATCTGCACTGAGTCCCACCGCCCAACGGCAAAGATGGCAGATGAGTATCTGTGCATGGGAGGCATCGGGGCTGACTGGCGGAACGTTGGGCAGGATGTTAATATCGCGATTAGCCGATATCGTTCTGGTCATATGAAGAATGCCGGATAACGGAGCTATGAGCCGCGCCCAACCCGGGGCGGCTCAACCAACTGAATTGCAGACGCGGCCGCCGGAAGAACCGGCGGCCGAATTGTTGTCAGAAGCTCCAACCGAGCTTCTGGAGGTATTTCACGAAGAGCAGGTCTCAGAAACCGGGCAGATGAAGATCATGACGGCAGTCATGGAATTCTTCACCGGGCCGCTGCCGCATCATCGTCATTTCGCAGCTTACGAGGCGACGACCCCGGGCGCGGGTGATCGCATTCTCCGTATGGCCGAGAAGGAGCAGGATGCCCGACACAACGCCATGTGGCGCCGCGATCTTAAGCAGATCATGGGGCTCACCTTTGGCTTCATCACCCTGCTCGCGATCTTCGCTGCAGGAGTATTCGCGCTGGATCGCGGGCACGTTACGGTCGCGGTTGGTCTGTGGGTTGTGGACGTGATTCTGGGCTGCAACAAATGGATCATCGAGCTGATTCATGGTCGACCAAAGGAAGCCGACGCACCTGTGTCGCCTCAAGGTAAGAAAAAGGCTGCGCCTAGGAGGCGGCGCGGCGCCCAATCGACTAACAAGACAGCTCGTTGACCCGGTTCCGGTGCTGCTGTCACGCACGCTGGCGGTGAAGGTCCTACCCAACTCCACGGCGTGCGCGATCACAGCGTCTCCATGAGCCGTTACAGCGCCAGCGCGTTGGCGACCGGCTGCAGGTAGGACGGGTCGAATTTGCGGTAGACCTTCCGCAGGGTGCGCGGATCGGTGGCGAGATAGTCGGCCGCCTGGTCGATGGGCGTTCCCGCCATCGCGAGCCATGACGCGACCGAATGCTTCAGGTGGTGAGGCGTCGGCGTCCAGGTCAGCTGGGCGCGGACGCACAGGCGCTTAAACGACCAGCGGAGCCCCTTCGGCACCGGGCCGCCGCCATACTCGACGACATAGTCCGACCCCGCCAGCTGCCGCGCTTCCTGCAGCTGGGTGCGCAAGGCGGCGTTCATCGGCACGATGCCGCGCCGCTTCACCGTCTGCCGCCGGCCGGGTTCATTGAAGTCGATCATCCCCGTCTCGAAATTCACCCGGTCCCATGTCAGGGCCAGGACGGAACCCTTCCGCGCGCCGGTGTAGACCGCGAGCGCGACGAAGGTCTTCACGTGCGGGGTGATGCAGGCGGCGACCAGCTTCCGTGCCTCGGCCTTGGTCAGGTAGCGATCGCGTGGGTTGCTGTCCGGCGGCGCCTCCAGCTCCGGCGGCTTCGCCAGGAAGCCATCCTTCCATGCCCGGCGCAGCGCCGCGCGCAGCACGTTGAACTCGCGCCGCAGGGTGCCGGCGGCGACGGGCTTCGGCTTGTGCTTCGCCAGCTTCTCCGGCGTCTGCTTGCCGCGGGGCTTCGTCATCCGGCCCGCAGCGTAGCGGTCCCATTGGTCCTGATTGACCTGGTCGACCCGGAGGTCGCCGAGGCGGCCGAGCTTCGGGCCGAGCTGGCCGGCCTTCAGCGCTTTGGCCGCTTCCTTCAGCCGATCGAGGGCCTCGACCTTGTCGGTCCGCTTCTTCTCGTAGCGGTCCAGCGCCTCGGCGACAGTCAGCTTGAGGGGACGACGCTCAAGCTCGGTCTCGAAATCCGCGAGGGCTTGTCCAGCGCGGACCGGGTCCGCCGTGCCTGTCGAAACCCGTCGACGCTGTCCGCCTTCGTACCAGACGATTTCGAGGACGCCGCGTCGGGGCCGGAGGTGCGGGGCATCGGTTCGCGGACGGGGCATAAGGTCGATTCCATATAGGCGTCCAGTTGCTCCGGCTTGATCCGGATCACGCGGCCGCCGCCCGGACGATAGCAGGCCAGCCGTCCCGCGCGGATCGCCCGGCGAAGGGTCTCGGGATCTAGGCCGATGATCGCCGCGGCCTGTTCGACCGTGAGATAGCGCGCGGGTTCAGCCATGCTGCGCCTCGTCCGGATGGTCATGGGGTATCGGCGCCGGTGAAACCCCATTCGCCAGCGTCAGCAGGACATCGGCATGGCAGGGCTGGTCGAGCGGGCACCAGCAGGCGAGGTCTTTGCCGCGAAGCTCGCCGATGTGGGTCATCACCCATTCGCGCACCGCGGGCAGGCATGGCACCTTGCGGCCGACCAGCAGTTCGCGATAGCTGCGAACGAAGATCACCCGGGCCGCGGCATCGTCGAGACCGGCGACGACGAAGCCGCAGGTCTTGCGGGAGAACGGGTTGCCCCAGCGTGTCGGGCGCGCAACCTTCACGGTGTTCGGCGGAATCCGCCAGCCCTTGGCGCGGGAGAGGCGGATGCGCTTAGGCATTGGTGGTATCGAACAGATCGCGGGCCGCCCGACGAGCGCGCCTGGTCGCGGTGTGGTGGTCCCGGTCATAGTTCAGGTGGCAACGCTGGCACATGGCCCGCAGGTTGTCGTCGTCGCAATTCTCCGGCGTATGGTCGAGATGCGCGACGGTCAGCACAACGCGCGACCCGGTGACCGGATGCGGCTCGCCGTTGGGGGCTCGGCAGTCCGGATAGGCCGGCGATCCCTCACAGCAGTTGCCGGCGCGATCGCGAATCCGGCGGCTGATCGCCGGCCAGTCCTTCGGATAGCGGGCCTTCTCTTCAGGGCGGATCGGCATCACTTCCTCGCGATCGCCCGGTGGACAGCCTCGGCGGCCTTGGTCCGCCGCAGGTTTTCCCGGGCCTTCGCCTGTTCGGGCGTCGGCTTGGCCGCCGAGTCAGCAGGCTTGAGATCGGACGGCGGAAGCGGCCGGTTCAAGATGTGCTCGGTCACAGCGGCGTCTCCTGGCGGTTGCGGGCGCGGATGCTGGCAATCGTCCGCTCCCATTCGGGTGTGAGGCGGCCCTGGAACCGCAAGCCGATTTCCAGGGCGGCGCAGCGGTCGGCTGCCACGGCGCCGAGGCGCAAGGCCTGCAGGCGTTTCGTGTCGGTGACGTCGTAGTGCGGCCAGCTCGCCTTCGGCGGCTGCTGGAACCACGCCCGCTTCAGGCCGAGGCGGGCGGCGAAGGCGTGCAGGGCGTCGAGGTCTTCGCTGAAGAGGTGCGCCCATCTCCGGCCGCGCCAATGATGAATGGCGGCGTCGACATAGATCGTCATGCCGGCTCCTTCAGCTTGGCCAGACCGCGGTCGGTGGCGTCCCACGCCGCCCGCTCGCCGGGCTGGGCCTTGACCAGGCGGATGGTGTTCTTCCCGATCAGCCGCTCGGCGACGGTCGCCGGGACGTCGCCGATCCGGATGCCGCCGGCGGCGATGCGCTCCAGCCATCGCCGATCGGTCTTCCGCAGCGGGTGCGGGTGGTGGTGGCGGCGGAACCCGGTCTCAGGCATGGGCCGGCTCGGCGCTGAAGGCGCCGCTGCAGGTAAAGCAGCGGCCGTCGGCATCGGCGTGGACCCGGCCGGGCGGGCAGTCGCACAGCAGCGCGAGGCGGCTGCGGGCGATGATCCGCGCCGCTGCCATCGCCTGATCCAAGGTCGGCTTGGGCTCGCCGGGACCTGGGTCGTCGGTGGCGCTGACCCGCCAGCCCAGGCCGTCGCGCCAGATGATCGCGATCGGCCGGCCCTGGCCGTTCGACAGGCCCTCGACGTCGGTGGCGAGGGCGGTCCATCTCTCGATGAAGGTCATCGGTCGTTTCCAAGGTCGAGGCCGCGCCAGGCGCGCCGCAGGTCGGCGGCGATCAGCACCAGCAGCGGCAGCAGCAGGAGGGCGAGGTGCCGGCCGTCCATGGTCAATGCCGGGTGGCGGCGGCAGGCTGGGCGTGGCAGGGGCATGCCGCGCGATGGCGCAGGTAGGAATCGCCGGTCGCCTCGCCGAGCTCGGCCAGGACAGCATGGACCTCGGGTGGGTCCGACGGATGCAGCAGGTCGCCGAGGACGTGGCCGATGCCGAGGGCGACGACCTGCGCGTCATAGGAACGGTCCGAGGTGACCTGGTGCCGGGCCATGGCCTCGCGGATCGCGGCGTGCAGCGCGTTGGCGATGTCCTGGGCGGCGGCGATGCGGCGATCGCGCAGGGGTTTGCGGCGGCTCATGAGCGCACCAGCCCGCCCAGCTCGGGGAACACCCGGCGCAGGGCACCGAAGCGGATCAGGAAATCCTGGTGCGCCCGCACCCATGGCACGGGGATGATGGTCCGCGACCAGGCCACCGGCAGGGGCGTCTCCCATTCCGGGCCGCCGGAGGGCATCAGGTCGCGCTTCTCGGTCGCCAGCGCCCGGAGGTCGGCCGCCTTGACGGCGACGGCGACCTCCGGCGGCGGCGGCCAGGCGAGGCCGGCGGCGCGGTGAATGGCTTCGTCGATGCGGTCGGTCACCGCGTCGATGGCGCGGGCGGCATCGGGGCCGCCGACGGCGCGGACGGCGTTCTTCAGCGGCGTCGACCAGTCGCCGATATAGGCCTCGTGCGCGTCGTGCAGCAGGCCATAGGGCCGCGCGTTCAGCGGCAGCATGTCATGCACGACGCAGGAATGCTGGGCGACGCTGTAGAATTTGGTGGTGTGGCCGGTCCAGCGGCACAGCTTCGCCAGCGCCTCGGCGATGTCGGCGATGTCGACCGGGGTCTCGTCGGGCTGCAGCAGCGCGAAGGGGCGGCCGGACGCGGTCAGAATCCAGGGGCCATCCGGCGCCGCCGATCGACGCGGCGCCATCAGCGGCAGGGTGGCGGTGGTCATGGCTTCTCCGGAGTCGGGACCGGCCGCGGGCGGATGTCGACCTGCAGCTCGATGCCCAGCGCGTCCTTCAGGGCGCGCTCGACGAAGGGGACGACGTCGGCCGACACCCGGTCGGGCATGGCGGTGTCGTCGGGGATGGTGACCTGGGCGCGGATCAGCGGCTTGCTGAAGAGGGCCGCGGGGACGGTCAGGTTCAACTCGACCGCGAGCTGGCCCGCGCGCAGCGCCGGCGGCCGGGCCGTCATCTCGCACCCGCCCTGCGCGTCGACCCGTAGATACCGGGTGATATGGACGTGGGAGCGGGTGCGGTGCGACCCGGCCGGGGCGTGCTTCACGATCTGGCCGCCTCCGGCGCGCCGAAGAACAGCGGCAGGCTGGTCCTGTCCCGCGCGTCCTCGGCCGCCTCGCGGAAGGCGTGGTCGAAGACCTCGTCCATGCGGGCGACGGTCAGGAACCAGGTGATGCGCCCGGCCGCCAGGCGGTACTGCAGCCGCACCGCCATCAGATAGGCGGGGCCGCTGCGGAACACGGGGATGATGATCAGGAACAGGTTCGGGACCTTGACCTTCTGCCCAGCGGCGTCGGCCTGTTCGTTCTTGAAGCTGATCACCGCCTCGCCGGTGTCGGTGTTGATCTTGCTTTCGGCGAAGGTGTTCTCGGTGATCGCCAGGCCGCGCGACAGCTCCAGCACCTGCTGGGGCGTAGCGACGCGGGCCTGCATGCGGGCGACGGCATCGGCCAGGCGCCGCTCGGCATCGTTGGACGGCTGGGCGCCGCCATCCGGCACCAGCCAATCCGGCACCGGCGCCACGTCGAGGAACCGCTCGTCCAGGAACTCGGCGAAATCGGCCTGTCCGAACTTCTTGCCGGCGATCGCCGTCCAGGCCTGCCACTCGTCCGACAGGGGGAAGGCATAGACCGCGCGGTGGTCGCCGAAGCGTGGGTCGCCCTGGCCCTGGCGGTGATAGTTCAGCACCACGGTCAGGCGTGGCGTCTTGCGGTCGTCGTGGGCGAAGATCGCCGAGTCCGCATCCTTGAAGCGGTTGGCGTGGTCGACGATGGAATCCAGGTCGGTCAGCGTCGCGGTGCCGGTGCGGCGCTCGGGCTGCTGGCGGTACTCGTCGATGAAGGCCTTGATCGACCGGACCTCCATCCCCTTCGGAACGGAGAGGACGTCGATGATCATCCGGCCGTCCTCGGTCTTCCGCTGTTCGAAGACCGGCTGGGTCGTCAAGCCGTGCAAACGCTGCATCACGTCAATGACAGCGTCGGCCTCCGGCCGGGTGGTGATGTTGGTCGTCGGGTCCGCCACGCGGGCCTCCTGTGTTGACGAAGGGGATCAGATGGTCCGGACCTCGCGCGGACCGAGCATGTCGAGCTGGCGCGGGTTCTGGACGGTGAAGACGTTGCCCGGGGTCGACCACAGGACGGTCTTGTCCCGCGGCGCCTCCGGCAGGGTCAGAGCGAGCTTCGCCTTCACGTCGAAGGTGCCGCCGTCGAGCTTGACCGCCAGCTTCAGGGTCAGCGTTGCCGAGGGCTTGCCGTTGTGTTCCTGAACGAAGTTGTTCAGGGCGGCGTTGAGGTCGGCCAGCATCTTCGACGCATCGGCGTTGAGCTGGCCGCCCTCGAGGTTGGCGATCAGCTGGGCGAAGCTGCGCAGCTCGCCCGATTGGGCGGGGGTGACATCCATGCCCCGGGTCCTTTCGGCAGGGTGAAGGCGGGAGAGGTCCGGCTGCATCAGGCGACCTGCCTGTCCGCCGGCAGCTGGGGCGCGGCCATCGCCTTGGCGCGGTCGCCGAGCTGCCGGATCTGGTCGGCGGTGAAGCCGTGCGACAGCAGGTCAGCCTCGGTGACGGTGCCGCGCGCCTTCACCACGTCGACGATGACGCCGGCCATCAGGCCGAGAACGATGTGCGGCTTCAGCGACGGCCGCAGGTTGGTACGGGCAATGCGCGCGCCCGGGGCCTCGTGCTCGGCCGCCGCCATCTCCGCCCGCGGGATCGGCCCGTCGAAGCGGCGATGGATGTCGGCCATGCTTAGAAACGGCATGGATTCCTCCTGATCGAGGGCGCGCGTGCGGCGCCTTCTGACGCCTCGACCCCCACCCGGGGGAGGAAGCCGGGTAAGGGGGCTGGACGAGTGCCGCGGTAGGGCTGAAGCTGGGGCCGTCGTGCTGGCGGGGGCGAGGCGATGGACGGGTACTGGGAGTTCTCCACGCGATGGGGGGTGTTTCGGATCGTCCCCCGGAACGGTCGCTACCTCGCGATGTATGGGGAGGAGGATCTCGGCTCCTATCACTCCCCTGTTGCGGCGGCGGATGACCTGGCCGGCGGACACACCTTCTCGCCCTCGAACGGGCTCGACACATCGCGTTGCGGGCTGCCGCGAGACGTGTCGGAGTGGCCGTTCGTGCGCCGGCGATAGGCCTCGACAAAGGCGAGGAGGTCGGTGGCCGCCGCCTCGGCATCGCGCCAGCTGATACGCAGGCGGATCGTCGTCGACCCCGTGTCGAAGGCTAGGCCGATCGTGCCGTCGACATCATCGACCGGCAGGACCGCGCGCCAGACAGCATCAGCCGATCGCGCTCTGCAGGCGTCCGCGCCCGGCAGCCGGTGCAGGTCCGGCCTGATCATCGGCCCGGGCCCGCTTGCTCGCGATCGAACGACACGGTCGCGTCCTCGCTGCGGACGGCGGCGCCGGGGGCCGCGGCGCCTGGCGTGTCGAGGCGGCGCTCGAAGGTGTCGAGAGCGGCGGCCATGTCGGCCAGCGCCTTGCGGATGTGGCCGATGTGAAAACGGGAGATATCGCGCAGCTTGGCCAAATCGTGCTGCGGGTTCCCTGCGTAGTCGTGGCCGGCCAGTTGGCCAGTAATGTCGAGGATGTCGGTGGCCCCGAACTTCAGCGACGAACGCAGTTCGAAAAGCGGATAGTCCGACTTTACTTGTGTGCGGGACATGCCCTCTCCGAAGAGGTGCCCGGGGCGCGGCGCCCCGGGCGAGTTGAACAGGGAGGTTCATGCACGATGCGGACGTGCATTCTCATTATGCGCAACGCATAACAACTGTCAATGCGTAACGCATAACAAAAAACGGCCCGCGAGGGCCGCTATGCATTTCGTCGCGATTAGAGGGGTGGGGTCAGCGGCAGCGAGCTGCGTAGATGATCTCGCCCTGAGTATCGATTCCAAGCACCGTCGGCGGCCTCTTGATCACCCGCCGGTCGACGATGTCGTATCCGGTAGGGCAGTAGCCATTGGCGGTGGCGAAGCGGGTCAGGGACGCCATCCGGTCTTGCTCGGCTCCCGCGCTGTCGGCCGGGTACATGGTGTCTGCGAAGGTGCGGAAGGTGAAGCCGCCAGGAGCGGGGGCTATAGAGGTATTCGGGCTCGAATCCAAGTCTACCCTCCCGCAGGCGGCTAGGCTTGAAATCGTCAATATCAAAAGTAATTGCTTCATCTTTTCTTCACCCATAGCACCGGTACCGCCCATTCAATGTTGACATCTTCAATTGGGGGAGCGTTGTAGCTGAGTAGCGTATAGGTGCCGGGCTCGCTGCCCGGATAGATCTGCTTCACCAGCGTGCGCCCGTCGCCGAGCCGCACCACGCATTCATCGCCGGTCAGGTCGCGCGGCGAGACGTGCTCGGCCTTGCGATAATAGATCACCTGGCGGTCTCGATAGACGGGGTACATCGAATCGCCCTTGACGATCACGGCCTCGACCATGTCGTCCACACCTGGCGGGGCCTCGACTTCATCGTCCAGCTCCTGGGCCACCTCCGGATCGCCGTAGACGATCTCGCCGCCGGCGCCAACGAAGCCGACGACCGGCACCGTCCTCGCCTTTTGGGGCGCGCTCGGGTCGAGCAGCCATGACCAGTTGACCCGGAACGCCTTGGCGTAGCGCATCGCCGCGTCCTGCCGCAGGCCGCGCGACCCGTTCTCGTGGCCGAGATAGGTCGGGATCTTCCACCCGAAAGCCTCGGCAGCTTCCTTGGCGGATTCATAGCCGGCGTCCTTGCGGGCGCGCTGCAGGCGGTGGTGCGGCTCTTCCATGAATGCATCATGCATAACGGCGTTATGCGTAAGGCATTGACGTTTGTTATGCGTTACGCATAATAGGCCCATGCTGATCATCCGTCGCATCCGCGAGAACCGGGGTTGGACCCAGGAACGCCTGGCCGAAGAGCTGGGCGTGGATCAGGCCACGGTTTCCCGCCTCGAGCGTGGGGTCGGATCACCGTCCCGCCCCGTGCAGAAGCTGCTCGAGCGGCTTGCCGCCGAGCCGGTCCAGAACACTCCGGAGGCCGCGGCATGAATCCGATCCTCGCCGGGCTCCGGTACGTCGGGCCCTTCTGGCTGGTGGTCGTCCTGGCGCTGCTGATGGGCTGGGTCTGATGGCTCGCCTGGCGGCGCTCTTCTTCGGGGGTTCGCAATGAGACAGTTCCTCGGCTTCTGCGCCGCCTGCGGCGCGGGGACGGCCTTCGGTTATGCCGGGGCGTCCCTCTCGTCCGGCGAGACCTGGCGCGCGGTGGTCACCCTCGCGCTCGGCATCGGCCTGACCGCGATGGCGGCCCGGTTCGATCGCCCGTCTCGCCTCGCTACCAGACATGGGCGGGCCGTCCGCCTCCGGCACGGGGTTTGATCCATGGCACACACCCCCTACATGCCGCGCCCCGCAGGCAGCCTGAAGGAAGCGACCAGCGCCCTGGTGACCGCCGTCGGCGGCCAGGCCCGCGCCGCCGAGCTGGTCGGGTCGTCGCAATCGGTGCTGCAGCGGTACACCGACCCGACGGCGCCGGACCGGTCGATCCCGGCCGCCAAGGTGCGCGTCCTCGAGGCCGCGGCGCGGCAGCCGATCGTCACCGCCTTTCTGGCGGCCGAGGCCGGGTGCCTGCTGCTGCCGCTGGGGATCGAGCCGACCGGGTCGGCCTTCCGCGACTTCGCGGCGATCGGCGTCGAGGCTGCGGACCTGTTCGCCACAGTGCAGCGGGCGCAGGCCGATGGCCGGATCGACGGGCGCGAGGCGGGGGAGGTGATCGCCGCCCTCGACGATCTGGCCCGCGCCGTGATGGCCGCCCGGTCGACCATGCGCCGACTGGCGGGGGACGACCAGTGAGCGCGCCGGCCTCGCCCCCGGCCCTGTCGGCGCGGTGCCTCGCGCTCTATGGGCTGCTGCGCGATCTTGCGGCCATTGGCGCCCATACGCCGATGATCCGCGACCTGAAGGCTGAGTTGCACCAGCTGGGGCATCAGTCCGGCAAGGATCCGAACGTTCTGTATTTCGACATCATCCGGCTGGTGGATGCCGGGCTGATCCGGACGCATGGGGCGGCGCGGACACGGGTCTATGAGGTGATCGGCGTCGGCTCGACCGTGCGGCGGCCGGGAAAGCGGCTGTCCGCCGAGACGCTGGCGATGCTGGCGGCTCTGCGTTCGTCGCGGCGCGAGGCGAACGAAGGATGGCCGCGGCCGACCAAGGCCAGCGGCGCCTCCTATGACGCCGCCGTGGCCGCCCGGGCCTTCGCTGATGGGCACGCCGCGGGCGAGACCTGGGTGCATTCGGCCATCCGTCCGGCGGCATCGGACCGGTCGTTGACCGGCTGCGCCGCGGCGATGTCGGCCGAGGGTGTGTGATGTCGGCGGCGCCGGACAACCCTCCGGCCTGTGATCGCTGCGGCGACCCCAGCCTGTGCCGGATCTTCGGCGGCTGCATGGCGGCGAGCGAGCGGCAGCAGGCCGAGGACGAGAAGCGCCGCAAGGCGGTGCAGCGTGACAGCCGCATGGCCCGGCGCCGCCGCCAGTCGCCCAAGCGCCGGCCGAGGGGGTGGTGATGGCGAACGCCGTCGCCTTCGTCCGCGGCATCATTCCCTCGCCGGAGCGCGAGCGCGACGACTTCTATCCGACCCCGCCGGAGGGCACCGCCGCGCTGCTGGCGGTCGAGCAATTCGACGGCACGATCTGGGAACCGGCCTGCGGCGACGGCGCCATAAGCCGCGTCCTCGAGGCGGCCGGTCATGAGGTGATCAGCACCGACCTGATCGACCGCGGCTATGGCCGGGGCGGCGTCGACTTCCTGCTGGACTGGCAGACCTGGGCCGACAACGTCGTGACCAATCCGCCGTTCAAGCATGCCGAGGCCTTCGCCGAGCATGCGCTGCGGCGGTCGCGGCGCAAGGTGGCCCTACTGTGCCGCCTCGCATGGCTGGAGGGGCAGCAGCGGCGCCGAATGTTCACCGGCACCCCGCTGGCCCGCGTCTGGGTCTTCTCGTCCCGGCTGAAGATGCAGCGCGGGCGCCTGCATCGCGAGGGCGAGGGCGGCGGAATGGTCGCCTTCGCCTGGTTCGTCTGGGAACACGGATACGCAGGCGCGCCGCGCCTCGGGTGGCTGCCATGACCGGCCGCCTGCCCGAAGCCTGGGTCGACGACGTGCTGTCGCGCGTCCGGCTGGTCGACCTGATCGGCCGGGACGTCGCCCTGGTCCGCAAGGGTCGGGAACACGTCGGCCGCTGTCCCTTCCATCAGGAGAAGACTCCCAGCTTCACGGTCAATGAGGGCAAGGGCTTCTATCACTGTTTCGGCTGCAGCGCGCATGGGGGTGCCGTCGCCTATCTGATGGCGCGGGGCCGGGCGACCTTCCGCGAGGCGATGGAAGACCTCGCCGCCCGGGTCGGCGTGCCGATGCCGGAGGGCGAACCGCGGCACGGCGTTAGGCCGCTGCCGCCGGTCGCGCGGCCCAGCGCCGAAGAGCTGGCGCGCGAGGACGAACGGTCGATCGAGCGCGCCCGCGCGCTGTGGCGCGACGACACCCGCGACCCGCGCGGGACGCCGGTAGAGGCCTATCTGCGGCACCGCGGCCTCGGCGCCTGGGTCGACGATCGGATTCCGCCGACCCTGCGCTTCGCCCGGCTGACCTATTGGGCCGCGCGCAAGGGCGCCGAGCGGCCCGTCGACCTCGGCAAATGGCCGGTGATGGTGGCGGGGATGCAGGCGGCCGACGGCAGGGTCCGCGCGGTGCACCTGACCTATCTGGCGCCGGACGGGCGCGGCAAGGCCGAGGTCGTCGACCCTGAGACCGGCGAGGTGCTGCCGGCGAAGAAGATGCGCGGCGCGCCGTGGGGCTGCGCCATCCGCCTGGCGCCGGCGGCCGAGGCCATGGGCTTCGGCGAGGGGATCGAGACGTCGGGGTCGGTGCAGATCGCCGCCGGCCTGCCGTGCTGGGCTGCCGGCAGCCTCGGCAATCTGGCCGGGGCCGGCAAGGGCAGGGGGCGGCGCCACCCGACCAGGGTTCTGGATGACGGCCGCCCGATGCTGCTGCCCTCGGCCCTGCCGGACATGGATCGGCCCGGCATCATCCTGCCGGTGCTGCCGCTGGTGTCGACCGCGACCCTGCTCGAGGACGCCGACAGCGACCCGCATGTGATGGCGGCGCTGATGGAACGCGCCTCGCGCCGCTATGCCGCCGAGGGCCGCCGCGTCGAGCGCGCCCGGCCGCCGGAAGGCTTCGATTTCAACGATCTGATGAGGGGTGCCGCCTGATGCTCGCTGCGGACGAAATCGTATGCGACAGCTTCGCGGGTGGGGGCGGCGCCTCCACCGGCATTTCCTGGGCGCTCGGCCGCTCGCCGGACGTGGCAATCAACCATGATCCGGAGGCCGTGGCGCTGCACACCGCGAACCATCCCGACACCCTGCACTATTGTCAGAACGTCTGGCAGGTCGACCCGAAGGATGTCGTCCGGCAGTTGGGCGGGCGCCCTGTCGGCCTGGCGTGGTTCAGCCCCGACTGCAAGCACTTCAGCAAGGCCAAAGGTGGGAAACCCGTCGAGAAGAGAATCCGGGATCTCGCCTGGGTAGTGGTGCTGTGGGCCGAGCGGGTGCGGCCCCGGGTCATTATGTTAGAGAATGTCGAAGAGTTTCAGACCTGGGGGCCGCTGGGCGAGGACGGCATGCCGTGCGCGGTCCAGCGCGGGGCGACCTTCAAGAAATGGGTCGGCCGCCTGCGCCAGCTCGGCTATCGGGTCGAATGGCGGGAGCTGCGCGCCTGCGACTACGGCGCCCCCACCATCCGCAAGCGCCTGTTTCTGATCGCCCGCTGCGACGGGCAGCGGATCGTCTGGCCGGAGCCGACCCACGGCCCGGGCCGGGCGCGTCCGTACCGGACCGCGGCCGAGGTCATCGACTGGTCCATCCCCGTGCCGAGTATCTTCGACCGCGATCGCCCCCTGGCCGAGAACACCATGCGCAGGGTCGCGAACGGCGTCCGGCGCTTCGTCCTCGACCATCCGGCGCCGTTCATCGTGCCGGTGACCCATCACGGCGACGGCCGGGTCCATGGCACCGACGAACCGCTGCGCACCGTCACGACGGCGCCGCGTGGCGAATTCGCCCTGGTCGCGCCGTATCTGGTGCCGCGGTATGGCGAGCGCGACGGCCAGGCGCCGCGCACCTATCCCCTCGACCAGCCGGCGCCGACCATCGTCCCGACCGGCAACGGCGGTTCGCTGGTGGCCCCGGTGCTGGTCGGCTGCGGCGGTCGCGCTGGGCAGAGCCGGCCGCGAGCCGGTGACGAACCGCTGGCGACCACCACCGCGAAAGCGGATACCTGCTTGGCGGCGGTGTTCCTCGGGCGGCAGTTCGGCAAGTCCGTCGGCGGCGAGGCCGAAGAGCCGGTCGGGACTATCACCGCCGGCGGCGGAGGGAAGACGCAGGTTGTCGCAGCCTATATGGCCCAGCACAATGGCGGCATGGTCGGTCATGAGATGGGCGAGCCGCTGTCGACCATCTGCGGGAAGGGGGCCAATCAGGCGCTGGTCGCGTCCTTCATGGCCCAGCACAACGGCGACCGGATCGGCCGCGAGGCCGACGCGCCGATATCGACCATCGTCCACCGCGGGACGCAGCAGCAGGTCGTCACGGCGCTGCTGTCGCACCAGTACGGCAGCAACAGCAATGGCGGCGAGGGCGACCCTCGGCAGCCGGCGCGGACCGTCACGGCCGCCGGCCAGCACCATGCCCTGATCACGGCCGAGCTGGGCGACGATGCGCGCGCCGATCAGGTGTCGGCCTTCCTGATCAAATACTTCGGCTCGGCCGAGCATGGGCAGGACTGCCGCGACCCGCTGCACACCGTCACCGCCAAGCCGCGGTTCGGCTTGGTGACGGTGCAGGGTGTGCAGTATCGCATCGTCGACATCGGCATGCGGATGCTGACCCCGCGCGAGCTCTACCGCGCGCAGGGCTTCCCCGATTCCTACCTGATCGAGGTCGACCTCGACGGCCGTCCGCTGACCAAGACGGCGCAGGTCCGCATGTGCGGCAACTCGGTCTGCCCGCAGATGTCGGCCGCCCTGGTGCGAGCCAACTTCGCCGCGGCCGAGGCGGCGGTCGAGGTGGCGGCATGAACGCTCAATGGTCGAATTTTTCGGCGAGCCATAGGCCCGCGGCGACGGCCACTATCGCGGCAACCCACCACGCTGGCCTTGCCGATCCGAATAGGAAGAAGCCGGCGAGGAAGCCCAAGAGGCCGCACGCCAGCGCTGCGGCAACGATCAGACCGGCGCCGATCGCGCGATCGATGCCGCCGCTTCGCTCGGCCGCATACAGGCTTTCGCGCAGCGCGATGTCGCCGAGGGTTAACCGTTTCCGTCGTCTCGCCATACCACCGTCGAGCGGGCCAGCTCGCCATGATTGAGCATCGCTGTGCAGTGTGCAGCAAGCCGGCATCATTTGGCTACGGCTGCAACCTGCTCGCCGATCCGCCTCGGCTCGGCACCTGGTACTGCGCCGAACACCGGCCAGGACAACCCGCGCCGCCGGCGGTGGAGCCGGGCCCGGCGCCGAAGAAGCCGACACAGGGGAAACTGCTGTGACTCAGGGGACGGAGCAAACACCGCAGTCGGGTGCCGATGCGGTGCGCCAAGCGCTGGCCGGGGCGCAGCCATGGGAGGGACCGACCGGTGAAGAAGGCCCCGACACCGACGACGACCTTCTCGACTTCGACCCCCTCCGGCCGGGCGAGACACAGTGCGACCCGCTGAAGCTGGCGTTCTGGGATCGGAACGACCTCGGCAATGCCGAGCGGCTGAAGGCCCGGTTCGGGTCGGACCTGGTTTATGTGGGCAACATCGGGTGGCATGTGTGGGACGGCCGCCGATGGCAGCGCGAGGGCGGCGAGGAAATGGCCCGGCTGCGCTGCTACTGGACGGCGAAGCGCATCCGGGAAGAGGCGGCGGTGCTGCGCCTGTGGGCACGGCGTAAGGATGCGGCGCTGGGGCTGGAAAAGCCCGACGCGACCCGGGCCAAGATGATTCAGGCGCATTCGTCGCTGGCGGTCAGCTCCGGCAACGCGGCCCGCACCGACGCCATGCTGAAACAGGCCGTGCCCTTCATGCTGCGGCACGCCCGCGACATCGACGCCCGGCCCTGGATTCTCAACACTGCCGAAGCGTCGATCGACCTCGGCGAGATGCCGGCGGAGGATGGGTCGGTCGATATCGTCGACCGGGCGTTCCGGCAGGAAGACCTGATCTCGCGCATGGCGCCGACGGCCTATGACCCGGAGGCCACGGCGCCGAGCTGGCGCGCCTTCGTCGCTACCATCCTGCCCGACCCGGAGGTCCGCGCCTTCGTGCAGACGTGGTTCGGCTACTGCCTGACCGGCGACACCCGCGAGCAGTGCATGCTCGTCTGCCACGGCAGCGGGTCCAACGGCAAATCGACCCTGATCGAGACCATCAGCAAGGTGATGGGAGACTATGCCGCGACGGTGTCGATCTCGACCTTCCTCGACACCGGCACGCGAGGCGGCGGCGACGCCACGCCTGACCTGGCGCGGCTTCCGGGCGTGCGCCTGGCGATCGCCTCGGAACCGCAATCCGGTGACAAGCTGAACGAGACGGTGATCAAGACCATCACCGGCGGCGAGCGCATCCTGGCGCGGCACCTGTTCCGCGACCTGTTCGAATACGACCCGAGCTTCAAGGTCACCATCTCCTGCAACCAGAAGCCGACGATCCGCGGCCAGGATCACGGCATCTGGCGGCGGATCATCCTGCTGCCCTTCAACATCACCTTCAAAGATGGCGCCATAGACCGGCTGCTGCCGGAGAAGCTGAAGGCCGAGGCCTCCGGCATCCTGAATTGGCTGCTGGACGGCTACAGGCTATGGCGCGAGCGCGGGCTGGTGATCCCGGCAGCGGTGCGCGACGCCACAGAACAGTACCGGTCCGAAAGCGACCCGGTCGGGCAATACCTCCGATCCTGGACCTACACCGACACGGCCGAGACGTGGGTGCAGGCCAGCGACCTGTACCGCGGCTACGTCGTCTGGTGTCGCATGAACGCGCAGACGCCATGGAAGCAGACGGCGTTCGGCCGGCGATGCACCGACCTCGGCCTGAAGAAGGTCACGTCCGGCGTCGTGAAGTATGTCGGCATCGGCCTGACCCGCGAGGCCTGGGACGCCATCGACCATCCGTCGCATGCGGATAGTTCGGAGGGTTCGGGCAGGGCAGGCCACACCGAGGACGAGCAAGGCGACCACTAGCACCCTTCCTGGTTGCGGTGCGGTGCGGCGAACCCTCCGACCCTCCGCAACCATCCGGGAAAATCAGGAAGCGATATCAACAGGTTCGGAGGGTTCGGAGGGTTCGGAGGGTTTTCGGCCCCCATGCATATGAAGGAAGGGTGCGATTCATGATGGATATAAATAGCCTTCAAAAACTATCCAAACCCTCCAACCCTCCAATGAGGGTTGATCGGCGCCAGCCGATCGACGTCGCTGATCTGGTGCAATGGGCCTATCAGGTGCAGCGGGTCGACATGGCGGATTTCTCGGCCGCCCCGGACGGGTACGGGTCGAGCTGCGTCGCACGGGTGGAACGGATCGGCGCGCTCGGCGTGCGGGTCGATACCTTCCTGTCGCTCGGCAACCCCGTGCATCCCGATGCCGAGACGGTGCATGCCAAGGTGCTGGGCATGGGCGGGTGGATGACCGGATGCCTGATGGAGTTCGGACGGTCGGGGCTGGAGCCGGACCCGATGCTGGGGCAGGAGCCGAAGGCCCGGCCCGTGCTGGGTCGGACGGGGTTCAAGATGATCCGCGACCACAACCGGAACGCTATCGCCTGCGAGATCACATGGGACGGGCCGGACTGGCGAGAGATCGAGTTCGCTCGCCTGAAGTACGAACGCTGGCATGAGGCGCTGACCGCCCTGGCCGAATCGCTGAAGGCCGAGGGGCTGACGTCCTACCTGGTCACCGGACCTGCAGCAAAATCAATGCCTTGGCATCGGGGTATTGACGATACGCAAAAACCTTGACTAGATGTTGACACGGTGAAAACCGACACGATCAGGCCGGCCGGGGGCGACCCGAGCCGGCCTTTCTCATGCCCGACCCCGGTCCCGGCCGTGGTGTTGCATCCGCGCAACATCAATCGAAATCCGGACCGACCGACCCCTCCCGACCGGTTCGGCCGGGGTGTGCCCCGGGGGTCACACCCCGTGGGTCCCTCCCGAGGCCGGAAGCATACGGGCGGCATGTGCGCGTAAGATCGCTAGTGCATTGATTTTCCAACGAGGTTGACCGGTTGACGCTGGTAGACAGCGGCCCGGCAATCGGTTGACGGAACCAAGGTGACATGGGCGACAAGGTCTTGATGCGGCAGGCGGAGTTCGCTCGCCACAAGGGATGGTCGCGCCAGTATGTCGGGAAGCTGAAGCGGACCGGCCGTCTCGCCCTCGACGGCGAGATGATCGACGTCGTCGCCACCGAGGCGATCCTGGCCGAGACGGCGGACCCGGCGCGCGAGCTGCCGGCGATCGGCCGGGGCGAGGCGCCAGCGGTGCCGGCACCGGAGCTGGTCGAGCGGCGAGACGACAAGGGGCCGGGCTTCTACGCCGCCCGTTCGCAGCGGGAAGAGGCCGACGCCAAGCTGAAGCAGCTGGACCTGGCCGACCGGCTGCGGACGGTGGTGGCGCGGGCCGATGTCGAGGACGCCTTCGCGACTCTGGGGATCTCCCTGCGCGACGGACTCGACCGCCGGCGCCAGGCGCTGGCCGAGACCGTGGCCGGACTGAAGACGGTCGATGCGATCGATGCCGCCCTCGAGGACGCGGATCGCGCCATGCTGCAGAGGCTGATCGATGACCTTCGAAAGCGGCTGGACGGGCCCGCGGACGCCGCGGCCTGACGTCGACGGCCTGCCCGACGGCCACGCGATCGCGCTGCGGGCCTTCGTCGGCGGCGCGACACCGCCGGAGCGGAAGACGGTCAGCCAGTGGGCTGGGGAGAAGCGCGAGGTTTCGGCCGAGGGCGGGTCTCCCCAGCCCGGCAAATGGGACAACGGTCTCGCCCCCTACTTGGTCGAGATCATGGACTGCCTGTCCCTGACCGACCGCTGCCGGTCGGTGGTGTTCAAGAAGTCGGCCCAGGTGGCGGGGACCGAGGCGGGGCTGAACCTGTTCGGCTACGTCGTCGACCAGCACCAGGCGCCGATGATGATCGTGCTGCCGTCGCTGGACGAGGCGAAGAAGTACGTCAAGGTCAAGCTGCAGCCGGCGATCGACGCCACGCCGGCGCTGTTCACGCGGGTACGGGAACAGAAGAGCCGGGACGAGGACGGGTCCACCACCAGCCTGAAGAAGTTCCGCGGCGGTTACTGCCAGATCACCGGAGCGAACAGCTCCAAGGGCCTGCAGATGCTGTCTGCCCGGGTGGTGATCTACGAAGAGGTTTCGGAGTGGCCGTTCGATGTCGACGGCCGCGGCGATCCGGTGGACCTGGCACATGCCCGGACCACCGCCTGGACGAAGAACCGGAAGGAATTCTTCTGCTCGACGCCGGGGCTGAAGGGGTCCTGCCGAATCTCGGCCATCTACGCGGCGTCGGACCAGCGCCGCTACTACGTGCCGTGCCCACACTGCGGCGTCTATCAGGTGTTGAAGTTCGAAAACCTGAAGTGGGATCAGGAACGCGCCCCCTACGGCGCGCACTTCCTGTGCGCCGCCAAGGGCTGCCGGATCGACCCGCATCACAAGCGGGTGATGGTGGCGACCGGGCGATGGGTGAAGACCTTCGCCGACGATGACGGCGTGATCCCGCCGGACGTTATCGCCCCCAGCGACGTCGACGCTTGGCGGTCCCGGAGCTCAGTCGGGAAGGAACCGGGCTTCGCCATCTGGCAGGCCTATTCGCCTTTCGTCCCGTGGGACGACACGGTGAAGGAATATTTCGACAGCCGGGGCGACCAGGCGAAGGAAAAGGTCTTCGTTCAGCAGCGGCTGGGCGAGGATTACGAAGAAAAAGGCGACAGCCCGGATGATGAGATGCTGATGCTGCGGCGTCAGGACTACAAGCTCGGCCGGCTGCCGCCTGGCGCGCTGGTGCTGACCGGTATGGCCGACGTCCAGGGCAACCGCATCGAATGGGGCGTGTACGGCTGGGGCGTCGACCTGCAGGGATGGCGGGTCGATGGCGGTATCATCGAAGGCGACCCGGAAGAGGACGCGGTCTGGGAGAAGCTGGCCGCGGTCACCGAACGCCAGTACGAGGACTGGCAGGGGCGGCTGTGGCCGATCGAGGCCTTCGGCGTCGACGCCGGCTACCTGTCGCACCGGGTCTATCTGTTCTGCCGGGGGCGGCCCCGGGTCTTCGCCCTCGACGGTCGGCCGGGCCATCTGCTGCCGATGGTCGGGACCCCGGTCCGCCGGGACATCAACTGGCGCGGCAAGGTGATCAAGGCCGGCGTGATGCTGTGGCCGACGGGCACCTTCTCGCTCAAGTCCTGGGTCTATGGCGGTCTGCGGAAGACCATCTCCGGACCGGACGAGAACGGCGCGTTCCCGCCCGGCACTCTGCATTTCCCGCTCGACGTCGATCGGGAATTCTTTGAGCAGATGACGGCCGAGCATCTGGCCGAGGTCGAGCAGCGGCAGGGCTATGTCGTGCGGGAGTGGCGGAAGAAGAAGAACCGCCCGAACGAACAGCTGGACATCATCGTCGGGGCCCGCGCCATGGCGGCGCATCTCGGCCTCGACCGGATGACGCCGGCGGGCAAGGAACATCTGATCGCCGAACGCGGGCAGCCGTCGCCGGCGCCCCAGGCCGATATGGCGGCCCTGTGGTCGCCCCGGCCGGCGGAGGTTGCAGCAACGTCCCAGCCTGCACCGGCCCCGGCGCCGAGGCAGGAGGAACCCCGGTCCGGCGGATGGCTGGGCGGGCGCGGCGGATCTTGGCTTGGAGACCGGTGATGGCCTTTACCCAGAAACAGCTTGACGCGCTGGACGCCGCGATCGCCAGCGGCACGCTGCGCGTGAGCTATGACGGGAAGACGGTCGAGTACCGTTCGATGGATGACCTGCTGAAGGCGCGCGCTCTGGTGGCGGGTGCCCTGCAGCGCGAGGCGGGAACGGCCCCGGCGCGCGGCAGCTATGCCAGCTTCAGCCGCGGGTGATGCGATGAACGTCCTCGACCGGACCATATCCTGGTTCTCGCCGGAAGCCGGCGCACGCCGGGCCCGGGCCCGCGCCACGATGCTGGCGCTGCGCGGCTATGACGGGGCGAAGGGTGGCCGGCGGACCGACGGGTGGACGACATCCGGCAGCTCGGCCAATGCGGAGGTGGGGCCGGCGATGTACCGCCTGCGCAACCGGGCGCGCGACCTGGTGCGCAACAGCCCCTATGCCGCCCGGGTGGTCGACATCCTGACGGCGAACATCGTCGGCACCGGCATCGTGCCCCGGTCGCGGACAGGCGACGACGCGCTCGACCAGAAGGTCAACGACATCTGGGCGCGCTGGGTCGATCAGGCCGACGCCGACGGTCAGCTCGATTTCTACGGCCTGCAGGCGCTGATGTGCCGGGGCATGATCGAGGCAGGCGAACAGCTGATGCGGTTCCGCCCGCGCCGGGCCGGCGATGGCTTGGTGGTGCCGCTGCAGGTCCAGGTGCTGGAGCCGGACTTCATTGACGACGGCCGCAGCCTGACTGGGTCCATCGGCAATTCGAACATCCGGCAGGGAATCGAATTCGACGCCCTCGGACGGCGCGCTGCCTACTACCTGTGGCGCGAGCATCCGGGCGACCCGTTCGCCAGCGTCGGATTCACCCGCGACAGCAGCCGGGTCCCGGCGTCGGAGGTGATCCACCTGTACCGCAAGCTGCGGGCCGGGCAGATCCGCGGCGCCAGCTGGTTCGCCCCGGTGATGATGAAGCTGCGCGACCTCGACGACTATCACGAGGCGGCGCTGGTCAAGGCGAAGATCGAGGCCTGCTTCGCCGCCTTCGTGATCCAGACGGAAGATGGCGGCGCCACCCCGCTGGGCGCGCCGGCGGGAACGCAGCAGGGCAAGCGGATCGAGCGATTCGAGCCCGGGATGATCGAATACCTGCAGCCCGGGCAGGACGTGAAGATGGCCGACCCCAGCGGGGCCGCCGCCAACTTCGACCCGTTCACGCTGCATGCGCTGATGGCGATTATGGTCGGCACCGGGGTCACCTATGACCAGGGTACCGGTGACCTGCGCCAGGCGAACTATTCCAGCCTGCGGGCCGGCAAGGTCGAGCAGCGACGGCTGACCGGCCAGCACCAGTGGCACGGCGTCATCCCCGTGCTGTGCGCGCCGGCCTGGAGCCGGGTGATGCGCGAGGCGGTCGGCATGGGCGAGCTGCCGGAGCGCGCCTATCCGGCCGAATGGATGCCACCGCGGGATGAGCCGGTGGACCCGCTGAAGGATCTGAATGCCGACATCGCCGAGGTCCGGGCCGGCGGCATGACCATGCCGCAGTTCATCCAGAAGCGCGGATACGACCCGCGGCGCCAGGCCGATGAGATGGCGGAGTGGAATGATCTGGCCGACAAGCTGGGCCTCGTGCTCGACAGCGATCCGCGCAAGGTCAGCCGGGCCGGCCTAACACAGGCGCGGCCGGACGGGTCGGTGATTCCGCCGACCGAGTGAACCCACAACCCCGGAGACGATGATGGAACGGCGTGTCGATCTGCCGATGCAGACGCGCTTGGCGACGGTCGGCACCGTCGACGCCGAGGCGCGCACGGTCGAGCTGGTGTGGAGCACGGGCGCCAGCGTCCGCCGCACCGACTGGTGGACCGGCAAGCGATACGAGGAAGTGCTGTCGCTGGACCCGGCCCATGTCGACATGGGCCGGCTGCAGAGCGGCAGCGCGCCCCTGCTGAACGCGCACAGCATGTGGGAGGTGTCGGACCTTATCGGCGTGGTCGAGGCGGGCGCGACCGTCGACGGCAAGGAAGGCCGGGCGGTGGTTCGGTTCTCGCGTCGGCCCGATGTCGAACCGATCTGGCAGGACGTGCAGGACGGCATCCTGCGCAATGTCAGCGTCGGCTACACCGTGCGGAAGTACGAGGTCACCGAGGAAGAGGGCAAGCTGCCCGTCTATCGAGCCGTCGACTGGGAACCGTGGGAGATCTCCATGGTCCCGGTCGGCGCTGATGCGGGGGCGGGGACCCGCGCTGCCGGCGGCAATGCCGGCCATCCCTGCGTTTTCGTCAACCGGGCACAGCCCGCCAATGGGAGTTCCAGCATGGACCCGATCGTCCAGCCGGGCACGGGCACGGCGCCCGCTGCCGTCGACACTCCGGCCACGCCTCCGGCCGGCACCCCCGAGACCCGCGCCGCTGCGCCGCAGACGCTGGCCCAGCCCGTCGCACCGGCGCCCGCTCCGGCCCCCGCGGCCCAGCCGGTCGCCGAGTTCCGGAAGGTCTGCCGTGCCTTCGGCATTCCGGAGACTCGCGCCCTCGACGCGATCGAGAAGGGACAGACCCTCGACCAGTTCCGCAACGCGCTGATCGATGAGCGCGCGGCGGCGGCCGACGAGACCTCCCAGCGCAACACGGTCCAGGTCGGTACCGACCACAGCACCGAGAAGCGGGCCGCGATCGAGGCGGCACTGCTGCACCGCCACGATCCCAACGCCAACAAGCTGGAGGGCGGCGCCCGCGAGTATCGCGGCATGTCGCTGATGCAGATCGGCATCGAGCTGGTCGAGGCGCGCGGGGTGAAGACCCGCGGCATGGGCCGAGACGACATTGCGGGGCTGATCCTGGGGCTCGACCGCCGCAGCGGCGGCATGATGTCGACCAGCGACTTCCCCGCCATCCTGGCGAACGTCGCGAACAAGACCCTGCGCCAGGCTTATGAGGCCGCGCCGCAGACCTTCAAGGTGTTCTCGCGCCAGACCACGCTGCCGGACTTCAAGGATCACAACGCCGTGCAGCTGGGCGATGCGCCGAAGCTGGAGAAGGTGAACGAACACGGCGAGTTCAAGCGCGGTTCGATCGGCGAGGGGAAGGAAAGCTACAAGCTGGCCACCTATGGCAAGGTGGTCGCCGTCACCCGCCAGGTCATCATCAACGACGACCTCGGCGCCTTCACCCGCATTCCGGCGCTGTTCGGCACCGCGGCGGCCAATCTCGAATCCGACACGGTCTGGGGTATCATCACTTCCAACCCGAACATGGCTGACGGCAACGCCATCTTCTCGGCGCCGCATGGCAACCTGGCCGGGGCTGGTGCCGCTATCTCCGAAACCACCCTCGGCGCCGGGCGCGCGGCCATGCGGCAGCAGAAGAGCCTGGACGGTGCGACCTTCATCAACGTCCAGGCGCAGTACCTGGCGGTGCCGACGGCGCTGGAGACCACCGCCGAGAAGTACATGGCGTCGAGCATGATCATTGCGGCCAAGGCGGCGGACTACAATCCGTTCCAAGGCAAGTTCCAGATCGTGCCGGAGCCGCGGCTGGATGCGGCGTCGGCCACCGCCTGGTACCTGTTCGCCAGCCCGGCCCAGATCGACACCATCGAATACGCCTATCTGGACGGGCAGCAGGGGGTCTACCTGGAAACCCGGGTGGGCTTCGACGTCGATGGCGTCGAGATCAAGGCGCGGATGGACTTCGCCGCGAAGGCGATCGACTTCCGCGGCCTCTACAAGAACCCCGGCGCCTGATCGTCGGACATCACCACCACTGATGCGAGGGCGCCCATCGGGCGCCCTTCGCCTTTCCGGGAGATCCCGACATGAAGACCTATGTCCAGCCGGGCGACGTCGTCACGCTTGCGGCTCCTTATGACGTCTTGTCCGGCGCCGGCCTGCAGGTCGGCCAGCTGTTCGGCGTCGCCTGCTATGACGCGCTGTCCGGCGCCGAGGTCGAGGCGATGACCGAGGGCGTGTTCGACCTGGTCAAGATCGGTTCGCAGGCCTGGACGGTCGGCGCGCTGGTCTACTGGGACAACACCAACAAGCGCTGCACCACGGTCGCCAGCGGCAACCTGCTGATCGGCAACGCCATGCTGGCGGTGGGTGCCGGCGCCGGGCTGACCACCGGCCGGGTCCGGCTGAACGGCATCGCCGCCGCGGCGTCGGCCTGATCATGACGGCCTTCGCCGACATGATCGGCGCGCTGTTCGCCGACCCGAACCTGGCGAAGGACGCCGCCTATGTGCCGCCCGGCGGGGGGGATGCGATCCCTTGCCGGGCGATGGCGACGCAGCCGACCGAGGAAATCAGCTTCGGCCGGTCGTCGATCAGCGCCGACACTTCCCGATTCGATGTCGAGGTCTCGACCGTCGTCGCTCCGGCTGCCAACGGCTTGCTGGTGCTGGAGCCCGGCATGCCCGGCGAGGCCATCTTCGTCATCCAGGGCGCTCCGAAGTTCGATCGGGAGCGGCTGGTCTGGATGCTCGACACCTATCCCCAGGGCGCCTGAACCATGGAGGCGAAGTTGAAGGTAGACGTCGTGTCGCTGGGCATCGTCGAGCGTGACGGCAGCCCGCGCATCCACTATCCGCCCGGCAGCTATGAGGTGCCGGACGACATTGCCGCCGCGCTGCGCGAGCAGGGCGTGCTGGCGCCGGAGCCGACGCCGAAGGCTGGAAAGGCGTCTTCGGATGGCAAGGGCAAGGGCGGCTGATCCATGCGCCTCGAGGCGGCGCTGACCGGCGACCTGATGACGTTCCTGAAGGAGGAGGTCGAGGACGCCGAGACGGCGCTGACCGGTGGTATCCGAGAGCAGACCGAATGGCTGAAAGGCGACTGGCGACGCCAGGCGCTGGGGGCCGGGCTGAGCCAGCGGGTGGCGAACGCGATCCGAAGCGAGGTGTACCCGAAGGGCCGGAAGAGCATGAAGCCGGCGGGGCTGGTGTACGCACGGGCCGGAAAGGGCGGCCTGCTGGGCAGCGTCGGCGCGCTGCTGAAGAACCTGGACGAGGGCGTGGTGATCCGTTCCCGCCGGGGCAGCGCCCTGGCGATCCCGACCGATGCCGTGCCGAAGGTGCGCGGCGGCCGGCGAATGACCCCGGTCGAGGTCGAGCAGGAGTTCGGCCAGGATCTGGAGTTTGTCCCGCGCGGAGGCGGACGGCCGCCGCTGTTGGTGCTGCAGAACCTGGTTGCCGGGAAGCGTGCCGGCAGTTTCCGAAATGCGACCGAGCGGCGCCGGCAGACCGGACGCGGCCTGGTCTGGGTCGTCATGTTCGTCCTCGTCCGCGGCGTCACCATCAAGCGGCGCCTGGACCTGGAAATGGCAGCACTGCAGGCGGCTGACGGACTGCCGGCGGCGATCCTGCGGCACTATCCACAGAGGGACCGATGACCACCACGGCCGAGGCGGTGCTGAACGCCCTGCGCGACCAGTTGCGCGCCGCCATCCCCGACGCGGATGCGCAGCGCAATGTCGACGTGCCGGAGCGCGTCGTCGGCCGCCGGATCATCATACGCGACGGGCGCCGGGTGCCGGAGGAACAGCTGGGCACCGATGGCCCCTGGTACATCTCGCTTCGGCCGGAAATCGAGATGTACGCGCAGGCCGGCACGCCGGCGGCGCGGGACGCCGCCCTTGCCGCCCTCGGCCTCGAGGTCGACGCCGCCCTTGCCGCCGACCTGACCCTGGGCGGCCTGGTCTTCGGCATTGATTGGGGCGATCCCGAAATCGACACCGAACGCATTGCCGGCGCCGCCGGCGTCAAGGCGGCGGTCCTGGAACCGACCGTCGAGTACCAGTCCGCCACCCGCATAGGATAGGAGGCCCACCATGGCCGCACCGCGGCGCGCCACCGGCGCGAATGTGTATTTCACCGGCGCCTATGAATCGGAATACGGGCTGCAGGCTGCCGGCAACTGGAACGGCCTGCGCGCCTATAGCTTCGGCCTCGGCATGGCGCAGGAGCTGCTGGACGAACCGCTGCTGGGGGCGGGCCGCGACCCCGACGCGTTCCAGCTCGGCGCCATCGACGTCAACGGCACGGTGGCTGTGCCCGTCGACCAGCGGCTCTTCGGGTTCTGGCTCAGGCTGGGGCTGGGCGCGACGCAGTCCTCGACCCAGGTCGGGGCGCGCGGCTTCATCGACTTCTCGGCGCTGCCTGTCGCCACCGGCACCATCACCCTGGCCGGAACGGTCTGGACCTTCGTGGCCGGCGCGGCGGCTGGACCGCAGACACAGATCGGGGCCACCCTGGCCGCGACGGTGACGCAGCTGGCGAGCGATCTGAATGCCTCGGCCGTGCCGGCGATCTCGGCCGCGACCTATACCGCGGACGGCACCCGGCTGCGCATCCAGCACGACACCGCCACCACCGCCGGCAACAGCTTCAGCCTGGCGGCCGATGCCAACAGCAAGGGCAAGGTGTCGGGGGCGACGCTGGTCGGCGGCGGCCTGTACCGGCACACCTGGTACAGCGGCGCGCCGGTGCTGCCGTCGATGTCGATCGAAACCGAGCACCGCGACCTGGCGCCGGGCGACACGCGGTTCTATCAGCGCCTCGGCGTTGGGCTGAACACGCTGCAGATCGACCGGGCCCGGGCCGGGTCGGTGCGGGCGCAGCTGGGCCTGATCGGGCAGAGCGAGACCCGCACCACGGCCAGCCAAGCCGGTGCGCCGGTGCAGCTGCCGCTCGACCTGTTCAGCCAGTTCCAGGGCAACATCCGCTTCGCCGGCGAGCCGACGGTGAACCTGACCGGCGGGAACTTCGCATTCGGCAACAATCTGGACGCGGTTCCGACCATCGACACCGATGGCCTGATCGGCGGCCTCGACCCGGGGTCGACGTCGATCGGCTTCAGCCTGACCGGGCGGTTGAGCTCCACCAGGCTGAAGGCGATCGCCGATGGCGGATTGGCGGACGTGCTGCAGTACGGGTTCCGGTCGGCGACCAACGGGGCCGAGCTGCTTATCACGGCGCATCAGGTGCAGTTGCCGAAGCCCCGGGTCGATATCCAGGGGCCGGGCGGGATCGAGCTGACATGGGAGGCGAAGGGCAGCCGCGCGGTTGCGCTCGGCCGGGCCATGACCGTCGAGTATTTCAACGATGTGGCGGGGTACTGATCCGCTATGGGCATCCGCATTAGCAGGACGCAGAAGCCGGACGAACCCTATTGGATGGACCTGCCCTTCGGCGTCCGGTTCCTGGTCCGGCCGATCGACACCGCCATCTATGACTATGCCGCGGCGCGCGCCGCCCGGCTGGTGCGCGAGCTGGGCGAGCATGCCGAGGCGATCGAGACCGCCGGCGGCGTCGTCTCCGGTCTGCCGTCTATGGCCGATGCGGACGCGCAGGCCGGGCTGTCGCAGACCTTCTTCACCATGGGCCTGGCGCAGGCGGCAGTGCTGGACTGGGTAGGTGTCGACGACGAGGACGAGGGCGGCCCCATCGTCCTGGTGCTGGATGGTGACCCCAACGATCCGGCATCGCCGATCTCGGCAGCCTATGCCGCCATCGCGATGGTGATCCGGAAGTGGCCGGCGATCGCCAATGCCTTCGCCGCGAAATACGGCAAGCCGCTCTTGGACCGGATCTCCGAGGGAAAAGGATCGGGGACCTCGCCGGGTGGCACTATGGCGGCGGTCCCGACTATTGCCGAGGGTGCCGTGAGCAAGGCCTCGCTTGCAGCCGGGGCGAGGCCGTAGAGGTCGACGGGCAGCTGGAGCGCTGCCCATACATCGAATGCGAGCCGGCTACGGCCGAGGGCCAGCAGGCCTGGGATGTGGTGCGTCGGTGCCAGGGCCAGCTGCGGCGGGCCGGCATGGCCGGCGTCGTCGTCGGCCTGGACCTGCCGGCGGCGCTGCAGATCGGCGCCGCGCTGGGCTACGACGCCGGGCCCCTGGTGCAGCTGCTGACGATGATCGAGCCGCCCATGGTCGAAGCGATCAACCGCCGCGAGAAAGACGCGGCGCGGGAGTGACGCATGGCAGAACGCAATCTCGGCATCCGTCTCTCGCTGAAGGATGCGGATGTCGTCAAGCGCGGGCTCGAGGCGCTGGGCAAGGAAGGCCAGACGGCGCTGCGCCGGATCGAGCAGGGGTCGGTGCCGGCGAGCCGCGGCCTGCTGGCGGTGAATGCCGTCGCCGGCGACCTGAAGGGGCAGGTCAGCGGCCTCGCCGGCAGCCTCGGCCCGCTGGGCTCCGGCCTGTCGGCGCTGGGCCCGCTGGGCATCGGCGCGGCGGCCGGCATTGCCGCGGCGGTGGCGGCGCTGGGCATCCTGTATGTCAAGGGCAAGGAAGCGCTGGCCTTCGCCGACGACATCGGCGACGTCGCCGAAAAGCTGAACCTGACCGGGGAACATCTGCAGGAGGTGCGATTCGCCTTCGCCGGGGCGGTGGCTGAGCCGCAGGTCGATGCCGGGCTGACCGCCTTCAGCAAGACTATCGGTCTGGCCCAGGCCGGAAACGAGAAGGCGCTGAAGTCGTTCAAGGCCCTGCATGTTGAGCTTCGGGACGGCAACGGGCAGTGGAAGTCGAACATCGACGTGCTGTCCGACGTCGCCGACCACATCGCCGCGCTGGAGAGCCCGGAGGAACGGCTGGCGATCGCCACCAAGCTGTTCGGCGATGTCGGCGCCGATATGGTCCAGATCTTCCGCAACGGGTCGCCGGTCTTCAAGGAAGCCGCCGACCGGCTGCGCGAGATGGGCGGCGTCATCTCGAATGAGGACATCGCCCGGGCCGGCGCGCTGCAGCAGGAACTGGACGATCTGGCGGTAGTGGTGCGGGCGCAGCTGATGCGCGGCTTCCTCGAGGCCGGGCCGCAGATCGTCGCCTTCACCAGGATGGTCGGCGAGAACCTGCCGAAGCTGGTGAAGGGCGGCGCCGAGGCGGTGAAGTGGCTGAGCGACAACCTGGTGACGCTGGCCGAAGTAGCGGCTACGGCCGCCGGCGTGATCGCCGGCGGGCTGCTCGGCTCGGCGCTGGGCCCGCTCGGCACCATCATTGGCGCGTTGGCTGGCGGCTACTACGGCATGAAGACCGCGGTCGACCTGCTCGAGGGATCGCATGACGACCTGAATCGGGTGCAGGAGACGACGAAACGTCTGATGTCCGACTTGGCCGGGTTGAGCCGCAACGCCGCTGGCCTGACGCGGGAAGAAGCCGCCGCGCAGGCTGATCTGGCACGGCAGACGGCGGCGGCTAATGTCGAACGGGCGCGGGCCGTGTGGTCCGATGCTTATCGGGACCTGTCCGCTGCGCAGCAGGCAGCACAGGCCAAGACGGTGGATGTGCGCAAAGAGTTCGGGGCTGTCGTCGGCGAAGGCGGGAACCCGATCGTGGTTGCGGATCCCAAGCTGAACCAGGATCTGGACGCTGCCGCGAAGCGGGAAAGCGCCGCCTCCGGCGCCTTCCTCGACGCCATTGAGGCGCTGCGCCAGATCAACGAGGTGGGGCAGCAAGCCGGGTCAATCCCGTCTCGCACCGACGCGCCGATCACTGGCACGGCGCCGGCCAGCGGCATGGCGCCGATCTTCGCCGGCGGTATCACCCCGACGCCGATCGGCGGCCAGGTCGTGCCGACGAACCCGCGCGGCCTGCCCACCAGACTCGGCTCGCTCGGCGGCGATGACGCAACGACCAAGGGCGACCCGTTCGGCGCACAGAAGCGCGACCTCGAGGCACTGATCGGGCTGCAGCAGCGGCTGAACACGGCCTATCTGGATGGCGGCCAGGCGGCGGCGAGGATCACCCGCGAGCTGGACCTGCAGCAGAAGATCAATGCCATCTCCGACAAGTATTCGCCGGAGCAGCGGGCGGCGATCGAGCAGCGGCTGAGGCTGCTGGACGAGGAGCAGCGGCGGGGGAAGGTGCTGCAGCGGGCGTCCGACATGGACGACCAGATCGCCCTGGCGCAGCGCGAGGCGGAACTGGCCGGTGAGACCGAGGCTGTGCGCACCCGCGAGCTGGCGGTGATGCGCGCCAAGCTGGAGTTGCAGAAGCAGGGCGTCGACCTGGGGTCGATTGAGGCGCAGCAGGTTCTCGACCGCACCGCGAAGCTGGTCGAGACCAACATGCGCGGCGCTGAGGCCAAGAAGAGCTGGGAGGATCTGAGCCAATACGCCGGCAGCGCCTTCGACCGGATCACCGGGGCGCTGACCGAGATGTCGATGGCGAATAAGGATGCGGCCATTGATTTCGAGGCGGTCTGGTCCGGCGTGATCTCGGAGGTGATGCAGGGTTTCATCCGGCTGGCGATCTTCAACCCGATCAAGAATTTCCTCACCGGCTCCAACGATTCCACCCTGGGCAATATCGGGGACCTTCTGGGCAAGGCCGCCGGCTGGTTCGGTGGATGGCTGGGCGGCGGCAGCACGGGCCCGGCTATCACGCTGCCGACCAGCCCGGGCACGATCGGCGTGACGCCGCTGCCGAACGCCAAGGGGAATGCCTTCGACCGCAGCGGCGTGGTGCCGGTGCCGGCCAGCTTCAGCTATGGCGCCGGCCATCTCGGCACGGTAGCGGAGAACAGGCCGGAGGGGATCGTGCCATTGCTGCGGCTGCCGGATGGCAGCCTGGGCGTCGGCGCCGCCGGCGGCGGGGGCGGGGGCAAGACCGAGGTCAACATCTACAACAGCACCGGCGAGAAGGTGCGGACCCAGGAAACGGTCGACGGCCGAGGCAATCGCGAGCTGAAGGTGATGGTCGGCGAGATGGTGGCGCAGGAGGCGGGGCGGCCGGGCTCGCCGGTCGGCCGCAGCCTGCGCGGCGGGTTCGGCGCCCAGCCGGTTCTGACGAGGCGATGATGGATGTCCCGGTCTGGCCGGCCGAGTTGCCCCAGCGGGCGCTGGTCGACGGCTATAGCGAGCAATGGCCGAATGTGCTGCTTCGGTCGGCGCCGGAACAGGGGCCGCCCAAGACACGGCTTGCCTATTCCGCCGGCGTCGAGCCGATCACCCCCACGCTGTCGCTGCAGCTGTGGCAGACCGAGAGGCTTCGTCGGTTCTGGGAGGATGACATCGGCAAGGGGTCGATCCCTTTCTGGTGGCCCGACCAGCGCCGAGACGGCGTGCCGCTGCTGGACGAGGACGGCGTCACGGTGCTGACCGATGAAGACGGCGAGCCCTTGCTGACGACCGATCGGCAGTTGGTGCTGATGCCGACCCCGCCGGTGATCACCAAGGCGCCGCGGCCGTCCGTGACCTGGCGGGCGCAGCTGTCGCTGGAGGTGCTGCCGTGACCCTGTCCCTGGAGTTCAAGCGCGAGGCCTCCGCCCAGCATTCGGCGGACGCCGGCATCCTGCTGCTGACCATCGCCAGCGCCGAGTTGCCGGAGCCGCTGCGCCTGTCGAACGATCCGACCGCGCGGCTGTCCATTCGGCCGCTGCGCTACGGCACCAAGAGCCGGGGCGAAACCTACTACTTCGCGCCGATGACGATCGTGCACCCCGACGATCCGGATGACGGGTCGCAGCGGTCGCGCCTGGCGATCAGCAACATCGTCGGCCGGGACGAGGACGGGTCGGTGGTGACGGTGATCGACATCGTCGAATCCACCGTGGCCCGGGCCGAGGTGCTGATCGAGGTGGTGCTGAAGTCGAACCCAGATGTCGTCGATACCTACTGGACCGAGCTGCTGACCGCGGACGCGACCTTCGACGCGGCCCAGGTCTCGCTGGACCTGGCGGTCGACGGCAACGAAAGCGAGCCCTTCCCGGCCGGGCGCTGCACGCCGGGCCATACACCGACCCTTTTCGACTGAGGCTGCCATGTGGACCAACGACTATGTCGGCCTGCCCTGGCGCGAGCGGGGGCGGGACAGGACCGGCGTCGACTGCTGGGGGCTGGTACGCCTGGTGCTGGCCGAGCGCTGCGGCATCGACCTGCCGAGCTACGCGGAGGACTATGCCTCGCCGCTGGAGTTGGCCGAGGTCACGGCGCTGATCGAGGGCCGGCCGGCTGGTCTGGTGGGGCCTGTCTGCCAAGGCTGCGAGCGGCCGTTCGACCTGATCCTGCTGCGCGATGGCGGGCTGCCGTCGCATATCGGCATCGTGGCCGGGCCGCGCCTGATGCTGCATGTCCGCCGTGGCGGGGATTCGGTGGTCGAGGCTTACGACGGGGCGCCATGGCGCAACCGCGTGGTCGGCTTTTACCGGGCCGGGGGCAGCCATGCCGCTTGAGGGTGCCAAGCTGGTCCACGCCTGGCCGGAGCATCGGGTCGACACCGTCGGCCGCGCCGGGCAGACCATCACCGAGCTGATCGCCGGCGCCAACGGCGGGCACCTCGACCCGATGATGGTCGAGCATGGCCGGGTGCTGATCGGCGAGAACATCATCCCCGCCCGGCTGTGGCATGTGGTGCGGCCGAAGGCCGGGTCGGTGGTGGTCGTTCGCCTGGTGCCGCAGGGCGGCAACGCGCTGCGCATCGTGCTGATGCTGGCGATCGTGGTCGCCGCGGCCTATCTGGGCCCGCTGGCCGCCGGCGCCATCGGCTTCACGGCGTCGGCCGTCGGCACCGCCGGCGCGGCGGCGGCGGCCGGCGTGGCGACGGGTGTGATCTCGGCCGCCGGCATGATGCTGCTGAACGCGCTGATCCCGCAACGCATGCCGACACTGAACACCCGGCAGCCGAGCCAGACCTATTCGATCTCCGGCGCCCGCAACTCGGCCAGCCCGTGGGGCGTGGTGCCGGTGGTGCTGGGCCGGCACCGGATGGCGCCGCTGTACCTGGCCCGGCCGTATACCGAGGTGGTCGGGCAGAACCAGTATCTGCGCCTGTATTTCCTGTGGGGGTACGGGCCGCTCGAAATCGAGGACATGCGGATCGGCGAGACCCTGCTGGCCGACTATGACGATGTCGAGGTCGAGCATCGCGAAGGCCTGCCCGACGACCACCCGATCACGCTGTATCCTGGCCAGGTGCTCGAAGAGGCGTTGTCGATCCACCTCGACGACAACGGGGAGTGGTTCGTCCGGCGGACCGAGCCCGACACGGACGAGATCTCGATCGACATCAGCTTCAGCCAGGGGCTGGTGAAGTACGACAAGGAAAAGGGCACACCGAAGGTCACCTCGGCGGAATTCGAAATCGAGATGCAGCGGGTCGGCGAGGCGACCTGGGTGCCGATCCTGACGAAGGATGTCGAGGAGAAGCGGCAGGAGCCGTTCCGGATCGGCCACCGATGGAAGCCCGATTCCCGCGGCCAGTTCGACGTGCGGATTCGGCGGCTGAATGAAGAGACGGCGGACATCCGCAGCCGCATGGACTGGACGGCGCTGCGTTCGATCCGGGCGGAAGAGCCATTCAACTTCCCCTTCCCGGTGTGCCGCACGGCGATCCGCATCCGCGCCCAGAACCAGCTGCAAGGGGTGATCGACAGCCTGACCGGGATAGCCAACAGCCGCTGCCCGGATTGGGACGCGGCCAGCGAGACCTGGATCACCCGCCGGACCAGCAGCCCGGCCAGCTTGTACCGCTACATGCACCAGCACCCTGCGAACCCGAAGCCGCGGACGGACGCGCAGCTGGACCTGCCCGGCCTGCAGGATTGGCATGGCCACTGCGTCGCCCTCGGCCTCGAGTTCAACCAGGTGCGCGACTTCGAAGCATCGGTGGACGACGCCCGAAAGGACATCGCGGCGGCCGGGCACGCCACGCCGACGCTGCGCGAGGGCAAGCGTGGGGTGGTGATCGACCGGCCGCAGGCGATCGTGCGGCAGCTGATCACTCCGAAGAACAGCTGGGGGTTCCAGGGGCAGCGCACCTATCGCGACCTGTCCGACGCCTGGCGCGTGCGCTTCAGCGACCGCGAATCCGAGTGGTCGCCGAATGCCGAGCGCATCATCTACCGCGAGGGCGTGGACGCGGAGACGGCGACCGAGTTCGAACAGATCGAGTTCCCCGGCGTCACCGACCCGGCGCGGATCTGGCTGGACGGGCAGCGGCGGTTCCGCGAACTCGGGGCGCGGGCGAATGGCTACACGCTGAACATGGATTGGGAACACCTGTTCGTCAGCCGCGGCGATCTGGTGCGGGTGGCGCATGACACGCTGGGCGCCGGCCAGGCCAGCGGCCGGGTAAAGGCGGTGCATGCCGACCTGTCGCCGGTAGTGCTGGTGCTGGACGAACCCGTGACGATGGAAGCCGGCAAGCTGTATGCCATCGACGTCCGGCTGCAGGACAACACGCATCTGGTGCGCAGCGTGGTGACCATCCCGGGCAGCGCGAACGCCGTTCGCCTGGCCGGCAGCGGCTATCTGCCGATGGTCGGCGACCTCTACACCTTCGGCGAGGCCGACCGCGTCACCCGCGAAATGGTGGTAAAGAACGTCGAGACGGCCGAGCACCTGTCTGCCCGGTTGACCCTGGTGGACTATGCGCCGGAGATCTATGAGGCCGAGGCGCTGACCCCGCCGGAATGGGTGCCGCGGCAGCCGCAGCGGGACAATGACGTGCCGGCGCCGCCGCGGATTATCGCCATCAGCAGCGGCGATGCGACCCAGACTGTGGGGCAGGATGGGACGGTGCTGTCGCCGGTGACGGTCGGCATCGCCCCCGGCGGCGGCGGGCGGCCGGCGGCGGCGCAGTTCGAACTGCGGCACCGCCCGGCCGGCAGCCTGCAGCAATGGATCAGCATCGTGGCCGAGGCGACCTCGGCGGCGATCCGCATCCTCGGCTACAGCCCGGACGACCAGGTCGAGATGCAGGTCCGGTCGATCAGCGGCGCCGGGCGGGTCAGCCCCTGGGCGCCGATCGAGCCGCAGACCTATCTGGTGCTGGGCCGGACCATCGTGCCTCCGGATGTCGATACGCTGGTGGTGGAGCGGCTGCCGTCCGGCATGCGGCGCTACAGCTGGACCTATGCCGATCCGGAAGGGGATGGTCTGCCCACTGACCTGGCCGGGGTGGAGCTGCGCTATCGCGCTGGCATGGGCTGGACCTGGGACGACCTGCTGCCCCTGCACAGCGGGCTGCAGGTGGCGTCGCCCTGGGAGACGACGGCGCCAGGCGCCGCCGGGACCTTCACCTTCGGCGCGATCGCGCGGAACCGCAGCGGCATCGCCAGCGCCGTGCCGAAGATCATCACGGCGGCGCTGGGCTTCGGCCTGCCGCCGTCGGCGCCGACCGTCACGATGCCGTCCGGGACCCTGACCAACGATCCGACGCCGGACATCCCCGGCACCGGCGTCACGGGCACCGTGGCCCATGTCATGGTCGACGGCGTCGAGAAGGGCACAGCCCCGGTGATCGGAGGCGTGTGGACGGCGACGCTGTCGACCATCACCGACGGCAGCCATGCCGTCTGGGCGATCGTCGTCGACGGCGACGGCAACCCCAGCCCGCCGAGCGCGGCGATCACGCTGGTGGTCGATGCCACGGCGCCGGCGGCCCCGACGATCAGCGGCCCGACGACAGTGACCACCACCGACACGACGCCGCCCTTCAGCGGCACGGGCGAGAACGGCGACACGGTGCAGCTTTATCGCGGCGGCTCGACGCCGGCGGCGGCGCCGGCGGTGGTGGCCGGCGGGGTGTGGGCCGTGGACCTCACGGCGCAGGCGATCGGCGGTTACAGCATCACGGCGAAGCAGGTCGACGCGGCGGGCAATGTTTCGCCGGCCTCGAGCCCGGCGGTGACGCTGAACATCATCCCGCCGTCGATCGCCATCGCGACGCCCGCGGGCGGCACCAGCACCTATGACCGGCGGCAGCCCTGCACGGGCGCCGGCGCGATCGCCGGCGCCACGATCAAGCTGTATTCCGGGGTGACGCAGTACGGCACGGCCACGGCCGACGGCTCCGGCAACTGGACGCTGACCCCGTCGTCGGACATCCCACTGGGCACGGCCGCCTATCACGTGACGCAGACCTCGAGCGGGCAGGAGAGCGCGGCGGGCAGCACCACCTCCCTGACGGTGGTGGCGATCGACAGCGACGCCTGGGCCTATATCGCGGCGATGACGGTGCGGCCGAGCTTTGCCCGGCAGACGCTGATCAAGACGCTGGTCGAGAGCCTGAAGGCCGGTGCGAATTCATGGGCGGAGCTCGACGCCCTCTACGTCCTGGCCGCGCACGATGCCCAGGCGGCGCGTCTGAACGCCAAGGCGCCGGGTACCTTCGCGCTTTCGGCCGTGTCGTCGCCGACCTTCACTGTCGATCTCGGCTACATCGGCACGGGGGCTGGGACGACACCAGGCGGCTATCTGTCAAGCGGCTTCAACCCAGCGACTGCTGGCGGCCAATATGCACTGAACGACGCGCACCTGTCCGTCTGGGTGCGGACGGCCTCCAGCTCGACATCTAATGGAGCGATGTCCGAGATCGGAAATGGCCAGGCGTTCATCAGCAGCAAGAACGCCACGGCCGGCCAGATCATCACCCGGATGAACGACAACGTGTCGACCGGCGTCGCGGCCGGCACGCCGAACAGCACCGAGTTCTTCTGCATCTCGCGGGCTGGGTCCGGAGCCTACTCGCGCTACCACAATGCGGCATCGCTCGGCGACCTGTCCCAGGCGAGCACGTCGATCTTCAACGACACGATCTACCTGCTGCGTCGCGGCACGACGACCTATAGCGACGCCCAGATCTCGGCCGCGTCCATCGGTGGCGCGCTGACGCCGACACAGGCAGGCGAATTCTATGCGGCATTGCACACCTACCTGGTGGCGGTCGGCGCCGCTGTCTAACGATCATCTGAAAGGGAACAGTATGGCGGGCTTTCGCGAAGCCGATCTGGCGACGGTCGATATCGCCGCGCATTACCGTGTCATCAACGCCGACGGGAACAGCCGCAATCAGACGCCCCAGGCCGCGGCCGATCAGTCAGCGCTGCTGATGCATGTGCCGCTGCCAGACGGCACGGCACCGTTGCTGACCGAGGCGCTGGCGGACATCACGGAGACCGCGGCGTCGGGTCTCGAAGGCGGCGTCGCGACCGCGGCGCTGCTCACGACTAAGAACTTTTTGTCCGATGGCAAGTTGGTATTGGTCACGAATGATCCGGCCGACGACGGCAGCGGCAACCTCAACCGCATGTACCGGCGCGAGACTTCCGCGCCTGCCGTCCCGCCGGTGCCAGCGGGCTGGGTGGCGACCGCAGACCGGGTCGCGGTAGTGAAAGCCTTGGCCGACCTACTCAGCAACGTCGCCAGGCGCGTCGTGGTGCTGGCGAACGAAGGCATCATCGACCGTCTCGGCCTGCTCGGCGGTGGCGCCGGCCAGATCTACATCCCGCGCAACATCTTCATCGACATGCCGGGCCAGGCCGCCAGCAATATCACGGTCGCCAACATCGACTCCGCCGAAAAGCCCGGGTGGGCAAAGCTGGCGATCCCGGCCAGCGTGCGCTGCTTCGCCTATCTCGACCTGACCGACAACACCTACAAGATCATCGGCGCCGCCGGCGACTTCACGCTGCCGACCACGCCAGCGGACAAGATCGTCCCCATCATCGATTTTCCGGTTCCCGGCAATACCGGCTTTTGGTCGCCGTTCCGGTTCCGTGAACTGAGCCCGATCAGCAACATCGCCGCGCTTTCGACGCTATCGCCGATCATCCACTCCAAGGCCGAGAACAAGGTTCTGATCCCCAGCGCCTCGGTGCTGACCGATGCGGTGCTGCTCAGCCATACCGTGCCGGCAACCGGGCGGTACGAGGAGTTCAGCGTCGCATCGTCCAACACCGCCATCATCACCTATTGGTGGAAGTTCGCGACCAACACCCTCGAGGCGACGACCGGCGGCGCCAAGCCCTATGTCATCGACCCGACGCTCGGGATCCTGATCGGCTGGAGCCGGGGCAATGAGTTCTTCAGCCCGTGGCCCCATGTCGGCCAGATGGGGACCGGCCTCGGCAAAAACGACTTCGCCTATGGCAAGGGCGACCGGATGCTCCTCTCCCCCTTCGTATGGGAGAGCGAGTTGACCAACCTGGAGATGGTCGATGTCGCCGACGCCTTGCTGATCGCGGCCGGCTTCACCCGGGCGCTTCGCTCCGTCAACTCCGCTCTGACCTGGCCCTACATCGGCGACAAGATTCCGGACAACCGGGCCGGCAAGACGTTCTTCGCCCGCGTGTGGTTCGAAGCGACGGTCGACGACGCCTATGGCGCCCCGACCATCCGCTTCCTGAAGGCGGACGGTGTGACGGCGCAGAGCATCCCGCTGGTGCTGGAGAAGAGGATTTCCGCTCGCGCGGCGATCTACAGCGTCGCCTCGACGGTGCCTGACTGGCAGGCGAACAACCCCGGCGCCGGCGAATACACCTTCGTGCTGCTCGGCACCGGCCTGTCCGGCGGGGCACCAGAGGTGCGCGTCGCCGGCGTGCAGTATGCTTTCGGCCAGGGCGCACAGTGGATCGAGCGCAACGACTTCCCGACGGTGGCGGCGAACGGTATCCGGCTGTCCAACCTGGAGTCCGCAGCGGCGCAGGCCGATCCGGTGCCTGCGATCCTCTATGGCGAGGATCTGTGGCTGATCACGGGCCGCAAGCAGTCGCTGCACATCGACAATATTTTTGAGAAGCGGACCGAACGGAAGGAGGTGCTGACCACGCTGTTCGCGCCCAACCCAGACATCAACAACACCGCGGCCAAGCCTTACGAGCAGACCCTGGAGTCCGGATCCTTCGTGATCGACCCGGCCGAACTCGGGAACGTGGCCAACATCTGGGTTCACCGATACAGCGACGCGGCCGGCAACGCGGGCCTGGGGCGTTCCTATCGGTCGGCGGATATCACGGTCCACAAGGCCGCGGCGTCAGGCAGCGGAACGGTGCGAGTGATGGGCATCGGCGACAGCACCTTGCCGGTTACGTTGGTTGATTACATCAGCGTTATCCTGGCCGCGCGCGGCATGAGCGTCACCATGTCTGGCACTGTTGATGACGTGATCGGCAACGAGGGGCGGCCTGGGTCGACCTTCACCGACCACATCCACGCTCGCACCAATTGGCTGACGCCCGTCGCGAATTGGGCGACCTATCTGGCGGCGAGCGATGCGGTGAAGCAGACCTTCGACCCATTCACCCGCGCATCGACCGGCGGCGACCCGGCCGGCTCAATCTACAATGGCCGGATCTTCGACTTTTCGTACTACCTGGCGAACACCGGAATCACGCCGCCGACCCACGTCTTCATCAACCTGGGCACCAACGACATTGGCTCCTATACGCCGAGCGTGGCGGCCGATTGGATCAACAAGGCCCTGACCATCATGGTCCCATCGATCCTCGCGGCGGTGCCGACCGTGAAGATCGCGATCGGGCTGCCGACGCTGCCGCGGATGGCGCTGGCGGATGCGCGTTGGAATGCCTCTTACAGCCTGGCGATTCGGGCGATCCTCAAATACAAGCGGACGCTCGCCAACTCGCTGGTGAAGGTCATTCCGATTTGGGCGCACATCAACCAGGTGACCGCCTTCAGAGGATCTGAGGTCGTGGTGTCGACCGATGCCGACACAGGGATGCAGACGCTGGACAACGGCGACATGTTGCACCCGTCGCCGGCGGGCAGGCACCAGTATGCCGAGGTGGTGGCGGCATGGGTGGCGAACACCTTCGACGGGACCTAGCGCAGAATCCCACTTGTCGATAGGATGGTATTTCAGCTTTCGGTTGATCATTCCCGACTGTGCTTTAAGTTAGCAATTTATTCCGGAACTCACGAAATGATAGAGACGCCCCGAGAAAAGGTTCAGTGGATTCAAATTCTCAGGGCCGTGGCGGCGGCGTTCGTCGCGCTACATCATTCTATCTATTACGTCGCTTCGCGTGACGGTGTTGTGAGTATAGCTGACGACATCACGATATTTGCTGCAGGAGTAGATCTGTTTTTTGTTATCAGCGGCTTCGTTATGATGATGGTCAGCGACCAGACGGCTGGACGCGTAGTCACAGTCAGGAGGTTTGCTGTAAGCCGCATCGTCAGAATTGTACCGCTATACTGGTTCTATACTCTGATTGTGGCGGTGGTGTTTTTTTCTGGTTCCGGTCTTATCAGATCTGCCGCCGTGTCAGAGAATTCCTTCGTATTATCACTCTTGTTCATCCCCTACAAAGATGCCGATGGGATCGCGCCAATATTGGGCGTTGGGTGGACGTTGAATTATGAAATGTGGTTCTACGCAGCTTTCGCGCTGATGTTGCATCTGAGCGTGCTGCATAGAATAATGACGATGGCTCTTGTCTTCATTGCCCTATTCTCCATAGGGCATTTATCCACTTACGATGGAGAGGTGCCGGAGTATCTTCGGAGCAGCATCACGTTCGACTTCCTGGCGGGGATGATGCTGTACGCCCTGCATCGGACAGGATTCCGCCACAGTATCTTGCACGCCCTTGGATTGATCTGCGCTGCGGCAGCGCTCTTCGCATGGTCCGCGTCGCAGGGCGACCCGCCGCCGGCCCTTCGCTTCCTGATGTGGGGCATGCCAGCCGCAATTGTGGTCTTCGCCGCCCTGTCGCTGCCGGAGGTCAAGGGCGGTGCGGGCCGCCTGATCGTGCTCTTAGGAGATGCGTCGTATTCGATCTATCTCTCGCATCTGTTCACGATTGGAGCCGTCTATGCGGTTGCCCGGCATTTCTCCGGGCTGAGCTTCGGCGTGGTGGTGACCACGTCGTTCATTACGTCGCTGATCGCCGGAGTGGCGGCGTATCGCTTGATAGAGCAGCCGCTTCTACGCGCCAGCCGCCTCGGCGCCAGGCGCTGGCTTCAGCGCTCGGCGTAGCGGCGGCGACGGGCGGTACACGCTGCGGCGCCGGAAGGCTGCGAACCCGATCCACAGGCCGACGAACGCCATGTCGTAGAAGAGTCCATAGGCTGATGTGATCGTGTTGACGACAACGGCGGCGATCACCTGCATGGTGAGGACAATGTAGAGCGGAAGCGCGCCGACACTGCCTTCGAGGGTGCGGCGCCTTACCCATGATACGACGCCGCCGATGATGAAACTGACGAGAGGAGTCAGGGGGCCGAAGTCGACATAGAGCGGGCCGAACAGCGTGGTATAGGTGCCGACCCGAGGTGTGATCCATGTCATCGCCTCGCCCTCGTATTTGGTGCCGGCAACCGCACTGTAGATCCTCACCAAGGCGGTGAACGTATACGCCCCCCAATTGTCCCCGTGGTTGTAGTGCTCCACAAGGTAGCTGAACTCTGGGCCGCCATGAATGAAGTATTGGCACATCGTCACGTCGATGAACAATATTTGTCGCCAAGGATCTTTCATTTGATCCATGACGACGAAGTATTCGTCCGTGGCCGGTACCAAGTGGGTAAACGCGGACAGTCGGGCGACTCCGTCTACGCTTAACCCCATCTCTTCCGCGCGGTGGATGAATAGATATCCGGCGATGTGGACCAGAACCAGGAACAGCGCAAACACGGCGAGGAAGGCACGCCGCGGGAACCGCGGGATGATCAGCACACGGGCGATCACCAACATTCCGATCTGCATGAAGATCGTGGAGCGCGACCCGACCAGCGTCGCCAAGCACGGCCAAAGGAGAGCCAAGCCGGCGGCGGCCCAGGCGCTGCCGACGCGCAAACCGTTCCGGCGCGCCACGGCGTGGAAGATGTAGGGGGCGACCGTGAAGGGGATCAGGAATACGGCGACAGACGAGAAGATGTTGCCCGCTGCCTCCTCGGCACGCTCCCTGTTCTCGGCAAATTCCAGCGCGATGGAAAACCCGCGGTAGACCACCCAGTCCACCACGCGGAAGGTGATGCCGGCCAAGCCGAGCAGATAGGTTGTCCGATACAGGGCGCGAAGTGAGCGCCATAGATCGTCGTGGTCGATGACCGGTGCCGGCGTTGTGCGCGGATCGAACAGGCGGAAGCCGATGAACAGCCCGGCTAAGCTGAAGCCGAGCAGAGCGTAGGGGTAGAGGCTTTCGACGACGTAGGGGGTCACCGGCGCCACGAGATAGAGCGTGGCCCACACCGCCATCATGAACAGAAGGCAGGCCGTGGGGGTCATCTTGCTAGGACTGATAAGCGAATAGGGCGCTGTGCCAGCGCTCAGAGAACCGTTGCCCACAAGCCCCTCCGACTATGCCGCGGCAGGATAGGGGCGCTGTTCCGATCTGTCACGCCCGCCGCCGGCGGGCTTTTTCATGCCCGAAGGAGGGGAAGCGGATGCAGGAAGTGCTGCCGCCGGAGACCATCGTCATCCGCAAAGACAGCCCGGCCGCGTGGATCTATCGCGTCGGCCTGTTCGTCGGCCTGGCCGTGATGGGCGGCCTTGGCTACCGCATCTCGGAATCGATCCTGATCCGGCTGGACGGGCTGTTCGGCGTGGTCGCCAAGGTCGACCAGTTGGCGAAGGACCAAGCCGTGATGAAGGACATCGTCGACAAGATGGCGAAGGACCAGGCCGGCTACGCGCCGGCCGCCGACCTGCTGGGGCTGACCGGTCGCGTCGACAAGCTGACCGGCCGGGTCGACGCCATGGAGCCGGTGCTCAACAGCCTCGTGGCGCCGGTCGACCGGCCCCGGCCGCCGAAATGAGGGCCGTCCTCCTGCTACTGGCGCTGGCGGCGTGCACGGCAGAGGTCGTCGTGCGCCCGGTGATGGCGCCGGTCGACCGGCCCCGGCCGCCGAAGGACATCAGCACCCGCTGCGGCGGCGTGGCGTGGGAGCCGATTCGGCTGCCGACCACGGCGGCCGACCAGATCGCCGGCCGGCAGCGGGACCGTGCTGCGGCCGATGCCGCGATCGACACCTGCGACGGCCGGCGAGCTTCTGCCGTCCAGCATATCCGCCGGCTCGGCAGCACGCCCTGACCCGGCAACCTCCAACGACGGACTCACACCATGCCCCAATTCACCGTCACCGCCGCCAGCCTGGCGGCGATCGCGCTGCGACCTGCCAACAGTCTGATGCAGGCGCTGGTCGACCCGCTGAACCGATACCTGTACGAGGCCGGCATCCTGGATGACCGGCTGCAGCTGGTGCATTTCCTGGCCCAGGGCTGCCACGAAACCGACCGCTTCGCCACGCTGGTCGAGTATGGCGGCCGATCCTACTTCCGGCGCTATGACGGCCGGGGCGACCTCGGCAACGTCCAGCCGGGCGACGGCTACCGCTATCGCGGGCGCGGCTTCCTGCAGACCACCGGGCGCGCGAACTACAAGGCGGCGGCGAAGGCCTCGAGCATCGACCTGGTGGCGAACCCCGACTTGGCGGCCGAGCCGGACACTGCGGTGCAGATCGCCGTGGCCTATTGGGTCACCCGCCACGTGGCCGCAGCGGCGCAGCGCGACGACGTCGAGGCCGTCACCCGGCTGATCAATGGCGGACTGAATGGCCTGGCCGAGCGGCGGGCGGCGCTGGATCGCGCCAAGGCTGCGTACCCGGACCCGCCCGATTGGGCCGGCAATCCCCCCATCCCCGCCCGGCCTTCGCGCCGGGCTTTTTCGTGAAGGAGAGAACCATGCCCCTGTCCCCACTGCCCGGCCTGGCGCAGACCGCCGCCAAGGCCACTGCCGGCTCCATCGCGATGGCGGTCACTACCCTGGTCCTGTACGTGCTGGCGCGCTTCACCGGCATCGTCGAGATGCCGGACGCGTCGCTGGTGGCCGACGCCGCCGTAGCCCTGGTGTCGGCCGGCGTGTCGGCCGCGATCGCCTGGCTGACCGTCTACTTCACCCCGAACAAGCCGAAGGATGGGTCGACCCTGCAGGCCAGCCTGGTGGCGACCCTCTTCGCCTTCGGGCTGGTCCTGATCGTCTTCGCCGCCTTTCTATTCGGCGGTGCGCCTGGCGGTGTGGATCGAGACGCGGAGGTGCAGCAGGGGATGGGAGCCGCCCCGGAGCTAGCTCCGCTCGCGATCGCCGCCCGGCCTGGCGCCGCCGGCCCATATCTGCTGCAGGTTGCCCCAGTCCTTCGGCAGCACGGCGATGATGGCGCCGCTGCCGCAGGCCTGGCACCGCAGCATCTGGCGCATGCGACCGAGGTCGAGGCGATCGCCGAAGCGGCGGACCTGCTTCCACAAGTCGATCTGCACGGCGGCCGTGCCGCGCGCACAGCGGGGGTTGTTGCAGCTCGCCGTGACGATCGCCCCTTCGTTGATGGCATCGCCAATGGTTCGTATCTCGGCCATGCGTGAACGTAGCGCGAACATCGGTAGTGGTCCAGATGGACCACTACCCGATCGCCTCGCGTGGTTTTCTGCGGGGTTCGGCGTCGCCCTCCGTCGTCTCAAATCGCCCTAAGCCTTTGATTCCGTTCAATAGGCTTGGCCCTTTCACGGCGGTAACACGGGTTCGAATCCCGTAGGGGTCGCCACTTCGATACCAAACGAAGTACCTCTGGCGCCGCTCAGCCGTATCCGCAGCAATACACTCTTCGAGCCTCTGATCCGGAGTCCCGATCGTCGATGACGTCGACGCGCTGCGAAAACGACGCATGCAGCGCGCGACAAACTGGCGACGTAAGGCCGGAGTTCCTCCCTGACCCTGCCTGTGATCTATAAGCCCATCGCCCGCTGGATCGATTGCGTCAGGTGGGTTCTGAGCGCCGCCTCGGCGGCGTCCGGGTCCCTGGCCCGGCAGGCGTCCAGGATCTCCAGATGCTCCGCCATCGTCCGCCGCACCTTCGCCGCCGAGTAGGCGTAGTGATGGTCAAGGCGGATCAGGCGGATATAGTCCTGCGTCTGCAGGAACGCCCTGCGGAGGAGGGGGTTGTCGAGCGCGCCGATCGCGCCGAGATGCAAGCTGAGGTCGACCTCCTCGATCCGGCGCGCCAGGTCGCGGTCGAGATCGGCCCCGTCGACCCAGCCGACAACCTCGCGATGCTGTGCGATCATGGCTTCGACTCGGTCGCGCGGCGCCGCCTCCGCGAAGTGCCGGATGGCGGGCGTCTCGAGGAACAGGCGCAGCTGGTACGAGTTGCGGACGAGGGCGAGGTCCGGCTTGGCGATCTCGATGCCGGCGCGGGCCCGGATGGTTACCAGCCCCTCGGCCTGCAGCACCTGCAACGCCTCCCGCAGGGGGCCGAGGGGCGACCCTACGATCTCGACCAACTCCGCTTGTGACATGAAGGCGCCGGGCTGCAGCCGGCGCTCGAACAGGGCCTCCTTGAACCGCTCATAGGCAACGCGGCTGAGGTTCGGTGTGCTCCCGGCGGGTAGCGTCGACGGATGGTCGTCGGATGAGGATTTCAGCGCGCTGCTCATTTGCCTGATGATTCAATTGCCGCATTTAGAAATATCTGATACCTGAGTTGATATATCAATAGCTGCCATCGAAGGCGGCGTGCGGAGGGAGCCCGGCATGCGGCTGACCGATTTCACCCTGACCCGCTTCCAGTTCGCCCGCGATCGGGTGATCGGGGACAGCCAGGTCCGCATCGCCCAGGCGCATATCGGCGTGGTCGAACTCCACACCGATGACGGGCGCACCGGCACGGGCTTCTTCCACAGCCTGTTCCATCCGCTGCCGGCGCTGGTCGAGATCGGGCGGGTCTTCGCCGAGGAGGCGTGGCCCGGCCTGGCGGGTCAGGCGCCGGCGGGGCTGATTCACCGTGTCTCCCGGCCGCGCGGCGGCAACAACCGCCGGACCTCGCTCGGCTTCGAGGAGGCCGTGGCCCAGGCGCTGTGGGACCTCGCGGCGCAGGAGGCCGGCCTGCCGCTCTACCGGTATCTCGGCGGCAGCGATCCCAAGGTGCGGGTCTATGCCAGCGGCCTCGATTTCCATCTGACCGACGACGACTACGTGTCCCTGTTCCGCCAGGCGCGGGACCAGGGCTACCGCGGCTTCAAGATCAAGGTCGGCCATCCCGACATCGAATGGGATCTCCGGCGCCTGGCGCTGGTGGCCGAGATCGCCAAGGGCCATGGGCCGGTCATGATCGATGCCAACGAGGCCTGGTCGCCGAAGGAGGCGATCCGGCGGCTCGACCAGTTCCGGCGGGCGGGTTTCGACATTCTCTGGGTCGAGGATCCCTGCCTGCGCGACGATGTCGACGGCCTGCGGGAGATCCGCCTGGCCGCACCGCATGTGCTGGTCAATTCCGGCGAGTATCTCGACCTGCGCGGCAAGCGCCGGCTGCTGGAGGGCCGCGGCGCCGACCTTCTCAACGTCCACGGGCATGTTGGCGACGTGATGAAGGCGGGCTGGCTGGCGGCGGAGCACGGCATTCCCGTGACGCTCGGCAACACGTCGCTGGAGATCGGGGTCCACCTCGCCGCGGCGCTGCCCGAGGCCGACTGGCTGGAATACTCGTTCCAGAACACCAACCACCTGGTCGCGGAGCCGGTCGCCATGCGCGACGGCTATGCCTTCGCGCCGGACCGGCCGGGCCATGGCCTCGTGCTGTCAGCCGAGGCCCGGGCCGGAGCGGCGCCGGAGGTGCTGCGGCCGGAGGAGTTGCCGCCGGCCCCGGCATCGACGCCGATCCGGCTCCCGTCCTGAACAGACCCAAGAACGCAAATCAGGGAGGACATGTCATGCTCGTCGATCGGCGCACATTGCTGCGGACGGCCGCGGCCGTCCCGGTCCTGGCGCTCGCGCCGCACCTCGCCCGGGCGGCGGCGGAAGGCCGCATCAACTACTGGCACCACCTGACCAGCGAGAGCGAGTTCAAGGGGCTGGAGGCGGTGATGGCGCTGTTCCGGCAGCGCTATCCCGGCATCTCGCTGACCCAGGAGAACATCCCGAACCCGGAATACATGTCGAAGATCACCGCGGCGGTGGTCTCCGGATCGAAGCCTGACACGGCGATGGTGATCGCCGAGCGGGTCAACGACATGGTCGGGATGGGCGGGCTGATCGACATCACCGACCGGATCAAGGGTTGGGACAAGGCGGCGGCATTCCCGGAGGACCGGTGGACCGGAGCCAGCGTCGGCGGCAAGATCTACGGCGTCCCGGCCTTCACCTTTGTCGACTGGATGTACTATCGGAAGGATTGGTTCGACGAGGCCGGTATCAGCGGGCCGCCGAAGACGCTGGCCGAGTTCCAGGACGCCGCGATCAAGCTGACCGACCCGGCGAAGGGGCGCTACGGCTTCGGCCTGCGCGGCGGGGCCGGCGGCTACCAGTACGTGGTCGACATGATCGAGAGCTTCGGCTCGCCGATCGTCGTCGACGGCAAGCCGGCGATGGACAAGCCCAAGGCCGTCGAAGCGGTCACCTTCCTGTCGGAGCTGTTCACGCGCCACAAGGTCTGCCCGCCCAGCGCGCCCAATGACAGCTACCGGCAGATCATGGAGGCGTTCAAGACGGGCCAGACCGCCATGGTCTGGCACCACACCGGATCGCTGGCGGAGATCTCCGGCGCGATGAAGCCGGGCCAGTTCATGACCGCGGCGCGCCCGGCCGGCCCCGGCGCCCATATCGCGCGGCTGACCTATCTGTTCAACGGCCTGATGTCGGACGTCAATGCCGATGCCGCCTGGGCCTGGCTGACCTTCTGGGCCGAGCCCGACGCGGCGATCGCGTTCCTGGAGCAGACGGGCTACTTCCCGGCCTCGCCGCAGACGGCGTCGGACAGCCGCATCACCGGCAACCCGCTCTACGGCGCCGCAGTCGAGACCACGAAGTTCGGCCGCCTGCCACCCCGATTCATCGGGTCCGCAGGATGGGACGACAATGTGGTGCTGCCCGAATTCCAGAAGGTGCTGGTCGGCCGCAGCACGCCGGAAGCCTGCGTCGACGCGATGATGGCCGGCCTCGAAGCGGCCCTGCAGTAGCGGAGAGGGGCACCGCATGCGCATCGAGGACATCCGCTGCTGGGTGGTCGAGGCCGAGCACCCGGCTCATCCCTATCGCTGGCGCCAGGGGCTGGCCGGATCCGGCGACGGCACCCCGGCGGACCGCAAGCCGCTGAAGGCCGTGATCCGCATGGACACCGATGCCGGCATCACCGGCGCGGTCGAGGTGGCGAATGCCTGGGGCGCGATGAGCCTCGTCGACCGGCGGCTGAAGCGCCTCGTCGGCGAAAACCCGCTGCTGACCGAGCGGCTGTGGATGCTGATCTGGGAGATCGACCGGATCGAGGAGATCGCGATGCCGCATCTCGGCATCGTCGACCTGCTGGCCTGGGACATCAAGGCCAAGGCCGCCGGGATGCCGCTGCACCAGCTGCTCGGCGGCCATGACTGCCGGGTGCCGGCCTATGCGTCCACGGTCACCTGGGACTCGATGGCCGAGTATGAGCGGCACATCAAGGAGTGCATCGACGCCGGCTTCACCGCCTTCAAGCTGCACGCCTGGGGCGATGCGAAACAGGATGCGGTGCTGTCCCGCAACCTCCGGCGCTGGGCCGGGCCCGATGCGGATCTGATGTTCGACGGGTCGGCCGGCTGGGACTACGTCACCGCCCTGCGGTTCGGCCGGATGCTCGAGGCCGAAGGCTTCCTCTGGTACGAGGAGCCGATGCGGGAGTTCGAGCTGGGCTCTTACCGCAAGCTCTGCGACGCGCTCGACATCCCGGTCCTGGCGGCGGAGACGTCGGATGGCTGCCATTGGAACATGGCCAGCTGGATCCAGGCCGGCGCGCTCGACATGGCGCGGACCAGCACCTTCTACAAAGGCGGCCTGACCGGCGCGATCAAGATCGCGCATCTGGCGGAGGCGCATGGCATGCGGGCCCAGGTGCACGGGATGGGCCTGGCCAACGCCCAGCTCTGCGCCGCCATCCGCAACAACGACTATTACGAGCAACTGGTCATATCGAGCGAGCAGATCGCAGGCCTGGGAAGCCTCGGGCCTCTATCGATCGAGGGCGGCGTGCTCACGGTCTCCGAGGCTCCGGGGATCGGCTTCGATTTCGACTGGGAGCGGATCGAGGCCACCGCCGTGGCGCGGGCATGACGGCGCTCGACCTGCCCTCCGCATCGGCACCGGCGCCGTCCCGCCGCCTCGGCCGGTTCGGCCGCCTGTCGGAGAGCCGGCGCTGGGCCTATTACCTGCTGCTGCCCAGCCTGGTGCTGATCCTGGCGGTCGTGCTGTACCCGACGCTGTGGGGCATGGTGCTCAGCGTCCGTGAGATGCGGCTCAACCGGGTTGATCTCGGGACCGGCTTCGTCGGCCTGAAGCACTATATCGCGCTGGTCCGTGATCCGGTGTTCTGGCTGTCGCTGCAGAACACCGTCGTGTGGGTTGCCGGCGCGGCGGCCGGCGAGCTGCTGCTGGGGCTGCTCACGGCGCTGGTGCTCAACGCCAGCCTGCCGGGCTTCCGCGTGCTCGGGATCCTGGTGCTGCTGCCGTGGTTCCTGCCGAATGTCGTCGCCGGCCATATGTGGGCGCTGATGCTGGATCCGCGGCTCGGGGTGCTCAACGACATCCTGGTGCGCGTCGGCATCCTCGGCAGCTACAAGGCCTGGTTCGCGGATCCGGACACGGCGATGGCCGCCGCCATGGTGGTGGAGGTCTGGCACGGTTTTCCCTTCTTCGCGCTGCTGCTGCTGGCCGCCCTGAAGGGCATCCCCGGCGACCTCTACGAGGCGGCGGCGACCGATGGAGCCGGGCTGTGGCGCCAGTTCGTCCATGTGACCCTGCCGCAGCTGCGGGTGGTGATCGTGGCGACGGTGGTGCTGCGCGTCATCAGCCTGGTGAACTCGCCCGACATCCTGCTGATCCTGACCGGCGGGGGGCCGGGCCGCTCGACCCAGGTGCTGTCGCTCTATGCCTTCCTGAAGGCGAACAAGGAGTTCAACTTCGGCTACGCCAGCGCGCTGTCGGTGGTCATGTTCCTGCTGCTGATGGTGTTCAGCTACGCCTATGTAAAGCTCTCCAACGCGATGAGGGACTGATGCTTCGCAGCCGTTCCGCCCGCCGCCGGATTCATGTCCTGCTCTGCTATACCGCTGCCTTGTCGATCGTCGCTTTCGCGATGTTCCCGGTGCTCTGGGCGCTCCTCACCTCCCTCAAGCCGGAATCCGACATCGTCACCGCCACGATCCGGTACATCCCGGACCGGGTGACGTTCGAGAACTATGTCGCGATCTGGACGCGGTCCAACTTTCCGACGCTGATCGCCAACAGCGCCGTGGTGACGCTGACCACCGTGGTGATCTGCGTCGTGATCGGGACTCTCGCCTCCTATGCCGTCGCCCGCTATCGCTTCCGCGGCCGGCGCGAGCTGATGCTGTTCTACCTGGTGGTGCGGATGTTCCCGGCGGTGATGATCATCGTGCCGCTGTTCATCCTGATGCGCAGCGTCGGCCTGCTCGACAGCCGCCTCGGCCTGGCCCTGGCGTACACGACGTTCCTGCTGCCGGTCTTCATCTGGATGATGAAGGGGTTCTTCGACGCGGTGCCGTCCGAGCTGGAGGAGGCGGCGCGGATCGATGGCGCCTCGCGCATCGGCGCGATGCTGCGCATCGTCCTGCCGCTCGTGATGGGCGAGCTCGTCGCCACCGCGGTGTTCGTCGCGATCGGAGCGTGGAACGAGTTCCTGTTCGCGCTGATGCTGACGACCAGCACCGGGTCGCGCACCTGGCCGGTCGGGCTGCAGCTCATGGTCGGGGAGTTCCAGCTGCCCTGGGGCGCGCTCTCGGCCGGAGGCATCATCAGCATCGTACCGGTCGTCGTGCTGTTCGCGATCGTCCAGCGGGCCATGGTTCGTGGCCTGACCGCCGGGGCGGTGAAGGGCTGAGCGGCGATCGCCCCTCCGCGGCGGGTTTCGTCACCTTGCCTTCTGCGCTTCGGCCGGACCGGGCGCCTCGACATCGACCCATTGGCCGGTCCTGCCGGAGGCAATGATCGCGTCGCAGGCGACCGTCGTCTCCAGCGCGTCGCGGAAGGTCGGCGCCGCCGGCTGGCCATCGGCCAGGCCCTGCAGGAAATCGGCGACCTGATGCACGAAGGAGTGCTCATAGCCGATGGTGAGCCCCGGCACCCACCATTTGCCGAGATAGGGGTGCTCGCCGTCCGTGACCAGGATCGACGTCCAGCCGCGCAGCATGCCGGGCGTGCGATGATCGAACCAGGCGACGCGGTTGAGGTCGTGCAGGTCCCAGGCGAAGGAGCCCTTCTCGCCGTTGATTTCCAGCGTATAGGCCGCCTTGTGCCCGCGCGCATAGCGGGTGGATTCGAAGGTGCCGAGCGAGCCGTTCGAGAAACGGGTCAGCACCGCCGCTGCATCGTCGATGCCGACCTGCTGCACCTTGCCGGTCAGCGCATGCTTGCGCTGCTTGACGAAGGTTTCGGTCATGGCGGTCAGGCTGTTGATCGAGCCGTTGATCCAGATCGCCGTGTCGATGCAATGCGCCAGCAGGTCGCCGGTCACGCCCGAACCGGCCGCGTCGACATCGAGCCGCCATGTCCCGGCGCCGCCTTGTGGCACGTCGGGTGAGATGGTCCAGTCCTGCAGGAACTTGGCGCGGTAGTGATAGATCCTGCCGAGCAAGCCCTGGTCGACGACCTGCTTGATCAGGCTCACCGCCGGCACGCGGCGGTAGTTGTACCAGACCATGTTCGGCACGCCGGCCGTCTCGACCGCCTGCACCATCGGCAGTCCTTCGGCGGCGCTGCGGGCGAGCGGCTTCTCGCAGGTGACCATCTTGCCGGCCTCGGCCGCCGCGATCGCGATCTCGGCATGGCTGTCGTTCGGCGTGCAGATGTCGATCACGTCGATATCCTTGCGCTCGATCAGTCTGCGCCAATCGCTCTCGACGCCCTCATAGCCCCATGTCTGCGCGAAGGCCCTGGCCTTCTCGCCGTTGCGGGCGGCGACCGCCTTCAGGACCGGCCGGTAGCCGGTGTCGAAGAACTGCGAGACCTTGCCCCAGGCATTGGAGTGGGCCCGGGCCATGAAGCCATAGCCGACCATGCCGATATTGAGTGTCTTGGCCATCGTTGTTCCCCTCCCGCCTCAGTCTTCGCGCCAGCCATGGGCGTCGCGCACCTTGATCATGGCGCCGAGCACGGCATTCCAGGTGTTCTGGTCCTCCATCACCGCATTCGGGAACATGCAGCCGTCCCAGCAGATGTGGCGCATCCGCCTGGTCAGGGTGCCGTCGCGGTTGCGCAGCCAATAGCCGGCATGCTTGGTGATATCGAGCCTGCCGTTCGGGTCGGTGACCTGGCAATGGCGGCCGGTCTTCTCATGGTCGCCCGAGCCGAAGACAGTGCCGTCATTCTGGGCGACGTGGAAATCCATGGTCCAGGGCCGGAGCGCATCGGCGACTTTCCGGTAAGCGGCGTCGAGCGTCGCCTGATCGGACCAGTCGAAATTCCTGGGCAGGATGCGGTCCTGCTCGGCGTTGGTGCCGAGCGTGTAGAGCATCGAATGCGCCATGTCGGCCTGGTAGCCGACCACGCCCGGACGATCGACGAGCTCGAGCAGCTTCACCATTTCCCGCCAGGAATGCATGCCGCCCCAGCAGATCTCGCCCTCGGCGACGAGGAACTCGCCATGATCCTCGGCGATCTCGGCGGCGTCTCGGAAGGTCTGCGCGATCAACCGGGTATTGCCTTCCGGATCCCGGTCCCAGGCCTCGACTCCCGTGGAGGAGTCGATCCGGATCCCGCCGGTGGGGCGGACGCCGAGCTCGCGCATCTGCTGCCCGATGGCGCAGGCTTTCCTGACCTGGTCGACGAAGCGCTTGCGGTCCTCGGCCGAGCCCATGGCCGATCCGCCGCCGGCACCGCCCCAGATCGGCGCGACGAAGGAGCCGACCTTCAGCCCATAGCCGGCGATATGGTCGGCCATCCGCTTGACCGCATCCCCGTCGCTGTCGATCGACACATGCGGATCGGTGATGAAGAGGTCGATGCCGTCGAACCTGACGCCGTCGACCTCGGCGTCGGCGGTCAGGCGCAGGAGCGTGTCGAGCGGAATGATCGGCTCGGACTCGCCGCCCTTGCCGACGATTCCCGGCCAGGCGGCATTGTGCAGCTTCGGAAAATTGTTGGTCATCGGATCCTCCCCAGATCGGAATCGTGCAGGCCTTGTTTTGACTGCCGGTTTGCCCGGTCAGCGTCTCGATCCTTTCCGGGGTCTTCGGCCGCGTCGTCGATCCGCGTCCCCGGAGTCTCCCACATTAAACGACGCATGCGCCATGTCGGCCACAGCGGTCGAAGTCCGGGACCGGATCGCGGGTGCGGAGCCGTTCAGCCAGCAGCTAGAGACGGGTCGCGATATACTTGGCCTCGAGGAATTCCAGCACGCCCTGCGCGCCGCCCTCCCGTCCGAGCCCGCTCTGCTTGGTGCCGCCGAACGGCGCAGCCGGATCGGACACGAGCCCGCGGTTGAGCCCGACCATGCCGGTCTCGAGGCGGCGGCAGACCCTCAGGCCGCGCGCCAGGTCGCGGGTGAAGACGTAGGCGGCCAAGCCGTATTCGGTCGCATTGGCGAGGGCGACGGCCTCGTCCTCGGTCTCGAAGCGGCTGAGTGCTGCGACCGGCCCGAAGATCTCCTCCTGCGCCATGGCGGCATCGGCCGGGACCCCGTCCAGCACGGTCGGCGGATAGAAATAGCCGGGCCCGTCCGGCCGCCGGCCGCCGCAGAGCAGCCGGGCGCCGCGCGACAGGGCGTCGTCCACCAGCCGCTCGATCTTGTCGACCGCGGCCGAGTTGATCATCGGGCCGCATTCGGTGGCGGGGGCCGCACCGGGGCCGACCTTCAGCGCCGCCATGCGCGCCGCGAGCTCCGCCGCGAACCGGTCATGGAGGCCGGATTGCACATAAAGGCGGTTGGCGGCGGTGCAGGCCTCGCCGCCATTGCGCATCTTGGCCAGCATGGCGCCTTCGATCGCCAGATCCAGATCGGCATCGTCGAAGACGATCAGCGGCGCGTTGCCGCCGAGCTCCATCGAGCAGCTCACCACATGCGTCGCCGCCTCGGCGAGCAGCACCCGGCCGATCTGGGTCGAGCCGGTGAAGGACAGCTTCCGCACCCGCGGATCCGCCAGCATCGACGCCGTCACCGGACCGGGCGTCGAGGTGGTCAGCACATTGACGACGCCCGCCGGCACGCCGGCCTCGGCGCACAGGGCGGCGAGCGCATAGGCGGTCAGCGGCGTCTCGCTCGCCGGCTTGAGCACCACGGTGCAGCCGGCGGCGAGTGCCGGCGCGATCTTGCGGGTGGCCATGGCCGCCGGGAAATTCCAGGGCGTGACCAGCACGCAGATGCCGACCGGCTCATAGTCGACGACGATGTGGTTCGCCCCGGTGGGCGAGAGCATGAAGTCGCCGCAGATGCGCACCGCCTCTTCCGCGTTCCAGCGGAAGAAGTCGGCGGCATAGGCGACCTCGCCGCGCGCGTCGCGCAGGGCCTTGCCGTTCTCCAGCGCGATCAGCCGCGCCAGATCCTCGGCACGCTCCGTCATCAGCTCGAAGCAGCGGCGCAGGATCTCCGACCGCCGGCGCGGCGGTGTCGAGCGCCAGGCCGCAGCCGCCTGCGCGGCCGCCTCGACCGCCGCCGCCGCATCCGCGACCGATGCATCCGGCACCTCGGCCAGGATCTGTCCGGTCGACGGATCGATGACGGGAATCGGCTTGCGCCCCGCCGGCCACGACCAGTCTCCGCCGATGTAGAGGCCGCGGGCGCAGCTCGCAGGATCGATGCCCGATGCGGAGGCGAGGGACCCGGATGAAAGCGGCGTCGCAACGGTCATGGGCGGGATTCCTTTATTCGAGGACAGGGTCGGATGCCGCCGCGTCGAGGTCGCCGCGATAGGCGGCATCGACCAGCCGGCGCATCTCGGCGAGCCCGATCGGGCGCGGATTGTTCTTGATCAGGCGCTCGATGCCGACCGCCTGCTCGGCGGTCCAGTCCAGCTTGTCGGCGGGCAGGCCGAGGCCGGCGAGCGTCGGCGTGATGCCGATGGCACGCAGCAGCCGCGTCACCTCGTCGATGGCGGCGTCGGCCAGCGCCGCGCGGGTGGCGTGCCCGCCATCGACCCCGAGCGCGACGGCGATCTCCGCCATCTCGTCCAGCGCCGCGGCGCTGTTGAATCGCATCACATAGGGCAGGGCGGTCGCGACGCCGAGGCCGTGGGGCGTGTGGGTCAGGGCGCCGACGGGGTACTGGATCGCGTGCGCCGCCGCCGTGCCCGCCGTGCCGAAGGCGCAGCCCGCGGCCAGCGCCGCCATCATCACCTCCGCCCTCGCTTCCTCGTCCCCTCCGTCGCGCCAGGCGCGTTCGAGGCTGCGCCCGAGCAGCCGGATGGCAAGGAGGGCGAAATGGTCGGTCAGCGCGCTCTTGCCGATGAAGACGTGCTTCTGCGCCAGCTCCGCCGAGGGCGGCCGCCGTCCGGCGGTGAACGCCTCGATGGCATGGGTGAGCGCGTCGGCACCGGCGACCGCGGTCAGCGCGGGCGGGCAGGAGAGGGTGAGGTCGGGGTCGCAGATGGCGGCGGCGGGGATGAGATGCGGGCTCGATATGCCGACCTTCAGCATGCGGTCCGGATCGGAGATCACGGCGACCGGCGTCGCTTCCGAGCCGGTTCCCGCGGTGGTCGGAACCGCGACGACCGGCAGCACCGGTCCCGGCAGCTTGAACTCGCCGTAATAGTCCGGCAGCCGGCCGCCATGGGCGAGCAGCAGCGCGGCGCATTTCGCCATGTCGAGGCAGCTGCCGCCGCCGATGCCGATGACGAGGTCGGGCGCGAAGCCGCGGGCCTCCTCGGCGCAGTCGGCGGCGCTGTCGCGCGGCACGTCCGGCAGCACGCGGCCATGGACCTCGACGGCAAGGCCGGCCGCGCGCAGGCCGTCCAGCATTTGCTCGAAATCGGATGACGCGGCGAGCCGCTCGTCCGTGCACACCAGCGCCCGCCGGCCGAGGCGGCCGGCGACCGTAGGCAAGGCGTGGCGCTGGCCTTTGCCGAACAGGATCTCCTTGGGCAGCCGGATCGCCGAAAAGGTCGTCACGATCGACTCCATCGATAGGGGATGAGCCGGAACCTCGGCCATTCGAAATCCTATATTAAATCCTATAGGATATCGTATTGAATGCGGCGGAGGATCGTGCTAGCTCTCCTTCATGTCAAGGGACAAAGCAGTGCGAAAGCCGATCACCACATCCGGTCCGACAGCCGATCCGGGCGAGGGCAACCCCGTGATCCATCGCGCTGCCAGCCTGGCGGAGGAAGTGTATGAGGCCATCTTCGCCCAGCTGATGGCGCTGAAGATCCCGCCGGGCGCCCGCATCACCGTCGATGGTCTGGTGCGTGAGTTCAACGTGTCGCAGACGCCGATCCGCGAGGCGCTCGGCCGCCTGGAAGGCGAAGGCCTGGTGGTCAAGACCCATCTCGTCGGCTACAGCGCGGCGCCCCAGATCTCACGCCGGCGTTTCACCGAGCTGTACCAGCTGCGCCTGCTGCTCGAGCCCGATGCGGCGCGCAGGGCGGCGTCGGCGATGACGGATGTGGCGCTGCAGGACCTGGCCGACGCAGCGGGGCTGATGTCGCGCGTGGAAGGGTCGGACGAACGGGCCCGCTACTCCCGGTTCGCCCGGGAAGACGCGGTGTTTCACGACAGAATCCTTGCGGTTGCGGGCAACGGGCTGATCCGTGAGACGCTGGCGCACCAGCACATCCATTTCCACATCTTCCGCCTGATGTTCCATTCGCGGGTGACCGAGGAGGCGCTGGACGAGCACGCGGCGATCCTGGCCGCCTTCTCCCGGCGGAGCCCGGACGAGGCCGAACGGGCGATGCGCACGCATATCGAGCGGTCGCGCGACCGCCTGCTGCCGGCTTTCGACTGATGTCAGGAGCCATGGGCAGCGCCCCGATCCGTGATACGCTGGCATCAAAGGGGGGATAGCGATGGGACAGGTCGACGCCTGCGCGCTGAGCCTGACGAATGTCAGCAAGTCCTATGGCCGTGTCAGAGCCCTCTACAACCTGTCGTTCAGCGTCGCGGAAGGCCGCTTCTTCGTGCTGTTCGGGCCCAGCTCGGTCGGCAAGACGACGACGCTGCGCATGATCGCCGGCCTTGTCCCGCCGGACCGGGGCCGCGTCGAGATCTTCGGTCGGGATTGGACGCATGAGCCGATCGCGGGACGCGGCGTGTCGATGGTGTTCCAATCCTTCGCCCTCTATCCGCATCTCACCGTCCGCGAGAACCTGGCCTACCCGCTTCGCGAAGCCGGGATGGCCCGGGAGGAGATCGGCCGCCGCATCCGGGAGACGGCGGCGATGCTCCGGCTCGACGCGAAGCTCGAGCGCAAGCCCGGCACGCTCTCGGGTGGAGAGCAGCAGCGGGTCGCGCTCGGCCGGTCCCTGATCCGGCGCCCCCGGATCCTGCTGCTGGACGAGCCGCTGACCAATCTCGACGCCAAGCTCCGGCACGAGATGCGGGCCGAGCTCAAACGGCTGCACCGTCAGTTCGGGCTGACGATCGTCTATGCGACGCCCGACGAGCTCGAGGCGCTCTCGATGGGCGAGGAGATCGCCGTGCTGCGCGATGGCGGCGTGGTGCAGACCGGGACGCCCGACGAGCTCTACGAAGCGCCGCGCGATCTGTATGTCGCCGGCAAGATCGGCTCGCCCAGCATGAACATGATCAAGGGCACGCTGGCCCGCGACGGCACCGTCATCGAATCCGCGATCGGGCCGCTGCCGTGCTCGCGCAAGCTGAGCACGGCGGATGTGGGGGAAGCGGCCGTGGTGGGCATCCGGCCGAGCGACATCCGCCTCGCGACCGGCGGTGAGGGCGGCGTGACGGCGAGCATCGCGATGCTGGAGCCGCTGGGCGACGTCACGGTGATCTCGATGGAGACCGGCGGAGAGACGCTGCGGCTGGTGCTGCCGGAAGCGGCGGCTTCGGGCCTGCAGCCCGGTCAGCAGGCCTCGATCGTTTTCGATCCGGGAAAGCTCCACGTCTTCCGGGCCTCGAACGGACAGGCGATCACCTGATGCCGGAGGCCGGACAAAAACAAAAAAACCGATAACACATGGGGAGGAGATTTAAGAATGATAGCGACGACTAAGATCAAGGGTGCAGTGGCGGCGGCCGGCCTGGTGGCTTTGCTCATGACGGGCGGGGCCAGATTTTCTCTGGCCGAGGAGGTGACGCTGTCGATGGCGGTACCCGACTGGCCGCCGACTCGCGTCATGAAGAAGTTCTTCGACGAGCAGTACAAGCCGAAATCCGGCAACACCGTGAAGCTCGACGTCGACTTCATTCCCTGGCCCGATTTCTACACTCGCGTGAATGCCTCGCTCACTTCCGGCGAGCAGAAGTACAATTTCATCGTGTCGGACTCGCAGTGGCTGGGCGCCTTCGTCGAGGGCGGCTATTTCCGGAAGATCAACGATCTCCTGGATGCCGATCCTGAGTTCAAGAAGGCGTTCATGGAGATTCATCCCAACCCGCTGAACGCCTACGCGACCTATCCCTACAAGTCCGAGAACTATTACGGCTTCCCGCAATTCCCCGACGTTCTGGTCACCTACGGGCGCAAGGACATCCTCTGCGACGAGACCGAGCAGAAGAACTTCATGGCGAAATACCAGAAGAAGCTGCCCTGCACGGGCGAAGAGATCGACGCCATGACCTGGGACGATTTCCGGAATGTCGGCGAGTTTTTCCGGCGCAAGAAGGGTGAAATGCTGGCCGGCAAGCCGGCCGATGACGATTTCTACGGCATCGCCTTCCAGGCCGGGAAGAGCTACGACTTCTCGTCCATGCAGATCAACGGCCTGATCTGGCAGATGGGCGGCGACATCTGGGACGAAACCCAGGTGCCGAAGGGCCAGGCGGAAGGCGTGGTGAACTCGCCGATCGCCGTGAAGGCGTTGCAGGCCTATCTGGCCCTGATCGAGTACATGCCGCCGGTGGCCAAGACCGGAACCATGGACATCTTCAAATCGGACGAGTTGTTCCGCGAAGGCAAGGTGGCCATGAATGTCGACTGGATCGGCCTGGGTGAAGCCTCGCTCGATCCGAAGACCTCGAAGGTCGCGGACAAGCTGGTGTTCGGCCTGATGCCGGGAACCATCGGTGCCGACGGCAAGATGGTCCGCTGGTCCAACATTGGCGGGCAGCCCTTCGTGCTGACCACCTGGACCACCGACGCCCAGATCAAGGAGGCTGTGGACTTCGTGAAGTGGTGGCTCTCGCCCGCCATCCAGCACCAATTCGCGGCAGCAGGCGGGCAATCGGCGATCAAGTCGGTCTATTCGGATCCCAAATACGTGACCTATCGCCCGTGGAACCGGGCCTGGGCCCCGTCGCTGGACTGGCAGAAGGACGTGTGGCACGTGCCGCAGTTCTTCGAATTGCTGACCGAGCAGCAGGATCAGTTCGATCTCGCGATCACCGGCAAGCAGGACGCGAAGACGACCTTGGATAACATCGCCAAGTTCCAGCAGAACCTGCTGACCGAAGCGGGCTTGATCCAATGATCTGACGGAGGCTGCCGCCGCCGGTCGCCCAGGCCGGCGGCGGTGGTCCCGAGCCGCGGCCGGCCGGTCGGACGGCTCGACGGACGCCGCAAGACGGGTCGGATTGGTTAAGACTGCGATCGAGAGCGCCATGTCAGTGACACCAACCATGTCGGCCCCCAGGGTCCGGACGGCGCCGGCATTTCTGGAGATGTCGGCCGACAACTGGCGGCTGGCCATCGTCGCGGGCGTCGCCGTCTCCGTGGCCGCCGCCGCGGCGCTGCCCGCTTCCGTTGCCTTCTGGATCGTCGGGGTCATGACGGGGCTTGTCGCCATGGCGTTCGCGGTCAACGCCTATCGCCGCCGCTACTATGGCGGGCTGCTCGTGGCGCCGGCCATTGCCGTGCTGTTCACGATGAACATCTTCCCGCTGCTGTGGTCGCTGGGGCTTTCGTTCTTCGCCTATCAGTCGAACCAGCAGTCGATCCGGTTCGTCGGTCTCGGCAACTACATCAAGGTGCTCACCAACGACATCGCCGCCGCCGACAACTGGCACGCCCTGACCAACACGGCGATGTTCGTCGTGCTCACGGTCGCGGCCCAGATGGTCGTCGGCTTCCTGCTGGCCATGCTCTTTGCCAAGCAGTTCCCGCTACGCAAGTATCTTCTGATCCTCGTATTGGCGCCGATGATGTTGTCGGTCGTCGCCTCGGGCGTGTTCTTCACCTATTACTACGACCCGACCTTCGGCATCCTCAGTTATGTGATGAACAGCATCGCCGACGGCCAGTTCATCCTGATGGACAGCAAGGCGGGCGCGGTGGGCGGCATCGTCTTCGCCGATGCCTGGATGTGGTCGCCCTTCGTCATGCTGCTGGTGCTGGCCGGGCTCGTCTCCGTGCCGAAATATCTCTATGAGGCGGCCGCCATCGACCGCGTCTCCGCCTGGCGGCGCTTCTGGACCATCACCTTCCCCTATATCCGCGGGCTGCTGATGCTGGCGCTGCTGTTCCGCACCATCGAGGCCTTCAAGCTGGCCGACCTCGTCATCCTCCTGACCAAGGGCGGCAACGACACGATGACGATCTCGTACCACCTGATCCGCATCGCCAACGAGCAGAACAAGACCAGCGAGGGGGCGGCGATCTCCTACATCATGCTGTTCATGGTGATCGTCCTCACCAACCTCTACCTCTATCTCGCCAATCGCCGGAACGGGGAGAGCTGACCATGGCATCCGGCCCATCCATCTGGGAACGCATCGGCTTTCGCCGGAGCCACGGCGTCGCGGAGGCCGGCTGGGGGCGCACCCTGGTCGTGGCAGGGGTCAGCCTGGTCTACTTCCTGCCGGTGCTGTTCATCATCTTCACCGCGATCAAGCCGCAGGAGCTGGCGCTGTCGGTGCCGCCGACGCTATCGCCGACCTCGCTGTTCGGCCTCATCCCCGACCGCTTCGTCTTCACCCCGACCTTGGAGAATTTCGGCTCGGTGTTCTCGCGGGTGATGACGGCCGGCGGACAGCCGGAGGCGACCGGCTTCGACCGCTTCTTCTTCAACTCGATCGTGATCGCGTCGGTCTCGGTCCTGCTGGCCCTTGTCCTCGGCACGCTGGCGGCCTACGGCTTCTCGCGCTACCCGCTGAAGGGCAACGACACCTATCTCTTCATCATCCTGACCACGCGGATGCTGCCGGCCATCGTCGTCATCATTCCGGTGATCCTGATGTTCCGCGCCGTCGGCCTGTCCGGGTCCTATCCCGGCATCATCCTGCTCTACACCGCCTTCAACCTAGCCTTCACCATCTGGATGATGAAGAGCTTCTTCGACGAGCTCTCGACCGATGTCGAGGACGCCGCCCGCATCGACGGCTCGTCCGAGGTCAAGGTGTTCTGGAAGATCTGCCTGCCGCAGGTCGTCGCCGGCCTGGCCGCGACCTTCGTGTTCGGCCTGATCCTGACCTGGAACGAGTTCCTGTTCGCGCTCCTCCTGACCGGCGCCGACACGCGCACCGTGCCGGTGGCGATGAACCAGGCCGTCTCCTCCGGCGGCCGCGGCACCGACTGGACGTTGCTGGCCGCGATCGAGACGCTGTTCCTGATCCCGGTCTTCCTCGTCACCTTCTTCCTGCAGAACCACCTGCTGCGCGGCGTCACCTTCGGCACGGTCAGGAAATAGCGATGTCGACCATCGAGATCCGCGGCATCACCAAGGCGTTCGGCCCCTTCGTCGCGGTCCGGGACGCCGACCTGTCGGTGGCGGCGGGCGAGGTCGTCTGCCTGCTCGGCCCGTCGGGCTGCGGCAAGACCACGACCCTGCGCATGATCGCGGGGCTGGAACGGGCGACGGCGGGCGACATCGTGATCGCGGGGCAGCGCATGAACGAGCTGTCGCCGCAGAAGCGCAACATCGCCATGGTCTTCCAGTTCTACGCGCTGTATCCGGCGCTGACGGTCGGCGAGAACATCGCCATGCCGCTGCACCGCGAAGGCATCGGCAAGGCGGAGGTCGCCGCCCGGGTCGCCAAGGTGGCCGACATCCTGCATCTGGGCGACGTCCTGAACCGGATGCCGGGACAGGTCTCCGAAGGAGAAAAGCAGCGCGTCGCCGTCGCGCGTGCCATCGTGCGCGATCCCAACTGCTTCCTCTTCGACGAGCCGCTGTCGCGGCTGGATGTGGAGCTGCGCCACGCCATGCGCGGCCAGATCAAGGGTGTGTTGTCGAATCTGTCCAAGGCCACGGTCATCGTCACCCACGACCAGCTCGAAGCCCTGACCATGGCGGATCGCATCGCGATCATGCGCGACGGCATGATCGAGCAGGTGGGCAGCCCGCACGAGGTCTTCGCCAGGCCGGCCAACGTCTTCGTCGCCAGCTTCATCGGCACGCCGCAGATGAACCTGATCGAGGCGGAGCTCAGGGGCTACGGCAACGGCAAGGCGACGGTCACCTTCGACCAGCAGGACGTCGAGCTCCCCGCGAACCCCGCCGTCGCGGCCCTGGGGCCGGGACGGGTCACGGTCGGGGTGCGCCCGCGCGCCTTCACCGCCGTGCCGGCGGATACCGCCGGCACGATCGATGCCGTGAGCGAGCTGATCGAGCCGATGGGCGCCGAGACGCTGATCCATGCGCGGACCAAGGCCGGCGGCGACATCCGGGTGGTCGTGCCGCGCGACAGGAAGGTGAAGGTCGGCGAACCGCTCCATCTGGTCCCGGACCCCATGCAGACCCACATTTTCGCCGCCGACGGCAAGGCGGTCCGCGCATGAACCGGCACGACCAGGGCGGGCTGTCGTCCGCGGCCGCGCGCAGGCTGGAATACGCCATCATCGGGCTCGGCGTCGCGGCGCTGCTGCTGATCTTCCAGCCCTTCGACATCGCGCTGTTCACGGCGGGGGGCATCATCGTCGTGGTGGCGGCGCTGGCGAATAACCTGCTGCCGATGGCGCAGCCCGGCGTCCCGAAGCGGTCCGTGGTCAAGGCGGTGATGATCGTCGCCATGATCTTCTGCCTCACCCTGCTGATCTCGATCGCCGCGGCGCATCTCTACGGCCTGTTCTTCCTCAAGCCGCCGGATCCCGGCACCGTCAGTGGCAAAGCCCAGCTGAGCGCCACGCCCTGGTACATGCACGGCTTCACCTGGACCGTCGCGGCCGTCGCCTGCGTCCTGGCGGGCGCGCTGCTGCTGCAGGGCCGCCGGCGGACCGGAAGCGAGCAAGGATCCGGCGAGCACAATCCTTCAACATCTCCAGGAGAGTGAAAGATGAGCGTCCGCAGCCAATCCGCCGCCGTTCACCGGATGCAGCAGCTGATGTCCGCATCGCCGGTACCCTCCATCTCCACGGAGTTGCTGGCCACGGCCGACGGCGAGCTGAACCGGGAGCTTGCCAGCTTCCTGTTCGACCCGCCCTCGGACCCGACCCTGCTCAAGGGCAAGCGGATCGCGATCTGCTGCACCAATGGCGTGGAGGAGGTGGAGATCCTCGGCGCCCATCGCTGGCTGACCGAGCACGGGGCCACGGTCCATATCGTCTCGCCGCGCATCGGCGAGTTCCATCCGACGCTGGGTCTGCGCTTCCCGCCGCAATGCGCCACCCATGTCCTCGCCATCCGCCTGATGGAAAATGCGGGCTGGCTGAAGATCGACCGCTACACCGACGAGGCGAAGGCGGCGGATTACGACGCCGTCCTGCTGCCCGGCGGCTGCTGGAACCCAGATGCGCTGCGGATGGACAAGCACGCCGTGGCGTTCGTCCGCGCCATGGACGAAGCCGGCAAGCCGACGACCGCGATCTGCCATGGTCAATGGGTGATGGTCAGCGCCAGGATTCTCAAGGGCAGGCGCGCCACTGCGGTGTGGAACATCCAGATCGACCTGGAGAATGCCGGCGCCGTCGTGCTCGACGAACCCTGCGTGGTCGACGGCAACCTGATCACCGCGCGCTTCCCCTACGACCTGCCGCGGCTGGTCCAGGCCATGGTGCAGCAGCTGTTGGCCGCGAAGGGGCAGGCGTCAGCGGCGCAGTAAGGCTCTCGCCTGCGGTGTCCGGGCCGGCGCCGGCCGTCGGCCGAGGGAGGAGCGCGGCATGAAATACGGATTCAACCTGCTGCTCTGGACGGGGCATGTCACCGATGAGCACGCGCCCCTGCTGCGGGCGCTCAGGGACACGGGGTACGACAGCATCGAGGTCCCGATCTTCGAAGGCACGCCCGACCACTACGCCAGGCTCGGCGAGCGGCTTGCGGTGCTGGGCTTCGACGTCACCGCCGTGAGCGTGCTGGGGGCGGGGCACAATTGCCTGTCGGACGACCGGTCGGAGCGGGAGGCGGCGGTGGACCGGGCGAAATGGGTGGTCGACTGCGCCAAGGCTCTCGGAGCATCGATCGTGGCCGGCCCGATGCATTCGCAGCTCGGTCATTTCACCGGCCAAGGCCCTTCGGCCGAGGAGCGTCGGCGCGGCATCGACTTCAACCGCCGCGCCGGCGACCACGCCCAGCGCCATGGCGTGCGCTTCGCCCTCGAGGCACTGAACCGCTTCGAATGCTACTTCCTCAACACGATGGACCAGCTGGCCGACTATCTCGACGAGGTCGGCCACCCCGCCGTGAAGGGGATGTACGACACCTTCCATGCCAATATCGAGGAGAAGGACCCCGTCGCCGCGATCGGTGCGATCAGCCGCCACATGATCCATGTCCATGTCTCGGAGAATGATCGCGGCACGCCGGGCAAAGGTCATGTGCCGTGGGGGCCGACCTACCAGGCGCTGCGGGCCGTTGGATATGACGGCAGGTTGACGATCGAGGCCTTCGGCCGCGGCGTCCCGGCGCTCGCCGCCGCCACCCGCGTGTGGCGCGACTTCTTTCCCAATGAGGAAGAGGTCTACGGGTACGGCTTTACGCACATGACACGAGGCTGGGCCGATGCAGGTGCCGATCGATCCGGGCGGTAGGCTTCACCCCCGCAGGCGCATGACGATGTCCTGATCATGGTTGCCGAAGCCCCGGCCGGTCGGCTTTTCCTCCAGACGTCCCGTCCTGCAACACCCGGCGAAACCGGCCTTACAAGGGCGTCGAGCTGCAATGCCGGCTCCTGGTCGTCGAAAGTCGCGCGCAGCCGATCTCCGCCGTCGCCCACCAGTCCTTGTCCGAAAACTCGTCCGGCAAACTATCTGTCCGGAAAGTCATTATCAACATAGGTTGGCGGACAGGATGCAGGCCGGCCGTCAAACGGCCGTTGCGCGGACTGGCGTTGCCGTCTCAGCCGCGCGGCAATAACAGCTCTGCTGACAGCCAATTTTGGGCCGCTCACGAATGACCCATTGTTGTCGGCGGCGAGTTCTCGCGCTCACCGGCCTCTCGCGATGGTCTCGAGCGCCTTGACCGCTGCCCAAAGAACATCGCGGCGATGCAGCTTGACGGCCCGCAAAGCCTCCTCCTCGAATTGTTCGATCAGCTCCCAGCACAGCAACTCGGTGCGGCTCGGCGTCAAGACCTCCGTGTCAGCCTGAAACTTGCTGACGATGTGCTGGAGCTCTGTCTGCCAGGTCGAGAGAGATGGCGGTGGCTGATTTGCCAGCTGTTCAACGAGCTGCCGATACCGCCCGTACAACTCGCGCGCCGGCACGGTGCTCCTCCCGTTCGCTGCCATCGCTCGTCGGCCTGAGATGATCGTTCCGTGCAGACCATGCTTATGCGCTGCACATACAAAGTCCAGCTTGAAATCCCAACATCGCGAGGATAACCATGATGTATGCACGTCTATCGATAATAATTGATGTCTGATACATGATCACGTCAGCCCAGCTCCGAGCGGCCCGGGCCCTGCTCGGCATGGACCAGCGCACACTGGCCGACTTGTCCGGGCTTTCACTGCCGACCATCCAGCGCATGGAGGGAAGCGGAGGACAGATCCGCGGCAACGTCGACTCGCTGGTGAAGCTCGTGGGAGCCCTCGAGACCGCCGGGATCGAGCTGATCGGCGAGGGCGCGGTGAGTCCCACTGGAGGCCGCGGGGTACGGTTGCGGGGAAGCGGAGAACGCTAGATGGCCCTCGGCGCAGCTTTGTCGTGCGTAGCGATCCTGCTCGGCTTTGCCGCCGGTGCCGTCGCCGCGGCACGCAGCCGCTTCGCCACACCTGTCGTCTACACTGGCTGCTTTGTGATGTCCGCCGCCCTGGGCGTGCTTGGCGCCACGCACATGCTGTCAGGCGCTGCGGTGCCCGATACCCTGAGTCTGCCGCTCGGCCTGCCCTGGATCGGGGCGCGCTTCAGGGTCGATACCCTATCCGCGTTGTTCCTGGCGATCGTCGGTTTCGGCGCCGCGGCGGCCAGCCTGTACGGCCTTGGCTACGGCCGCCACGAGGAGGCCTCGCACCGCGTGTTGCCCTTCTTCCCGGCCTTCCTGGCCGGCATGACCCTCGTGATCCTCGCCGACGACGCCTTCACCTTTCTCCTGAGCTGGGAGTTCATGTCGCTGACGTCGTGGGCGTTGGTGATGGCGCATCACCGCGACCCGGAAAACGCTCGGGCCGGCTTCGTCTATCTGGTGATGGCGAGCTTCGGCACTCTGGCACTGCTCCTCGGCTTCGGCGTCCTGGCAGGGACTGGCGGCGCCTATGCCTTCGACGCGATCCGCGCCGCGACCCGCCCGGCGTCGCTGTCGGCGCTGGCTCTCGTCCTGGTCCTGATCGGCGCCGGCTCGAAGGCCGGGCTGGCGCCGCTGCACGTCTGGCTGCCGCTGGCGCATCCGGCAGCGCCGAGCCACGTCTCGGCGCTGATGAGCGGCGTCATGACCAAGGTCGCGGTCTATGCCTTCATCCGCATCGTCTTCGACCTGCTCGGCCCCCCCGACTGGTGGTGGGGCGAGGTCGTGCTCGCCATCGGCGGGCTCACGGCCGTGCTCGGCGTGCTGTCGGCGCTGATGCAGACCGACCTGAAGCGGATCCTGGCCTACAGCACGATCGAGAACATCGGCTTCGTCTTCGTCGGCCTCGGCCTGGCCCTCGCATTCCGGGCCAATGGCATGGAGGCGGCGGCCGCCCTGGCGCTCACCGCCGCCCTGTTCCATGGGATCAACCACGCGCTGTTCAAGTCGCTGCTGTTCTTCGGTGCCGGCGCGGTCCTGACCGCGACCGGCGCTCGCGACCTCGAGCGGCTGGGCGGCCTGATCCATCGGATGCCGGTGACGGCGCTGGCTGTGCTGGTCGGCAGCGCCGCTATATCGGCGCTGCCGCCGTTCAACGGCTTCGTCTCCGAATGGCTGACGCTGCAGGCCATCCTGCTCAGCCCGGAGCTGCCGCAATGGGGGCTGAAGCTGATGGTCCCCGCCGTCGGCAGCCTGTTGGCGCTGGCCGCGGCGCTCGCCGCCGCCTGCTTCGTTCGTGTCTTCGGCATCGCCTTCCTCGGCCGCCCCCGCTCTGAGGCCGCCGGGCAGGCGCGGGAGGTCGACCGCTGGTCGCTCGCCGCGATGGCCGGGCTCGCCGGTCTCTGCCTCGTCATCGGCATCCTGCCCGGCCTCGCGATCGACGGGCTGGCGCCGACGGTGCGCGACCTGGTGGGCGCGGAGATGCCGCGGCAGGCCGCGGTCGCCTGGCTGTCGATCGTCCCGATCGGAGAAAGCCGCAGCTCCTACAACGGCCTCCTCGTCTTCCTCTTCATCGCAGTCTCGGCCTCGCTCGCCGCGTTTGCCATCCATGGTCTGGCGTCTCGCGCCCTGCGCCGAGGGCCGGCCTGGGATTGCGGGTTCCCCGACCCGAGCCCGGCGACGCAGTACAGCGCCGGCAGCTTCGCCCAGCCGATCCGCCGGGTCTTCGGCACCGTCGTCTTCCGAGCGCGGGATCACGTCGAGATGCCGCCGCCCGGCGACCTGCGACCAGCCCGGCTGCGGGTGGATATGCATGACGTGATCTGGGACCTGCTCTATGCGCCGGTCGCCAGGGCCGTCGGTGTCGTTGCGGATCGGATGAACCTTCTGCAGTTCCTGACGATCCGCCGCTATCTCAGCCTCGTCTTCCTCGCGCTCGTGGCGCTGCTGCTGGTGCTGTCGATATGGGCCTGATCCTCGACCTCGCTGTGCAGGGGCTGCAGATGCTGCTGGTGCTGCTGGCGGCGCCGCTCCTGACCGGCTTCGTGCGCAAGGTGAAGGCGCGGCTGCTGCGCCGCCGCGGACCGCCGCTGCTGCAGCCCTACCGGGACTTGATCCGGCTTCTGCGCAAGGAGGTGGTGCTGGCCGAGCATGCCTCCTGGCTGTTTCGGGTGGCGCCCTATCTGATCTTCGCCGCCACCTGGGTGGCCGCGGCGCTGGTACCGACTTTCGCGCGCGGCTTGGTCTTCAGCTGGTCGGCCGACCTGATCGCGATCATCGCGCTGCTCGGCAGCGCCCGTTTCTTTCTCGCCCTGGCGGGGATGGATATCGGCACCAGCTTCGGCGGCATCGGGTCGAGCCGGGAGGCGATGATCGCCACCCTGGCCGAGCCTGCTCTCATCATGATCGTCTTCACCCTGGCGCTGGTCGCCGGCTCGACCCAGCTTTCAACCGTGGCGGGCATGATGCTGTCGCCGGACGTGGGCCTGCGGGTGTCGCTCGGCCTCGCGCTGATCGCCCTGATCATGGTTGCGATCGCCGAAAACGCGCGCATCCCGATCGACAATCCGGCTACCCATCTTGAGCTGACCATGGTGCACGAGGCCATGGTGCTGGAGTATTCCGGCCGTCATCTCGCGGTGATCGAACTCGCCGCGTCGCTGAAGCTGGTGCTCTACATCTCGCTCATCGCCTGCGTCTTCGCGCCCTGGGGGATGGCGCCGCTCGGCGCCGGCGCCGCCGCCTATGCCGCTGGTCTCGCCGCCTATGCCGGCAAGCTGGCCGTGGCCGGCTTCGCCCTGGCCGTGTTCGAGACGGCGGTCGCCAAGATGCGGGTCTTCCGGGTTCCGAACTTCCTCGGCGCGGCACTGATGCTGGGTCTGCTCGGCACCTTGCTCCTCTTCGTCTCGCGGAGCCTCTAGATGAACGGCCTGACCTTCGACGTCGCGCACCTCCTCGCCGGCGGCCTGGTGCTGGTCAGCTTCATGCTGCTCTACCAGGATCGGCTCTACGCCCTGCTGAACGTTTTCGCGATCCACGCCCTGGTGCTGTCGCTCTCGGTCGCCTGGCAGGCCTTCATTCAGGATGCCCCCCACCTTTACGTCACCGCGCTCATCGCGCTGCTGTTCAAGGCGATCGTGATCCCGGTGGCGTTGCATCGCATCGTCGCCCGGCTCGGCATCCATCGTGAGATCGAGACGGTGGTCGGCATCGGTCCGACCATGCTCGCGGGGATCGGGCTCGTCGCCCTCTCCATGGTGGTGATGCTCCGGGTCACGGCCGATGCGGATCCGCTGGCCCGCCAGGACCTGGCCTTCGCGCTCTCGGTCCTGCTGCTCGGCCTCCTGATGATGGTGACCCGGCGCAACGCCGTCAGCCAAGTGATCGGCTTCATGTCGCTGGAGGACGGGCTGGTCCTGGCCGCGGCCGGTGCGAAGGGCATGCCGCTGGTCGTGGAGATCAGCGTCGCCTTCTCGATCCTGGTCGCCTTCATCGTCATCGGCGTCTTCCTGTTCCGCATCCGCGAGCGCTTCGACACGGTGGACGTGCACGCCCTCGACCGCTTCCGGGGAGAGCGCCGATGACGACACTCCCGGCCAACCCCGTGCTTCTCGTCCTGCTGATCCCGGCCGGGGCGGCGGCGCTCCTGGCCATCCTGCCGGGCTACCGGCTGTCGGCCCGGCTGAACGTCCTGGCCAGCCTGCTGACCCTGCTGTCGGCCCTGCTGCTGTTCCTCCACAAGCCGCAGCCCGGCGCCTATCTCCTGGTCGACGATCTCAACATCGTCTTCATCGTGCTGAACACCTTCGTCGGATTCACGACGAGCCTATTCAGCGCCAGCTACATCGCGCACGAGCTGGAGACGGGGCGGCTGACGCCGGGCCATCTCCGCTTCTATCACGCCATGTACCAGGCGATGATGTTCGGCATGAACCTGGCGCTGGTCGCCAACAACATCGGCCTGATGTGGGTGGCGGTGGAGCTGGCGACCCTCACCACGGTGCTGATGGTCGGTATCTACCGCACGCCGGAGGCGATCGAGGCGGCCTGGAAGTACTTCATCCTCGGCAGCGTCGGCATCGCACTGGCGCTGTTCGGCACGATCCTCGTCTACATGGCGGCGCAGCCGGTCGTCGGGGAAGGCCTTGACGGCATGGTCTGGACCGTGCTGATCGAGCATGTTGCCGCCTTCGACCCGGCGCTGCTGAACCTCGCCTTCATCTTCCTGCTGCTCGGCTACGGCACCAAGGTCGGCCTCGCGCCGCTGCACGCCTGGCTGCCCGATGCCCATGCCGAAGGTCCGACGCCGATCTCCGCCGTGCTGTCGGGCCTGCTGCTCAACGTCGCGCTCTACGCCGTGCTGCGATTCAAGATGCTGCTGGCAGCCCATCCGGCGGCGATCGCGCCCGGGCCGCTGATGGCGGTGATGGGCCTGACCTCGCTGCTCTTCGCCGGCCTAATGCTGTACCGGCGACGCGACATCAAGCGGCTGTTCGCCTACAGCTCGATCGAGCATATGGGCATCATCACCTTCGCCTTCGGGATGGGCGGGCCGCTCGCGAACTTCGCCGGCCTCCTACACATGACCATGCACAGCCTGACCAAATCGGCGATCTTCTTCGCCGTTGGCCATATCGCCCAGGTCAAGGGCACTCAGAAGATCGCCGAGATCCGCGGCCTGACGGAAAGCCATCCGGTGCTCGGCTGGGGGCTGGTCACCGGCGTCGTCGCCATCGCCGGGCTGCCGCCGCTCGGCGTGTTCATGAGCGAGTTCCTGGTCGTGAGCTCGACCTTCGCACGTGAGCCGCTGCTGGCGTTGCCGCTCGTCCTTGGCCTTCTTGTCGCCTTCGGGGCGCTGCTGCTGCGCGTCCAGGGGCTCGCCTTCGGCGAACCGACCGGATCCTCCGCGCCGATCCAGGCCTCGACCGTGCCGATGCTCGGCCATCTCGGGTTGGTCCTTGCCGCCGGCGTCTATCTGCCGCCGCCGCTGACCGCCTGGTTCCAGCACGTCGCCGGTCTGCTGGGCTGAGGGAGATAGGAAGCATGCCTACGCTGGCTGACATCATTCTTGTGGGGGACAGAATCGAGGCAGATCCGTCGTGGATGCGAGCCGTCGTCGACGCGGATCTGTGGGAGGCGGTCGCAGAGCGCCTGGCGGAGGGGACGTGGACGCTGCTCGGGCTCTGGGGCGAACAAGGCGTCGTCCATATGGCGGTCCTTGATGAACCGGCTTCCGACCTTGCCGTCATCAGCCTGAAATGCCCGGACGGTCGTTTCCCATCGGTCGGCCGGCGTCATCCACCGGCGATCCGGCTGGAGCGTGCGGTCTGCGACCTGTTCGGCCTGGAACCGACCGGCATGCCGGACGCCCGGCCTTGGCTCGACCATGGCCGTTGGGGCCTGCACCAGCCGCTCGGCGGCCGGCGACCGGCCCTCGGCGTCGAGCCCTATCCATTCCTGCCGGTCGAGGGCGAGAACCTGCATCAGATCCCGGTCGGGCCGGTGCATGCCGGCATCATCGAACCTGGACATTTCCGGTTCACGGCAAATGGCGAGACCGTGGTCCGGCTCGAAGCCCGCCTCGGCTACGTCCATCGTGGCCTCGATGGGCTGATGGCCGGCGCCGAGATCGACCACGCCGCCCGGCTGGCAGGGCGGGCCTCAGGAGACAGCACCGTCGCCTACGCCACCGCCTTCGCCCGGGCGGTCGAAGCGGCTTTCGACGTGAGGATCCCATTCCGCGCCGCCTGGCTGCGCGCCCTGATGCTCGAGCTGGAGCGTCTCGCCAACCATCTCGGCGACATCGGCGCCATCTGCAATGACGCTGCGTTTGCCTTGATGCACGCGCATTGCGGCGTGCTGCGCGAACACGTTCTAGGCGCTGCCGGCAAGGCCTTCGGGCACCGCCTGATGATGGATCGAGTCGTGCCGGGCGGCGTCGGTTTTGACCCCGATACTGACGGGCTCGAGGCGCTGGCCGCGCTCGTCGATGAGATCCGGCTGCACTTCCCGCCTCTGGTCGAGCTCTACGACAACACCGCCTCGTTGCAGGACCGCACCGTCGCGACCGGCGTCGTCACACCCGCCCTGGCGCGGCGGTTCGGGGCCGGCGGCTTCGTCGGGCGGGCGTCGGGCCGGCGCTTCGACGCGCGGCAAGCTTTCGGCGGTGCGCCATACCGGATGCTCACCTTCGACGTCCCGGTGCTCGATGAAGGGGACGTCGACGCCCGCGTCAGGATCCGCATCCGCGAAGTCGAGCAGAGCCTCTCGCTGATCACCCAGATCCTGGAGCGGTTGCCCGCAGGCCCTGTCCGATCCGAAATCCCGCGCCGGGCCGGCGAGGGGCTTTCGCTTGTCGAGGGTTTCCGCGGCGATGTGTTCGCATGGGTCCGCCTCGATCGCACCGGGACGCTCCTGCGCGCCCATCTGCGCGATCCGTCCTGGTTCCAATGGCCGCTGCTGGAGGCCGCGATCGAAGGCAACATCGTCGCCGACTTCCCGCTCTGCAACAAATCCTTCAACTGCTCCTATGCGGGGCACGACCTTTGAGGACGCCATGCGCCGGCACCTCTTTCTGGGCCTCATTCGGCCGCCACTCACCGATCCCCCGCCATCCTTGGATGATCCAGAGCTCGCGGTTCTGGCCGCGCGCCTCGACGTGGCGACCCGACGGCGGCTGGGGCGCAGCCTGTCAATTCGCGAGGTCGATGCCGGCTCCTGCAACGGCTGCGAGCTGGAAATCAATGCCCTGAACAACGCCGTCTACGATCTCGAACGATTCGGCCTCCGCTTCGTGGCTTCGCCGCGGCATGCGGACGTGCTGATGGTGACGGGGCCCGTGACCCATAACATGCGCGAGGCGCTCGAGCGCACGCATGCGGCTACGCCGGCGCCGAAATGGGTGGTCGCGGTTGGCGACTGCGCGGCAGGCCACGGTCTCTTCGCGGACTCCTATGCAACAGTCGGCAGTGTCGCGGCCGTGCTTCCGGTCGATCTCCACATCCGCGGCTGCCCGCCGGATCCGACGGCCCTGCTCAAGGGGTTGCTCACGCTGATGGAGGGCGGCGGCTCCCGGGGGCCGACGCCGTGAGACCGCTGGGCACCATAGTCCTGGCCGAGGGTTTCTTTTATGTCGAGGCGCCGCGCTGGAGAGATGATGCGCTGTGGATGTCCGACACCGTGGGCGGCAAATTCTACCGGCTCGATCTGGCGGGGCGGGCACAGGTGGTGGCGGATGTGCCGCAGCGACCGGCTGGATTGGCGTTCTTGCCGGATCGGAGCCTTCTGATTGCTTCGGTCCGCGACCGTTGCATTCTTCGACTGCACGGCGGCAAGCTTGAGCAGCATGCCAGCCTCGGACCGCTCAGCGGCGAGCCGGGCGACATGGTCGTGGACGAGGCGGGCCGGGCCTACATTGCCACGTTCAGCTTCGCATCGCGATCCGAGGCCGGGTTCGATGAGGCGGCGATCGTCATGATGCGCCCGGACGGGTCAACGGAGATCGTCGCTCGCGGTTTCGAGTTCCCGAACGGCTGCGCCATCCTCGCGGGCGAACGGCGTCTCGTCGTCGCCGAGACATTTGGGCAGCGCTTGACGTGCTTCTCTATCGCCGGCGACGGACGCCTCGTGGACCGTCGAATCTTCGCCCAGCTCGATTCGATCGCTCCCGACGGCATCTGTCTCGATCAGGACGGCGCGGTCTGGATGGCCGCCTCCGGCCGCAGCGAATTCCTCCGGGTGGTCGAAGGCGGGCGGATCACCCATCGGGTTGAGACGCCGGGCCGTCAGGCCGTTGCCTGCGCCCTCGGCGGCCTGGACGGGCGGACCTTGTTCTGCCTGACGGTGGCCGAGCAGTTCGAAGACGTTCCGGGATGCCCGGCGACCGCGAGGGTCGACATCGCCAAGGTCGCCATTCCCGCGCAGGGGACATGGGATGCCTGAAACCGCCTGCCGATCCTGCGACCGCTCGCTGGGGCCGCTCCCGAAGCTCCAGGACTGAGATGGATATCAGCAAGATCCCCGTCGGCCGGAACCCGCCCTATGACGTCAACGTCATCGTCGATAATTCGGTCGGAGGCTCGCCGGTCAAATACCAGTTTGACAAGTCTGCCGGTGTCATGATGGTCGACCGCGTCATCCACACGGCGATGACCTACCCGGGCAACTACGGCTTCATCCCGCACACCCTGTCGGGCGATGGCGGCCCGGTCGACGTCATCGTCGTCGGGCGCCATCCGGTCATCCCGGGCGCGGTGCTGCGGGTCCGCCCGATTGGCGTGCTGCTGATGGAGGACGAGAAGGGCGAGGACGAGAAAATCCTGGCCGTGCCCGTCAGCAAGCTAAAGCCCGACTACGACGATGTGCACAGCCACGAGGATCTGCCGGGCGACCTGTGGCAGCAGATTGCCCACTTCTTTGCCCACTACAAGGATCTGGAGGACGGAAAATGGGTATGGATCGCCGGGTGGGAGGGGCCGGGCAAGGCCGCCGAGATGATCCTGGCCGGCATCGAGCGCGCCGCGGCGCAGGATCCCGACGCGCCATGTTCCGCAGCGCGGAGGCATAGGAGATGTCGCTTCATCGGGTCCGCTTGGAACTGGCGCCATGCATCGAAGCGCCTGACGGAGATAGCCGGTGCGGCTACGAGTTGACCGTTCCGCTGGATCGCGACGGCCGCCTGCAGGCGGCGTCCTGGCAGCGGCGCTTCGCCGACTGCCGGGTCCGTCGGTTCTGGTTCGGGCAGGAGTATCAATCCGGGATTCTCGTGCATATCGGGCAGGGCCAATGGGCGTTCTCGCAGCTTCCCGGCGACTCCGGTGGGCAGCCGATCTGGCGGCTGCAATCTGACCGTCTGGTCGAGAACGAGATCGTGACGGTGACGGAACTCGATGGCGTGGCGCGGCACTTCAGCGTCGCGCGGGTCCGGCCACTGCTTCGGCTCTTTGGAGGACCGATGGCCGAAGGGAACGTCGACAAGCGGCATGGCTGACGATCGCGGGCCGCACCCGGTACGCGTCGGCCTGGAGCAACCTGGGTGCATAGCCGGAGGTCGTGAGCGAGAGGAAGGATGATCGGATGGTTGATATCAAGGTGTCGGTGACCAGAGGTGACGACGATGCAGAACGGACGGAACGCCTGACGCGTGTGGCCATTCAATTGCGTGGCGAGCGGCTATCCGTGCTGGCGTTGCACGACCACCTCGATGTGCTGGCAATCAACTGGAGGCGGCGCCCCCACACCGGCGAGGTTGTCAGGGCTATGCGCATCTGTGCCGAGCATGGCATCGATCGGGCGATCACTACATCCGGGGACGACTTCTGTTGAGCGATACGGACCGCGACGCTTCTCACCCAAGCATCCGCCTATAATTCGCTGGCGACGTCTCCCGACAAATTCAGAAGAGCATTTCCCATGCAAAGCCGATTCCCACCCGTGTCGCCTTTCGCGGCAGCCCTCGGATGCAAATGTCCGCGCTGCGGCCGCGGCGCGTTGTTTCGGGGATTTCTGACCGTGGCGGAACGCTGCGATGTCTGCGGCCTCGAACTGTCCAAAGTTGATTCAGGGGACGGCCCTGCCGTCTTTCTGATCTTCATTCTCGGTTTTACCGTGGTGCCGGTTACCCTATGGCTCGGCCTTTCGTTCGACTTACCGGCATGGGCTCCAATGGCCATTGGCGCCGTCCTGATCATCGGCATGAGTGCGGTTCTGCTGCGCCCGGCCAAGGCGCTAGTCCTTGCACTGCAGTACCGCGGCCGACACGGCGGTTGACGGGGAGCGCCGGCGGTCGTCAGCGCGCCGCGACCTTCCACTTACCGTCCGCAGTGGCTACCACCAGAGATTAGTTCGGTCACTCAAGTCGTGGTCCATCAAACGGACCTGATCCGGACAGCGCCCCTGGACCGTTGAAGGAAGAGGAGACCAACTCGTCGCTTCCGCTATGATGCCCCGAACGGTCGGGGAGGGCGATGGCGCGGCGGCTCCTGACCGAAGGACGTTGGGGAAATTGCTGGCTGTTCCAACAGATGAACGCGATCCTCCGTCACCCCCGCAGGCGCAGGCGCATGACGATGTCCTGATCATGGTTACCGAAGCCCCGGCCGAAGATGTTGAGGCCACCCGGGTGCTCGGCATTCTCGCCGATGCCGATCCTGAGGCGGATCGCGTGATGATCGTTCAGGCAAAGCTGGTCCAGCGTCACGGCGGAGGCGCGGTTGCCGTCGACGAAGGCCCCTTCATCGGTGACGCGCCAGCTGACGAGCTTGCCGTATTGCGAGCCGGCGAGCTTCCACCACCGCGGTGTGTAGCGGCCGCGGATGTCGCCGTAGTCGCCCGGCGACGTCCAGGTCGCGACGGCAACGTGATTGATCCACAGCGTGATGTCCGAGGGCCAGTCGCTGTTGGTGCCGGGCACTTCCGACGACAGCTCCATGGTGATTTCGAGCTGTTCGATCGCCTTTCCGACCACCTTGGCATTGTTGGGGAACTTGTATTCGACGAAGCCGCGGCCGAACCAGATCAGGGACGCCTTCATCCGGTTCGGATCGAGGAAATGGTCGGGAACATCGAGCAGGCCGAGGACGCCCTCCGTCGAGCACAGCCCGCAGGGTGCGCTGACCTCGCAGGTGGTGTAGAGGCCGATCGGCATCGCGACCTCGATGATCCGGTCGTCCCGCAGGGCATCCGGATCGTCGAGCCGGAGCGTGATCTCGTCATACAGCGCCGAGCAGACCTTCTGCTGCCCCTTGCTTGCCTTCACGGTCTCGGTGCGGATCAGCTCGGCCCGCTCCAGCTTCTGCACGTTGATCGCCACGGTGGACTGCGGCAGCTCCAGCTCGCTGCTGATCTGGTTGACGTTCAACGGCCCGCGCTGCCGCAGAAGCCGGAGCATCGCCAGCCTGACGGGGGAGGCCAGCGCTTCCAGCGCCTCGCTGCCGTCACCGGCCATCAATGTCAGCAAACGGCGCTGTGGGACATCCATTGAGCGATCATCCTTCGGGAGAGCAGGGCACTGTAACTCCAAGTTCATATCAGTGATAATGATATATATCAAAATGATTGACGCACAGATTGAATGAGGCTTCACTCCTGCCGAGCCGGCCGCAGAACCGGTCAGAAAGGGAGAGCCTATGCGCGCCATCAAGTTGCTCGTGCTCGCCTTGGCGAGCCTCATCGCAAGCACCGTCGCGGCATCTGCCCAAGGCACGATCTCGGAGCTGCCGCGCCGGGAGACGCTGATCCTCGAAAACCCGGAAGGCACGATCAAGAATCCCGGCTGGTTCAACATCTGGGCCATCAATGCCGGCGGCCAGTATACCGGCCTGCACCAGCTGGCCCTCGACACGCTCTGGTACATCGATCCGGAGCGGGGGCTGGACGGGTCCTGGCAGAATTCCCTGGCGGCCGAGAAGCCGATCTACAATGCCGACTTCACCGAGATGACCGTGAAGCTGCGGCCGGGAATCTTCTGGAGCGACGGGGTCGAGTTCACGGCCGACGATCTCGTCTACACCGTCGAGACGCAGATCAAGACTCCCGGGATGCGCTGGAGCGCCCTGCTGTCGCTCAACGTCGACAGCGTGCAGAAGCTAGATCCCCAGACGGTGGTCTTCAAGCTGAAGAAGCCGAATTCACGCTTCCACGCGCTGTTCACTGTGCGGTTCAACGCCATCTGGATGATGCCGAAGCACATCTTCGAGAAGGCGCCGGATCCGCTGCGGTTCGACTTCAACAAGCCGGTCTCGCTCGGGGCCTACACGCTCAACAGCTACGACCCGGACGGCAAATGGTACGTCTGGCAACGACGCGACGACTGGCAGCGCACCACGCTCGGCCGCTATGGCGAGCCCGGACCGAAATACGTGGCTTACGTCGACCCGGGCCCGCCGGACAAGCGCGTCATCGCGCAGCTCAACCACGACCTCGACGTCATCCACGACGTCGCGCCGGAGGGGATGTTCACCCTGGCCAAGCAGTCGAAGTCGCTGAAGACCTGGTTCAAGGGCTTCCCCTTCGGCCATCCCGATCCGACCCTGCCATCGGTGATCTTCAACCTGCAGAACCCGACCTACCAGAACCGCGACGTGCGCTGGGCGCTGGCCCTGCTGATCGACATCCGCGCCGTCGCGATGGCGTCGTACCGGGGCGCCGCGACGATCTCGGCCATCGCCGTCCCGCCCACCGGAACCCATCCGGACGACTATCACAAGCCGATGCAGGACTGGCTGGCCGGCTTCGAGCTGGACACCGGCAAGGAGAAGATCAAGCCGTACGACCCGACCATGGGGCAGCAGATTGCGACGATGCTGCGGCCATCCATGGGCGACCAGATCCCGACCGACCCCGCCGAGATCACGCGCTCTTTCGGCTATGGCTGGTGGAAGCCGAACGCCACGGCCGCCGCCGAGCTGCTCGAGCGGGCGGGCTATGCCAAGCGCGGCGACGCCTGGTACACGCCGGACGGCAAGCCCTTCTCGATCAAGGTCATGGTCGAGGGCGATTCCCGCCCGGTGATGACCCGGGCCGGCACGATGATCGCCCAGCAATGGCGCCAGTTCGGCATCGACGCCAAGATCGACGTCGCCCAGGGCACGAACATGCTGGACCGGCGCAGCGCCGGCGATTTCGACACCTTCATCGGCTGGAGTGTCGAGACCTATGGCGGTCACCCCGATCTCGCCTTCTTCCTGGACAGCTGGCATTCCCAGTTCGTGGCGCCGGCCGGCAAGACCCAGTCGCCGCGCAACTGGCAGCGTCTGGTGAGTCCGGAGCTGGACAAGCTGATCGAGCAGATCCGGACCGTGTCCTTCGAGGATCCGAAGACGGTCGAGTTCGGGCGCGACTATGCCAAGTTCATGGTCCGCGAGATGCCGATCATCCCGCTGATGGCCTACAACGTCTTCACGGCCATGGACGAGACCTACTGGACCGGCTACCCGACGGCCGAGGACCCCTACACCGATCCGGTGCCGAACTGGGGCAATTCGCGCCTGATGATGGTGCGCCTCAAGCCGACCCAGCCCTGATCCCTGTGAAAGCCCCGCGGTGCCCGGAGGGTCCGGGCGCCGCGGGCAACCCGAGGGTCGGAGACATATGAAGCCCTTTCTCGCCTATCTCGCCAAGCGGCTGCTGCAGTTCGCGGTGGTCGTCTTCATCGGCGTGAACATCACCTATGTGATCACGCATGCGACGCCGATCGATCCGGTCGAGCAGAGCGTGACCGCGGCGACCTCCTTCGGCGTCACCAGCCCGGAGGCGGTCGAGATGATGCGGGCCTCGCTGCGCGCGCTCTATGGTCTCGAGGGATCGCCGGTCGAGCAGTACTTCTCGTTCTGGCGGCGGGTCGTCGTCGGCGATTTCGGCCCGTCGCTGTCCGCATTCCCGACCCCGGTTTCCACACTGATCTGGCGGGCCATGCCCTGGACGGTCGGGCTGCTTCTCGCCTCCACCCTCATGACCTGGATCATCGGCAACCTCATCGGCGGGCTCGCCGGCTACTACCGGCGAAACCGCCTGCTGAAGCTGGTCGGGATCGTGTCGATGGGGGTCCATCCGATCCCATACTACATCGTCGCCTTCGTCCTCCTGATCGTGTTCGGCTTCCTCTGGCCGGTGCTGCCGATCACCGGCGGCGCCAGCATGAACGTCAATCGCGAGGACAGCTTCGGCTTCGCCCTGGACGTGTTGCTGCACTCCATACTGCCCAGCCTGTCGCTGATGGCGGTCGGCATCGGCGGCTGGTTCATGGGCATGCGCGCCCTGGTGTCGAACATCGTGACCGAGGACTACGTCACCTATGCCGAACTGGCCGGTGTCGGCCGGCGGCGGATCCTCGGCTCCTATGTCATGCGCAACGCGCTGGGGCCGCAGGTCACCGGCCTCGCGCTCCAGCTCGGTGCGATCTTCAACGGCGCCATCATCACCGAGCAGGTGTTCGGCTATCCCGGCCTCGGCTCGTTGCTGATCAGCGGGGTGCATGCCGGCGACTACAGCCTGGTGCTCGGCATCACCACGGTGTCGATCATCGCCGTCTCGGCCGCGGTGCTGGTGATCGACCTGCTGTTTCCGCTGATCGATCCGCGCGTGGAGGTCCGTTGATGCAGTTCCTCGCGGTCTTCCGGGACCTCATCCGCTACAACCTCGAATTCGCCGCGGGCCTGATCCTGGTGGGGCTCGTGGTGGTGATGGCGCTCTTGTCCTTCGTGTCGCCGTACCCGCCGCTCGACGTCTATGTGGTGGCGCCGGACGTGCCCCCGTCATGGGACTACCTGTTCGGCACGACCTCGCGGGGGCAGGATGTGTTCTGGCAACTGACCCTCGCGATCCGCAACACGCTCACCTTCGGCATCGTGGTCGCGGTGCTCAGCCGGATCATCGCCCTCGTGGTCGGGCTCATCGCCGGCTACAAGGGCGGATGGATCGACCGGGTGCTGATGTCGATCAACGACACCTTCATCGTCATCCCGCTGTTCCCGATCCTCGTGCTGTTCTACTTCATCATGCGCGACGCGATGAGCTGGGCGATGCTCGCGCTGATCACCGCCGCCCTCGGCTGGGCCTATGACGCGCGGCTGATCCGCGCCATGGCGATGAGCCTGCGGACCCGCGAATTCACCCACCAGGCCTATTTCTCGGGCGCGAGCACCGGCCGGATCCTGGTGCAGGAACACCTGCCCTTCGTCCTGCCGATCGTGTTCTCGACGACGATGAACAACATCAACTGGTCGATCGGCATCGAGGTGACGCTGTCGGTGCTCGGCTTCACCGACATCAACACGCCGACCGTGGGCGGCATGATCTACTGGGCCAACCAGCACACGGCGCTGGTGGCCGGCGTGTGGTGGTGGATCGCCTTTCCGGTGGCCCTCGTGGTGATGCTGTTCGTCGGGTTGTTCCTGCTGGCGATCTCGATGAACGAATACATCGATCCGCGCAGCCGGCTCGCGCGCATGGGGAGCGGCGCATGAGCCCGCTGCTCCAGGTTTCGGGCCTCAAGGCCTACTACCAGATGCGGTACTTCGGGGTGACGCGGGAGGTGCGCGCCGTCGACGACGTCTCCTTCACCATCCGCCGCAACGAGATCTACGGCCTGGCCGGGGAATCCAGCTCCGGCAAGACTACGCTGATCAAGACCATCGCGCGCGCGATCCGCCCGCCGCTGAACGTCGTCGGCGGCTCGGTCACCTTCGACTTCAAGGATGGCCGCCGGGACGTCTATGCGATGTCCCCGGCACAGCTCGACGCGATCCGCTGGAGCCGGCTGTCCTATGTCAGCCAGGGATCGATGAATGTTCTCAACCCGGTGCGCCGCATCCGGCACAGCTTCACCGACTTCGCCGCCCGCCACCTCGACAGCACCCGGCAGGCGTTCTTCGCGGCGGTCTCGGCCCATCTGCGGCGGCTGTCCCTCGACCCCAAGGTGCTCGACGCCTATCCGCACGAGATGTCGGGCGGCATGCGCCAGCGCCTGACCATCGCGCTCGCCACCATCTGCCGGCCCGAATTCATCATCGCCGACGAACCGACCACTGCGCTCGACGTCATCGTGCAGAAGGGCGTGCTGGCCATGCTGCGCGAGGTCCAGCAGGAGATGGGCTCCTCCATCCTGTTCGTGACCCACGACATGGCCGTGCATGCCAATCTCACGGACCGGCTCGGCATCATGTATGCCGGGCGGCTGGTGGAGGAGGGGCCGACCGCCCAGATCTTCCAGCGTCCGTTCCACCCCTACACGGCGCATCTCATCTCGAGCCTGCCCCGGCTCGGAGACGACGCCAGGAAGGCCGGTCTGCCGGGGGCGCCGCCGAACCTTGCCGACCCGCCGGCCGGCTGCCGCTTTCACCCGCGCTGTCCGCTCGCAGTGGGCCGCTGCCGCGAGGTGGCGCCGCCGCTGGAGGAGCTCGAGCCGGGGCATCGCGTCGCCTGCCATGTCGCCCAGGCCCGGGCCAGCGGGGCCGTCCCGTCATGACCGCGCTTCTCGAGGTTCGCCAGGTCGGCAAGACCTTCAGGTCGGGAGGCATGCTCGGGCGGCATGTCGTGCAGGCCGTCGACAGTGTCGATTTCGCTCTCGCCAGCGAGCGGCCTGAGATCTTCACCGTCATCGGCGAGTCCGGCTCGGGTAAGTCGACGCTCGCCCGAATGATCCTGAACAGCGTGCCGCCGAGCTCAGGGTCGATCCTGTTTCGCGGCCGCGACCTCGCGGCCATCCGCAGCCGCCGCGACCGGCTGGCCTTCATGGCCGAGGTCCAGCCGGTGTTCCAGAACCCCTTCGAGGCGTTCAACCCGCTGAAGCGGCTCGACCGCTACCTGTACATGGCAGCGCGCCGCTTCTGCGGTGCTCGGACGCGCGACGAGATCGAGGCCCGGGCGGATGCGGCGCTGCGCAAGGTCGGGCTTTCGCTCGCCGAGGTCCGTGGCCGCTTCCCGCACGAGATGTCGGGCGGGCAACTGCAGCGCGTCGCGATCGCCCGCGCCCTGGTGCCGGAGCCGGCCCTGGTGGTGGCGGACGAGCCGGTTTCGATGATCGACGCCTCGCTTCGCATGACCATCGTCAACATGTTCCGGACGCTGCGCGACGAGTTCGGCGTCTCGATCATCTACATCACCCATGACCTCGCCACCGCCTACACCATCAGCGACCGGCTGATCATCATGGAGAAGGGCAGGGTGGTGGAGAGCGGGCCGGCTCGCGCCGTGCTCGATGCTCCGAGCCATCCCTATTCCATCAGATTGCTGCAGGCGGTCCTGCCCATCGGCAATGCCTGGCGCGACGACTGCCCCGCCGAACCCAGGTCCCAGCCGGCGGCCTGACCGTTTTCCCGCTTTCCCCGGAGTTTCCCATGCAGACCGTCAAGGTTTCCATCGACCGCAGCTTTGCCATCGGCGAGACCGACCCTCGCCTGTTCGGCGCCTTCGTCGAGCATCTCGGACGTTGCGTCTATGGCGGTCTGTACGAACCGGGCCATCCGACCGCCGATGCCAAGGGCTTCCGCCGCGACGTGCTCGACCTGGTGCGCGAGCTGGCGCCGACCATCATGCGCTATCCGGGCGGCAACTTCGTCTCCGGCTACAACTGGGAGGACGGCGTCGGGCCGGTCGACAAACGCCCCCGCCGCCTGGATCTTGCCTGGATGTCGAAGGAAACCAACGCCTTCGGCACCAATGAGTTCATCGACTGGTGTCGGGCGGCCGGGATCGAGCCGATGCTGGCGGTCAATCTCGGCACGCGCGACGGCGACGCCGCGCGGCGGCTCGTCGAATACTGCAACTTCCCCCGCGATACCGAGCTTTCGGACCTTCGTCGCGCGCACGGGTGGCCGGAGCCGCACGGTATCAAGTTCTGGTGCCTCGGCAACGAGATGGACGGCCCGTGGCAGATGGAGACCAAGACCGCCGAGGAGTACGGCCGCAAAGCCACCGAGGCGGCCAAGATGATGAAATGGGTCGACCCGTCGATCGAGCTCGCGGCCTGCGGGTCCTCCGGCCGCACCATGCCGACCTTCGGCACCTGGGAGGACACGGTGCTCGAGCACACCTTCGAGCATGTCGAGTTCATCTCGCTGCACACCTATCTCAACGACTATGCCGGCGACACGGAGGCCTTCCTCGCCAGCCCGGACCTGATGGACTCCTTCATCGACGAGGTCGTCGCCATCGTCGACGCCGTGGCGGCGCGCCGGCGCTCGTCCAAGCGCATCATGCTCAGCTTCGACGAATGGAACGTCTGGTACCGTACGCGCCGCCGCAGCGAAGGCCGGACCAAGCTGGGCTGGCCGGTGGCGCCGGAGATCCTGGAAGAGATCTACGACATGAAGGATGCGCTGGCCTTCGGCGGGGCCTGCATCTCGCTGCTCAACCATGCCGACCGGGTCCGCTGCGCCTGCCTGGCGCAGCTGGTGAACGCCATCGCGCCGATCATGACGGAGACCGGTGGGCCGGCATGGCGGCAGACGATCTTCCATCCCTTCGCCCATTTCAGCAATTTCGGCCGCGGCCGGGTCCTGCGGGCGCAGGTGGCTTCGCCGACCTATGCCGCGATCTATCACGACCCTCGCGGCACCGCCGACCTGGCGTTCCCGCTGCCGGAAGTGCCGTATGTCAAGCTCGCCGCCGTGCATGACGAAGCTGACCGGACGGTGACGCTCTTTGTGCTCAATCGCCATCTCGACCAATCGGCCCCGGTCGAAATCGACATGCGCGGCTTCGGCACCCTTGAGCTGAGCGAGGCGCTGGAGATGCGCGACGACGATCTCTCCGCGGCCAACACCAGAGAGTCGCCGGACCGCGTCAGGCCTCACACGCTGGACGGTGTGCGCGTCGCGGGCGGGCGGCTGTCGGTGGCGCTCGGGCCCGCATCCTGGAATGTGATCAGGCTGGCGGCCTCGGCGTGACCATGGAAGGATAGCGGCGGCTACCCCGAGGTCGAGCGGATCAGGGTCGTTTTTGCCGAGGCCAGGTGGACACGGCAGGCGATCTCGACCCTGGCCGTGTCGCGGCTGGCCAGCGCCTCGATATAGGCGAGGTGCTCGCGGATCGCCACCTCGTTGCGCGCCTGCTCGTCCTGCTTGTTCCACTGATAGTGGTAGTGGAAGATCGCGGTGATGACGTCGTAGAAGCCGTCGATGAACCGGTTGACGCTGGCCGCGTTGATCAGCCGATGGAAGCGGCTGTCGAGGTCGGAGAAGTCGTGATAGCGCTTCTCGATGTCTTGCAGCAGGGACACGTGCTCTTCGCGCAAAGCTTCGATCTTCGGCCAGAGGGACGAGTTTTCGGGAAGTGCCGCGAACGCCCTCGCCGATCGCAACTCGAACATCTCCCTGATCTCGAAGAGATCGAGCGCGAAGCTGGGGGTGAAACCTTTGAACACCCAGCCGGCATTCGGGCGCTTCTCGATCAGGCCGAAGCGCTGGAAGCGGTTGAGAAACTCACGGATGCCGGTGGTCGCGACGCCGAACTGCCGGGCCAGCTCGAGTTCGTTGATGGCGGTTCCGGGGCGGGCGTTGTCCCGCAGCATCCAGTCCATGAAGCGCTTCTCGATCAGCTCCGCCATCGGGACCGTTTCGGCCTCGGGAAAGGGCCGAAGAACGGTCCCGCGGGCTGAGCTGAGCGTCCGCTGGCGGCCGCTTCCGGCGACCAGGCCCTGCTGGGCGAGCGTCGCGAGGATCTTGCGCACTGTCGTGCGGCTGACCTCCAGCCGGGCGCTCAGTATGGTCTCGGACGGGAGCTGCTCTCCATCCTCGAATGTCGAGACCAGATCCAGGGCGTCGTTGAAAGCGCGCTTGAACACCGTGTCCGTTTTCATACGGCCGCTCCCTGGTCGATTGTTTTGTCTCTTAATCCATAAAAAACAATTTGACCATCGATGCAATTGGTTTTTCTGTATAAGAAACAATAGCCGACGATACGTGTTCGGCCGCAGGGAGGAAACCATGATGGATGCGCTTCCGGTCGCTCGCGTGCCGGTCGGCCCACGGACGGTGAGGCCGTGAGCCCGATCCTCGAAATCACCGGCCTGTGCAAGAGCTTCGGTCCGGTCGAGGTGCTGCGCGGTGTCGATCTGCTGCTCCATCCGGGAGAGGTCCTGGCCGTCGTCGGCGACAACGGCGCCGGCAAGTCGACCCTGATCAAGCACATCTCCGGGGTCTACCGGCCCGATGCCGGCCGGATCCAGCTGGCGGGCCAGCCGCTAGACCTGTCCTCGCCGCGCGAGGCGCGGGAGCGGGGGATCGAGACCGTCTACCAGGATCTGGCGCTGGCCGACGATCTCTCGGTCGGTGCCAACATCTTTCTCGGCCGGGAGCCGGTCAGGCATCTGTTCGGGTTCCTGCCTTTCGTCGACGAACGGGCCATCCGCCGGGAGACCACGGATCTGCTGAAGACGATCCGCAGCGAGATCCCGGCCGAGGCGCGCACCGTCGCACGGCTCTCGGGCGGGCAGCGGCAGGCGGTCGCGATCGCCCGCGCGATCTACTGGCGGGCCAAGGTGGTGCTGCTCGACGAGCCGACGGCGGCGCTCGCGGTGATGGAGCGCGACCGCGTGATCCACCACGCCCGCGACCTCGCCGCCCATGGCGCCGGCGTCGTCTATATCGGCCACAACCTGGTCGAGATCCTGAAGGTCGCGGACCGCATCGCCGTGATGTTCCGCGGCCGCGTCGTCCACGTCACGCCGGCAGCGGAGACGGACCAGGAGACGCTGATCAAATACATGACCGGCTACAGCGGTTCGAAGAAAGCAGCGTGAACGCTGCGCACACACGGGGAGGACTCATGATACGCAAAGCATTGCTGGCCACGTCGGTGGCGGTGTTGGCGCTCGCAGCCACGGCCACGGCGCATGCCGAGGACACGGTCGCGGTGATCGTGAAGGCGACCAGCTCGGAATACTGGCAGTGGGTGTTCAAGGGCGCCGAGGAGGCCGGCCGGCAGCTCGGCGTCAAGATCGACAAGCTGGGCACGCCGAAGGACGACGCCGCAGGCCAGATCGCGGTCCTCGAGAACGCGGCAGGGTCGAAGCCCGCCGCCATCGTCATCTCGCCGACCATCTTCGAGGCCCTGGGCGACCCGATCGCCGCGGTGACCGATGCCGGGATCCCCGTCGTCGTGATCGACTCCGGTGCGAAGACGGACAAATACGCGTCCTTCCTCACCACCAACAACGAGGCCGGCGGCAAGGCTGCGGCCGAGGCGATGGCGGCGTGCATCAAGGAGCGGACCGGGAAGGTGGCGGGGAAGGTCGGCTATCTGACCGCCATGGCCGGCCATGAATCGCTGGATTCGCGGGACCGCGGCTTTGTCGAGGGGCTGAAGGCCTATCCCGACATCGCGCTCGTCGGCAACCGGGTCGGCAACAACGAGGAGGCGGAAGGCATGACCCTGACCGCCGACATGCTGACGAAGGACCCGGACCTCGTCGGCCTGTTCGCGGACAATGCGCAGATGGGCACCGGCGCCGGCGCCGCGATCGCCGAGCAGAAGCTCGGTTCGAAGTTCTGCCTGGTCGCCTTCGACTCCGACGCCGGGGAGCTGGAGCATCTGAAGGACGGCTCGATCTACGCCCTGGTGATCCAGGATCCCTACATGATGGGCTTTGCCGGGGTCTGGTACGGCTATGCCGCGGCGCATGGCGTGCGCCTGCCGAAGGATGTCGACACCGGCGTCGGCACGGTGACGAAGGCGACCATGGACGACCCGAAGCTGGCCGGCCTGCTCGACGTCTCCAAGCGCAAGACCGGCTCGTTCCTGGGCAACTGATCTGTCGTGGGCGGGCCGCCCGGCCCGCCCGCATCATCACGGAGGTCCGATGACGGATCAGCCCTTTCCGCGAGTCCGCCCCGGGCCGCGCCTCGGCGGCGGAGGCGGGTCTCTTCGAGCCCTGCTCCGGCGCCTGCCGATCGAGACCTATGTCATCGCCTTCACGGTCGCGCTCTGGGTGGCGCTGTCGCTGACGACGCCCAACTTCCTGACCGAAGGCAATATCAGCAACCTGATGCGGCAGACGCCGATCGCGGCGATCGTCGCGATCGGCGTGATGTGCACCATCGTCATCGCCGGCATCGATCTGTCCGTGGGATCGGTGGTCGCGTTCTGCGGCGTCGCCTTCGCCCAGATGTGCGGACACGGCCTCGGCCTCGTGCCCGCCGCGGTGCTGACCCTGGTCGCCGGGGCCGGAGTCGGGGTGATCAACGCCGCCGCGATCAGCCGCCTTGGCATCCCCCCCTTCATCGTGACGCTGGCCGGCCTGCAGGTCTATCGCGGCCTGGCGCTGCTGCTGGCCGGCGGCGTCACCGTCGGCGGCCTGCCGCCCGAGGTGAAGGAGTTCGCCCGCGGCACCACCGGCCTTCCCAACCTGTTCTGGACGATGGCGGCGGTCGGGATCGCGGTCCACTACCTGCTCCGCTTCACCCGGACCGGGCGGTACATGTATGCCATCGGCTCGAATGCCGAGGCGGCGCGCCGGCAGGGCATCAACGTCTTCCGCATCACGCTGACCGCCTATGTGGCCAGCTCGGGCCTCGCCGCCCTGGCCGGCATCCTGCTGGTCTCGCGCCTCAGCATCGCGTCGCCCTCCATGGCCAACGCCTACGAGCTGCAGGCGATCGCCGCGGCGGTGGTCGGCGGTGCCAGCCTGTTCGGCGGCCGGGGCACCGTGCTCGGCACCGTGGTCGGCGCGGTGCTCTTCACCACCATGAGCAACGCCGCGGTCCTGCTCGGCATCGATCCGTTCTGGGAGATGGTGCTGGAAGGCCTCCTGATCGCGCTCGTGGTCTATCTTGACAACCTGCAGAAGCGGCGGCAGGCCGGGGCCTGAGCCCGAGGCGGCCGATCTTCTCCATCAGGGAACGGACGAAGCCATGCGGGCAGTGGTATGCCGGGCGCCGGGGGACCTGGTGCTCGAAGACCGGCCGGAGCCCGAGCGGGGCGAAGGCGAGGTGCTGGTCCGGGTCCGGCGCATGGGGATCTGCGGCACGGATTTCCATATCTACGAGGGCAGCCATCCGTATCTCCAGTATCCCCGGATCATGGGGCACGAGCTGTCCGGTGAGGTGCTGGAGGCGCCTTCCGGCAGCCCGCTGGCGCTGGGCGAACCGGTCATCGTCAATCCGTATGTCTCTTGCGGTACCTGCATCGCCTGCCGTGCCGGCAAGCCGAATTGCTGCATCCGGATCGCGGTGCTCGGCGTGCATCGGGATGGCGGCCTGTGTGAACGGATCGCCGTGCCGGAGCGCAATCTCTATCCGGCCGGCAGCCTGACGCTCGACCAAGCGGCGAGCGTCGAGTTCCTGGCGATCGGCGCGCACGCCGTGGCCCGGTCCGGCTTCGCGCTGGGCGCCCGTACACTGGTGGTCGGCGCCGGTCCGATCGGGCTCGGCACCGCGCTCTTCGCCGGCCTGGCGGGCGGCGACGTATCGATCATGGACCGCGAGGACGACCGGCTCGCCTTCGCACTGGAGAGCCGCATCGCGGCGCATGGCATCAGGGCTGGAGACCGCTCGGCGGAACTGATCCGCGAGGCGACCGATGGCGACGGTTTCGACGTGGTGTTCGACGCCACCGGCAGCCTTGCCTCGATAGAGAGCGCCTTCGACCATGTCTCTCATGGGGGAACGCTGGTGCTGGTCAGCGTGGTGGCCGAGACCATCCGCTTCTCGGACCCTGAATTCCACAAGCGGGAGATGACTGTTCTGGGCAGCCGCAATGCCCTGCGCGCGGACTTTGAGCGGGTCGTCGCCGCGATCGAGAATGGCCGGGTCCCGCTGAGCGATCTCCTCACCCACCGCACCAGCCTTGCCGGCGCGCTCGTCGATCTCCCGCACTGGGCGAGCCAGAAGGGCGGGCTCGTCAAGGCCCTGGTCGAGATCGGCTGATCCCGGGGTTCCTCCCAGGGGCGCCGGAGTCGCTGGCTTGCCGTCCCCGCGGTGGGCTTCCGCTCCCTCAGAGGCTCGTGTTGTCGACCCCGGTCAGGCGCAGGGCGCGGCCGTCCCTCGCGACGATGGCCTGCATTTCGCGCTCGAGCGCATCCCGGTCCTCGGCGCCGCGCAGCATCCGTCCGGCGAGCGGGTCGAACCGGCCCGCGGCGATATCGGCTATCAGCGCCGCGGCGCGTGCCGGCGGTATGTTCACACTGTCCTCGAACAGCTGCTTGATGCCGGGCAGATGGGTCTTGCCGGCCTCGGAGGTCAGCTGCAGCTCGGTCATCGCCGTCCGGACGAGGCCTGGATCGACAGCAAAGGCCAGTACGCCACCGCTTCGCGTGGTGTCGTTGAGACATTCGGTGAAGCGCATGATCGCTGCCTTGCTGGAGGCATAGCCGGAACCATTCGGAAAGCTCGTCCCGGTGCCGCCCCCGACCAGGTTGACGATCCGTCCCTTCCCGCGCTCCAGCATCTGCGGAGCCACGGCCCTGCAGGTGTGGAACGTGCCGCGCAGGTTGATCTCGATATCGCCCCACCAGATGTCAGGGTCGCATTCCCAGATCGGGCCAAAGGCTCGGAACGACCCGTGATTGTTCACCAGCGTGTCGATCGGTCCGAGTTCTTCGACGATACGATCGAAGGCGCGGTTGACGGCCGGCCGGTCGACCAGGTCGATCGACAGCGCGACGGCCTGTCCGCCCTCGCCGGCGATCATCGATCTGGTCTGCTCGATCTCATGCGGCGTGCGCGCCAGGATCGCAACCTTCGCCCCGGCCCGCGCCTGGTGCAGGGCGATCTCTCTTCCGATCCCGCGGCCTGCGCCGGTTACCACCGTGACGGTACCGTTCAGACGGGTCATGGTTTCCTCCTCGTCGACGGGTCGTCAGGCCTGCAGGCGCATGACGATGTCCTGGTCATGGTTGCCGAGCCCGCCGGACCTGGATTCCGCCGCATGATCCCGTCTCGAGCCGCGGCGCTGGCCTCCGCCTCGCTCATGATCCGTCTGCCCGGGCTTGACCCGGGCATCCAGGGAATGTCGAGGTCACTCCAGGCATTGCCGTAGCGGACCAGCGGGATCACACCACGCGGTCGCGCTCCGGCACCGGTTCGCCCCGGGCGACGCAGGCGATGTTACCGAACATCTGGTTGACAGTCTTGACGAAGTTGTCGGCCGCGATCGCCGCCAGATGCGGCGTCACCACCAAATTGTCCAGCGTCAGCAGCGGGCTGTCCGGCGGCAGCGGCTCGATCTCGTAGACATCCATGGCGGCGGCGTGGATCGTGCGCGCCCGCAGCGCCTCGACCAGGTCGCTCTCCACCACCACGCCGCCGCGGGCGGCATTGACCAGCACGGCGGTCGGTTTCATCGCCGCCAGCGCCTTGCGGTCGATCAGGTTCTTCGTCTCCGGCGTCAGCGGGCAGTTCAGCGTGATCACGTCGGACTGGGCCAGGATCTCCTGCAGCGTGGCGAAGCGGGCGCCCAGCGCGGCCTCCTCGGCGGCGGGCAGGGGCGTGCGCTTGGAATAGAGGATGGTGCAGCCGAAGCCCTTCAGCAGCCGGGCGAAGGCCTGGCCGATGGCGCCGAAGCCGATGATGCCGACGGTCTTGCCCGTCAGCATGAAGGTCTGCATCGGCATCGCCGTCGCGGTGCGCCAATGGCCCTTCTTCAGCTCGGCATGGCCGAAGGCGATGCAGCGCAGCGCCGCCAGCGTCAGGCCCAGCGTGAACTCCGCCACCGGCACGGCGTTGCTGCCGGTGGTGCGGGCCACCCGGATGTTGAGCTCGCGCGCGGTATCGAGATCGAGGTTGTCGACCCCGACACCCCATTTGTGCAGCAGCTTGAGCCTCGGGGCCGCGCGCAGCACCTCGCCGCTGACGCCGACCTGGCCGGCGATGGCATATTCGGCCCCGGCGATGATCTCCTTCAGGTGATCGTCGCCACGGGCGGTGCCATGGGTGAGGACGAGGCCGGGCGGCAGCAGCGCGCGCAGCCGGGTGACGCTGTCCTCGCTGATCGGGTCCAGGACGACGACGGTTTCGGTCACGGTCGGGCTTCCAGTCGGGTTGCGGTCAGATGGTGAAGCGGACGCCGGCACGCGCCAGGCCGCCGGAGATGGCGACGGGTGTGCCGTCGGCGCGCCAGCAGGCGGCGCCGGTCAGGGTGCCGTCGGGGGCGAAGGCGATCGCGTTCATGCCGCCGGCGATGCGCGGCATGCGGGTGATGCTGTGGCCGCGGGCGGCCAGGTCCTCGGCGACGGAGTCGGGGAAGGCCTGCTCGAGCTCCAGCACGCCGCCCTCGGTCCACACTCGCGGGGCCTCGACCGCCTCCTGCAGGGTCATGCCGTGGTCGATCAGGTTGACGATGGCCTGGAGGGCGGAGGGGAAGATGCGCAGGCCGCCGGGCAGGCCGAGGGCGAAGGCCAGCGTGCCGTCGCGCAGCGCCATCATCGGCGCCATCGAGGTGAACACCCGCTTGCCCGGCGCGATCGACAAAGCGCGGCCCGGATGCGGGTCGAAATTGTACATGTAGTTGTTGGTCAGCATGCCGGTGCCGGGGATCTGGGTGCAGGCGCCGAACAGGCCGTTGATGGTCTGGGTGGTGGCGACCACGTTGCCGGCCGCGTCAGCCACCGTGACATGGGTGGTGTTGGCCGATTCCCCGCCCGTCAGACCCGCCGTCCAGGCCTGGGTCCGCCGCAGGTCGATGCGCGACCGGCGCTCCTCGGCATAGGATTTGGCGATCAGCCGGTCGACCGGGACGTCGATGAAGGCCGGGTCGGCGGTGGCGACCGCGCGGTCGGCGAAGGCGATCTTCAGCGCCTCGGCCAGCAGGTGCACCGCATCGGCCGACCCGAAGCCCAGCCCGCCGATGTCGTAGCCCTCCAGGATGTTCAGCATCTGCACGATGTGCACGCCGGAGGAGGAGGGCGGGGGCGGCCCCAGGATCTCGAAGCCGCGATAGCTGCCGCGCACCGGCGCGCGCTCGACCACGCGGAAGGCCGAGAGGTCGGCCTGGTCGATCAGACCGCCATGGCTCGCCATGAAATCGGTCAGCGCGGCGCCCAGCGGGCCGTCATACAGCGCGGAGGGGCCGCGCTGGGCGATCAGCCGCAGGCTGGCGGCATAGTCGCCCTGCACCAGCCGGTCGCCCGGCCGCAGCGGCTGGCCGCCGGGCAGGAACAGGGCCGACAGGCCGGGGTCGCGGGCCAGGTCCTTGGCGCAGTCGGTGATGCAGTCCGACAGGTAGGGGCTGGCGACGAAGCCGCGCTCGGCAAGCCGGATCGCGGGGGCCAGCACATCGGCCGGCGGCAGCGTGCCGAACCGCGCCAGCGCCTCGCACCAGCCGGCCAGCGCGCCGGGCACGGCCACCGCCTTGGGGCCGACCTCGTTCTCGCGGTCACGGACCAGCCGGGCCTTGCCGATCTCGTCCGACAGCGCCTCGTACATGGTGGCGCCGCCGCGGCCCGGCGCGGTCGACAGCCCATCCAGCACCAGATGGCGCCCATCCGCCAGCCGGATATGGGCGACGCCGCCGCCCAGAACGCCGACCATCATCGGCTCGACCACGGTCAGCGCGAACAGGGAAGCGACGGCCGCGTCCACGGCGTTGCCGCCGGCCAGCAGCATCTCCGACCCCGCGGCGGAGGCCAGCGGATGGTTGGTGACGACCATGCCGCGCGAGCCGGTGGCCGGCCGCTTCTCGCAAGCGAAGTCGGTGACGCGCGGGGCGCGCGGGGAGTCCGTCACGATGCTGGCCTCAGCTTGCCTGGTTCAGGGCTTCGAGAACCATACGGCTGGCGCCGGAGATGTCGCCCAGCTTTTCGCCCGCCTTCACCCGCTGCTGACTGCGCTCGCCGCGCTCCTGCCGCACCAGCGCGGCGTCGGCGATCGCCTCGGCCTGGTCGGCCGGCAGCACCAGCACGCCGGATTCGTCCGCCAGGATGACGTCGCCGGCCCGCACCGGGACATTGCCGCAGGAGATCGGCAGGTTCAGCGTGCCGCCGAGGTTGTACAGCCGGGTGGTGATCGGCGACATGCCGCGGCACCACATCGGGAAGTCCGAATCCTCGATCTCGGCCAGGTCAGTGCAGGGCCCGTCGACGATGCCGCCGACCGCGCCGGCCGCCTTGGCCGCGATGGTGACGCCGCCGCCCCAGCAGGCGTGCCTGTCGTCGCCCAGCCGGTCGACCACCAGGATGTCGCCCGGCCGCAGCAGGCCCAGCGTGTGGTGCAGCAGGGTCGAATCCTGGCCCGGGATGGCCAGGGTGACGGCGGCGCCGGCGATGCGCTTGCCGCGCAGCAGCGGCTGGATGCCCCGGTCCATGAAGCCCCAATGCTGGGAATGGCCGATGGTCGCGGTCTCGACGCGGCGCAGCTTCTCAACCAGGGCGGCGGGGATCTGCTGGGGCATGGGGGCGATGCGGTAATCGGGCATGTGGCTTTCCCTAGTTGCCGACGGCGCGCGCGACGCCGACGAGACGTTCGACCAGAATGACGACGAGCAGGGTCGCGGCGATCAGCACGACCGACAGGGCCGCGACCATCGGGTCGGTGCGGCCTTCGACGTAGCGCACCATCTCGACCGGCAGGGTCGAGGCGCGCGGGCCGGCGATGAACAGCGAGATCACGGTCTCGTCGAAGGACAACAGGAAGGACAGTGCCCCGCAGGCGACCAGCGCGGGCGCGGCCAGCGGCAGCGTCACCCGGCGCACCACCCGCCAGGGCGTGGCGCCGAGCGTGGCGGCCGCCGCCTCGATGTCGTCGGGCAGGGTGGAGAAGGCAGTGGTCATCATCCGGATGACGAAGGGCAGGGTCACGATCATGTGGCCCAGCACCAGGCCGGGCAGGGTGGCGGTCAGGCGCAGCGGCGTGAAGAACAGCAGCAGCGCCAGGCCGATGATCAGCGTCGGCAGCAGCAGCGGCGCCAGGAAGAAGCCCTGCAGCGCCTCGCGCCCGGGGAATGTGCCCTTGTTCAGCGCCAGCGCCGCCGGCACGCCCAGCAGCAGGGACAGTGCCATGACCACGCAGGCGATCTGCGCGCTCAGCAGCAGCGCGTCGAGCAGCGGCCCGTTGCCGGCCAGGGCCTCGAACCAACGGAACGAATAGCCCGAGGGCGGGAAGACGATGAAGTCGTCGGCCGAGAAGGCCAGCGCCACCACCACGACGATGGGCGCCAGGATCATGGCGTAGACGATGCCGGCGAGGGTGGAGAGGACGCGGCCGGCGCCGTTCATCGCTGCAGCCTCCGCGCCGCCAGCCGGGCGACGACGGCCAGGGCCAGCAGCAGCACCAGCGTGTAGATCGCCAGCACCGCGGCCACCGGCCAGTTGGTGTTGGTGGTCGCCTGCTCGTAGATCTCGGTCGCCAGCACGAAGATGCGGCCGCCGCCCATCAGCCTGGGCGTGATGTAGGACGACATCGACAGCACGAAGCCCAGCCCGGCGGCCAGCGCGATGGCGGGCAGGCTCAGCGGCAGGGTGACGCGCAGGAAGGTGCGCAGCGGTGTCGCCCCCAGGCTGCGCGCCGCCTCCTCCAGCGTGCGGTCCAGCCGGCCGAACCCGGCCAGCAGCGCCAGGATCATGTAGGGCATGATGCTCTCGGCCAAGCCGATGGTGACGCCGGTCCAGTTGAACACCAGCCGCATTGGCGTGCTGATCAACCCCAGCCATTGGGCGATGCCGTTGACCAGGCCGCGGTCGCCGAGGATGGCCAGCCAGCCGAAGATGCGCACCACGCCGGACACCAGCATCGGCATGATCGCGACCACGGCCAGCAGGCCGCGGAAGCGCGACCTGGTGCGGAACAGGAACAGCGACACCGGATAGGACAGCGCCAGCGCCAGAGCGGTCGCCACCAGCGACAGCCACAGCGAGTTCAGGGTCAGCTCGGCGGTGAATGAGTCCGCGAAGACCTCGCGGGCGGTCTGCAGCGACCAGGCCTCGACCATGGCGCCGGTCGGCCCGACCTCGTTGAAGGCGGTGCGGAACAGGCCCAGCGTCGGCCATAGGTAGATGACCAGCACGAACAGCGCCGCCGGCAGCACCAGCAAGGGCAGCGGCAGGCGCCGGCCGCGGGGCAGGGCAGGGCGCCCGGCGGCGAGGGGGTGCGGGACGTCGGTCATGGCGCCTCGCGCGGGAACACCAGCGTGTCCTCGACCGGCCAGATCGCCGCGACCTCCATGCCCTCGGCCGGCGGGCGCTGGCCGGACGGCATCTCGACGCTCAGCTGCCCGCCGGCGCCCTCGACCACGACCTCGATCCGGTCGCCGATGAAGACGCTGTGCGAGACCTGGCCGCGAACCCGCGCCACGCCCTCGGCCACCGGCTCGGAGGCCGGGACCAGGCGGATGCGCTGCGGCCGGACGAAGATGTCGACCTCGCCGGCCGGCGGGACCGCCACCGGCAGCGCCGTGCCCCACAGGGCGATGCGCCCGTCGGCGCCGCGAGTCGCCGGCAGGATGTTGGCGCGGCCGACGAAATCGGCGACGAAGCGCGTCGCCGGGCGCTCATAGACGTCCTCCGGCGCACCGACCTGCTCGACCCGGCCGCGATTCATCACCGCGATCCGGTCGCACATGGTCAGCGCCTCGACCTGATCGTGGGTCACGAACAGCGTGGTGATGCCGAGCGACCGCTGGATGTCGCGGATCTCGTGCCGCATCGCGTCGCGCAGCTTGGCGTCGAGGTTGGACAGGGATTCGTCGAGCAGCAGCACCGAGGGGCGGACCACCAGCGCCCGCGCCAGGGCCACGCGCTGCTGCTGGCCGCCCGACAGCTCGCGCGGCCGACGCTCGCCCAGCGCGCCGAGGCGGACCATGGACAGCGCCTCCTCGACCCGCCTGGCGGCCTCGGCGCGCGGCACCCGCCGCTCCTCCAGCCCGAAGCCGACATTGCGCGCCACGCTGAGATGCGGGAACAGCGCGTAGGACTGGAAGACGTAGCCCATGTTGCGGCGATGCGCCGGCTCGCCGGTGATGTCGGCGCCGTCGACCCGGATGGTGCCGCCATCCGGCGCGATCAGCCCGGCCAGCATCCGCAGCGTCGTGGTCTTGCCGCAGCCGGACGGGCCGAGCAGCGCCACCGCCTCGCCCCGGCCGACGGTCAGCGAGACATCGTCGACCGCGACGAAGCTGCCATAGTGCTTGGCCAGGCCCTGCAGCTGGAGATAGCTCATCGGATCAGCCGGCCGAGATCACTTCGCGGCGCCAGCGGTTGTTCCACTTGTCGCGCACCTTGACGATCTCGTTCCAGTCGACGTCGATCATACGGCTGCGGTTCTCCGGCGCGGCGGCGGTGCGGGCCAGCGCCTTGGGGTCGATCTGCGCCTTGGCGTTGGTCGGCGCATAGAACACGCGCTCGGTGAAGGCCTTCTGCGCCTGCTGCGACAGGGCATGGTTGATGAAGGCGACGGCGGTGGCCCGGTTCTTCGACCCGGCGGTCAGGTTGATGGTGTTGATCTGGAACACCGAGCCCTCCGGCGGCAACAGCGCGCCGAGCTTGCCCTGGCTCTCGTCGATCCGCCGCTGCGACCGCGCATTCCAGCCGGTGGCGACGCGGACGATGCCGTTCTGGATCAGGGAATAGCCGTCGGGATTGGGGTTCCAGGTGTTCACCGACGGGGCCAGCTCGGCCAGCTTGCTGATCGCCGCATCGACCGACTGCCGGTAGTCGCCGCCCAGCATCTTCTCGACCATCACGGTCAGGGCCAGGCCCTGGATGTTCGGCGGGGCGCTGATCGCCAGCAGCCCCTTCAGGTCCGGGCGCCACAGATCAGCCAGGCTGGCGAGCGGCGGCTTCAGGTTCGCGGCGTCGGTGACCAGCACCAGATGGTCGAAGGTCACCGCAGGGCCGAACTCGCCGCCGGCGGCGCGGGCCTCGGGGGAAAGCTCCTCCAGCGACGGCACCTCGGCCGGGGTCAGCTTGTCGAACAGCCCCTCGACATTGCCGATGTTCGAGGCGGTGACGTCCATGATGGAAACGTCGATCTGCGGATCCGCCTTCTGGGCCCGGATGTTGCCGATCATCTCGGCCGAGGTGCCGCCGGGCGCGTAGTTGACCCGGACGCCCGGGAAGGCCTGCTGGAATGGCTCGATGACAGTCTTGACGTAGTTGTCCTGGAAGGTGCCGTCGGCATAAGCCATCAGCCGGATCTCGCCGGCCGGCGACTGGGCCCGGAGGATCGCCGGGGCCGCGAGTGTCGCGACCCCGGTCTGGAGCAGAAGACGGCGCGTCAGCATCTGGAAACCCCCACTGTGTGGCCGCATTCGCTGCGGCGTTGGTTTTGACCCGACCTCAGGCCGGGACCTTGCCGGCGAAATGGGCGACGAAGCGGGCGCAGATCTCGGTCAGCTTCTCGGTCAGCGCCGCGCCGGTCTCGGCCGAGCACAGCCGCGGATCGCCCTTGCCGACGCCGAGGGTGTAGACCTCGTCATACTGGTTCGGCATGCCGATCTCGGCGCCGTCGAAGTTGGCGGTGCCGAGCCCGGTGAAGGGCAGGTCCAGCACCGGGTCGCGCTTCGCCGGCCGCTCCGTCGGCATCATCTCCGGGCGCATCAGCTCCGGGAACAGGTGCAGGCCGATGCTGGTCAGCGGGTCGGCGCCGTGGCCGGCGACCTTGGCGGAATTCTCGGCGCCGACGATGCCGGGCAGCAGGCCGTAGCCGATGCGCCACAGATACAGGCTGGGCAGCACCGTGCCGTCGCGCAGATACAGGCTGCGCGCCACCTCGGCGATCGGCCCGACATTGCCGCCATGGCCGTTGATGACGACCAGCCGGGTCAGGCCGGTCTTGTGCAGCGATCCGACCATGTCGGTGATGACGCTGGTCAGGGTCGACTGCGACAGGGCGATGCCGCCGATCATCGGGCCGAACCAGTCGACGCCGCCATAGGGCAGCACGGGCGCCACCAGGGTGCGGACCCCGCGTTCGCTGGCGCGGATGGCGGCCAGCTCGGCGATCTTCTCGGCCAGCAGATAGTCACCCATCGGCGCGTGCGGGCCTTGGTCCTCATGGCTGCCCATCGGCAGCAGGATCACCGGGTTCTGCGCCAGGGTCTCGCGGGCCTCGCCGCCCGTAATAGTGCCCAGATGCACCTTCGGTTCCGTCTTCGCGGCCAAAGCTCTACTCCTCATCGGCAGGTCGGTGGGCGGGCCGGATCGTCATTCAGGCGATCTCCTCGGCCCGGATGCAGGCGACACGGCGGGCGTCGCCGTGGGGGCGCAGCTCCGGCACCGCCTCGGCGCAGGCCGGCCGCGCATGGGCGCAGCGAGTGCGGAACACGCAGCCGGAGGGCGGGTTGGACGGGCTCGGCGGGTCGCCGGCCAGCAGGATGCGGCCGGCGCGGCGGTCGGGCCGCAGCTGCGGCGTCGCCGAGATCAGGGCGCGGGTGTAGGGGTGGGCCGGGCTGGTGAAGACCGCCTCGGCCGGGCCTTCCTCCATCACCCGGCCGAGATACATCACGATCACCCGGTCGCAGAGATGGCGCACCACCGGCAAATCGTGGCTGATGAACAGCAGGGCCAAGCCCAGGTCGCGGCGCAGCTCGGCCAGCAGCTGCACGATCTGCGCCTGGATCGAGACGTCCAGCGCCGAGACCGGCTCGTCCGCCACCAGGAAATCCGGCCCGCTGGCCAGGGCTCGGGCCAGGCCGATGCGCTGGCGCTGGCCGCCGGAGAATTCGTGCGGGTAGCGCTGGGCATGGCTGGGGTCGAGGCCGACGCGCTCGAGCATCCCGGCCACGCGCTCGGCGCGCTGCCCGGCATCGCCGACGCGATGGATGGCCAGGCCGTCGGCGATCTGGGCGCCGACCCGACGGCGCGGGTCGAGGCTGCCATAGGGATCCTGGAACACGATCTGCATGCGCCGGCGCAGCGCCCGCCAGTCGCGGCCCGAGGTCCGGCCGAGCGGCCGGCCGTCGAAGCTGACCGTGCCGCCGCTGGCCGGCATCAGGCCCAGCATCAGCCGGCCCAGCGTGCTCTTTCCGGAACCGGATTCGCCGACGACGCCCAGCGCCTCGCCGCGGGCCACGCCGGCATCCACCGCGCGCACGGCCTGCACCGCCCGGCCGCGCCGGAACAGGCCGCCGGTGTGGAAGATCTTGGACAGGCCCCGGGCCTCGACCAGCGGCGTCGCCGATGGGGTGGTCATGCCGCGCACTCCGCTCCGTTCGCCAGCTCCGTCCAGCGGATGCAGCGGGTCAGCCGGCCGCCCTGGGTCTCGTCGAGCATCACAGGTGCCGCTTCGCAGGCCGCGACGGCATGGCCGCAGCGCGGTGCGAAGCGGCAGCCGGCCGGGAAGGCGTGGGGCTGCGGCACCACGCCGGGGATGCCGGCGGGCTGGCCGTCGCCATCCGGCGTCGCCGCCAGCAGGGCGCGGGTGTAGGGGTGTAGGGGCGCGGCGAAGACCACGGCGGCGTCGCCCTGCTCGACCACCTGCCCGGCATACATCACCGTGACCCGGTCGGCGATCTCGGCGACCACGCCCAGGCTGTGGGTGATGAAGATCATCGCCGTGCCGGTCTCGCGCTGCAGCTCGGCCAGCAGCTCCAGGATCTGGGCCTGGACGGTGACGTCAAGCGCCGTGGTCGGCTCGTCGGCGATCAGCAGGCCCGGCCGATTGGCCAGCGCCATCGCGATCATGACGCGCTGGCGCATGCCGCCCGACAGCTCGTGCGGCCACGCGTCCAGGCGGCGCTCCGGGTCGGCGATGCCGACGCGCCGGAACAGGCCCAGCGCCTCGGCCCGCGCCGCCTTGGCCGTCATCGTGCGGTGGGCGCGGATCGCCTCGGCCACCTGGTCGCCGACCCGGTGCACCGGGTTCAAGCTGCTCATCGGGTCTTGGAACACCATGGCCATGGCGCCGCCGCGCAGGGCCCGCAGCGCCGGCTCGTCCAGCCGCAGCAGGTCGCGCTCACCCAGCCAGGCGGCACCGGCGACCGGCCGCGCCGCCGGCGGCAGCAGCCCCATCAGCGCGGTGGCGGTGACGGATTTGCCGGAGCCGCTTTCGCCGACAATGGCCATGGTCTCGCCGGGGCGGACCGACAGGGAGACATCCTCGACTGGCCGAATGGTGCCGCGCGGGGTGGCGATCTCGACCGTCAGGCCCTGCAGGTCCAGCACGGCGTCGGTCTGCGCCGGTGGCGGCAGCAGTCCGGGCAGGACCCGGTCGATCAGGCGCAAGCGGGGGCGGGCGGCCGGGGTGCGCGGGTCGACCGCGTCGCGCAGCCCGTCGCACAGCAGGTTCATCGCCAGGATGGTCAGGCTCAGCGCCGCGCAGGGCCACAGCAGCAGCAGCGGCGACTGCTCCATGGTGGCGCGGGCGCCGCGGATCATCAGGCCCCAGGACGGGGCCGGCGGCACGACGCCGAGGCCGAGGAAGGACAGGCCGCTCTCCAGCACCACCGCGGCGGCGACGGCGAGCGACAGCTGCACCAGCACCGGCCCGGCGATGTTGGGCAGCACGGTGCGCAGCAGGATCCGGCCGGTCGGCGCGCCCAGGGCGCGCACCGCCTCGACATAGTCATGGCTGCGGGCCGACAGCACCTCGGCATAGGTGACCCGGGCGAAGCCGGGCAGGTACAGCACCGACAGGACCAGGATCAGCGTGCCGGCGCCGGGGCCGAGCAGGGTGACGACCAGCAGCGCCAGCAGCACCGGCGGGAAGCACAGGATGATGTCCATGCTGCGCACCGTCAGCAGCTCGCCGATGCCGCGGAACCAGCCGCCGACCAGCCCGAGCATCGTGCCCAGGATGCCGGCGATCGCGGCGGCGGCGAAGGCGACGCCCAGGCTGGTGCGCGCGCCCCAGATCAGGCGGGACAGCACGTCGCGGCCGAACTCGTCACGGCCCAGCGGCGACCCCGGCATCGGCCCGGCCAAACGCTGCGCGATGTCCTGCTTGACCGGGTCGGCCAAGCCCAGCCACGGCGCCAGCAGCGCCAGCAGGATGACGGCCGCGACCAGCGCGCCGGGGAGCCACAGGCGCTTCATGCCGCGCGGATCCGCGGGTCGAGCACGGCGTAGAGCAGGTCCATCGCGAGGTTGATCAGCAGGAACAGGCCGGAGACGGTGAGGACGATGCCGACCACCATCGGGTAGTCGCGCGCCTCGACCGCATGCAGCAGCGGCGTCGACAGGCCGGGCCAGTTGAAGACGTATTCGACCAGCACCGTGCCGCCGAGCATCGTGCCCATCTGCAGGCCCAGCACGGTCAGCACCGGGCTCAGCGCGTTGCGCACGACGTGGTGCACCAGCACCCGGGCGGGGGACAGGCCCTTGGCCCGGGCGGTGCGGACATAGTCGCGCGACAGGGCGTCGAGCACCGAGGACCGGGTCATCCGGAACACGATCGCGGTCAGGCCCTTGGCGATGGCGATCGCCGGCAGCGCCAATAGCGTCAGGTGCTTCACCGGATCCTGGGCCAGGGGCACGAAGCCGCCGGCCGGCATCAGCCGCAGGGCTTGGGCCATCAGCAGGATCAGCAGGGTGCCGACCACGAAGACCGGCACGGCCAGCAGCAGCGCGGCGAGGCCGGAGGCGACGCGGTCGAAGGTCCCGCCGCGGTGCATCGCGGCATAGGTGCCGGCCGGGATGCCGAAGACGACCGCCAGCAGCGCGCCGGCGCCGATCAGCTCCAGCGTGCGCGGCAGGCGCAGCGCGATCTCCTGCGCCACCGGATAGTCGTCGACCAGGGAGTTGCCCAGGTCGCCCCGCGGCAGGCCGGACAGGAACTCGAAATACTGGTCGGCCAGCGGCCGGTCGAGGCCCAGCCGGCTGCGCAGCTCGGCCACCGTGGCCGGGTCGGGCGCGATGCCGCCGGTCGACAGCAGCAGCTCCGCGGGGTCGCCCGGCACCAAGTGCAGCGCCAGGAACACGATCGTGGCGACGATCCAGGCCAGCGCCAGCGAAGTTCCTATGCGGCGGAGCAGTCCGGCGATCATGTGAAACTGGTCTCTTCCAGCGTCGCGCCGGAGGAGGTGGTCAGGGCGCCGGGCAGGTTGGTGAAGCCGGCGAGGCGCCGGTCCAGGCCATAGCCCTGCGACCGCCAGGCCAGCCCGGCCAGCGGCACCTCCTCAAGGGCGACGCGCTGCATCTCCTTGTAGATCTCGACGCGCTTGGCCGGGTCGAACTCGGCCCGGCCGCGGGCCAGCGCCTCGACGGTCTTCGGCGCCTTCAGGCCGAAGGAGCGGCCATGGGTCGGCGCCAGCGCGGTGTCGATCACGCTGGTCAGCCCGTCAGGGTCGTTGTTGTCGGCGGCCAGGCCGTGGATGGCGATGTCGTACTGGCCCTTGGTGCCGCGGGCGACGCGGGTCGACCAGTCGGGCAGCTGCAGCTCGCACTGGATGCCGATGGCGGCCAGATGCTGCTGCACCACCTCGGCCGTGTCCTTGTGCATGCCGTACTGGGCGGTGGCCAGCAGCGTGGTCTGGAACCCGTCCGGATGCCCGGCCTCGGCCAGCAGGGCCTTGGCGCGGGCTGGATCGTAGGCCCAGCCATGCGCCAGCGCGTCGTCGTACCAGGGCGTACCGGCGGTGATCGGCACCCCTTCCAGCGGCTTGCCGCGGCCGAAGAAAGCGGCCTTGACGATGTCCTCGCGCTTCACCGCATGGGCGATCGCCCGGCGCACGCGCGGATCGTCGAAGGGCGGCCGGGTGGCATTGAACAGCACGCACATGAACGGCCCCTCGACCGTGTCGAGCCTGAGCCGCTGGTCGGATTCGACCGCGCCCATCGACTGCCAGGGGACGTATTCGATCATGTCGACATCGCCGCTCTGCAGCGCGGCGACGCGCAGGTTCTCGTCGGCATAGACGGTGAACCGGATGCCCTTCAGCTTGGGAAAGCCGGGCTTGTAGAACTTGTCGAAGGCGGTGAGCTCGAGGGAGGTGCCCCGCTCCTGCCCGGTCAGGCGGAAGGGCCCGGCGCCGATCGGCTCGCTTGGTGTCGAGTTCCGCGACAGCACGAAGGTGTTGTAGTTGGCGAACCAGGTCGGCAGCGTCGCCGTCGGCGTCTTCGTCACCAGGCGGACGGTCTGCGGGTCGGGGATCTCGATGCGCGCGATGCCCTGGAACTGGGTGCGCATATAGGCGGTCGAGGTCTCGCCGGCGATCTGCTCGATCGACCATTTGACGTCGTCGGCGGTGACCGGGTCGCCGTTCTGGAAGACGCAGCCGGGGCGCAGCTTGAACATCCAGGCGCCCTCATCGTCGACCGACCAGGATTCCGCCAGCTCGCCGCGCAGCTGGCCCTTGCTGTCATAGGTGACCAGGCTGCGGTGCAGCATCAGCTTCACCGTCCCGGCGGCGGCGCCGGTGCTGACCCAGGGCTGCAGGTTGGGCGGAAACGCCGACAGGCCGTAGCGCAGGATGCCGTCGGCCGGCTGGGCCCGCCCCGGCAGCGACAGAAAGGGCAGGGACAGCCCGGCCCCCAGCAGCGCCCGGCGCGTCATGGTAATGCAGCGGCTACCCCCGACCATGGTGCCATCCCCTGTTGTTTCCGGCGTGCGGGCGACATGGCCCGTGGCCGCGATGTCGATTTTTGCCCGATGTCGTCCGAGCTTTGTTTGACATCTATCCGGCTGAAAATTACATGTCAACTGACATGTGGACGAGGCGGTGCAGCCCGGTCGTGGCAACGAGGATGCCCGGAAGCCGGGATTAGTGCCATTTTCTGGAACGGCCGGGCTTTGAGCTTCCCGGCATAACGTGTAATCTCACTTGCAAACAATCAGGCCCGCAGACGGCAAAGGGTTCCGGTGTCTCAACGTCCAAGACTGAGCGATATCCTCTACGGCGACATGCTGGGGCGCATCCAGCGCGGCCAGTTTCCGGGGGACGGCAAGCTGCCGTCCGAGAAGGAGCTCAGCCAGAGCTTCGGCGTGTCCCGGCCGATCGTGCGCGAGGCCCTGCGCCGCCTGCGCGAGGAGGGGCTGATCCAGTCCCGCCAAGGCGCCGGCAGCTTCGTCGTCGGCGTGGCCGAGCCGCCGCGGCCGGCGAATGGCGCACAGGGGATCCAGACGATCTCCGACGTGCGGCGCATCTACCAGTTCCGGATCGCGCTGGAGGGCGAGGTGGCCTACGCCGCCGCCCTGAACCGAAACGAAGCGCTGCTGGCTGCGGTGAAGAAGGAGCTCGACGCGATCGACCAGGCGATCAGCACCGGCAAGATCGGCGTCCAGCAGGACAGCGATTTCCACACCGCGATCGCCCGGGCCACCCAGAACCAGTATTTCGAGGCGGCGCTCGCCGCGGTGCGGCCGCATCTCGACTACGTCATCGACCTGGCACGCAGCTTCTCCGTGCTGCATTCGGCCGGGCATCTGGCGATGGTCCAGCGCGAGCATGCGGCGGTCTACGAGGCGATCCGGGACGGCGACGCGGTCAAGGCACGCGAGGCGATGCAGGCCCATATCCGCAACGCGCAGGAGCGGGTCTTCGACGGCATCCATCTGTAGCGACCGGCCACAGGCCGGCGACCGGGTTGCTTGACAGGCGGCGATCCGCAAGGAGCCGTTCGGCGGTGGTTGTCAGGCGGGCCGGCGAGGGACTCTGGAAAATTTATATATTGAAATCAATTCATTGATAGTGGTCTGTCTGGCGCGCTGCGGTCGGGGCTGTGCAGAAAAAGCATAAGTTGACAAGTTGATCGATGACAACGCAGAGTCGCGGCAGGCGGCCCCGGCCGCCTGCATCCGCCATGCGGGGCGGGCCCGACCGGCAGGAGGCCGGCCGCCGCCCGGACCTGCGCCGGGAGAGCCTGCGCCAGTGAACGACACCCATCTGGAAGCCCTGCGGGTGGTGCTCGGAGAGCGCGGCCTGCTCGCGGCCCCCGACGACCTCTCATCCTACGAGACCGGCGCCCGCTACGACCGCGGCCGCGCCGCCTTTGTCGCCCGTCCGGCGACGACGGCCGAGGCTTCGGCGGTCATCGGCCATTGCGTCCGCCACGGCATCCGGCTGGTGCCCCAGGGCGGCAATACCGGCCTCGTCGCCGGGTCGACGCCCGACCCCGGCGGGGCGCAAGGCGTGCTCAGCCTCGACCGCTTCACCGGCCCGTTCGACGTGGATGTCGCCAACCGCAGCGCCACCGTGGGCGCCGGCCTCCGCCTGTCCGCCCTCAATCAGGGGCTGGCGCCGCACGGCCTGACCCTGCCGATCGACCTCGGCGCCGACCCGATGGTCGGCGGCATGGTCGCGACCAACACCGGCGGGGCGCGTTTCATCCGCTATGGTGACATGCGGCGGCATGTGCTGGGGCTCGAAATCGTGCTGGCCGATGCGCAGGGCACCGTCCTCGACCTGATGCGGCCGCTGCGCAAGAACAACACCGGGCTCGACCTCAAGCAACTCTTCATCGGCACCGGCGGCGCCTATGGCCTGGTCACCCGCGCGGTGCTGGAGCTGCGCCGCCTGCCGCAGCAATCGGCCACGGCCATCCTGGTGCCGCGCGACGATGATGCGGTGATGACGCTGCTGACCGCCTTTGAGGAGCGGGTCGGCGACCATCTGGCGGCGTTCGAGGGCCTATCGGGCGCTGCGGTCGGGCTGGCGCTCAAGCATCACGAGCGACTGCGCAACCCGTTCGCGCCGAATCCGCCGCCGCCCTTCTGCATCCTGGTCGAGATCGAACGCTCCTGGGCCGCGCGAGACCAGGAGCCGTCGATCGATGCCCTGATGGAGCAGGTGCTGGCGGAGATCTGGGACCTGCCGGGCGCTCCGCTCGCCGACGCCATGCCGGGCCGCGGCTCCGAGTTCTGGTCGCTGCGCCATGTGCTGAGCGAGAGCCTCGCGGCCGAGGGTAGGGTGATCGCCTTCGATCTCGGTTTTTCGCGCGCGGATGTGATGCCGTTCCGCCGGGCGATGACCGAGATGCTGGCGCAGCGGCATCCGGAGGCGCGGATCTGCGATTTCGGCCATGTCGGCGACGGCGGCGTGCACTTCAACCTGGTGCTGCCGCGCGACTCCGCCCTGGCCCGCGACCCAGCACCACTGCGCGACCTAGTATTCGGCGAGGCGGTCGGGCGCTTCGGCGGCAGCTTTAGTGCCGAGCACGGCATCGGCAGGGCCAATCTGGCCTTCTATGAACGCTTCGTCGATGCCCGGATGCGCGGGATCGCGGGCGCGATCCAGGATCTGCTGGCGCCGGGCGATCTCGGTGCCGTCGACTTCCGTGCTGCGAGTTCATGACTTTAGTCCTATTAATCTAAATTGCTGCGCTCCGTCCTTCTTAACTGTTTTAATAAATGCGACGAATCTCAATGACGCATCGTCTATCATCTCTAAATTAGAATAGTAGTGTTATAGAACACTCTGCATCAATAATATCAGGAAATAATACTCGTCGATTATTGGGGTTAAAAATTTTCCTAGTCGACGGCTGGCATCCGCTGTCGTGATTTGTTATGGTCGATTCTCTCGGGGGAACCAGGCTCCATGTCTTGAATGGAAGCGTGCGATGACGCCCTATGATTATGTCGGAAACTTGACGCAGGCAGGGCGTCTTTTGGCCATCGAGACGCCGATCGGCCAGGATGTCTTCCTACTCGAGGGGATGGAGGGCGAGGAGAATCTCTGCGCCCTGTTCTCGTTCCGGCTCCGCGTCCGCTCGAAACGCCAGGATGTAACCCCGGCGGAGATGGTCGGCCTGCCGATCTCCTGGACGCTGGAGCTGCCGGGGGGCGGCAGGCGGGAATGGTCCGGCGTGGTCGGTGCGCTCGAGGCCGGCCCGATGCTGGGCGACGGCATGCGCGCCTACACCGTCACCGCCCATCCCTGGCTCTGGCTGTTCGGGCACACCTCCGACTGCCGCATCTTCCAGCACAAGACGACGCAGCAGATCCTCGAGATCATCTTCGCGGAGGCGAAGATCCGCGACTACGATTTCGGGCCGGTGATCGGCGCGAAGGCGGTGCGCGAATATTGCGTCCAGTACAACGAGACCGACCTGGATTTCATCTTCCGCCTGCTGGAGGAGGAAGGCTGGGCTTGGTGGTTCCGGCACGAGCCCGGCGAAGACGGGGGGCAGGGGCGGCATGTGCTGGTGGTCGCGGACGGGGCCCATGCCTGGACGCCGGGCGACGAGCCGGAGCTCCGCTACGCCACGACCGATCTCGACCTGAACAACGTCACGGCCTGGACCCGACGCTTCAGCTTCCTGCCGGGACGGCTGGCCGAGGCCGACTGGAATTTCGAGGCACCGCGGGCGCCGCAGATGCAGGGCCAGCCCTCGCTCGCGCCGGTCAAGGCGAACCAGCTCTTCGAGCTCTATCGATGGGGCGGCCGCTTCACCGACCACGACCAGGCGGACCAGGCCACCCGGCGGAGGATCGAGGCCCATGAGGCGCGGTTCGAGATCGTCGAGGCCGACAGCCGCAACCGCCGCGTCCGGCCGGGCCAGAAGTTCACCCTGTACGGGCATCCGGCCGCGGCCGAGAATGCGGATTATGCCGTCGTCGCGGTCCATCACGCGGCACAGGACACGACCTATGCCGGCGGCGGCGGGGCGCCGCCCGGCTACGCCAGCCGCTTCACCGCCGTTCCCGCTACCGTGCGCTACACGCCCGCGCAAAGGACGCCGCGGCCGCGGATCGACGGCATCCAGACGGCCATCGTCGTCGGCCCGCCGGGGGAGGAGATCCACACCGACCAATATGGCCGGGTCAAGGTCCGGTTTCCCTGGGACCGCTACGCCAAGGGCGACGACGGCGACAGCTGCTGGCTGCGCGTGTCGCAGCCCTGGGCGGGGCGCAACTGGGGCGCCCAGACCATCCCGCGCGTCGGCATGGAGGTGCTGGTCGCCTATGTCGAGGGCGACCCCGACAAGCCGATGGTGGTGGGCGTGGTGCCGAACACCGACCAGATGCCGCCCCTGTCGCTGCCGGCGAACCGGACCCGGACATCCCTGAAGACCGCGTCGAGCCCCGGCGGCGCCGGCTTCAACGAGCTGAGCTTCGAGGACCAGGCCGGCGCCGAGGAGGTCTTCCTGCACGCCCAGAAGGACGCCAGCGAGATCGTCAACAGCAACAAGCTGCTGACCGTCGGCAACGCCTATACGGCGGCGGCCCGGACGCTGCACATGACGACGGTGCAGGCGTCGCAGACCACGATGACGCCGGCGGACATCGTGCTGCAGCACCTGGGCAGCATGATCCGGATGGATGCGACCGGCATCACCATCTCCTTCGGCAGCGGGCACGCGATCCAGCTGAGCGACGCCGGGGTCCAGATCCGCTCGACCGTGAGGGTCCAGGCCGTGCAGGGCGAGGCCGCCAATTTCGTCTCGATCGACAAGGACGGCGTCTACACCAAGGGCAAGACCGTGACCCAGGACGCGGCCGGCGAGGGCGCCCACCAGATCCACATGAGCTCCGATGGCGTCAGCATCCATTCCAACGCCGTGGTGCAGGCGTGGCAGGCCGACGACAACTTCGTCTCGATCGACAAGGACGGCGTCGTCACCGGCGGCCGCAACAGCATCAAGAAACAGGCCGCCGGTTCGACCCTGGAGATGAACGGCGAAGGCATCTCGCAGAAGGGCCCGCTGATCCGGCTGAACTGACCGGTGCGTGGCGAAAGGGAGAACGCAGATGGTGTTTGCCGGGTCGAGGATTTCGGCGCCCGCCATGGCAGCGGCCCAGGGCATGAAGGACATGACGCTCCATCAGGCCACCAACAAGTCGGTCCGGCCGCTGATGGCGCATCCGGCCGCGGCGCTGAAGGGGGCCGGGTCCGTGCCCGTCGGGCTGACCGAGCTGACGGGGACCGCGCTGCCCACGGCCCCCGATCTGGTTCCGTTTCCCACGGTTCCACCCCCCAGGATCGCCCGGTTCGCCGGATTGCCGTCGTTGCCGGGGGCGGCATTGCCGCAAGCCCCGGCCGCGACTGCGCCGCAGGCGCTGGCGGATCCGGCCGCCGCGACGCAGGCCAGGACCGCCGCCGAAGGGGCCGCCCGGCGTCGCCCGGACCTGTCCGCCGATCCGATGGCCGCGACGACGGACCGGCCGGCAAAGAAACCCGCCGTGCCGGACCCGGAGCTCGGCCCGGCCGAAGTCCCCGACCGGCCCGACAAGGCTGCCGGGGCCGCCTTCGACGAGGTCACGCGGCGGCTGCCACGGGTCCGCCCGGCCAGCCGGTGACGAAGACCGTCGAGCCATCGGCCCACCCGATCGCGGAACAAGGATCCCGGCATGCCCCTGACGGCGTTCTTCTCCGAGCAGCTGGATCAGCTCGAGGACTTCATGGACGAACCGGGGCCGGTGGTCCGCATCGTCCTCGTCGACCCGGAGATGCGCGGGGTTCTGCTGCGGATGCTGGGCGGGCTGGATGAGCAGGAGGATTTCCTCCACCTGCTGATCGCGCATCGCGAGCCCTTCCGCGATCCGGCCGGCTGGTTCGGCGGCCTGCTGCACGGCCTGGACGCGCAGGTCGAGCAGCATGCGGAGGCCTTGGCCGAAGCCGGTATCGGGCTCGAGGACGAGGCCGGCCCGTCCGCGCCATGGCGGTTCCTGCGGCGCGCGGAGGGCCTCGCCGATGCCCTGCCGGAGGCGGTCGGCAGTCTGGTCTTCCTGATCGATCCCGAGGCCGTCGAGGATCGGGACGGCTTCACCCGGTCGATCGCCTTCCTGGCGGACAAGGTCGCAAGCCCGAGGCTGAAATTCATCGTCCTCCACGGCCGGGGAGACCCCTTCCTCAGCTCCATCGAGGCGGATCGTCCCGCCGTGAGCCGCCAGGTCTTCTGGTGCTCGCCGGCGGAGATGGAGCGGCGGGTGAACGCCACGCTGGAGCAGCCCGCCACATCCCCGGCGGACCGCCGCCGCGCCCTGATGATGGCCGCCGGCTTCGCCTTCTCGAACCGGAACTATGCGCGGGCCGAAGCGCTGCAGCGGCAGCAGCTCGAGGCCGCGGAGGCGGCGGACCAGCCGCTGGAGCAGGCGATCGGAGCCTACGGCCTCGGCAACACGCTGCTGGCGGAGCGGCGGGCGGAGGAGGCGGCGGAGGCCTTCCTGCGGGCCTGCGACCTCTGCGTCGCGCATCAGCTGAACGAGCTGGCGCCGATGGCCTACACCAATCTCGGCGTCGCCCTGCACCGCCTCGGCAATTTCGACCAGGCCTTCGAGGCGCTGCGCGTCGGCAGCCGGTTCTTCCGGGCGCAGGGCAACCGGCCGGGCGAGGCCTTCGTCTGCGACAACCTCGCGGCGATGCATCGCGAGCTGGGCCGGCCGGACGAGGCCGCCCGGGTCTGGCGCTATGCCGAGGGCCTGTACGAAGGCATCACCAACCCGGCGCTGCAGGATGTGCGGGAGGCCGGCCGCGCCGATGTCCGTGCCAAGCTTGACCAGCTGGGGCGTGGCGGCCATGGCGCTTGATCCGAACGCCGTCGGCGGGGTCATCGCCCGCGGCGGCAATGCGGCGCACACGGCCCAGTCCCCGGCCGGTGGGCCCAACCCGCTGGATGTCTGGACCCACACCGGCGAGGGCTTCGGCCAGCAGGGCGCGACCAGCTCGATGGATCTGAGCCATATCGGCTCGACCCCGGTCGGCGATGTCCCCGGCGCCATGAAGATGCAGGCCGGCAGCCTGGTCGAGGCCCTGAAGGCGGTCAAGGACGCCGACGGCGCCCTGGCCACGACCGGCGCCGTGTTCGGCGCGCTGACCTCGGCCGAGCAGCTGATCTCGATCCCGTTCTCGGCGATACCCTTCCCGGCCCTGCCGGCGGTGCGCATCCTCGACTTCGCTATCGGCCTGCCGCACGCCCACACCCATCCGCCGAACTTGATCCCGCCGGCGCCGCCGATCCCGCTGCCGAGCTTCGGCCCGGTGATCCCGATCCCGTTCCTGTCGGGCGCCAGCACGGTGCTGATCAACGGCATGCCGGCCGGGCGCTGCCTCGACATGGGGCTAGGGATCTGGTGCGGCGGCTACTTCCCGATGTTCGAGATCTTCCTCGGCTCCTCCTCGGTCTGGATCGAGGGGATGCGGGCGGCCCGGATCGGCGTCGACATCACCAAGCACTGCATCTTCTCGTCGTTCAAGGTCGGGCCGAGCGATCCGCCGCTGGGGGTGCCGATCGGCACCACGGTGACGGCGAGCCCGAACGTCATCATCGGCGGCGTGCCGATGCCGTCGCTGATGGCAATGGCCATGGGCGCGGCGATGAAGGGCGCGTTCAAGGGCCTGGGCAAGCTGGGCAGGCTCTCGCAGCGTGCCGAGAAGGGCGCGGCGGCGCCTCTCTATCGTCGGGGCCGCGCTTCTCCTCTCTCCAGGACGGGCCCGGTCACTTTTCAGCAGCTTCGGGACGTTCTGGCTCAGGCCGGCCAGAAGCCCGGCCGGTTCAATTTTCGGTACGTTCCCGCGCGGGATGCCCCAGATGGCGGCCACGCGCTCGGATGGGTGGGCCGTGACGGAGGGGGCAATATCGTGCTCGATGACCTGGGTCGGCCGATCATCTATTTCACGGATATGGGGCTGTCATCGCTCAGGGAGGCGGTCATCACTTTCGGCCACGAGCTGAAGCACATCGAAGATATCATGATCAAGAAAGCGCGGGTGTCCCCGGAAGCCCATGCCGAGAAGGCAGGTCGGGAGCTCTGGGCAAAGGTGATCAGCGTCCTCAAGAGGCCGCGCAAATGATCGAGCACAATGAATGGCGAGAGGCCGGCGGAGCCCTGCAGCGCCCCTTCTACAGCGCTATCGGCAGGATCCTGGACGGCGATTATTCGGCTCAATGCCCAGGCTGCGGAACGCCGATATTGAGATTCTACTTCCACATATTCGACCCGGATGCCCAAACCGGGACGATGTGGGTCTGGTGCCCGACCTGCCGGGTCATGTCGCACCTGCCGCGCGTGCGGCCGACGAAGGGACGGTTCTCGGACCCGTACCGTGACCTGGACCTCGATGCGTTCGCCGAAATGGAGCTGGCCGAAGGAGAGCCCTTCATCTCACGCCTCGACAGGCTGTGGGACGCCGGCGTGATCGGGTTGCCCCCCACGCCTTGACCGGCCGTCCCCCCGATGGTCCCCTGTCGGCCCGCCCGGTCGATCTGGGGAGAGCCCGTCGCGGCCGGGGTCACCCGGTCTGGCGCAGAGCGGCGGCCAGCTCCGCGCCGAAGCGCCGCACCTCGCCGATCGTGTTGTAGTGGACCATCGAGGCGCGGAGCGCGCCCGTCGCCATCGGCAGGTCCAGCCGCTGCATCAGCCGCGGCGCGTACATGTGGCCGTCGCGGATGCCGATGCCGGCGTCGGACATCGCATCGGCGATCGCCTGGGGCGAGCGGCCGGGGATGTTGAAGCAGATCGTCGGCACGCGCCCGTCCACCCGGTCCTCGTCGGCGATGCCGTAGATCGTGGCGCCGCATGCCTTCAACTGGCGCATCATCTCGCGCGACAGCTCGGCCTCATAGGCCCGGATCGCGGCCATGGCCGCGACGATGTCGTCGCGCCGGGATCCGTTCGACGGGCCGGTGAAGCCGCGGCCGAGGGCTTCGAGGTAGCGCACCGAGGCGTCCATGCCGGCGACATTCTCGTAGACGAAGGTGCCGGCCTCGATCTTGTGGGGCGGCTCGTCCGGGATGAAGTCCTCGCGGAAGGTCGGCAGGCGCTTCAGCGCGTCGAAGCGGCCCCACAGGAAGCCCATATGCGGCGAGAAGTTCTTGTAGCCGGAGCAGACCAGGTAGTCGCAGCCCCAGGCCTGCACGTCGATCAGCCCGTGCGGGCCGTAATGGACGCAGTCGACGAAGACCTGGGCGCCGACGGCCTGCGCCGCCCGCGACACCGCGGCGATGTCGACGATGGTGCCGATCGAATGTGCCGTGGCGGTGCAGGCCACCAGCCGCGTGCGCGACGACAGCAGCGGCACCAGGTCCTCGACATGCAGGGTGCCGTCCTCGCGCATCCGCCACCAGGCGAATTTCGCCCCGGCGCTCTCCAGCGCCAGCCAGGTGGCGATGTTGGCGTCGTGGTCCATGTCGGTGACGACGATCTCGTCGCGCTCCTGCAGCATCTGGCCGATGCCGAGGCTGACTAGCCGGATGAAGGAGGTCGCGTTCATGCCGAAGCAGATCTCGGCCGGCTGGTAGGCATTGACCAGCAGCCCGACGCTCTCCCGTGCCTCGGCGACCGCGCGGTCGACGGCGCGGCTCTTGTCGTAGCGGCCGCCGCGCTGGACGTTGTGGTCGACCAGGTGGCGGGTGACGGCGTCCAGCACGCTCTGCGGGATCTGCGCGCCGCCGGCATTGTCGAGGAAGATGAAGTCGCCGGCCTGCTGCAGGGCCGGGAACTGGGCGCGCACCGCCTCGATCGGGAAGGCGTCTGCTGGCATGGGGGTCACGATGATCTCCGTTGAGGGATGCGGTCAGGCTCGGCCGGCGCGCCGCTTGGCGCGCATTTCGAGATGGCCGATCAGCCGGACCAGCGGCCAGAGGAAGGCGAGATAGATGATCGCGGCGCCGATCAGCGGCGTCGGGTTGGCCATCTGCGCCTGGGCGTCGGTGGCCTGCTTCAGCAGGTCCGGCATGGCGACGACCGAGGCCAGGGCCGTGTCCTTGAACACCGACACGCAATTGCTGGTCAGCGGCGGGATGATGACGCGGATCGCCTGCGGCAGGATGACCTTGCGCATCGCCAGCCAGAACGGCAGGCCCAGCGCGGAGGACGCCTCGAACTGGCCGCGCGGGATGCTCTCGATGCCGGCGCGGCAGACCTCGGCGGTGAAGGCCGCCAGCACCATCGACAGGGCGAGGGTGGCGGAGACGAAGGAGGACAGCCGGATGCCGATGAAGGGCAGGGCGTAGTAGATCAGGATCAGCAGCACCAGGATCGGCAGCGCCCGGAACACGTCGATGTAGCCGATCGCCAGCAGCCGCAGCGGCCGCGGCGCGTAGAGCCGGACCAGGCACACCAGCAGCCCGGCCAGCGTGCCCAGGACGATGCTGGTGCAGCCCAAGAGGATGGTGTTGCCCAGGCCGCGCAGCAGGATCGGGAAGGCGCGAACCAGCACCGGCCCGTTGAAGAAGGTGTCGATCAGTTCCATGGTCCGGACCGGGTGGCGCAGCGGAAGGGCCGGGCGCGGCGCCCGGCCCGGCTTCGACCGTTACTGGGCCTGCGGGATCGGCCCCGGCGTCACCGTGCTGCTGCCGGGTTCCGGATCGACCCCGAACCATTTCTTGTGGATCGCGGCCAGGGTGCCGTCGGTCTTCATCGCGCTGATCGCGTCATTCGCCTTCGCCAGCAGCGGATGGTTCTTGCGCGTCATCATGGCGAAGCGCTCGCCGGTCGGGATGCGGACCAGGATCTTCAGCGCCGGCATCTGCTTGATCGCATATTGGAACCCGGCCAGTTCGCCGGCGCCGCCGTCGATCCGGCCGTTCTGCACTTCCAGCAGCAGGTCCTGCTGCGCGTTGTAGCTCTTGACCTCGGCGAAGCCGAGCTTCTCGCCATTCGCCTTGGCATAGGCCTCGCCGGTCGATCCCGAGATCACGCCGATGGTCTTGCCCTTGAGGTCGTCGAGCGAATGGATCGGCGAATCCGCCTTGCCGACGATGGTGCCGTCGCTGTCGTAGTAGGGCTGGGTAAAGGCCTGGTTCTGCAGCCGCTCGTTGGTGACCGAGATCGAGGAGATGGCGAAGTCGATGCGGCTGGAACTGGTGGCGGCGAACAGTGCCTGGAAGCCGAGGTCCTGGAATTCGACATCGACGCCGATGCGCTTGGCCACCTCCTTGGCGACGTCGACCTCGAAGCCTTCGAAGGCGCCGCTGTCGGTCTTGTACTCCCACGGCGGATTGGCCGGATAGGCCCCGACCGTGATGGTCTCGGCCAGCGCCGGCGATGCGGCCGCAAGTCCGGCCGCGAGCAGGATGCCCAGCGCTCCGAAGAATTTCATCATGCGTGCCTCCTCTGCCGTCCCGCATCGCGGGACTTATTTACTTTTCATCGCTGAAGAGGCTGGCGCTGTTCCGGCCGAGGACCGTCCGCTGGCTGGGCGGGCGGGCTGAAACGCCGCCTCGTTGGCCGCGCTATGTGATCATGGCGGGTACCCCGGATCAATCGGATTGTTTTAGGCCTGAAGCTTCTCCTATGCGATTCCATGCTTCTCTCGGGCCGGTGTACTGGAACACCGAGCCAGATAGTTGTGATTGCAGATATTCTGACCTAAGCTTTCGGGATGACGAACCGGGTCGACCGGACAGAACCAAACGGGAGGTCATGATGGCAACCGATAGTCTCGCCGGCCTGGCATCTTCATTGCTCGACGGCTCGATCAGGGTGGTCGATCTCACCGCGCCGCTCGGGCCGGAGACGCCGGTGATCCAGCTGCCGCCCCAGATCGGCAAGAACACGCCGGCGGTGAAGGTCCACGCCATCTCGCGATACGACGAGAACGGCCCGTTCTGGGCCTGGAACTGGCTCGAGCTCGGCGAGCACACCGGCACCCATTTCGATGCCCCGGTCCACTGGATCACCGGCCGGGACCATCCCGACAACACCACCGACCGCATCCCGCCGAAAAGCTTCGTCGCACCGGTCAACGTGATCGACCGCTCGGCGGAAACGGCCGCCGACCCCGACTATCTGCTGACGGTCGACAGCATCAAGGCCTGGGAGGCCGAGCACGGCGCGATCGAGGCCGGATCCTGGGTTGTGCTGCGCACCGACTGGTACAAGCGCAACGGGTCGTCGGAGACCTTCCTGAACGTCGACCAGAACGGCCCGCACTCGCCGGGCCCGACGGCGGAGGCGATCGAGTACCTGCTGTCGAAGGGCATCCTCGGCTGGGGTTCCGAGACCGTCGGCACCGATGCCGGATCGGCCGGCGGCATGACCCCGCCATTCCCGGCCCACAACCTGCTGCACAAGGCCAACCGCTACGGTCTGGCCAGCCTGTGCCACCTCGACCAGCTGCCACCGAAGGGGGCGGTGCTGATCGCGGCGCCGCTGAAATTCGTCGGCGGCACCGGGTCGCCGGTGCGCGCCCTTGCGCTGGTGCCACGGGCAGGGTAGGGGCCAGCCTCGCAAGACTGCATGCAGGTGGGAGTGCGATGACCGACAGATTTGCCGGAACGGTGCTGCGCCGGCTGGAGCAGGGCGACACGCGCCCGACGCTCGGCGAGATCGGCCTCAACCAGTTCGCGCCCTATCTGATGAACCGGGTGATGGCGCGCTGGAACGCCAACATGTCCGACGCGCTGAAGGCGCACGACATGACCACCACCAAGATGCGCGCGCTCGCCATCCTCGGCATCTCCTCGACGCTGACGATCAACGAGCTGTCGGTCTATGCGGTCACCGAGCAGTCGACGATGAGCCGCACGCTCGATGCGCTGGAGGAGCAGGGCTATATCCGCCGGCAGCCGCGGGCCGAGGACATGCGGGTGCGCGACATCGCCATCACCGAGGAGGGCCGGGCCGTCTTCGACGCGGTGTGGCCCACCATGTACGGGCTGCTGACGCAGATGTTCGAAGGCGTCGACGGCGACGAATACGTCGCCTTCGTCGCCACCCTGCACAAGATCCTGCGCAACATCCGCAAGCACGACATTTGATATCGGCTGCCTTTGAGATCGCCTCCCCAGCCCTTATCGTCATGGCGAGGAGCGAAGCGACGTGGCCATCCAGAGGGTGGTGCAACTGGATGGCCACGCCCCTTTCGGGGCTCGCCATGACGGGGAAACAATTCGGGCCGATCGTTTAACGACGGTGGCCGCCTCTTCGGTCACAGCGTGGCGATGGTCTTCAGCGCGCCGTCCAGCGCCGAGCCGTCCTCGTCGGCCAGCGCCGCCTGCCGCAGCCGGCGCAGCCAGGCTGCGCCGTCGTCCCGGCCGACCAGCAGGGGCAGGCCGGACAGCGCCCGCTCGAACTTCGACTCGCCGCGGGCATGGGTGTCGGAATAGCCCTTGACCAGCCGCCGGCATTCCAGCACCTCGACCGCCAGGTCGTAGTTCACCCGCAGTACGTCCAGCGCGGTGGCCAGCCAGGCGTCGCGATGCGCCGTCTCGCGCGCATGGCGCAGCGTGCCGCGGCGGACCCTTCGCAGCCCTGATAGGGCCTGGAGCCCCAGGAACCAGAAGATCGTCCCGGTGCGCACGCGCCGGCCGCGGCTGACCATGCGATCGAGCCGCGCGAACAGCGCCGGCCGCGCCTCGATCCAGGCGCCGAGCACCCTCGGCAGCGTGCCGCAGACCTCTTCCATGCGCGGATGCATGTATTCCGTCGCATAGACGATCTGGTCCGGGCCGGCGCCGACCTCGCGGCGCACGCGTTCGAACCGGCGCGAGCGGACCTTCAGGTCGGCGACTCGGATGACGTCGTCATAGGCCATCGCGACCGCCACATGCTTCGCCGCCGCCAGGGTGAAGGCCAGGCCCTTGCCGGCGCCGCCTTGCGCCAGATCCTCGGCGTGCAGCCGGGCCAGCAGCGTCAGATACTCGTCCGCATAGGCCGGGTCCTGGAAGTCGGTCAGCCGCTTCACGCCGGCGAACAGCATCGGGTGGGCGGCCGCCGGAAACTCCTGCGCGATGCGCCCGACCAGGCGGTCGAGCGCGGGGTGCCCGGCAGTCTCCGGCAAAGCGTCGAAGCGCTTCCCGGGCGTGCGGGCGACCGCCTCGGTTCCCGGCACCGCGGCCCGGTCGCAGGCGGCGCGGAAGGCGGCGACGCTCGGTTCCACGCCGCGGCCGCCGGCGCGGATCGTCGCCTCGAACGCGTCCCGGGGAAACGGCAGCACCCCGGCCCCGGCCAGGGCGCCGAACATGGCGGCGGAGATTATGCTGCCGTTTCGGCCGGCCATGGCCTCCATGTCGAAGGCGATGGTGCGCCGGGCGGCGAAGTCCGTCGCGTCGACCACGGCCACGGGGTCGCCGGTGCCGTCGCCCGGCTTCTCCTTCTCGACCACGGCGAAGGACCGGTGGGTCGACGCGATCAGCGTGGTGCGGTCGGGCGTGACTAGGCCGCGCAGCACCGCGCGGCCGGCCTCCATCAGCTCGGCCGCCATCACCACATCGACATCGCCCGGCGTCGGCATCAGCGCGAAGACCGGCGCGGCGCCCGGCTTCGCCGCGATCATCTCGATGTAGTAAATGGTCGCGCCGGTGCGCTGCGCCACGCCCGGCACCGAGGTCGACTGGGCGGTCCAGCCATTGGCCTCGGCCAGCGCCACGATCCAGTCGGCCAGCACCCCGCCACCCTGGCCGCCCATGGCCAGGATGGCGATGGCCAGCGGCCGGTCCGGGGACAGCAGCGAACGGTCCGGCAGCGTCATGGCGCTCATTCGGCGAAGGCGATGCGGCGGCTCTCGCGGCGGCGTTGCAGCCAGCCGATCACCGCCCCGCGCAACCGAGCCAGCAGGCGGTCGGCCCGGCTCGGGTTCTGGATGATGTCGGCCCGGTAGAAGGACGGGCACAGGACCGCGGCCTCGGAGACCTCGCCGCAATTGCCGCAGCCGACGCAGGACTGGTCGATGGCGGCGACCGGGTCGTCCTTCAGCGGATCGTCGGTGTGCTTGATTGAAAGGGACGGGCAGCCGGACAGCCGGATGCAGGCGTGGTCGCCGGTGCAGACATCCTCGTCGACGCCGAAGCGCTGCTTCACCACGCGCCGCCCTTCCTTCACCGCCTGGGTCAGCAGCGGTCGGATCCGGCGCTGCTTGTTCAGCATGCATTCGGAGGAGGCGACGATGATCTTCGGCCCGGGCTCGGGCGTGGTCAGCGCCTCGCGGAAGGTGTCGCGCAGGCGGGCGACGTCGTAGGTCCGGTCGATCTGGCGCACCCATTTGGCGCCGATGCCGCGGACCGCGTCGGTGATCGCGTTGTTGGTCTGGCGCCGCGGGTTGTCGGCGCGGGAGGACGGGATGTCCTGGCCGCCGGTCGCGGCGGAATAGTAGTTGTCGACGATCAGGATCACGCCGTCATGCTTGTTGAACACGGCATTGCCGATGGAGGAGGCGAGGCCGTTGTGCCAGAAGCCGCCATCGCCCATCACCGAGATCGCGCGCTTGTCCGCCTTGACGTTGAAGGCCGAGGCCGAGGCCGGGCCGAGGCCGTAGCCCATCGTCGTCGCGCCGATGTTGAAGGGTGGCAGGATCGAGAACAGGTGGCAGCCGATATCGGCCGAGACGTGATGGGCCCCGAGCACCTTCTCGGTCAGCTTGAGGGCGGCGAAGATCGGCCGCTCGGGGCAGCCGGTGCAGAAGCCGGCCGGACGCGGCGGCACCACCTCAGCCAGCGCCTTGACCCGCGGCTCGGCCAGCACCGCCGAGGCGTCCGGGGGCGGCGGCCGGTTGCCGAGCAGCGCCGGCGCATTGGCCTCGAGGAAGGCCGAAAGCCCCTTCATCAGCACCGGCGCGGTGTATTCGCCGCCCATCGGCAGCACATCCTTGCCGGCGACGCGGGTCTGGATGTCGCGGCGCTTCAGGATGGCGTTGAGCGACTGCTCGATATAGTCGGGGGACCCTTCCTCGACCATCAGCACCGCATGCTTCGAGGCGCAGAACGCCGCGAGCTCGTCGTCGATCAGGGGGTAGGCGACGTTGAGCACATGGATCGGGACGAGGGAGCGGCCATAGATGTCGGCCAGGCCGAGCAGCTGCAGCGAGCGGATCAGCGAGTTATAGAGCCCGCCCAGCACGACGATGCCGACATCGCCCTCTGCCGGGCCGAAGGTCTCGTTCAGCCGGCGGCCCTTGATGAACTCGACCGCGGCGGGCCAGCGCTGCTCGATCTTCTCCTTCTCATGCAGGAAGGAGGCGGGCGGCAGCACGATCCGGCTGGTGTCGCGGACCGGGTTCTCCGTCGCCTGCTTCAGGGTGAATTCCGGGCGCCTGTTGTCCCGGGCGGTGAACTGGCCGTGGACATGGCAGGTGCGGATGCGGACCTGCAGCATCACCGGGGTGTGGGTGGCTTCGGACAGCTCGAAGCCGGTCTCCACCGCCTGCACGATCGACGGCAGGTTCGGGCGCGGGTCCAGCAGCCAGATCTGCGACTTCATCGCATAGGCATGGCTGCGCTCCTGCATGATCGAGGAGCCCTCGCCGTAATCCTCGCCGATGATGACCAGCGTGCCGCCGGTGACCCCGCCCGACGCCAGGTTCGACAGCGCGTCGGCGGCGACATTGGTGCCAGCGGTGGACTTCCAGGTTACGGCGCCGCGCAGGGGATACATCACCGACGCCGACAGCATCGCCGCCGCCGCCGCCTCGGAGGCGGAGGTCTCGAAATGGACGCCGAGCTCCTCCATCACGTCCCGGGCGTCCGACAGCACGTCCATGAGATGGGAGATCGGCGACCCCTGATAGCCGCCGACATAGGCGACGCCGGACTGCAGCAGCGCCTTGGTGATCGCGAGGATGCCTTCGCCGCGGAAGGTTTCGCCGTCCCCGAGCTTCAGATCCTCGACTTCCCGGGCAAATGAGCGCTCGGCCATGGCGTTCCTCCGCCAGCGACCTCTTGGCCGCAAATTATTTGCAGAAGCATATTTTGCGCAGGGTCTTTGTCAACACGGGATCGGCTGGGAGTTGTGGTCGCGAGCTGCCGAAATCATGCACCGGCCTTCTATCCCGGCTTTAGCGATGAGGAACATCGCCATTCGAACATGCGGGCATTGACGCTTCGAAGGCTCTCTGATACGTATCACTGATACGTATCAGAGAGCTGCCATGGACTCCCCGCGATCCCGGCGCGTGACCCAGCGCGATGTCGCCCGACAGGCCGGCGTGTCCCAAGCGACCGTCTCGATGGTGCTGAGCGGGGCGTCGTCGCCGTCGATCCCGACCGAGACCTGGGAGCGGGTGCAGAAGGCGGTGCGCGAGCTCGGCTATGTCCCCAACCGCTGGGCCCAGGCGCTGAAGACGAACCGGACCATGACCATCGCCTGCGTCGTCCCGGACATCGCCAACCCGTTCTACCCGTCGCTGCTGCGCGGGCTGCAGGCGGTCGCCGACGACGCGGGCTACGACGTCATCACCGTGAACACGGACGGGGCGGCCGATCGCGAGCAGCGCTTCATCCAGTGGTGTCTGGAGGGCCGGGTCGACGGCGTGGTCGGCGTGTTCTTCACGCTCCGCGCCACCGAGTTCAAGCCGCTGACCGATGCCGAGATCGGCGTGGTCCGCATCGAATCCAGGCCCAAATCGGGCGGCTGGCTGCCGGTCGACAACCTCTATGTCGACAACGCCGCCGCGGCGGCCGAGGTCACCCGCTACCTGCTCGGCCGCGGCTATCGCCGCATCGCCATGGTCGCCGGCATCGGCGGCCCGCAGGACGGCCGCCGCCACGGCTACGAATCCGCGCTGGCCGCGGCCGGCGGCACCCCGATCATCGTCGCCGACCAGGAGTTCACGGAGGAGGGGGGCTATCGCGCCGCCCGCAGCCTGCTGGCGCTGTCGGACCGGCCGGATGCCATCTTCGCCGCCAACGACCTGATGGCGATCGGCGCCATGACGGCCGCGCGGGAAGCAGGCTTGTCCATCCCCGGCGACCTCGCCGTGGCCGGCTTCGACGACATCTTCGCCGCGCGGCACGTCACGCCTGCGCTGACCACCGTCTCGCAATTCCAGTACGAGCTCGGCACCGCCGCGGCCGAGACGTTGCTCGACCGGCTGCGCCAGGGCACCGGGACGCCTGGCACCAGCCGGTCGATGCCGTTCCGCCTGATCGAGCGCGCATCCACCTGAGGTCGAGCCCACCAGGCCAAGAGTTCCAGGCCAAGAATTCCAGGGAGGAGCACATGTCTCAGCTGAAATGTCTCGCCATGGCCGCCGGCTTCCTCGCCGCCGCATTGGCCGCCTTGCCGGCGCCGGCCCAGGATCGCAAGCCGATCAGCTGGTGGTACGAGACCATCACGCCGGAGAACCGCGACCTGCTGCAGTCGATGCTGGTCGAGCCGTTCAACGCCGCCCATCCGGACCAGGATCTCTCGATCGACATCCGCGGGACGGAGCTGGACAAGCAGCTGCGGGTGGCGCTGCTGTCCGGCGCCGGCCCGGACATCGTCTACACCGCCGGCCCCAGCTATGTCGCCGCGATGGCCCAGGCCGGGCAGCTGCTGCCGCTCGACGACTATGCCGCCAAGCTGGGCTGGAACGACCGCCTGCTGCCGCTGTTCCTCCAGCTCGGCCAGTACAACGGCAAGCTGTACGCCCTGCCGAAGACCTATGAGACGCTAGGCCTGTTCTACAACAAGACCCTGTTCGACCAGAATGGCTGGCAGCCGCCGAAGACGATCGCCGAGCTGGAGACGCTGGCCGAGGCGATGAAGGCGAAGGGGCTGGTGCCGTTCGCGGCCGGCAATGCCGACTGGCGCCCGGCGAACGAGCACTATGTCTCGATGGTGTTCAACTCGATCGCCGGACCGGACAATGTCTACAAGGCGCTGACTGGCGAGATCCCGTGGACCGCCGAGCCCTTCGTCCGGTCGATCGACACTCTGAACAAGTGGTGGCAGGCGGGATATTTCGGGCCGAACTACTTCTCGCTGACCGGCGAGCAGGCCTTCGCCCAGGTCGCCACCGGCCAGGCCGGCATGGCGCCGACCGGGACCTGGAACTTCCAGAACGTCCCCACCTACTTCCCGGCCGCCAATGCCGTGCCCGCCTTCGCCGGCTTCCCCAGCGCCGACGGCGTGCCCTATCCGATCTACCCGCTGGGCATCGGCTCCACCTTCTCGATCGCCGCCACATCGCAGAACCCGGATGGTGCTGCGGCCGTGATCGACCGGGTGTTCAGCGACGATTTCTACGGCGGGATCAACTCGGTCTGGCAGGGCGAATGGAACACGCCGCTGAAGGACCTGTCGAAGGTCAAGATGGCCGACGACGTGCTGCCGCTCTACACCGACACGATGAAGACGCTGGCGGCCTCGGTCGCCGCCGGCCAGTACGGCTACACCACCTGGACCTTCCTGCCGCCGGCCACCGACACCTATCTGGTCAGCGGGGTGGAGGAGGTGTGGCTGGGCCGGATCACCACCACCCAGTTCCTGGAGAAGCTGGACCAGACCTTCAAGCAGGAGAAGGCGCAGGGCAAGGTCCCGGCCGTCCCGGCGCGCTGAGACCGGGGCAGGCCGCGATGTGGCTCTATCTCGTCCCGACCCTGGCGATCAATTTCGCCGTGATCCTGGTGCCGGCGCTGCTGACGATCGCCCTGGCGTTCTTCAGCTGGGACGGGATCACGGCGCCGGTGTTCATCGGCCTGGGCAATTTCGAGGCCCTGGCCGCGGACGGCGTGTTCTGGTCGGCGCTGCTGAACAACCTGATCTGGACCGGGATCTTCCTGGTGGTGCCGATCGCCATGGGCCTCCTGGCCGCCGCGATGCTGCTGGTGGCGCGGCGCGGCAGCACCTTCTTCCAGGTGATCTACTTCCTGCCGGTGATCATCGCCACGGCAATCACCGCGCGGATCTGGCAGGGCATGATCTACAGCCCGGTCACCGGTGTGTTCGGCCTGCTGCAGAAGACCGGCCTGCCGATCACCAACCCCCTGGCGCAGCCCTCCCGTGCGCTGTTCGGCGTCGCCACCGTCGATCTGTGGCACTGGTGGGGCTTCCTGTGCGTCATCTTCTTCGCCGCGCTGCGCCAGGTGCCGCAGGAGCAGATCGAGGCGGCACGCCTCGAAGGCGCGAAGTTCTTCCAGATGATGCGCTACGTCCTGCTGCCGGCGATCCGCCCGACCATCACCCTGATGATGATCATGACGGTGATCTGGTCGTTCCTGGTGTTCGACTTCGTCTACATCCTGACCCAGGGCGGGCCGGCCTTCTCCAGCGAGGTGCTGTCGACCCTGGCCTACCGCAAGGCCTTCTACGACCTGAATGTCGGCCAGGCCGCGGCGGCCGCCCTGGTGATCAGCGCCTTCGGCCTGGTCGCCACCTTCTTCTACATCCGCCTGCAGGCGAAGGACGGGACGCCGTGAGGCTGGTCGAAAGCCGCAGCACCCTGACCGTCAGCTATGTCGTGCTCGGCATCGGGGCGTTCACCGCCCTGTTCCCGATCGCGCTCCTGCTGCTCAACGCGCTGAAATCGGCGCCGGAGATCGTGCTGAATCCGCTGGCGCTGCCGCATACGATCCGCTGGGACAACTTCGCCCGGGCCTGGAAGGATGCGCGATTCAGCCAGACCTTTGCCAATTCGGCGCTGCTGACCGGGCTGACCATCCTGCTGGTCTGCACCACCGGCTCCGCCGCCGCCTATGCGCTGGCGCGGCGCAAGATCCGGCACTGGAAGCTGGTGACCTTCTACCTGCTCGGGTCGGTCACCGCGCCGATCCAGCTGTTCCTGTTCCCGCTGTATTTCGGTTTCGCCAAGCTCGGCCTGATCAACAACGTCTTCGCCGTGTCCCTGGTCTACACCGCGATCTACAGCCCGTTCGCGATCATGCTGCTGCACACCTATTTCCAGGCCGTGCCGCGCGAGATCGAGGAGGCGGCGACGGTCGACGGCGCCTCGCATTGGCAGGTCTTCACCCGGGTGATGCTGCCGATCGTCTCGCCCGGCATCGTCACCGTGGCGCTGATCATCGGCCTCTATTCCTGGAACGAGTTCCTGATCGCCACGACCTTCCTGCAACGCCAGGACAAGCTGACCGCCGTGGTCTCGTTCTTCCTGCTGTCCGGCCAGTACAGCTCCGACTGGGGCGAGATCATGGCCGCCGCGCTGATCGTCGTGCTGCCGATCGTCATCCTGTTCCTGGTGCTGCAGCGCCGTTTCATCGAAGGCATGGCCGGCGGCTCGGTCAAGGGCTGACCGCCACACACCGCAACCCCATCGGAAGTCCTCTCATGAGCACAGCCGCCCTCCCCAACGACTATCTCGAGCGCGTCTATGCCGGCGTGCTCGGCAAGCTGATCGGCGTCTATGTCGGCCGGCCCTTCGAGGGCTGGACCTACCAGCGGATCATGCAGGAGCTCGGGCCGATCGAATACTATGTGCACGACCGGCTGGACGTGCCGTTGGTGGTGACCGACGACGACGTCGCCGGCACCTTCACCTTCGTCCGCGCGCTCGAGGATTACGGGGTGACGCCGGACCTCTCGGCCGAGGCGATCGGCAAGGCCTGGCTGAACTACCTGGTCGAGCACCGCTCGGTGTTGTGGTGGGGCGGCAACGGCAACTCGACTGAGCACACCGCCTGGCTGAACCTGAAGCGCGGCGTGGCCGCCCCGGCCAGCGGATCGATCGCGGAGAATGGCATCACGGTGGCGGAGCAGATCGGCGCGCAGATCTTCATCGACGGCTGGGCCATGGTAGCGCCCGGCCAGCCGGCGCTCGCCGCCCGCCTCGCCGAACAGGCCGGAAAGGTCAGCCATGACGGCGAATCCGTGCATGCCGCCGTGCTGTGGGCGGCGATGGAGGCCGAGGCCTTCGTGTCCGCCGACATCGACCACCTGATCGACACCGGCCTGGCGCAGATCCCCAAGGACAGCCTGATCGCGAAGCTGATCGCCGATATCCGTGCCTGGCACCGCGAGCATCCGGACTGGCACGACACAAGGCAGCGGATCGAGGAGCGCTACGGCTACGACAAGTATCCCGGCAACTGCCATGTCGTGCCCAACCATGCGCTGATGATCATGGCGGTGCTGTATGCGCCGGACGACTTCCAGCGCGCCCAGATGATCGTCAACACCTCGGGTTGGGACACTGATTGCAACGCCGGCAATGTCGGCTGCCTGATCGGCATCATGCATGGCCTCGAAGGGATCGAGGCAGGCCCGGACTGGCGCGGGCCGCTGGCCGACCGCATGCTGATCTCCTCGGCCGATGGCGGCAACGCCATCAACGACGCCGTCCGCGTCGCCTACCGTCTGGCCGGGCTGGGCAGCCGCCTGGCCGGCGGGCCCGACATCGCCGGGCCCAAGGACGGCGCCCAGTTCCACTTCTCGCTGCCCGGCAGCGTCCAGGGCTTCCGGCCCGAGCGCGGGCATGGCCTGGCCGAGCGGCTCGACCTCGAGAACATCGTGGTGCCCGGCGGCCGTGCCCTGGCGCTGCGCTACCGCGGCCTCGGTCCCGGCCAGGCCGCCGCGGCGACGACGCCGACATTCAGCCCGCCCGAGGTCGCGAACATGCGGACCTATGAGCTGGTGGCGACGCCGCTGCTCTATCCCGGCCAGACTCTGTCGACTCAAGTCTCGGCCGATCCGGGCAATGCCGGCGAGGTCACGGTGGCGCTGCGCCTGAAGGTCTACACCGACCAGGACACGCTGCGCACCGTCGACGGCACGCCGGTCCGGCTGGCGCCGGGACGCGACGCCGCCCTGTCCTGGGTGCTGCCCGATATGGGCGGCCAGCCGATCGCCGAGGCCGGCTTCGTCGTCACCGCGACCGGCCCCCGCGCCGATGGTGCGGTGGTGGTGGACCATCTGCGCTTCGACGGCGCACCGGACCTGCATCTGCGCCGGCCGGCCGAGACCGGCGACTTCTGGCGCCAGGCCTGGGTCAACGGCGTCAGCTTCTTCTCCAAGCGCTTCCCGCCGTCGTTCCGGATCTCGCAGGACCGCGGCGAGGGCATCATCATCCACGGCACCCGGCAATGGACCGACTACCGGGTCGCCGCCGATGTGATGATCCATCTCGGCCGTGAGGCCGGCATCGCCGTCCGGGTCCAGGGCCTGCGCCGCTACTATGCGGCGCTGCTGTCGCGCGACGGCATGCTGCGCATCGTGCGGCAGCGTGACGAGACCCGGACGGTCCTGGCCGAGACCGCCTTCGCCTGGACCTTGGAGCGAAGCTACGACGTGGTGGTCGAGGCGGAGGGCGACCGAGTCACCTGCCGCATCGGCGACGTCGTCCTCGCGGCGCGCGACGGGTCGGCGGAGGCGCTGCGCGACGGCGGCATCGGCCTCCTCGTGCATGAGGGCGCGCTGTCCAGCAACGACATCCGGGTCAACGCGATCCCGGCCGGTTCCTGACGGGGAGGGCGCATTCGGCGGTCGACGTCTTCCCCGGCTCCGGCGGACTGCCCATCTCCTGAAGGGCCTGCTGGAGGAGGTGGAGCATGGTGCAGCCGACGCGTCGGACCGTCCTCGCGGCCTTTCTGTCCGCATCCGCCCTGCCGTTCATCGCCAGTGCTCGTGCCGGGGCGCAATCGCCGCCGGCGCGGCTGGTGCCGACGCCGGCCTGCGGCAATGCGGAGGCCACGCCGGCGAGCTCGGAAGGGCCTTTCTTCAAGCCCGACTCTCCCTTGCGGCAGGACCTGGCTGCGGGCATGCCGTCGGGCGAGAGGATCACCGTCGCCGGTCTTGTGCTGGATGCCGATTGCCGGCCCGTCCGCAACGCGCTGGTGCAGATCTGGCACGCCGACGCGGCCGGGGAGTACGACAACGCCGGATACCGGTGCCGCGGCCACCAGTTCACCGATGACGCCGGCCGGTGGTGGTTCGCCACCATCGTGCCGGCCCTCTACCCCGGCCGCACGCGGCACTATCATTTCAAGGTGCAGCGGGCCGGCGGATCGATCCTGACCACGCAACTGTTCTTCCCCGGCGAGCCCGGCAACAGACGTGATTCACTGTTCGACGAGCGCCTCCTCCTCGCCATCACCGACGTGCAGGATGGCAGGTTCGGCCGCTTCGACTTCGTCGTGTAGGCATCAAGGCGCGCGGGCCAGGCGCAGATGTTTGGTGCGGTCGTCGTTGAGCACGATGCCGTCGGCCACGAGGCGAACCGTGAACAGCCAGCCGCCAGCCTCCACCGCCGGGGGCGGAGTATCGGCGAGCACTCGTCGCGGCAGCGCCAGATGCAGGTCCGAGGCGCGAGCCTCCAGCACGGCTTCCCACGCGCCATAGGGCGTGCGCAGGCGCAGCACCGTCTCGCCATCCTCCTCGCCGATCTCCGCATTGAAGCCGGTGGCGGCGTCGGCATAGCGGCCAGCGAGGCCGGGCGCACTCGGCAGGGCGGTGTCGGACAGGCGGCGGAAGCGCCGTGGGCGGCCGAACCAGCTTGTGTCCATGTCGCCGTCGTCGCGCGGCGTGAACTGCAGCGGCACAATGCCCCGCTCGGGCATGAAGCTGTCGTCGCCGACCTGCTCGATCGGCAGGCCGCCGCCCATGTTGCTGACCACCACCGGCGCGCCGTCCTTGACGGCGATGCCGAACACGTCGTCGCCATCCTCGGCCCGGTATAGCCCGGCGGCGCGTGCCAGACGCTCGGTGGCGCCGGCGGCGCGCGGCGGGCCGGGCTCATGGCCCAGCACCAGGTCCAGGATCCGGCGGGCGAGCGAGAACGGGCCCATGTCGTCGGTGTTGCCGAGGATGACGACGCCGATCCCGACCTCCGGGAAGCGCACCGATTCCGACCGGCCGCCGGCGACGCCGCCGCCATGGCCGATGCTGGACAGGCCGCGATAGCGGCAGGTGACCAGGCCAAGGCCATAGGGCGACGGGATGCCGTCGATCACCGCGCCGGGCGTCGACATCCGGGCCAGCATCTCCGGCGTGCCGACCTTCGGCGCGTCGAGATTGGCCAGCCAGAGCTTCATGTCCTCGAGGGTCGAGACCATGCCGCCTTCGCCGCCCAGCACCACGCCCCATTGCGCCTTGTGCCAGCCGCCGTCGGGGCCGCGGGTGTGGTGGTCGGCCAGGCGCGGCAGGATCTCGGCATCCCAGCGCATCAGCCGGGTGTCGCGCATGCCCAGCGGCCCGGTGATGCGCTCCTCCAGCAGGTCGTTGAAGCTCTTGCCGGAGACCTGTTCGACGATCTCCGACAGCAGGAAGAAGCCGGTGTTGCAGTAGATCAGGTCGGTGCCGGGCCGGAAGTTCACGGCCTTGTGGCCGGCGATGATCCGCCGCGCCCCGGCCCGGGTGGACGGCGCGCCGATATCCAGCCCGCCCAGCATCATGATCTCCAGGAAATCCCGCAGGCCGCCGACATTGGCGGCCAGGTGGCGCAGCGTCACCGTCTCCGGATATTCCGGCAGCCAGGGCAGGTGGCGGCGGACGTCGTCCTCCATCGACAACTTGCCCTCGGCCTCCAGCATCAGCGCCAGCAGCACGGTGAACTGCTTGGTCTGCGACCCGATGCGGATCACCGTGCGCTCGTCGATCGGCACCGCATGGGCCAGGTCGGCCATGCCGTAGCAGCCGCGATGGATCTCGCGCCCGTGCCGGGTGACGCTGACCGCGGCGCCGGGCGAATCCGGCCGGGCCCAGCGCGCGAACAGCGAATCGATCCGGGGGCCGAGGTCCTGGGGCAGGGGGCTGTCTTGGCTCATGGCGTCCTCCCGGGTGTCAGGCGAAGGGGTTCTCCACGCGCGGCCAGAACGGCAGGCGGCGCTTGGTGTAGGGAATGTCGCCGAAGCTGGGCGGGATCGCCCCCGGCGTGGTGACGTAGCGGATCTCGGCCGCGATCGGGGCGAAGCCGGCATGGAAATGCTGGGTCGACTTTACCACCACGATCGCCTTGCGCGACGGGTCGATGCCGAAGGCGGTGAAGGCGTCGGGCGCGAAGACTTGGCTGCGCAGCGTCACCAGCACCAGGTCGACCTCGTTGGCTGCCTGCACCCACACGCCGCGGCCCAGCGGCGCCCAGTCCTCGCTCAGCCCCGTCTGGTACAGCTGCGGCAGCACCCGCTTGACCGTGATGCGCAGGTCGACCGGGTCGCCCGACGCCGGGCCGCATTTGCCGCCGATGCGCAGGTCGAAGACGGCGCCTTCGCCGGCCTCCTCGCACAGCGCCACCGCCTGCGGGTCCCAGTAGCAGCCGCTGACCACGTTGCCGATGCCGCGGTCGACGATCCGGCGCAGGATGAAGGTGCTGTCGCCGGGCGCGCCGCCGCCGGCATTGTCGGCCACGTCGGCCAGCACCACCGGGCCGCGCGGCGCCGCCAGCGCATGGTCCAGCGCCTCGTCCACCGTGTCGTGCGGCGTCGCCGTGGCGTGGCGCAGGTCCCAGATCTCCCGGCTCAGATCCTCGGCCACCCGGCGGGCCTGGTCGCGGTCGCCATCGGCCACCACCAGCATCCGCGCGCCGACATCCTCGACATCGCCCCAGGGGAAGCCGTGGCCGAAGGTGACCGACAGGATGCCGTCGCGGCCCTCCAGCGCCTGCATGCGGTCGACGAAGCCGCGCATCGGCTCGACCGGCGTGCGCCACATGCCGATCATGCGGCAGTCGTGCAGCGCCATTACCGGCCGGATCTCGCCGCGGCGGGCGCGCAGGCACAGCCCGTACAGCTCGATCGCCCGCGGCTCCATGTCGGTGTGCGGGTATTCCTTGAAGCCGATGATCGCGGTGCAGGCCTCGACCATCCGGTCGGTCAGGTGGCAATGCAGGTCCAGCTCCATCCCGACCGGCACATCCGGGCCGACGATGGCGCGCACCCGCTCGGCCGTGTCGCCCTCGCAATCGTCGTAGCCGTCCGCCACCATCGCGCCATGCATCAGCAGCAGCACGACATCGACCGGCCCGGCCTGCCGCAGATCCTCCAGGATGTCGTCGCGCAGGCTCTCGTAGAGCGACCGGATGGTCGTTCCCGCCGGCTGGGCGATGGCGGTGACGCTCTCGACCACCTCGTGCCCGTCGCGCTCGGCCAGGCGGCGCCAGGTCTTCTGGCAGATCGTCTCGGCCGCCGTGTCGTCCAGGCTGGCGTCGCGCCGCCGGTAGGTCTCCGGTGCATAGAAGCCGGCGGCGCCGGTCGGCAGCGGCGAGAAGGTGTTGGTCTCGGTGATCAGGGCGGCGATGAAGATCTTCACGGCTGCGGCTCCATCGGTTCGGGACCGGCGCGGAACCGGCCGGGGGACAGGGCGGGGGCGGTGACGCCCAGCCGGGCGAGATCCTCGGGCACCGGGTCGCCGCGCAGCAGCGCCGCCCCCAGCCGCGCCATCGCCGGCGCGGTCTGGAAGCCGTAGCCGCCCTGGCCGGCGCACCAGAAGAAGCCCGGCGCCTCCGGGTCGAAGCCCAGCACCGGCGTCTTGTCGGCGACGAAGCTGCGCAGCCCGGCCCAGCGATGGGTCAGGCGCCGGATCTGCAGCGTGGTCGCGGCTTCGATCCGGTCGACCGCGACGGCGACGTCGATCTCCTCCGGCTGCGCGTCGCAGGGTGGGCTCGGCGTCTCGTCGGCGGGGGAGCCCAGCAGCTTGCCGGCGTCCGGCTTGATGTAGAAGGTCTCGTCCAGGTCGACCACCATCGGCCAGCCGTCGACAGTGTGGTCCGGCGCGTCGAACAGGAAGGCGGTGCGCCGCTTCGGCACCAGCCCGACCGGCGCGACCCCGGCCAGGGCGGCGATGGCGTCGGCCCAGGATCCGGCGGCGTTGACCACGATGCCGGCCTCGACCGTCCCGGCCGTGGTCTCGATCCGCCAGCCGCCGCCGGGCAGCTTCGCCAGCGCCGTGACCTCGGCCCCGGTGCGGACCTCGCCGCCGCGACGGCGCAGGCCGCGCAGCGACCCCTGCAGCATCCCGTTGGTGTCGAGGTCCAGCGCCTCCGGCTCGAACACCGCGCCGGCCACGCGCTGCGGCTGCAGCACCGGGAACCGGGCCGCGGCATCGGCGGCGTCGAGCTCGCTCACGCTCGGGACCAGGGCGGCCAGCGCCTCCGCCAGGCTGCGGATTGCGTCCTCCTGGCCCGGCCGGCCGACATGCATGGCGCCGCGCGGGCGGGTCAGGACGAAACCGGCGAAATCCTCGGGCGGGGCGCGCAGGAAATCGCGGCTGCCGGTCGACAGGGCGCGCACCAAGGCGTTGCCGTAGGTTTCCGAGAACAGGGCGGCGGACCGGCCGCTGGAGTGATAGCCGGGCTGGCTCTCGCGCTCCAGCAGCAGCACCCGGCTGCCGTCCGCGGCGGCGCGGGCCAGCGACGCGCCGGCGACGCCTCCCCCGATCACGGCGATGTCGACGACATCCATCCCATAGCTCCTTTGGCCCGAAGACTGCTGACCGATAGTGTTTATGTCAAACAGTTTATCGTATAAGAAAATTCGTGGTTCTTGCGATAAGACCGGCACTCGACATAGGGTGATCGACCAACCATCGGCCGGGTCCGCGCATGTCCTCCAATCAGCCCAAGCTCGGGGAATGCCTGAAAGCACTGCGGCGCCGGCACGGCTGGACGCTGCAGGACGTCAACAAGCGGACCGGGGTCGCGGTCTCGACCCTGTCGAAGGTCGAGAACGACCAGATGTCGCTGACCTACGACAAGCTGCTGCAGATCAGCGAGGGGCTGGGCATCAACCTGGCCGAGCTGCTGGCGCCGCCGGCGGGATCTGGTGCGGCCCTGGCCCGGCGGTCGATCAGCCAGCCGGGAGAGGGGCTGCCGCAGATCACCCAGAATTACGACTACCTGTATCTCTGCACCGAGCTGCAGCGGAAGCGGATGGTGCCGGAGATCGGCCGGGTGAAGACCCGCGACATCGCCGATTTCGGCCCGCTGATCCGCCATTCGGGCGAGGAGTTCATCTACGTCCTGGAAGGCGCGATCGAGGTGCACACCGACCACTACGCGCCGGTGCGGCTGGAGAAGGGCGGCAGCATCTACATCGACAGCACCATGGGCCATGCCTACATCTCGGTGGGCGAAGGCGACGCCACGGTGCTGGCCGTCTGCTCCAGCCCCGACCCCGACCTCGAGGGCACGCTGCGCTCGCTGTTCACGATCTGAGGGGGGCATCGATGCGGACCGTCTTTCGCAAGGCCGCGGAACTCTTCGCTGCCACGGCGGCACGTAAGGCACGCGTTGGAGAGGCACATGGATCGCCCAGCCCGACGGCGGAAGAGCCGCCTCGGGACATCTACCTGCAGGCCTGCGATACGATCGCGTCCGACCTCGCCAAGGAGGGTTTTAAATACGCAAGAAGCGGGCCCCATCTCAGTCGTCACGACGGGGATCTCGTGTTCAAAATTCGGTTCCAATCGAGCCACAATAACGTCGCCGGTGAATACGTGGCGCTTTGGCTGCATGGTGGTGTGTCTTCGCGCCGATTGGCGGAGTGGGCGAGCACCCACGATTGGCCATGGGATCGGAAACAGGAGAGGTATCGAGGGATAGCTGGAGGTCAGATCGGCAATCTGGTCGATCCACCGGCGTGGCTGGAGTGGAATTTGGCCGATCCGGGAACCAGAGCAGAGACCGTCGCCGACGCTGTGTCCGCGTGCCACGAGATGATCCTGCCTTACTTCGACCGATTTTCCGATCCGGATGCGATGGCCCGATCGCTGATCGAAGAGGACGTCCCCTCGTTTGGGATCGGAGAGGCGATACCTTTCCTGCTCTGCTATTCTGGAAAGGACTTGGCGGTAGAAGCCGGCCGGAATTTTTTCGACCGGCATCCCGATCTCCTTCAGTCCTTCGAGGCAGCGCGAGAAAGGTTCGGCCGCGAGGGACTGCCTCGCCTTCGACCAAATGGAACAGCCTTGCTCTTGGCGGCCATAGCGACTGCAGAGAACTTGAACCTCGGTCTGCGATAGGTGGATGCGTCAGGTTCGGCGAGCCGGCCCGACGCACCTAACCCCACATCGTCGCGGTGGCGCTTCAGCCGAGCAGGAACATCAGGAATTTCGACATGTCGACTGCATCCTCCGCCTCGTAGCGGATGGTGTGGGTGTCGACCTGGGTGATGAAGCGCAGATAGGTCAGGTGCTCGACCTTCTGGCGGTCGCGGAAGCGGATCTCGAGCGCGAGGGGGCCCTTCAGCCGGAACGGCCTGGCTTCGCCGATGCGGGCGATCGACCGCTTTACTCCGTCCCGCACCGCCTTATGGGCCGCCGCCGGCATCAGGGTGCGGGCGGAGCGCGTTCCATACGCCCATTTCACCGTCGTCGTCTCGATGTCGCCGAGGATGTCGCGGATCTCGGCGGTCGCCACGTCGTCGCCGGAGGCGTAGATCACCGGCACGCCGTAATGGCCGGCGATGGCGGCGTTCAGCCCGGCTTCGTTCAGCACCTGGCCGTTGACCCGCACCTCCTGGAAGCCGCCGGTCAGCGTGTGCGCCAGCACGCCGGAGGGGTTGCTGCCGCCGGCGTGGTAACCGATCAGCAGCGCGCCGGCGAACGCCCCGACCTCGATGCCCTGCATCATGGTCAAGGGCCGCGGCCAGCTGCGCACCAGCTGCACGCTCTCCGGCAGCTTTTCGATCTTCAGGCTCTCGCCATTGCCGTGGGAATCGCTGATTACGATCTCGGTCGCCCCGGCTTCCTGCGCGGCCTCGCAGGCGGCGACCACCGTGTCGGTCATCCAGTCGCGTGCCCGCTCGTATTCGAAGCCCTCGGGGCCCGTATGATCGCGGGTGACCACGCCGACGATGCCTTCGATATCGGCGGAAATGTAGAGACGCATTCCTTCCTCCCGGCGTGTCATTGGTGCTTGTGACGGAGACCATTGTTGCATACGGTATTTTTTAGCGTATAGGAAATTTCTTCTTGTCCCCAGCATCGGAGGCGCCATGCAGGACGATCGCGTGCTCGAGGTCGAGAACCTCCAGGTGACGTTCTCGCTGGGCGGGGGCGAGACCCTGCGTGCGGTGAAGGGCGTCTCGTTCCACATCGGCCGGGGCGAAACGTTGGCGCTGGTCGGGGAATCGGGCAGCGGCAAGTCGGTCACCGCGATGACCATCATGCGGCTGGCCGAATATGACGGTGCCCGGCTGGCCGGCGGGTCGGTCCGCATGCGCCTCCGCGGGGGAGAGGTGGCCGACCTGGCCCGGCTGCCGCAGAAGCGGATGCAGAATGTCCGGGGCTCCGACATCTCGATGGTGTTCCAGGACCCGATGGCCAGCCTGAACCCGGTGTTCAGCATCGGCTTCCAGATCGCCGAGGCGATCATGCGGCACCAGGGCAAGAGCGCGGCGGAGGCGCGCGCGATCGCGCTGAACGCGCTGAAGCTGGTGCGGGTGCCGGAGGCGGAGAAGCGGCTGGAGCAGTATCCGCACCAGCTGTCCGGCGGCATGCGCCAGCGAGTGATGATCGCCATGGCGCTGTGCTGCCGTCCGTCGCTGATGATCCTGGACGAGCCAACCACGGCGCTGGACGTCACCATCCAGGCCCAGATCCTGGACCTGGTGCGGGCGCTGCAGCGCGAGATCGGCATGTCTGTGCTGTTCATCACCCACGACATGGGCGTGGTGGCCGAGATGGCGGACCGCATCTGCGTCATGCTGAAGGGGCAGATCGTGGAGACCGGGACGGTCTACGAGGTGTTCGAGACGCCGCTGCATGCCTATACCCGCGCGTTGCTGGCCGCGGTGCCGCGCCTGGGCAGCATGGCCGACAAGGACGAGCCCGAGCGCTTCCCGCTGGTCGAGACGGGCGACGCCCTGGCCGAAACGCGCGACGCCGTGGGCGTCGAGGCGGTGCCGGCATGACCCCGGTTCTGGCGGTCGAGAAGCTGACCACCCGCTTCGACCTGCACTCCGGCGTCTTCGGCAAGGTGACCGGCCGCGTCCATGCGGTCGAGAACGTGTCGTTCGAGATCTTCCCGGGCGAGACGCTGGCCCTGGTCGGGGAAAGCGGCTGTGGCAAGTCCACCATCGGCCGCAGCATCCTGCAGCTGGACCGGCCGGTGTCCGGCTCGATCCGGTTCGAGGGCCGCGAGACGCTGGGCCAGCCGGCGCGCGAGATCCAGGCCCTGCGCCGCCAGGTGCAGATGGTGTTCCAGGACCCTTTCAGCTCGCTGAATCCGCGCATGACCGTGGGGCAGGCGATCGCCGACCCGATGCTGGTCCATGGCGGCCTGTCGCGGGCCGAAATCCAGGCGCGCGTCGCCGGCCTGCTGCAGCGGGTGGGGCTGACGCCCGAGCATGCGCGGCGCCACCCGCATGCCTTCTCCGGCGGCCAGCGCCAGCGCATCTGCATCGCCCGGGCGCTCAGCACCCGGCCGAAGCTGGTGATCGCGGACGAGGCGGTGGCGTCGCTGGACGTCACCATCCAGGCCCAGGTCATCAACCTGCTGATGGACCTGCAGGCGGAGACCGGGATCTCCGTCCTGTTCATCTCGCACGACATGGCGGTGGTGGAGCGGATGGCCCACCGTGTCGCGGTGATGTATCTCGGCCAGATCGTCGAGATCGGCAGCCGGCGCGAGGTCTTCGGCAACCCGCGGCACAGCTACACCCGCAAGCTGCTGTCCTCCGTCCCCGTCGCCGATCCGCGCGAGCGGCCCGAGAACCGCCTGCTGCTGGCGGACGAGATCCCGAGCGCGGTGCGGCCGCCGGATTTCGAACCCGTGTTCCTGCCGATGCAGCAGGTTTCGGACCGGCATTTCGTGCGCGCGGAGGCCTGAGAGGGCCATGACCTGGGGTTATATTCCAATACGCTAAAGGTTTTCCGAATGGGGAAAATTTGGGCGTATTCGGTATGGTCTTATCGTCAGGCCTAAGACACACTGCCGGCAGATCGCCGTTCCAGGCGACTGCATAAGGGCGACAACGCCCCTCAACAGGAGGCTTCTCGATGAAGAGTTGGATCGGCCCCAGCCTTGGCATCGCCTTGCTGGCCCTGTCCGGCGCGGCGCAGGCCGAGCTGAAGAACCCCGGCACCCTGGTCTATCTGTGGACCAGCGACATCCGTACGCTGGACCCGGCCTATATGGCCGACACCCCGAACACCTATGTCTCGATCAACACCCATATGCGGCTGTTGAACTACAAGGGCAGCGAGATCTCGGAATTCGTGCCGGCCCTGTCGACCGAGGTGCCGTCATTGGAGAACGGGCTGATCAAGCCGGGCGAGAACGGATCGATCAGCTACACCTTCCCGATCCGCAAGGGGGTCCATACCCACAAGGTCGGGGTGAAGGGCGCCGACGGTGCCATCGCCTGGAAGCTCTATGACGAGCTGACCGACCAGGAGAAGGCGGCGATCGTCCCCGGCTATGGCGAGCTGACGGCCCAGGACGTCAAGTATTCGCTGATGCGTGCCATCCTGCAGGGCGACAGCTGGATGGCCAATGCGGTGACCGAGATGATCACCGCCGGCAAGTATCCGAACATCGAGGCCTGGGCCATGGACCTGGCCGGGGTGAAGACCTTTGCCGAGGTCGATGCCGCCGGCCTGGCTAAGGTGCATGACGCGCTGTCCGACAAGATCAAGGTCGACGGCGACCGGGTGACGATCGTGCTGGACGCGCCGTTCCCGGCCACGCTGGGCATCATGGCGCTGCCCTTCGCCACCTCGATCCTCGATGAGGAATGGACCCGCGACCAGGGCGACTGGGACGGCACCGCCGGCACCTGGAAGCAGTTCCACAAGCCCGAGCTGGGCGAGGACAAGCTGTTCGAGGTCGAGAACGGCAGCGGCCCCTTCATGGTCGAGGACTGGGACCGGTCCCAGAAGAAGATCACCATGAAGCGGTTCAACGGCTACTGGCAGGGGCCGGCCAAGCTGGAGCGCGTCGTGCTGCGGTCCGTGCCCGAATGGACCACGCGCCTGCTGCAGCTCGAGGCCGGCGACGCCGATGTGGTGACGACGCCGGTGGAGTTCCTCGACGAGGTGGGAGAGAAGCCCGGCATCAAGGTGACCCAGGGCCTGCCCCAGGTGTTCGGCCGCTCGATCTTCTACATCTGGCCGGTCAGCGCCGTCGACAACCCGGCGATCGGCAGCGGCAAGCTGGATGGCAAGGGCATCCCGCCCGACTTTTTCAGCGACATCGATGTGCGCCAGGGCTTCAACTACGCCCAGGACTACCAGCTGCTGCTGGACGATGTGCTGCTGGGCAAGACCGTGCAGCTGCGCGGCCCCACTGTGCGCGGCATCATGGGCTACCGGCCGGACAGCCCGGTCTATACCTATGACCCCGAGAAGGCGGCGGAGCACTTCAAGAAGGCCTGGGGCGGCCAGGTCTGGGAGAACGGCTTCGAGCTGACCGCCTACATGACCGAAGGCAACAGCGCGTATCATTCGGCGCTGTCGCTCCTGCAGCAGAACCTCGCCCGCATCAATCCGAAGTTCCGGCTGAAGATCCAGCAGCTGCAGGCCGCCACCTTCGCCGACAAGGTCTATGGCGGCGCCGACCCCAGCGCACCGATGGCGATCATGGGCTGGGGGCCCGACTATTCCGATCCGGGCGGGCCGCTCGGGGCCGCGACCTACTACCTGTCCAGCACCGGCCTGGTCGGGGGCATGGTCGGCGAAGGCTATCGCCAGCTGATGCGCGACAAGTTCGACCCCCTCCTGAAGCAGGCCTGGACGACGGTCGACCCGGCGGAGCGCGAGAAGCTCTACGCCAAGCTGCAGGATATGAGCCACGAATACGCCACCACCCAGTTCCTGTGGGAGGAGTACGGCTACATCGTCACCCGCGACTGGGTCGACGGCTATGTCCACAACATGATCGAGTATGGCGCCTGGGACTTCTACCCCATCTCGAAGGCAGAAAAACAATAGGCGTCGCCGCCGGGCGGGTTGGCCGGCGCGGTCGGCCCACCCGCCTGTCCGGCATCGGCGGTGATCCGCCGATTTCCTTCAGCCAGGGATAACTTATGCTGGCCTACGCGATCCGACGTCTGTCCTTCGTCCCGATCGTCTTCTTCGCGCTGACCTTGATGATCTTCGCGATGCAGATGATGCTGACGCCCACCCAGCGCGTGATCACCTATGTCGGCAGCCCCGACGCGCTGAAGGGCGGCGCTGCCCAGGTCGCGGCGCTGATCGAGAAATACGGCCTGAACGACCCGTTCTACGAGCAGTACGGCCGCTGGATCGGCAACATCCTGCAGGGCAATCTCGGCTGGTCGGAGACGGCGCGGATGCCGGTGGCCGAAGCGCTGGTCTCGCTGTTCCCGGCGACGCTGGAGCTGGTGATCTTCGCCTTCGTGCCCGTCGTCCTGGGCGCGATCTGGCTGGGCAGCCGGGCCGGCGTGCATCTGAACCGGCCGGTCGACCACGGCATCCGCCTGTTCACCGTGCTGGGCTGGTCCTTTCCCACCTTCGTGTTCGGCTTGCTGATGCTGATGGTGTTCTACGGGTCGGTGGGCTGGTTCCCGCCGGGGCGGCTGAGCCAATGGGCGATGGTGGAGGTCGGGGGCGGCGGCTTCCGGCGCTGGACCGGGCTGAACACGGTCGACGCGCTCTTGAACGGCAACCTGCCGATCTTCCTCGACTCGCTGCGCCACCTGATCCTGCCGGTGGTGACGCTCTGCTATGTCAGCCTGGCCTCGATGACCCGGATCATGCGCACCTCGATGCTGGAGGCGCTGCGCCAGGACTATGTCCGCACCGCCCGCGCCAAGGGGATGAGCGAACGGGTGGTGCAGAACCGGCACGCCCGGCGCAACGCCCTATTGCCGGTGGTCACGATCGCGGGGATGGAGGTGGCGGCGATGCTGGGCGGCGTCGTCATCACCGAGACGATCTTCGACTATCACGGCCTCGGCCAGTTCGCCGCGAACGCGGCCGCCAACCTGGACTTCCCAGCCGTGCTGGGCTTCGCCCTCTATTTTTCGCTGGTTCTGGTGGTCCTCAACCTGGTGGTGGACCTGCTGTACCCCCTGTTCGACCCCCGGGTGAGGCTGGCATGAGGATCTTCGGGTATCTGCTGCGCAACCCGCTGTCGCTGCTGGGCATCCTGGTCCTGATCGGCTTCGTCGCCGTCGCCGCGCTGGCGCCGGTGATCGCGCCGCCCGAGCCATACCAGTCCTCGCCCTACGAGATCCCGCGCAGCGGCTTCCGCGCCACGCCGCAGCCGCCCTCCGCCCGCGCCCTGCTGGGCACCACCGAGGGGCAGTTCGACATCTATTACGGCCTGGTCTGGGGCACCCGCACCGCCTTCAAGATCGGCCTCGGCGTCGTCCTGATCTCGACCCTGATCGGCGTTGTCGTGGGGGCGGTGTCGGCCTTCTACGGCGGCATGGTGGACGAGGTGCTGATGCGCATCGTCGACGTCTTCCTGGCGGTGCCGTTCCTGATCGCGGCGATGGTGCTGACCACGCTGCTGGGCAAGGGCATCGTGCCGATGACGATCGCGCTGACCGCCTTCGGCTGGATGAACTACGCCCGCGTCATCCGCAGCGAGATCCTGCGGGTGAAGGAGCTGGACTACGTCAAGGCCGCGCGGTCCTACGGTACCCGCGACGCCCGGCTGCTGCTGCGCCACATCCTGCCGAACGCCTTCTTCCCGGTGCTGGTGCTGGCCACGATGATGACCGGCTCGATGGTGCTGACCGCCTCCGCCCTCAGCTTCCTCGGCGTCGGGGTCGAGCCCGGCTATGCCGATTGGGGCCAGCTGATCAGCTATTCCCGCAACTGGATCGTCGGCCGCGGCGACAGCCCGTTCCGCTACTGGTACACGCTGGCCTTCCCCGGCGCCGCGATCTTCCTGTTCGTGCTGTCCTGGAGCCTGCTGGGCGACGCGCTGCGCGACATCCTCGACCCCCGCCTCCGGACCTGAGAGGAATCGAATGGACACCCGTGCCCTGGCCGCCGGCCTGGAGGAATTCATCGCGCATGAGGTCACGGACAAGGCGATCCCGTCGATCTCTTACGCCGTGGTCGACCGCGAGGGCCTGCTGGCCACCGGCCATGTGGTGCGGCCCGATCTCGGCACCCGGCTGGACGGGCATTCGCTGTTCCGGATCGGGTCGCTGACCAAGATGTTCACCGCGATCGGCATCATGCAGCTGGCCGAGAAGGGCCTGGTCGACATCGACGCCGACGTGTCGGCCTACATCCCCGGCTTCCATCCGGTGAACCCCTTCGCCGGGCGCGAGAGCGGCCCGTATGGCGCCCAGGTGTCGCTGCGCAAGCTGATGAGCCACACCTCCGGCCTGGTGCGCGAGCCAAAGGACGGCCATTACCTCGACGACCGGCAACCCAGCCTGGCGGTGACGGTTGAGGGGCTGAAGACTTCGGTGCTGAAGGAGGATCCCAGCGCTGGGATCGTGCACTACTCCAACGCCGCCATCGCCGTGGTCGGGGCGGTGCTGGAGCGGGTCAGCGGCATGACCTACGCCGAGTATGTCGCCCGCCACATCTTCCAGCCGCTGGGCATGGCCGAGAGCAGCGCGTCGCTGACGCCCGGGCTGATCGACCGGCTGGCTCCCGCCTGGATGTGGGACGTCGACCGCGACTTCCCGGCGCCGGTCTTCGACCTCGGCGGGTCGCCGGCCGGCGCCATCGTCTCGACCGCGCCGGACATGGCGAAGTTCGCGTCCTGCATGCTGCGCGGCGGCTTCGCCCCGGACGGGCAGTCCGTCGTATCGCCCGCCGGCCTGAGGCAGATGTGGACGGTGGTGGGCCGGCCGGCGGCCGGCCACAGCAGCAGCAAGGGCTACGGCCTGGGCTTCGGCATCGGCGACCTCGACGGCTGGACCTCGATCGGCCATGGCGGCGCGGTCTACGGCTATGCCACCCAGTTCGTGGCGCTGCCCCAGGCAGGGCTGGCGGCGCTGATCTTCAGCACGCTCGATTTCACCAACCAGATCGGCACCCGCCTGTCGCGGCGGGCGCTGCAGCTGGCCCTGGCTGCCCGCCGGATGGGCCGGCCGCCGATGCCGACGGCCTGGCAACCGCCCCTGACCGCGGCCCATCTGACGGCGATGCCCGGCGTCTACCAGGCGGCGGACGGCAGCGAGAGCGTGGAGCTGCGGGAGAAGGCCGGCCGGCTGTACCTGATGGGCGAGGGCGTGCCGCTGGAGCTGAAATGGCGCGGCGGCGACGCCTTCACCATCGACGGCCGGATCTATGGCGAGGGGGCGGATTATCCGCATCTCGACCTGACCTTCGGCGCCGACGGTGTGCTCGGCTGGAAGGGCAAGGACTGGACCCGGCGCAACACCGTCGAGTCCGATGCGCCGGTCGAGCTGGCGCCGGATCTCGGCGTCTACGGCCCGGACTTCAACCCGACGCATCTGGTCTACGCCGACGGCCGCCTGAAATGCCTGATCGAGTATTTCTGCACCCATGACTGCGAGCAACTGCCGGACGGCAGCTGGCGCATGCACGGGATCCTCTACGAAGGCGAGACGCTGGAGCTGGCGGCCCGGGACGAGGAGGGCCGCACCGGCATCCGCGTCGGCCCGATGTTCCTGGTGCGGCAGGCGGACTGAACGGCATCGTGACCGCCACCCTCCAGTGGTGACCCCGGCGGGTTGGAATCGCCGGCAGTCATTCCCATATCAGGATGGTGACCGAGATCCGTTCGGCCAGCCCTTGATGCCCGTGATCGGGCTCCGAGCGGCTTTCCGCACTCTTCGAAGTTTGACCGCTGCTGTTGTGCGGCGCTGTTATTGTCTGCGTTGTTCTCGATGGTCGTTACGGACGACGCCGCCCGGCTCGGCCGGGCAGTTCATGGACGATCATGCAAAGCGATACCGAGCTGAAGTCCATGACGTCACAGGGCCACCTCCAGGCCGCCGCCGATGCCTCGCTGCGGGCCGCGGTGGCCCGCTTCCGAACGCCGAGCCTGCCGCGGGCGATCTGGCAGCTGGCCTCGACATTCGCCGGCTTCCTCGCGGTCTGCGCGGCGATGTATGCCAGCTTCGGCGTGTCGTACTGGCTGACGCTCGGGCTGGCCGTGATCGGCGCCGGCTTCACCGTGCGCCTGTTCATCATCCAGCATGATTGCGGGCACTCCTCGTTCTTCGGCTCCCGCCGCGCCAATGTGGCGCTGGGCCGCCTGTGCGGCCTGATCACCCTGACCCCCTTCGCGAATTGGCGCCGCCAGCACGCCGGGCACCACGCCGTCTGGAACAATCTCGACCGGCGCGACAGCGGGGCGGACATCTACTCGACCTGCCTGACCGTCTCCGAATACCTGGCCCTGTCGCCGCGTCGCCGCTTCCTGTACCGGCTGACCCGCCATCCGGTGATCACCGGGCTGATGCTGCCCCCCCTGGTCTTCCTGCTGCTGTACCGGATCCCCTTCGACACGCCGAAGGACTGGCGGGGGGAGCGGCTGTCGGTCCATGCGACGAATGCCGGCATCGCCATCATCGTCGTCGGCCTGGGGCTCGCCCTGGGATTCGAGCGCGTGCTGCTGGTCCAGCTGCCGATCATGGTGATCGCGTCGATCATCGGCGTCTGGCTGTTCGCGGTGCAGCACCGCTTCGAGGAAACGCTGTGGCAGCGGGACGCGGAGTGGTCCTTCGGCACAGCCTCGCTGCAGGGCTCATCCTATCTGCAGCTGCCGCGGATCCTGCAGTGGTTCACCGGCAATATCGGCTTTCACCATATCCATCACCTCAACCCGCGGATCCCAAACTACCGCCTGCAGGCGTGCCACGCCGCCATCCGGGAATTGCACGCCGTGCCGAGCCTGGGCCTGTGGGATGCCCTGCGCGCGCCGTTCTTCGCGCTGTGGGATGAGCAGCGGCAGCAGATGGTCGGCTTCCCAGCCGCAGCCGTCGCCCGAAGCTGACCAGTTCCGACGGCGGCGCCCGCCATCAGCCGATCACCAGGCCACGATGAGAGTGGCGAACAGCACGCCGGCTACGATCGCCACGATCCAGGCCGGCGCCCGGGGATTGGTCGCCGTCCAATATCGCCAACCGTCCAGCAGCCGGTCGAGCGGTCGCGGCGCAGGCTGCCCCGGCGTTTCTCCCGGCCGGGTCTCGGAGCCTGTTTCCTCTGCAGGGTCAGCTTTCGCAGAGGCGGCCGGCGGCGCGCCATCTTGCAGCAAAGCAGCGGCAAGCTCGTCTGGATCCACGGTGACGACCTGGACCTGCTCGCCGCTCCCAGGCCGGCCCGGCAGGCGGATCATCGTCGCGATCCGCCGGTAGACCGGGGGCGACGAGCCGTCGAGCTGCTCCTCGTCCGTCTCCACCGTGAAGGTTCCGGGCGGCTGCGGTCCGTCGATGCCGCTCAGGGTGAACGGCCGGCCGAAGGTCACGGTCCTGCTGCTGGTCCGCATCATCATTCTCGCTCCTTCATCCTCGCCCGGGCCTGCGGCTAGGTGAAGGCCCGGACTGTGGCGTAGATGACGATCAGCACCACGAGGCCGATCGGAATCACGACGGGCGGGACGAGCCAGGCCTTCATTGCGACACCGTTGCGAGGCTCGTCGCCCCTGCCTGGGTTTCCTCCGCCTCGACCTTCGGCCTCCAGCGCGATGCCCGGCGGTGCGCTTGCCTGACCTGCGTGGCGGTCAGAAGCGAGGCGGCCCGTTCGTAGCGCGATCGGGCATCCTGGCCCCGCGCGCCAGGCTGCCCTGCCGCCGCCAGGAGAAACCAGGCGCACGCCTTGACCGCATCCTTCGACGCGTCCGGGCCGTCGACATAGATCTCGGCCAGCCGGCTCTGCGCCCGCGGCAGGCCCTGGTTCGCGGAGCGCAGCAGCCACCGGATGGCATCCACCCGCCGGTTTTCGACAGCGTAGCCGGGTTCACCGCTGCGATTGCCGTAGACGATGCCGAGATTGAACTGCGCCACGGCATCGCCGAGTTCGGCGTCTCGTTGCAGCCGTCTCATGCTGTCGATTTTCAATTGTGCTCTCCTTTGCCGACGCCCCGGATCGGACCACCGGAGCAAATCAACGGAGGCGGCGACCCAATATCCTGGTCGCGATGCACCCCGGATGCGATTTCCTGCGTCGTGGCCATCAATATGGTGTCGACCAACAGCAATTGCGACCAAAAAAAATTGCAGACGGTTCGGGAGTTATATTTTTGAATCTCTCTTGTTCCGTATGTCGTTGAAAGATATCGAGCATCCGGTAACGATTTATAAATTTTATTTTTTGCGAGCGTTGCGTCTTATTTTGTAGGTATATCGACAAGTATGGTCCATATTACTGGAACAATTCCGGATATAGAATTTCGGCTTTGGCCCATTGGGCGCAGCGGGAATCCGGATTCTTCCATCTGAATGCGAATTCGGTCGCCCTGCAAATCTCGAGGGCCGGCCGGGTCAATGCTTGCGAAACGAGGAATTCATGGCAACGGGAACCGTCAAGTGGTTCGACGCCCAAAGGGGCTTCGGCTTCATCGCGCAGGATGACGGGGGCAAGGACGCCTTCGTCCACATCACCGCCGTCGAGCGCTCCGGCCTCGGCCAGCTGGCCGAGGGTCAACGGCTGGGCTTCGATCTCGTCGCCGATCAGAGGAGCGGCAAGCAGACCGCGGACAATCTCAAGACCGTGGACTGATCGCGCCGGGGTGATCGCGGGCGCATTCCTTCAACATCGACCGCACGCCGCCACAGCGGGTGCAGAGGAGATCTCATGGCCAAGGGACAGAAACGCAACAATCGGGAAATCCGGAAACCCAAGCAGGCGGCAAAGCCGGTGGTTCACGGCGCGACCATGAACCTGCTGAGCCGGGCGGCGGCCCCGGGCGCCGGCCAAAGCAAGAAGAAGGGCTGAGGCCTGGCGCGTCGATCGATCTTTTCCGGGCCCCTGCCGTCGCCGCGCCGCGACGGGCAGGGGGCCGTTCCGATGGAGGTGTTGCCGTGACCCAGCCGATCCGTGTGGCCTTCGTCGGCAACTCGCTCCCGCGCCGCTGCGGAATAGCGACCTTCACCACCGATCTGCAGCAGGCGGTCGCGACGTCGGACGCGGTGGCAGACACCTGCATCGCGGCGATGACCGATCATGGCCAAGCCTATGACTACCCGGCTGCCGTCCGCATCGAGATCGCCGATGGCCGGATCGAGGACTATGTCCGGGCGGCCGAGATCCTCAATGCCGGCGAGTTCGACGTCGTCTCGCTGCAGCACGAATTCGGCATCTTCGGCGGCGAGGCCGGCGGCCATGTCATGGCGCTGCTGTCGCGCCTGACCATGCCGGTCGTGACCACGCTCCACACGGTCCTGGCCGAGCCGACGGCGGAGCAGCGGGACGTGCTGAGCCGGATCATCGGAGCATCGGCGCGGGTCGTTGTCATGGCCAGGAAAGGCCGCGACCTGCTGCGGACGGTCTATGGCGTCCCGGCGGGAAAGATCGACGTCATCCTGCACGGCATTCCCGACGTCGCCTTCACCGAGCCCACGGCGGCCAAGGCCAAGCTCGGCTTCGCCGGACGGCCGGTGATCCTGACCTTCGGCCTCCTGTCGCCCAACAAGGGCATCGAGGTCATGATCGATGCGATGCCGGACATCCTGCGGAGCCGGCCCGACACGGTGTATGTCGTGCTCGGCGCGACGCACCCCAACCTGGTCCGCGACCAGGGCGAGGCCTACCGCGAGAGCCTGGCGGCCCGGGCGCGGGATCGGGGGGTCGAGGGGCATGTCGTGCTGCTCGACCAGTTCGTCGATCTGGCCACGCTGCTCGAGTTCATCTCGATGTGCGACGTCTATGTCACGCCTTATCTCGACGAGGCGCAGATGACGTCGGGGACCCTGGCCTACAGCTTCGGCCTCGGCAAGGCGGTGGTCTCGACGCCCTACTGGCACGCCCGGGAGTTGCTGGCCGACGGGCGCGGCATCCTGGTCCCGTCCGGCGACGCCGCGGCCACCGGCGCTGCGGTTGCGGGACTACTGACCGACGACATCCGGCGCGAGGCGATGCGCCGGCGCGCCTATGCGAGCAGCCGGTCGATGACCTGGGCGCGCACGGCGGAGCAATACCGGGGCGTCTTCGAGCGGGCGCGGCGGGGGCATCGGTTCCGGGTGGTCGAGCGGCCCGACCCGGGCAAGCCGGTGAGTCCCGGATTCGCGCCGCCGGCGACGCAGCTCGGCCATTTCCTGGCGATGTGCGACGACACCGGGCTGTTCCAGCATGCGGTGCATTCGGTGCCCGACCGGTCCCACGGCTACTGCATCGACGACAACGCCCGCGCGCTGCTGGTGGCCTGCGCCCTCAATCAGCCCAGCGAGACGCGCCTGCCCGAGATCCTGACCGCCCGGCTGGCAGCCTTCGTCCAGCATGCCTGGAATCCCGCCACGCGGCGGTTCCGCAACTTCATGGGCTTCGACCGGCGCTGGCTCGAGGAGAGCGGTTCGGAGGACAGCCACGGCCGGACGCTGTGGGCCCTGGGCGAATGCGCTCGCAGCGACGCCAGCGCATCGCGCCGGCGATGGGCCACGGCGCTGTTCGCCGAGGCGCTGCCGGCGGTGGAGGCCTTCGGCTCGCCCCGCGCCTGGGCCTTCACCTTGCTCGGGCTCGACGCCTACTGCGCCGTGACGGCCGAGGACACCCTTGCAGAACGTGTCCGGCATGCCCTGGCCACGAGGCTGATGTCGATCCTGGCGGCCGTCGAGACCGGGGGCTGGGCCTGGTTCGAGGACGGGCTGGCCTATGACAATGCGCGGCTGCCGCAGGCCCTGATCGTCACCGGCATGGCCGTCCGGTCGGTCGAGTTCGTCGATGCCGGCCTGCGCACCCTGCACTGGCTGATGTCGCAGCAGACGACGCGGACGGGCGTGTTCCGGCCGGTCGGGTCGAGCAGCTTCGGCGACAAGCGGACGGCGCCGCGGCCCTTCGACCAGCAGCCCCTGGAGGTCACTGCCGCTGTCTCGGCCTGCCTGGCGGCGTGGCGCGTCGAGGGCGACCCGGAGTGGAAAGCCGACGCGGAGCGCGCCTTCGGCTGGTTCTTCGGCGCGAACGACCTGTCGCTGCCCCTGGTCGATCCCGAGACCGGCGGCTGCCGCGACGGCCTGCATCCCGACCGTGTGAACGAGAACCAGGGCGGCGAGTCGGCCGTCTCCTATCTTCTCAGCCAGCTCGAGATGCGCCAGATCGCGCGTGTCGTGGATGGCAGGTCGAAATTTGTGCCGCGCCTGGCCGAGACGTGAGCGTGTGACCTTCCCTTGACCTGCCCGAGGACGACTTGTCACAAATCACCCTCCTGAACCGGCAGGCGCTCCATCTGCGCCCGGATCCCGCCCGGGTGGTCGTGCGCCCGTTCAAGCCGGCGACCGAACCCCGGAACCTCAATCCCGGCGACAAGTCCCGGGCCAACCACATCGTCGACCGGGTGCTGGCGCTGGAGCCCGAGGCGGCCGCCGCCCAGCTGGCCGAGGTGCTGACGAATTTCGAAGGCCGCCACCGCCGGCTGCTGGAGCGGTTCGAGGCCCGGGCGGACAGCATGGAGGACGCCTTCTCGGCCCATGCCCTGTTCACCGAGACGCAGCGCCAACTGGTCGGTGCCTACTTCCTGCTCGAATATGCCTTCGAGGCGGCGGCGCTGTTCAACCCCAGCATCGTGCCCCATCCCGACCAATCCGGCGCGCCGGAGGGCGGGCTCCGTTTCATCCTCAGCCTTCGCGCCGTCGGTGAAGGGCATGTCTCGTCACTGACGTTCCGGTCGGGCTCGATCACGGCCGATGGCAGCCTGGCCATCGACGCGTCGGCCCGGCTCGCCTCCGTTCCCGGAGTGGAGCGGCGGACGCCCGGCCCGCACGGCGACGAGGTCGAGCTGGTCTTCCTGCCGGACGAGGACATCAGCGAGAGGGTGATCTTCCCCGTCACGGATTCCCAGGCGCACGGCATCGAGGATGCCCGCTTCGTCGAATTCGACGAGGGCGGCCGCAAGCTCTTCCGCGCCACCTACACCGCCTATAGCGGCCTGGGGATCCGGTCCGAGATGATCGAGACCACCGACTTCGTCTCGTTCCGGATGTTCCCGCTGCAGGGGGACGCCGCCGGCAACAAAGGCATGGCCCTGTTTCCCCGCCGGCTCGACGGCCGCTACGCCATGATCGGCCGTCAGGACAACGAGAACCTCTATCTGATCCGTTCGGACGACGTGCGTGTCTGGGACGGCGGCCAGCCGATCATGAGGCCTCGGTTTCCGTGGGAGTTCGTGCAGATCGGCAATTGCGGATCGCCGATCGAGCTCGACGAAGGCTGGCTGCTGCTGACCCATGGCGTGGGCCCGGTCCGGAGGTATTCGATCGGGGCGGTCCTCCTCGACAAGGACGACCCCTCCAGGGTCCTCGCCCGGTCGCGCGAGCCGCTGGTCCGGCCCGAGCCGTCGGAACGCGAAGGCTATGTGCCCAACGTCGTGTACACCTGCGGGGCGATGCGGCACGGCGACCAGATCATCCTGCCCTACGCGGTCTCCGACACGTTCTCGACCCTCGCGACGATCGAGATCGCAGCGCTGTTGCGGGCGATGGAGGGTTGACCGCCGCTCCAGCCGCCACCGGCCGCGCCGGACAGACATGGGATGCATGATGCAGATGGAGATCAGGCCGACGATATCGGTGTGGGACGAGGACCGATGGCTCCGCGTCGACACCGGCGCCAAGCTGCTCGACCTGCTGCGGGTCCTGGCCCGCGAGTTGCCGGAGCCCGGTTTCGTCATGCCCCATGACCGGGCCGGACTCGATCCGTCGACGATCGCGCATCGCCGGTTTGAGGAGCTGGTGCGGCTGGTCGAACGGGAGGGCGAAGCCGGAGCGGAACGGCTCAGCCGGGCCGCGGCCGCCTCTGCCGGGGATCTGATCGGCGCCTACCGCCGGGTGTTCATCGGCATCCTGCCCTGACGCCGCTGCGAGGCCGTCGCCCATGACCGGCGCTGCCGCCGGTCATGGGCCGGCGGATCAGTAGCCCATGCCGCCGGCATCCGGTGCCGCCGGGCCGGCCGTCTCCGGCAGCGCGGCCACCATCGCTTCGGTCGTGATCAGAAGCCCGGCGATCGAGGCGGCATTCTGCAGCGCCACCCGCACCACCTTGGCCGGATCGAGGATGCCGGCCTTGATCATGGCGGCGTATTCGCCTTTCTGGGCGTCGTAGCCCCAGTTGTGGTCCTTGCTGTCGAGCAGCTTGCCGACCACCACCGACCCGTCGCTGCCGGAGTTCTCGACGATCTGCCGCACCGGCGCCTGCAGGGCGCGGCGGACGATGTCGATGCCGACCTTCTGGTCGGTGTTCTCCGGCTTCAGCGTGTCGATGACGCGGCTGGCATACAGCAGCGTGACGCCGCCGCCGGCGACGATGCCCTCCGCGACCGCGGCACGGGTGGCGTGCATCGCGTCGTCGACGCGGTCCTTGCGCTCCTTCACCTCGATCTCGCTGGCGCCGCCGACGCGGATGATGGCGACACCGCCGGCCAGCTTGGCCAGGCGTTCCAGCAGCTTCTCGCGGTCGTAGTCCGAGGTGGTCTCCTCGATCTGCGCCCGGATCTGGTTGGTGCGGCCCTCGATGTCCGTCTTGGCGCCGGCGCCGTCAACGACCGTCGTCTCCTCCTTGGAGATGACGACCTTCTTGGCCCGGCCGAGCATGTCGAGGGTAACGCTCTCGAGCTTGATGCCGAGATCCTCGGAGATGACCTGGCTGCCGGTCAGGACGGCAAGGTCCTCGAGCATCGCCTTGCGCCGGTCGCCGAAGCCCGGCGCCTTGACCGCCGCGACCTTCAACCCGCCGCGCAGCTTGTTGACCACCAGGGTGGCCAGCGCCTCGCCGTCGACATCCTCGGCCACGATCAGCAGCGGCTGGCCGGCTTGGACCACGGCCTCGAGCAGCGGCAGGAAGGATTGCAGGTTGGGCAGCTTCTTCTCGTGCAGCAGGATGTAGGGGTTCTCCAGCTCCGCGATCATCTTCTCGGCGTTGGTGATGAAATAGGGCGAGATGTAGCCGCGGTCGAACTGCATGCCCTCGACGATGTCGAGCTCGGTTTCGAAACTCTTGGCCTCCTCGACCGTGATCACGCCCTCATTGCCGACCTTCTTCATCGCCTTGGCGATCATGGCGCCGATCTCGCGCTCGCCATTGGCCGAGATGGTGCCGACCTGGGCGATCTCGTCATTGGTCGAGATGGTCTGGGCCCGCTTGCCGATCTCCTCGACCACGGCGGCGACAGCCAGGTCGATGCCGCGCTTGACGTCCATCGGGTTCAGCCCGGCGGCGATCACCTTGGCTCCCTCCTTGACGATGGCATGGGCCAGGACGATGGCGGTGGTGGTGCCGTCGCCGGCCAGGTCGGCGGTCCTGGTCGCCACCTCGCGCACCATCTGCGCGCCCATGTTCTCGAACTTGTCGGACAGCTCGATCTCCTTGGCCACCGTCACACCGTCCTTGGTGATGCGCGGCGAGCCCCAGGATTTGTCGAGCACGACGTTGCGGCCCTTCGGGCCGAGCGTGACCTTGACGGCCCGGGCCAGGATGTCGATGCCGCGCAGCATGCTGTCGCGCGCGTCGGTGCTGAATTTGACGTCTTTGGCTGGCATGGTGCTGGTCCTTGAAAGGGGAGGGGGATGCGGGAGGCGGGCTGGATCAGGCGACGACGCCGATCACGTCGCTCTCCTTCATCACGAGGTAGTCGACTCCCTCGAGCCGGATTTCGGAGCCGGACCATTTGCCGAACAGGATGCGGTCGCCGACGCTGACGTCGAGTGTCTGGATCACGCCCTGCGCGTCCCGCGCGCCCAGGCCGACGGCCACGACCTCGCCCTGCTGTGGCTTCTCCTGGGCGGTGTCGGGGATGATGATCCCGCCAGCGGTCTTGGCTTCGGCATCGATGCGGCGGACCACGACCCGGTCGTGCAGCGGGCGGAATTTCATCGGCTGAGTCCTTCGGAAAATCAATTTTGGGAGATAGGTTTGATTCACTATCTCCCTTACAAATGCGCATGACTGTCCTGACATACAAGGCGGATCCCCTGTTGTTCGGAAATAAAAGATAGCGATGTTTTCTGCGACCGACGATTCAGATCTTGCTATGAATTTCAACGATTGTTGGGTGAGTGGCCCGATTCGGCAGGCTTGTTTCTGGGTTGCGGTGTACTCTAGCGGAAATTCGATGCGCCGGTCCGCCACCGCATCCGATCCCACAGCCGGCGCTCCCCCCGGGAGGCCAGAAATGTCATGATGAAGGATTACAAATTTTCGGTGGGCACCACCGTGCATGTCTCGCGCCGGTCGCTGTCCGGGCAATCCGGAGACGGGACGTTCAAGGTGCTCGCCCGCTATCCCTGCGACACGTCCGGCCCGCTCTATCGGATTCGCAGCGTGCTCGGCAGCGAGGAACGGATGGTGCCGGAGTATGAGCTGTCGCGTCCGGCGGAGCGGGACACCCGAGACTTCCGCCGATCCGATGGCCGTTGATCCGGCATGAAGGGCGTCGCCGCATCGGTTCGCGACCGAGGCCGGGCGTCGCGCTGCTCCGCTGCTCGCCGTCGCCGCCAGCGCAGCCTGGCAGGCGATGGACGAGCTTCGGGCTTTTCTGCTCGGGCCGATCCCGCCTAGCTGGCGAGCTGGGTGGCGCAGGCCTTGGCGACCTGGGCATCGGCGACCGTCCCTCCCGGCATCGTCGCCCAGCCGGCTTTGACCACCAGGTCGCCGCGGCTGTAGGTCGATGCCGCCTTGAGCGCCGCCAGCCTTTCCGTCAGCTGCGGATCGCGTTTCGACTGGTCGACGCAGATCAGCGACAGCGCTGCCACCACATCGGTTTTGGACCGATCCTGGGCCATGCGCTGGGCCGACGAGCCGGTGACCCAGCCGCCCCAGCTGAAGCCGATGACGGCAAGCGCAACAGCACCACACACGGCGCCATACAGCGCCGGTTTCAGCCATTCAGGGGTTTTCATGGATTGGGCTTTCATTCGGAGAGAGGCAAATCTCTCTCGCCCGCTAGACTACCACGTCCGAGATACTGGCCGGGATTTATTTTGGCCCTGACGTCTGGGTGCCAAATTTCGATCTTTCTCAATTTGACCATCTAAATGCCTTGTCAGGCGGCCTGTGGCATTAATTCTTATCTTCAATAAAAGATATAGAATTCAGATGGTTCGGCATCGTCGGCATATTTTAATCTTGATTTTTGGAGTGCGGCTATCACGTGATGCGTCTTAAGAGGTGCGACTTGGACATGCCCGATACCGACGTCTTTCGCCTGCGAAAGTCGAATCTGAACACGTTTCTGTTCGCCGACGTCGGCGCGGAATCCAACGGCATGCCTTTGAGCGTGGTCTCGATGCTCGGGCGCCTGGGCGGCGATCCCTGGGCGACGGCGAGCCGGCTGGCCGGGCAGCCGCGGGATGCCGCCGTCCTGGAGCTGGCGGAGATCATCACCGGCACGGCATGCGCCGAGCGGTCGAACGCCGAGATCATGGCCATCGCGACGCGTCTGGCCTCGCTCCTGCCGAGCGCGAGGCCGACCCCGTCCCGCACCGAGCGGGCCGGACCGCAATCGTCCTTCCCCGGCTCCTGGAGAGGGAGCACTCTGGCCGTGCTGGCGCTCGCCCTGGCTGCGGCAGTCCTGATTTTGCGAGCGGCCGGCCTCCTGTGACGCCGGGCGGCAGCGTGGTTTCGAGAACCGGCGCGCAGCGGACGTTTGAGTCCGTAAGCACCGGAGGCGGAGATCGGCAAACGGACCTCGGCACAGGCAGCCCCGATCCCCTATTTCGAGGGGATCGACGGTTCCGCCCCGGCGGGCGCTAAATAGGTTCGGATGCCATCGCGCTGAGTTGCCATCCAATCCGGTCCGGGGCTGACCCCACCACGCTCCGGGCCGGACCCTCTTCGGCGTCCTGCCGATCATCGGGCGTTGCCACAGCCGCCGCGTCGTCGGATAACATCATTCTCTGCCAAATCGGGAAATGAGCGTGTCAGAGCTTGCAATCGACCGTGCCGCCATGGAGCGCTTGGCCAAGGCCGTGGCCTTCGTCTGTGGCCAGGATCATCAGACCGCCGTGGCGTTGAAGCTTGCCGCCGAGTCCGGGTCGGACAGCGACGTCAAGAAGGCGCGGACGCTCTTCCTCAAGCTCAATCCGAGAGACCGTCGCGCGGCTCTCGCCATGATCGAGAGTGACTGAGAGCCGAAGGGAGCCGCGCCGGCTTCTGCCGGACCGCTTCAGCCGAAGCGCTGCGGCGAGAACGCCGTCAACCGGTCCGGCGCCGTGCCGCCGCGCAGCAGGGCCGCGACGTTGCGCGCGGTCACTGCGGCCAGCGTCAGGCCGAGATGGCCGTGGCCATAGGCATGGATCACCCGCGCGCTGCGCCGGGACGGGCCGATCACCGGCAGTGAATCCGGCAGCGACGGGCGGAAGCCGAGCCAGAGCGGCCCGGGGGGCGGCAGGTCGGGAAACACGGTCCGCGCCGCCCGATCGAGCAGCTCGGCCCGGCGGAGAGTCGGGCCGCGGTTCAGGCCGCCGAGCTCGACCGTGCCGGCGGCGCGCAGGCGCCCGGCCAGCGGCGTGAGATAGACGCCGAAGCGGATCGGGCAGACCGGGCGCGACAGCAACGGCGTGTCCATCGCGTATTCCAGGTGATAGCCGCGCTCGGTTGCCAAGGGCACCGCATCGCCGGCCTGGCGGGCGAGGCCGCGCGACCAGGCGCCGGCGGCGATCACCGCGGCCCCGGCCCGGATCGACAGGCTGGGCCCGCCCAGCCGGACGCCGTTCTCCTCCACCGCCAGCGACATGATCTCGCCGCGGATGATCCGGCCGCCCCGCGCGGCGATGGCGGCGCGCAGCCGCTGCAGCATCAGCGCCGGATCGGCGAGATGGGTCGCGTCGGGAAAATGGATCCCGGGGCCGCGCCAATCGGCCAGGGCCGGTTCCAGCGCGGCGATCTCCGCCGGCCCGACGACGAATTGGCGGATGCCGCCGGCGTCGCGCCGGGCCCGGTTCCATTCCGCCCCGGCCAGGGCGGCCGCGTCCGGAAACAGGTACATCGCGCCGGTCGGGCGCATCAGCTCGGTCGCGGCAGCCTCGGCGGCGAGGTCGTTCCAGGCGGCGAGCGACCGGTGCAGCAGGGCGGCCAAAGCAGCGGCATTGGCCGCGGCAGGGCCGGGCAGCGACTGGCGGATGAAGCGGATCAGCCAGGGGGCGAGGCCCGGCAGGGCGGCCCAGCGCAGGGCGAGGGGGCTGTCACGGTCGAGCAGCAGGTTCGGCAGGATGCGCAGCACGCCGGGCGTCCCCACCGGCACGCAGTTATAGGCGGCGATGGTCGCGGCGTTGCCGGCGGATGTGCCCACCGGCCGGGTCTCGGCGTCGACCAGCAGCACATCCTTGCCCTCGGCGGCGAGGTGCAGGCCGCAGGCGAGGCCGACGACACCGGCCCCGATCACGACCACCTCGGCTTGCAGCGGCTCGGCCATGGCGCCTCAGGCGATGTCGTTGAGATGCAGGTGGCCCGACCCCGCCAGCTCGGCCAGGATCTCCAGCCCCCGCCGCAGGTCGTCGCGCGACCGCGCGGCGGCGACATTGATCCGGACCGCGTCCGGCGCCGCCAGGCGGCCGACCGCGAAGGCATCGCCGGCCAGCACCTTGACGCCCTCGCGCTGGCAGATGCGGGCGAAGACATGGCCGCGCCAGGGCTCCGGCAGGTTGAGCCAGGCATGGGTCGAGGTCGCGCCGGTCTGCACGTCGAAGCGCTGCAGCACGGTGCGGACCAGGTCCTGGCGCAGCCGCAGCTCCTCGCGCTGCTGGCCGACCAGGGTGTCGACGATGCCCTCTTCGATCAGCAGCGTGCCCAGCAGGGCCGAAAGCGGGCTGATGCACCAGCAGTCGAAGCGCAGCGCCGCCGCGATCTGGCCGATCAGCGCCTTGGGTGCCGCCACGAAGCCCATCCGCAGCCCCGGCGCGATGCATTTCGAGAAGCCGCTGACATGGATCGTCAGCTCCGGCTCCAGCACCGCGAAGGACGGCGGGGACTCGTCGAGCAGCGGGCGGTAGACGTCGTCCTCGATGATCAGGACGTTGTGTCGGCGAGCGATCGCCGCCAGGGCCTCGCGCCGGTCGGCCGGCAGGGTCACGGCGGTCGGGTTGTGCAGGCTCGGCACCAGGAAGACCGCCCGTGGCCGCCATTGCGCGCAGGCCGCCTCGAAGGCGTCGGGCAGCATGCCCTGGCGGTCCGCCGGCAGGCCGCGCAGGTCGACCCCGCGCGACCGGCACAGCGCCTTGATGCCCTGATAGGTGACGAGGTCGGCCAGGATGACGTCGCCCGGCTCGGTCAGCGCCGCGAGGATGCAGGCCAGCCCGTGCTGGGCGCCGTCGGCCAGGACGATCCGGCCCGGATCATCGTTGCCCGTGACGGGGGCCAGCCAGCGCGCCGCGGCGGCCCGGGCCCAGACCGGCCCCTCCGGGGTCTGGTAATCCTGCAGCGCCGGATAGCGCCGGTCCCGCGTGGCCCTGGGCAGCAGCTTGGCCAGGGCGTCGAGATAGGCGGCGGTCGCCGGGCGGTTCACCGACAGGTCGACCGTGTCGGCGTCGTCGCTGGGCGCCGACTGGAAGCCCTGGTCGTCGCCGCGCTGGGCCGCGACGATGGTGCCGTGGCCCGGCCGCGCCTTCACCAGCCCCTGCTGCTGCAGCACGGTCAGGGCCCGGGTCACGGTGGTCAGGTTGATGCCGAGCGCCCGGGCGATGTCGCGCTGCGGCGGCAGCCGCGCGCCGGCCGGCAGATCGCCGCTGGCGATCCGACCGGAAATGGCGTCGACGAGCTGGCGATAGATCGGCTGCTCGCCCTCCGCGATCTGCAGCCCGTCGAGAAAGGCCGATTGTCCGGACCCCATCACCTGCTCCATCTTCCGAACTGTCCTTGTACGGCCATACAAGAGCGGAGCGCAAGAGGTTGCGCAGATCTGCATCGATACAGGACCTCCCGCGCTTTCGGCGATGCTGCAGCCTTCCGGATTGTCCGTTGACATCTACCAGATCTGATTTGTATGGTCATACAAGAAGCCAAACAAATGGCATTGTCTGGGAGATGTCGGAGGGCGCCGCACGGCAGTCGCGGCACCGGTCCGGCCGACGGCGATGGAGCGAAGCATGAGCTATCTCCGCCTCGTGGAAATCCAGAAGACCTATGGCGGGTCCGCGATCGGCGTCCGCGGCCTGTCGCTGGACATCGCCGCCGGCGAGTTCGTCACCTTCCTCGGCCCCAGCGGCTCCGGCAAGACCACGACCCTGTCGATGGTGGCCGGCTTCGTCACCCCCAGCGCCGGGCGGATCGAGGTCGACGGTCGCGACATCACCCATGCGGCGCCGGAGAAGCGGAACATCGGCATGGTGTTCCAGGACTACTCGCTGTTCCCGCACATGACGGTCGAGGAGAATGTCGGCTTCCCGCTGCGGATGCGCGGCGTCGAGCGGGCGGAGGCCGGCCGCCGGGTCGGCGAGGCGCTGGAGATGGTCGGGCTCGGCGGCTTCGCCCGCCGCTTCCCGGCCCAGCTCAGCGGCGGTCAGCAGCAGCGCGTGTCGATCGCGCGGGCGGTGGTGTACCGGCCGGCGATCCTGCTGATGGACGAGCCGCTCGGCGCGCTCGATCGCATGCTGCGCGACCGCATGCAGATCGAGATCAAGCACATCCAGAAGGAGCTCGGCATCACCACGCTCTACGTCACCCACGACCAGGGCGAGGCGCTGACGATGTCGGACCGGATCTACGTCTTCAACGACGGGGCGATCGCCCAGACCGGCACGCCGGAGGAGATCTACGAACGCCCGGCCGACGCCTTCGTCGCCGGCTTCGTCGGCGAATCCAACTTCCTGCCCGGCCGGGCGCTGGCGCGGCGCAGCGAGGGGCGGGGCTTCGTCTACGACGTCGCGCTGATGGGCGGCGCGCCGATCCAGGTCCGCTCCGACCGCGAGCTGCCGGCGCCGGCCGCGGTCACCGCCATGATCCGGCCGGAGCACATCTCGATCCTGCCGGGCCAGGGGGCGGCGGTCCCGCACGTCACCATCGCGGGCACGGTGCGGGAGACGATCTACCGCGGCGAGACCAGCACCGTGCGGGTCGAGCTCGGCGCCGGCCACAGCGTCGTGGTGCGGGCCGCGGCCCGGCCGGCGAATGCCGCCGACGGTCAGCCGGTCACAATCGGCTGGCCGGCGGAGACCATGATCCTGCTCGCCGCCTGACCATCAAATCATCAACAAACAGGGACGGAACCATCATGAAAACCACCATCCAGCCTTTCAGTCGCAGGCTCCTGTGCGGCGCCGGCCTCGCCCTCAGCCTCGTGGCGCTGCAAGGCACCGCCCGGGCCGAGGACCAGGTGGTCGTCGCCTCCTGGGGCGGCTCGATCCAGGAGGTGCTGACCCAGGTGCTGTTCGAGCCGTTCACCAAGGAGACCGGCATCAAGGTCGTCGCCGACGACACCTCCAGCATCGGCAAGGCCACGGCCATGGCGAAGTCCGGCAACATCGCCTGGGATGTGTTCATGGCGTCGGACCAGGACGTGGCCCAGGCCCAGTCGGACGGCCTGCTGATGCCGCTCGACTGGACCATCATCCCCAAGGCCGACCTGGTCGAGGGCGCGGCGATGGATGATGCGCTGGCCGCCTACACCTACGGCACGGTGATGACCTACAACACCGACCAGGTGAAGACCCCGCCGCGGTCCTGGGCGGAATGGTGGAACACCGGCACCTATTCCTGCCGCCGGACCATGCGCAACGTGCCGATCGACAATCTCGAGATGGGCCTGATGGCCGCCGGCACCGCCCCGGCCAAGGTCTATCCGGTCGACACCGCCGCGGCCTATCAGGAGCTCGACAAGATCAAGCCCCAGGTCGTGAATTTCTGGGATTCCGGCGCCCAGTCGATCCAGCTGGTGGCCGAGGGCGCGGCCTGCCTGGGCACCGCCTGGAACAACCGCGTCGTCGCCGCCGCCAAGGCCGGGCAGCCGATCGGCTTCGTCTGGGACCAGGCGCTGATCCATCGCGACTACTACACGGTGCTGAAGGGCGCCCCGAACGCGGCCGCGGCGATGAAGCTGATCGCCTATGCCATGCGGCCGGAGGTGCAGGCCAAGATCGCCAATGCCATCGCCCTGGTCCCGGTCAACCAGAAGGCCTTCGCCCAGATCGACCCGGAGATGAAGAAGAGCATGCCGGCCGAATCCAACCTGGCCAGCACGCTGCAGGTCGACATGGGCTGGTGGGCGCCGAACATGAAGTCCAGCTACCGCGAATACAGCAGCTGGCTGGTGCGCTGAGCCGGGCGGGGAGCCGAGCATGACTCCGAGATTCAGCTGGCTGATCGCGCCCGCGGTCGTCTTCCTGCTGGTGGTCTATGTCCTGCCGCTGGCGATGACGCTGCAGGCCCCGTTCCAGCCCGGGCTGGCGGCGGGCGCGCAGGCGGTGGGGGCGGCCCTGGCCGACCCGGGCTACCAGCGGGTGCTGCTGAACACCTTCCAGATCTCGCTCATCGTCACCGTGGCCGCGGTGCTGCTCGGCTACCCCACCGCCTATTTCCTGTCGCGTCTGCCGCGGGAGCGTGCCGGCAAGTACCTGCTGATGGTGATGTTCCCGCTGCTGACCAGCCTCCTGGTCCGCACCTATGCCTGGATCGCCCTCTTGCAGGACAGCGGCATCGTCAACTCGGCCCTGATCGGGGCCGGGCTGACCAATCAGCCGGTGCATCTGATGTACAACGCCTTCGGCACGGTGGTCGGCATGGGGCAGATCCTGCTGCCCTATGCCATCATCACCATGTACGGCGTCATGGTCGGCATCAAGCCGCGCCTGCTGCAGACGGCGCAGGTGCTGGGCGCCAGCCCGATGCGCGCCTTCTGGACGGTGTTCTTCCCGCTCAGCCTGCCCGGCCTGTCGGCGGCGGCGCTGCTGGTCTTCATCATGGGCCTCGGCTACTTCGTCACCCCGGCGCTGATGGGCGGGCGCGGCCAGACCATGATCGGCGTGCTGATCCAGCAGGAGGTGTTCACCCTCAGCGACTGGGACATGGCGGCGATCCTGTCCCTGATCCTGCTGGTCCTGACCCTGGTGCTGCTCGCGGTCTACAGCCGCTTCGCCCGGCTCGACCAGCTCGTCCCGGTGTCACGATGAGCGCGCCCGACCACAGCGGCCCGGGGCCGTGGATCACCTGGTTGGCCCGGCTGGTGATCGCCTTCCTGATCGTGCCGACGCTGATCATCGTGCCGCTGTCGCTGAACAGCGACCAGTACCTGCACTTCCCGCCGCGCGAGCTGTCGCTGCGCTGGTACGCCAATTTCTGGTCGGACGGCGCCTGGCTGGAGTCGGCCAGGCTCAGCCTGCTGATCTCGCTGGCGGTGACGGCCCTGGCCGTGCCGCTCGGCACCGCCGCGGCCCTGGTGCTCAGCCGCAGGCACTTCTTCGGCAAGCAGGCGGTGTTTGGCCTGATGCTGTCGCCGCTGATGGTGCCGGTCGTGGTGGTGGCGCTGGCGCTGTACTTCTACTTCGGCCGGATGCATCTGGTCGGCAGCTGGATCGGCATCGTGCTCGGGCAGACCGTCCTCGCCTTGCCGTTCGTCCTGGTCAACGTCCATGCCAGCCTGCAGGGCTATCCGCTGACGCTGGAGCGCGCGGCGCGCACGCTCGGCGCCGGGCCCTGGACCATCTTCTTCCGCATCACCCTGCCGATCATCCGGCCGGGCGTGCTGGCCGGCGCGCTGTTCGCCTTCATGATCTCCTTCGACGAGATCGTGATCGCGCTGTTCCTGGCCGGGCCGGGGACGACGACGATGCCGGTCAAGATGTGGCTCAGCATGCAGTTCTCGATCAACCCGACCATCGCCGCGGTCTCGACCATGATCACCGTGCTCAGCGTGCTGCTGTTCGTCTCGGTCGCGGCGCTGCAGCGGCGGGCCCTGCGCCGGCGCACCCGGCCGGTGGCGGATCTGCCGACGCCGGCCAGATCACCTCATTCCTCCGGGGCTTTCCTGACCGTCAAGCGTCGCTGATAGCTCATGACCGGTGCGCCGACCTGATTGAATCCCCGGGTCTCGAGCGTGACCACACCGCCGCGGCTATCATCCGGTGTGCTCTGCCGCGACAGCACTTCGGTCTCGGCATACAGGGTGTCGCCGCATCGCATGCCCTGCTCTCCGATCAGAATATTCAGCTCTTCGTGACGGATCGCATTTCTGGACAGATCGCTCATGGAGAGTCCCAGTAACAAGGAGTATATGTATCCAGGGTGGACCGTGATGCTGTCCAGGTGATAGTTCAGCGTGATCAGGCAGTACAGTCGATAATCACTTTGCGAAATAGTCCTCCCTGGCCAGTGGTGGTAAAGATCGCCGATTGAAAAATCTTCGAAGTATGGGCCTCCCCTCAGTATCTTTGCACGATGAGTGGTTTGCTGATCGGCGCACATCTCAAGCTCCCCTATGACTGAGCCTGTGCTTCGTCCGCCAGCGTATCTGTCGCCGAGTCTGAAGACCGCCTGATCTCAACGCGAGACAGAAATGAAATCACCAGGATGCCATCCTGGTTGTAGCCCCGTGTTTCGAAGGAAACGATCCCGGTGGCGCTTCCTTCCTGAACCGGCTCCACATCCAGGACCGTGCTCTCGCCATGGATGGTGTCGCCGTGAAACACCGGCGCTACATGACGAATCGACTGGAAGTCGAGGTGCCGCGTCGCATTCCTGAGAATGTCGGCCGTTGAAATGCCGAGCAGCACCGAAAACAGATAGCTGCTGACCACCAGCACTCTGCCATGCCGCGTTGCGCTCTTCGCGTAGTGGGCGTCGATATGAATGGGGTGAGTGTTGTGGGTCAGCAGGCAGAACAGCACGTGATCGGCTTCGGTCACTGTCTTGCCGGGCCAATGCCGAAATATCGCTCCGGGCACGAAATCTTCCAGGTGCGGTGCCGGCATGTCCTATCTCCAGGTTCCGACGGCGAGCTCTGCCGTAATGCCAGGACCAAATCCCCCGATCAGGAACGTGTCCCCTGAATTTGCTTTGGCGTTGTCGAAGATCCGCCGCGCCACGTCGAAGATCGACGCGCTTGCTATATTGCCACGCTCGCGCAACGTCGTGCGGCTGTATTCAAGTCGTTCTTCACGGATATCGGCCTGGTCCCGCAAGGTGCTCAGCACCTTGGGGCCGCCGGTATGGATGATGTAATAGTCGAGATCCGACATGTTCCAGCCATGTTCGGCGACGAACTCCTGGCACACCGGCGTCACGGCGCGCATGGTGTCGGGCACCCGCTTGTCGAGCATGAAGTGAAATCCGGTTTCCCTCACCTCGTAGGCGATCCACTTCTCGGTTCCCGGCAGGATATAGGAGCAGTGCGCCTCGATCGATATGCCCGTGCCGCCATCGCCAAGCATGACCGCAGCGGCGATCGCATCGCCGAACAGCGCGTTCGACAACAGATTGCCGACGTCGAGATCGTCCGGCTGATAGCACAATGAGCAGAACTCACAAGCAACGATCAGGACGTTCCGTCCCGGATGCGACAGACAGTAATCATGCGCTCGATTTATTGATGAGCCGCCGGCCGCGCACCCCAGTTGCGCGATCGGGATCTGGGCGACATGGCGTGGGAAGCCGAGCGCATTGACCATCCATGCTGTCAGCGATGGCATCACGAACCCGGTGCAGGATACGACGATGAGGGCGTCGATATCGTTCGGGCCGACGCCGGCATTGCCGAGTGCTTCGGCAACGACGTGCGGAATCCGGCTTTTCGCCTCCCGCTCATAGGTCGCATTGCGCGCGGCGAGGCCGGGATGGCGAAGTGCCTCGGCAACGGGCAGAACGATATGCCGCTTCGCGACGCCGACATTCTTGATCAGCCGGATGGCGAGCGCCAGCTGAGGATGATCAGCGTGAACCCGCTCGGTCATGTCGACAGTTTCGTCATGGGTTACGATGAACTCCGGCAGATCGATGGCCGGCTTGCACAGTGTCGGCATGATACGTTCCTCACCCGTTATCTTGGTTCTTGCCGCGAATTTCTTGACGTGATCGGCTCCGCCTGCATTGGATGTCGCAGAGCCGCTCCGGCAAGAATGGTCGGCCGACTGTTCCCCGAGATACTGGATTATCAAGCTGGAGCATCTCGCTCAGATTCTATATTGAAGAATTGTTCCGGACTTAAATCCTGTCAATGATTTTCTTTGGTTTGGGCGGTTTCATATATTTATAATTTGTTGCAGTATTGTGAGGTATAATATTCTAACTGATGTCAAAAATGCTGTATCAAGCGATTCCTTTATCGCGTTAATAGGAGCGTGATCCCAGGATCATGGCCGCCTTGCCAGGAGGGCGCCGGCCCGCTAGGCCGGGAACAAGGTCTTCGCCAGAAAGTCCACGAACGCCCGCAGCTTGGGGGCGGGGTAGCGGCTGGACGGCCACAGCAGGCGGAACACGCCCTCATGCTCGGTGTGGTCGGTCAGCACCACCGCCAGCCGCCCCTGGGCGACCTGGCGGCGGATGGCGAAATCCGGCAGGCAGGCGATGCCCAGACCCTGCTCGGCCAGGGCGATCAGCGGCTCGATCGTGTTCGCCACCGCCGTGGCCGGCAGCGCGATCTCCTTGGCCCCGCCGCGCAGCGGCCAGGGCTCGAACTTGCCGCTGGTGGCGAAGCGGTGCTGCAGGCAGGCATGGCCGGCCAGGTCCTCCGGCGCCAGCGGCACGCCGCGGCGTTCGAGATAGTCGGGCGCGGCCACCAGCTGCAGCCGGAACACGCCGAGGAAGCGGCTCATCAGCCGGGAATCGCTGACCTCGCCGGCGCGGATCACCGCGTCGAAGCCCTCGTCGATCACATCGACCAGCCGGTCGGTGAAGTCGAGGTCGAGCTCGATCTCGGGATAGGCCCGCATGAAGGCGCCGAGGGTCGGCATCATCAACATGCCGGCCAGCGGCAGGCTGACCCGCAGCCGGCCGCGCGGCGCGCCCCGGGTCTGCGCCAGCTCCGCCTCGGCGGTCTCGATCTCGCTGAAGATCCGCCGGCAGCGCTCCAGGAACAGCGCCCCCTCCGGCGTCAGGGTCACCGAGCGGGTCGACCGGTGCAGCAGGCGCACGCCCAGCCGCTGCTCCAGCCGCGCCACCGCCTTGCCGATGGCGGAGGCGGAGACGCCGAGCTGCCGTCCCGCCGCGGTGAAGCTGCGGGCGTCGGCCGCGCGGACGAAGGCGTCGAGCGCGCCGAGGCTGTCGGTGGGCCGCATGATCATTCCGGACATTCAGATCCCAAGTGTCCGGAACTATAGCCCAATTCTCCGGAATGCGCGGCGGCCTCACCTTGTGGGCAGTCACCCACCAAGGAGGCAGACATGCCGCAGCATCACGACCGGTTCCCGTATTCCGCCATCGTCGACCGCCCGCCTTTGCGCTGGCCGAACGGCGCCCGGGTGGCGGTCTGGGTCACGCCGAATATCGAGCATTTCCTGTTCGACCGGCCGTCGAGCGCGATCAACCCGCACACCGCCAACCTCGTCCCCGACGTGCTGAACTATTCCTGGCGCGACTATGGCGTCCGGGTCGGCATCTGGCGGCTGATGGAGGTGATGGAGAAGCACGGCGTCAGGGGCACGGTGGCGCTGAACTCGGACGTCGCCCGGCACTATCCGCGCATCATCGAGGCCGGCCAGGCGCTGGGCTGGGAGTGGATGGGCCATGGCGAGACCAACTCGACGCTGATCCACGCCCAGCCGGAGGCGGAGGAGCGGCAGATCATCCGCCGCGTGGTCGAGACCATCGAGCAGGCCACCGGCCGGCGGCCGCGCGGCTGGCTCAGCCCGGCGCTGACGGAATCGCACCGCACGCTCGACCTGCTGGCCGAGGCCGGCATCGACTATGTCGCCAACTGGGTGAATGACGAGCAGCCCTATCCGATGCGGGTGAAGACCGGGGCGATGCTGTCGCTGCCCTATTCGATCGAGATCAACGACTTCAATGCCTTCCTCTTCCAGGGCCAGACCGGCGAGCAGTTCGCGCAGACCATCCGCGACCAGTTCGACGTCCTCTACGAGGATGGTGCCAAGACCGGCCGGGTGATGGGAATCGCGCTGCACCCGTTCCTGATCGGCCATCCGCACCGGGCCCGGCATTTCGCCGCGGCGCTGGCCCATATCGCCGCGCATGACGAGGTCTGGCTCGCCACCGGCGGCGAGATCGCCGACTGGTACCGGAACAGCTGTCTGGAGCGCTGACTAGGCGGGAGCGTAGGTCAGCCTGATCACATCCGCGCCGATCCGGTCATGGCTCATGAGCCGGAGCGGCGGCGGGGGGCCGGCGAAATAGGGCGTGCCATGGCCGAGCACGACGGGGTGCAGGTAGATGCGATATTCGTCGATCAGGCTGAGTTCGGTCAGGCTTCGCGCCAGGTCCGGGCCGGCGACCTCGATCTCCCCGTCGCGCCCGGCCTTCAGCGCGCGGATCGCGGCCTCGAGATCGCCCTCGACAAGCGTGGCGTTGGGGCCGACCGAGGTCAGCGAGCGCGAGACGACCCATTTCGGCTGGTTCCGCCACGCCGCCGCGAAGGCGTGCCGATCGGCATCCCATTCGGGATGGTCGTCGTCCCAGTACCGCATGATCTCATACATCCGGCGACCGTACACGCTGCCCGCCTGCGCCTGAGCCTCCGCGATGAAGTGGCGGAACAGCGTTGGGCTCGGCCCAAACGCCATATGGTCGACATAGCCGTCCAGGGACTGGTTCATTCCGAACACGAGCTTGGCCATACCCGCCTCCTTCCTTTTCAGGACACATCCGCGCGGTTCCGGGGGCGAGCCGCGTCCGACCTCGACTTGACCGCCAGGCACAGCAACTCGAACAGCACCTGGGCTCCGCACTGGGCGGTGTTGCTGGTCGCATCGTATTGCGGCGCCACCTCGACCACGTCGCCGCCGACGAAATCGATGCCGGCCAGGCCTCGCAGCAGGTCCAGCACCTCGCGCGGCTGCAGGCCGCCGACCTCGGGCGTGCCGGTGCCGGGGGCGAAGCCGGGGTCCAGGCTGTCGACGTCGAAGGACACATAGGTCGGGCCGTCGCCGACCACCTCCCGCGCCCGGGCGATCACCGCGGGCAGGCCGAGCTTCGGCACCTCCTCGGCATGGATCACGGTCATGCCGGAGGCGTAGGAGAACTCCCACAGATACTCGGCGCCGCCGCGGATGCCGATCTGGATCGTCCGGTCCGGGTCCAGCGTGCCCTCGAGAACCGCGTGCCGGAACGGGCCGCCATGGTGGAACTTGGCGCCTTCGAAGCTGCCGCCGGTATCGCAATGCGCATCGATGTGAATCATGCCGACCGGCCGGTCGCGGCCGACCGCGGCCAGGATCGCGCGGCTGATCGAATGGTCGCCGCCGACGGCCAGCGGGATGACGCCCGCCGCCACGACGCTGGTGAAGAAGGCTTCGATGTCGGCGTGGCACTCCTCCAGGCTGAAGCGGCTGCGGAACGGCACGTCGCCGATATCGGCGACGCGGCAATCGGCCATCGGCGTCATCCGCAGCACATGCTCATAGGGGCCGATGCGCTCGATCCCGCGCACCGCCCGCGGGCCGAGGCGCGCACCGGCCCGGTTGGTGACGCCGAGATCCATCGGCACGCCGATCAGGGCGACATCGATCCCGTCGAAGTCGGCCTTCGCGGCATCCGGCCGGAAGGGCGCGTCGAGCAGGGTCGACGGGTCGGCGAAGGGCAGCCTGCGCCGGTCGCCATCGCCGAATTGCAGCGACGCCGCCTTGCGGAAATCCGGGTCGTCCAGGTCTGCACCACCGGCGGAGCCGTAGCGGGCGCGCAGGGCCTCGAGCTTCCGTGTGTCCATCCTGTCCTCCTTGTCGGCGCTTCCTGTCGAGGATCGCACGTTCGGCGCCGACAGCCTCATGGAACGCGATGGAGATAGCCGCGGGCAATGGCCCTCATGCCGTTCCGCCGCGCCTGCATCCGCTCGGTCATCGATCAGGTCGAAGCCGATGACACGGAAATCCGTGTCATCGGACGAAGGACGGTTCTGGACAACAGGTGATGCACGACGGGGCCGCTCCCGCAGGAGTGCCCAGTTCCGTTCGCAAGTGGCGTCCCCGGAGAGATTCGAACTCCCGACCCGCTGCTTAGGACGCAGCCGCTCTATCCTGCTGAGCTACGGGGACCCGGCGCCCTTATAGCAAGCCCGTGGGGGCGATGACACCCCCGTCGAAGACAATCGTCGCCCGGCGAGCGCGACCGCGGGCCGGCCTCCTGTCGGCGGTCGTTGGCGGCGCGGCGGCCGACACCATCCGTGGCGGCAGTGGCGGCAACCTCATCACCGACGGAGGGGGAGCCGACACCCTGTCCGGCGGCACGGGCGCGGATCGGTTCATCTATGCCGCGACCGGCCACGGCGGCGACACCATCACCAATTTCAGCGGCAGCACCGGCCAGGGAGACCGGCTGCAGTTCGTCTCGCTGCTCTCAGGCACCTTCGCCTATCGAGGGGAGGGCGCCTTCACCGCGACCGGCAACTCCGAGGGCCGGTTCAACGGATCCGTGGTGCAGGTGGATATCAACGGCAACGGCACGGCGGACCTCACCCTCCCCCTGACCGGCATCACCACCGCGGGCCAGCCCAGCGCGGCCGATTTCAGCTGGGTCTGATCCGGATGGCTGAAGTGAGCCATTTCTAGTCCCCCCTCCCCTTGCGGGAGGGGGCAGGGGGAGGGGGCTGTGCGCGTCCGCGCGCGTATTGGGCAGGCACCGAACGCGCCGACGGTGCCAGCTTGCGACAATCTGGGCCGGGTCGAGCCGAGAAAACCCCCTCCCGCAAGGAGAGGGGGACTCAAAAGAGGCGATGTGTGAATGCCGTAGCCCGCACGGGGAGGAGAGGGCCGCCCCCGCCTCAATCCTCGACGAAGCTGCGCTGGAAGGCGTGCACCAGCGGGTCGACCGCGTATTGCAGGGCGGTGCGGGTGCCGGTCTGAATCGAAGCCTCGGCGGGCATGCCGGCGGAGAGGTTGACCTGCGGCGCCACCCGCTTCAGCAGGGTCGGGTCGACCTCGACCTTGGCCAGGAAGTAGGAGCGGCGGGTCTGCTCGTCCTGGGTGCTGTCGGCGGCGACATAGATCACCTTGCCGTCGATCCGCGGCATGTTGCGCTGGTGGTAGGCGGTGAAGCGGATCAGCGCCGTCTGCCCCTCGCGCACCGTGTCGATGTCGTTGGGCTGCACCTGCACGTCGATCACCAGCTTGTCGTTCTTCGGCACGATCTCCAGGATCGGGGAGCCGGGCTGGATGACGCCGCCGAGCGTGTGATACTTCAGGTTCACCACGGTGCCGTCGAGCGGCGCCAGGATCCGGGTGCGGCCGACCACGTCGCCGGCGGAGCGCAGCTTCTCCTCGAGCTGGGCCAGCTCCTTCTGGGTGCTGGCGCGCTCCTCGGCGATCTTGTCGCGGAAGTCGCTGTCCAGCGCCAGCATCCGCATCTGGCTCTCGCCGATGGTCTGCTCGGCCTTGGCGATCGAGGAGGTGTCGGAGGCCTTCTGGCCGATGATCTGGGCCTGGGCGCGCTGCAGCTGTAGCAGGCGCGTCTTGCGCTCCAGTCCCTTGGCCACCAGCGGGGCGACGCCGTCGATCTCCTGCTGGATCAGGTCCAGCTGGGTGTCGGACGACGTGATCTGCGCGCGCAGCCCCTCGATGTCAGCACGGCTCTGCTGGACGCGCTGCTCCAGCACCGATTTCTGGCCCAGGATCGACTCGCGGCGGGACACGAACTGCTCCTGCTGCGCCTTGACCAGGGCCGCGGCGACCGGGTTCTTCGCCGCCTCGTCCTGCACCTCCTGCGGGATGGTGATGGACGCCGCGCCGGTCTGCTCGGCATCGAGCCGGACCAGCGCCGCGATGTCGGCCAGGCGCTGCATGCGCACCGAATCATAGGTCGCCAGGTCGCGGGTCGAATCGAGCACCAGCAGCGTGTCGCCGGCCTTGACCGCGGCGCCGTCCCTGACCGCCAGCTCGCGGATGATGCCGCCCTCGAGGTGCTGCACCGTGCGCTTGTTGCCCTCCGGGCTGACCACGCCGTTGGCGATCGCCGCGCTGGCCAGCGGCGACACCGAGGCCCAGGCGCCGAAGCCGAAGACGAAGACGCCGATCACGACGCCGCCGATCAGGCTCAGGCGATTCAGGCCGTACGCGTTGCGCTTCAGCGCCGCTGCGGTGTCATCCGGCGGAGCGGGCAGGCGCGGGCTGCTGAGGACGGCCGGCGGCAGTGGCTGTCCAGGCTCCTGAGGCGTGAGCGACATTTTCCGAACTTCCCTTTGGCGCCGGCGTGGTATCCGCGGCGCGTGGTCCAGCAATGCGGGCCAGAACATCGGCCCGCGGTCCAAGCAGCGCGATCTCGCCGTCGCGCATCACCAGCAGCCGGTCGGCATCGGCGAGAATCTGCGGCCGATGGGCGACCAGGACGACGGTCGTGCCCAGGGCCTTCAGCCCGTTGATCGTGCCCATCAGCGCCGCCTCGCCATCGGCGTCGAGGTTGGAGTTGGGCTCGTCCAGCACCACCAGCTTGGGCTGGCCGAACACGGCGCGGGCCAGACCGACGCGCTGGCGCTGGCCGCCCGACAGCGGCACCCCGCCGTCGCCGATCGGCGTGTCGTAGCCCTGCGGCAGCCGCACGATCATGTCGTGCACGCCGGCCAGCTGCGCCGCCGTCACCACCTGCTCGGAATCGACGGCCCCCATGCGGGCGATGTTCTCGGCCACCGTGCCGGGGAAGATGTCGACCACCTGCGGCAGATAGCCGAGATGCGGCCCCAGCGTCTCCGGCGACCATTGCCCGAGATCGGCGCCGTCCAGGCGCACCGCGCCGTCGGTCGGCGGATAGATGCCGCACAGCAGGCGGCACAGCGTGCTCTTGCCCGAGGCCGAGGGGCCGACGACGCCCAGCACCTCGCCGCCCGCAATCTCGAAGCTGACGCGCTTGATGATCGGGGTCTTGCTGTTCGGCGCCACGAACACCAGCTTGTCGATCTGCACCTGGCCGGACGGCGGGGGCAGGGTCAGCCCGTCCTTGCGCTTCGGCAGCGCAGTCAGGATCTTCTCGATCGATTCATAGGATTGGCGGGCGCTGATGAACTGGCGCCAGGAGCTGATCGCCTGCTCGACCGGGGCCAGGGCGCGGGACAGCAGCATCGACCCGGCGATCATGCCGCCCGAGGTCAGCTCGCCATGCAGCAGCAGATAGGCGCCGACGCCCATCACCAGGCTCTGCACGAAGATGCGGACGAATTTCGAGGACCCGCCGATGATCGCCGACAGGTCGGAGCTCTTCTCCTGGCCCTGCAGCGCCGCCTCGGCATCCTTGCGCCAGCGGGTTAGCAGGGCCGGCAGCATGCCCATGGCGCGCACCGTCTCGGCGCTGCGGATGGCGCCCTCGGCCTGGCGCTGCGCCGTGACCTGCAGCTTGTTGGCGTCGGTGGTCGGGCCGCGCAGCATCTTCTCATTGGCCAGTGCCAGCCCGAACAGGACGAAGGCGGAGATCAGCGCGGTGACGCCCAGCGCCCAGTGCAGCAGGAACATGACGACGATGAAGACCGGCGCCCAGGGGGCGTCGAACAAAGGTCCGATCGACGGGCCGCCGATGAAGGCGCGGATCTGCGACAGGTCGCGCAGCGCCTGGCCGCCCACCGGCGCGCCCAGCACCGCGCCGTTCACCCCGGTCTCGACCAGCGTGCCGGCCAGCTGGCGCTCGAACCGGGTGCCGATCCGGGCCAGCAGGGCCGAGCGCAGCCCGTCGAGCCAGCCTAGGATGATGAAGGCGAAGGCGGCGATCAGCGTCAGGAACACCAGCGTCTCGATATGGGCGCTGCCCAGCACCCGGTCGAACAGCTGGTAGGAGTAGAGCGGCGACACCATCACCAGGAGGTTGAGGACGAAGCTGAACGCCCCGGCCACCAGGAACCACGGCCTGACGGATCGCAGGGCCCGGCGGGCGGCGCTTGGCGGTGTCGATTCGGTCTTCGCCATAATCTCTTTTTCCCCTCGTCGACATGTCCTGGCGCCACCGCCTGCAGCCGACTTTATATACCAGAGTATACTGATCGAGAAGCAGACCGCCCCGCTACCGGAAAGCGAACTGAATCCCTCAAGGACCCGTAATTGAATAAATCATTCCGACTTTTGTAACTGTGTCATAGGGCACACCCATTGTCCCGACAGATTCAGTGAGGGGCGTGGCAAAATTCTGACTATTTCGCGACAGATCCTTCGCCCTTGGCGGCAGGCCCCGGGGGAGTCTAGGATGGGCCAGCATGGAACAAAGAAGCAACATGGACTCCCTGGCCCGGCTGCGGACGGCGCAGGTCACGCGCGGGGTCCGCCGCTGGTTCGCCGCCGCCGGCCAGGCCAGCCTGCCGGAGTTCGGGCTGCCCGACGGCCGCCGCGCCGACATCCTCGCCCTCGACGGGGCGGGCGGCATCACCCTGGTCGAGGTCAAGGTCTCGATCGCCGATTTCCGCGGCGACCGGAAATGGCCGAACTACGCGGCCTATTGCGACCGGTTCTGCTTCGCCGTGCCGGAGGATTTCCCGCAGGAGCTGATCGGCCCGGACTGCGGCCTGATCGTCGCCGACGGTTTCGACGCGGTGCTGCTGCGGCCGCCGCCGGAGCATCGCCTGCCGCCACCCCGTCGCAAGGCGCTGGTGCTGGAGTTCGGCCGGGTCGCGGCCCAGCGCCTGCACCTCTTGGAGGACGAGGGCGCGCTGGTCGGCTGGCGCGGCACCGGCGCGATCTGATCCCGCCTCTCTCGCTAGCGAGACCTTTTCAGAATCCCCCAATCCGTCATCCCCGCGGAAGCGGGGATCTCGTAACGCTTTGACCGGAAAGAGATTCCCGCTTCCGTGGGAATGACGGCAAAGGGATGAATTGCTGTTCTGAAAAGGTCTCGCTTGCTGGAGAGGCACAACAGGGGCCTAACGCGTGTGCGGATGAGAAGTTCGAATCCGAGAGCCCGCGAGGGGAGGGGACGGGCTGGGTTTCGGCTATGCCTTGAGCTCATGAGCCGCCGCTCCTCGGCGCGCCCGTGCTGGCCCGCAGCAGCAGCCGGCATGGCAGCGTCGTCTTCAGCGGCAGATCGGCGGCGTCGCCGTCCAACAGCTTCAGCAGGATCCGCGCGACCGTCGCCCCCAGGCCGGCCGTCGGCTGCCGGATCGTGCTCAGGGGCGGCTCGCAGAAGGCGCCGATCGGGGCGCCGTCGAAGCCGATGACGGACAGGTCGCCGGGCACCGACACGCCCTGCGCCCGGACCGTGCTCATCAGGGCGATGGCGGCGTCGTCCCAGCAGCACACCGCCGCCGTCGGCCGCCGCTTCCGCGCCAGATAGGCCCGGGCGGCGTCGATGCCGCACTGGAAGCCGTCCTGGAACGAATGGGCACCCCCATGGCGCACAACCGCCCGGTCGGGCAGGCCGGCCGCCGCCACCGCCTCGGCCAGGCCGGCGAACCGCTCCGTCTCGTGATAGTTGCCGTCCGGCCCGGCGCTGTAGAAGAACGAACGGTGGCCCAGGCCGATCAGGTGCTGCATCGCCTCGCGCATGGCCTCGCGGTCGTTGGCGACCACGCTCGGCAGGCCGTCCGCGCTGCGGTCGTGTAGCAGGCACACGATCGGGATGCCGGCGCCGGCCAGCGACCGCCGGCCATAGGACGGCAACTCGCCGGATCCCAGGATGATCGCGCCGGCGACGATGCCGCCGATCGCCAGGTCGGGGATGTGCTTCTCCCCCGAGCGGCTGCGGCTGGCGATCACCAGGTTGAAGCCGGCATCCGAGAGGGTCGACGCGGCGCTCTGCAGCGCTTCGGACGTGACCTGCGAGACGTCGTTGGCGATCGCCGGTTCCGACATCACCACCATGACGATGTTGGACTTGCCGACCCGCAGGTTGCGGGCCGTGGCGTTGGGGACGTAGCCGAGTTGCTCGACCGCCGCGACGATCCGGCGGCGCGTCGTCTCGTTGACCCGGCCGGGATTGGCCAGCGCGCGGCTGACCGTCGATGTCGCAACGCCGGCCAGTTTCGCGACATCGCGCATCAGGGGGGCGAAAGCCTCGTGGCCGCTCGGGCGCCTGCCCATAATATGCGTATTCTTTCCGCTTTGCCGCTGTCCCGGTCCCGATGACGCGTCGTCGGGGCAAGGACAGCGGCCGATATGGTCGATCAAATCCGTTCCATTTAGACCCGGGAAAAAAGCCGTTGCAAAGCAGGGTAACGTTGCCACAATTTTGGCAATCGATTGCCATTCCTATCGCGGGGCGGGCAAGCTGTCGAAGCATGCTGGCGTTATCCGTCCAACGGCGCCCGGTCCCCGTGCTCCTGCCGCGGCTCCGGCAGGAGCAGTCTCGCCTTGCCTTGCGGCAGGGTCCTCGACGGGTTGTCTCAAGAGATGTGCAAACAACCATTATAACGCGGGGTTGATGCAATTATATTAAGTCAATTCAGCAAAAAATTGCATTCGGGTCAAAAATTTCGCACGGATGATGGCAAAAATACCTTGCCAATGTTTTGCCATTGGTTAATACATCCGCTATGTAGGTGAAATATCCTACTGTCATAGTAACGTTTGTTTCAGCGTTCCCTGTAAGGCCTCTCCTGTCCGCGCGGCCTCGGGAGCGAACGCATCCATATGGCATCCTGGAGGGAATCCGACCAATGGCGATCATCAACGGCACGGCCGGTGTCGACAATCTGAGCGGCACCGCCGACAACGACACCATCAATGGCCTGGACGGCAATGACCGGCTGATCGGTATGGAGGGCGACGACGTCGTCAATGGCGACGCGGGCGATGACGAGCTGCATGGCAGCTGGGGCAACGACTCGCTGAACGGCGGGGATGGCATCGACATCATCGCCTATCTCAACTCGGACGCCGCCGTCACGATCAATCTCGGCACCGGCCAGGCGGAGGGGGGCTTTGCCGCCGGGGACAGCTGGACCGGCGTCGAGGGCGTCAGCGGCAGCCAGCTGAACGACAACCTGTGGGGCGATGCGGGGGGCAACACGCTTCTCGGCATCGAAGGCGATGACCGGATCATCGGCATGGCCGGCGACGATGTCATCAATGGCGGCGCGGGCAATGACGAGCTGCATGGCAGCTGGGGCGCCGACACGCTCATTGGCGGGGACGGCCTCGACGTCACCGCCTATCTCAACTCGGATGCCGGGGTGACGGTCAATCTCGCCACCGGCGAGGCGACGGGCGGGTTCGCCGAGGGCGACACGCTGTCCGGCATCGAAGGCGTCAGCGGCAGCCAGCTCAACGACATCCTGACCGGCGATGCGGGCGCCAACGCGCTCAGCGGCACCGAGGGCGATGACATCCTGACCGGTGCCGCCGGCGCCGACACGCTGAATGGCGGCGATGGCTCGGACTTCGCCGGCTACGAGGGCTCGGCCGCGGCGGTGACCGTGGACCTGGTGGCCGGCACCGGCACCGGCGGCGATGCCGAGGGCGACACCCTCAGCGGCATCGAGCACCTGATCGGCTCCGCCTTCAACGACCAGCTCACCGGCAGCGACGTCGACAACATCATCCGCGGCGGCGCCGGCACCGACACCATCAACAGCGGCGCCGGCAATGATTCGGTCGATGCTGGCAGCGACAACGACACCGTCTCGGGCGGTGCGGGCACCGACTCGCTGTGGGGCGGTACCGGCGACGACCAGATCGACGGCGGTGACGGCAACGACCGGCTACAGGGCGCGGCCGGCGCCGATGCCCTGACCGGCGGCGCCGGCATCGACACTGCCGTCTACACCTCCAGCAGGGCCGGGGTGACGGTCGATCTCGCGGCCGGCACCGGCACCGGCGGCGATGCCCAGGGCGACACCCTGGCCGGGATTGAGCAGCTGGAAGGATCCAACGCCGCCGATCACCTGACCGGCGACGCGGCCAATAACGGGCTCTGGGGCGGGGCCGGCAATGACGTGCTCACCGGCGGGGCCGGGGCCGACACGCTCAAGGGCGGCGCCGGCAGCGACAGCTTCGTCTACGCCGCGATCGGCGACAGCACCGTGGCGGCCGGCGGCCGGGACGTGATCTCGGACTTCGCCGCCGGCGACAAGATCGACCTGTCCGGCATCGACGCCGATGGCAACGAGGCCAATGGCGACACCGCCTTCACCTTCGGCACCGGCAACTTCACCGCCGGCGCCGGCCAGCTGCGGGTGGTGGATTTCGGCGATGGCCGCCAGGGCGTCTATCTCGAGACCACCGGCGACAAGACCACCGATTCGATCATCACCGTCTATTCCGACCACGCTCTCACCGCGGCGGATTTCGTGCTCTGATACCAAGACGGCCCGGGCGCAGACCGCGCCCGGGCCGTCTTGCGCATTGCGAGATTGTTTCACAACGCCCACCCCTCGCCGTCATTGCAAGGAGGCGAAGCCGGCGAAGCAATCCAGGGCCGCTCGTACCGGCCCCGGGGATTGCTTCCCCCGGCTCAAGGCCGGGGTCGCAATGACGGTGTTTGGAATGCGGGGATGGCTTCGCGCCCGACAGGCTTGTCCTCGCGATCCAGTGGTTAACGCAATGTTCATTGCTTGACCGTCCACCCGGCACGCCACTGTTGGGTTCGCTCGGCCCGCGAATCCAACCTGCGAAGCCATCATCAGCCTTCCAGTCTCCCCATCCCCTTGCGGGAGGGGGCGGGGGCTGCGCGCGTCCGCGAATGGAGCCGGGACCGACCGAATCGCGCTGCGTGGGCCACCCCGGGGCTGGCGCCTTCCGCAACGCCGGAAGGTGGGCCAGAATGTCGAGCTGACCTCACTCGTCCTCCCAGGGGAAGCTGTCCAGTCGCTCGGCGCCGGTCGCAGTCACCAGGACCTGGGTCTCGAGCTTGACGCTCTCGGTCCCGTCCGCCCCGATCAGGCTCTCGACGCAGATCACCTGCCCGGTCTCGAACCGCCCCGCATAGGCCGGGTCGAAATCCGGATGCAGCAGCACGAACGGCCACTCGTCCACCATGCCGAGCCCATGCGCCGCGACCGAGTAGCGAAACGGCCGGTGCCGCTCGGGAATGCGCCACGACCGCTCGTTGAACTCGGCGAAGCTGATCCCGGGCCGGATCAAAGCGAGGTTGTGCTCGATCTGGTCGCGGGCCGTCCGGTAGAGTCCGCGCTGCACCTCGGTCATGCGCCGGTGGCCGCAGATCCATGACCGCGAGACGTCGGCGCAATAGCCGTAGGGTCCGACCATGTCGGTGTCGAAGGCTATCATCTCGCCGGCGCCGATCGCCCGGTCCGAGCATTCCTGGAACCACGGGTTGGTCCGCGGGCCTGCGGTGACCAGCTTGGTCTCCAGCCAGTCCCCGCCGGACCGTGCATTCTCGTGATGCAGGATCGCCCAAAGCTCGCGCTCGGTGACGCCGGGCTCGGAGGCTTCGTACATCCTCGCCATCGCCGCCTCGGCGACCCGGATGGTCCAGCGCATCAGCGCGATCTCGTCGGGGCTCTTGACCGACCGTGCGTGCTCGGTCAGCTCCTGCCCTTCGACGTCTTCGATCCCCTCGGCCCGCAGCGCATCGAGGCCGAGCGGCTCGATCTTGTCGATCGCCAGCCGGCGGTTGCGGCCGCCGTACCGGCGCACCAGCCCGGCGATCTCCATGGCGAAGCGGCGCGCCTTCTCCGGCCCTTGCGTCCCGGCGGCGTGATAGAGGAACGAGGTCGCCAGCCGCACCTCGTCGACGCCTTCGAGCCCGGCGGCGAGATGACCGCAATTCCCGTAGTCGAACAGCACCGCCGGCCCGCCATTCAGCACCAACGCGTAACGCGTGGCGTTGTGCATGGTCCAGATCTGCATGTTGGAGCTGTCGAGGGCGTAGCGGATGTTCACCGGGTCGAACAGCAGGATCCCCGCCACGTCATGCGCGTCGAGCTGCGCCCGGATCCGCCCCAGCCGATAGGCCCGCGCCGCGGCCAGAGTCGCATGCGGCAGCGGGCTGCGCAGCGGCCGGTCGGCGCCCTCGGGGTTCAGGTAGGCGGCCTTGCGGTCGTCCCGGAAGATCTCGCTGCACTCCAACATCGCCCCTCCGATATCGTCGTCAGACGCAGCGCGTCGATGACCGCAGCTGCGATATGCTCGTGACAACGCCGGGCCGGTCCAGCGAAAAAATATCACGCCGAGGTTGACCGGAATTCCGACGGCGGCCGGCAGGGAGGCCAATGTCCGATGGTCCATCGCTACTACCAGCTGCCGTCGCTCACATCCCTGGCGGCGTTCGAGTCATGCGCCCGGCATCGCAGCGTCAAGCGGGCGGCCGACGAGCTCAACGTGACGCCCGGCGCGGTCAGCCGGCAGATCAAGGCGCTGGAGGAGGAGCTCGGGGTGCCGCTGTTCGCGCGCAGCCAGGCGGGGCTCACGCTCACCGCCGATGCCGAGACGCTCTATTCCGTGCTTGCCCATGCGTTCAGCCGCGCCGCGGAGACGGTCCAGGTCATCCGCAGCGGCAATCGCGCCAAGCGCGTGACCCTGGCGTGCACGCACGCCTTCGCCTCGCATTGGCTGATGCCGCGGATGGGGGATTTCTGGCGCCGCTTCCCGGACATCACCGTCGACCACCTGATCTCCGACGACGCCAGGGATTTCCGGCGCGCGGAGGTCGATCTGCGGATCCGATACGGCTTCGGCGCCTGGCCGGACGAGACGTCGACGCTGCTGCTGAAGGAGACGATCTACCCGATCGCGGGTCCGGACTTCGCCCGCCAGCACGCGGGGCGCACCGCTGCGGACATCCCGGAGCTTCCGTTGCTCCATGTCGAATGGGTCGATGCCGAGTGGACCGGATGGGACGAGTTCCTGCGCCGTGCGGAGATCCCGCATGGCGCGCTGTCCGGGCGGCGCTTCAGCAGCTTCGGGGTCGTGCTGCAGGCCTGCCAGGACGAGCAGGGGCTGGCCGTCGGCTGGCATCGCCTGGTGCGCGGCCTGGTCGATGCGGGCCGGCTGGTGCCGTTCACCGACCTGCGGATACCGTCGCCCGGCTCCTATTATCTCAGCTGGAACGCGAACCGTCAGATCAGCGACCCCACCCGGACGCTTCGGGACTGGCTGATAGCGGCGGCGACAGAAGACGTCGACTGAGCCGACGACGATCTTCATCAGTACTTGAGTTTTTCTCGCCCGGCCGCCGATTTTTTTTCAGACCAGGTTTTCGTGACATCGGTGTTGGTATAGCGCCGCCAGACCGGAAATGGCGGCGGTGCTCTCGGGCAGCCTCCGCGTCATAACAACAGGGGGCGCTAATGGCCGAGTGCGGCATCCTGGATCCATTCGCCTGCGGCACCATCCCGCTTGCGAAGTGGCTGTCGGCAGGACTGCGCTGGATGATCGACGAGTGGCGCCCGTTCTTCCAGGCGGTCAAGGTTCCCGTCGATCAACTGCTGCAATGGTTCACCGGCCTCCTCGCCGCCGCGCCACCGACCGTGGTGATCGCGGCCGTGGGCCTGATCGCCTGGCAGATCGGCGGCCGCTCCCTGGCGCTCACCGTCGTGGCGGCCCTGGTCTTCACCGGCGTCATCGGTGTCTGGCCGGAGACGATGGTGACGCTGGCGATCGTCCTGACAGCACTGGTGCTCGCGGTCGTCATCGGCCTGCCGCTCGGCATCTGGTCGGCCCGCAGCGACTTGGCCTGGGCGATCATGCGCCCCGTGCTCGACGCCATGCAGACGATCCCGGCCTTCGTCTATCTGGTCCCGGTGGTGATGCTGTTCGGTATCGGCAACGTGCCGGGCGTCATGGTGACGGTGATCTTCGCCGTCGCGCCGCTGATCCGGCTGACCAATCTCGGCATCCGGCAGGTGCCGGGGGAGGTGGTCGAGGCCACGCGCGCCTTCGGCGCCACCGAGCGGCAACTGCTGTGGAAGGTGCAGGTGCCGCTGGCCATGCCCACCATCATGGCGGGCGTCAACCAGACGCTGATGATGTCGCTGTCGATGGTTGTGATCGCCTCGATGATCTCGGTCGGCGGCCTCGGCCAGATGGTGCTGCGCGGCATCGGCCGGCTCGATGTCGGCCTCGCCGCGGTCGGCGGCCTCGGCATCGTGATGCTGGCGATCATCCTCGACCGCATGACCCAGGTGCTGAGCGAGACCCGGCGCCGTCCCGGCACCCTATGGGAGCGCGGACCGATCGGCTTCGTGCGCCGGACCCTCGGCGGCCGCGCCTTCACCGCACCGATCCCATCCGGGCAGCACAGGCCGTGACCGCCTGACATTCAACGAAAGCCGGCGCGCCGCGCCGGGCAGAACAGGGAGACAAGCTGATGAAACTCGCGTGCACCGCCACGATCGTCGCCGGGCTCATGGCCCTCAGCGCGCCGTCGCTCGCCGACGAAGTCAAGCCGGGCTGGAGCGGCATCAACGAGGAGCTGTTCCAGACCCTGGTCGTCGTGGAGGGCCTCCGCGAGCTCGGCTATCAAGTCGCCGATGTGAGCCAGGCACAAATCCAACTTGCGCATGTCGCGGTGGGAAATGGCGATCTCGACTTCTACGCCGCCCATTGGGAGCCGCTGCACGAGGCGTTCTGGCGCGAGGCCGGCGGCGACGAAAAGCTGCAGCGGATCGGCCTGCTGACACAGAACAGCCTGCAAGGCTATCTCATCGACAAGAAGACCGCCGACGCGACCGGCATCAAGTACCTCGAGGATCTGAAGGATCCCGAGAAGGCGAAGCTTTTCGATGTCGACGGCAACGGCAAAGCCGATCTCTACGGCTGCGAGCCCGGCTGGGGCTGCGAGCGGGTGATCGAGCACCAGCTGGACGCCTATGGCCTGCGCGACACGGTCGAGCACAAGCAGGGCGGCTACTTCGCGATCGTTCCGGACGCCATCGAGCGGATCAAGGAAGGCAAGCCCACGCTCTACTACACCTGGACGCCTCTCTGGGTCTCGGCCGTCCTTCGGCCCGGCAAGGAGGTCCAGTGGCTCAACGTCCACGAGACGGAGCTGCCGGACGGGCAGAACGGCAATACGGAGGTCGCGGGCCTGGGAAATCTCGGCTTCCCGGTGAACGACCAGATGGTCATCGCGAATACCCAGTTCCTGGCCAAGAACCCTTCCGCCAAGAAGTTCTTCGAACTGGTCAAGATCCCGATCGAGGACATCAATGCGGAGAACCTGCTGATCAACAAGGGTGAGAGTTCGGAGGATGCGATCATGGGGCACGCCAAAGCCTGGATCGCCGACCATCGGCAGCAGTGGGACGGCTGGATTGCCGAGGCGAAGAAAGCCACGAGCTGAACACACAGCGGCGGCCGCGCCGCCGCTGCCGTCACCTCTCGGGGATTGAAGACCATGACCGACGCCGCCATCGACTGCCGCAACCTCTGGAAGATCTTCGGCGACCGCGAAAAGGAAGCGCTCAGCGCCGCGCACAAGGGCGCCGGCAAGGCCGAGATCCTGGAGGGGTACGGCTGCGTCGTCGGCGTCGCCGACGTCTCCTTCACCGTGCGGCCCGGCGAGATCTTCTGCGTCATGGGCCTCTCCGGCTCCGGCAAATCCACCATGGTCCGCCACCTCAATCGCCTGATCGAGCCGACCGCCGGCGAGATCTTCATCGGCGGGCGCGACGTCAACAGCCTCGATGCCACCGAGCTCCGGGCGCTCCGGTCGGGCAAGATCGGCATGGTCTTCCAGAACATGGCGCTGCTGCCGCACCGCACCGTGATCGACAACGTCGCCCTGCCGCTCGAGCTCCGCGGGATCGATGCCAGGAAGCGTCATGCCGCGGCCGAGGAGAAGCTCGGGCTGGTGGATCTCACCGGCTGGGGCCACCGCTATCCGGACGAGCTCTCGGGCGGCATGAAGCAGCGCGTCGGCCTTGCCCGCGCCATGGCCGCCGATCCAGACATCCTGCTGATGGACGAGCCGTTCTCCGCGCTCGATCCGCTGATCCGCCGCCAGTTGCAGGACCAGTTCATCGAGCTGGCGAAGGTCCTGAAGAAGACCACGGTCTTCATCACCCACGATCTCGACGAGGCGATCCGCCTCGGCGACCACATCGCCATCATGAAGGACGGTCGCGTGGTGCAGATCGGCACGCCCGAAGACATCGTGACGGCGCCGGCCGACGGCTACGTCGCCGACTTCGTCGCCGGGGTCTCGCGGCTGTCGCTGGTCACCGCCGCGCGCATCATGCAGCCGATCAACGGCTCGGGCGGGGACCTCAGCGCCGCGCCTCGCGTCGCGCCGACGGCGACGCTCGACGCCCTGGTCGACATCGCCTGCGACATCGACGGTCCGATCGTGGTCGCCGATGGCGGCGGGCCGCTGGGGTGCATTTCGAAGCGCAACCTTCTCAAGGGGATCCAGGGCCGGGCGTAGGCATTGCCGTGCCCAGGCCCCCGATTTTGACGCAAACCGCGGCGCACTGCCGAAAGGAGACACCCGAGATGCTTCGCGATGCCGAGGTGCTGTCGCTGCTGACCAGCCGCAGGCCCAATCATTCGCTGCCCCGCGCCTTCTACACCGACCCCGACGTGTTCCAGGTCGATCTGGAGCGGATCTGGTACCGGAGCTGGCTGTTCGCTGCGGCCCTCTGCGAGCTGCCGAAAGCCGGGAGCTACGTCGTCTATGCGGTGGGTCTCTATTCGGTCCTGATCGTGCGCGGCAATGACGGGGTGGTGCGGGCGTTCCATAACACCTGTCGGCATCGCGGCTCGGCCCTCTGCCGTTCGGCGAAAGGGACGAACCCGAAGATCGTCTGCCCCTATCACCAGTGGAGCTACGAGCTCGATGGCCAATTGTTCTGGGCGAAGGACATGGGCTCCGACTTCGACCGCTCCCGGCACGGCCTCAAGCCGGTCCATTGCCGGGAGATCGCCGGCCTCATCTACATCTGCCTCGCGGACGACGCGCCGCCCTTCGACGCCTTCGCCGAGCAGGCGGCCCGCTACCTCGCGCCGCACGACCTCGTGAACTCGAAGGTCGCGCATGAAAGCACGATCATCGAGCACGGCAACTGGAAGCTCGTCTGGGAGAACAACCGCGAGTGCTATCACTGCTCGAGCAATCACCCGTCGCTCTGCCGCACCTTTCCCGAGGATCCGCGGCTGATCGGCAATGACGGCCAAGACGGAGTCTCGTCCGTGCTCGACCAGCACGTCGCGCGTTGCGAGGCGGTCGGCGCGGCCTCGGCCTTCCGCATCGATCCGCAGGGCGACTGGCGCTTCGTGCGCATGCCGCTGCTCGGCGCCGCGGAGAGCTACACGATGGATGGCAAGGCGGCCGTGGCGAAGCCCAATTCGAGCTTCCCGTTCAAGACCGCCGGCGCGCTGCTGAAGTTCAGCTATCCCTCCACCTGGAACCATTTCCTGGCCGATCATGCGATCGTCTTCCGGGTCACGCCGATCAGCGCGACCGAAACCGAAGTCTGCACCAAGTGGCTGGTCCACAAGGATGCGGAGGAGGGTAGGGACTACGATCTCACCCGGCTGATCGAGGTCTGGGCCGCGACCAACGACGAGGATCGGGTCGTGGTCGAGAACAACCAGCGCGGCATCCTTTCGCCGGGCTACGAGCCCGGGCCGTATTCCGCGCTGCAGGAGGGCGGGGTCATCCAGTTCATCGACTGGTATGCCGAAACCCTGGCCCGCTCGCTTACCGGCCGCGAGCTTGTCGCGGCGGAGTGAAAGCCATGGCCCCAGCCAATGCCGCCGCCGCCCTGGACGAGTGGGCGCTCTGGACCGACGATGAGCCGCTCGAATGCTGCGCGATCGTTCCCGAGGCGCCGAACGTGGCGACCGTCAGCTTCGTCTCGCCGAGCGGGGCCTGGTTCCGGTATCGGCCCGGCCAGTTCCTCACTCTGGAGCTGCCGGTGCCGGGCGGGACGGTCTGGCGCACCTACACCATCTCGTCGTCGCCGTCGCGGCCGCTGGGGATCTCGATCACCGCGAAGGCGCAGAGCGACAGCATCGGCACTCGCTGGATGCTCGACCATCTGCGACCGGGCATGCGGATCCGCGCCAAGGGCCCGGCCGGGATCTTCACCATCCCGATGAAGGGCGACGGCAAGTACCTGTTCATCTCCGCGGGCACGGGCATCACCCCGTCGCTTGCCATGACGAACTACCTGTTCGACCGCGGCACCGGGATCGACGTGGTCCTGGTGAACTGCGCCCGCCGGCCCGCAGAGATCATCTGCCGCCGGCGCCTGGAGCTGATGGCGTCCCGGGTTCCTACCATCAAGCTTCATTTCATCGTCGAGCAGGACGATCCCTATGACGTCTGGACCGGTTACCGCGGCCGTCTCAATCAGATCATGCTGGGCCTGATCGCGGGCGACTATCTCGAACGCGAGGTCTATTGCTGCGGCCCGGAACCCTTCATGCGCGGCGTGCGCGACATGCTGATCGCGCTCGGCTTCGACATGGAGCGGTACCACCAGGAAAGCTTCACTCACGCCGTCGAGAGCAAGGAGGACGCGCCTGAGCTCGACGATTTCGTCCCGGCGGAGACGAACACCGCCGAGCTCGTCTTCGCCGTCTCCGGCGTTTCGGCGGCCTGCACCGAGACCGACACCGTGCTGGCGGCGGCGAAGGCGGCGGGCCTGAACATTCCCTCGGGCTGCAACCTCGGCATCTGCGGCACCTGCAAGATCCGGAAGCTCTCCGGCGACGTCCACATGGTGCACAACGGCGGCATCTCCGAGGACGACATCCACGAAGGCTACATCCTGGCCTGCTGCTCACGCCCGATCGGGCGGGTGGAAGTGGCGGTCTGAGCGCAGGTGAACCAAGGGCAACCATGAACAGATTAATCTGACGACACCGTTCATGCTGATCCAGGCGGCCTTGCCGCATCTGCGCGCGGTCGGCGGCGCGATCGTCAATGTCGGCTCAATCGAGGGGCTGGGCTCGAACCCGAAGCACGCCGCCTATTGCGCATCGAAGGCCGGGCTCCACGGGCTGACACGCGCGGTGGCGGTCGATCACGGCGCGGAGGGCATCCGCTGCAACGCAGTCGCCCCCGGGTGGATCGACACCGACCTGAACCTCGATTTCATCGAGAGCATGCCGGATCCTGACGGCTTCCGCCGCACCATCGGCAGGATTCATCCGATCGGCCGGACCGGAAGGCCGGAAGAGGTGGCGGCGCTGGTCGCTTGGCTGGCCTCGCCGGAGGCGTCCTTCGTGACCGGCCAGGTCTGGACGGTCGATGGCGGTCGGATGACGAAGTTGAGCCTGCCGCAATGACTGCGATGGCACTCGCGCTCCGGCCTCCGGCAGCGATGAGACAGAGCCACCTGATCCGCCGATACCGGGGCTGAGCTATTGAACGAACCGGACCACGACACCGGCGGTCGGGCCTGAGCCCGCCTTGGTCGTGCGGGGAGGGAGACGGGCGCGGCAACGCCCGCAACATGGGGAGCCCGCGGTGAAAGGCGGATCCGCGCGATCTTGCGGACCACGCCCGGCATCGAATCGATGTCGGGCAACGACATGAAGACGACCGCAAGGTCGGCGGCGGCGTCGTCCAAGGGCAGCGCGGCCGCATCGGCCGGCCGCCCTTCGCCGCAGCCACCGCCATGGCCGGCTGTCGTAGGGTCACGCAATGTTCATTGCGCGCGCCGGCGATTCTAGTTCATGATACGTTCCATGAACAGCCCGCAATCCGACTCCGACGAAAGCCGGCCGACCGACCCCGACATGAAGTGGACGGGATGGGCGCTGGACATGCTGCGCAGCATGATCGAGGTCGACGACCGCACCAAGCGGATGCTCTTGCGGCAGCAGGAGCAGACGCCGCGCGGGGCGGATGCGCCGGACTACGCGCTGATGCAATCGCGCCTCTCCCGCTCGATGCGGCTGTCGATCGCGATGACCGAGCGGATCCGCGTCGACTTCGGGATGCGGAAGAAAAAGCGCAAGGAGTCGGGCGAGGAGGAGCGGCGCCGGCAACGGCGGGAACAGGCCGCCGAGGCCGTGGCCGAGGCGGCCGCGGCGCCCGATGTAGCCGAGGATGTCGAGCACGTCCGCGCGACGGTCCGGGAGACGCTGGTCGAGGACGAGATCCTGGACGCGCAGCTCGACACCCTGTCGCCCGAGGAGTTCGTGCGCGAGGTCTGCCGCAAGATCGGCCGCCCGCCGAATCCGGGTTGGCTGCCGCGCGGCTGGGCCGATGTCGCCGACACCGGCGCCGGCGACACCGTGTCCGGCAGGAGCGTGGAATCGGTTGCCGCGGGCCCTCCGGCCGGGGACGATTGGGCCGAGCCGCCGGACGAGTCCGGAGACGGCTGCCCGCCGTCCGGGCCGCCGAAGCCCGACAGCAGTTGAACGCCGCCGCGGTCGCAACATGCCCTCTCTTCTCGATAAATCGATCTGCTTCGCCTCTCTCGCTTACGGGAGGGGCTGGAGGTGCTTGCGATTCAGGGCGAGAGGAGGGCACGGTGCCGTTGCGCTGCGCTAGGCAGCCGATCCGACGGGATCGACAATGCGGTATGCGTTCGGGTGGTTCCCGTCGCGCATAAATCCATGTATGTCGTGGGGTCGCATCGGGCCGCGTCGTCCAGCCTTGCAACCCCGAATCCAGAGTGGCGCTATGCTGAGAACCCGTCCTCGCAAGTTTGTCCTCGGTGCCCTGGCGGGTCTCGCCATGGCGGCCGGCGTCGTCCTGCCGGGAACGGCCTCGGCGCAGAACGTGCAATACATCTCCTCCAGCCGCGACTGGCACGCCTTCCAGTTCAGCGAGAACGGCGGCAAGGCCTGCTACATCGCCAGCAAGCCGACCAAGTCCGAGCCGGCCAATGTCCGCCACGGCGACGTCTTCATCCTGGTCACCAACCGGCCGGCGGAGAAGCAGAAGAACGTGGTCAGCCTGCAGGTCGGCTACACGCTGAAGTCGGGCGCCGATGTCACCCTGACGATCGGTGGCAAGAACTTCCAGCTGTTCACCGACGGCAACACCGCGTGGTCGCGCGACGCCGCGGCGGATGACGCGCTGGTCAATGCGATGAAGGGCGGCTCGACCATGACGGTCAAGGCCACCTCCTCGCGCGGCACCGGCACCAACTACACCTTCTCCCTCGCCGGCATCTCGGCGGCTCTGGGCGAGATCAACAAAGCCTGCGGCGCCTGACCGCACTTCCCTTTACAATCGCGCGGCCCCTTCCCAACGGAAGGGGCCGTCGCCATTTCAGGGCCTTCCGGAGGTCCCATGGGTATCGATAGCCACGCCACCACCTTCGCGCCGCCCGCGCCCCGCGCCGACGGCCGCATCAACCTGGTCGGGCTCGACCGTGCCGAGCTGGCGGAGACGCTGGCGGCTCTGGGCGAGCCGGCATTCCGCGCGCGCCAGCTGTTCGGCTGGATCTACAAGCGCGGCGCCACCGACTTCCAGGCGATGAGCGACATGGCAAAGGGCCTGCGCGCCAAGCTGGCGGAGGGCTACGCCCTCGACCGGCTGCAGGTGGTGCGGCAACAGAACTCCTTCGACGGCACCCGCAAGTGGCTGGCCCGGATGGAAGACGGGCAGGAGATCGAATCGGTGCACATCCCGGAGGAGGATCGCGGCACGCTCTGCGTCTCCTCCCAGGTCGGCTGCACCCTGACCTGCAAGTTCTGCCACACCGGCACCCAGCGCCTGGTGCGCAACCTCGAGGCGTCCGAGATCGTCGGCCAGGTCATGCTGGCGCGCGACATCCTGGAGGATTGGGGGCGGGAAGGGGACGACCGCCAGCTCACCAACATCGTCATGATGGGCATGGGCGAGCCGCTGTACAATTTCGAGAACGTCAAGCGGGCGCTGAAGCTGGTGATGGACCCGGAGGGCATCGCCCTGTCGCGCCGCCGCATCACCCTGTCGACCGCCGGCGTGGTGCCGATGATGAAACGCTGCGGCGAGGAGCTGGGCGTCAACCTGGCGGTGTCGCTGCACGCGGTGACCGACGAGCTGCGCGACCAGATCGTGCCGATCAACAAGAAGTACCCGGTCAAAGAGCTGCTGGACGCCTGCCGCGAATATCCCGGTGTCAACAACGCCCGTCGCATCACCTTCGAATATGTGATGCTGAAGGACGTCAACGACACCCCGGCCGATGCCCGCCAGCTGGTGCGCATCCTCAAGGGCATCCCGGCGAAGATGAACCTGATCCCCTTCAACCCCTGGCCGGGCGCGCCCTTCGAATGCTCGACGCCGGAGGCGATCGACCGCTTCGCCGACATCCTGATGGAGGCCGGCTACGCCAGCCCGATCCGGACCCCGCGCGGCAGCGACATCCTCGCCGCCTGCGGCCAGCTGAAGTCGGACAGCGTGCGCCAGCGCGCCTCGGCCCGCGCGGCCGCCGCGGCCGCCGCACACTGATCGCTGCATGACCCTCGCCGAATTCTTCCAGACCCCGGGCGCCTGGGCGCTGCTCTTCGCCCTGCTGGCGATGCCGGCGCTGGCCCGCATGCTCGCCCGCGCCGGCCTGGCCCGCGGCTGGGCCCTGCTGGCGCTGGTGCCGCATGTCGGCGTCATGCTGGTCTTCGCCGTGCTGCTGTTCCGGCGCTGGCCGGCGATCATGGCGCTGGGGGAGGGCAGGCGATGAGCGATGTGCTCGAGGCGCTGTCGTCCTTCTACGGCCCCGGCTGGATGGCGACCTTCCCGCATTGGGGCACCAACCTGGTCATCGGCATCTACATCGTGCTGCTGATGAGCTTCGCCGCCTATGCGCTGGTCAAGGCGCGGGTGACGCCGCTGTGGTCGATCCTGCTCTTGGTGCCCTATCTCGACGTCATCGTGCTCTGGGTCATCGCCTTCATCCGCTGGCCGCGCATCGACGGGCCGCGGCCGCATGTCGTGCATCGGGGATGAGGCGCCTCGGCCTGGCGCTGTCGTCGGCCTGGCTTCTCCTCGCGTCCCATGCCTTTGCCGTTGAGACCGACATCCGCGGGTGGGACAAGCTCACCTGGGGCATGACCGGCCAGCAGGTCGACTCCGTCCTGCCGCAGGCCGTGCCGCTGTCGCCGCCATGGGACTTCGGGCCGCTCTATGCCGAGCGCATGGTGCAGAACGTGGTGGTCGGCGGCATCGCCTTCGACCTGGTGCCGGAGCTGGCGCGCCGGGATGGCAGGCTGGTCCAGATCCTGTTCGAGCGGCGCTCGCCGATTCCCGGCCCGGACGAGCTGCAATCCTTCGTCAACGACCTGCACGCCCGGCTCGGCCCGCCGGCCGAAAGCTGCGTCGTCGAATCCGGCCTGGTGACCCGGCTGTGGCGCTTCCCCTCGGCCCAGGTGGCGCTGACCGCGGTCGACTTCTCCGCCGACGGCAGCCGCGGCCGGCTGCAGCGCCTGCTGTTGCGCTACACCGCCGCCGACCACGCGCCGGCTTCGCCCTGCGAACGGAACAAACCCAGACCATGAACGTGATGGCAACGGAAACGCTTCATTCCGTGGCGATCACGGTCTAGGGTCGATGCTCCACTGAACGCCGCGATTCCCTCTCCGCCCCACCGGGAGCCAAGAGAATGAGCAATTCCTCCGACTACGTGCCGCCGACGGTCTGGACCTGGGACAAGGCGAGCGGCGGTCAGTTCGCCAGCATCAACCGCCCGATCGCCGGCCCGACGCATGACAAGGCGCTGCCGGTCGGCCGCCACCCGTTCCAGCTCTACTCGCTGGCGACGCCGAACGGCCAGAAGGTCACGATCCTGTTCGAGGAGCTGCTGGCGGCCGGCCATGGCGGCGCCGAATACGACGCCTGGCCGATCCGGATCGGCGACGGCGACCAGTTCGGCAGCGGCTTCGTCGACATCAACCCGAACTCCAAGATCCCGGCGCTGCTCGACCGCAGCGGCCCGACCCCGATCCGGATCTTCGAATCCGGCGCCATCCTGGTCCATCTCGCCGAGAAGTTCGGCGCCTTCCTGCCGAAAGCGGGCGCCGAGCGCGCCGAAACCCTGTCCTGGCTGTTCTGGCAGATGGGCAGCGCCCCCTTCCTCGGCGGCGGCTTCGGCCATTTCTACGCCTATGCCCCGACCAAGATCGAATACGCCATCAACCGCTACGCCATGGAGGCCAAGCGCCTGCTCGACGTGCTCGACCGGCGCCTGGCCGAGAGCGAGTACGTGGCCGGCAGCGAATACACCATCGCCGACATGGCGAACTGGCCCTGGTTCGGCGGCCTGGCGCTGGGCCGGGCCTATGGCGCGGCGGAGTTCCTGGACGTGCAGAGCTACAAGAATGTCCAGCGCTGGGCCAAGGCGATCGACGCCCGGCCGGCGGTGAAGCGCGGCCGCATCGTCAACCGCCTCAGCGGCGACCCGTCGGAGCAGCTGCACGAGCGCCACGACGCCGGCGATTTCGCGACCCGGACCCAGGACAAGCTGCAGGGCTAGCCGCCAAAAAAGAAGCGCCCCGCCGCGAACGGCGGGGCGCTGGTCTGTCGGGACTGTCCGGATCAGACGAAGGTGAAGTCGGACGCGTGCAGCCCCAGAGCTGCCAGATCGGCCACGCTGTGGACGTTCGACAGCTGGACGAAGGTGTCCGCGTGGTCGGCCGAGGTGACAAAGGCCAGGCTGGCGGTGCCGGACGTGCTGTCGTAATAGCCGATGATGTCGCCGGCGTGCTCGCCCGAGATCCCCTTGGCCGCGGCATCGGCCGAGGCGAAGCCCTGGTCGGTGATCACGGCCACGTGCTCGCCATTCGCGCCGGACGCCGCACCGCTGTAGAAGGTATCGACAGCGCTGCCGGAGCCGCCGCTGGCATTGTTGACGAAGTTCGCGCCGGCGCCGTCGGTGCCGATCCCGACCGCGTCGAAGGCGAATTTGTCATGCGCCGCGTCGAAGTCGGTGACCGTGGTGTAGCCCTGGGTCGAGCCGAACTTCGGGTCGTGGAAGCGGAACAGGAAGGTGTCGTCGCCGGCGCCACCGGTGAGATAGTCCCGGCCGTCGCCGCTGATGAGGGTGTCGTTGCCGGACTCACCGTAGAGCTTGTCGTTGCCTTCGCCGACATTGGTGCGAGCGGTGTCGCGGCCGTTGTCACCGGCAAGGACGTCGTTGCCGAGGCCACCATAGAGGGCGTCGTTGCCCTCGCTGCCGAAGAGATGGTCGCTGCCGGCACCGCCATACAGATGGTCGATGTTCTGGCCACCGAAGATGAAGTCGTTGCCGTCGTCGCCGTAGAGGGTGTCGTTGCCCTGGTCGCCGTTGATGTGGTCGTCGCCGGTGCCGCCACGGACGAGGTCGTCGCCGAGGTTGCCGTTGAGGACGTCGGCGTCGGCGTCGCCCCGGATCAGGTCGTTGCCCGAGCCGCCGTCGATGTTGTCGAGGCCGCTGCCACCCTTGGCGACGTCGTTGCCTTCGCCCGCCCGGATGACGTCATTGCCCAGGTCGCCGTTGATCCGGTCGTTGCCCCAGGGATCGACGATCAGATCGTCGCCCGTGCCGCCGACGAGGATGTCGTCGCCCACTCCTCCCAGGATGAGATTTGGCATGATTGATTACTCCCGTATGCTGGAAACCTTATGCCCATGGGCATAATACTCAGAAACATGACCGTTGCATGAATCATCATAAGATTTCCGTCGTGTCTACATACAGGTTTCGATGTGAAATCGAACGGCGATGTCTCATGCATTTTGCGGATAAGCTTTTGAATCGCTGTGCGCGGCCGGGCGCCTCGGGTTGAGGCACTCAAACCGGAAGCTGTGTCAAAAATGCGATCTCTCAGGATGAATCTCCCGAAGCCCGATTTGGCCGTGACCAAATTTCGAAAAGCGTCGCCGAACGCCATCAAACGAATCTGAAACCAGAATCGGTCGTCAAGCGGAGGAGGATCAGGGTGCCGCGGGCGACAAGCCCTCGGCGGCCCATCCGCCGGCGCCGTCCGCCCGCACAAGGTGTGTCGGATAGAGTCAGGCGCATACGAGACCTTTCCAGAAATCCCAACACCGTCGTTGCGAGCGTAGCGAAGCAATCCTGGGCAGCTCGCACTGGCCCCTGGGATTGCTTCGTCGGCTTCGCCTCCTCGCAATGACGGTGAGAGACGGGTGTTTTGAAAAGGTCTCGCATGCGGGGGCGATATCCGCGTATTCCGGCCGGGTTACGGCTTGCGCCGTTGCACCCCCGCTCGCGCAAGTTTCGGTCGAATCCGCATGGGGTGACTAGGCGACGGCCGGAACGTTGCCTATCTGACTGGCTTCGGCTCACTTGGCCGACCGGCCGGGATCTCATTCGGCCGTGAACGACGGCGGCCTCGGCCGCCTATGGAGTGAAGACGTATGGCGACTGGTACCGTGAAGTGGTTCAACACCACCAAGGGCTTCGGGTTTATTCAGCCGGACAACGGCGGCAAGGACGTGTTCGTGCACATCTCGGCTGTGGAAGCGGCCGGGCTGCGGTCCCTCAATGAGGGGCAGCAGGTCACGTTCGAGCTGGCGCGTGGCCGCGATGGCCGGGAGTCGGCGGCGAACCTGCAGGTTTCCTGACGGTCCGCATCGAGCACCGAATCAAAAGGGCGGCATCCGAGATGGATGCCGCCCTTTTTGTTCTGGAGCGACGCGAGGACCCTGCGTCAGCGGTATCGTGAGCGGAACCGCTCGCGCGGGGTCTCGCCGATCCGGGTGCCGGCGCGCATCCCCCGCAGGGCCGCGGTCTGGTGCCAGGGCAGCGGGGCATCTGCCGGCGGCTCGGCGACCGGGCGGCAAGGCGCCGCATCGACCACGGGACGGGGCGCCTCCTCCGCCCCGGATCCCTCGACCAGCTCGGTCAGGGCGTCATAGACCTGCCGGATGATCTCCGGCACATGCGCGGCCGATGTCGTGGTCCCGCGCAGATGCGCGGCGACGATCGCTGCGGTGACTTCGAGAACCTGGTTCGGCGTCGCCAGCGCCGCCGCGCCGATCTCATCGATGGGCATCCGGCCCCCTCGTTGCTGTTGTTCTATCCGGTGACCTTCCAAGGACGCCCGGGTGGCGACGCCTATTCCGCCGGAAATGAGTCTCCAGCCACATTGTCGCCACCGCCCAACAAGGATCGAACGGCGTATCAGTTCCCTCTTTTGGCGCAGGGTGCGCCGGATCGTCGCTGCTGCTGTCGTGCGGGCCACAGAAAGCAGAAAAGCCCGGCTCGCGCCGGGCTCTTCCAAAGATCATGCAGTAAAATGGCTTACGCCGCCTGCTTCACCATGCTTCGCAGCACATACTGCAGGATGCCGCCGTTCTTGAAGTACTCCAGCTCGTCCAGCGTATCGATGCGGCTGAGCAGGGTCACGTCCTGGCGGCTGCCGTCGGCGCGGGTGACGGTCAGCACCATCTCCTGCCGCGGCTTCAGCCCCTCGGCGATGCCGAGGATGTCGAACTGCTCGGTGCCGTCCAGCTTGAGGTCCGCCCGGGTGGTGCCGCCGGTGAACTGCAGCGGCAGCACGCCCATGCCGACCAGGTTCGAGCGGTGGATGCGCTCGAAGCTCTCCGCCACCACCGCCTTGACGCCCAGGAGGCGGGTGCCCTTGGCCGCCCAGTCGCGGCTGGAGCCGGTGCCGTACTCCTTGCCGGCGATGATCACCAGCGGCACGCCCTCGGCCTGGTAGCGCATCGAGGCGTCGTAGATCGGAAGCATCTCGCCCGAGGGCTGGTGCTTGGTGAAGCCGCCCTCGATGCCCGGCACCAGCTCGTTCCTGATGCGGATGTTGGCGAAGGTGCCGCGCATCATCACTTCATGGTTGCCGCGGCGGGCGCCGTAGCTGTTGAAGTCCAGCGGCCGGACCTGGTGCTCCAGCAGGTAGTCGCCCGCCGGGCTGTCCTTCTTGATCGAGCCGGCCGGGGAGATGTGGTCGGTGGTGACGCTGTCGGCCAGCACCGCCAGCAGGCGGGCGCCGCGCATGTCGGTCAGCGGCTCCGGCTCCTTCTGCATGCCGGTAAAGAAGGGCGGGTATTGGACGTAGGTCGACCCCGGATTCCAGTTGTAGGTCTCGCTCGCCACGGTCTCGATGCTCCGCCACTCCTGCGGGCCTTCGAACACATTGGCGTAGCGGCTGCGGAACATCTCCGGCGTCAGGCACTGCTCGATCGTCTCGGCGATCTCCTGGGCGGTCGGCCAGACATCCTTCAGATAGACCGGCTGGCCGTCGCTGCCCGTGCCCAGCGGCTCGGTGGTGATGTCCTTGGTCATGCTGCCGAGCAGGGCGTAGGCCACCACCAGCGGCGGCGAGGCCAGGTAGTTCGACCGCACATGCGGGCTGATGCGGCCCTCGAAGTTGCGGTTGCCCGACAGCACGGCGGCGACGTTCAGGTTGCCCGCCTCGACCGCCGCGGCGATCTCGTCCGGCAGCGGGCCGGAATTGCCAATGCAGGTGGTGCAGCCATAGCCGACGGTGTTGAAGCCGACGGCGTCCAGGTCGACGTTGAGGCCGGCGGCGTTCAGGTACTCCGTGACCACCTGGCTGCCGGGGGCCAGCGAGGTCTTGACCCAGGGCTTGCGGGTCAGGCCGCGCTCGCGCGCCTTGCGGGCGACCAGGCCGGCCGCGACCATCACCGACGGGTTCGAGGTGTTGGTGCAGCTGGTGATCGCGGCGATCACCACGTCGCCATGGTCGAGGTCATGCTCCATGCCGTCGACCTTGGTCGGCGCGGCGGCGGTGCCGGCATCGGCCAGCAGCTTGGTGAAGGCGGTGGCGGCCTGGGTCAGGGCGACCCGGTCCTGCGGCCGCTTCGGCCCGGCCAGGGACGGCTCGACGTCGCCCAGGTCCAGCGACAGGCTGTCGGTGTAGACCGGCTCCGGCGAATTGGCGTCGCGCCACATGCCCTGGGCCTTGGCATACGCCTCGACCAGGCGGACGCGGTGCGGGTCGCGGCCGGAGAACTCCAGGTAGCGCAGCGTCTCGGCGTCGATCGGGAAGAAGCCGCAGGTGGCGCCGTATTCCGGCGCCATGTTGCCGATCGTGGCGCGGTCGGCCAGCGACATGTGGTCCAGGCCTTCGCCGTAGAACTCGACGAACTTGCCGACCACGCCCTTCTTGCGCAGCATCTGGGTGACCGTCAGCACCAGGTCGGTGGCGGTGCGGCCTTCCTTCAGCTTGCCGGTGATCTTGAAGCCGATCACCTCGGGGATCAGCATCGACACCGGCTGGCCCAGCATCGCCGCCTCGGCCTCGATGCCGCCGACGCCCCAGCCCAGCACCGCCAGGCCGTTGACCATGGTGGTGTGGCTGTCGGTGCCGACCAGCGTGTCGGGATAGGCGACCTGGTTGCCGGTGTTGCGGTCCTTCTCCACCCACACGGTCTGCGCCAGGTATTCCAGGTTGACCTGGTGGCAGATGCCGGTGCCGGGCGGGACGACGCGGAAATTGTCGAAGGCGGTCTGGCCCCAGCGCAGGAAGGCGTAGCGCTCGTGGTTGCGCTCGAACTCCAGGTCGACATTCTGCTGGAAGGCGTTCGGGGTGCCGAAGGCGTCGACCATGACCGAGTGGTCGATCACCAGGTCGACCGCCGAGAGCGGGTTGATCCGCTGCGGGTCGCCGCCCAGCGCGACCATCGCCTGGCGCATCGCCGCCAGGTCGACCACCGCCGGCACGCCGGTGAAGTCCTGCATCAGCACGCGGGCCGGGCGGTAGGCGATCTCGCGGTCGGACCGGCGGTCCTTCAGCCACTGCGCCATCGCCTTGACGTCATCGACCGTGACCGACCGGTCATCCTCGAAGCGCAGCAGGTTCTCCAGCAGCACCTTCAGCGAGAAGGGCAGGCGGGCGACGTCACCGAGCTGGGCTTGGGCGGCCTCGAGGCTGAAATAATCATAGCTCTTGCCGTCGACCGTCAGCTGACGGCGGGTTTTGAGCGTGTCATGTCCGGTGAAGGTCACGGAAGGGCTCCTTCGGTCGAAGGCTGGTCGCGAATGGGTGTGCGGCCTTCATGTAGCGCGTCCGCGCAAGCCGTTCAAATGCAACGGATTAAGAACCGTTCGCAACTGCGAAATCGGCGATCCGGGGCAGCACGCGGTCGGCGGCCTCGAAATGCGGCGCATGCCTGCACTCCGGCACCAGCCAGGTCTCGCAAGGGCCGGAAACCCCGGCCTTTATGGCGTCGATCTGGGCCGGCGTGCCGTATTCGTCCTCCGCGCCCTGGATCGCCAGCACCGGGCAGCGGACCGAGCGCAGCGCGTCGCGCATGTCGAAGCTGCGGAATCCGGGGGTCGGCCACAGCTCGGCCCAGTTGGCGAAGGTGAACTCCGTCTTGGCGCCGTGATAGCGGGCCAGCACGGCGCGCAGCTTGGACTCCGGGGCGTGGAAGGCGGCATGGACGGCGGCGATTCCGGCCACCGTCTCCTCCTCGACGATGACATGCGCCGCCTCGGTCACCACCCAGGCGGTGCGGCCGGGATGGGAAGCGGCGAAGATCAGGGCGATGCTGCCGCCGTCGCTGTGCCCGACCAGCCCGGCGCGGTCGATCCCGAGCGCGTCCATTACCCGCGGCAGCACCTCGCGCCCCTCGTCATAGAGATAGTCGACGCCGCGCGGTGCCGGCAGCGGGTCGGAGCGGCCGAAGCCCAGCCGGTCATGCGCCAGCACCGGATGGCCGGTGCCAACGGCGAGGTGCGCGGCGACATCGACGCCGCGCCGCGTCCATTGCGCGACGGAGCCCAGCCCTTCGTGTAAAAGAAGGATGGGGAGGCGCCCGGCGCTGCCGGGCGGATCGAGGCGCTGCCAATACAGGCGGTGCCCGTCAATGCGGGCGAAGCCCTCGCTGCGCCGCAGCGGGGCGGAATCGTTCGCCGGGGTGGCCGCCGGGTTATCCATCCGCCGCTCCGTCATCAAGGCAACACACGCTCGTCATGCCGTTGTCGCGCCGCCGTGGTCAACAGGGGCGCGCGAATATCGGGGGAGATCGTCATGGGCAGGTTCGGGATCGCCGTGCTCGGCGGGCTGCTGGCCTGTGCCGCGCTGCCGGCCGGGGCCGAGGGGATCGGAACGCTGCGGCTGATCGGCGAGGCGGCGCTGCCGAAGGGCCTGGACTTTCAGGGCACCACCGTCGGCGGCCTGTCGGGACTGGACTGGGATTCGGCGGCCCGGCAGTGGATCGCCCTCAGCGACGACCGGTCGGAGAAGGCGCCGGCCCGCTTCTACACCCTCACGATCGACTACGACGCCGGCGCGGTGCGCGGCATCGCCGTCACCGGCGTGACCACGCTGCGCGACGCGTCCGGCGCCGGCTTCGCGCCGAAGAGCGTCGATCCGGAGGCGATCCGCCGCGATCCTGCCAGCGGGCTGCTGTTCTGGAGCAGCGAGGGTGGGGTGAAGGCCGGGATCGACCCGATGATCAGCGTCGCCGCGCCGGACGGGCGCTGGCAGCGCGGCTTCGACCTGCCGCAGCGCTACCGCGTCTCCGAGGACAAGAACCTGGGTCCGCGGGACAATCTGGTGTTCGAGGGGCTGGCGCTCTCGCCCGACGGGCACACCCTGTTCGCGTCGCTGGAGAACGCCCTGGTCCAGGACGGGCCGATAGCCTCGCTGGCCCGGGGCAGCCCGGTGCGGATCGCCAGCTTCGACACGGCGACCGGCGCGCCGGGGCCGGAGCATGTCTATATCACCGACCCGATCCCGGTGGCGCCGCTGCTGCCGGGCGGCTCGGCCGACAACGGCGTGTCGGAGATCCTGCCCGCCGGCGACGGCACCTTCCTGGTGCTGGAGCGCGCCTATGCCCAGGGCCGCGGCAACTCGATCCGGCTGTACCGTGCCGACCCCGCCCTGGCCACGGACGTCTCGAAACTCGATTCGCTGCTCGACGGCAGCTGGCTCGCCATGCCGAAGACTCTGCTGCTGGATTTCGGCACCCTCGGCGTCGCCCTCGACAATTTCGAGGCGATGGGCTGGGGCCCGGACCTCGCCAACGGCCATCGCAGCCTGGTCGTGATGTCCGACGACAACTTCAACCCGGCGCAGGTGACCAAGGCCCTGGTGTTCGAGGTGCTGCCCGACTGATGCGTGGACCGGCGCCGCCCACCGCCTCATCCTGGCGTCCCGAAACGGAGGAGCCGGGGGATGGAAACGACACCGCGGATCAACGGGCTGGCCGAGACCTGCCTCTATGTCGACGACGTCGACCGCTCGGCCGCGTTCTACCAGCGGGTGCTGGGGCTGGAACTGTTGTCCCGGTCGTCGCGGCTGGCGGCGCTGGATGCCGGGCGCCAGGGCGCGCTGCTGCTGTTCCGCCACGGCCTGACCTCGGACGGCATGGTCGACGACGAAGGCACCATCCCGGGCCATGAAGGGCAGGGGCGGCTGCACATGGCCTTCGCCGTCGCCTCGGAGGACCTGCCGGCCTGGCGGGCGAAGCTGGAGCGCGAGGGCGTTCCGCTGGCCGGCGAGACCCATTGGCGGCGCGGCGGCCGCAGCCTGTATTTCCGCGACCCCGACGGCCATGCCATCGAGCTGGCGACGCCGGGGCTGCGCGCCAACTACTAGCCGAGAGATTGCCGAAGCCTCAGCGCGATGTCGCAAGGCTGGCGACGGCGGGCTGCTCGGCCGTGCGGTAGCGGCCGACCACGTCGGCGAGCTGGGTCTCGATCGTCGCCTGCACAGAGAGACCGGCCCGCAGCAGCCGGGCCAGAGGCTGGTTCGGCGCGATGACGATCTGCACCGGCAGACGCTGCACGATCTTGGTGAAGTTGCCGGTGGCGTTGTCCGGCTGGATCGTCGCGAATGTCGCTCCGGTCGCGGCCGGCACGCCGACCACCGTGCCGTCCAGGTCGATGTCGTAGGCATCCACGTGGATCCGGGCACGCTGGCCGGTCTGGACGTGCCTGAGCTCGACCTCGCGGTAATTCGCCTCGACATAGACCTCGGACAGGGGCACGACGGCCATCATGCCGGCGCCCGCATTGACGTAGTTGCCCACCTGCACGCCGCGCTGGGCGACCATGCCGTCCACCGGAGCCAGAACCTTCGTGTAGGAGAGATTGAGGCGTGCCTGCTCCAATTGGGCTTCGCTGGCGCGGACGCTGGCCCGGGCCGATGTCTCCTGGGTCTGCAGAACGCTCATCTGCGCCTGAGCCGCCTCCAGCGCAGCCTTCGCCTCGTCGAGGGCCGCCCTGCTCTGGCGCAGGTTGCTGTCGGCCTGCTGCTGCGTCTTGACCGCCCCTGAGCCGGTCTTCGCCAGGTAGTCGTAGCGCGTGGCATCGGCTTTGGCGAAGTCCAGCTGGGCGCTTGCGGTGTTCACCTGGGCGCCGGCCTGATCGATGACCGATTTCTGGCGGAGGATGGAGGCGGCCGCATTCTCGACCATGGCGTGGTCACGGGACAGGCCCGCTTCGGCCGCGGCGACGGCCGCGCGGGCATCGAGGTCGTCGAGCTCGACCAGCACCTGCCCGACTCTGACGACGTCGTCATTGCCGACGCGGACCGCCGTGACCTGGCCGGAGATGCGTGGCGCGATGACGGCGGAATGCACGCGCACATAGGCGTTGTCCGTCCAGACGTCCGCCTGGGGCGCGACGATGCGCCAAGTCACCACGGCGACGAACCCGAAGACGATCAGGCCTGCGAGCGCCCACGGCCAGGATGCTGCGAACCTGCCCTTCCTCGGGACGGGAGCGACGCTTGACGAGGGTGCGGCCGGGCCGGTCACGGTCGGCGGCAGCGGGTCGTTTGCATGGGTGTCCATGAGGCCCTCAATGCTTCGCGAACAGGATGCGCGGCGGATAGGTGCGGACCGGAAGGAGAAGGACGAGCAGGGCCAGGACGACCCCGACCGCGAACAGGACCAGGAAGGTGTCGGCGGTGGTCAGCACGCTGACCTGCGTCTCGATGGCACGGGCGAAGGTCTCGCCATGGTCGCCGGTCGCGGTGGTCAGCCCCGACGGGGACGACATCGGCTGAAAGCGGCTCCGGCCGACCTCGTCCACCAGGCGCTCGGAATGGAACGCACCGCGCCAGCGCTCGACAAGCTCCAGGATGGCGGTGCCGACCGGTACCGCGAGGCTGCGCGCCGTGTTGATCAGACCCGAGGCGAAGGGACCTTCCTCAGGCCCCTTCAGGGAATTCGTGGCCATCATCAGCAGCGGGACCACCACCATGGGCTGCCCGATCGCCTGCAGGGCCTGCCAGAGATAGAACTGCTCCCGGTTCCAGGACGCGTCGATCGTGGCGGCGCCCAGGCAGGCGCAGGCGACGAGCCCCAGCCCGCCCAGCGTGACGATGCGGGCATCCGCCCATCTGCGGTCGAGCAGGAACGCCACGGCCGGCAGCATCAGGAATTGTCCGAGCGCGATCACCAGCATGATCCAGTGACCCTGCAGCGCGCGATATCCCTGAATCCCGGCAAGGTATGTCAGCGGCACCACCGAGGAGGAGAGGCTGAGCACGACGAAGAGAAACAGCGCGAGCACGCCATAGGCGAAGTTCCGCCGGCCGAGCAGCTGCAGCTTGAGCAGGGGCAGCGGATGGAACCACTCGTTGAGGGCGAGCAGCGGAAACGCGACCACGCACAGGGCGGCCAGGATGCAGACCAGCTGCGAGTTGAACCAGTCCAGGTGGCTGCCGTGGTACATCAGCGTGGTCAGGGATCCCGCGCCCACGGCCAGCAGCACGGCCCCGCGCCAGTCGAACCGGCGCAGGCGCTCGAGATGCGGCGCCTCCTGCGGCAGCCCGTGCCAGACGAGGACGGCGGAAACCGCGCCGAGCGGCAGCGCCTCGAAGAACACGAAGCGCCAATCGACGATGTCGGTCCAGAGCGCCGCGATGGAGCTGCTGATGGCCGGGGAGAAGGTGGCGGTCAGCGCATAGACCGCCAGCCCGTAGAGACGGATCGGCGGGGGGAGAACGCGCAGCGCCGTGGTCATCAGCAGGGGAATGGTGAAGCCGCCGCCGAGTCCCTGGAACAGGCGCAGGCCCAGCATCGTCGCCCAATCCGGCGCGAAGGGGATGAGCAGCGTCGTGCCGCAGGTGAGCCCGATGGCGAACAGGGTGAAGCGGCGCAGCGTGAAGGTCACCGCGAGCCATGGCGAGAGGGCCATCCCGACCACCATACCGAAGGCGTAGAGGCTCTCGAGCCAGATGCCCGGGTCGTGGCTGATGCCGAACGCGCCTCGGAAATCGGGCAGGGCCGTCGCCATCACGAGTTCATTGAACTCGGCGTTGAGGGCGGCGACGAGGACGCCGAGGAGCCCGATCAGAGGTCTGAGGTTCATGGCTTGATCTCGCAGGACGCGCCGCACCTGGCCTCACGCCGGCATCATCAAATCCTGACGCCGCTCATGCTGGACCTGATGAGGGAAGACTGCGGATCCCCGAGCCCTTCGGCTATTGTGCCCGCCGCTGATCCCGCACATCGAAAGATGAGGAATCCTGGCCCTTGGCATAGGTCGGGCCGCAACTGTTTCACAAGATACTTATGGTGTTTCTCTCCCGGCGCCCGATGGTGCACCTTCCCGCCGCAAGGAGGAACGCACCATGGCCGATGCGCCAGCCGAAGCCGCTGCGGTCAGGCGCCAGGACCCGGCGCTGCTGCGCCGGCTGCTGCGCGCGAAGGACCGGATGGACGCCGCCTCGCATGAGGACTGGCCCGTCCCGCGGCTGGCGCGGGTCAGCGGTGTGTCCGAAGCCCATTTCGCACGATCCTTCAAGGACGCCTTCGGCGTCCCGCCGCATCGCTACCTGCTGACGCGCCGGATCGAGCGGGCCACGGCGCTGCTCCGCGACACCGACCTGTCGATCACCGAGATCGCGTTCGAGACCGGCTGGAACAGCCTGGGCACCTTCGGGCGCACCTTCCGCGACGTCACCGGCGAAAGCCCGGGCCAGCTCCGGGCCCGCGAGAAGGCCGCCCCGCACCAGCGCGACCGGGTGCCGGGCTGCTTTCTCAGCGCCGCCCACCGGCCCGACCTCACAATCGCAGTTTCGGAGAAGCGGCGGCTGGAGGCGGACGATAGGGTGCCCGGGTCTCAGCAAACGGAGGTCCCATGAGCCAGAGCCAGGGTGTCGCGGTGGTCGGCCTGTATGTCCGCGATCAGGACGAGGCCCTTGAATTCTATGTCGAGAAACTCGGATTCCGCGTCCACACCGACGCGCAGAACGGCGACTATCGCTGGCTGACGGTGCAGCATCCGGACCAGCCCTCCTTCCAGCTGGGCCTGTTCTCGCCGCAGTCGCCGACCGTCGACGCCGCGACCGTCCAGGCCCTGCGCGAGATCGTGGCGAAGGGCGCCATGCCGCCGCTCGTGCTCGTCGTCGACGACTGCCGCGCCGCCCATGACCGCATGCTCGCCCGCGGCGTGGAGTTCACCCAGGAGCCGATCGAGCGCTATGGCGGGGTGGATGCCAGCTTCCGCGATCCGTCGGGGAATGGCTGGAAGCTGGTCCAGGCCAGGTGAGATCCCGGGGGGCGCCGCCGCGCGCCCCCAGCTTTCCGCCGTGCCGCCACGAAGCGGCCATCGGCGGCCCGGACTCTGCGGGCTTCGCATCCATGAGCGAGGCCCGCCATGAGCATCGACTCCGTCCCGCCGGCCGCCGCCTGGCCCGCCCGGCGCCTTCGCGCCGGGTCGCCGGCGCTGAAGGTCCTGGCCATCGTCCTTCTGACCATCGCCTTCCTGCTGCCGGTCTTTCTCGTCTATGACGTGATCGGTGAGCGCGAGGACCGTTATCGCGAGGTGGTGGCCGAGATCGGCGGCAGCTGGGGCGGGCCGCAGCGCGTCATCGGGCCGATCCTGGTGGTGCCGTTCCGGGTGCCGTCCGAGCCGCGCGCCGACGGCACGCCGCTGCCGCCGCTGGAACGCCAGCTCGTCATCCTGCCCGACCGCTACGAGGTCGAGGCCAAGGCGGCGCCGGAGATGCGCAGGCGCGGCCTGTTCGAGGCCGTGGTCTACACCGTCGATCTCGCCCTGTCAGGCCAGTTCCTGATCGGCGACGCCGCGTCCCTGGCCGGGCCGCAGGCCACGATCGACTGGGCCGGCGCCTATCTCTATGTCGGCGTGGCCGACCCGCGCAGCATCCGCGAGGGCGCGTCGCTGCGCTGGGGCGGGCGCGACCTGCCGTTCCAGCCCGGCGCGCCGGGCGAGCTGGGCCAGCGCTTCGGCGCCGGCATGACCCTGCGCCTGGCGGACCTGTCGGCGGCGTCGGCCCAGTCGGCGATCCCGTTCGCCACCACCCTGCGGCTGAACGGCAGCCAGCGCCTCGACTTCCTGCCGCTCGGCCGCTCCACCCGGGTGACCGCCAGCTCGAACTGGCCGGACCCCAGCTTCGACGGCGCCTTCCTGCCGGTGCGCTCCAGCATCGGGCCGCAAGGCTTCACGTCCGAGTGGGAGCTGTCCTATTTCGGCCGCGGCTATCCCCAGGCCTGGGTGGGTGGGGAGGGCGACTATCTCTCCGCCATTTCCGGCTCCGCCTTCGGCGTGCGCTTCTTCCAGCCGGTCAACGCCTATCAGCAGACCGAGCGTTCGGCGAAATACGGCATGCTGTTCATCGTCTTCACCTTCACCCTGTTTTTCCTGTTCGAGGCCGTGGCGCGGCTGCGCATCCACGTCTTCCAATACGGGCTGGTCGGGCTGTCTCTGTGCCTGTTCTACCTGCTGCTGTTGTCCTTCGCCGAGCAGATCGGCTTCGCCGCGGCCTATGGCGTCGGCGCGGCGGCGGTGGTGGCGCAGATCGTGCTGTATTGCCGGCCGGTGCTCGGCACCTGGAAGCGCAGCGCGGTGCTCGGCGCGCTGCTGGCGATCCTGTACGGCGCCCTCTACGCGCTGATGCAGCTCGAGGACCTGGCCCTGCTGCTCGGCTCGCTCGGCCTGTTCCTGGCGCTCAGCGGCGTGATGTATGTGACCCGCCGGATCGACTGGTACGCCGCCACGCCGACTGCCGCGGAGGCCGCCCGCGCCGAACCGCCGGTGTGACCGAGGCCGCCATCCCTTGCCGTCATTGCGAGGAGGCGAAGCCGACGAAGCAATCCAGGGGCCGGTGCGCACCGGCCCCTGGATTGCTTCGCTGCGCTCGCAATGACGATGTGAGGCTGGAGCCTTATCCGTGAACACGTGTCCCAAACGTCATGAACACGTGTTCAAACCGTCATCCGGCCGTCTTCGAACGTCCCCTAGGATTCCTCCGCCGGCCGGTCCGGCCGGCTCGAACATCTGGAGGGGGATCCGATGAGACGAGGTCTGATATTCGGGGCCGTTGCCGCCCTGCTGCTGTCGGCGACGATGCCGGCCCTGGCCCAAAGGCTGATTCCATCCCCTCGGCCCCCGGGGATGATCTTCACGCCGAGACCCATACCCGCGGTGCCGAACGGCCAGCCGGTCCTCGGAACGACGCTCTACAACGCGGCCTATTGGTCGCGGCCGCACAACGCCTATGAACGGGGGGAATTCGCCAGGCTCACCGAGGTGCTGGATCGCGGCAACCAGGTGGTCGAGCTCGACGTCTACGACACTGCGGGCCTGCCGGTACGGCACGGCTACTTCGACTCCGACACCGACAACAACTGCGGGGGCGGGGCCGGCGGCCTGCTGCGGGACTGCCTGCGCGACATCAAGGCGTGGAGCGACGCGCACCCCGGCCATCTGCCGATCACGGTCCAACTCGACCTCAAGCCCAGCGAAGGCGCGTGGGGCTGGGGCTCCGGCGACATGTCGGCTCTCGACTCCGCGGTGGGCCAGGAACTCGGGCTCAAGGTCTACCGGCCGGAGGCGCTGCGGAGCTTCACCGGCTATGCCTCGCTGCGCGAGGGCGTCTACCGTGCCGGCTGGCCCACCGTCGATGCCCTGCGCGGCCGCATCATGGTGCAGATGATGGGCGGCCCGATCGGCGACAAGAACGACACCCAGGAGGAATATGTCAACCAGTTCGGCGCCAACGCCCAGATCTTCGTCTGTCCCGAGGCCCATGAGCCGCATGATTTCTACTGGAACAGCTACGCCGACGACTTCGACGACCCGAACACCAACAAATGGGTTGTCTGCGGCAACCAGCAGACCGATAAATACTGGTACAAGAACACGCTGACCGCGCAGCAGAACGGCCAGCTCGTCAATCTCTGGGGAGGCGACACGCAGTTCCATAGCTTCCACCAGATGTATCTGGCAGTGGGCTGGGGCGCCTCGATGATCAGCCGCAAGAGCCTCGAGACCTGGGGCGGCAAGCTGCCGGTGAACGGCGTCCGCCGCTCGGTCCCGACCGGCTTCAGCCTCGTCAGCGAGCTGACCGGCTATTGCGTCGAGGTGCAGAGCGGCGTCTACGGCAACGGCTCCGACCTCAACCAGTTCAACTGCACGGACAGTGTGGCCCAGCAGTGGCGCTACAGCGACGAGACCCAGCTGCGGACCGTCGGCAACGACAAGTACTGCTTCGACATCCAGGGCGGCGACGGCAACAACGGCGACCAGCTGCACATCTGGGACTGCGACGGCGGCGCCAGCGAGAAGTGGCAGCTGCAGCCGGACGGCCGGCTGGTCGGTATGAACGGCCGCTGCGCCGATGTGGTCGACACCGCCCTCGGCCGGCGGCTGCAGATCCGCAACTGCACCGGCGGCGCCAGCCAGCGCTTCCGGCTCCGCAGCAGCGTCAACGCCAACAATCCGCATTACTGAGGGGCGAGGGGCAGGGCCATTCGCGGTCCTGCTCCTCCTTCGGGTTGCGAGTCGCTGTCCGATCGTCATGAACACGTGTTCAAATCGTCATGCGGTCGTCTTGGAAGCCGCCTAGCATCGCCGCCACACCGGCCCGGAACCGGGCCTCTGACGAAGGGGGAATCGATGGGACGAGGTCTTCTGTCCGGGATGGCCGTCGCGGCCGTCCTGCTGCTGTCGGCCGGAGCCTCGGCCGAGGTGCCGGCGGGCCAGCCGCTGGTTGGCACTACCACCTACAACGCCGCCTATTGGTCGCGGCCGCACAACGCCTATGAGAAGGCGCATTTCGCCAAGCTGACTGACGTGCTGGACCGCGGCAACCAGGTGGTCGAGATCGACGTCTATGACGAAAGCGGCTTCCCGGTGAAGCACGAGCCGGGCGAGGCGGCCACCGCCAACAACTGCAAGGCCGGCGCCGGCGGCCTGCTGCAGGATTGCCTGCGCGACATCAAGGCGTGGAGCGACGCCCATCCCGGCCACCTGCCGATCACGGTGCAGTTCGACCTCAAGCCCAGCCTGGGCCTGTGGGGCTGGGACGCCGGCTACATGTCGGCGCTGAACACGCTGGTGGCGACCGAGTTCGGCGCCAAGGTCTACAAGCCGGAGACGCTGCGGGCCTTCACCGGCTACGCCTCGCTGCGCGAGGGCGTCTACCGCGCCGGCTGGCCGACGGTCGATTCGCTGCGCGGCAAGATCCTGGTGCTGATGATGGGCGGCCCGATCGGCGACAAGAACGACACCCAGGAAGAGTATGTGACCCAGTTCGGCAGCGCGGCGCAGATCTTCGTCTGCCCCGAGGCGCATGAGCCGAACGACTTCTACTGGAACGGCAACGCCAACGATTTCGATGACGCCAACACCAACAAATGGGTGGTCTGCGGCAACCACGAGGCGGTGCAGTACTGGTACAAGGACACGCTGACCGCCCAGCAGAACGGCCAGATCGTCAACCTCTGGTCCAGCAGCGAGAACCAGTTCGACGCCTTCCAGCAGATGTATCTGGCGGTCGGCTGGGGCGCCTCGATGATCAGCCGCGAGAGCCTCGACACCTTCTCCGGCAAGCTGCCGCTGAACGGCATCCGCCGCTCGGTCCCGACCGGCTTCAACCTGCGCAGCGCCCAGTCCGGCTATTGCGTCGAGATCCAGAGCGGCCTCTACGCCAACGGCTCGGACCTCAACCAGCGCGCCTGCACCAGCGGCGTGCCGCAGCAGTGGATCTATAGCGACGAGACCCAGCTGCGCGCGGTCGGCAACGCGGAATACTGCTTCGACATCGACGGCGGCAACGGCAACAACGGCGACAAGCTCCACATCTGGGACTGCGACGGCGGCTCCAGCGAGAAGTGGCAGCTGCAGTCCGACGGCCGGCTGATCGGCATGAACGGCCGCTGCGCCGACGTGGTCGACAACACGGTCGGCACCCGGCTGCAGATCCGCAACTGCACCGGCGGCGCCAGCCAGCGCTTCGACATCATCGGCAATTCGAACGCCAACAACCCGCATTATTGACCGGTTGCGGGGGGAGGCCGTGCCGCCGGGGGGCGGCGCGGCACGAGGGGCAGGGCCGTCCACGGTCCTGCCCCTTCCGTTTGGGGCCGTCCGGCTGCTATTGGCGAAGGATGACCGCCGCGACCCAGCCCGAGCCGAGTCTGATTGCCGACGGCCTGGCCTGCCTCCGCGGCGGCCGGCTGGTCTTCGCCGGGTTGTCCTTCCGGCTCGATGCCGGCGAGGCGCTGGTGCTGACCGGCCCGAACGGCAGCGGCAAGTCCAGCCTGCTGCGGCTGGTGGCCGGGCTGGTGCCGGCCTTCGCTGGGGCCCTGGCCTGGACCGGCGCCCCCGGCTCGATCGCCTATCTCGGCCACCAGGATGCGGTGAAGCCGGCGCTGACCGTGCGCGAGGCGCTGCGCATCTGGGCCGCCGTGGCCGGAACCGCGGCGGGGGAGGGGGCCGTCGACGCCGCCATCGCCGCGGTCGGGCTGGAGGGGCTGGACGACCTGCCTTGCCGCTACCTCTCCGCCGGCCAGCGCCGCCGCCTGGCCCTGGCGCGGCTCGAGCTCGGCCGCGCCGCGCTGTGGCTGCTGGATGAGCCGACCCTCGGCCTCGACACCGCCTCGGTGGCGCGGCTGGAGGGGCGCATCGCCCGGCACCGCGCCGGCGGCGGCCTGGTGATGCTGGCGACGCATGTGCCGCTGGCGCTCGGCGATGCCCGCGGCCTGGCGCTGCAGGATTACGCGGCGGAGGAGCTGCCGCTGTGAGCGCCTTCCTCGCCTTGCTGTCGCGCGACCTGCGCCTGGCCCTGCGCTCCGGCGGCGACGTCGCCGCGGTGCTGGCGTTCTTCGTGATCACCGTGGTGATGTTCCCGCTCGGGGTGGGGCCGGAGCTGGCGCTGCTCGGCCGGATCGCCGCCGGCGTGGTTTGGGTCGCGGCCCTGCTGGCGACGCTGCTGGCGCTCGACCGCCTGTTCGCCCAGGACTACGAGGACGGGTCGCTCGACCTCCTGATGCTGTCGCCGCTGCCGCTGGAGGCCGCGGTGCTGGCCAAGGCGCTGGCGCATTGGCTCTTGACCGGCCTGCCGCTGATCCTGCTGTCGCCGCTGATGGCGGCGATGCTGGGGCTGCAGGCATCGGCCTGGCCGGTGCTGGCGCTGTCGCTGCTGCTCGGCACGCCCTGCCTCAGCCTGATCGGCGCGGTCGGGTCGGCCCTGACCCTCGGCGCCCGGCGCGGCGGCGCCTTGCTGGCGCTGCTGATCCTGCCGCTCTTCGTCCCGGTGCTGATCTTCGGTGCCGCGGCGGTGGAGGCGGTGGCGACCGGCCTGACCGCCCGGCCGCATTTGCTGCTGCTCGGCGGCTGCCTCGCCGCCGCTTTGCCCCTGGCCCCGATCGCCGCCGCCGCCGCTCTGCGCCAGGCGCAGTCTTAGGGCGATCTGAGACATCTTCCAATTGTATCTCAATCGAGATACAATTGGACCTCCATACGGAGGATGCCGAATGGCTGCCCACACTTCGATGCTGCATGTTCGCGTGGACGATGACCTCAAATCCGCCGCCACCGAGACACTCGCCGGCTTCGGGCTGACGATCTCGGATGCCGTGCGGATCCTTCTTACCCGGGTCGTCAGGGAAGGGGCCCTGCCTGCCGGCCTGACCACCGATCCGGAGGCCTACGACGCCTGGTTCAGGGCCAAGGTTCAGGAGGCGTTGGCGGACACGCGTCCGCCGGTGCCGCACCAGCAGGTCATGGACGAAGCCCAGGCGTTGATCGACCGCAAGCGCCGTGCCCGTTCTTGAGTGGCGGCAGGCTGCCCGCGCTGATCTGCTGGCGATCGTCGACTACATCTCCGACGACAATCCGGATGCCGCTCAGCGGTTGAAGGACGACATCGAAGCCGGGGTGGCGAAGCTGCCCATGCACCCGAAGCTCTATCGCCATGGCCGCGTCGCCGGGACCAGGGAGATGGTCGTGCGGCGTAACTACGTGGTGATCTACAGCGAAGATGCCCGGACGGTTACGGTCCTTCGGGTGCTACACGCGGCCCGGCAGTGGCCGCCGCTGGACGATAGCAGCGGGTGAGCGGTTTGAAGCACCTGGATCGCCTCTCGGCCCTTCGTCCGGGGTGACGCGGGCCCCGGCGTCGCGTAATGCTGTGGGAAAAGGAACCCGGCCGATGCTTCTCGTCCCCACCACTGTCGGTCCCAGCCGGATCCAAGGGCTGGGCCTGCTTGCCGCCGAACCGATCGCCGCCGGCACCGAGGTCTGGCGCTGGCATCCCGTGTTCGAGGCCTTCGTGCCCGACGCCCAGGTCGCCGCCCTGCCGGAGACCGCGCGCGACTTCCTCGAGCGCTATGCCTATCCGGCGCCGGAGCTGCCGGGCGGGCTGTCGCTCAACCTCGACGACGCCCGCTTCATGAACCACAGCGACGACCCGACGCTGGAGACGGTGGGCGAGGTCTGCGTCGCCCGGCGCGACATCGCGGCGGGGGAGGAACTGACCTGCGACTACGGCGCCTTCCATCCGGAGCTGCGCGACGCCATCCACGCATCGGGCGGGGCGGCCGGCGGCCCCGCGGGGCGCGGCAATTGAACCGCCGACACGCGCCCTAGCTTTGTCTATCCTGGGACCCAACGACCGCCACGCCACGCCATGCACCGCTTCGCCAACCCGGCCCGCTTCCTGCGCCTGAGCGCCGCCCTGCGGCCCTGGGCCCTCGGCGTCGCCCTGCTGACGCTGGGCGCCGGGCTGTGGCTCGCTTTGTTCGATTCGCCGCCGGACTACCAGCAGGGCGAGACGGTGCGGATCATGTACATCCACGTGCCGTCGGCCTGGATGGCGATGATGGTCTACACCACCATGGCCGTGGCCTCGGCCGTCGGCCTGGTGTGGAAGCATCCGGTGGCCGAGCTTTACACCAAGGCCGCGGCGCCGCTGGGCGCGGGCTTCACCGCGCTGTGCCTGCTCACCGGCTCGCTGTGGGGCCAGCCGATGTGGGGCACCTGGTGGGTGTGGGATGCGCGGCTGACCAGCGTGCTGATCCTGTTCTTCATCTATCTCGGCTACATCGTGCTGGTCTCGGCCTTCGACGACCCACAGCGCGGCCTCAAGGCCGGCGCGGTGCTGACCCTGGTCGGCGCCGTCAACCTGCCGATCATCAAGTTTTCCGTCGACTGGTGGAACACGCTGCACCAGCCGGCCTCGGTGATGAAGCTGGGCGGCTCGACCCTCGATTCCTCGATGCTCTACCCGCTGCTGCTGATGGCGGTCGCCTTCACCGCGCTGTTCGCCTGGCTGGTGCTGCTGCGGACCGAGACCGAGATCGCCGAGCGGCGGATTCGCGCCCTGCGCCTGGCCACCGCCATGGCCGCGCGGCGGGGCGAGACGCCGGGGCTGGAGCAGCCGATCGGATGACCGAGTTCCTCGCGATGGGCGGATACGCCGCCTATGTCTGGACCGCATACGGCGCGGCCGTGGTGGTTCTGGTCGGGCTCACCGTCGCCACCCTGGCGCGGCGCCGCAGCAGCCGGCGCAACCTCGAGGCGCTGGAGCAGCTGCGCGGCCGCGGGAGGCGCGCATGACCCGCAAGCGCCGCCGCCTGATGCTGCTGGGCCTCGCCGCCCTCGGCCTCGGCACCGCCTCGGCCCTGGCCCTGACCGCGTTCCAGGACAACCTGCTGTTCTTCTACAGCCCGACCGAGCTGCATGACGGCAAGGTGGCGGAGGGGCAGCGCTTCCGTCTCGGCGGCCTGGTGGTCGACGGCTCGCTGCAGCGCCTGCCCGACGGGCAGACCATCACCTTCACCGTGACCGACACCGCCTTCGACGTGCCGGTGCGCTATGCCGGCATCGTCCCCGACCTGTTCCGCGAGGGCCAGGGCGTGGTGGCGCATGGCCGGGTCGGGGCCGACGGCACCTTCGTCGCCGACGAGCTGCTGGCCAAGCATGACGAGAAATACATGCCGCCCGAAGTCGCCAAGGCGCTGCTGGACGCCGGCCATCCGGGCGCGCCCGGCGGCTCCGGCAAGCCCGCCCTCTCCCCCGGTACGGTGGCCGCGCAATGATCCCCGAGCTCGGCCACTACGCCCTGGTCCTGGCGCTGATTCTCGCTTTGGTGCAGTCGACCCTGCCGCTGTGGGGCGCCGCCCGGCGCCATCCGGGGCTGATGGCGATCGCCGAGCCGGCGGCGACGCTGCAGCTGGCCGCCATCGGCATCGCCTTCGCGGCCCTGACCTGGGCCTATGTCGTCTCCGACTTCTCGGTGGCGCTGGTCGCGAACAACAGCCTCTCCACCAAGCCGATGCTCTACAAGGTCACCGGCGTCTGGGGGAACCATGAGGGCTCGATGCTGCTCTGGGTCCTCATCCTGGCCCTGTTCGGCGCCGCGGTGGCGCTGTTCGGCAGCAACCTGCCGCCGACGCTGAAGGCCCGGGTGCTGGCGGTGCAGGGCATGATCGGCGTCGGCTTCCTGGCCTTCATCATCCTGACCTCGAACCCCTTCCTACGGCTCGACCCGGCGCCGCTCGACGGCCGGGACATGAACCCGCTGCTGCAGGACCCCGGCCTGGCCTTCCACCCGCCCTTCCTCTATCTCGGCTATGTCGGCTTCTCGATGGCCTTCTCCTTCGCCGTCGCGGCGCTGCTCGAAGGCCGGGTCGACCCGGCCTGGGCGCGCTGGGTGCGGCCCTGGACCCTGGCCGCCTGGTCGTTCCTGACCGTCGGCATCGCGCTCGGCTCCTACTGGGCCTATTACGAGCTGGGCTGGGGCGGCTGGTGGTTCTGGGATCCGGTCGAGAACGCCTCGCTGATGCCCTGGATGGCGGGCACCGCGCTCCTGCACTCCGCCCTGGTGGTGGAGAAGCGCGACGCGCTGAAGAGCTGGACGATCCTGCTTGCCATCCTAACCTTCGGCCTCAGCCTGGTCGGCACCTTCCTGGTGCGCTCCGGCATCATCACCTCGGTGCACGCCTTCGCGGTCGACCCGGAGCGCGGGGTCTTCATCCTGCTGCTGCTGGCGCTCACTGTCGGCGGCGCCTTTACCCTCTACGCCATCCGCGCGCCGCGGCTGAAGCTGGGCGGCGTCTTCGCCCCGATCAGCCGGGAAGGGGCGCTGGTGCTGAACAACCTCCTGATCTGCACCGCCACGGTGACGGTGTTCGTCGGCACGCTCTACCCGCTGCTCGACAAGGCGGTCTCGGTCGGCAAGCCCTACTACCAGCTGACCTTCGTGCCGCTGATGACGCCGGTGGTGGTGGTGATGGTGATCGCGCCACTGATGGCCTGGAAGCGCGGCGACCTGCCGGGCGTGCTCGGCCGGCTGAAATTCGCGGCCGCCGGTACTGTGGTCATCACTCTCGCTGCGCTGTGGCTGCAGGGCGGCGGGCCGGTGCTGGCGCTGCTCGGCATCGCCTTCGGCGCCTGGGTCGTGCTCGGCGCCGCCACCGAGATCGCGGAGCGGGTGCGGCTGTTCCGGATCCCGCTGCGCGACAGCCTGTCCCGCGCCGTCGGCCTGCCGCGCAGCGCCTGGGGCACCGCCTTTGCCCATGCCGGGCTCGGCATCGCCCTGCTCGGCATGATCGCCACCAGCTACTGGTCGACCGAGAAGCTGGTGCTGGCGGGCCCTGGTGACCGCATCGATCTCGCCGCCGGCTACGCGGTCCAGTTCGACGGCGTGCGGGTGGGACAGGGGCCGAACTATGAAACCCGCGAGGGCGACATGACGCTGCTGCACGATGGCGCCGTCGTCACCGACCTCGCGCCCGAGAAGCGCTTCTATCCGGTGGCGCAGATGCCGACCAGCGAGGTGGCGATCCACACCACCCTGACCGGCGACGTCTATGTCGCCCTGGGCGAGGAGCAGGCGGATGGGCGCTGGAGCCTGCGGCTCTACCACCATCCGCTGGTGCCGTGGATCTGGGGCGGCGCGCTGGTCATGGCCTTCGGCGGCGCGCTGTCGCTCAGCGATCGTCGGCTGCGCGTCGGCGCGCCGCGGCGGGCGGCGGCGCCGGCCGTCGGATCGCCGGCCTGAGGACTGCGAACCATGCGCCGACTGCTGTTCCTCCTGCCGCTGCTGCTGCTCGCCGCCCTGGCCGTCGGGGTCGGCACCAAGCTGCTGTCCGGCAGCGACCCGCAATCGCTGCCCTCGGCCCTGATCGACAAGCCGCTGCCCAGCTTCGACCTGGCGGCGTTGCCGGGCCGGTCCGACGGACTCGCCAGCGGGAATTTCGGCGGCGCGCCAATGCTGCTGAACGTCTTCGCCAGCTGGTGCGTGCCCTGCCTGGCCGAGCACCCAGTGATCACCAAGCTCGGCCGCGAGGACGGCATCCCGGTCCTGGCGATCAACTACAAGGACAAGCCGGAGGACGCGCTGGCCTGGCTGAAGCGCAACGGCGACCCGTACCGCCGGATCGGCGCCGACGTCGAGGGCCGCACCGCGATCGACCTTGGCGTCTACGGCGTGCCGGAGACCTTCGTCATCGACAAGGCCGGCCGCATCCGCTACCGCCATCCCGGCCCGCTGACCCCGGACATCGTCGACCGCGAGATCCGGCCGCTGCTGGCGGAGCTGGCGAAGTGACCGGTTTCCTCCCCAGTACCGCAGTGTTTTCTTGTCCCCCCTCCCCCCGCGGGAGGGGGGTAGGGGGAGGGGGCTGTCGAGGCCAGGACGAGACCGCTGCAGATCCGGGTAGGGTCGGGGCACGCAATCCGGCGACGATAGTTCGGGCGGAGGAAACCCCCTCCCCCTGTCCCCCTCCCGCGAGGGGAGGGGGGACTCGGTTGGGGCAAGCGGTTCGGCTGGCGCTTACGGCCCTCCTTCTGACTCTGACTCTCGCCGTCCCCGCCTTTGCGGTCGAGCCGCAGGAGCAGCTGGCCGATCCGGCGCTGGAGGCGCGCGCCCGGGAACTCGGGCAGGAGCTGCGCTGCCTGGTCTGCCAGAACCAGTCGATCGACGATTCCAACGCCGACCTGGCCCGCGACCTGCGCACCATCGTGCGCGAGCGCCTGAAGGCCGGCGACAGCAATGCCCAGGTGCTGGACTTCGTCACCGCCCGCTACGGCGACTATGTGCTGCTGCGGCCGCCGCTGCGGGCCGGCACGCTGGCGCTGTGGTTCGGCCCGGTGGTGCTGCTGTTCGCCGCCATCGCCCTCCTGATCCTGCGCCGCCGCCGGCGCCCGGCCGAGGCGCCGCCGCTGTCGCCGGAAGAAAGCCGCCGCCTGGCCCGCCTGATGGACGAGGAGCAGGCGCCGTGACCGGGTGGATGTTCTGGATCGTTGCGGCGCTGATGACCGGCGGCGCCGTCGCCCTGCTGCTGCGCCGCCTGTTCGCCGCCGACGCCTCGCTCTCCTCCGGCGCCGACGCCGCGATCTACCGCGACCAGCTGAAGGAGTTGGAGCGCGAGCGCGCCGCCGGCGAGATCGGCGCCGCCGAGGCCGAGGCGGCGAAGGCCGAGATCGCCCGCCGCCTGCTGGCCGCGGCCGGCGAGGCGATGCCGACGGTCACCGCTCCCACTGTTCCCCCCCGCCGCGTCGCGTTGGGCCTCGCCGTGCTGTTGCCGGTGGCTGCGCTGGCGATCTACATGGTCGAAGGCACGCCCGGCCTGCCGTCGCAGCCCTTCGCCAGCCGCGATCCGGGCGAGCGCATGGCGGCCCAGTCCGCGGTGGCGGAGGCGCGGGCCCTGGAGCAGCGCCTGGCCGCGACCCCACAGGACCGTGCCGGCTGGATCGAGCTCGGCCAGCGTTGGAGTCAGCTGGGCGAGAGCGCCAAGGCCGCCGACGCCTATGGCCGCGCGATTGGTTTGCAGGGGGGCGGCCTGGGCGATGCCGATGCCGAGCTGACCGGCCGCTACGGCGAGGCCCTGGTCGGCGCCAATGGCGGCACCGTCACCGAGACCGCGCGCGCCGCCTTCGAGCAGGCGCTGAAGCTCAAGCCCGGCGACATCCGCGCCCGCTACTTCCTGGCGCTCGGCAACGCCCAGGCCGGCGACGACCGGGCCGCGCTCGATCTGTGGCAGGCGCTGGCGCGGGAGTCCCCGGCCGATGCGCCCTGGCTGCCCTCGGTGCGTCAGCACCTGGGCGAGGCGGCGCAGCGGCTCGGCCTCGACCCGAAATCCGTGACGCCGGAGCCGCAACCGCCGGTCGCGCGGGCCGCTCCTCCGGCCACCGGCGCGGCCGGCGCCATCGCCTCGCTGCCGCCGGACGAGCAGGCCAAGGCGATCCGCGGCATGGTCGACGGCCTGGCGGCGCGGCTGGAGCAGTCGCCCGACGACCTCGAAGGCTGGGTCCGGCTGGCCCGCGCCCGCGGCGTGCTGGGCGATGCCGGTGCCGCCGCCGACGCCTATGCAAGGGCCGCGGCGCTGGCGCCGGACAACAACGATCTGCTGCGCGCCTATGCCGACGCCCTGCTGGCCGCCGGCCGGGGCGAGGAGGTGCCGCCGCTGCTGGAGACCGGGCTGCGTCGCATCCTGGCATCGGACCCGAACGACGCCATCGCCCTGTGGTTCCTCGGCGTCGCCGCGCAGAAGGCGGGCCAGCCGGAGGAGGCGCGGCGGCTCTGGGGCCGGATGCGCGACCAGTTCCAGGAGGGCAGCCAGGAGCGCCGGGCGATCGAGGGCCGCATGTCCCAGCTGCCGGCCCCCGGCGCCGGATGACCGGAACCGGCCGGATTTCCGCAACAATGCGGATGAAAACCGGCGCCGGACCTTCGCTCTCGCGGTTGCGGCGTCGCGGCGTCGGGCCGCGGTTGACCGGCACCGGGAAACAATGGTTGTTTCGACTGCAACAAGAACTCGGGTGAGGCTCTTTTATCGTGGTCTCTGTTGCTGCCGCCGCGGCGCCCTCGGACGGGGCGATCGTCGTCGAGGACATGCACAAGCGGTTCGGCAAGCTCGAAGTGCTGAAGGGCGTGTCGCTGAAGGCCCGGCAGGGCGACGTCATCTCGATCATCGGCTCCTCCGGCTCGGGCAAGAGCACGCTGCTCCGCTGCATCAACCTGCTCGAGATGCCCAATGACGGCCGCGTCTGGGTCAATGGCGAGCTGATCCGGATGCGGAAGCTGCGCTCCGGCGAGGCCGAGCCCGAGGACAGCAAGCAGGTCGACCGGATCCGGTCCTCGCTCGGCATGGTGTTCCAGAGCTTCAACCTGTGGTCGCACATGACCGTGCTCGAGAACGTGATCGAGGCGCCGGTGCATGTGCTGAAGGTGCCGCGCAGGCAGGCGGTCGAGCGCGCCGAGGCGCTGCTGGCCAAGGTCGGCATCGCCGACAAGCGCGACCACTACCCGAGCCACCTGTCCGGCGGCCAGCAGCAGCGCGCCGCGATCGCGCGGGCGCTGGCGATGCAGCCCAAGGTGATGCTGTTCGACGAGCCGACCTCGGCCCTCGACCCCGAGCTGGTCGGCGAGGTGCTGCGGGTGATCCGCCAGCTGGCGGAGGAGGGCAACACCATGCTCCTCGTCACCCACGAGATGCGCTTCGCCCGCGAGGTGTCGAGCCGGGTGATCTTCCTGCACCAGGGCCGCACCGAGGAGGAGGGGACGCCGGCCGAGGTGTTCGACAATCCGCGCTCGGAGCGGATCCGCCAATTTCTCAAGGCACAGCATTGATGGGCGCCGCTTCGCTGCGATGCTTGACCGCGCGCGGCGATTTCGCGGAAATCGGCCCATCCAACCCGGGACCGCAGGGTCCCAGATTTGAACGGGAGACTTCATCATGAAAAGCTGGTTGTCGCTGGCCGCCGCCGCGGCCCTCGTGCTGGCCGCCGGCACCGCCTCGGCGGAGACGCTGCGCGTCGGCACCGAAGGCGCCTATCCGCCGTACAACGCCACCGACGCCTCGGGCAAGCTGGTCGGCTTCGAGATCGACCTCGCCAACGAGTTGTGCAAGCGCACCCAGATGACCTGCGAGATCATCCAGCAGGATTGGGACGGCATGATCCCGGCGCTCATGAACAAGCGCTATGACGCGATCATGGCCGGCATGTCGGTCACCGAGGAGCGGCTGAAGCAGATCGCCTTCTCCAAGCCCTACAGCACCACCCCGGCCTGGTTCGTCTCGGCCAAGGACGGCGTGCTGAAGGACGCCAAGACCCTGGCCGACATCCAGGCGGCGCTCAAGGGCAAGTCGGTCGGCGTGCAGCGCTCGACCATCCACCAGAACTTCCTCGAGGCCAAGGTGCCGGGCGCCGAGGTGAAGCTCTACGACACCCAGGACGACCTCAACCTCGACCTGCAGAACGGCCGCATCGACGCCGGCCTGGCCGACAGCCTCGGCTGGAAGGACTTCCTGGCCAGCGACGCCGGCAAGGCCTACGACCATTTCGGCCCGGGCCTGACCGGCAAGGACGACCCGATCTTCGGCCTCGGCGTCGGCATCGGCCTGCGCAAGGAGGACACGGCGCTGAAGGCGAAGCTGGACAAGGCGCTGGACGAGGTGAACGCCGACGGCACGATGACCAAGCTGTCGGTGCAGTGGTTCGGCATCGACACTTCGATCAAGTAGGGCGGGGATCAAGTAAGGCAGGACCGGGTGCCGGCGGATGCGGTGCCGGCGCCCGGCCCCAACCGGGACCGCAGGTTCCAACGGGAGAGGTTCATGACCAAGTTCTGGGTGTCCCTGGTCGGGGCGGCGGCGCTGTCGCTGGCCGCCGGGACGGCAGCTGCCGACACCGTGCGCATCTGCATGGAAGGCGCCTATCCGCCCTTCAACAACACCGATTCCACCGGCAAGATCGTCGGCTTCGAGGTCGATGTCGCCGACAGCCTGTGCAAGCAGGCCGGCCTGACCTGCGAGGTCGTGCAGCAGGATTGGGACGGCTTCATCCCGGCGCTGCTGAACAAGCGCTGCGGCGCCCTCATGGACGGCATGTCGATCACCGAGGAGCGGCTGAAGCAGATCGCCTTCTCGGTGCCCTACACCGACACGCCGGCCTGGTTCGTCGGCGCCAAGGACGGCCTCTTGAAGGACGCCAAGACCCTCGCCGACGTCCACGCCGCGCTGAAGGGCAAGACCATCGGCGTGCAGCGCTCGACCACCCATCAGAACTTCCTCGAGGCCGAGTTCAAGGACGCGTCCGTCAAGCTCTACGACACGGTCGACGAGCTCAATTTCGACCTGGTCAACGGCCGCATCGACGCCGGGCTGGGCGACAGCACGTCCTGGGATTCGTTCCTGAAGAGCGACGCCGGCAAGGGCTACAGCCATTACGGCCCGACCCTGACCGGCAAGGACAACCCGCTGTTCGGCCAGGGCATCGGCATCGGCCTGCGGCAGGAGGACAAGGAGCTCAAGGCCAAGCTCGACAAGGCGATCGAGTCCATGAAGGCCGACGGCTCGCTGACCAAGCTGGCGATGCAGTGGTTCGGCTACGACCCGCTGGCCCCCGGCAACTAGGAAGGAAGCGGGCGGCCTGACCGGCCGCCCGTTCCGTTCGAGGCAGCGCGCAAGGCATGCAAGGACTGATCGATTCGCTGTCCCACTGGGCGCAGCTGTTCTCCTGGGGCGACCAGGGCTGGGGCGACGAGTTCGTCCAGGCGGCGGGGATGACCGTGCTGCTGTCCACCGCCAGCTACATCTTCGGGGTCGTGGTCGGGCTGATCGCCGCCTGCCTCAAGGTCTGGGGCGGCTTCGTGCTGCGCGGGCTGATGGAGATCTACACCACGGTCGTCCGCGGCGTGCCGGAGCTCCTGATCATCTATCTCCTGTTCTTCGGCAATGAGCGGGCGATCAACGCCATCCTCGGCGCGTTCGGCATCACCCAGCCGTTCCAGCTGAACGAGTTCGCGATCGGCGTCCTCGCCGTCGGGCTGATCTCCGGTGCCTATGCGACCGAGGTGCTGCGCGGCGCCATCCAGGTCATCCCGCACGGCCAGATCGAGGCCGGGCGGGCCTTCGGCATGCACGGCTTCATGGTGTTCCGCCGCATCATCCTGCCGCAGACCATTCGCCTGGCGCTGCCCGGCCTCGGCAACATCTGGCAGCTGATCCTGAAGGACACGGCGCTGGTCTCCGTCGTCGGGGTGACCGAGCTGATGCGGATCAGCCAGGTGGCGGCGCGGTCGACGCGCGAGCCGTTCCCGTTCTTCATCTCCGCGGCGGTGCTGTTCCTGGTCATCACCACCTTCTCGACCAAGATGTTCCGCAAGGCCGAGGCGCATTACGACCGCGGCGTGCGGCGGGCGGGCTGAGCATGGATCTCGACCTGATCCTCGACACCTTCGGCAAGCTGCTCGGCGGCGCCCTGGTGACCATCGAGCTGATCGTGCCGGCGCTCGCCCTCGGCGTCGTCATGGCGATGGTGCTGGCGGTGATGCGGATGTCCGGCAACGGCATCCTGTCGCGCATCTCCCGCGGCTATGTCTTCGTGTTCCGCGGCACGCCGCTGCTGGTCCAGATCTTCCTGATCTATTTCGGCCTCGGCCAGTTCAAGCCGCTGTGGGAGGCGCTGGGCGTCTGGGACTGGCCGCTGCGCGAGGCGTTCCCCTGCGCCGTGATCGCCTTCGCCATGAACACCGCCGCCTACACCAGCGAGATCATCCGCGGCGGCCTGCAGGCCGTGCCCTTCGGCCAGATCGAGGCGGCACGCGCCTGCGGCATGTCGCGGTCGCTGGTGTTCCGGCGGATCACCGTGCCGATCGCCATCCGCCAGGCGCTGCCGGCCTATGGCAACGAGATCATCCTGATGGTGAAGGCCAGCTCGCTGGCCTCGATCATCACCATCATGGAGATCACCGGCATCGCCAAGCAGATCAACTCGCGCACCTTCGCGCCCTTCGAGGTGTTCACCGCCGCCGGCATCCTCTACCTCGCCATGAACTTCGTGGTGGCGCAGGGCGTGCGGGCGGTGGAGTGGAAGATCACCCCGCATCTGCGCCGGCGCAGCTGAACAGCCGGCCCCCGGCTCTGCTAAGCTGCAGCGGATGTTCACCTTCACGCCGCTCCGCCCCGCCGACCTGCCGCGCATCCGCCTGTGGCTCGCCATGCCGCATGTCCGGGCCTGGTGGGGCGATCCGGACACCGGGATCCGCGAGATCCGCCGGCTGATGGCGTCGGACTGGGCCGAGCCGATGCTGGTGGCCTGGCAGGGCCGGCAGATCGGCTATCTCCAGGCCTATGACGCCGCCGCCGCGGCGCCCGGCGGCGACGCCGAGCCCGGCAGCTTCGGCATCGACCTGTTCATCGGCGAGCCGAGCTATGTCGGCAAGGGACTCGGCACCGCCTTTCTCGGCGCCTACACCGACCGGCTGCTGAAGGGTGGGCGGGCGTCGCGCATCCTGGCCCGGCCGGCCCGCACCAACCACCGCGCCGTCCGTTGCCTGGAGGGGGCGGGGTTCCATCCGCTGGACGATGACGGCGGCCCACGGCTGGCAATGGCCAAGGACCGGCCGGGCGCCTAGATACGGTCCGGCGCGGCCCGCAGCCCCGCGAGATAGGCGCAGAGCATGTCGGCCAGAGCCTCGGCATAGGTTTCGATCTCCGCCGCGGCGCGGGGGCGTTCCGAGAAGCTCTTCCCGACCTCGCTCAGCGTCGTCATGACCAGGGTGCCGGCCAGGGTGCGGACCGCGTCAGGGACCCCGGGCAGCGCCTCGCGCATGAAAGCCTCGCCGGCACGGCGCCCGGCCGCGCGCACCTCCGTCGCCTCGGGCGCGTCGCGGTACAGCGGGGCGGCGTCATTCAGCGCGCCCCGGATCGCGGCCTCCTCGCATTCCGAGCGCAGGAAGGCGTGGACCAGCAGGCGCAGCCGCTCCAGCGGCGGCCGGCCGGCATCCTCCAGCGTGCGGCGCAGCAGGTCGCTGGTCTGCCGCCACTCGTCGCTCTGCAGCCGGAACAGGATCGCCGCCTTGTTCGGGAAATACTGGTAGATCGACCCGACGCTGACCCCGGCCTTCTCGGCCACCCGCGCCGTGGTGAAGCGCTGCGCGCCCTCCTTTGCCAAAACCTGAACAGCGGCCTCCAGGATCGCACCGACGAGGTCTGTCGAGCGTGCCTGCTGCGGCTGCTTTCGCGAGGAAATCTGCGGTCTTCGGCGATCGGGCACGGCCGGCCTCGGCAACGCGACTGAGGAACCTGACGAACTAGTCGTATTTTCGGCCCGGCGCAAGGACGCGCCCGTTTCGACCGGAGACCGACATGACCACCCTGACCACCGCCCCGATCGCGCCCCTGCTGGCCCGGCTGTTCGCAGCGGCCGACGAAGCCTCTCCGATGGCGAGCCCCGACCTGGCCGACCTCGCCGGCGAGCATGAGCGGCTGATGCGCAGCAAGACCGAGTATCTCGGCTTCTACGGCCGGCTGAAAGATTTCCCCCTTGCCGTGTCGCGCGAGGCCGGCGCGCTGCTGTACATGCTGGCGCGGGGCTGCCGCGCCCGGATAATCGTCGAGTTCGGCACATCCTTCGGCATCTCGACCCTGCACCTCGCCGCGGCCCTGCGCGACAATGGCGGCGGCCGCCTGATCACCAGCGAGTTCGAGCCGTCCAAGGTGGCGCGGGCGCGGGAGAACCTGACGGCCGGCGGCGTCATCGACCTGGTGGAGATCCGGGAAGGGGATGCGCTGCGGACCCTGAGCACCGATCTTCCGGAGACGGTCGATCTGCTGCTGCTCGACGGCGCCAAGGCGCTGTACCCCGAGATCCTGGACCTGGTGGAGAGCCGGCTGCGGCCGGGCGCCTTCATCGTGGCCGACAATGCCGATTACAGCCCCGACTACCTGGCGCGGGTGCGCTCGCCCGGCGGCGGCTACCTGTCGACGCCGTTCGGCGGGGATGTGGAGCTGTCGATGCGGATCAGCTGAAGGATCTCGGACCATCGGACGAGACCAACGGGAAACTGCCGAGTCGCGGTCCGGCGCAGCCGTGTTATGATTCCCGAAAATCAAGAACCGGCCGAACTCAGAACAAATCGGGGAATCGCCATGAACGTTGCCCGTATTCTGAATGTGAAGGGGAACACCGTCATCCATGTCGCGCCGGATCTCCGGCTGGCCGAGGTGGTGACGCTGCTGCGCGACAAGCGCATCGGCGCCGTCCTGGTCAGCGGCGACGGCCGCCACATCGACGGCATCCTGTCCGAGCGCGACGTCGTCCACCGCCTGGCCGACAAGGGGCCGGCCCTGCTGGACGAGCCGGTGTCGGCCATCATGGTCCGCACCGTCATCACCTGCGGCCTCGACGACACGGTGGCCGAGCTGATGGGGATGATGACCCAGCGCCGCTTCCGCCACCTGCCGGTGGTGGATGGCCAGGGGCTGATCTGCGGCATGATCAGCATCGGCGACGTGGTGAAGGCGCGGCTCGACGAGATCGAGAGCGAGGCCGAGAGCCTGCGCGAATACATCACCACCAGCTGACGCGGCTGGCGCAGCGAGGCGGGAACTGCCGGGCGACAAGCCCTGTTCTCGAAGTGAACGTCCGCGCCGGCGCCGCCGGCCGGTCGGCTCACAAGAACGAGGTGCCCGACATGTTCGGCAGTCTGCTCCACTGGGCCATCGTGTTCCTGATCGTCGCGCTGGTCGCGGCCCTGCTGGGCTTCGGCGGCATCGCCGGTACGGCGATGGCCGGCGCCAAGCTTCTGTTCTGGGTCGCGCTCGTGATCTTCGTGGTCATGCTCGTCGCCGGCCTGGTCAGGCGCGGCTAGCGCGGCTCTTCAGCCCAACGCATCGACGGCCGGGCGCCTTCGGGTCTCCGGCCGTTGTCGTGACGATCAGGCGGCTTCGGTCTTGTCCGCCGGCGTCGCCGTCAAATTCGACGAGGCCGAGGCAAGCGCCGGGGTAAGGGGCAGGGCTATCCCACTTCTGTCATTGCCGGGCTTGACCCGGCAATCCAGGGGCCACCCAGAGCAGCATCGACATTCTCTGGATGCCCGGGTCAAGCCCAGGCATGACAATGAACAGAAGAGATAGAGGTCGTCAGGGGAGAGATGGTGGAGCTGAGCGGAATCGAACCGCTGACCTTCTCATTGCGAACGAGACGCTCTCCCAACTGAGCTACAGCCCCACTGAGTTCGGATCCGGGCGGTTGGGCATCCCGGCGAACGGCGCGGAATATCGTGCCCGGCCGATGGCTTGTCAAGCGCCTGATCCGGCCCTCCGGCGTTTTTCCGCACCGGTCGTTTGAAACCTCCGGCGGCTCGGATATAAGGGGGCCGGGCCGCAGCCAGGGCGGCCTGATCGGCGTGCAGGCGGGACCATGACGGACTTCATCGGCCAAAAGACGGTCACCCTTTTCGGCGGCACCGGATTCGTCGGCCGCTACGTGGCGCAGATGCTGGCCCAGCGCGGCTGGCGCATCATCGTCGCCTCGCGCCATCCCGACCGGGCCCTGCCGCTGAAGACGGCGGGCGCGGTCGGCCAGGTCGTGCCGGTCTTCGCCGACATCCGCGACGACGGCTCGGTGGCGGCCGCGGTGGCCGGGGCCGATGCCGTGGTCAACCTGGTCGGCATCCTGTTCGAGCGTGGCAAGCAGCGCTTCGACTCCATCCATGGCGAGGCCGCCGGCCGCGTCGCCCGCGCCGCGGCGGCCGCCGGCGCCAGCCGCTTCGTGCAGATCTCGGCGATCGGCGCCTCGGCCAACAGCCCGTCCGCCTATGCCCGCACCAAGGCGGCGGGGGAGGCGGCGGTGCGCGCGGCGGTCCCGGGCGCCGCGATCCTGCGGCCGAGCGTGGTGTTCGGGCCCGAGGACGGCTTCTTCAACCTGTTCGCCGGCTTGGCCCGCACGGCGCCGTTCCTGCCGCTGTTCGGCGGCGGCACCACGAAGTTCCAGCCGGTCTATGTCCGCGACGTCGCCGGCGCTGTGGTCGCGTGCCTGGAGCAGGACGGCACCGCCGGCCAGACCTACGAGCTCGGCGGCCCGCGGGTCTACAGCTTCCGCGAGCTGATGGAGCTGACCCTGCAGCAGACCGGCCGGAAGAAGCGCCTGGTCTCGCTGTCCTGGGGCATGGCGGCGTTCGAAGCGAAGCTGCTCGGCCTGCTGCCGAAGCCGCCGCTGACCCCGGACCAGGTTCTGCAGCTGAAGATCGACAACGTCGTCGCGCCGGGTGCCAAGACGTTGGCCGATCTCGGCATCCAGCCGACCCCGGCCGAGCTGATCCTGCCGAGCTATCTCGACCGCTACCGCCCCGGCGGCCGCTTCGGCAACCGTATGGTCGCCTGAGGGACCACCGGTTCTGAAACGGGAGCCACCCCCTCACCCGGAACCGCAGACGCGGTTCCGACCTCTCCCCGAGGGCTACGACGTTCACACATCGTTGCAGTGATTTTTTTAGTCCCCCCTCCCCTTGCGGGAGGGGGCAGGGGGAGGGGTCTGCGCGCGTCCGCGCGCGAATGAGCAAGAGCACCGAACTCGCCGTCCGTTCCGGTTTGCGACAGTCTGGACCGGCTCGAGCCGAGAGAACCCCCTCCCCCTATCCCCCTCCCGCGAGGGGAGGGGGGACTCAAAAGAGACGATGTGTGAATCCGATAGCCCCGGGGGATAGGCAGCATACCCTCTCCTCGGGGAGAGGGAGAGTGAGGGGGCGACGCCGCCCTCAGGCGGACAGCGCCCGGGCCAGGAAGGGCAGGCTCTCATCCATGCGATAGTCGACGGAGGAGTGGTTGTCCGGGAACTCCTCGTAGCGGTGCTTGATGCCCAGCCGCTCCAGCGACCGGTGCAGCCGCCGGGCGCCGTAGACCAGGTTGAACTGGTCGATGTCGCCGCAATCGATGTACAGCGCCTTCAGCGACTTGAGCTCGCCGGCATGCCGGTCGGCGAGCAGCGCCGGGTCCCATTCCAGCCAGTTGGCCCAGCGCTCCTCGATCAGCTCGCAGGTGTCGGGGTTGACCGGCAGCCGGATGCCGAGGAACTGCGACGGGTCCGGGTCGTAGGTCGCGGCCATCGCCAGCCACATCAGGATGTGCAGGTCGGCATCCTGGATCTTGTTCGCCGATTCCAGCGAGGTGATGAAGCGCTCGATCGAGCCTTCGTGCTTGGCCAGCGTCCGCAGCACGTTCGGCATCTCCAGCAGATAGGCCAGCTCGAACGCCATGTCGCCGGAATGGCAGGCGGCCGCGCTCCAGGTGTCGGCGCGGCGCATGGCGTGGATGATCGACCCGTAGCCGCCGGAGCTCTTGCCGAACACGCCGCGCCGGCCCGGCCCGCCGCAGCCGAGCCGCCCTTCCACCGCCGGCAGCATCTCGTCGATCAGGAAATCCTCCCACCGGCCCATGGCGGCGGAGTTGATGTACTGGTTGCCGCCGAGCCGGGTGAAGCAGTCCGGAAAGGCGATCACCACCGGCGGCAGCTTGCCCTCGGCGATCAGCCGGTCGGCCCGCTCCGGCACGTTCTCGCCGAAATTCTTCCAGTTGGTGTGGGCCGGCCCGCCGGCGGTGAAGCCGACCAGGTCGACCAGCAGCGGCAGGCTGCGCCCGTCATGCCCGGCCGGGATGTACAGGTCCACCCGCCGCTCATGCGGATCGCCCAGCAGGTTGCCTCGCAGCACCCGGCTGTCGATGGTCAGGCTCTCCAACTGCCCGCGCGGGGCGGTCCGGTTCTTGCGCATGCGTTCGCTCCCATAGGTGTTGGTCCCACCTTAGCCCGGATATCTCACACCCCCTACGCCCTGCGTCGCCTTGCGGCGAGTCGGATGCGGGGGCGGGACGCGAAAAGCGTATAGAGACATACGGTTGAGCGGCCCGCGTCCGCAGGCGGCCGCCGCAAGGCGACCCTTCGGGCCGGTTGAAAATGCCGACAGGGTGCGTCGAACGGCTTGCCCGATGCAAAGGCATCGCGCTGCGCCGCTCTCCTGCCCCGTCGGCATTTTGAACCGGCGCAGGACGCAGGGGTGTGAGATATCCGGGCTAGACCGAGTCTCGGTGTGGTGCACCCCGGGGGCGGTCAGAACGGGCGCAATCGGATCGGTTCGGTGGGGAGCGCCTGTCCGGGCCTGACGAACACGACGACGAAGTCGAAGGGCCGGCCGGTCACGCCGCCGATCCGCTTGGCAAGGCTGAACTCGGTGCGCCAGGTGTCGAGCCCGTCATACTTCGCCGCCTCGCCCAGGCACCAGTCGTCATCCTTCAGGCAGATCACGGCCAGGCCGCCGCGGCGCAGCCGGTCGGCGTCGATCCAGGGGGCATAGGCCGGGGCAAAGGCGGTGAAGTCGGTCGGGTGGTCCGGGCTGTAGAAGGTCGCGCCCAGGGCGTAGCTCTCGCTGCCGGCGACGATGGCCAGCTTCGTGCCGATCTTCTGGTGCCACAGCGCCGTCACCCGATGGGCCGCCCGCCGCCGCGGCTCGGCCGCGTGCTCGACGTCGTGCCGCAGGGTCCAGGCGGCGGCGAAGGGCGCCGCCGCGAGCAGCAGCAGCCCGCCGATGCCGGCCAGCAGCGCCAGCCGGCGCAGCGCCGCCCGGTCGACCGCCAGGCGCAGCCATACGATCGCGGCCAGCGGCGACAGGCTGAAGATCGGGACGGCGAAATGGGTGTTGATCCGCACCGAGAACGCCAGCGCGATCAGCACCGTCAGCAGGAACGGGCCGAGGGCGAAGATCGCCAGGGTCCGGCGATCGCCCATGGAGGGCACCGCAGGCCGGTCCTCCGGCGGCGCATCCCGCCCGCGACGCCACAGCCAGGCCATCGCCAGGCCCAGCAGCGCGTGCAGGGCGGCGCAGCCGGCGACGAACACCGCGGCCTTGCCCAGGATCTCCAGCGGCCTGGAACTGCCCTTGCTGGCCATGTACTGCAGCGGTCCGATGGCGGCGTGGAGATGCCACAGCACATGCGGCGCCATCGCCGCGGCGAACACGGCGATCGCGACATAGGGGGTGAGGCTGGCGAAATAGCGGCGGCGGTCGGGATGGGCCAGCGCCGCGGCCAGGCAGCAGAAGAGGATGATGCCGCTGTAGTATTTCGACAGCATCGCCGCGGCCGCCGCCAGGCCCAACGCCACGGCGTTCGGCAGGTCGCGCCGGTCGAAGCTGCGCAGGAACAGCAACATCACCAGCGGCCACAGCGACAGCAGCACCGAATTGGCGTTGAAGTTCAGCGACTGCACCGTGCCGAAGGGCAGGGCCTCCAGCAGCAGCACCGCCGCCAGCCGCGCCGGTCCGGAGAGATACCGGCCGGCAATGGCCCAGACCGCGGCGAGGCCGATCGCGGCATTGACCGCGCACAGCAGGTAGAAGGCCCAGTCGGCGGTCGGGAACAGGCTGAACCAGCCATGCACCACCCAGGCGTAGAAGGGCGGGTGCTTGTAGGTGCCGAGCGGCATCTCCTGCGCCCAGGAGAAGGCTTCGGTCATGTCGTTCTGCAGGTCCGACGGCGCCAGGTATAGAAGGCAGAAGGCGGTCCACAAGAGGACATGCGCCGCCAGCAGCAGCAGGAGGTCGCGGGTGTCGCCGTCGGAGCGGCGAAGTGGGGTGCTGATCGCGATCGACATGGGGGCGGCGGGCAATGGAACCGGCCCGAGCCGTTAGGCTTGCCCGAGACCGGTGTCCAATGACCTCTTGGTAAGCCGCCGGACGGCGGGGTCAGACCGTACCGACCTCATAGGCCGTCTCGTAGCCGCCCGGCACCGCGCTGTCGAGCAGCGGCTGGACCCGGGCGATGTGCTCGGTGAAGCGGGGGTCCTGGCGGAAGCGCTGGGCGTCCTCGATCGTCTCGAAGGCGGTCACCAGCACCACGCTGCGGCCGTCGAGCGACCGGAACAACCTCCCGCCGCGCAGCCCCTGGACCTGGCCGCGCACCCGGTGATGCTGGGCCAGCTGCAGCTCCATGAACTCCTCGAACCGGCCGGGCTTCGGCGTGATCACGCTGATCGAGACATAGGGCTTGGTCATGGTCGGCTCCGCATGAAGGAGCCACCCTGCTAAAGGTTCAAGCCGGCTTGAGGTCAAGGCCGGAAATGCAATTCCAGTGGTATTATCGGCTGCGTTCGTTCATGATACGTTCTATGGACATGGCGCAATCCGACTCCGACGAGGTCAAGCCGACCGATCCCGACATGAAATGGACGGGGTGGGCGCTGGACAAGCTGCGCGAGATCGTCGACCTGGACATCAGCACCAAGCGGGAGATCGCGCGGGAGCAGTCGCAGATCCTGCGGGGGTCGGAGATGCCGGACTACGCGCTGATGCAGTCGCGGCTGTCGCGGTCGGTGCGGCTGTCGATCGCGATGACCGAGCGGATCCGCGCCGACTACCTGATGCGCAAGGACAAGCGGAAGGAATCGGGCGAGCAGGAGCGCCGCCGGCAGCGGCGGCAGCAGGCGGCCGAGTCCGTCGCCGAGGCGGTGGGCCAGCCGGACGAGGCCGGGGACGTCGAACGCGTGCGGTCAATGGTGTGGGAGACGCTGGTCGAGGACGAAATCCTGGACGCGCAGTTCGACACGATGTCGCCCGAGGAGTTCCTGCGTGAGGTCTGCCGTAAGATCGGCCGCATGCCGCCTTCGGACCCTCCGCCGCCCGGCGGGGACGAGGGCGCTGATATGAAGGCGGAGACCGGCCTCGCCGATTGTGAACCCGCACAGGATTGGCCCCAGGCGCCGGACGAGTCTGCCGCTGGCCGGCCCCTGCCCAAGCCGCCGAAATCGGACAGCAGCTGAGCGCCGTCCGTCGTCGAGCACTCTCTGACAGTCAGATTCGATGGTTTTGCCTCTGCCGTTCACGGGAGAGGTCGGAGGTGCTTGCGCCTCCCTTTGCCGTCATTCCCGCGAAAGCGGGAATCTCTATCCGATCAAAGCGTCACGAGATCCCCGCTTTCGCGGGGATGAGGGGCTGGGGGATTCTGAAAAGGCCTCGCTAGGCGGGAGAGGCAACACAAGGATGGCTCTTCTTCTTCCATCCCTTCGGAACAAGCGGCATTGAGAAAGCAATTTCGCGACACGATTCTCCGATGCATCCGAATCGGTCCTAATTTTCTTGAAACATTCGTTCCGAAACCCCACTCCATCTGCGAATGGCTCTTAACAACGTGAAATTAGTCAACAAATATGACCTAATCGCGAAAAACTGCTCGCCAGGGGCTGACGAAATCCGTAAATGTCGCGTCGGCCCTGCCGCTGCAGGGCTGTCCGACTCCGCGTGACCAGGGAGCCGCCCATGGCGACGAAGATGCTGCAGTTCGTGAAGACCGCCGGCGAGATGCCGTCGAAACGGACTGCCGAGATCCGCCGGCAGGACTGGCTCGAGGTCTACGGGCCCTATGTCCGGCAGAAGGCCGAGGAGCAGTCGTCGCGCTGCTCGCAATGCGGCGTGCCGTTCTGCCAGGTGCATTGCCCGCTGCAGAACAACATCCCGGACTGGCTGAAGCTGACCGCCGAGGGCCGGCTGGAGGAGGCCTACGAGATCTCCTCGGCCACCAACTCCATGCCCGAGATCTGCGGCCGCATCTGCCCGCAGGACCGGCTGTGCGAGGGCAACTGCGTGATCGAGCAGTCGGGCCACGGCGCCGTCACCATCGGCTCGATCGAGAAGTACATCACCGACACCGCCTGGGCCGAGGGCTGGGTCAAGCCGCCGGTGCCGCTGCGCGAGCGCGGCCAGTCGGTCGGCATCATCGGCGCCGGCCCGGCCGGCATCGCCGCGGCCGAGCAGCTGCGCCGCCTCGGCTACCAGGTCCATCTCTACGACCGCTACGACCGGGTCGGCGGGCTGCTGATCTACGGCATCCCCAGCTTCAAGCTGGAGAAGGAGATCGTCGCCCGGCGGGCGCAGTGGCTGGCCGATGCCGGCATCACCCTGCACCTGAACTTCGAGATCGGCCGCGACGCCACGCTGCAGGAGCTGCGGTCGCGCCACGACGCGGTGCTGATCGCCACCGGCGTCTACAAGGCGCGCGACTTCCAGGCCCCGGGCTCCGGCCTCAAGGGCATCGTCGCCGCGCTCGACTACCTCACCGCCTCGAACCGCACCGGCCTCGGCGACGACGTGCCGGGCTTCGCCGACGGCACGCTGAACGCCGCCGGCAAGCGGGTGGTGGTGATCGGCGGCGGCGACACGGCGATGGACTGCGTCCGCACCGCGGTGCGCCAGGGCGCCGTCTCGGTGAAGTGCCTGTATCGCCGCAACCGCGCCAACATGCCGGGCAGCCAGCGCGAGGTGCAGAACGCCGAGGAGGAGGGCGTCGAGTTCGTCTGGCAGGCGGCGCCCGAGGCCTTCCTGGGCGATGCCACCGTCACCGGCGTGCGCGCCCATTCGATCCATCTCGGCGTCGCCGACGCCACCGGCCGGCAGAGCCCGGTGGTGATCGAGGGGTCGGCCCACACCATCGAGGCCGACCTGGTGGTCAAGGCGCTGGGCTTCGACCCCGAGGACCTGCCGACCCTGTTCGACGCGCCGGGCCTGCCGGTGACCAAATGGGGCACGGTCCGGGTCGACCACAAGACGATGATGACCGCGGTCGACGGCATCTTCGCCGCCGGCGACATCGTCCGCGGCGCCAGCCTCGTCGTCTGGGCCATCCGCGACGGCCGCGACGCCGCCGCCGCGATCCATAGCCACCTCGCCAAGGCCGCCGTCCCGGCGGTCGCGGCGGAATGACGCCAGCCGGAAGGAGCCAGCTCATGAGCCAGTTCGAGAAGACCCCCGGCCAGCGCTTCGTCGAGGACTACCAGGCCAATGTCGCCCGGCTGACCGCGGCCCATGCCTATGACCCGGCGGAGGAGCATGACGCCTGCGGCGTCGGCTTCGTCGCCACCCTCGACGGCAAGCCGCGGCGCGAGGTGGTGCAGGCCGGCATCGATGCCTTGAAGGCGGTGTGGCACCGCGGTGCGGTCGATGCCGACGGCAAGACCGGCGACGGCGCCGGCATCCATGTCCAGATCCCGCAGCAATTCTTTCACGAGCATGTCGAGCGCGTCGGCCATCGCCCGATGCAGGGGCTGATCGCGGTCGGCCAGGCCTTCCTGCCGCGCACCGACCTGGAGGCGCAGGAGAAGTGCCGCTGCCTGGTCGAGGGCGAGATCCTCAGCTTCGGCTACTACATCTATGGCTGGCGCCAGGTGCCGATCAACGTGGCGATCATCGGCGACAAGGCGAACGCCGCCCGGCCGGAGATCGAGCAGATCATGATCGGCAACCCCAAGGGGGTGCCGGAGGAGCAGTTCGAGCGCGACCTCTATGTCATCCGGCGGCGGATCGAGAAGGCGGCGCAGGCCGCCGGCATCGCCGATTTCTACCTGTGCTCGCTGTCCTGCCGGTCGATCATCTACAAGGGCATGTTCCTGGCGGCGCAGCTGACCGATTTCTACCCGGACCTGCTGGACGAGCGCTTCGTCTCCAACTTCGCGATCTACCACCAGCGCTATTCGACCAACACCTTCCCGACCTGGCGCCTGGCCCAGCCGTTCCGCATGCTGGCCCATAACGGCGAGATCAACACGCTGAAGGGCAACACCAACTGGATGCGCGCGCATGAGACGCGCATGGCCAGCCCGGTGTTCGGCGACGCGATCCAGGACATCAAGCCGGTGATCCAGGGCGGCAGCTCGGATTCCGCGGCGCTCGACGCGGTGTTCGAGGTGATGGTCCGCGCCGGCCGCAATGCGCCGCTGGTCAAGGCCATGCTGGTGCCGCAGGCGACGCCGGCCGACGCCGACATCCCGGACGCGCACCGCGCCTTCGTCAGCTACTGCAACGCGGTGATGGAGGCCTGGGACGGGCCGGCCGCGCTGGCGATGTATGACGGCCGCTGGGTGATGGGCGGCATGGACCGCAACGGCCTGCGGCCGATGCGCTACACCCTGACCCATGACGGGCTGCTGATCGCCGGGTCCGAAGCCGGCATGGTCCGGCTCGACGAGAGCCGGATCGCGGAGAAGGGGCGGCTCGGGCCCGGCCAGATGCTGGCGGTCGACCTGGGCGAAGGGCGCCTCTATCACGACCGCGAGATCAAGGACGTGCTGGCGGCGCGCCAGCCGTTCCAGGACTGGACCAAGCGGATCAAGGTGATCGACGGGCTGATCCGCGCCGGCGGCGAGGGCACCGAGGCGGCGATGAGCCGCGAGGAGCTGCGCCGGCGCCAGGTCGCGATGAACATCACCATGGAAGACCTCGAGCTGATCCTGCACCCGATGGTGGAGGACGCGAAGGAGGCGGTGGGATCGATGGGCGACGACGCGCCGATCGCCATCCTGTCCGACCTGAACCGGCCGCTGCACCACTTCTTCCGGCAGAATTTCAGCCAGGTCACCAACCCGCCGATCGACAGCCTGCGTGAGCGGCGGGTGATGAGCCTGCGCACCCGGCTGGGCAACCTCGGCAACATCCTCGACGAGGATGCCAGCCAGTGCGACCTGCTGCAGCTCGACAGCCCGGTGCTGACCAACGCCGAATACGAGGCGATGCGCGCCTATATGGGCGCGACGGCGGCGGAGATCGACTGCACCTTCGATCCGCAGGAGGGCGAGCGTGCCCTGCGCGACGCGCTGCGCCGGATCTGCCGCGAGGCTGAGGACGCGGTGCGCGGCGGCGCCACCCACATCGTCCTGACCGACCAGCATGTCGGCCAGGACCGGGTGGCGATCCAGATGATCCTGGCCACCGGCGCGGTCCACACCCACCTGATCCGCCAATCGCTGCGCACCTTCACCTCGCTGAACGTGCGGTCGATGGAATGCGTCGACGTGCACCATTTCGCGGTGCTGATCGGCGTCGGCGCCACCACGGTGAACGCCTATCTGGCGCAGGAGGCGATCGCCGACCGGCAGCGCCGCGGCCTGTTCGGCGACCTGTCGCTCGACGCCTGCATGAAGCGCTACCGCCAGGCGGTCGACGACGGGCTGCTGAAGATCATGTCCAAGATGGGCATCTCGGTGATCTCGTCCTACCGCGGCGGCTGCAATTTCGAGGCGGTCGGCCTGTCGCGCTCGCTCGTCGCCGAATACTTCCCCGGCATGCCCAGCCGCATCTCCGGCATCGGCATGGCCGGGCTGCAGATGAAGGCGATCGAGATGCACGAGGCGGCGTGGAACCGCAGCGTGGTCACCCTGCCGATCGGCGGCTTCTACCGCTACCGCCAGGGGCAGGAGCGGCACGCCTGGGAAGGCCAGATGATCCACATGCTGCAGCAGGCGGTGGCGACCGACAGCTATTCCCTGTACCGCAAATACTCGGACCTGATCCGGCGCCAGTCGCCGGTGGCGCTGCGCGACCTGCTGGACTTCGTGCCGGTGCGTGAATCGGTGTCGATCGACGAGGTCGAGAGCATCACCGAGATCCGTAAGCGCTTCGTCACCCCCGGCATGTCGCTCGGCGCGCTGGGGCCGGAGGCGCACGGCACGCTGAACGTCGCCATGAACCGGATCGGCGCCAAGTCGGATTCGGGCGAGGGCGGCGAGGACCCGGCCCGGTTCCGCCCGGACAAGAACGGCGACAACTGGAACTCCGCGATCAAGCAGGTCGCGTCGGGCCGCTTCGGCGTCACCGCGGAATACCTGAACCAGGCGCGCGAGCTGGAGATCAAGGTCGCCCAGGGCGCCAAGCCCGGCGAGGGCGGCCAGCTGCCCGGCTTCAAGGTGACGGTCGAGATCGCCAAGCTGCGCCACGCCACCCCCGGCGTGATGCTGATCAGCCCGCCGCCGCACCACGACATCTACTCGATCGAGGATCTGGCCCAGCTCATCTACGACCTGAAGCAGATCAACCCGGACGCCAAGGTCACGGTCAAGCTGGTCAGCCGCACCGGCATCGGCACCATCGCCGCCGGCGTCGCCAAGGCCAATGCCGACATCATCCTGATCTCGGGCCATGTCGGTGGCACCGGCGCCTCGCCCCAGACCTCGCTGAAATTCGCCGGCGTGCCGTGGGAGATGGGCCTGTCCGAGGTGCATCAGGTGCTGACCCTGAACCGGCTGCGCCACCGCATCCGGCTGCGCACCGACGGCGGCATCAAGACCGGTCGCGACGTGGTGATCGCCGCCATCCTCGGCGCCGAGGAATACGGCATCGGCACCGCCAGCCTGATCGCCATGGGCTGCATCATGGTCCGGCAGTGCCATTCCAACACCTGCCCGGTCGGCGTCTGCACCCAGGATCCGGAGCTGCGGGCGAAGTTCAGCGGCACGCCCGAGAAGGTGGTGAACCTGTTCAGCTTCATCGCCGAGGAGGTGCGCGAGATCCTGGCCCAGCTCGGCTACCGCTCGATCAACGAGATCGTCGGCCGCACCGAGCTGCTGCGCGAGGTCAGCCGCGGCGCCGCCCATCTCGACGACCTCGATCTCAACCCGCTGCTGGTCAAGGCCGATCCGGGCGAGCATGCGATGTACTGCACGCTCGAGGGCCGCAACCCGGTGCCGGACACGCTCGACGCGCAGATGATCGCCGACGCCCGGCCGCTGTTCGAGCTCGGTGAGAAGACCCAGCTGACCTACTCGATCCGCAACACCCACCGCGCCGTGGGCACGCGGATGTCGGCGATGATCACCCGCAAGTTCGGCATGACCGCGCTGCAGCCGGGCCATGTCACGGTGCGACTGCGCGGCAATGCCGGCCAGTCGCTCGGCGCCTGGGCGGTGCAGGGGCTGAAGCTGGAGGTGTTCGGCGACGCCAATGACTATGTCGGCAAGGGCCTGTCCGGCGGCACCATCGTGGTCCGGCCCTTCGCGGCGTCGACCTTGAAGACCAACGAGAACACCATCATCGGCAACACGGTGCTGTACGGCGCCACCGCGGGTCGGCTGTTCGCCGCCGGCCAGGCGGGCGAGCGCTTCGCGGTGCGCAACTCCGGCGCCGTGGTGGTGGTCGAGGGCTGCGGCTCGAACGGCTGCGAATACATGACCGGCGGCACCGCCGTAATCCTGGGCCCGGTCGGCGACAATTTCGGCGCCGGCATGACCGGGGGCATGGCCTTCGTCTACGACGCCGAGGGCAGCTTCGCCCGCCGGGTCAACCCGGAGAGCGTGCTGTGGCAGCGGGTCGAGACCCGGCACTATGACGACCAGCTGCGCGCCCTGATCGCCGAGCATGTGCGCGAGACCCAGAGTGCCTGGGCCGCCTCGATCCTGCATGACTGGCCGATCGAGCGGTCGAAGTTCTGGCAGGTGGTGCCGAAGGAGATGGTGTCGCGGCTGCAGCACCCGATCCACGGCGAGGACGAGGCGCTGCGGATCCCGGCGGAGTAAGGGGTCAGGCGGTGGCGTAGCGCTGGTACAGCCCGTTGCGGAACACGCCCTTCGGATCGTGCCGGCGCTGTGCCACGACCACCTCGTCCCAGGCGGGGTAGGCGCGGCGCAGCTGCTCGCCGGTCGCGTGCAGCCGGTAGGGCAGGTAGTAGGTCCCGCCCACGTCGATCGCGGCGTCGATCAGGCCGCGGGTCATGCGCTGCATCCGCTCCTCCCCGGCGGCGGATTTCTCCTGCACGAACAGCATGACCAGGCCGAACACGTCCTCGCGGGCATAGGCCAGGGCGCTGCGGTCGTCGCGGCGGACGTCGCGCACCGTGACGTTCAGCAGGTTGCCCTCGTCGCGCCGGATCACCGCGCGGGCCGCCTGGGCGAAGTCCCACAGCCGGGCCCGCGGCACGAAATACTCGTGCAGGATGTCGGTCGACCCGGCCTCGCGGTTGGCGAACACCGCCGCCGGCTCGTTCAGCAGGCTGTTGCGGCTGGTCCGCTCCGCCAGCCACGGCCCCGCCTCGCGCTCCAGCCACCAGCGCACCGCCTTGCCGGTGTCGCTGCCGGCGGCGTTGCGGAACACCAGCCGCTGCATCCCGCCATGGTCCAAAGCGGGCAGGGGCAGCACCGCGCCGCGGGTCTCCGGCACCGGCACATACCAGCCCAGCACCGCCTCCTCGAACAGGCTGCCCGGATCGACCGACAGCCGGCCATAGGCCATCTCCACCGGCGCCGCCACCCGCTCGGCGAAGGCCGCGACGTAGTCGCGGGTCGGCATGGCGGCGAAGTCCGGCACGTACATCGCGTTCGGCAGGATGGCGATCTCGGCCTCCAGGATCACCCCGAACAGGCCATAGCCGCCCAGCGCCAGGCCGAACAGCTCGTCGTCCGGGCCGCACTCCACCACCGCGCCGTCGGCGGTCAGCAGCCGCAGCCGCCGCACCGTGCTCGCGGCCGGCGGGCTGTTGGCGTGCCAGCCATGGGCGTTGACGCTCAGCGTGCCGCCGATGCTGAAGTCGTTGTTCGACTGCATCACGGTGGGGGAGAAGCCGGCGGCGTTCAGCGCCGGCACGACGTCGCGCCACAGCGCCCCGCCGCCAACCCGCATCACCCGGGCCTCGGCGTCGATCGTCAGCCCGTTCAGGGGCAGCGCGTCCAGCACCCAGCCATCGCGCAGCAGGCTCTGCCCGCCCATCGAATGGCGCGCGCCCGACACCGCCAGGCCCGGCTCCTGCCCGGCGACGATCCGTTGCAGCAGCGGCGCCAGCTGCCTGGCCGCAACATCCGGCTCCGCCTCGGCGAAGGCGATGCCGCGCACCGGCGTCGGGTTCAGGCCGCTGGCATCGTCCAGCAGAGTCCGTGGCGGGGCAGGGGGCGGCAGCCTGGCCGCGTCGGACAGTCGCTGCAGCCAGGCCCCACCGATACCTCCCAGCGCCGCCGCGCCCAGCGCCACGGCACCCGTCGCCAGCACGCGCCGGCGCGTCGATCCTCTCCTGGCCATGATCTCCCCGCATCGTTCCCCTTCGGTGCTTGTATTACCGGAAGGGGCACGGGATTATGGCGAGACGTATTGCGCGATGCCGTTGCCGAAGGACCAGTTTTCCTTCGCCACCTCGATCAAATTGATGAACACGTCCTCGCGACGCAGGCCGGGGCTCTCGGCCAGCCGGTCGGCGATGCGGCGGTACAGGGCCTGCTTCTGCTCGACCGTCCGGGTATTGCTGACCGTGGCCTGGATGAAGACCACGTCGCCGGTGCGGGCGATGCCGGGATAGGTCGGGTCGTAGTCGAAGCCGGTGTCGTCATGCTCGTGCACCAGCACGAAACGGTCGTTCTCCGGCACGTTGAAGGTCTCGACCAGGGACAGGTAGACGGCGTCGCGGATGGCCTGGATGTGGCCGGCCGGCTTGCCCTTGCGCAGCGAGATTCGGACGAGGGGCATGGGACTCTCCAAGGTCGGGCGGCGGGTGCCGCGGTGCCCTCTATGTACCGCCCGCTTGATCATTTCGGAATAAGCTCGATATGACTATCAATGATGATGATTTGAAATGATGATCTGATGCGCTCCCTCGACCTCGACGCCGTCCAGGCCTTCGTCCTGGTCGCAGACCACGGCAGCTTCACCCGGGCCGCCGACGCGACCGGCGCCACCCAGTCCGGCGTCAGCCTCCGGCTGAAGCGGCTGGAGGACCGGCTCGGAACCCGATTGTTCGAGCGCACGCCGCGGCTGGTGCGGCTGACGCCACAGGGCGAGGCCTTTCTGCCGCGGGCGCGGCGGCTCCTGGAGGCGCAGGACGAGGCTGTCGCCGCGGTCTCGGCCCGGCCGCAGCGGCTGGTGCTGGGCATCAGCGACCATGTCGCGGGGCCGGAGCTGCCGGGGCTCTTGGCCCGGGTGGCGGGGCAGGGGCCGGGCCTGGCGCTGGAGGTCCGGCTCGACCTGTCGCAGGATCTGCTCGCCGAGTACGACGCCGGGCTCCTCGACGCCGTGATCGTCCGCCGTGATGCCGGCCGCCGCGACGGCGAGGCGCTGTTCCGCGACGAGTTCGGCTGGTTCGCCGCCACCGGCTGGCACCACCGCCCGGGCGACCCGCTCCCCCTGGTCACCCGTTCGGCGCGCTGCGGCGTGCGGACGGTGGCGCTGCGGGCGCTCGACGCCGCCGGCATCGCCTGGGCCGAGGTCTTCGCCGGCGGCGGCAGCTCCGCCGTGGCGGCGGCGGTCATGGCGGGTCTCGGCGTGTCCCCTCTGGCCCGCAGGACGGCGCCGCCCGGCACGGTCGATATCGGGCCGCGGCTCGGCCTGCCGGCCCTGGCCCCGATCGAGGTGATGCTGCATTCGCGCCTGTCGGACCCCCGGCTCGCCGGCGCGCTGCGCGGCCTCGCCGCCGCCTTCCGCATGCCGGTCGCGGCGTGACTCGGCGTCGCAGCCTGGCCGAAGGCATGATCGAACCGTTTGGTTCCCGGCCCCGGCGCGGGGGTGTCATGTGCCGCTGCAGCGCAACGTGGCTCTTACCGAAGCATGGCGGCATCGGTTAGAGTTCGCGCGCCATGCGAACCCTCTATCACATCTGGCTTTCCGCCCAATCCCGCATCGTCCGGCTGCTGCTGGCCGAGAAGGACCTGCATTGCGACATGAAGGTCGAGCGGGTCTGGGAGCGGCGCGACGAGTTCCTCGCCCTCAACCCGACCGGCGAGGTGCCGCTGCTGATCGAGCCGGACGGCACGACGCTGACCGATGTCTGGGTCATCGTCGAATACATGGAGGAGATGCATCCCGAGGTGCCGCTGCTCGGCGACACCCCGCTGGCGCGGGCCGAGACCCGGCGCCTGCTGGTCTGGTTCGACCAGAAGTTCGGCCGCGAGGTTACCGAGAACCTGGTCGGCGAGAAGTTCATGAAGCGGGTGATGCGCAGCGGCCAGCCCAGCTCCGATGCGATCCGCGCCGGCCGGCAGAACGTGCACTACCACCTCGACTACATCTCCTACCTCGCCGAGACCCGGCGCTGGCTGGCCGGCGACGAGTTCAGCCTGGCCGACATCGCCGCCGCCGCCCATCTCTCGGTGGTCGACTATTTCGGCGACGTGCCCTGGGACAGCCATTCCGAGGCACGGCAATGGTATTCGCGCATAAAGTCCCGGCCCAGCTTCCGGCCGCTGCTGGAGGACCATGTCCCCGGCATTCCGGCGCCGGCGCATTATCGCGACCTGGATTTCTGACCCGGTCCGTCCTATCTGTGGTGTTGAGAGTGATTCTTAGATAGCGCCGTCCCGGCGGCGGATTGATCGGAGACGAAGCATGGATGCGTTGGATCTTCTGCTGAAGCGCCGCTCGGTGCCCGCCCGCAACATGGTCGAGCCCGGGCCGGATGCGGCGGCGCTGGAGCGGATCCTGCGGGCCGGCACGCGGGTGCCGGACCACGGCAAGCTGGCGCCCTGGCGCATCCAGCTGCTGCGCAAGGACGGGCAGCGCCGGCTGGGCGAGGCGATGGCCGAGATCTTCGCCCGCGAGACCCCCGACGCCACCGAGGCGCTGGTCGAGGCGACGCGGCAGAAGCCGGCTTTGGCGCCGCTGCTGCTGGTCGTCACCCACAAGCCGCAGCCCGGCAAGATCCCGGAGCTGGAGCAGATTCTGTCCGGCGGTGCGCTGTGCCAGAACATCCTGGTGGCGGCGCACGCCCAGGGCTTCTGCGGCAGCTGGATCACCGGCTGGGCGGCCTTCCACCCGCAGATCATCGAGCTGCTTGGCCACGACCCGGCGACCGACAAGATCATCGGCTTCATCTATCTCGGCACCCCGACCGAGCCGATGGAGGACCGGCCGCGCCCGGCGCTGTCCGACGTCGTCACCGAATGGACCGGCCCGCTGGTGCAGGTGGCCTGAGGCCGCTCACGCCGCTGCCGCGGCGACCCGGTCCGACTCCATCAGCGCCAGGAAGGCCCGTGCCGCGGGGTTGACCGGGCCATCCCCGGCGCCCCGCTCGGCATGGGCGACGCCCAGCTCCCAGCAGATCTCGGGCGGGGCCAGCGTCGCGACCGCCAGCGGCGGGCGGTGCGGGTCGGCCGGATGCGCGGCGATCAGCGCCTCGGGCACCAGGGCGATGCCGAGGCCGAGGGCGACGAGGTCCAGCGCGGTCGGCAGGTCGTTGACCTCGAAGCCGGTGCGGCGCTCCACCCGCACCCGCGCGAAGGCCTGGTCGACCAGCTGCCGGGTGCCCCAATCGGTCTGGAAATCGACGAAGGTCTCGCGGCCCAGGCGGCTCAGGGGCACGGTCTTGCGGCCCGCTAGCGGATGGTCGTGGCGGCAGGCGGCCACCAGCTCCTCGCAGGCCAGCATGGTGGCCTGGACGTCCGGCGGCGGCGCCGGCTGCATCGGCACGAAGGCCAAATCCACCCGGCTGTCGCGCAGCTTCTCGAACAGCCGGTCCGACCCGCCCTGGCACAGCCGGATCTCGACTCCCGGATGGGCGGCGTGGAAGCGCGCCAGCAGCGCCGGCAGGTCGACGAAGGGCGCCAGGCTGTGGGTGGTGCCGATCGCCAGTCGGCCGCGCGCAAGCCCCTGCACCGCGGCCACGGCGTCGCGGGCGCCCTGGGCGGCCGCCAGCACCCGCCGCGCCTCCTCGGCCAGCACCCGGCCGGCGGCGGTCAGGTCGACCCGCCGGGTGCTGCGGATGAACAGCGGCGCGCCGAGTTCCTCCTCCAGCGCGCGGATCGAGGCCGACAGGCCGGACTGGACGATGTTCACCCGACGGGCGGCGCGGGTGAAATGCTGCTCCTCCGCCACCGCCAGGAAATGCTCCAGCTGCCTCAGATCCATGGTCCCGGCCGATCCTGCTGATTGTTCGCCGATCATGCTGAATGCGATCTGAACATTCAATTGGAACGCTGAATGTGATGCCGTCATTCTCCAGGCCTGACATGATCGGGAGAAGACCATGAGCGAAGGCCACACGCATCTGCCGACCCGGCGCTTCGGCACCACCGACATGGCGATCACCCGGGTCGGCTTCGGCGCCTGGGCGATCGGCGGTGCCGGCTGGGCCGCGGCCTGGGGCGAGCAGGACGACGACGCCTCGGTCGCGGCGATCCGCCACGCTGCCGAGGTCGGCATCAACTGGATCGACACCGCGGCGGTGTACGGCCTGGGCCATTCCGAGGAGATCGTCGGCCGCGCCCTGCGCGAGATCCCGGCTGACAAGCGCCCCTATGTCTTCACCAAGGGCGGCCTGATCTGGGACGAGGCGAACCGCACCGCCGTGCCGAAGCGCGTCGGCGCCCCGGCCAGCCTGCGGCGCGAGGTCGAGGCCTCGCTAAAGCGGCTCGGCGTCGAGCGGATCGACCTGTACCAGTTGCACTGGCCGGCCGAGGACGGCACCTCGATCGAGACCCTGTGGCAAACCTTCCAGGACCTGAAGGCGGAAGGAAAGGTGCGGGCCGTCGGCCTGTCCAATCACAATGTCGAGCTGCTGGCGCGGGCCGAGGCGGTCGGCCATGTCGACACGCTGCAGCCGCCCTTCTCGGCGATCCGGCGCGACATCGGGGCGTCGGAACTGCCCTGGTGCGCGAAGCACGGCACCGGCGTCATCGTCTACAGCCCGATGCAGTCCGGCCTCCTGACCGGCGCCTTCACGGCGGAGCGGGCAGCGGCGCTGCCGAAGGACGACTGGCGCTCGCGCTCGCCGCATTTCACCGGCGACGGCCTGGCCCGCAACCTGGCCCTGGCCGCGGCGCTGAAGCCAGTTGCGGAGCGCCACGGCACCTCGGTCGCGGCCGTGGCGGTGGCCTGGACGCTGGCCTGGCCAGCGGTCACCGCCGCCATCGTCGGCGCCCGCAGCCCCGAGCAGGTCGATGGCTGGCTCGACGCCGCGACGCTGGAGCTGACGGCGGAGGATGTCGCCGAGATCGCCGCCGCGATCGAGCGCACCGGCGCCGGCACCGGGCCAGTGCGGCCGTAGCGTTCCAGTCGACCGGTCCGCCTTCGGACGGGCCCGGTCTACGCGACTGTCACCGCGTCGCCCTCGGCGATCCGGCCGCCGGCCAGCACCTCGGCATAGATGCCGCAATCGGCATGGCCGAAGCCGGTGATCAGGGCCTTGGGGATGTTCAGGTCGCGGTCGCCGGTCGCCGGGTTGACGTTGGTGGCGGCGCAGCGGGTGATCCGCGAGACGACCTTCAGCCGCACCGGCCCGATCGTCAGCTCTCGCCCGATCCAGTCGAACTCCGCCCAGGCCGGCAGGCCGTCGAGGATGAGATTGCCGCGGAAGCGCCGCGGGTCGACCGGCGCGCGCGTCACCCGCTCGATGTCCTTCACCGAGGCCAGGTTGATCAGCGAGACCAGCTTCTCTGGTATGTCGGTGAAGGCGATGCCGGGGGCGGAGACGATCTTCAGCGCGCCCCGCGGGTCCTTCATGAAGGCGTTCAGGAACTGGTTGATCAGTTCCTGCCCGATCGGCAGCGACAGCAGGCCGCGCGCCACCTGCTTGCCGTCCCGCTTCAGCGTCAGCGCCTCGGTGGCGTCGTCATAGTCGATGCCCAGCAGCGCCAGCCGCTCATCGGTCATCCGCTGCAGGAACTGGCGCTTCGGCTGCCAGCTCGGCGCCGTCGGGTCGCATTGGCTGGCGCCATGGACGATGGCGAAGCGCCGGTCATGCGGCAGCGTCCCGCCAGCGGCGAGATCGGTGGCGGCGAGTTTCTGACCGCTCATACCCTTGACGGGGTAGCGGTACAGTTCGGCGAGGCGGGCGGCGGTCATGGCGGGTCTCGGGTTCCGGGCAAAAACCCTAGCGCGTTATGGCCGGCGGAAACAATCAGCGCGCCGAAGATCGCCGCTATGCGCGATTGGGACCGGGCGCCGTCGGTGCACGGGTGGCGAGACTCTTCCGGACGTTCCCGAAGGCCCTTGTTGCAGCCCGGCCACACCCCTACATCAGTCCTGCATCCTCCCGGATCGCACGAATGTGGATCAAGGCGGGGTCGGGCTTCGAGCAAGACGACCGCGCCGGACAGCGGAGACTAGAGGTATGGATCTTCAGAAGTTCACCGAGCGCAGCCAGGGGTTCCTCCAGGCCGCTCAGACCGCGGCGCTGACCCGCGGCCACCAGCAGCTGTTGCCCGAGCACCTGCTCAAGGTCCTGCTCGACGACGAGGAGGGCCTGGCGGCCAACCTTATCCGCAGCGCCGGCGGACGGCCCGAGGCCGCGGCCCAGGCGGTGGAGCAGGCGCTGGCCAAGCAGCCCAAGGTCGAGGGTGGCGGCAGCCAGGTCTATATGAGCCGCGAGCTGGCGCGGGTGCTGGACCAGGCGCAGGAGCAGGCGAAGAAGGCCGGCGACCAATACGTCGCGGCCGAGCGGCTGCTACTGGCGCTCGCTATCGCCAAGGAGACCGAGGCCGGCCGCGCCCTGGCGCAGACCGGCGTGACGCCGCAGACGCTGAACCGCGCCGTCGATGCCATGCGCAAGGGCCGCACCGCCGACAGCGCCACAGCCGAGGGCCAGTACGATGCCCTGAAGAAATACGCGCGCGACCTGACCGAGGCCGCGCGGTCGGGCAAGCTCGACCCGGTGATCGGCCGCGACGAAGAGATCCGCCGCACCATCCAGGTGCTGTCGCGCCGCACCAAGAACAACCCGGTGCTGATCGGCGAGCCCGGCGTCGGCAAGACCGCGATCGTCGAGGGGCTGGCGCTGCGCATCGTCAATGGCGACGTGCCGGAGAGCCTGAAGAACAAGCGCCTGCTGGCGCTCGACCTCGGCGCGCTGGTCGCCGGCGCCAAGTTCCGCGGCGAGTTCGAGGAGCGGTTGAAGGCCGTGCTGCAGGAGGTGACGTCGGCGGCCGGCGAGATCGTGCTGTTCATCGACGAGATGCACCAGCTGGTCGGCGCCGGCAAGGCGGACGGCGCCATGGATGCGTCGAACATGCTGAAGCCGGCCCTGGCGCGCGGCGAGCTGCATTGCGTCGGCGCCACCACGCTCGACGAGTACCGCAAGCATGTCGAGAAGGATGCGGCACTGGCCCGGCGGTTCCAGCCGGTCTTCGTCTCCGAGCCGACGGTCGAGGACACGATCTCGATCCTGCGCGGCCTGAAGGAGAAATACGAGCTGCATCACGGCGTGCGCATCACCGACGGCGCGATCGTGGCCGCGGCGACCCTGTCCAACCGCTACATCACCGACCGGTTCCTGCCGGACAAGGCGATCGACCTGGTCGACGAGGCCGGGTCGCGGCTGCGCATGCAGGTCGACAGCAAGCCCGAGGAGATCGAGGCGCTGGACCGGCGCGCCATGCAGCTGAAGATCGAGCGCGAGGCCCTGAAGAAGGAGACCGACGCGGCGTCGAAGGACCGCCTGGCCAAGCTGGAGCAGGATCTGGCCGAGCTGGAGGAGCAGTCCTCCACCCTGACCGCCGCCTGGACCGCGGAGAAGGAAAAGCTGTCCGCCGCGACCAAGGTGAAGGAGCAGTTGGACCAGGCCCGGAGCGAGCTGGAGCAGGCGCAGCGCGGCGGCAACTGGGCCCGCGCCGGCGAGCTGACCTATGGCGTGATCCCGGAGCTGGAGAAAAAGCTCAACGAGGCCGAGGCGGCACAGGCCTCGCACATGGTGCGCGAAGAGGTGCAGCCCGACGACATCGCCGCGGTGGTCAGCCGCTGGACCGGCGTGCCGGTCGACAAGATGCTGGAGGGCGAGCGCGACAAGCTGCTCCACATGGAGGAGAAGCTGAAGACCCGCGTGGTCGGCCAGGACGAGGCGCTGACCGCGGTCGCCAATGCGGTGCGGCGCGCCCGTGCCGGGCTGCAGGACCCGAACCGGCCGATCGGCAGCTTCCTGTTCCTGGGCCCGACCGGCGTCGGCAAGACCGAGCTGACCAAGGCGCTGGCCGAGTTCCTGTTCGACGACGACACGGCGATGGTCCGCATCGACATGTCGGAATACATGGAGAAGCACGCGGTCAGCCGGCTGATCGGCGCCCCGCCGGGCTATGTCGGCTACGACGAGGGCGGAGCGCTGACCGAGGCGGTGCGGCGCCGGCCCTACCAGGTGATCCTGTTCGATGAGGTCGAGAAGGCCCATCCGGACGTGTTCAACGTGCTGCTGCAGGTGCTGGACGACGGCCGCCTGACCGACGGCCAGGGGCGAACGGTCGATTTCCGCAACACGCTGATCGTCATGACCTCTAACCTGGGCTCGGAGCATCTCGCCGTCGCCTCGATCGAGCAGGGCGACAGCGAGGGTGAGATCGATTTCGTCAGCCGCGAGAAGGTCCTGATGGCGGTGCGCCAGCACTTCCGGCCGGAGTTCCTGAATCGGCTCGACGAGATGATCGTGTTCCGCCGTCTGACCCGGGCGAACATGACCGGCATCGTCGAGATCCAGCTGCAGCGGCTGCGCCAGCTGCTGGCCGATCGCAAGGTGACGCTGGAGCTGGACGACAAGGCCAAGGGCTGGCTGGCCGATCAGGGCTACGACCCGATCTACGGAGCGCGGCCGCTGAAGCGGGTGATCCAGCGCGAGCTGCAGAACCCGCTGGCAACGGCGATCCTGGAGGGCCGGGTGGCCGACGACAGCGCGGTCAAGGTCACAGCCGGCGAGGACGGGCTGGTGCTCCAGCCCCAGCCGCTCGCCGCCGCGGCCTGATCGACCGAACGGAAGGGGCGCTTCGGCGCCCCTTTCTCTACACCGTGATCTCGAAGACGAAGTCGAGGAAGGCGCGCACCCGGGCCGGGGGCAGGCCGCGCGAGCGGTGATAGGCATAGACCGGGAACCGCTCATCCGACCAGTCGGGCAGCAGCCGGACCAGACGGCCGTCGGCCAGCAGGTCGCGCACGCTGAACTCCAGTGGCTGGCCGATGCCCTGGCCGCCCAGGAGCGCGCCGATCAGGCCGCCGGCGTCGTTCACCGTCAGCCGGCCTTTGACCGGCACCGTCAGCACCTCGGCCTTGCGCCGGAACTCCCATTCGTAGGGCCGGCCGGTCGCGGCTTCCTTCACCAGCACGCATTCGTGACCGTCCCGCACGAGGTCGTCCGGATGCTGCGGCTGGCCGCGCCGGGCCACGTAGTCGGGCGAGGCGCAGGTGAGCACCCGGGTTTCCAGCAGCAGCTTGCTGTTCAGGCCTGAGGGCTCGGGCTCGCCGAAGCGCAGGGCGATGTCGAAGCCCTCGGCCACCAGGTCGCCGATGCGATCGCGCACGACCAGCTCCAGCTCGATCTCCGGATGCCGCGCCAGGAAGCCGGCCAGACGCGGGGCCAGGACGGTGTGGCCGAAGGCGGCGTCGGCATTGACCCGCAGCCGGCCGCGCACCGCGGTGGCGCCGCCCGACGCCTCGGCCGCCCGCTCCTCGATCCCGGTCAGATGCGGCATCACCCCGTCATAGAAGCGGCGGCCCTCCTCGGTCAGTGTGATGGCGCGCGGCGTACGGTCGAACAGGCGCACGCCCAGCCGCGCCTCCAGCCGGGCGACGGCGCGGCTGACGCCGGACTGGGTCAGCCCCAGGCTATCCGCCGCCCGCACGAAGCTGCCGGCCTCGACCACCGCGGCCAGGGCGCTGATGCCGCTCAGCAGGCGGCCGTCGAAGGCCATGTGCACGACTCCCAGTCATCGAAATGATGTCGACTATGCGTTCGTGTCGCGACGAGTCAAGCCATAGGGTCTCGGGACGCGTCGATCGACGCCGCAACTGATGGAGATCCCCATGGAAGGCAAAGTCATCGCCGTCACCGGCGCGTCCAGCGGCATCGGCGAGGCCGTGGCACGCCATGTCGCCAAGGCCGGCGCCGCCGTGATGCTGGGCGCCCGCCGCCTGCACCGGCTCGAGGTCGTGGCCGACGAGGTCCGCCGCGACGGTGGCCGGGCCGCGCTGCAGCGCCTGGACGTCACCCGCCGCGAGGATGTCGACGCCTTCGTCCGGGCCGCGGTGGCGCAGTTCGGCCGGCTGGACGTGATCGTCAACAACGCCGGGGTGATGCCGCTGTCCCCGGTGGCCGACCTCAAGGTCGAGGAATGGGACCGGATGGTCGACGTCAACCTGAAGGGCGTGCTGTACGGCGTCGCCGCGGCGCTGCCGGTGTTCCAGGCCCAGGGCTCGGGCCATATCATCAACGTCACCTCGGTGGCCGACCGGCGCATCGTGCCGACCGCCGCGGTCTATTCGGCGACGAAATATGCCGTGCGCGCCCTCTCCGAGGGGTTGCGGCAGGAGATCGGAGGCGGCATCCGGGTCACCGTGGTGGCGCCGGGCGCGACGGAATCGGAGCTGGCCAACGGCATCTCCGACCCAGAGTTGCGGCGCGCCGCGATCGAGGATTACCGCCGCGACCTGCTCCCGGCCGATGCCATCGCCCGCGCGATCGCCTATGCCGTCTCCCAGCCGCCGGAGGTCGACGTCAACGAGCTGGTCGTGCGCCCGACCGCCCAGGCCTATTGAGCGGAGGCCGCGATGGTGCCCTCCCGCATCGCCTTGGCGGCCTGGGCGGTTCTCTCCGCCTCGGCCGCCGATGCCCAGCCCCCGACTCTCCCGACACAGGCCATCGACATGACACGCATCGACCTCTCCGAAGCCGATCTCGCCGGCCTATGGGTGACCGAGAACGGCCATATCCGACTCGAGCTGCTGGCCGGCGGTCGCTACGACGAGGCGCGCGGCGCTAAGCGCAGCGCCTATACCGGCCGCTGGGAGATCCGAAAGCCGGGCGAGATCTTCTTCGCCGACGATTCCGGCTTCACCGCCACCGGCACCGTTGCCGACGGCACCCTGGAGGTGGGCGGCGACCGTTTCCGCCGGGACGGGCGCTGGGACTGACCGGCACGCCGTCCTATCATCCCGGCAACCGAGGAGAGGACGGCATGATCCGCATCGACCATCTCGACCACTTGGTGCTGACCGTGGCCAGCATCGAGGCGACCTGCGACTTCTATGCCCGGGCGCTGGGCATGAGTGCCGAGACCTTCGGCCATGGGCGCACGGCCCTGCGCTTCGGCGGCCAGAAGATCAACCTGCACCAGGCGGGGAGCGAGTTCGAGCCGAAGGCGCTGCGGCCGATGCCCGGGTCGGCCGATCTCTGCTTCATCGCCGCGACGCCGCTGGAGGAGGTGGTGGCTCACCTCCAGCGCCTCGGCATCGCGATCGAGGAGGGCCCGGTGCCCCGCACCGGGGCGACCGGGCCGCTCCGCTCGGTCTATCTCCGCGATCCCGACCAGAACCTGATCGAGATCTCGAACCCGGCGTGAGGCCGGGGCGGGGTCACGCCTGGCCGGCGAAGCGCTCGATCAGCCAGCGGGTCGCCGGCCCCGGCGGCGTGTCGCCGCGGTGGATCGCGTTCAGCGCGTAGACGGCATCGCGCCAGTCGCCGAGGTCGAGCTCCACCAGCCGGCCGGCCTCGATATCGCCGCGGACGACGGGATCGGGCATGCTGCCCCAGCCCACCCCGGCCAGCAGCAGTGCATGCTTTGCGCCGAGATCCGCCAGCCGCCATGTCTTCCGGGCGAACACCCCGAAGTCGCGGCCCTGGGTCAGCGGCGACCGATCGGTCAGCACCAGCTGGATATGGTCGCGCGCCGCCTCGGCGGCGGGGCCGCGAAGGCCGGCCAGCGGGTGGAATGGGGCGGCGACCGGGACCAGCGGCACGCCGCCGATCCGCGTCCGTTCCAGGCCGGGGGCGAGGGTCAAGGGGCCGCTGACGCCGACCATGGCGGTGCCATCCAGCACCAGTTGCGCCACCGCGCCGAGCCCCTCGACATGCAGCCGCAGCGGCACGCTCGGGAACGCGGCCTGGAACGCCTGCAGCGCGTCGACCAGGCGCGCCGTCGGCAGCATGACGTCGACGACGAGCGAGACCTCCGGCTCCAACCCCTCCAGCAGGCCCTGCACCCGGGCGCGCAGCAGGTCGACGCCCTGCACCACGGCCCGGGCCTCGGTCAGCACCGTGCGGCCGGCTGGGGTCAGGCTCGGCCTCCGGGTCGCCACCCGGTCGAACAGCGCCAGACCGAGCTGGGCCTCGAGGTTGTCGATCGCATAGGTGACGGCGGAGGTGGCGCGGTTCAGGCGGCGTGCCGCCGCGGCGAAGCTCCCGGCCTCGACCACGGCGAGAAGCACCTGGATCTGATCGAGGGTGGGTGTGCCCGGACGCTGCATTTCGATAATCCAGAAAAGATCATTCGATATTATCCTGATTTTCAGAAATGCGAAGCTGATCTAGATCTGGTCTCCACCGCGGGCGCAGACGACCCGCAGCACCATCCGACACCCTCACGGCCGGACGAATGCGGCGACGGCGGCGCGGGAATCGCTTGTCCTCGTTCCGGTCGTCACGGACCTCACGGAAAGATCCACCCATGACCCCCTCGACCTCCTATGCCCCGGCCTTCGGCCGGCTGCTGCTGGCCATCCTGTTCCTGCTCAGCGGCCTTTCGAAGATCGCAGCCCCGGACGTCACCATCGGCTATATCGGCATGGTCGGCCTCCCGGCCCCGCAGCTCGGCTACCTCGTCGCCCTGGTCGTGGAGGTCGGCGGCGGCCTGCTGCTGGTGACCGGTTTCCAGACGCGCATCGTCGCGCTGGTGCTGGCGGTCTTCACCGTGGTCACGGCCCTGGTGTTCCACCACGACTTCGCCGACCAGAACCAGATGATCCATTTCCTGAAGAACATCGCCATCGCCGGCGGCCTGCTTCAGGTCGCCAGCTTCGGCGCGGGCAGCTTCAGCCTGGATGCGCGCCTGGGCCGGGCCGTGGCGAAGCCGGCGTCCTAGTCCCGGCCGGCGGCGGCGCGGCGTCCTGGGGTCACCCCCAGTCGCCCCGCTTCTTGCCGGCGCGGTATTGCTTGTTGCGCTGGATCCAGACCTTGCGCGCCCTTTCCCGGGCCAGCGGGTCCTCCTTCCGGTCGAGATGCGCCAGCTCGCGCTGCAGCTTGCCCCAGCTGCGCCAGCGCTCCGGGTCCAGGCTGCCGTCGTCCAGCGCCGCGCGCACGGCGCAGCCGGGCTCCGCCTCGTGCTGGCAGTCGGCGAAGCGGCACGCCGCGGCCAGCGCCTCGATGTCGGCGAAGGCGGCGGCGACGCCGTCCCCGGCGTCCCACAGGCCGAGCTCGCGCATGCCCGGCGTGTCCAGCACCAGCCGGCCGTTCGGCAGCAGCACTAGCTCGCGATGGGTGGTGGTGTGGCGGCCGCGGGCGTCGTCCTCGCGGATGCCGCCCGTCGCCATCAGCTCGGTCCCCGCCAGGGCGTTGACGAGGCTGGACTTGCCGACGCCGGAGCTGCCCAGCAGCACGGCGGTCTGGCCCGGGGCGAAGCAGTCGCGCAAGGCCTCGACGCCCTCGCCGGTGACGGCGGAGACGACATGCACCGGCACGTCCAGCGCCACGGCCTCGATCTCGGCCAGCGGCCCGTCGCGGTCGTCGCACAGATCGGCCTTGGTCAGCACCACCACGGGGGCGGCGCCGCTCTCCCACGCCGTGGCCAGGTAGCGCTCGACCCGCCGGGCGTTGAGGTCGGCGTTCAGCGAGGTGACCAGGAAGGCCATCTCGACATTGGCGGCGACCACCTGGCCGGTCGGGCGGCCGGGGCCGGCGGCCTTGCGGGTGAAGGCGCTGCGCCGCGGCAGCACCGCATGGATGGTGGCGCTGCCCTCGTCAGGGCGCAGAGCGGCGGCCACCCAGTCGCCGGCCACGGGGTAGTCGCCCTCCAGCGCCTCATGGGCGAAGCGGCCGGACAGCTGGGCGGTCATCTCCCCCGCCGGGGTTGCCAGGTGATAGGCGCCGCGCTGCTGCACGGTCACGCGCGCCGGGCTCAGGCCATGGGCGGCATGGGGACGGAAATCCTGCTGAAGCGCCGGGCTCCAGCCATACTGATCGATCAATTCGGGATCCTCGATCGGAGGGCCTGTCAGGCGCCGGCCGAGAGGAATCCTGCTGTCAGGAGGCCCGAACGGCGGCACAGCGAAGGGGGGCGCGGAACGCGCGGACAATCGCAGCCATCGTTCTAACCCTCCTTTCCGAGCCGTCAGAGGCAATCCAGGGATAAGCCGGCCGAGATAGGACGTCAAGCCGGTGCCCGATCTTACCGCTTGGAGGCCGGCCCGGGGTCGGGCGATGCTCGCCGGTGCAAACCATCGAAGGGGGCTTCCATGCTGCGGATTCCGGCCGCGACGGCCGCATTGTCGCTCGCCCTTGCCCTGGCGCCGGCCGCACAGGCGGCGGAGGGGCTGTGGAGCGTCTATGATTCGGCGCTGAAGGGCGCCAAATACATCGACCTGACCCATGCCTTCGCCCCGGTCCAGCCGGTCTGGCCGGGCTTCGGCAACGCCGAGTTCAAGCCGGCCGTGGCGGGCAACGAGCTGCCGGACTACGCCAGGAAGGGCGATGAGTTCACCTATGCCAAGCACGGTTTCGTCGCCAGCGCCTATGCCCTGCCGACCGACCAATACGGCACCCAGCTGGACCCGCCCGCGCATTGGGACGAGTATGGCGCCACGATCAGCGACCTGCCGCCGACCTTCGCGGTGCGGCCGCTGGTGCTGATCGACATCCACGAGAAGGTGGCGAAAGACCCGAGCTACGCCATGACCGTGGACGACGTCACGGCTTGGGAGGCGAAGCACGGCACGGTGCCCGAGGGCAGCGTGGTCATGGTCCGCACCGACTGGTCGAAGAAGTGGGACGACGTCGCCCATTTCAACGACAAGCCGTTCCCCGGCGTGTCGCTGGACGCGCTGAAGTTCCTGCATCTCGAGCGCCGCATCCTGTTCCACGGCCATGAGCCGCTGGACACCGACGCGACGCCGACGCTGGAGGGCGAGGCCTGGCTGATGCACAACCACTTCACCCAGGCGGAAGGCGTGGCCAATCTCGACCAGGTGCCCGAGGCCGGGGCGCTGATCACCATCGGCTATGCCAAGCCGCTGGGCGGCACCGGCGGCTATGCCCGCTACGTCGCCATCGCCCCGGCCGACTGGCCGCACGGCGTCACCATCGCCGAGGCGCCGGGCGCGCCGCTGCCGAAGCAGGCCGTCCCGCTGCGCCGCGGCCCCGACGGGGTGATGCGGCCGACGCCGCAGTAAGGCCAGGACCATTCCCCGCGGAAACGAGGTGCCGAACCCATGTCCAGATCGATGATGATGGTGGCGCTGGCCGTCTCGGCAGGCCTGGTGTCGGCATCCGCCCCGGGTTGGTCGGCCGAGCAGAGGGTCGGCTTCACCGTCGACGGGCAGAAGGTTGTCGGCACCCTCAACCTTCCGGATGGAGTCGAGAAGCCGCCCGTGGTCCTGCTGCTGCATGGCTTCACCGGCAGCCGGGATGAGCTTGCAATCCCGGCCGTGAAGGAGGGGGTCTTCCGCCGTGCCGCCCGGCTGTGGGCGGGCCGCGGAATCGCCAGCCTGCGCATCGACTTCCGGGGCAATGGCGACAGTGAGGGCGCCTTCGCCGACATGACGCTCGACGGCCAGGTTAAGGATGCGCTGGCGGCCCTCGACTTCCTCGCCGCGGAAGGAGAGGTGGACAAGGACCGGATGGCACTGGTCGGCTGGAGCATGGGCGGGGCGGTTGGAGCCGCCGTCGCCGGCCGCACCACGCACAGGCTGACCTCGGTCTCGCTCTGGGCGCCGGGCACCAACATGCCGGCGTCGATCGCCCTGCTGCTCGGGCCGGACATCGTGCGGAAGGGTCTGGCCAGCGGCGACCGTCCGGTCACGGCGAAGCTGCCCTGGGGCGTCGAGGTCTCGCTGAAGCAGGCATTCTTCGACAGCCTCTACGCGATCGACCCGGTGGCCGAGATCGCCCGCTACAAGGGGCCGCTGCTGGTCGCGGTCGGCACCAAGGACACGGTGGTGTTCCCCCAACCGGAGGCCGGGCAGGTCCTGCTCGACTATCATGACGGGCCGGAGGAGCTGTGGGTGCGGCCGATGGACCACGCCTTCAACGCCTTCGAGGGAGTCGAGATGGTCGACGAGCTGATCGCCAAGACCGGCAGCTTCATCGCCGCGGCGATGAAGTAGCGCGAACCGATGCCGGAGCTGCGGATCACCACCGATTTCGAGGGCGGCAGCGTCGAGGTGCTGGACTGCGGCGATCCCGGCGCGATCCGGCTGGCGCTGAAGCCGGACGGGCGGGCGCCGGACATGCAGTGGTTTCACTTCCGGCTGCACGGCGCCCGCGGCCGGGACTGCCGCATGACCTTCGAGAATTCCGACCGGCTGGTGCGGCTGGCCGGGCGGGACGAGATCCCGGATTGCTGGACCGGCTACCGCGCCGTCGCCTCGGCTGACGGCGCGGAATGGCTGCGGGTCGGGGCGGACACCCGGGGCGGCGTGTTCTCGATCGTCGACCGGCCGCGGCACGACGCCGTCGACTACGCCTATTTCGCGCCCTATCCGCTGGCGCGCCACCGGGCGCTGGTCGACCGTGCCCGCCAGGCGCCGCAGGTGGCGCATGACGTGCTGGGCCTGACGCCGGACGGGAACCCGATCGACCGGCTGACCATCGGCCGGCCGGGACCGGGCAAGCAGCGGCTGTGGATCATGGCGCGGCAGCACCCGTCCGAGACCATGGGCGGCTGGTTCCTGGAGGGGCTGGTGGACCGGTTGCTCGACCCCGTCGATCCGCTCGCCACCGGGCTGCGCGAGACGGCGGTGGTCCACATCGTGCCGACCGCCAACCCCGATGGCTGCGCGCGCGGCCACACCCGCACCAACGCGCTGGGCATGAACCTGAACCGCGCCTGGAACGATCCGGCGGCGACCGACGCGCCGGAGGTGACGGCGATCCGCGGTGCGATGGAGGCGGAGGGCGTCGATTTCTGCCTCGACGTCCATGGCGATGAGGAGCTGCCCTACAATTTCCTCGGCGGGCCGCTGGAGATCCCCTCGCGCAGCCCGGCGCTGCGCCGGCGCTTCGTCGCCTTCATGCGCGGGCTGGAGGCGGCGAGTCCGGACTACGACCGCCGCCACCCCTATCCGGGCGGGCCGCCGGCCGAGGCCGACCTGCGCATGGCCTGGAACTGGATCGCCGAGCGCTTCGGCTGTCTGGCCGTGCTGCTGGAGATGCCGTTCAAGGACCAGATCGACGCGCCGGACACACGGTATGGCTGGTCGCCGCAACGCAGCGCCCGCCTCGGCCGGGCGATGCTGGAGCCGATCGCGGCGGCGCTGCGGTAGGGCGCGTCCGGCGCCGGGATATGATAGACCTCGCAGGATAACGATCCTGGGGGAGGGCGCGTGGTTGGACTCCGGATGCTGGCGCGGGCGGCCATGGCCGCGGCGCTCCTGATCGCGGGCGGCATGGTGATGGCGGCCGAGACGGATCACGAGACCAAGGGGGTGACCGAGAACAACCTCCCGGTCTTCTACCAGAAGCTGAAGGGCCAGCTGCATTTCGCCCTGGCCTGGGACCCTGCCGGCGGCGACTTTTCGCGTTGGCGGGCGACCGCCCGGGCGAAGCTGTGGGACCTGCTGATCCAGCCGGACGACGCGGCACCCTTCGACGCCCGGGTGGTCGAGGAGCAGGATCGCGGCGACTATGTGGCGCGGAAGATCGGCGTGTCGATCACCGGCAACAGCCGCATCGCCGTCCTGCTGCTGGTGCCGAAGGGGCCGGGGCCGTTCCCGGCGGCGCTGGTGCTGCACGACCACGGCGGCAAGTTCGACATCGGCAAGGAGAAGATGATCCGGCCCTGGGGCGACGATGCGCGCCTGGCCTCGGCCGAGGCCTGGGTCGACAAATACTATTCGGGCAATTTCATCGGCGACGACCTGGCCCGCCGCGGCTATGTCGTGCTGGCCACCGACGCGCTGGGCTGGGGCGACCGGCAGAACAACGGCCCCGACTCGCAGCAGGCGCTGGCCGCCAACCTGTTCAACCTCGGCTCCTCGCTGGCCGGCACCATCGCGGTGGAGGATGTGCGGGCGGCGCGCTGGCTGGCCTCGCTGCCCGAGGTCGACAAGGGGCGGGTCGCCGCGATCGGCTTCTCGATGGGCGCCTTCCGGGCCTGGCAGGTGGCGGCGCTGACCGACGCGGTCACCGCCGGCGTGGCGGTCAACTGGATGGCGACGCTGGACGGGCTGATGGTGCCCGGCAACAACCAGCTCAAGGGCCAGTCGGCCTTCAACATGCTGCATCCCGGCATGTTCAGGTGGTTCGACTATCCCGACGCGGCCGCGATCGCGGCGCCGAAGCCGATGCTGTTCTATGCCGGCGAGACCGACGCGCTGTTCCCGGTGGCCTCGGTGCGCCAGGCCTTCGCCAAGATGGAGGCGGTATGGGCCGATGCCGGGGCGCCGGACCGGTTCACCGCCAAGGTCTGGCCGAACGCCCATATCTTCCGGGCTGAGGAGCAGGCAGAGGCCTTCGACTGGCTCGACCGGCAATTCGGCCGGGCGGAGTAGAGTATTGAATCGGAAGGATCTGCCGATCCGGCCTTTGCGTTGCCACTCCCGTAAACGAGAGAGGCAAACATTTCCGGCCTCAGACGCTCAACCCCTTACCATCATCGCGAGCATCTCACGCCGCTGCGCGGCCCTGGAACGGAAAGTAAGCTTTAACTTCTTCAAGGGCGCAGCGAAGCAATCCAGGAGCCAGTGCGAGCCGCCCTGGATTGCTTCGTCGGCTTCGCCTCCGCAATGACGCTGAAGCAATGCACCGAGGCGGCTGGCTGCTGTCCGGTCTCGAGGGTTTCGACAAGGGCCGGCCGGCGTCATGCTGCTCGGCGGACCGATCGTCGTCAGGTTCGGCCCTGACCCGACAAGCGGTCAGTGACTCCAGAGGGCCGGCACCCAACGATAGCCGTTGCCGACGACCGCCACCCGGCAGACGGACGGGAACGGCAAGTGGGTGCCCAGGAGCGGTTCGCCGCTCGCCGCCAGCTCCCGCAACAGACGGACCCGGACGCGGACCGCCTCCTCGGGGTCGTGTTCGAAGCCGTTGTGCCATTCGAGATGGTCGAAGCCGTGCGGCAGCACGGCGTCGCCGACGAAGGTCAGGCGGTCGCCGCCGGACGCCAGGCGGACCATGCTGTGCCCGGGGGTGTGGCCGCCCGTGCGAGTGGCGACCACACCCGGCGCCACCTCGTAATCCGTCTCGAATGTCTGCAGCCTGCTGCCGTACTGGGCCAGGAACCGCTTGGCGGCGGACCGGATCATGTCCGTCAGCGGTCCCGGCATGGCGGTGCGGGAGAAATCGGGCGCCTGCCAGAACTCGGCCTCGGCAGCCGACACGTGGATCCGCACGTCCGGACGCAACTGATCCTTGACCCCGTCGACGAGCAGCCCGCCGACATGGTCGAAGTGCATATGGGTGAGCACCACGTCGGTCACGGACGCCAGATCGATGCCGGCGGCCTCCAGCCGCGAGGACCACCGCCCGGTTCCCGGGAAGTTCGGGGCCTCCATCCCGAGCCCGGAATCGATGAGGATGGTCCGGCCGCCGCTCCGAACCACGATCTCGTTCAGCGCCCAATCCATCACCTCCGGCTGCAGCCTCTCGTGCAGCCAGGCCGACCGGACGGCCGGGTCGGCGTTGGTCGCCATCGCCTCGGCGGATATCGAAATGATCCCATCGCTGACGACCATGACGTCGATCTCGCCGACCCGCAGCGCATAGCGCGACGGGACCAGCTCGTCGGACCCCGGTCGACCGGGGCGCAAGATGCTGTCCGGGCTCATGTCTGTCTCCTGCTGACCGCGTTGCACACGACATCGACGACGCTACGGCGAGGCGTGTTTCCGGTCGATTGGGTCGAGGGAGAGGACGAGCCATACCGGGGGATAGGTCCCATCACTCCGGGTGCGAGACGTCGAAGACCGACGAGCTCGTCATGATCCGGCTCGTCGATCGGGTCACCAAAAACGACCTTCAGATGGCCTGGTACGCGCCGTCGACCAGCAGGGGCGCGGACGAGCTGACGTCCCGCTCCAAGGCGAGGTCGACGTCGTGGGGAAAGCCGCGATCGATCAGCTCGCGGCCCGACACCGAGGCGCGGACCAGGCGGGGCAGGTCCGCACTGGCCGATCGCCAGGCATCCCGCGCCAGCTGCGCCTCGGGCGAGCAGGGCAGCGCCAGCGCGTCGATGATTGCGCCGGCGCCCAACAGATCCTCGATCGCGGGCCGCAGGCCGCCATCCGGCCAGCGCTCGCCGGCGGGAACGACGCCGACCGAGCCGTCCCGTGCCAAGCCCCGCGCGGCCCGGGCCACGGCGGCGGCATTCCTCAGGCAGCCGGCCAGCACCGGCGTACCGCCGCTGGCCAGGGACAGAAGCGAGCCGTTGGGGGAGGGCAGCATCAGCCGGGTCCCGGCCGGGATTGCCAGCAGGCTCGCCGGCGACAGGCTGAACGGACCGCCGGCGGCCCGCCGCGGCCACGCCAAAAGCGCCCCGGCGCGCTCTACCGCCACCCGGGCGGCGGAGTCGTCGCCATGGGGAAAGGGGAGGACCGCTGCCCCCCGCGACACTACCACGTCGACGGCGGTCGAGAACGACAGCACGTCGACGATGACCAGCACCGCGACCCGGTCCCGCAGGGCCTCGACGCCCGCCATGCCCCATTCGGACAAGGCCTGTGCCATCCTTTTCTCTCGCCCTCCAACCCGTCATCCCCACGAAAGCGCTAGGGGATGTACATAAGTGCCGGGAGTGTTTGTGGTGCGTCGCGTTGACTCAGGCGCCCAGCAGGGGGTGGCGCCGGGAGTGGCGGTCGTGATTCCTATAGTCGCACGCTCGGTGACGGGAGTGCGGCATGGAAATGGTGCTGGGCCGGTTTGGGGATCGACGCCTCGATAAAGGGGGGCGCTGCTCCTCGAACGCATGGTGCAATTGGGCAC